>ERZ1066119.4-NODE-4-length-427314-cov-14.411879_pt1 | contig 427314 bp, 359 predicted proteins | sample MGYA00382766_ERZ1066119 | MGnify/ENA primary metagenome ERZ1066119 (study PRJEB33369, sample SAMEA5778349) | biofilm metagenome | biome: Industrial cooling water; feature: Water cooling tower basin; material: Biofilm | place: United Arab Emirates | collected...
AGCTCACTTTGAATGTACTCTTTCGACAGCCACTGCTCACCCATCATCACGCCTTCGATGTTGCGCGTCTGACCAATGTCGGTCAGCGGATTGCCGCCCAGCAGCACCAGGTCTGAAACATTGCCCGTTTTGATGGTGCCCGAATCCGATTTGCCCAGATACGCCGCCACGTTGACCGTTCCCGTGCGCAAAGCCTCGTAGGGCGTCAGGCCAGCACCGACCATGTAGTTCAGCTCGTGATGAATGGCAAAACCGGGAACATTGAACACCTGCGGCGCATCCGAACCCAGCAGCAGTTCGACGCCGTTCTGCTGGCAGGCTTTGATGAGCTGCCGCCGGACACGGAGAAATGCCGCCGCCCGCTCTTTCGAGAAATTGGGGTTGGTGTTATAATTGTTTTTCGCGTTTACCCAGTTCTGCACTTCGTTCGGTTTCATGTATTTCATTTCCGGGGCACGGGCAAAAACCTCCGCCCCTTCCGGCGACAGCCAGCGGTCGGCCAGCGCCTGCGTGGGCACCACCCGGATATTTTTTGCCCGTAACGCCTTCATCAGAGCCGGAATTTTAGTCGTATCGGCCCGGTAGGCAATCCAGGCTCCGAAAAGGCCCGTCTCCTGCTCCACCAGCGTGTCCATGCCCGGCGTAATGGCCTCCACGAACCCGTCGAGGTGATCGATAGACGAATAGCCCGCCTCAATGGCCCGCCACACGCCTACGTTGAACGACACGTGGCCGACAAACGGAATACCGACCTCTTTGGCCGTCCGGGCGATGGCCGGAAAGGTTTCGTTGGTCAGGCCCGGATGCAGTTTCAGATAATCGTAGCCCGCCGCTTTCTGCTGACGCACCATCTCGGCACCCCGTTCGGCGGTCTTCACCGTCTGACCGCTGAAAGAGGGGCCGGTGGTGTAAAAATGCGGTCCCAGCACCTGTCCGCTGTTGACCATCTGCCGCAATTCGAGGTGTTTCGAATGACCGAGCATCCCCCGGATGGTCGTTATGCCGTTGAATACGTAGAGCTTCAGCACATCCTTCATCGGCTCCAGATCATCGACGGGCGGAACATGGGCGTGCATTTCCGCCCAGCCCGGCACCAGATATTTTCCCCTGGCATCGACCACCAGCGCGTTTCGGCCATATTTCACTTTCCCGGCACCGCCGAGAGCCGTAATCCGTCCATTACGAACCACGACGGTCTGATTGTCCAGCACCTGCGGTCCCGTCATGGGAATAACCGAGACCGACTGAAACACGATTTCCCGGTCGCGATTGCTGACGGGTGTCTGGGCAAAACCGGACCAAACAGATACGATAGAGATGAGCAATGGAAGCAAACGTTTCATGAGCGAGCGGTTTTAGGAAGGCATTCTGCTCATAAAAGCAGGTTTATAGTCGTTTCTACGCCCGGTTAACAAAACAGGGTCCGACCACCTGCCGGGACAAATTTTTGTCCGTTAAATAAATGGCATGAAATTCTTAAGTCCCTGATTAGCAACAAAAAGCAGTTTCAAAACAAATTAAATGCACATTTTTACGATAATAGATTAATATATTAAGTTTTATAAATGTCTGATAATACATATCTTTCCGAGCAGTATCAATTTTTCATTCAACGTATGCACTTTATTCTCTATGAAAAAAATCGTTATGACGGGAGCCTTTCTCCTCTCGCTGACAGTCGCTTACGCCCAGGACAACCAGGCGGCGATTGCGCAGGATGGTGAAGGGCTGTTTGGAACCATCGATCAGACGGGAGCCAGTCTGGCTGCCGCCATCAATCAGTCAGGTGAGGGCAGCATTGCCGGTATCATCCAGTTAGGCGGCAATGGCGGCGGCGGAGAAGAATCAGCCGATGCGGGTGCCTCGCTGCAGGCTCTTATTACGCAGTCGGGTCTGGAAAATTACGCCGACATTTATCAGGAAGGCGCTTCGCAGTATGCGGCCATTTCGCAGGACGGCGAAGGCAACGGAGCCGAAATTTCGCAAATCAGCGTGTTTGGGCTGGAAGCCGTCATCACCCAGTCGGGGTCGGGCAACGGAGCCTTTATCTATCAGGAAGCATTTACGGGCCCGGCTACAGCCAGCATCACGCAGGTTGGTACCGACAACGTGGCTTCCATCGATCAGTCGGATTTCCTGACCATCAACGCGTCGGCGACCATCTACCAGGAAGGCAGCAACAATCTGGCAACTATCAGCCAGTTGAACGTCTTCGACGTCACAGCCTCCATTTCGCAGACGGGCAACAACAACGAGGCGCATATTTCACAGTCGCAGGGCGTTTCGGGCATCTACGGCAACATAGAGCAGACCGGCGACGATAATTACGCCGACATTTCGCAGGACGGTGACAACAACAATTACGAAATCATCCAGAACGGCAACGGTTTTCTGGAACTGGGCGGCAACCGTTCCAACGTGTTCGTGGAAGGCGACTTCAATACGGTCTCAGTGACGCAGTTGGGCGGACTGAATTTTATCGATATTCAGCAGTTTGGTACGGGCAACGTCGTCACGGCGGTGCAGGGCCAGTAGTAGTCGTCAATCGGCAAATTCCGGGAATAAATAATGGATGCCATCTCTCCAAGGGATGGCATCCATTATTTATTCCGACAGCAGCTTCATACTTTTCAGCCACGCCTTACAGGCTTCGGGCCAGTTTTCGACGCTGCCCTTGCCTTTCGTTCGGAGGGCGTAGCCATGTCCGCCCGTCGGGTACAGGTGCAGTTCGGCGGGGACGCCCGCGTTTTTCAACGCCAGAAAATAATTAATGCTGTTTTCGGCAGGAACGCCCTTATCGTCCTGTGAATGAACCAGAAACGTCGGGGGCGTCTGGGCGGTTACCTGCAGTTCATTGGAGAAATAATCGATTTGCTCTTTCGCCGCGTTCGGTCCCAGCAGTTTATCCCGCGAGCCGGTATGCGCCTTATCGCCAAACGTAACGACAGGATACAGCAGCAGGGCAAAATTGGGTTTGGCAATCTCGCCCATCCCATTGACCGGATCGGCATAGTGAGTCGAGAGAGTCGAGGCCAGGTGACCGCCCGCCGAGAAACCCATCACGCCGATGCGGGCCGGATCGATGCCCCAGCGGCTGGCGTTCTGCCGGAGCAGTTTTATGCCCTGCATGGCATCCGTGAGCGGAACCAGGTGTTTATTGGACGCAATTTTATCGTCGGGAAGCCGGTATTTCAGTACGGCAGCCACCATGCCGAGTTCATTGAACCAGCGGGCCATTTCCTCGCCTTCGTGTCCCGAAGCCAGAATCCAGTAGCCGCCGCCGGGACAAATCATCACCGCCGACGTGCTGGCCGTTCTCTTTTTGGGCAGATACACCGTCAGTGTCGGTTCCGTGACCCCGCTGATGCGCACGATGCCATCGGTACCCGTTTCGGTTTTTTCCTGCACTGAATGGCCGGTGAGCGCGTGGGGGATCTGACCGGCGGGCCAGAGCGGCAGGGTTTCGGGTTGCTGGGCCATCAGAGCGGCGGAAATAAGCAGAAGCACGGGCAGAAAGGAGAACTTCATGAGTTTGGGCAGCATTTTCTAACAAAGCGACCCGCTCTACACATCTACCTCTCCCGTTTCCGGTTCTGCCTGGGACGGATGCCCATGCAGGATTTCGAGCAGTTCTTTTATCTGATAAACACCCTTGTTGTAGCGGTTGCCAAGAAGGATAATGACGAAATCATCTTTCGGGCTAAACCAGAAAATGGAATTATAGCCCTTCCACCAGCCCGTGTGGTAAATGTATTCGGGCTGATTCTGGTTGTTGACGTGCATCCGGAATCCGTACCCATAATTTCGCGTCCCCTTCCGTTCGAAACTTCGGGGCAGAAACGCCTCGGCCAGCAACGTCTTTCGCAGCAGACAGTCGCCGTTGAGCGCCCGATACCATTTAAACAAATCGCCAACGGTCGAGTAAATGCCTTTGTCGCCCACCACGTCGTCGTAATAATCTTTAGGCAATCGGCGATTCCACTGGTAACCGGCGGTGCGGTTCATATTGATGGAATCGTTGCGGGTGGAGGCCACCCAGGTATCGTGCATACCCAGCGGGTCGAAAATGTTGCGGCGCAGAAACTGTTCGTAGGTCATGCCGCTGGCCCGCTCGATGATGGCCGCCAGCACCATATAGTTCGTGTTGCTGTAGCTGAAATGACGACCCGGAACGTTGTAGGGCCTGATTCTGGGGTTTACGGTCGCAAACCAGCGCAGGATGGTGGCATTGTCGGGGTAGGGCTTTTCCCGCTTGTAGAAATTCACCTTCATGCTGTCGTCGAAGGCGTAAGCGTAGTTGGGCAGGCCGCTGCGGTGCGAGAGCAAATCCGAGACCATGATGCCGTGATACGGAAAATCCGGAATGAACCGCTGCACACTGTCGGTGAGTTTCACTTTGCCGGCCTCGATGAGTTTGAGCGTTGCCACCGCCGTGAAGGTCTTCGATAGCGAGGCCAACTGAAATTTGGAGTTTTCGCGAAGTGAGTCTTTTTTCTCGAAGTGGGCGTACCCGAACGCTTTTTTGTAGAGGACGACGCCCCGCTGCGCAACCAGGACGTTGCCATTAAAGCCCGCCCGGACTTTTGCCCGGATGAGCGCATCGATTTTCTGAATTTTTTCGTCGGCGTCGATTTCCTGACGAAGCGCCGTTTCCTGCTGCGGCGACAGAACCTGTTCCTGCGCACAGTTGCGCATGGCATTGGCCGAACGATCTAACTTTTTCTGTGCGGTCGACTCACAACCCAGCACCACGACTATGGCAACAACGCCTGCCCAGAACTCTGAAATCTTCATGCGCTACTCGAAAAACGCTTTCTCCTCTACTCCTCTTAACGGGAGGTTGTCCACAAAAATATACAAAGAGGGTGCTTCTTCGGGGCCAGTCGATAAAAATAGGGTCATAAATTCTTCCTTACGGGGGTTGACCTCGGAAGCGCCTCATCCTGTGAACGACCTATTTCCTGACAACGCCTATGCTGGCTGATAAGTCAACAAATCCTGTTTTTCCATTTGTCAGACAGCAACTTCCGTCCAGAAAGTATATCTTCTGATTTACCGTTAACTAAAATGTTACGTTAATGTTAATTAATAATTCAGTTATAATACACTGAAAATCAAACACATAAGTACAACCAATGTTAAATTTTCACTATGTATCCTTCAATTAATAACAATTACATAACATTCTGTTAACATTTGCGTAATATTACCATAACATAGCTGCTGGCATCCGGCGGCAGTGTTTACGCATGTTTCACACTTTACCCTCTTACGAACATGAAAAAGTCGGCTCTGTTTCTGGTCCTGATGGGTCTGGCGGTCTGGGGTGCGACCCTCCGACCGGCGTTTGCCAAACCCCGAACTGTCAAATCAAACGCACCTGCCCTCCCGCAATGGGAGAGACAGTTGCTTTCCCATATAAAGTATCCTGAGGTCTTACAACAGGGCAATCACGAAGGCGTGGTTGTGGTCCGGTTTCGGGTCGATGAAGAGAGTCGACTGGCAAAACTGGAAGTATTCACCAATAATCAGGAACTGAATCAGGACCTGACCCGCCAGCTTACCGGCAAAAAAGTGCTGGTAACCGACGGCTACGTTCCGGAAACCCATACCGTCCGGCTGCGGTTTCGCCTGACGGATTAACCAGAGTAACTACTTGTCTCCAGCAAAATGCCGCTCCCGACGGGGCGGCATTTTTTATCGGCACACCCGCCGGTAAAGCCGCTTAATCCGGCAAATGACCCGCCTTTCACGAAAAACAGGGCACATGGCAATTATTCCCTATCCTCCGGTGTTACTAAACTGACCGTAAACCACTAATTTTGCGGATGTTTTTTCCAAGACTGAGATAGATGATTAACCTAATTACCAAAGGGATTACCAAGCTTTTCGGTACGAAATCGCAGCGCGACATTCGGGAATTACTGCCGTACGTAGAGAAGGTAAATACCGAATTTGCCCAACTGCAATCCCTTTCCAACGACGAACTGCGCAACGTAACGACCCGGCTGAAACAAGTCATCGCCGAGCGTTTACAGCCCATCGATACCCAACTGGCCGATCTGAATCAGCAGATTGCCAACCAGCCCGACCTCGACGTAGACGCCAAGCAGCGCATCTTCGCCCAGATTGATAAACTGGAAGCCGACCGTAATAAAGAACTGGAGGTCGTTCTGCTCGACATTCTGCCGCAGGCGTTCGCCGTCGTCAAGGAAACCGCCCGTCGCTACACCGAAAACGAACGGCTGGAAGTAACGGCAACCGATTTCGACCGCGAACTGGCCGCCCGCAAACGGAACGTGACCATCGAGGGCGACAAAGCCTACTGGGCCAATACCTGGGACGCCGCCGGAACGCCCATTCAGTGGAACATGGTGCATTACGACGTGCAGATTATCGGCGGAACGGTGCTGCATCAGGGTAAAATATCGGAAATGGCAACGGGCGAAGGTAAAACGCTCGTGGCAACCTTTCCGGCCTTCCTGAATGCCCTGGCCGGTCGGGGTGTCCATATCGTAACGGTGAACGACTACCTCGCTAAGCGTGACTCCGAGTGGATGGGCCCCCTGTTCGAGTTTCACGGCCTGCGCGTCGACTGTATCGACAAACATCAGCCGAACTCGTTCCAGCGGAAACAGGCATACCTGGCCGACATCACCTACGGCACCAACAATGAATTCGGCTTCGATTACCTGCGTGACAACATGGCCCGCAGCACCGACGAACTCGTGCAGCGCAAGCACCATTACGCAATGGTCGATGAAGTAGACTCCGTGCTGGTCGACGACGCCCGGACGCCGCTGATTATTTCCGGCCCTGTGCCGCGTGGCGACGAGCAGGATTTTATGGAACTGAAGCCCCGCATCGCCCGCGTGGTGGAAGTGCAGCGCAAGCTGGTAATGGACCTGCTCAACGAAGCGAAGAAGAAAATTGCGGCAGGCGACGAGAAGGAAGGCGGTCTGGCGCTGTTCCGTGCCCACCGGGGTTTTCCGAAATATAAGCCGCTCATCAAGTTTCTGAGCGAGACGGGCATGAAGCAGATCCTCCAGAAAACGGAGGCGATTTATCTGGCCGAAAACCAGAAACTCATGCCCGAAGCCGATGCGCCGCTGTTTTTCACCATCGATGAACGGCACAACAGCATCGAACTGACCGAAAAAGGCATCGATTTCATCACCGGCTCCGGCGAAGATCCTAATTTTTTCATTCTCCCCGACCTGTCGGTGGACCTGACGACGGCGGAGAAAAGTGCGACCTCGGAGCAGGAAAAGATTCTGAAGAAAGAGGCCATCATTCGTGACTATGCCGTCAAGACGCAGCGCATCAACACCGTCAATCAGTTGCTGAAAGCCTTTTCGCTGTTTGAGCGTGACGTCGATTACGTTATCATGGACGGCAAGGTGAAGATTGTCGACGAGCAGACGGGCCGGATTATGGAAGGTCGCCGCTGGTCGGATGGTCTGCACCAGGCCGTGGAGGCCAAAGAGGGCGTGAAGGTGGAAGATGCTACCCAGACCTACGCTACCGTTACCTTGCAGAACTACTTCCGGATGTATCACAAGCTGGCCGGTATGACCGGCACCGCCGAAACGGAAGCCGGTGAATTCTGGCAGATTTACAAGCTCGACGTGGTTGTAATCCCCACCAACCGGTCGATTGTCCGCAAAGACCAGGAAGACAAAGTCTATCGTTCGGTTCGGGAGAAATACAATGCCGTGGTCGATGAAATCGTGAGTCTGGTTGAAGGAGGCCGTCCGGTGCTGGTCGGTACGACGTCGGTCGAGAACTCCGAGATTCTGAGCCGGATGCTGACGCTGCGGAAGATTCAGCACCAGGTTCTGAACGCCAAATACCACCAGAAAGAAGCCGAAATCGTGGCCGAAGCCGGTAAGCCGGGTACGGTGACGATTGCCACCAACATGGCCGGTCGCGGTACGGACATCAAGCTGACGCCCGAATCGCGGGCGGCGGGCGGTCTGGCGATCATCGGTACCGAACGCCACGAATCCCGACGCGTCGACCGTCAGTTGCGCGGTCGTTCGGGCCGTCAGGGCGACCCCGGCACCTCGCAGTTCTTTGTTTCGCTGGAAGACAGCCTGATGCGTCTGTTCGGCTCCGACCGCATTGCCAAAGTCATGGACCGCATGGGTCTGGAAGAAGGCGAAGTCATTCAGCACTCGATGATTACGAAGTCCATCGAACGGGCGCAGAAGAAAGTGGAGGAGAACAACTTCGGCGTTCGGAAGCGGCTGCTGGAATACGACGACGTGATGAACTACCAGCGGGAGGCCATCTACAAACGCCGCCGCAACGCCCTCTTCGGGGACCGCCTGTCGCTCGACATCGCCAACACGACATATGACGTCTGCGAAGACATCGTCAATAATACGGAAGGCAGCTACGACGAAATGTCGCTGCAGGTTCTGACGGCGCTGGGCTTCCAGCCGCAATTGAGCCGGGAGGAGTTTGTCAAACTCAAAAAGCCCGACGCGGCCAACCGGCTGTATCAGGAGGCCGAAGCGCATTATAATGAAAAAAATAACGCCATCCGGCACAAAGCCCTGCCCGTACTACAGCAGGTTCTGGCCGAACGGGGGGCAACGGTGCAGGACATCGTAGTGCCGTTCACGGATGGTCTGCACGAACTGATGGTAGTCAGCAACCTCCGCCAGACGGTCGAAGATGAAGGCCGGTCGCTGGTGAAGGAAATGGAAAAGGCTGTAACGCTGTCGGTCATCGATCAGGAATGGAAGGAGCACCTCCGTGAGATGGACGACCTGAAGCAGTCGGTGCAGAATGCCGTTTTCGAGCAGAAAGACCCGCTGCTAGTCTACAAGTTCGAATCAGTCGAGCTGTTCAAACGCTTCCTGGCAAAAGTGAACTTCGATACTATCAGTTTCCTGACAAAAGCCGATATTCCGGGCCAGGAGGCCCAGGAAGTGCAGCAGGAGGTGTTGCAGGCCCCGGCCCAGCGCCGCCCGGAACCTCAGCCCGAACTGCATACGAATAAAGAAGAGACGCCAGCGACGCCGCACGGCAGAGGCCAGCGCGGCCCGGTCGGGCCACAGTACCATGACGACATGGACGGCGGACCGCAGGAATACGCCCGCCGCATGGCTGCCGAACGGCCCGTTGAGAAGCAGGCCCCTACGCGGGTGGTGAAGGTTGCCAACCGTAACGACCGGGTCAACGTGCAGTATGCCGACGGTACCGTGAAGCGGGACGTGAAATACAAAACCGTTGAAAACGACGTGCTGACGGGCCGCGCCGTCCTGATTGAGTAATATAATATAGCGCCGCTTCGGTGTATTTTCCATAAAACGTCAACCAGGCGATGCTCGGTTGTGCGGTGCCTCCGTAAGGTGTATCTTTACGGAGGTTTTTTCTTTTTATCATGTCAGCACTGCCGAGAGTCTATTACAGCCAGCAGGATTATCTGGAATACGAGCGGAAGGCAACTTACAAGAGCGAGTATTTTCAGGGAGAAATTTTTGCGATGGCGGGCGCTTCGCGCAACCACAACCGAATTACGGAGAATTTGTCTATTTCCATTGGCGGATATCTGCGCGGCAAACGTTGCCAGACGTTCTCTTCGGATATGCGTGTTCATATTCCGGCCAACACACTTTATACATACCCTGACGTCGTTATTGTTTGTGGAGAGCCTCAGTTCATTGAAGACGAGGCGCTGGACACACTGCTGAACCCGGTCGTGATTATCGAGGTGCTGTCGCCCAGCACCGGCGGTTACGACAAAGACAGCAAGTTTTCGCTTTATCGTAGTATTCCGACATTTCGGGAGTATATCATGGTCGACTCGAGCCGGATCCATGCCGAAGTGTGGTTCAAACCTGAGAATGGATTCTGGACGCTTCGGCAGGAAACGGAAGAAATAAAGGTGAGTCTGTATGTACACACCATTGATTTCACGCTGCCGCTGACGGATGTTTACGCATTGACGCAGGATTTAACTCCGGCTTCGTGAGTGACATGCCGCCAATTCGTCCGTCAACATATTGTAGTAACCTTTCTCTGTGTGACGGAATGATTGTTCATGACTGAGGCTGCTTCTGCACATAAATCTCCCCGGCTGCGGGTTCTGCATGTCAGTCCGGCCCACCCTTTTACCGATCCCCGCATTGTCTACAAACAGACCGTGAGCCTCTCGGAACGCTATGAGGTCTGGTGTGCCCTGCCCGGCGCTAATCCCAGCCAGACGGGCCGTGTTCGTTTTCTGCGCCTTCCGTTTTTTCGTGCTCTCTGGAAACGACTGGTATTCTGCCATCCGGTCATTCTGCTACGGATCATCCGTGTCCGGCCCGACATTCTTCATCTCTATATGCCTGAACTTCTGCCCATTGGTTTTCTCTGCCATTGGTTCGGCATACGGGTAGTTTATGAGGTGCAGGAGAATCTGTACCAGAAAATGAACACCAAGAAAACAAACAACAACTGGCTGTTTCAGAAGCTCTTCGCGTGGTTCGACCAGCGTGCCCGGCGTCATTTTTATTTGGTTTTTACGGAAGACAGCTACCTTCCCGAATACGATACGCTGTCGAAGCCATACGCACTCGTTCATAATTTTCCGGACACCGACGCTCTGGCTGCCTTTCGAAAACCTTACCTGTCGGCTTCGGAAGGGCCGCCGGAATTTCTTTATGTCGGCTTAATCAGTCTGGAGCGGGCCCTGGACACCCTCGTTCAGGCGGTGGCGCTGCTGAAACCTCTGTTTCCGGCCATACGGATTCACATGTTCGGGCGGTGTACGGTTCCGGAAGCAGTCCTGCGGCAGTTGCCCGGCTTTGGGCAGGTTCAGGAGAACCTTGTATTCTACGGGCAGTCGGATCATGCCGTTGCCATGCCGTTTGCCGCCCGCTGCGTGGCGGGGCTGGCCGTACTGAAACCCGTGGGTGACTACCCTGGCTCCTACCCCACCAAACTCTTCGAATACATGGCGCTGGGCTTACCGGTTATCACGTCTGATTTTGCGCTGTACCGGGACGTGGTGGATAGCAACGCGTGCGGTTTCTGCATCGACCCTTACGACGCCCGGATACTGGCCGACCGGATGCAGTTTCTGATTGAGCATCCCCAACAGGCAGAATCGATGGGCCGGAACGGATGGGCTGCCGTTCAGCGGCTATACAACTGGAAGAGTGAGCAGGACCAGTTGCTCACTCTGTACCGTAAAGTAGAACAAAACCAGTAGGTTTTAGTATCATTTCAATGCGTAGTACCACGCCATCTGGGAAACACTTAATTTTGCGTCAGATTGCTGAATACAGCGCAATCTGACACTCTTTCAGTATGATGTATATTCATTCCGTGAGCCATTATCTTCCCGAACAGGTGGTTGGTAATGAACACTTTACACGTCTCAACGGACTATCAAGCGAGTGGATTATCGAACGCACCGGCATTCAGGAACGCCGGAAAGCCGCACCAGAAGAAAATACGAATACCATGTCGGTGGAAGTGGTCCGCCGCCTGTTCAATGGATCGTCGGTTCAGCCCTCCGACATCGACCTGATCGTTGGGGCCACCTATACGCCCCACGACACGATTGTGACGCTGGCGCACGTGGTTCAGAATGCACTCGACGTAGCCGATATTCCGGTTGTGTCTGTCTCGACGGCCTGCTCGTCGCTGCTGAATGCCATCGAGGTCGTGGAAGGATATTTTGCCATGAACAAGGCCACCAAAGCGGTGGTTGTCGTGTCCGAACATAACACTGCCTATAACAACGACCACGACAAGGTTTCGGGTCATTTATGGGGTGATGGTGCTGCGGCCCTGCTGATTACGAAAGAACGCATCCACGAATCCGACATGACCATTCACGGTCTGATCACGGGTGGAGCGGCCACCAGCGGCAAAGCAACCACGAGCGTAGTACTGAAACCTCTGGACAACGGCGTAATCATGCCCAATGGTCGGGACGTGTTCATCAACGCCTGTCAGTACATGCCCAAAGTCAGCCAGCAGATTCTAGAGAAATGCGGCCTGGGCATCGATGATGTCGACTACCTGATTCCGCATCAGGCCAATCTGCGCATCAGCCTCAACGTGATTAACACGCTCGATATTCCCGAATCCAAACTTATCTCCAATATTCAGCGGCTGGGCAACACCGGCTGCGCCGGTTGCGCCATTGCCCTCTCGGAGAATCGGGATCTGTTCCGGAAAGGGCAGAACATCGTCGTCACCGTTTTCGGCGGCGGGTACTCGTTCGGAGCAATGGTGATAGAAATATAAGGAGGAAAGGAGTAGAGGAGGAAAGGAACAAAGGGAATACTAATCTGTCTTCCTCCCTTCCTCCTCTACTCCTTTCCTCCTTTCCTCCTTTTCATTGCGCTTCACTGCGCCAGGTGTTGTTGCGGGGGTTAATGTCGGGCACCTGTTTGTCGGGGTCGACCGTGACCGAGCGCAGGGCCGACGTCGTATTGGCCCGGAAGGTCCAGTTGCCGCCCCGCTGCCAGATTTCGACCGGCAGGGTCACGCGGGTTTTCTTCCCATCCACTTCGATTAGTTCGACCGTAGCGGGCATCGCCATTTTCTCCAGGTTCTCGATCGTAATCTGTGCGCCTTTCTTCGGGTCCTGATCGACGTATTTCACCTCTTTTACCGACTGATCGAGTTTCCAGGTTTCGTAGAAATAGCCTCTCCAGAACCAGCCCAGATCCTCGCCGGTAGCATTTTCCATCGTCCGGAAGAAGTCATAGGGCGTCGGGTGTTTGAAGGCCCACCGCTGAACATACGTTTTGAAGGCGTAATCGAATCGATCTTTTCCAAGAACTACATCCCGCAGCAGTTTCAACCCCATGCCGGGTTTATAGTAAGCCAGGATACCCAGCCCCATCGGCTGAATCACGTCGGGCGTCGTCATAATCGGCTCGTTGGGCCTGAACAGGGCCGGGGCAATATCGTGCATGGTGGCCCGGTCGTTGTTGTACTCCCCGTTATTGAAGTTTTCGGTCGACAGGATATTGATGAACGTATTGAAGCCTTCGTCCATCCAGGCAAACTTGCGTTCATTGTTGCCGACGATCATCGGGAACCAGTTATGGCCGAATTCATGATCGGTGACACCCCAGAGGCCATCTTTGCGGGCGCGATGGTGGCAAAATACGATACCCGGATACTCCATTCCGCCGACGATGCCCGCCACATTGGTCGCTACCGGATAACTGTATTCATAGATGTAGTTCGAATAAAATTCGATACAGCCCTTTACGTATTCGGTCGAGCGGCCCCAGCCATCGCGTCCATCGCTTTCCACCGGATAGACCGACATCGCCAGCGCCTTTTTTCCGCTGGGAAGGTTAATGCGGGCAGCATCCCAGATAAACGCTTTCGACGTGGCCCAGGCCGCATCGCGGGTGTTCTGTACCCGGAAACGCCACGTCAGCGTACCCGACTGTTTGGGGCGGCTTTGTGGATTGCCGACTTCATCAGCGCCCCGCAGAATCACCGTCTTATCCGAACTACGGGCCTGCGCCAGACGCTGCTGCTGCTGGGTGGTCAGCACTTCCTGCGGATTGAGCAGTTCGCCCGAACCAACGACGATATGGTTCCAGGGAACCGTAATGGCATAATCGATATCGCCATAGTCGAGGTAAAACTCACCGGCACCCAGATAGGGCAGTGCATTCCATCCCTGGATATCGTCGTAGACGGCCATACGCGGATACCACTGCGCAATTTCGTAGATGTTACCGTTTTTGGTCGGCTGGATACCCATGCGGTCGGAGCCATAGGGCGGTATTTTGAAGGAATACGCGATTTTCAGGCGCACGTCGCCGCCGCCGGGTTTCATCGGTTCAGCCAGTCGGACCTGCATCCGCGTGTCAGTGACGATGAAGCTGGCCGGAACGAATTTTTTACCCTGTTCGATCTGCACGGACTGAACGCTGTAACCTCCGGCAAAATCAAGATTACCGAACCGTCCACCCGTTACCGGCGTCGTTTTTGCCGCCCGTGAGGTGTCGGCAAATGCGTTCTGGTCTAGCTGCAGCCAAAGAAACGGCAGCTCGTCCGGGCTGTTGTTTTTGTAGGCGATTTCGACCTCGCCAGCAACCGTATTTTGCTGTTCGTCGAGTGATACGCTGACGCGGTAGTCCGCCCGGTTCTGCCAGTAGCGGGGTCCGGGTGCACCGCCGCCAGTGCGGTAGTCGTTGCCGGGCTGCATATTGAACAGCGGATGAAAAAGCTCGTGGGCGTCGTATTTAGATGTTGACGAAGGGGCTGTCGGCTGAGCCATCAGGGGCGTGGACAGCAGACAGGCAGCAATCAGGGTTCGCAGTTGCATGAAGTTTTCGCTGAATAACGTTCTGGAAAAATAACAAATTTTATCGGAGTTCCGTCGGCTTGTGTATAAATCGCAAAACGTCGTTCGTGGCAACAAGTGAAAGTTTGCACCCGGACGGCAGCCACATAGTCTGGCTGCCGTCCGGATGATATAGCCAGTTAGCTTATTATTTCGCCGATAATGGCTCGCCAGCTTTCCAGTTCGGGTTTTCCGGGTTTGCGCTCACCGAACACCAGGGCCAGGTTTTGCCCGTTGCGGTCAAAGAGTTCAAGGCCCGTTACTATACCGTCGGCGGTAGGCTTTCTGGTCATCCAGACCTGGTCCACCAGCGTCTCGTTGAGATGTAAGTTGAACTGAGGGTCAAGTACGTTGTACCACGGTCCCATCTGCACTAATTTCCTGACCGGGCCACTATGAATCTGGATGCAGCCGGGGTTCGACACAAACACCATGATTGGCACCTGCCGCTCGGCGGCTGTGGCAAAAACCTGTTTTAGAATGTCCATAGACACCAACTGCGCGTGGCCGTTCGGGGCCAGCCTCAGCCCCTGTTGCCGCCCCACGCCGTACTGCCGCAGCAGCCCGAAAAACTCGTGCGTGTCCTGCATGGCTAGCCAACCCGCCTGAAATCCCGCTACGTCGATGGCCTCATCGGGCTGATCGGCAGAGAGGGCGGGACTTGGCGTAACGGCCAGCCCGCCCGATTGTTCGGCATCGCGGAAGCGGGCCACCAGGGCATCGTAGGCCACCCGGTCGGAGCGGTCGGTGAGGTAGATTTTGTGGACGGCCTCGCCGTGGGCATCGAAGAATTGTAGACTGTGGCGATCGGCTTCGCTCACGGCAAAGCCCCACTGCCAGCGGTGCATAAACAGCCGCAGGTCAATGTCGGGACCCAGTACCAAGCCCACGTGCCCGTTGAACGATACGTCTTCGTAGATGCCTTTGCGCTCGTGAACCAGCGCATCGTTGCGTGTCAGGGCCATCACGTAGCCCAGCTTGGTTACTTCTTTCAGCAGTTCCTGAAAATCTCCCCCCAGGCGGGTGGCCGTTTCGCCTACGCCCGTGGCTACTAGCTCGGCTTCCGAAACGCCCATCTGCCGGGCAGCATCGCGAATGCGGGTGGTAGCGTGTTCGGCGCGAAACTGCGCCCAGCGGTCTTTTAGGCTTATGTTAATAGTGGTCATTGTGTAAAGGGGCTATGAGGTGAGTAATGAATGAGTTTGGGGCAGGGGTATAATCAGCGGACACTGATGGCAGGGGTTTTCCATCAACTGCACGGGCAGGCCAAATACCCGTTCGATGAGCGGAGCCGTCAGCACCTGCCGGGGAGAGCCGACCGCTTCCACCCGCCCCCCGCGTAGCAGCAGTAGCTGGTGGGCATACTGGGCGGCCATGTTCAAATCGTGCAGCACGGCCACTACGGCCAGGCCCCGTGCGGCCATCTGCCGGGCAATACTCAGCAGGTGGTGCTGGTGGAGCAGGTCTAAGCCAGTGGTTGGTTCGTCGAGCAGCAGCAGCCCCTGGGTGGCATCGCCCAGTTGGGCCAGCACCCGCGCCAAATGTACCCGCTGCTGTTCGCCCCCCGACAGGCTCGTGACCACCCGGTTGGCGAAAGCCGCCATGCCTACCCGGTGCAGGGCCGTTTCAGCCTGCCGGTAATCGTCCGGGGTGGGGTAGTCCACGTAGTGCGGGTAGCGGCCCAGCAGCACCAGTTCATCTACGCGGAAGGGAAACGAGAGGGCGTTTTGCTGGTGGAGCATCGCCCGCAACCGGGCCAGGGGCCGGTTGGCATACGCCCCCAGCGGCTGACCTTTCAGCCGAACCGTGCCGTTTTGGGGCGTCAACTCGCCCGCGCAGCATTTGAGCAGAGTCGATTTGCCCGCTCCGTTGGGGCCTACAATAGCCAGCAGTTCGCCCGGTTCTACCCTGAGCGATACGTCGTGTAATAATGGTTTGGTGCCAGCCCGGTAATGAAGGTGTTCGGCGTGAAGCATGGTTAACCGGCGTTACGTTCGCGAATCAATAGCCACAGGAATACGGGTGTCCCCAGCAGGGCCGTCAGGATGCCGATGGGCAGTTCGGCGGGAGCCACCACGGTGCGGGCCAGGGCATCGGCTCCCGTCAGCACGGTAGCTCCGCCCAGGGCCGATCCCAGCAGCACGCGCCGGTGGTCGGCCCCGGCCACCAGCCGGATCAGGTGAGGAATCACCAGCCCCACAAAACCAATCAGGCCCGCCACAGCCACCGAACTGCCCACAGCCAGCGTTGTCAGCACGATTACGCTGCGTTTTAAGCCTGCCAGGTTCACGCCCAGCATCTGCGCCTGACTTTCGCCCAGGCTCAGCCCGTTGAGTGCCCCCGCCAGCCGGGGCAGGCCCAGCAGCACCACGCCCATGAACGGCAGCAACGTCAGCACCATTGTCCAGGAGGCCCCGCCCAGACTGCCCAGCGACCAGAACGTAATGGTGCGAAGCTGCTCGTCGGTGGCTAAATACGTCATCAGGCCCGTTAAGGCACCGGCCAGCGCGTTGATGGCGATGCCCGCCAGCAGCATCGTCGTGACCACCGAACGGCCTGCCCTCCGGGCCAGCCGGTACACCAGCAGCGTAGTCAGACAGGCCCCACCAAAGGCCACCACCGACAGGGTGTAATAGCCCAGCAGGCCCGTCAGTTTGGTAAACAGGGTAATTTCCAGCACAATCGTCAGGACAGCGGCCAGCATCGCCCCCGCCGAAATACCGATCAGGCCGGGATCAGCCAGCGGGTTACGGAACAACCCCTGCATGGCCGCACCCGCCACCGCCAGCCCTGAACCAATCAGCAGGGCCAGACACACGCGGGGCAGGCGAATGGTGGTCAGAATCGCCATCTTCGTAGGGTCCGCACCCGTAGTGAGGCCCAATGCCTGCCCAAGCATGGTGCTCAGGTCGGTGGGCGAAATCCAGACCGCTCCCACCCCCACCGACAGCAGCGTGATCAGCACCAGCGCTCCCGCCAGGGCGGGCAGCAGCCAGCCGTACCGCGTCTGGCCGAACGCAGCCGCAACGGTCGGGGCCGACAGGGGCCTGGGGGGCGGGGTCAGGGTTTCGCTGGTCATAACGTAGAGCCGCTTGTACTGATTTTGCGGACCAGTTCGCCAAGTGCCTTGCCCAGCCGGGGCGAAAAACCCGTCAGCAACTGACCATCCATGCTGACGAACCGTTTGGCTTTGCCCGCGTTGGTCTGCGCCACGCCAGGTACGTTCAGCAAACCTCTGGCCCCACCTAAGCTTTCCAGACCGCTATCGAAGAGTAGCAGCACGTCGGGGTTGGCAGCTACCAGAGCCTCGGTGGTGAGGGGCTTGAAATCCGAAAAGCCTGTGGCGGCATTCTGACCACCCGCCAGTTGAATCATCGTCTCGACGGGCGTACCGCTGCCAGCCACCATCATCGTGCCCGTTCCCCGGGCGTAGATAAACAGCACTTTCGGGGTACCGGTCGCCTTTTTGACTTTGGCGAGGTCTGCATCCAACTGTCGCAGCAGAGCTTTGGCTTTGCCCGCTACGCGGCAGGTAGTCGCTACGTCCTGAATCAGCTTGCGGGTACCTGCTACCGAAAATTCCTGTTTGAAGCTGACAACTTCCACGCCCGCCTGCCGAATCTGGTCGAGTACGGCGGTTTTCGCACCCGCCTTCTCCGTCGTCAGTACCAAAGTTGGCCGTTGGGCCAGCACACCCTCGGCCCCGATGGTACGGTTATGGCCCACTTTGGGTAATTTTTGCAGGCTGGCGGGGTACGTACTCGTTACGTCCACGCCCACCAGTTGGGAACCCAGGCCCAAATCGCAGAGGATTTCGCTCACCGTGCCGTCGAGTGAGACGATGCGGGGCGGGGTCTGGGCCGACGCGGACAGCGTCAGTATCAGCCCAAGGCCGGTTAGGCCAAGTTTGAAAGACCGATGTACCATAATTATTTGTTGGTTAGGTTTACGTGATTAGTGGTCAGCTATGGCGAAGGGGCACATTGTCAGATAGCCCCGGTTGAGGGTATAGTCACGCAGCGTGCCTGGCCCGGCTACCACCCGCCCGTCGTTGAACCTTTGCACCTGCAAGCCCTGCCCGTGGTCGTTGACCAAGGCCAGCCCCGTCTGTTCGCGCAGAATGTCACCCAGCCGCAAACTACCCGACTGCTGAATCTGCTGCTTGCTAACCAGCGTCACGGGCATGGGCAGTGCGCCCACCTGCCGCTCGGTGCGGGAGGCCGTTACAACGACCTCCTCCAGTTTCCTCACCTTGAGCATATCGGGCGAAAGAGGAACTTGACAAGTCAACAGAATAAATACAGTGCAAAACATGAGCCCACCGAATGAGTACGCAAACGTAATTTTTATTTAGAATGATTCAAAATAACTAGCTAAATTATTTTGAATCATTCTAAATAAAGTTGGTAAAGCCTGCGTACAATACGTCCGATGCAGAGTTGTAGCCTAAGCCCGTGAACACGTGGCTGGCTATGGATACGTTGGCGGCAATAGTCCCGTCAATGATACTGAAACGATCCAGCTCACCTTTCTGACGAAAATTATCAGCCGCATCGAAGTCGGTGCGGGTAGTTCGGACTTTCGAGTGACCATTCCAATTCCGGTCGAAGAAGTTATCATCGAAGCAAAGCAGATCGCGCTGGGCGTTGAAGGGGTTGGTCTGAAACGCCTGCGCGTTTGCCCAAAAACGGGTCGAGCGAAAGACCGAAGAGGTCGTTTGGTTTTTTCGCGCCCACCATCCACCACAACTCCGTGGCCCGCAATCGCCCATCGCTGCCCACGTAGTTCGGGCGCAACGTCCGGTACTGCGCCAGTACCGCCGTAGCCCGCCGGTAGAGCGTCGAATCAGTTTCGGTGGGTTTGGCTCCTTTTGGCAAAGCGTAGGTGAAATGTCCAGCCTTGCCTGAAGCCACCGGAATCTGGAAGAAATCGCGCTTTACAAACTGCTTCGTTCTGGCCTGGCTCTGGCCGGCTTCCACGAAAAAATCGACGGCGTGGCGGGGGTAGCCAAACAGATAGCCGTAGCCCCGCCAGCGGTCGGCGGCATTTTCGTACTCGATGGTGTGAATCACGAGTTCCGGTTCAGAAGTCGGCACAAAGCCCCACTGCCCGAAAAACGCCTGATTGTCCCGAATTATCTGCCCAATCCGGCTACGCCGATACGCGCTCACCTGCATGATGCGCTTGCCGTCGTAGTCCTGCCGGAAAGGGTGGATGATAAAACCCACGTCGGGCGTTTCGAGCGCGTCGAGTACGGCCTGCCAGCGGGTGAGTTTGTCCAAATGCACTCGTTTCTGGTCGGGGTCGATGGCCGCGTGAACCCCCGCCGAATCGGTACGGGCCAGGGGCAGGCTGATGTCGCAGAGCGTACTCATGGGTTTAAGGTCGGCCATGAGCGTGTAAAGAGCCTCGTTCTCAAAACCCAGCGTCAGCAGCGAATCGGCTAAAGCACGGTCGAAGGTCACAGGGCGGGCGGGGTACGTGGTCGTGGTGGCCGGGCGGGTACAGGCCGTCAGAAGAAGAAGCAGGACAACGACGGAATCAAATAGTTTCATAGATACAACAAGCTGTAAGTTAGGTATATATGGCTGCGCTGTCCGGCTTTGGCAGTGAATTGCCCGTCGGCACGGACCTCTAAGCGGTGCAGCAGTTTAGGAAAATTGTTCAGGCGAAAATCACGCCCGATGCTACCGCCCAGCAGCCCGGCACTCGTGGTCTGAATAACATAATCGGGGCGGGTGAGCAGGGTGGTCAGGCGGGTGGGGCGCAGGGCCACGAAGGAGCGCGTGGGTACGTAGCGAACGCCCAGACCCAGCCGCCCGAACCAGCCCGTACCGTTGCCCGCCGTTCCCCACCGCCGAAGCACTTCGACCCCCAGCATGAGCCGCAGGGCTGACCAGTCGGTTCGCACGATGGGGTCGCTGTACTGCATAGTTTCGGCCATCAGGTACGTTGTTTCGTGCCGAAATCGTTCGTTGGTGAGCCGCCAGTGATCGTAGTCGAGCCGAGTGGTTGTGAGCAGGTACGTTGGGCCAATGCTAGATAGAATCGGGTCGGTGCCGCGCCCCTGCCGGAGGTCGGTTTGGGCGGCCAGTCGCCAGCCCCCACCGGGCCGGGGCTGCACCCGCGACAGCCGGGCGTGGGCGGCTGCTTCCCGAAAAACGCCCCCGGCCTGCGGGGCGGCAATGCCCTCGCGGATGGTTTCGTGCCGCAACCGCCCGCCCACCTGCGCTCCCCACGAGGCTGCGCCGGTTTTCCACTCGGTTTGAGCCGTTGCCAGCCAGGTGGTGCCCCGCACCAAGCGTTCAGCCGACACAATAGGCGACTGACTGAACGAGCCGTAGCCCCGCATCCGGTAAAGCAGCGGGTTGTCGGTGCGGACGGTGAAAAAGCCCACTTCGTTTTCTTCCTGCGTGAACTGCCCGCCCAGCACCAGCCCCCAGCCCCACCGCGCCGACACCTGCCGCCAGACCGAGGGCAAAACCCCCACGTCGCGGAAACGGTAAAACGGTTTGGGATCAAGCAGGCGGCTCCCCTGCCCCACGTGGTAGGGCAGCGCCAGGCCCAGCCGCCACCGACCCCGCACGGGTGTGGTCAGGGCCACCCGCGCCCGGATGTGGTCGCGGGTCCAGTCGCCGGTCAGCGTGTCGGCCCAGAGGTACGGGTTGCCGTTGAACGGGTCGTAGCCGTGCGAAAAGGCAAGCTGCGTATCGGCGGTTTTCCGGTAGTCGAACTCACCAAAGACCCACCAGCCGCCCACGGGTCGCATGCCTTCGGTGTGCAGCCCCACGCTTTGGTGGCGGACCGGCTCCTGCGGTCGACGCAACGGACCCGCCGTTTGGTAGCCGGTCAGGCGCGTCAGCCCGTAGCCCCGCGACTGCCAGTGCGGTAGTGCTGCCGCATTCTGCCCCGTGAGCCAGGCGGCATTACCCAGCCCAGCCAATCCCAGCCGAAGCGTATCGGCCACCCCAACTGGAGCCGGTTGCGATTGGGCTTCGGTTGGAGTGGCAAAGACCGTGGTGATAGCCAGCAGCATCAGCAGCAAAAAGGGCCAGCCACGCATTAGTTAAAGGAACGAGGGGTGGGCCGGGCTATTTTCTCAAAGTCGCCCGTCGAGTTGTTGCTGTCCTGCAACACCCGGCGTGTGCCGATGGTCGAAGTTGTTTTGCGCCGGAAACTCTGCGTGTTATACGTGTCGTCGGCGAAGACAAACCCGGCATCGAGCGCTGTCGGGATGCGTTTGAAATCGCGGCTGTTGCCGTTCTGAAGGGCCTCGAAGGCGTCGATGACCAGGTTGTTCGGCACCCGAATCCGGGGTTGTACCGTAGCAGCCGCGCCGGGAATGGCGACCCGCTCCAGCCCATCGAAGTTATCAGTTCGGAAGAGAATCAGCCCCGGCCCGAACACTGGCAACAGCCAGTCGAAACCGCCTGTAAAATAGAGCCGCTCCAGGTTGGGTACGCCCGGCGCGTCGGCATCGCGACCATCCGGCCGTTCGTTGAAGGTTTCCCAATCGGCCCCGGAGAGGTCAACCGGGCTGTTGGGGTTGAGGTCGGCGGCCCGATGATTCACCCCATCCTGGGCAATCAGGATGCTGCGTCCCGGAGCCAGCGGACGCTGCCGACCCGTGCCCGGAATCCGCCATACGCTGCTCACGAATACGTTCTGCTGAAAGATACCCGCCGTTGCCGTCCCCGAACTGAACTCGGTGGGTCGGTTGGTGGGGTTAATCAGGCCCGAAACGCCGTAGGCATCGGCAATGCACAGCCCATCCAGAAACAGCGTATCGGTCGAGTTGTTGTAAATCTCCACAAACTGGTCGGAGAAATACGTACCGCCCGCCGGGGTACGCGACCCCGTATAATACACCTCCTTTATGACTAAACTACCCAGCGTACTGCCCGACAGGCGGAGGTCAATCACGCGGGGGTTGGGCGTTTCCATAATTACCACGGCATTCTGGCTCGCGTTGAGTTCCAGCCGCTGAGCAATGCCTGTAAGAGCCTGAGCCTCCGCATCGGTGATCGAGCGCGTGGCGGCTACGTTGTACGTACCCGGCAGCATATCGGCAAACGTGGCCCGGCCCGATGCGTCAGTTACGGCGGTGGTGCTGCTGGCATCGGCGGTGTTGGTGAGCGTAACCCGCGCCCCCGCAGCACCGGGCTGGTTATAGGTGGCCGGATAGGTGACGTTGACCTGCACCGTCACGGCCGGTACGGGGTCTTTGGAGTTGCAGCCGATGAGCCAATAAACGGTCAGAAACAGGGTAAACAGCGAAGATGCGTATTTCATAAACTTGATTGATTAAAAACTGACATTGATTTCGGCCCCGAAAAACAGGGGTTCGTTGCGCCGGATAAATACCCCCGACTGTGGGTTTTGGGTCAGCGGGCGGTGGCCCACGACGTTATTGGCAAAAAACGAGAAGCCGTAACCCCGCACCCACTCTTTGGTCACGCGCAGGTTAAAAAGGTGCAGCGGGGGTGGCTCGAAGGGTATCTCAAGCTGCACGTTGATGGCCCGGCGCAGATCGGCAAACTCGGCAGACTGGCTTTGTTCCGGGGTCAGGTAGGTGGCGATGCCCCGCCGGTCGAGGTAGCCGATGGCGTAGGGGTTGAGCGGCTCGCTTCGGCTGGTGTTGGTCCAGATGGTTTGCCACAGCCCCGAAATCACCAGACCCAGCGCAGGTACGCGGTGAATCAGGCGCAGGCTGGTGTTCAGGCGGGCCGCCGAGCGGTTGGCCGCACTCTGATAAATGGCGACGCGCCGGGGTACGGTCTGCCCCGTGTAGGCCCGGTCGGCATCCACGAAAATACCATCGTCGAACGCGTTGGACTGAATCCAGGCCCCGTTGAGCTGAAAGGCCGTGCGGATGGCTTTCCAGTCAGGTGTGAGCAGCGAGAACTCCACGCCCCGGTTGGTGAATCGTCGGTTGGCAACGGGCAAATCGTAGCCCACGAACACCGTATCGACGCGGATGGGCTGGGGTGTCAGCACGGGCGGCTGGCCGACGGGCGTAGCCGCAATGCCGTAGCGGGCCAGCGGGTAAGGCTGCACGAGCCGGTTGGTGCCAAACGCGCCGGTGGTTTCTTCGTGAAACAACGATACGGCCCCGCTAAAGCCCCGATAATCGCCATCCAGCCCCACCTCCCACTTCCGGCTCTGAAACGGGCGCAACCGCGTGTTGCCAGGGTCGATGACCCGCGTGGTCATCAGCAGCAGCCGCTCGGCGGGATTGTTGGCGAAGTAATTGACGTTGACCAGATCGAAAAAGCGCGGACCGGGAAACAGCACGTCGAGCGTGGGGGCCTTGACAGTGAGGCCGTAGCCCGCCCGCAGAAACACCCCCGGCAGGGTTTCGAAGGCTACGTTGAGCCGGGGCGCGGGCACCAGTCCGAGCGACGGGCGAAACGGGGCGACCGGCCCAACGCGGCCCGGCTGCACATTGTCGAGCCGAACCCCGGCCTGCACTACGTACGTACGTCCGGCAAGTTGGCCGGTGAGTTTGTTTTCGAGGTAATAGCCCAGTTGCACCAGCGCGGGAATGCTGCGGAAAGCACGGGACCGTTCGCCCACGCCGTAGTTCTGGCGGGGTGGGCGCGTAGGGTCGAACTGCCGCCCGTCGCCGAGGTTGACATCGTAGCGCAGTTCTACGCCCGCGCTGATGCGCTGAGTCAGGCCACTACCGCTACGAATCAGCCAGTTGGCTTCGGTGTTGGCGTATCCGTTCAGGGGGCGGCCCTCCACCGTCAGGCGGCTGAGATATTCGGCCTCACCGTACCGACCGAGCAGGGTAGTATCGCGCAGGGCCGTCGAAAGAGGAAATATATCGCGGGTAATCAGTTCCTGAGTGTAGGCCTGCTGGTGGCTATAGGTCAGCGACGCGATATAGCGAAATGCGTTTAACCAGGGTTTCCCCGGTCGCCAGCGGCCTTCGGTACTGGCTTTCAGACCCCACTCGCGGGCAAAATTTAGCCGTTGGGTGCGGGTATCGCTGGGGTCGATTCTGCGCTCGTCGAGGGTGCGGTAGCCGTTGAGGATGGTGGTAGCCGTAAAGGTGCGGGTTTTGGCTTGCCAGGCCAGTTGCCCGTTCAGGCGGGTGTAGGTGTTGACGCGGTCGCGGGGATCATCGCGGGCGCGGAGGATATCTATGCTCACATTCAGCGTGTTACGTTCGCCCACCGCAAACCCGCTCACAAACGCAGCCTGGGCGAGCGTGGGGTTGAGCCGAACGCGCAACTCAGGCCGGAGTTTGCCAATCCGCGACTGCACGATAACCAGCCCGGAGGTCAGGTCGCCGAAGCGGGCCGAGGGAATGCCCCGCACCACCTCGACGGATTCAATGTTGTCGGCCCCCACCTGCCGGAGGTCGATGCCCCGCCCGGCCACGCTCGAGAACACCGGCCCGCTGCCCGGTGCAGCGTTCAGAATGGTCTGGCTGGTCTGCAGGTTGGCGTTGTTGGAGATGGGTACGCCGTCCTGCACGATGGCCGTGCCGAGGGCGTTGTTGCGGAGCGCGTCGGCGGCTGGCCCAGTGATAGTCGTGTTGTTGTTGAGTGTAACGGTCGGTATCTGCCGGAGCGTGACCTGCTGGGCGATGCCGAGGTTAGGATTCTGGGCCAACTGCCCCGGCACGAGTTGCAGCACATCGGCCAGGCTCGTAGGCTGCACGTGAATCAGGGCTGACTTGTCAATTACCGACGACGAGCCAACGCGCTGCTCTTTGGCTACGACGATCACTTCGTTCAATCCGAACGAACGGTCTTCCAGCACTACCGTCAGGGAGGTATCACGGGCAGGGCGCAGGGTAAGGGTCAGCGGTTGTTTACCCAGCAGCGAGAAGGTCAGCGTGTGGGTTTGGCGGACCGTAAGCTGAAACGAAAACCGGCCCTGTTCATCGGTATAGGTAGTTTCGTCGGTGGGTTGCCGTTGCACCAATGCCGCTGCCAGCGGTCGCCCGCTACCGGCATCGCGCACGGTGCCCGATACCGTAACCCGCTGCCCAAACGCGTAGGATAAACCGGCCAGCCATACCGCCACGAACCATACCAGGTACGAGTTGTTCATTCAATTGAGAAATGTGCCGACAAATATAAGCCGCTTATGCAACGTTGTTGCAAAAACGACGGTATATTTGTGCAAGGCACCCGGCATTTCGGGAAATAGCCCATTTCTCTACGGACATGAGACGGTTTTGCTTACCCTTATTGCTACTCATGCTGGTTTCTTCTGATGTCTGCTGGCTCTAAGCGAAGCCGGGCTGATTCACAAGCATTTCGATGCGAAGGGTGCCTACTATTATCTCCATCGCCCGGCGGCAGGGGCCGACGAAACCCCTGGTTTCACGGGTTATCCCCACTTTATAGGTTCGCACTGCGAAACGGTGGCTCCCCTGCCAAAACTCCCCCGGAGTATTTGGCCTTAGTGCGGCAGTATCAACTCGATAACCTGCGCCTGTTGGCCGAAGGCACCTGCGATGACTGTCGGCAACGTCCCGAATACTTAACCAGGGGCTGAACAACTCCGTTAATGCGAAGCAGGAACCAGACGGGTAAAGCTGTATCAGGGCAAGGATATCTACCGGGTCAAAGGCATCATTGCCGATGGCCGGCGGAGCGAGCGAAGGATTCGCAAGGGCAGATTACAAACGCAGCCACCCTGAGTATGATCAGCCGCGTCCCAGCCGCCACCAGCCCAGCCCGAACACCAATCCCGTCAGCAACAGCAGTTTCAATAACCCCGCGCCAATGGAAAAATCGGGTGCGGTGGACTGAAACCGCCAGGCCGGAAACCGGGCGTAGTCGGCGGGAGTCAGCAACTCATTTTTGAAAACTTTGGGCAGAAAAAAGCCATTCCACCGCCCGTGAAAGTTCCGAACCTGCCGGATGTAATCGCGGTGGGCCGCTGCCGACGTACCGGCCAGTCCGTTGAATAACTCCAGCGCGTTGACGGCGGGCAGCAACCCGTTCCAGCGCGATACGGTCGCTTCGCGGGCCGTCACAGCGGCTTCATACTGGTCAACCAGCGGAGCCAGTGTCAGGTCAACCTGTTCGTTACGGGCGTAGTAGACCCGAAGATCCGGGTCTCTTTTAGCCGTGTCCTTCGGAAAATAATAGGCCGGGTGGCGGGCGTAGTAGGGCTTCAGCACCACCGAATCGGGCTGTTCCTGGCCGTACTCGTCGCGGACGAGATTCTCAAACGTCGTGCGGTCGATGGGTTGGCTGATGGTGAGGAGTTGCTGCAACAGTGTGGGCAGGGCCACCACCAGTACTAACCAACACCCCAGCAACGTCAGCGCGTTGAACGCAGAGGTTTTTTCAAACGACACCACCGCGAAAATCACCGCGCCCCAGAACAGGCTGTATACCACCGAAACGAGCAGAAAACGGGCCAGTAGTCCGCCGTCTTCGGCCAGGTCAATACCCAGCACCGGCACGGCCAGCCCGGTGATGACCACCAGAAACCCTACGACCAACAGCAGCCGGAGCGCGAGTTTAGCCCCCACAATTTGCTGGATCGTCACGGGTTGCGACCGCAGCAGCGCATACGTACCCAATTCGTTCTCCGCCGATAACAGGTTATATGACAACGCAATCAGCAGAAGCGGCAGGAGAAAAATGACCACAAAGGCCCAGTCGAAATGCCCAACCGAGAGCTTTTGCGGGTTGCTGATTTCCTGTTGAAACACCTGCCGGAAAATAGCCCGGCCCCACACGTCCTGATAATATGGAAACAAATCGCGCATACCGAGTGAGAGCGGGGTCAGGGCCGAGGGGTCGTGCACGGCAAAGCGATAGCCTTCAGGTACGTTCACCTCATAGGCACTCGTTGCTTTAGCCCATTTCTCCCGACGGTCGGCGGTCCGATTAGCGGCCACGCTCGTATCGAGCCGCGCCCAGGTTGCCAGTGAATCGAGCCGGGCCTGTTCGTCCCGTTTGAGTTCGGCGATGGTGGCCCGTTGCCGACGCACGTAGGTCTGGCCGTAAAGTAGGGCATACAATCCCGACAGCAGGGCCATGCCCGCCAGAATTTTCAAGGCCCGCCCTCGCGTGAGCCGGAGCCAGTCGTTTTTCAGAATCAACAGAAATCCGTTCATAGTGAGTATGGGTCAGGCAGCCGGAAGTAAAGTGGAATTGGAAAGGCTCCGCCCGATGCCCCACAGCAGCACCCCGCCAAACAGCAGCAGAGCCAGCCCCGACAGCGCGTGCTGGCGCAAGGCCCAGCCCACCGAGGGCAGTTGGTAGGCGAAATCCGGCGTTTTGGCCCAGAACTCGCGGCTCACTTTCTTTTCCCAATCGCCGGTTTTGGAGAAGGTTTTCATCTGGTTGTTCAACCTCTCCACCAGCCCGAAGCGGTATTGCTCGGCTTTGCCTTTGAAATCCAGAAAATGGGCATAGTCGGAGCCAGAAAGCCCCATCGACAGGTTCCGAACGGCCAGATACGGATTGACGAAACCGACCACCGTAGCGAGGCTATTCTGCCTCTGAAACTGCTCCTGCAAGGCCCTGAAATGCTTCTGATAAACCATGCTGGTGTATTTTTCGCCTTCCTGCATCACAATCCCATCGAAGTTGACGGGCAGTTGCGAAACCGAATCCACGCCGTACTGCGCCAGCACTTTCTTCTCTAATTCCTTCGCCCGGGCGTTCGAGGGGTTGTGTCCGTCGATGCCTTTTTCCTCGTCTTCGTGAATGAGCCGTTTGAAGGCGTAGTTCGAAGGAACGCTGAACAGGCTTTCGCCGAGGTTGGCCGTCGCTTTGGGCAGCACCACACAGGCTACAATCCAGATACTCAGCAGGGTGAGCAGACTACTCCGTGAGCTTTCGCTCCGCGCCGAGACAAATACACTCCCGGCGATAAACAGAAAGAAATACAGGGCGTAAATCAGGACGAACAGCCCCAGCCGTAGCAGCGTATCGGCAGTAGCCGAAAAACCGGTTTGGGCAAACAGCAGCCCACCCGCCAGCAGTAGGGCCGGGCCAACCACCAGTGCCACCAATTGGCTCATTCCCCGCACTTTTCCCCAGTACAAATCAGCCACCGACACCCCCTGACTGAGCACTAATTTCAGCGTATTTTCTTCGCGCTCGCGGGTGAACGTACTGAAACACAGGAAAATAATGAGCAATGGGATGAGCAGTTGCAGCACAAACGCCACGGTCATTTCGCCGAACCGAATCAGCACCGTTGCGTCTTCGGCGGCACTGAATTTGGCATCGTTCTGGCGGTGGCCTTCCAGATACACGCTGACCCCGGTGTAGGTATCGAGACCGAAATCCAGAAAACTCAGGTCCGATTTGGGCCGGAAGGCAAACGTGCCGTAGTGAGCCGCCGAATGCGGATTTTTTTCGGGCTGGCCCAGCCACGCGGCCCGTGCCGTTTGGTTGGCTTGTGCGCGTTTGTCGGCCAGTGACTGGTAGTTGCGAAATCCCGTCCAGGTCGCCACCAGCAGCAACAGCAGGACAACGCCACCAGCCACCACAAACCGGCGGTCGCGCCGGGTTTGGGTAAATTCGTTTTGGGCAATCAATCGTCGAATCATGGCTCAGACAGTTTGCAGATAAATCGCTTCAAGTTCGTTGGCGGTCAGTTCGTCAGCCGCTAAGGTTTCGACTAGTTTTCCCTCGCGCATAATCCCGATACGGGTTCCAATTTCTTTGGCCCGGAATATGTCGTGCGTGGTCATCAGAATCGCGGCCCCATCTGCACTCAGGGTGCGGAGAATGTCCGAAAATTCGTTGGCCGCTTTGGGGTCCAGGCCGCTGGTGGGTTCGTCCAAGAGCAGGGCTTTGGCCTGTTTAGCCAGCGCAATGGCGATACCCACTTTTTGCCGCATCCCTTTCGAGTAGGTGCTGACGCGCCCCATGTGTGCTTCCGATTGCAGTCCGGCGCGGGTCAGTAGAGTGTGCAGTTGGTCGGCTGAATGGCGAAACCCGGCCAGTTGCGCGAAGAAATCGAGGTTTTCCAGTCCGCTCAGGTTGGGGTAGAGCATGACCGTTTCGGGTAGGTAAGCCAGAAACTTCTTGCTTTCCTGCGGGTATTCGGCCACGTTCAGCCCGCCCACCAGGGCCTGCCCCGCCGTTGGCTTCAGGAAACCCAGAAACAGGTTGATGGTAGTGGTTTTACCCGCGCCGTTTTGTCCAAGCAGGCAAAAGATTTCGCCGGGCTGTACCGTCAGGGTCAGCTTGTCGAGGGCGGGTTCCGCGTTGGCGGTCCGGCGTTCCGGCGTGTAGCGTTTGGTCAGGTCAATGGCTTGCAGCATAGTTGTCGGGCGTTTATATGTGAACCAGGCCAATTGGGTACTGACTTCGGCCCGGCGTTGCAGTTTTTGTCTTAGTTGGTGGCTTTCGCACCTACCTCCTTTAAATTTTTCTCCCATTGCTTGAAAGCTGTCCTCAGACTGTCGAACGTGGTAATTTTTCCTGGTTACCAGGCATTTTGGCGGAAGCTGATGCCGTTTTGAGCGAATCGATCTGCTCAATTTTTGGATCAACGGCTTCCTGAATTCGGGTTGCTTCGTTGTGGTAACGGGGGACTCCTTCGAGCAGGGGGTCTTTTTTGTCAGTTGACGGAGAGCAAGCCCAGGTCATTGGTAATCAGTTCCCGATTCATCCAGGCTCCGGCCTTCGTACCGCTGGCTACCGCGATGGCTACCTGCCGAAACAGGGTCGTAGCATCACCCGCTGCAAACACGCCCGACACCGTTGTTTCGCCGAACTCAGTCGTTTCGATCAACCCATTTTCCGTCATCCGGCAACCCAATTGCGTGGCGATGTCAGATGATTGCCGGAAAGGGACACGGGCAAACACTGCTTTGGGGTGTGTCCGGCTTCCATCGGTCAGCCGCAGGGCAGTCAGCATACCCCCCTGGTGTTCAATAGCGAGCAACGGCGTTTCGACAATTGGAATGGCTAATTGAGTCAGGGTTTTTTGCTGGGCCTGAGTCAGGGTTGCAGGCCCATCGGTAAACAGGGTAAGTGGCCCACTCCAATGCTGAATGAGCGTGGACATTTCGTAGCCGGTATCCCCGTTGGCTAGTATGCCCAGTGGCTCGCCATGTATTTCGTAGCCGTGACAATACGGACAATGCAGCACCGACCGCCCCCAGCACTCGGCAAAGCCCGGCAGATCGGGCATTATGTCGTACACACCCGTAGCCAGCAGCACGTTCCGCCCCCAAAACTGTAGTCCGTTCTTCGTTATTACGTTAAATCCATCCGCCGTCTTTGCCGCCGTTAGCACGGTCTCTGACCAGAATTGAACCGTCGGATAGTAACTTACCTGCTGCCGGGCAATGGCTGACAGTTCGGCGGGAGTGGCCCCGTCGCGGGTCAGAAACCCGTGTGCGTGAGGCGTTTGCCGGTTGGCAGGCTGGCCCGCGTCGATGACCAGCACCCGGCGCAGCGACCGGCCCAGCACCAGGGCGGCACTGAGACCGGCGTAGCTGCCGCCGATAATAATGACATCGTATTTCTGCCTGACGTTCATGACTTTTTTACATTGAGCAACTCTTTATTCCCAAACTGGAAAGGGGTCTTCGAAAACTCCTTTATTCTCCATGTGCTTTAGCTCCGCCTCCGTACAGAGGCAGTCCTGCAATTCGGCAATGATCTGTTCGGGCTTCAAATCCTGCCCGATGATGACCAGTTCGTTTTGCCGGTCGCCGAAGCGTTTGTGCCAGCGGGCCTCGATGCTCTTTTGATTTTCCAGAAAGGCACCGTATTGGCTGCGTTTGGCAAACGGCATCGAGGCCCACCAGACCCCGGCGTTCTCGGCCCGCAGACTGCCCCCGGCCTGGCTGAAATTGAGTGCGTCGCTAGGCCGTGAAGCCAGCCAGAACAGACCTTTCGAGCGGATGATACCCGCCGGAAAATTCTCGCTCAGGTATGTCCAGAACCGTTCCGGATGAAACGGACGACGGTCGCGGAAGACAAACGAGGAAATACCGTATTCTTCGGTCTCAGGTCTGTGCGCGATGCCGTTTTTGTGATTCTGTAATTCCTGAATCCAGCCCGCCGACTGCGAAGCCTCGTCAAAATCGAACAGACCCGTGTTGAGAATATGGGCCGGATCGACCTTCGAGAACTGCGATTCAATCAGCCGGGCTTTGGGATTCAATTTGTGCAGAATAGCTTTCAGCTCACGCACCTGGTGGCGGCTTAACAAGTCGGTTTTGTTGAGCAGAATGACGTTGGCAAATTCAATCTGGTCGGTCAGGAGATTGACGATAGTGCGGGTGTCGGCAGGATCGTCATTAAGTTCACGCTGATAGACGTTATCGACCGAGCCGAAATCACGGGGAAAATTAAAGGCATCCACCACCGTCACCAGCGTATCGAGCCGGGCGAAGCGCGAGAGATCGATGCCATTCTGCTCGTCCACCGAACCGTCGGACCGAAAGCTGAACGTCTGCGCCACCGGTAGCGGCTCCGAAATCCCCGACGACTCGATGAGCAGGTAGTCGAAGCGGTTTTCGCGGGCCAATTTTTCCACCTCCAGCATCAAATCTTCGCGCAGCGTACAGCAGATGCAGCCGTTGCTCATCTCAACCAGTTTCTCTTCAGTACGTGAGAGCGTGTTCTGGCCTTTTACAAGCTGGGCATCCACGTTGACTTCGCTCATATCGTTGACAATGACGGCTACTTTTAGCCCGGCTTTGTTATACAGCACATGGTTGAGGAGCGTTGTTTTTCCAGCTCCCAGAAAGCCGCTGAGGACAGTTACGGGTAATTTTTTGACGGATTTGATCATAGAAACTTTTTGTTAATGAGCGTGGTGGGCACGGCAGTACCGGATATTGGCAAGATGCGTGATGACGAGTCCCAGCGAGGCTGCATAAGCCAGATACCTGAATCCTCCATGTAGGTCTTCGAGTCACGACCCGGTGGTAAACAGGGACAGAAAACCCTGGAGCGCGATGCCAATTGGCCAGAATGTATGCCGCGAGGCCGACCAGACGGCTACAATGTTGACAGCAATAAACAGATAGTCGGGACCCCAAAAGCCTACCCGAAGCGTGTCATGGTTAAGTAGCGTGGATGTCATCACCAGCACGGGTGTGATAAGACCGTGAATGATCAAAGGACCGACCCAGTGATGCCGATGTAACCGGCCTATTATCTTATTAGAGCCGTTTTCATAAATACGAAACGGTTCGCCGACTTAGCGGATAAACCCGTGATAAGAATTGTAAATGCAACAACGTTGCAAATAGAAGAAAAAATTTATCGTCAACCAAGTACAAATCGTTATTTTTGCAACAACGTTGCACATTACTCCGTTCTAGCTCTGATGTTATCTCTTTTTATTTAAAATCAATACGTATTTAAGTTTCTCATAGAGTTCCTTCACCATCCGGTAAGTCAGCTCGCGCCGTCGATACGGCTCACTGTAAAACAGTTGCAGGGCCGCGATTTCGTCTTTATGCGCTGCCAGATACTGGCGAAACTGCTTCAGCACGGTCGCGGGTTTCTTTGGTGCTGATGCAAGCCTGCGCCGAGGGGTCGACGAAGGAGGACCGCAGGCGCTGCACCGTGTAGAGTTTCCGGAAGCCGCGCCGGTCGTCGTTGGGAACGTAGGCCTGAAATTCCTGTTCGGCCTGTTCGCCAGGATTCTTCGTATCGACCAGAAAAAGAATCCGTTTTGCCCTGGCAAATTTCAGCAGTCGATACACCGCCGTAAACGTCTTGCCTGCGCCCGTCGCCATCTGAATCAGCGCCCGTGGCCGGTTTTGCGCAAATGACTGCTCCAGATTGCGCACGGCCCGGATCTGGCAATCCCGCAGGCCGCGTTCATCCAGCTTCGGCAGGGTCGTTAGCCGGGTGCGGAGCGTGTCGGGCTGATGCAGCCAGTCACGAAGCTGTTCGGGCCGGTGAAAGTGGAAAAGGTCGCGGGCGCGGGGGATTGGGTCGCGGGTGTCGGTGAAATGGGTTTCGACACCCGTACTTTCGTAGAGAAACGGTAAGGTTTGCCTTTCCTTTTGCCAGCGCAGCCTGCTGCTGGCGTACTTGCTAGTCTGCTCCTCGACCGGCGTTAGAATAACTTCTTCTTTTTTGGCTTCGATGACCCCGGCTAGCTTATGGTCGACAAACAGGACGTAATCAGCCGGCCCAAAATAAAATCAGCCAGTCAACGTTGCTGTTAACTGGCTGAAAATCAGGCGTCGGGATGGCGGGATTCGAACCCACGACCTCTTGCACCCCATGCAAGCACGCTACCAGGCTGCGCTACATCCCGAAATCGTGGACGCAAAAATAATGAATAATGTATAATGAACAATGAATAATCAGTTCCTATCAGCTAAATTATCCATTATTCATTATCAATGGATTACTGTTTCCTGGCCCCGCCCTGCGTTGCCGGGGGCTGCGGCTGCTCGCTGCGCTGCTGCTGCATGGGGTTCTGTGGACGCTGAGCCTGCTGCTTGAATAACTGGAAGCGCGTGGGCTGCTGCGCCTTGCGGGGGAAACTGTTGTTTTCCCCATCGATGTCGGCAATCTCCTGATAAGGGTCCAGCGTCCACTGCACCACCCGCTTGCTGGTCGTTATCACCTTCTTTATCTGCTGGTCGTTGAAGCGCCAGATCTCCGCCGGAAAACGGGCCAGCGAGTCGCTGCCGTCCTCAAACTCCATGCGCACAATCACCGGCATGGGCAAGCCACCCTTGTTCTTCAGACTCAGCGTGTAGTAGTGCTGACTCTGGGCCGACTCCACCAGTTTCCGTTCTTCGGGGCTGAGCGTTGCCAGATAGTCCTGGTAGCGCTTTTTGTCGGCTTCGGTCACGCGGTAGGGGTCGTAGCGGTTGTAGAAGTCCTTCATGGTGGTGTCCTGCTCGACGACCGTCTGGGCGCGGGTGGCCGCATCACGCTGTTTGCTGATGGTGTTCTGACGGCGGGCGGCTTCGGCTCTGGCTTCGGCTTTGACCGCTTCGGGGTTCTGGCTGTTAAGCTGGAACCACTCGACCTCCACCAGGTCCTGGTCGACGGCTTCGGTGCCGTAGAACCAGCCTTTCCAGAACCAGTCCAGGTCGACGCCTGAAGCGTCCTCCATCGTCCGGAAGAAGTCGGCAGGCGTGGGATTTTTGAATTTCCAGCGGTTAGCGTATTCTTTGAAGGCATAATCGAACAACTCGCGGCCCATGACCGTCTCCCGCAGAATATTGAGGGCCGTGGCCGGTTTGGCGTAGGCGTTCGGCCCCAGCAGAATCACGTTCTCGCCCGACGTCATGATGGGCACCAGCATGTTCCTGTCCATCTTCATGTAATCGACAATCTGGTACGGTTCGCCCCGGCGCGTTGGAAAATTGTAATCCCACTCCTTCTCGGCCAGATATTGACAGAAGGTGTTCAGGCCTTCGTCCATCCAGGTCCACTGCCGCTCGTCGGAGTTGACAATCATCGGAAAGAAGTTATGCCCTACTTCGTGAATAATGACGCCAATCATGCCCGCCTTTGTCTGCTCCGAATACGTTCCGTCAGGTTCAGGCCGACCGCCGTTGAACGAAATCATGGGATATTCCATGCCGCCGCCCGCCGTGGCATGGCAGGAGATAGCCACCGGATAGGGATATTCGAACGTCCGGTTGCCGTATGACCGCAGCGTGTGCTCGACGGCCCGCGTCGAATACTGCCCCCAGAGCGGATTTCCTTCTTTGGAGTAATACGACATGCTCCAGATTTTACGGCCATTACCGTAAACGTCGGTCTGCATGGCATCCCAGATGAACTTGCGGCTGCTGGCAAAGGCGAAATCCCGCACGTTGTCGGCCTTGAAAATCCAGGTTTTCTTTCCGGTCGGCTTCGCTTTTTCGGCGGCTTCGGCCTCGGCCTGCGTCACGATGACGACAGGCGTTTTGGAATTGGCCGCCTGCTGCATCCGCCGCTGCTGCGTAGCCGACAGCACCTGTTTGTAATTCTGACATTCGCCGGTAGCAGCCACGACGTGGTCGTTGGGTGCCGTAATCGCTACCCGATAGTTGCCGAAAATAAGCGTAAACTCCGATCCGCCCAGAAACTGCTTGTTCTGCCAGCCGTTGACGTCGTCGTAGGCCGCCAGACGTGGGAACCAGTGGGCGATGAAGTAGTTGTAGTTGCCGTCTTTCGGAAAAAATTCGTAGCCCGACCGGCCATAGTATTCCGTAACCTTATAGTTCCAGTCGACGCCGAAGCTCACATTCTGGCCGGACCGCAGGGGTGCAGGCAGTTCGATGCGCATCATGGTCTGGTTGATGGTATAGCGCATGGGTTTGCCCGCCTTGTCGCGCACGGCGGTGATGTTGTAGCCGTAGCCGCCGCCCGCCTGGTTGTTGCTGCGCTCACGCACGGAGTTCAGGTTATTAAGTGCCCCGGCGCTCATGCCGTTCTCGCTGATGCCGCCCGTACGGGTCAGACTGGCCGGCGAGCCTTTCTGAAACAGGTTCTGTTCGAGCTGCAGCCAGATGTATTTCAGCTCGTCGGGCGAATTGTTGAAATACGTCACAGTCTCGGTACCGATAATGCGCTGAGCCGCATCGTCGAGTTCGACTTTGATGTCGTAATCGGCCCGGTTCTGGAAATAATCCCGACCGGGTGCGCCGGAGGCCGTACGGAAGGTGTTGGGCGTGGGCAGGGCCGGACCCAGTTGCTCGAAGCGGTCGTTGGCACTGTACTGGGAGGTCGATGGAGCCTGCGCCCACAGGCTGAAGGCCGGGAGCATCAGACCCGCTTTCAAAATAAGAATGCTGAGTCGCATAAATGGGGTCAGAAGGATATGTTACTGCTTATTGCGTAAAGTTACAAAAATGAGGCGTTTGTTCCATTAGTTGCCCAATCCAGCCAGAAACTCGTTGTTGAGAATAAGCGAAAGCGCCATTCCGGCCACGATGCCGGAGATGACGAGCGTCCAGTTCGTCCGACGGGCTTTTAGTATGTCGACGGCCACGAAAGCTAAGGCGAGCACCATGATGACGATGAATAACTGACCGATTTCAAGACCGATGTTGAAGGCCAGCAGCGGTTTGACGATGCTGGCTTCTTTCCCCAGCAGACTACGCAGGTAGCTGGAAAATCCCAGGCCGTGAATCAAGCCAAACAGCAGCGCCATGACGTACCGGAAACGTCCCTGTGATGCCGCTTCCTCAAAGCGGCTGACGGGCATCCGGTGAAAAAAATTGGTGGCGGCGGTAATCAGAATCGTAATCGGAATCAACAGCTCGATCACATCGCTGTTAAACTGAACCAGTTGAAGCGTAGCCAGCGCCAGTGTGATAGAATGACCGACCGTGAATGCCGTCACCAGAATCAGCACCTGTTTCCACTGGCTGTTGGTGTAAATGGCGCAGAGAGCGATGACAAACAGAATGTGATCGTAGCCGCCGGGGTCGGTTATGTGCTCAAAGCCAAGCTGCAGATATGCCCAGAATTCACTCATGCGTTTTTGGGATAGGTTATTCCGTGAAAACGGTCCTAAAAATAGGAAGATTGTCCGGCATCCCTGGCAAGGACGTGATTTTGTTGCCGGAATATCCTTATTTTGAATCGAATCTGACATCTATTGCTCATCGACCCAGCATCCGTCTTCATGCAGACCATCTCATTCACCGAAACCGGCAAACCTACCGACGTTCTTCAACTCACCGAAGCTTCCCTGCCCGAACCCGGCCCCGGCGAGGTCAGGATTCGGGTCATTGCCAGCCCTATCAACCCCTCGGACCTGATGTTTGTGCAGAATCTGTACGGCATCCGTCCCCAGCTACCTTCCGGAGCGGGTTTCGAGGGCGTAGGCACCATCGATGCGCTGGGCGAAGGCGTACAGATGCGCACGGGAATGCGGGTGAGTTTCACAACGGTCGGTGCCTGGTCGGAGTACGCCATTGCCAATGAGCGGGCGCTGATTCCGGTGCCCGATGCCATTTCCGACGAAGTGGCGGCCCAGTTGTTTGTCAATCCGTTTACGGCCTACGCCATGGTCCAGCAGTCGGGCGTGAAGTCCGGCGAGTGGCTGATGCTGACGGCCTGCGGTTCCGCCTTCGGCAAAATGGTGATTCAACTGTGTCGGCAGCGGGGCATCAAAACCATCGGCACCGTTCGGCGTGACAACCTGAACGACGAACTGAAGGCGCTGGGTCTTGACGAAATCATCAATACGGAAACAGAAAACATGGCCGCCCGCGTCAAAGAGATCACCGATAATAAGGGGGTCCGCTGCGTGCTGGAAGCGGTGGGCGGCCACACGGCGAGCGAGGCTCTGAAATGCCTGGGTCGGGGCGGAACGATGCTGGTATACGGTCTGCTGAGCCTGCAGGACCCGGCCTTCAACACCGGACTGATGATTTTCCGGGAACTGACCATCCGGGGCTTCTGGCTGACCGACTGGATGCGCCGCGTCGACAGCCATACCCGGCAGGATGTGGCCCAGAACGTCATCAACCTGCTGGCGGGCGGACAGATACAGTTACCCGTCGAGGCGACCTATTCACTCCATCAGATTCAGGAGGCCGTTGCCCATGCCGACCGACACGGGCGGCACGGCAAGGTGTTGATAAAGGTGAATGAATAACTACCCATGTCACCGCTCAAAAAACTCGGTTTTCTCTGGTCGTACAGCCTGCTGGCCGTGCTGGTGGGCGGTTTTTACCTGCATGATGCGTTGGGCGTTTTTTCGACCTGGGTAGCCCTGCCATTTATTTATCTGGTTATTCCGATAATGGATGCACTCTTTGGCAAAGACCCGGAAAACGTGCGCCGGGAAGCTTATGAAACCGTTCTCAACGACCGCTATTTCGATGTTCTGGTGTATTCATTCGTGTATCTCCAGATCGGATTACTCCTCTGGGCGGGCTGGCAACTGCTCTACGCCCCGCTGACGGGCTGGCAGCAGGCCGGTCTGATGCTGAGCGTAGGCATGTTCTCCGGCACCATCATCAACGTGGCGCACGAACTGGGTCACCGCAGCAGCGCCTTCGCCCGCTTCCACGCAAAGATGGCGCTGATGACGGTCAGCTACATGCATTTTTACATCGAACATAATCGGGGACACCACGTCCACGTAGCCACGCCGCAGGACCCGGCCACGGCCCAGCGCAACCAGTCGCTGTATGCATTCTGGTGGCAGTCGGTGACGGGTAGTTTCCGCAGCGCCTGGACCATTCAGAAACGACTTCTGCGAAAAGAAAACCGGGCCGTGTGGTCGCTGCGTAACCCGATGGTCCAGGCGGTCCTGCTGCCGGTTCTGTTTTGTATCATGTTGACGATAATTTTATGGATGCCATCGCTCGGAGCGATGGCATCCATAAAATCCGTAGCTATCCTTCCCGTTTTTTTTATCGTTCAGAGCCTGGTCGGTATTCTGCTGCTGGAGTCGGTCAATTACATTGAACATTACGGCATTCTGCGGCGGGAAACAGTCCCTGGGCGCTACGAGCGCGTCAATCCGCTGCACTCCTGGAACGCCAGTCATCTCATCAGCAATCTGGTTCTGTTTCAGTTGCAGCGCCATTCCGACCACCACGCCTACGCCGCCCGTCCGTATCAGGTGCTGCGGCATTTCGACGAAAGTCCGCAATTGCCGTTTGGCTATCCGCTGATGATTCTGATTGCCCTGGTGCCGCCACTCTGGTTCCGGCTGATGAATCCCCGTCTCGACCGCTGGAAATCCCGCGCCTGCAGCCCCGAAGAAATCAGCCGGGTGGTGCGGCAATTTGCCTGACTGGAGTATTTACGATAGATAAGCGCAAATTTCCGGTGAGAGAACTATCCGATTCGCTATATTTGGCTACTAAACAGACATACTAAGTAACCCGGCGGCAGCGTTTCCATGCAAAGCCGCTCTCTTTTTCAATACGAACCAATTCAGGACATCTGTTTAATCCGGGCTTACATGCTTCTTTTACAAGTTCCGACTGCCGCCGACACCACGACCGCCGCATCGACCACGGCAGCCGCTGCACAAACGCAAAGTATTCAACTCTTCGATCTGGTAGCCAAAGGGGGCTGGGTGATGCTGCCCATCGGCCTGCTGTTTTTTCTGACGCTCTATCTGATCATCGAGCGCTTTCTGTTCATTCGCAACAACACCCGCGTCGACGATAACTTTATCGACAATGTGAAAGACATGGTGTTGCAGGGGAACATCAAATCGGCAGAGTCGTTCTGCAAAAACCAGCGCAACTCCATCGGACGCATTTTCGAGAAAGGCGTTGGCCGCATCGGAACGCCCGTCAAAGAGATTGAAGGAACGCTGGAGACGGTCGGGCAAATCGAAATTGCCCGGATGGAGCGTACCGTGGGTTATCTGGGCATTATTGCCGGTATTGCGCCCATGCTTGGTTTTATCGGAACAATTTCGGGGATTATCCGGATTTTCTACGATATCTCGCTGTCCGACAATATCAGCGTCGGCATCATCGCCGGGGGGTTATACGAAAAAATGATTACGTCCGGGGCCGGTCTGATCGTGGGTGTTATCGCCTACACGGGCTATCACCTGCTGAATATGATGATAGAAAAATTCACGCTGAAACTGGAAATCAGCGCGTTCGAATTCATGGAAATCCTGCAAAAGCCCACCGAATCGGTGCGGGTACGGTGAGGTAAACAATAGAGATAAAACATGAAATTCCGCCGCCGCAATCGATTCACTGCCGAAGTTGCTACCTCGTCCCTGAACGACATCATGTTCTTTCTGCTGTTGTTCTTCCTGATTATCTCGACAGTGGCGAACCCGAACGTTATCAAACTGCTGCTTCCCAAAGCGTCCTCTTCGCAGCAGGTTGCCAAAAAGCAGGTTACCCTGTCGGTCGACCCCAACAAAAATTACTTCATCGACAAACGACCCATCGACAAGGCGGCCCTGGAAGCCGAATTGAAGAGTGTCATGGAAGGAATTCCCGACCCGACGATTGTAGTGCGGGTCGACAAGTCCCTTTCCGTACAGGATTTGGTCGACGTGCTGCAGACCGGTGCCCGGCTGAACATCAAAATGGTTATGGCGACCTCCAAGTAACCCGGAAAGCCTTTCCGGGTGTGCGAAGCACAAATTGATTCTGCTCGTTCAGACTATTTGAACGTACCCGGTCATTTTACGCCTGATGGCGTACCCGGAAAGCCTTTCCGGGTTACAGAACCTCAACGCCCGGAAAGCGTTTCAACAACCGCTTCCTTTTTCGTTCCCCCGCTATGGCAAACACCTTCGTCAGTGCATCGGCCCGCACGCCATCGGGTGCCAGTACGGTGGTCTGAACGTGATGACGCAGCCCGATTCCCGTGCGTGGGTTGAGCAGGTGCGAGTAGCGTTTACCCCGGTGCTCCAGATACCGGTAGGTGGCTCCTGAAGTAGTGATAGCCCTGTTTTTGAGATACATCGTCAGCGTATCGGCTCCTGTCCCCACCAGTACCCGCCAGCCCGTCTGGCCAGCGGGAGCCTCGCCCGCCAGAATGTCGCCCCCAATGTCGAGCAGCGCCGACCGGATGCCCAGACTCTGCAACACCGCCAGCCCCTTGTCGATGGCAAAGCCCTGCCCGATGCCACCCAGGTCGAGCCGCATGCCAGACCGTTTCAGTCGGGCAGTCCGATTGGTCGGGTCCAGTTTCAGCCAGCGATAATTGACAAACTGGTGCGCCTTCCGAACCTCTTTTCGGGATGGAAACTGCTTTCGGCGCACGGCCCGCCGCCACATCACCGAAAGCGGACCTATCGTGGGGTCGAACCGACCATCTGAAAGCCGGGCAATGGTCAGTGACTTCTCAAGCACTTCGTATAAATCCGGCGAAACCGGAATCCAGCGCCCCGACCCCGCCGTAGCCGACAGCCGATTGATTTCCGACCCGTCGAGGTAGTCGCTCATCACGACATTGAGTGAATCCATGCGGGCATAAACGGCATCCCGCGCCCGCAAGGCCGTCAGATTGTCGGGGGCGTAGAAAGTCAGGTTGAACTGAGTGCCAAACAGCCCCCGGCTAAACTGAAACCGCTGCAACGGCTGAGCCAGCGCCAGGTTGTGGATGAGGAGAATGAAGAAAAAACTTCGCAGCAAATCGAATGTACGAGTTAAAGAGACATCGGGTTCAACTGCTCCATTACGTATTTTTTGTAAGTTCTTCCCACTTTAAGTTGATCCGACCCAATCAGGACGTTGTCTGGGCCCGTCTGGTTGAGCCGCAACCGGTTAACGATATGAAACTTACTTATACGAATGAAAAGAGACTTCGGCAACCGTTGCTCCGCTTCTTTCATGGTTGAACGAATGATAAACGACTGAGAAACCGTGTTGATTTTCAAGTAGTTTTGCAGGCTTTCGATATACAGAATATCGCTATACGGAACCTGTCGGGTCATTCCATCCAACTGATAAACGAACGTTCCGGCTGCCGTTGGTGCGGCCACTGCCGTCTCCGGGCGTTCGTTGGGGCGCTGCCGGAGATACAGAAAAATAACGTAAACGCCCAGTCCCACGATGGTATACAGCCAGTAATTGACGATGTAAGGGAGCGTGCGGCTGACGTCAAACTCAGTTTTCAGCACAAAATTCAGGTTGAACGAACCAATCGCCATTAGTAGCAACGTCCAGACAGTGTAGGTCATTCGTTGGCCTTTCAGAAAAAACTGCCCGAACAAGACCCGGTTATGAAAAACGAGCCAGGCATAGAGCAAAACCAGAAAAAAATACGGCGAAACCACTCCCAGTCCGGATCGCCGGGTCAGGTGCGGCCAGTCGAGCAGCAGATGCACCCCCACCAAAGCCAGCAGGCCCAGTAGGTTTCTGAGCAAAATTGGGGAGAAGAACCGGGGGATTACCATGCTTCAAATTAAACTATTTCGGGCATTTTTCAGCATCGCCCCGTGACGAGAGGCGTTCATCACAGATTCTTGGTCTTCGTCAACGAAACTTTGCCGGGTATTACTCCCCGAGGCAATTTCGGCTCCAGTCGCCGACAATCAACGGCGGAGTCTTTATGGAAGAACTGCATCAATTCAATATTCTGCTCCACGTCGCGGCCGGTACGGTCGCCCTGGTACTGGGCCTGACGGCCCTGTTAGCTGCCAAACGGGCCGGGCTGCACACCCGAACAGGCCGGTATTTTCTGATGGCGCTGACCCTGGTGGTGGCAACAGCGCTCACCGGGAGTCTGCTGTTTCGCAGCAGTCCGTTTTTGTTTTTCCTTACACTTCTCAGCGGTTATGTTGGTTATTCGGGTTTCCGGGCCGTACGCCTGCGGGAGCGCCAAAGTCGGCCAGGCGACGCCCTGATTGCCGGTGCTGTACTGGCTGTCGCACTCTGGTATACGCTGCTCATCCGACAGGGCTTCAGCAACTGGTCGCCCGTCATCATCTATTCTACGGTAGGAGCCATCATACTCGTAACAACGTATGATTTGGTTAAATACTTCTTTCTACACCAGATCCTGAAATCGTGGTGGATTTACGAACATATTTATAAGCTCATTTCGGCCTTCAGCGCCATTGTGTCGGCGTTTGCGGGTACGGTTCTACCCAACTGGCAACCCTACAGCCAGCTTACGCCTTCGGTCATCGGCATTCTGCTGATTTTCTGGCACTGGTACTGGTGGATAGGCAAAAAACCTGGGAGGGCCGGTATTGACGCCCCGGTTTAGTGAAGCCGACCGGCCTTATCCCGCAAATAAAAATCAGCCAGCACCAGCGCCGCCATCGCTTCGACGATAGGTACGGCCCTCGGCACCACGCAGGGGTCATGGCGACCCTTGCCCGATACGGTCACTGGCTGGCCGTGTACGTCCACGCTCGGCTGATCCTGCATGATGGTCGCCACGGGTTTGAACGCTACCCGGAAATAGATGTCTTCTCCATTGGAAATGCCGCCCTGAATGCCCCCCGAATGATTGGTGCGGGTCCGGACATTTCCTGATTCGTCGGTGTAAAACTCGTCGTTGTGTTCGGAACCATACTGCTCCACGCCCGCAAAGCCGCTGCCATATTCGAATCCTTTGACGGCGTTGATGCTCAGCATGGCTTTACCCAGTTCGGCATGGAGCTTGTCGAAAACTGGCTCACCCCAGCCCGCCGGAACACCCTGCGCCACGCACGACACGACCCCCCCGATGGAGTCGCCCCGTTTGCGGGTTTCGTCGATATACTGAAACATACGTTCGGCCATAGCGGGGTCGGGGCAGCGCACGGCGTTTTCTTCCGCCTGAGCTAAATCAAGTTGCTGATAAGGCGTTTCGAGCTTCATGGTCCCCACCTGCGAGACGTACGCCTGCACACGGACGCCCAGCCCGTGCAGCAGCAGTTTCGCCAGCGCCCCCGCCGCAACGCGGGCCGCCGTCTCGCGGGCCGACGAACGTCCGCCGCCCCGATAGTCCCGGATGCTATATTTCTGCTGATACGTATAATCCGCATGAGAGGGTCGGAACTGCTCCGAAATGTGCGAATAGTCTTTGCTGCGCTGGTCTTCGTTCCGAATCAGGAGAGCAACGGGGGTCCCGGTCGTTTTTCCTTCAAAAACGCCCGACAAGACCTCGAATTCGTCGTTTTCCCGACGCTGGGTCGTAATGCGCGACTGACCGGGTTTGCGTCGGTCCAGTTCGCTCTGAATGAATGCGGTATCGAAAGGCAAACCCGCCGGACAGCCGTCTATGACCACGCCAATGGCCGCTCCATGCGATTCGCCGAACGTAGAAATCCTGAATAAAGTCCCGTATGTACTGCTCATAACTTATTTTCTCCAAAATAAATACATCATTCCCAGAATCATGACGATCAGCACCACATTCGCCATCATCCGGATAAGATCGTAGACATTCAGCGGCTGAACGGCACTGTTCATTTGTTCGATTCCGGTGTAAATAGAACCGGGCAGGCCTACCTTCACGGTGTCTTCCGACATCAGGTTGAGACCGCCCACCCGCAGCGTCACCGCAGACTGAAGGGTGTCGTACTGCTGGCGCCGGGGGTCGAAATAAATAAATCGAAAGAGTGAATCGAGACCGACATTTCCGTTCAGTCGGGGCACCATCAGATAGCGAAATGTTTTTGAACCGGTGACGGCTCCGCTGCCGCGCTGAATGGTCTGTTTCGCTTCGGGCGGAAAAATGTCGAGTGCGGGCACCACCGCCACCGGAGGCATGGTCAGTGAGGCAATGTTACCCTCCCCTTCCAGCCGAACCGTGTAGGCAACGCTTTGACCAATGGCCGGATTCGGGCGCGAAATCCGCTCACTGAACCGATACTGCCCCACCGGCACGCGGTCGCGCAGAGGGTGAGGCGGCAACGGCCTGATCGCCACCGACAGCGTTCGGGAAATGAAGGACACGTAATCCTGACGGGCGGGAGCGCCGGGCGTGGCGCCGGGCCGAATCCGGCTCATGCGCAGACTGACCGACGGCAGTCGGATTGGCTGACGGTTCAGTGGAAAGTAAAACGCTTCATAGATTTTGTACTCCGTAAATCGTCGGCCACCGACGGTAACCGGTATGGGCCTGAGTTCGGTGATACCCGTATTCTCCTCCCAGCAGTTGGCAGGCCTGAGCCGTTTCAGAATCTGCTGTAACTGCTTCTCGACTTCATAAAAATTTAACTGGAAAGGATAGGCTTCCGCCACAAAAAAAGACAATTTTACATTAAAGCCTTCCCCAACGAACACATCTTCCCGACTGGCGCTCAATGACAGGAAAGCATCGTTCGGTCGGGGTGGTTTAGGAGCAGCAGGCACCGGAGTGGATGCGGATGCCGACCCCCGGACGACGAGCGTTGCCCCGCCCGATTGTAGCGTCTGGTTGTTAACTCGAATAGTGAAGGGTTCCAGCCAGTACTGACCCGGCGCTGTTGCCATATAGTTTTGGGTAACTATTTGTGAGCTAACAGGTTTGCCATCAATTGTATTGGTCGTAACGCTGGTGGACGTACCTCGTTTTATCATCCCTTTGATCGTTGGGAAGGCAATCTGAGGGCGTGAGTCAGCATTTGGAATGATCACTGAAATGGTGAAAGGCCGTTCGATAACAAAAGAGGTTTCGCCCAGTTCGATAGTCGCCTGGGGCTCCTGAGCTAACGTTTTGGTAACCAACAGGAACAAAAAAAATATTACAACTAAATACTGGAATATTGAAAATCTCATCGTTACCTTTGAACAACAAAAAAATTAAAATTCCGTTAACGAAATAATGGTTGCCCCCTACTAGTCAGGTGGCGGAACCAATGGTCAACTTCCCAGGTATAAACCAAAAACGTAGTATGAGGTATGACAACGATGCTGGAGTACATTAAGACGATTCTACAGAAAGTGAGCTTCGACAAAAAGTTGTTCGAAAAAGAGTTGAAGAAGGCAATTAAGATGCTCATTCCTGAAGAGGTCAAACAGCTCAGGTCCTGGTGTTACGAACGATTTAACAGCTACTTATCCATTTTGAACCGGTGTTTTGCCCGGGTTCGGTTCAGTTAACCGACGTACATAATGATTTTTAAAAAGACCGCTTTGAGCGGTCTTTTCGTTTATCGGTTAAATAGTAACCGCTCGCCCCGAACGGTCTCGTTGAATGCTCCGTTCGTATAGGCCAGTTTTCCCGAAACAATCGTGTGCGTCACCATGCCAGGCAGCGACGTTCCTTCCAGCGGCGACCAGCCACACTGATAGAGAATGTTGTCTTTGGCAACGATGGTTGGCCGGCTGGCGGCCAGCAGCACCAGATCGGCCCAGTAGCCCTCCCGGACATAACCCCGCCGGTCGATACAGAAGCAGTCTGCCGGGGCATGGCACATCTTCTGCACCACGCGTTCCAGCGAAATCTTCCCATCATGCACAGCCTGCATCATCATCAGAAGTGCGTGCTGCACCAGCGGTAGTCCAGCGGGCGCTTTCCAGTATGGCTGCTGTTTTTCGTTCCAGGTGTGGGGCGCATGGTCGGTGGCGATGATGTCCAGCCGGTCGTCGAGGAGGGCTTCCCAAAGCGCAGCGCGGTTGGGTGACGCCTTGATGGCCGGATTACATTTGATCTGATTGCCGAGCCGGTCATAATCATCCGCCGAAAACCAGAGGTGATGGACGCAGACCTCCGACGTGATCCGTTTGTCGCTCAGCGAAATATCGTTTTGAAACAGATGCAGTTCATCCGCCGTTGTCAGGTGCAGAATATGCAGGCGGGTGTTGTAGCGTTTCGCCAGTTCGACGGCCAACGATGATGATTTCAGGCAGGCCTCTTCATTTCGGATCAACGGATGAATAAACGCCTGGGCATCATCACCATATTGCTGCCGGAACAGTTCGGTTCGCGCCCGGACGGTGGCCTCATCCTCACAGTGAGTGGCAATCAGCATCGGACTTTCCCGGAAAAGCGCCTCCAGTATGTGAACGTCGTCCACCAGCATGCTGCCGGTCGATGACCCCATAAATATTTTGATGCCGCAGACCGTCCGGGGGTCGGTTTTCAGAACCTCGTCCCGGTTATCGTTCGACACGCCCATGAAGAAAGAGTAATTTGCCGGTGAAGTCCGGGCGGCGATGGCGTATTTGTCGGCCAGCAACTCCTGCGTCAGCGTGTTTGGAACTGTGTTAGGCATCTCCATGAACGAGGTGGTTCCCCCGGCGATGGCGGCCCTGGCTTCGGAGCCGATGGTGGCCTTGTGGGTCAGGCCCGGCTCGCGGAAATGCACCTGATCATCGATAACGCCGGGTATCAGATATTGCCCTCCGGCGTCGATAACGGTGTCAGCGGTTTTGCCACTGAGGCCAGTTCCAATCCGGGCGATAAAGCCATCTTCGACATACACGTCGGCATCGCAAATCTGACCTTCGTTAACAAGGCGGGCGTTGAGGATCAATAATGTGTTACTCATGTGAAAAAAGGTCGTAAAAAATCTTTCAGTGGATCGAGATGCGGGCTGTCGAGATTCCAGTAAGTGGCATTGGTATAATCTCTTTTCTCCTCTTTAGTCTCTTGATTATGTATTTCCAAATATTCAAAAACACATGCCTTTCTGGGTGGAAGACTCAACTCTTTCTTGTATTTTTCTTCATACTTATCACTGTAAACCTGAAGGCAATTAATATATTCATCAAAGCATCGAAAAAAAGCTTCATGCTTTTCTTTATTGGCAATAGATAATAAAAGGCTCTCTAAATCACCTGAAGAAATATTATCAGGAAACAAAAATAGCTCAATATTCAATAAGTTTTCCTTTACTTCACTTAAAAGATTATTTCGTCTCGATATGAGAGATTTATCTGCATCAAAAATAACCAGACTTACTCCGTCTTCATCTTGAACGCGTTGTAATTCAATAATGTTCTTACGCTCGAAAAGCCTCGTCCATCCTCCAGTGATTACAAAATATTCTTCGGGAAAGTTGTACCCAAATTCGCAATAAATTAAATCAGAGAGGAACTTTCTATCCGATTTACCCTCTACAAATAATCTAATATACTGCTGCATATTCAATTTCTAATCTCTGTTTCCATTTCCAATGCACTCTCAAAATCTTTATATGTATATTTATATGCTTTAAATCCTGCTTTCTTTGTACGCGCAATATTATAGCACCTCACTTTCGGCTGAAATTCAACATCGTCTTCAAGAACTTCCTGCAAATATTTTAACGTTTCAATATTATGTGTGGTGACAAATACTTGCGCTCTTGTTCTGCTAATTATGGTTATTATATCCTTCCACAACTCTTTATGGACAGAATAATGCAGACCATTCTCAATTTCGTCAATTATTACAATCGTTGACGAGTCTGTTCCGATTATAGTAGCCATTATAGACATTGCTTTTTTCAGACCATCGCCCAATAGCCCTAAAGGCATTAATTTCGCAGTTCCTTTAACATCTACCAATAATCGCTCGTTAATGACTTCTATACCGACTATGCGGCTATCTATTTTTTGAAGTAATTCTAATAATGGGCCTTCTAACCTATTTTCTTTCAGATAAGCCACTCGCCGCAGTGTTGGTTCTTGAGTAGTAGTTGAAGGTAAGAAGACAATAGCCTCCGATAATTTTGTCTCCCCTTTTACACTTACAGCTCCGCCACCGCTACTAGAAAATTGAACCCTGACTATGGTCTCATCATTTTCTTTTCTTTTTGTTATGAGATCGAATTGATTAACCCGTACATCTGTCGGTGTCGCAATTAACACATTCGCTTTAGATCTTCCTGTATCTATTTCTTCCACTGGAAAAACATTACTTTCTACAGCTACCAGATGGGTTTCTCTCAAACTGGTTTCCCCACTTTCTGCCAACCATTCGCTTTTGATAAAAGGTTGATTCTGAAAATCAAGGTTATAAAAAAAGCCTCTGATTGCATCAACATCTAACTTAAATATTTCTCTGACTTTGTTCAACGATAGAAACACTTCTGGCTCGACGCCGCCAGCAGCCAGCATTAATGCTTCTAATAAAGCAGTTTTACCAACATTGTTCTTCCCTACAATAAGGTTCAACCGCCCAAAGCCATCCACTTCGAGTGAGTCGAAACCTCGAAAATTCTGAATATATATATTGTTGATATACATGATTGCATCAAAGTAGTTGCGCCACTTCCTTCGCAAAATACGTCAGAATCACCTTCGCCCCGGCCCGCTTCATGGCCGTGAGCGATTCGAGCATGGCCCGCTGACCGTCGAGCCAGCCATTCTGGGCGGCGGCTTTGATCATGGCGTATTCGCCGCTGACGTTATAGGCCGCAATGGGCAGGTCGAAATGATCCCTGAGGAGTTTGATGACGTCCAGATAGGCCAGCGCGGGCTTGACCATCAGAAAATCAGCGCCTTCGGCATAGTCGAGTTCAGCTTCGATGAGAGCCTCGCGGCTGTTGGCGGGGTTCATCTGATAGGTTTTCTTGTCGCCGAAGCGCGGGGCCGAATCGAGCGCATCGCGGAACGGGCCGTAAAACGCCGAAGCGTATTTAGCGGAATAGGCCATAATCGACACGTTCTTAAAACCCTGCGCATCGAGCGTCTGGCGCAGGTAGCCCACGCGGCCATCCATCATGTCCGACGGGCCAATCATGTCGGCCCCGGCCCGGGCCTGGGCAATTGCCATTTTTCCCAGAATTTCGAGCGTTTCGTCGTTCAGAATCTCGCCGTCTTTCACCAGCCCGTCGTGTCCGTCCGAACTGTAGGGGTCCATTGCCACGTCGGTCATCAGCACCACGTCCGGAAAGCGGGACTTGATGGCTTCAACGGTTTTCAGATAAAGTCCTTCAGCATTATAGCTTTCGGTGGCGTAGTGATCCTTTTTGGCCTCCGGCAAATTTGGAAACAGCGCAAACGCCTTCAGGCCCAGATCGACGCATTCGCTCACGTCTTCGAGCAGTTGATCAAGTGAAAAACGATGAATGCCCGGCATGGAGACCACTTCCGAGCGGATACCGGAGCCTTCCATGACAAACATCGGGTATATCAAATCCGAAACCGACAGGCGGTTTTCCTGTACCATCTCACGAATGGCGGCGGATTTCCGGTTCCGGCGGGGACGACGAAGCAGATTCATTTTGTATGGTAGTTGAATGAAGAGACGAAGCTACGGACAAACGACGAACTATCGAAGCGGGTTGCACAATAGACTTGCAGACATAAGACAACAGTCTTTCGTCTCTTCAGACAAGCAGCTTGAAGCCTTCCCCGTGGAGATTGACAATCTGCACTGACTGGTCGTCTTTGAGGTATTTACGGAGTTTGGTGATGTAAACGTCCATGCTGCGGGCGTTGAAATACGAATCGTCGCCCCAGATTATCTTAAGGGCAAAACTGCGGCTGAGGGGCTGGTTAGGATTCTGGGCAAACAACCGCAGCAGTTCCGACTCTTTACTGGTTAGTTTCTGCGTGGTGGGCGGGCCGTCGTGGCCGTTGTGCGCGAGCGTCTGATGGTGGTAGTCAAAGACATAATCGCCCAGTTGGAATACGGATGCTGGAACCGTCGTTTCATCCGTTTTTTTATACCGCCGCAGAATAGCCTGGATGCGCAGCAGAAGCTCTTCCCGCTCGAAGGGCTTGGTCATGTAGTCATCTCCCCCGATACGGAAACCCTGAATCGTATCTTCTTTCATCGACCGGGCCGTCAGGAAGATAATGGGTACGTCACGCCCCGACATCCGGACCTCTTTCGCCAGCGAAAAGCCGTCTTTTTTGGGCAGCATCACGTCGAAGATGCAGAGATCGTACGCGTTTGCAACAAAGCGCTCCCAGCCTGCACTGCCGTCGGTAGCCAGATCGGTGTCATAGCCTTTGGCGATCAGAAATTCCTGCAACAACAGTCCCAGGTTCGGGTCGTCTTCAACGAGTAAGAGCTTTGGCATAATGAATAATGAAGAATGTATAATGAAGAATGAATAATGAGAAACAGAGTGCCGTTCATATTTACATTATTCATTTTCCCGCAGCGGCGGACCACATTATACATTCAATTTATAGGGTATAACGACTTCAAACTCACTGCCTTCGCCGGGCTGGCTGCGGACCTGAATGGTTCCGTGATGTTCTTCTACCATTTTTTTCACGTAGCTAAGTCCCAGTCCAAAGCCTTTGACATCGTGGAGATTACCCGTCGGAACGCGGTAAAATTTCTCGAAAATCCGGTTTAACTGCTCTTTGGTCATGCCAATGCCCCGGTCGGCAATGGTCATGCTGACGCCATTGTCCAGGCTACGCGTCCGGACGGTAATCTGCGGCGTTTCGGGCGAATATTTAATGGCGTTGTCCAGTAGATTATACAGAATGTTGCTCAGATGCACTTCATCGGCTTCTACCACTTCATCCACGGCGTCAAACTCCAGATGCACCTGTCCCTGTTTCTGCTCAATCTGTAACCCGATGGTATTGAGGACGCGACCGATGGTGTCGTGTACGTTTACCGGCTTCAGTTTCAGTTTCACCGCCCCCCGGTCCAGGAGTGCCACCTGAAGCACTTTCTCGACATGGGTGCCGAGCCGCTTCGTTTCTTCCCGGATGATGCCCATGTAGCGCGTCAGTCGGGCCGGTTCGGGGGCAGACGAAAGCTGCTCCTGCGCCATTTCCACAGCCAGCGAGATGGTCGAAATCGGCGTTTTGAACTCGTGGGTCATATTATTGATGAAATCATTCTTGATGTCAGCCAGTTTCTTCTGACGCAGAATCGTGCTGATGGCGACATAGAAACAGGCAACGATGACCAGGATCAGTACGGCTGATCCGGCGAAGGTGGCCGTCATTTTTCGCAGGATAAACTGCTGCTGATTCGGGAAGAACACGTAAAGCTGATTACCCGCCGGGCGAATATCGTTAGGGAACAGAATTGTCTGATAGAACGTGTTGGCACCGGGTTTCTGCTGCACGGAATGCGAGGCAAAGAGCATTTGCGGCTGCTCGACGCCCACGCCAACTTTCGTCCGGACGCCGTATTCAAACGGAATGGTGATACCCCGGTCGGTCATAGCCTGCCGAAGCAGCGAATCCAGCACTACCCGGCTCACCCGGCTCTCGATAGACCGGTTGGCAAACAGCAGATCCTTGACGACGCCCTTCATCATTTCGGCCTGCCGTTCGGCTTTATGCTGCCCCGTCAGCCGTTCCCCGGTTTCTGCCCGGCCTGGCACGGCGGGCTTTTTCCGAATCTTTTGGGTAAATCGGGGTGAACGCTCCAATGATGGGGTGACCCGCCGGACGCTGTCGATAACAGGCGGCTCGTTCATCATCTGAATCTGCCGCTGAAACATCTCATCGACCAGCCGGTTAAAGTGCCGCTGCTGATTCAGTTGCAGGTTCCAGAACTCTTCGGGGCCGAGCGCATCCTGATACCGAATCAGGTCTTCGAGATGCTGCTGCTGCACTGCCGAAAGTTTCTGAAAATCAGCATGAAGCACATCCGAGGGCGATACGGGCGTTCTGGGCCACGGCTGAACCACGGCCGTCGACGGTTCCGCACCGGATAGAGGCCGGGCTTCTTTTCTGGCGGAACGCGACCGGGCTGCCGTCAGGCGTTCCGGACGTTTTGTCCGCTCATTGACCGTCGGCGCCGAGGGTCGGCTGATAGCCATCAGTCGGCGCTGCTGTTCCTGCTGACTCAGGCGCTGCCGGGTCAGGTAAAGAATTTCCTGCCGTTCGAGCGTTCGGACGACCTCCTGCAGCGCATCGGTCACTTTATAATCAAACTGTTCTTTCTGGAGCGAAAGCGCATTCTGTATCCAGTAAAGCTGCAGGGTAATCAGGCCCAGCAGCCCCACCGTCATCAGAGCAGCGATCCAGCGTATGCGATTCCTTGTCATTTTTTTCCTCCCGAATGCAACGTTCCGGCTACGGCAAACATCTATTACTGCAGAACGACCGGAGCATCGCCGGTTTCGTACGGCCAGACGGCGCATTTACAAAATTACGATGCACCTGCCGGGGCGTTTACGCCCTTCACGTTATTTAACAAAGTTTAACACCAGGTCAATTCCCGGTTCCGTAGGTTTGTGGCGTGAACCGCTGAAAAACAGAATCCAGTTATGTATTCAACAGCAACTTTCCGCAACTCACTCGTACTGACCACCCTGCTGGTCGTTGGTCTGTCGGTCTCGGCCCTGGCGCAAAGTGACCGAAAATCGTCGGACAAGAAAAAGGACGCAACTTCTCAGGTTCGCGTCAAAGTTATCGAGCGCACCGATGCGGGTGGCGTCCGGGAAATTGAACGCACCTACCGGGCCGACGGCATGAAGGATGAAGAACGTGATGCCCTGGTCAACCGGCTGGTGGATTCGCTGCGGGCCAAACGATCCGGCGAAAGAGGACAACTGACCATTATCGTAGAAGATGACGGCGACGGACGGGTGGAAATCCATCAGGACAACAATGGCAACCGGGCCAGCATACGGCAGGGCCGAACGCCGCAGGGGTACGTGCGTCGACCCGACATCCGCCGCGAAGGACCGTATGAATTCCGTTACTACCGCGACGGTCGATTGCAGAACCGCTGGAATTTTAACCCCGATTCGCTGGCCGACCGGATGCGACGTTTCGAGTTCAGCTTTCCCCGCGACTGGTCACGCCGCATGGACGATGCCTTTCGTGACTGGAACCTGACTACCGATAACCCCAAAGCGTCTACCATTCGGGGGCTGCAGGCTTATCCCAACAATCCGGACAGCAACGAACTGAATATCCGTTTTACGGCTCCCGAAAAGGGCGATGTTTCTATCCGGGTCACAACTCCCGAAGGCAAAGAAGTTGCCCGTAAGGAAGTGAAAAATTTCTCAGGCGATTACGTTGGGCAGGTCGACATCGGCAAAAAAGCCAAAGGCGTCTATTTTGTTCAGGTGACTCAGAAGGAAGATGGAGCCGTCAGGCGCGTCGTAGTAGAATAAAACGCAATCGGGATGAACCCCGTCTGTTGAGGGTTCATCCCGATTTTTCCGCACTTCGTCCCGTTTTTCCGAAGGTCTGACCGATAAACATTGGCTGCCCTCATCAGCAGTGGTAATTTTCAGCGAAAATCCGGACAGGCCGATATGAATCCGATGCCATACCGTCTATCCTCCCATAGTACCGTTTATCCGTTTTTTGGAAAAAATTTAGTACTATGTATTGCAAGGTACAATCTAAAGCATATATCTTTGTATAGAAATTAAACGGCAACGTCCACTATCTACAATGAAAGCGGTAGCAATAACACTGATGATGATGGCAGCAAGTCTGTCGGCCTCGGCAATGGGTCATCCGCACAATATGTTTGCGGCCCACCGGAAAGCCGTCAAGAGCGTAGGGCAGAAAGCTGAAGCCTGCCGCAATGCGAGCACGCTGACCAAACGGGCCGCAACAGCCACGGTTCGGGCCGTTGCGCCGGGGGCAGTGTCGTTTGGCTGGGCCATTCTGCGGAAGAAATTTCTTTAATCCAGCCAGGTTCGGGCCATACCTTCGCAACCAGATTTACTTGTACACTTTCTCTCCTTTAGTCAGCCAGACGCCCCAGGGGCGCGAATACGCGTGAACCTTCGGGGTTTGGCGGCCTGTCTCGTCGACCACGGGATTTCCCTGGTTTACCCACTCGAACAGACTGCCGTATAAATTACGGACGTTCTGATACCCGGCGGCCAGCAGTTTCTCCCCAATCCGCTCACTGCGGTAACCTACCGAACAATATACGACGATGGGCGAATGCTTTGGCAGATCGCTCACGCGGCTGAGGCTGAATTCATCGTAGCCAACCCAGCGGGCACCCGGCAGATGACTCACTTCATATTCCCGGCGGGCGCGGGTGTCGAGCAGCACCGTTCCGGATTGTTTTTTCAACTCAGCGCAGCTAATCGTCGGTACGGTTCCTTTATAGAGCCCCTTCAGAACCAGGCCGTAGCTTCTACTTTCCGTCTGGGCAAATGCGGTCCGTATCAGGGTCATAGAGCAAAAAATCAGCAATAAGATGCGCATACCAGATAAACCATGTCTATTCGTACAACTCTAACTAAAAAAGTTCGCTCCCTGATAGCCTGTGGCCCGGAAAATGCGACTAATACGGCATTAAATAACGCTAAAAATACCGCTAAAAACCTGTATCAGCACACAGACTATTAGGCAGTTTTTCGTTAGTTAGTTAACTTTATCGCTTCATTTGACCGTAACAGTTGTTATTATCCCCTAAGTTTTAAAACGGAAGATGCGGATCAGAGTTGCTTTTTTGGTGTCGGTTTTGTTGGTTGCTGGTTTGCTGACTGCTTTTGGATGGACGAACCGTTTTTTATCGACAGGGCTGCTTACCTCGTTTGCTGTTAAAAAACCGGTCAAGAAGGCCGGAACCACCACCCGGCGCACCAACCCCATCCGGATGCGTCCCGTCGAGGTATTTTCGCTTGCCCCCCGCGAGCAGAAGTGGGTCGACAGTGTGTTTCAGACCATGACGCCCGAACAGAAAATCGGGCAGTTGTTCATGGTGGCAACCTTCTCCAACCGCGATGAGGCGCACTACCAATACATTGAAACGCTGGTTCGGGTGTATCATATCGGCGGGCTGATTTTCTTCCAGGGCGGTCCCTACCGTCAGGCCATGCTGACCAACCGTTACCAGTCGGCGGCGCAGGTGCCGCTCTTCATCGGCATCGATGGTGAATGGGGTCTGGGCATGCGCCTCGACAGCACGATGGATTTTCCGAAACAGATGACGCTGGGCGCCATCCGGGACGAGCAGATCATCTACCGCATGGGCGTTGAAATTGCCCGTCAGTGCCGCCGGATGGGCATCCACATCAATTTTGCGCCGGTTTCCGATATTAACAGCAACCCTTCGAACCCCGTTATTGGCAACCGCTCATTCGGCGAGTCGAAAGAAAACGTAGCCAGCAAAGCATCGGCCTACATGAAGGGAATGCAGCATACCCGCGTGATTGCCACGGCCAAACATTTCCCCGGACACGGCGACACCAATGTGGATTCGCACGTATCGCTGCCGGTCATCAGCCGTTCAGCCGAGCAGATTAGGGAGGTCGACCTGTATCCCTTCCGTAAATTGATTGCCGACAGTCTGATGGGCATCGTGACGGGCCACCTGCATGTGCCGATGGTGGACAATACGCCCCGGCTGGCGGCGACGCTTTCCGGCAAAATCGTCACGGAATTGCTGAAAAATGAACTGGGCTTTCGGGGTCTGGTGTTCACCGATGCGCTCAACATGGGTGGTATCAACCGGACACTGAACTCCGACGAGGTGAACCTGCGGGCGCTGATTGCCGGTAACGACATTCTCCTTTATCCCGAAAATGTACCCGATGCGGTTCGCCGCATTTCCGAAGCTGTCGAAAAGGGTGAAGTTTCCCAAAGTCTGATTGATGAGAAGGTAAAAAAAGTGCTCCGGGCCAAATACTGGGCCGGTCTCTACCGGACCGAACCCGTTCGTCTGGAAAATCTGGAGCGCGATCTGACCTCGCCCGAAGCCCGTCTGCTGAGGCAGGAACTCTGCGAGCAGGCCGTTACGCTGGTTCGTAATCAGAATAACCTGCTGCCGTTATCCAATCTGGATACGGTTCGACTGGCCTCTGTATCCATTGGTGCGGAGTTCGGCGCTCCCTACCAGAAAATGCTGAGCCACTATGCCCCCGTCCGGCAGTTTACGTACGGTGAAAAGCCGAACAGCGATGCCGACGTGGAGGAAATCATGAATCAGGTGGGCGACGCTAACGTGGTAGTCATGGACTTCCACCGGTTGAGTCCCTCGGCCCGCTGGAACTACGGCGTCACCAAAGCCTCTCTCGACCTCATTACCCGGCTAAAACAGCGGGGCGTACGGGTCATTGCCTGTGCCTTCGGGCCAGCTTACGGCCTGCGTCCCTTCATCGGTTCTGGTGCCGACGCCGTCGTGTGCGCCTACGAGGAGAGCGAGGAGATGCAGAATGTGGTACCTCAGATGCTCTTTGGAGCCATTCCGGCCAAGGGCGTCATGCCCGTATCGGTGGGCGACTGGCGCATCGGCTACGGTTTGCTGACGGCCCCCAGCGGTCGTCTGGCCTACAGTCTGCCCGAGAGCGTTGGAATGCGTTCAGGAAACCTGCGGGTTATCGACGACATCGTTCAGAAAGCACTGCGCGACCGGGCTTTCCCCGGCTGTCAGGTGCTGGTCGCCCGCAAAGGGAAGGTAGTGTTCAATAAAAATTACGGTTCACTCTCCTACAATGGTCAGGAGCGGGTTACGGACGAGACCGTGTATGACCTTGCCTCGCTGACAAAGGTGCTGGGTACGCTGCAGGCGGTGATGATGCTCAACGAACGGGGCGCCATCGACCTCAACCAGAAAGTATCGGACTATCTGCCCGAACTGCAGAATACCAACAAGCGAAACATGACCGTCACCGACGTGCTGCTGCACCAGGCCGGACTCCAGGCCGGGCTGATGCGGGCCATCGAACGGACAAAATCTGCTGCCGGGCGCAGCTACTTCAGTTCCGTCCGCGACAGTCTGCACACGCTTCAGGTTGCGCCGTCACTCTATATCATTCCATCCGCACGCGACTCAATCTGGAAATGGATTATTCAGTCGCCGCTGACGGGCCGGGCCGATGAAGACGGCCGTTACGGTTTTCTGTACAGCGATCTGAGTTTTGTGACGCTCCAGAAATTGGTGGAACGGGTGACGGCCCAGCCGCTCGACATTTTTCTGGAAGAGACCGTTTACAAACCCCTTGGTGCGGGTTCGCTGCTGTTTACGCCGCTGGAGAAGCGCCCGGGGCTGAAAATTGCGCCGACCGAGCAGGATAACTGGTTCCGGAACGCCCTCCTTCAGGGGACCGTTCACGACCAGTTGGCCGCCCTGCAGGGGGGCGTGTCGGGCCATGCCGGCCTGTTCGGTAATGCCCGGGATGTGGCAAAAGTTCTGCAGATGAATTTGCAGAAAGGCCAGTATGGCGGTCGTCGGTTCCTGCAATCCGCTACGGTTCCGATGTTTACCCGACCCGCCAGTGAGCGCAGTCACCGGTCGCTGGGCTGGGACAAACCCAATCCGGATGGCAATAGTTCCTATCTGGCCGGGCAGGCGTCCATCCGTTCCTTCGGGCATACGGGCTTCACGGGTAATGTGGTCTGGGTGGATCCAGACTATGATCTGGTATTTGTTTTTCTCTCGAACCGCGTTCATCCGAGCGCAGCCAACAATCTCATTAACAGCCAGAAAGTGCGGCGTCAGATTCACGAAGCAATTTACAAATCGCTTTAAGTAGAAAAGCAAAATTAGATTCTGTAGATGCTGTTGAGGCTAATAACCTGATTTACTGTTGGCAAATAACAATAACGTCTATAGCACCCATAGAATCTCATGCCAAGCAGGTACTTAAGTTGATTAAGCAGTAATATCCTGCTTAAGTTGTTAACTTCGCGCTATATCCATGACCGTCCAACAAAACCTTCTCTTTTTATGAAAATAGCTTTACGTCTGACAGGCTTCATATGGATGCTGATTTCGGGCCTGTTCATTAACTCACAGGCCCAGACCATTACGACGGGTGCCGTATCACCCGCAGCGGTCTGCGAAGGCAGCGCGATCTCCGTAGCATATACGACCACCGGCTCCGTAACGGGCTTTACGTTTAAAGTCCAGATTGCCCCCACGGCCACACCAACTGCGTTCACGGATCTACCGACGACCGGATCCGCCAGCCCGCTGACCGCCACTGTTTCCAATGGCACGGCCGCCGGTACGTATAGAGTGCGCGTCACGGGCACGTCGTCTACAACCACCATCACGGGCTCTCCCAGTTCCACCACGCTGACTGTAAACGACGTCCCGGCCCCGCCTGCGGTCAGCAATCCGCCCCCCTACTGCCAGAACACGACGGCAGCGCCGCTGTCGGCCACGGCTTCGGCGGGTAACACGCTGCAGTGGTATGGCACCAGCGCGACCGGCGGTACGGCTTCGACCACCGCCCCCACGCCACCCACCAGTACACCCGGAACCACTAAATATTACGTATCGCAGAAAAACAATTCGAGCGGCTGCGAGAGCCCACGGGCCGAGATCACCGTAACCATCACCCAAACACCACCGTTGCCCGGCGTAACCACGCCGGTGAATTTATGTCAGGGGGATGCTTCGTCTCCGCTGTCGGCCACGCCAACGACAGGCGGCACCCTGAACTGGTATGGAACCAGCGCCTCCGGAGGCACCGCCTCAGCCACTGCCCCGACGCCACCGACCAGTGCCACGGGCACCACCACCTATTATGTCAGCCAGACAGCGGGTAGCTGCGAAAGCGCCCGGGCAGCCATCACCGTGACCGTCAGTGCAAAACCCGCTCCCCCGACAGTTGCCAATCCAGCCCCCTACTGCGAAGGCGTTACGGCCCCGGCTCTTTCGGCAACGGCCAGCGCTGGCGGAACCCTGCGCTGGTACGGTACCAATGCAACCGGCGGTACGCCGACGTCCGTTGCCCCGACACCGTCGACCAGTGCGGCGGGCACGACCACGTATTACGTCAGCCAGGTTGTCAATGGTTGTGAGAGCGACCGGGTCGGCATTACAGTGACGGTCAACGCCAGACCGTCGGCACCCGCTGCGACAACGCCCGTCACCTATTGCCAGAACGAAACGGCTGCGCCCCTTTCGGCGACAGCCAGTACAGGCAATGAGCTGCGCTGGTACGGCACCAGCCAGCTTGGCGGCGTTGCTTCGGCCACCGCCCCGACCCCACCGACCACCACGTCGGGCACAACAACATTCTACGTCGCGCAGCGTAATACCGGCACCGGCTGCGAAAGCAACCGGGCCAGTATTCTGGTAACGGTCAATGCGACACCGGGTGCTCCGGGAGTGAATAATCAGTCTGCCTGTCAGAATAGTGATCCGGTAACGCTAACGGCATCGGGGCAAAATTTGAAGTGGTATACAACGGCAACAGGAGGCACAGGCTCTTCGACTGCCCCCACGCTGCCCACTACTACAACTGGCACTACCACGTATTACGTTAGTCAGACAGTCAACGGCTGCGAAGGCCCCCGCGCCCAGATTGATTTCACTGTCCGGCCAGTGCCTGCCGCCCCCGCCGTGGCCTCTACAGCAGTGGTCTACTGTCAGAATGCCACCTCCACGCCTTTATCGGCTACAGCCAGCAGCGGCGGAACGCTGAACTGGTACGGCACCAGCGCCACGGGCGGAACCCGATCCAGTACCGCCCCCACGCCGTCGACCGGAACGGCGGGTGATTTCACCTACTATGTCAGTCAGACCGTCAATGGCTGTGAGGGGCCACGGGCCGGCATTCCGGTAACCGTCAATCCTACACCCGGTGCCCCGGCGGTTACTACGCCCGTGAATTTATGCCAGAATGGCCCAACACAGCCGCTGTCGGCCACGGCCAGCGGCAGCAATACCTTACGGTGGTACACGGTTTCTACCGGCGGGACGGCTTCGACTACGGCACCAACTCCCCCGACAACGAGTACGGGCACGTTCAACTATTACGTCAGTCAGGTAAATGCAGCAAATTGTGAGAGTCCACGGGCTGTTATCAGCGCCGTCGTCAATGCGTTGCCTGCCGCTCCAACCAATGTAACGAACGCAGAAGTCTGCCAGTTGTCGGGTAACATCACGCTCACGGCTTCGGGTCAGAATCTGAAATGGTACACGACGGCTACGGGCGGAACAGCCTCGACCACTGCCCCCTCACAATCAACGGATCAGGCCGGAACGTTCAATTATTACGTAAGCCAGACCATCAACGGTTGTGAAGGACCCCGCGCTACGGCGACGGTCCGGGTGAAACCCCAGCCTGCCGCACCTGCCGCAACAACGACTGCCGTGGTCTATTGCCAGAATGTAACCACCGCCGTTCCGTTGTCGGCTACCCCCACCACGGGCGGAACCCTCAACTGGTATGGCACTAGCGCTACCGGTGGCACCCGCTCCGGAACGGCCCCCACGCCAGCGACCGGCACGGCGGGTGATTTCACTTACTACGTCAGTCAGACCCTGGAGGGCTGCGAAAGTCCGCGAGTGGGTATTCCGGTCACTATCAATCCCGCTCCGGCAGTTCCCGGCGTTCAATCGCCCGTGAATTTATGCCAGGGCACCCCGGCACAACCGTTGACGGCTACGACCAGCAGTGGCGGAACGCTCCGCTGGTATGGTACCAGCGCCACGGGCGGAACAGCCTCGACCACTGCGCCCGTCCCACCCACCACAGCGGCTGGTACTTCGGTCTACTATGTCAGCCAGGTAAGTTCGCAGGGATGTGAAGGCAACCGGGCAGCGATTACAGTTGTTGTTAACGCCTTACCTACCGCTCCAACCGGCACTACGAATGCAATAGTGTGTCAGTTTGAAAAACCTGTTGTGCTGACCGCTACAGGCGAAAATCTGAAATGGTATACGCAGGAAAGCGGCGGCACGGCCCAGACAACCACTCCATCCCAATCCACCGATCAGGCCGGAACGTTCGATTACTACGTTAGCCAGACCCAGCGCGGCTGCGAAGGCCCCAGAGCCAAAGCAACCGTTCTGGTGAAACCTCAGCCCGGTTTGCCCGGCGTACAGGACCGCCGCGTGTGTCAGTTCGACGCCAGTACACCCGTCACGGCGACGGGTGAGAACCTGAAGTGGTATAATACGGACGGAAACATCTACCCCTCCGCTCCGACGCCCTCGACCACTCAGGGTGCGACATTCACCTATCAGGTTACGCAAACCGTGAACGGCTGCGAGAGTAGAAAGGCTACGCTTCAGGTCATTGTTCAGACTACCCCTCCACCCGGCGTGACCAGCCCGGTGACCTATTGCGTGGATGCGCAGGCCACACCGCTGTCGGCCACCGGAAGCCGCCTGGAATGGACCGACCCGTTTGGACGGACCTCCGCCACCGCTCCAACCCCGCCGACGCAGCAGCCTACCAATGACCAGAACATTTTCTATTATGTGACCCAGACAGGAGATAACGGCTGTAAAAGCCCACGTTCGGAGATTAAACTGGTGGTTAACCCGCGCCCGACAGCCAGCATTACGGGTTCGACAACGGTGAATCTGGGACGCCCGGCTACGCTGACGCTGAACTACACCAGCGTCCCGCCCTTCACGGTTACTCTTTCGGATGGTCGCACCAAAACATCCCAGACGCTTCAGGATACCATCGTGGTGCTGCCCCGCCAGACAACTATTTATCAGATTGCCAATATCGAAAATGTATGTGGGAAAGGCCTCCCCGGTAATCCGGCCACGGCCACTGTCAACGTGCTGATTCCGACCATCACCACCGGTGCGCTGACCGAGGCCCGGCTCTGCGCCGGATCGCAGATTACGGTGCCGTTTACCACCACGGGTACCTTTAACACCGGAAACACCTTCCGGGTGCAGATGGCCGACACCACCACCAAACAGTTTATCGATATTTCACCCAGCATACAGGGCGGCGGGCCCATTCAGGCAACGATTCCGCTATCTACGGTACAGGGGCTGTACTTTATTCGGGTGATTGCGTCCAATCCGGCCATTCCGGTGCCGGGCAGCAACAGCCAGACCGTACTCAACGTGCGTCAATTGCCCACAGCCACCCTGACCGGCTCCCGCGATGTATTCGAGGGCGAAAGCGCCCAGCTTAATATTGCCTTTCGGGGCGATGGTCCGTGGACGTTTACGTACGCCGACAGCCTGCGCTCGTTCGAGGTAACGACCAATGCCAATCCGCATTTGGTCACGGTAACCCCCGCCCGGACGACGACTTACCGGCTGACGGGCGTGACCAACGGCTGCGGCACCGGCTCCGTATCGGGGACGGTCACGATTCGGGTGCTGCCGGTACTGGGCGTGGAACCGACCGACCCGCTGCTCGATGCGGTCCGGGTTTATCCGGTGCCCACGGAGCAGAACGTAACGGTTGAACTGGATGGTTTGCCGGGTAATGAGCCGGTTGGGCTGACGCTTTCCAACCTGAGCGGACAGACTGTCTGGCAGCAAACCACGCGTCAGACGCGTACACAGTTTGATCTTAGCCAGCAACCGGCGGGGCTTTACTTCCTGCGGGTGCAGATTGGCGAACGCAGCACGATTCGCCGAATTATCAGGCGATAGAAAATAGAGTGCCGCCGCTCTGACTGGCGGCGGCATCCAACCATCAGCAGAGCCTCCGAGGTTCTGCTTTTTTATTTTTAGCGCGTTACTTTGTCGAATGCTAACGGACGAGTTTTTTATGGAAGCCGCCCTGCAACTGGCTGAACAGGCGGCAGATGAGGGCGAAATTCCTGTCGGAGCGGTAGTTGTCTGCCGAAACCGTATCATTGGCAAAGGCTACAACCAGACCGAACGACTCGGGGACGTCACGGCTCATGCGGAAATACTGGCGGTGACGGCGGCGACGCAGTTCATGGGGTCGAAATACCTGCCAGATTGTACCCTGTATGTCACGCTGGAACCCTGCGTCATGTGTGCGGGTGCCTTGTTCTGGGCGCAGATGGGTCATGTGGTGGTGGGAGCCCCCGACCCCAAACGCGGTTTTTCCCGGCTGAAACCATCACCCCTGCACCCCAAAACCCGCCTCACAACCGGCGTACTGGCAGAGGAAAGCCTTATTCTTCTTACAAAGTTTTTCCGGGATTTGAGAACATAAATAAAAGAGGCAGTGTTACGAAATCGAATTTAGCCGCATGTTCAACCTTAATACACAGTCAGACATGGCCTTTGAATTAGCTCCGCTGCCGTATGCCAGCAATGCGCTGGAACCCCACATTGATCAGACGACGATGGAAATCCACCACGGTCGCCATCACAACACCTACGTCACCAATCTGAACAATGCCGTCAATGGCACCGATATGGACGGGAAATCGCTGGAAGACCTGCTTGCGGGCGTCAGCAAATACCCGGTTGCCGTGCGGAACAACGGAGGAGGTCACTGGAATCACACATTTTTCTGGAACAGTATGTCGCCCGATGGCGGCGGACAGCCAACCGGCGAACTGGCTGAGGCCATCAACCAGAAGTTCGGCTCGTTTGAAGCCCTGAAGGAAGAATTTGCGAAGGCCGCTACGGGTCGTTTCGGATCGGGCTGGGCCTGGCTGATTGTTACCGGCGACGGCGACCTGGCGATTACCTCCACGCCCAATCAGGACAATCCGCTGATGGACGTGGCCGATCAGAAAGGTACCCCCATTCTGGGTCTGGACGTCTGGGAACACGCTTATTACCTGAAATACCAGAACAAGCGGCCTGACTACATCGCCGCCTGGTGGAACGTCGTCGACTGGAACGGTGCCAACGAACGATATACGCAGGCGAAATAATCCGTAACCCGGAAAGGCTTTCCGGGTATGTGCGAAGCACATGCTATTCACGCCTACGGCGTACCCGGAAAGCCTTTCCGGGTTACGGAAAAAATTATTCGTTTAATATTCCCAAATAAGGATTCTTTCGTATTTTTGCAGTCCAAACGCGGAGGATGTAGCTCAGCAGGTTAGAGCACCAGATTGTGGTTCTGGGGGTCGTGGGTTCGAGCCCCATCTTCCTCCCTCCGGCAGCCCTGTTAACAGCAGGGCTTTTTTATGATCTTTTGCCGCGACGTTCATGCCCGACGGCTCTCTTATTCCCCAACGCGCTTTTCGCCCTGTGGCGGTCGTTCTGTCGCTGGCTTATCTGGCCGGTGCCGTTGGCCTGCAATCGCCTGTGCTGGCCCCTTACTTCAAATTGCTGGTTCCGCTCAATCTGCTGGCATCGCTGCTTCTGCTGCTCGGTTTCCATACCGACTGGCGACGGTCCTTCCTGTTTTACTGCGCTCTGGCGGTTCTGGTCGGTTTCTGGGTGGAGGTTCTCGGCGTTCGGACCGGTTACGTATTCGGGCAGTATGCCTATGGCGACACGCTTGGCTGGAAACTCTTCGACGTTCCGCTGGTGATCGGCGGCAACTGGCTGATGCTTACCTACTGTTTCGGCACTGTCTGCGATCGCCTGCCGCTGCCGGTTTACCTGAAAACGGCGATTGCGGCCTCGCTGATGGTTCTGCTGGACGTATTTATCGAACCGGTTGCCGTTCGGCTCGACTTCTGGACCTGGTTCGGTCAGCCAATTCCCCTGCGCAATTACGTTGGCTGGTGGGTCGTTTCCATCACTCTGCTCGCAATCTGGTATGGTCTGGCCTTTCACAAGCAAAACCGGCTGGCCCCGCTCCTGCTTATTCTCCAGTTTCTATTTTTTATCAGCTTGAATTTTGTTTAACACAGTCAAATGCATTGTTAAACAAAATGTGCTGGTTTGGAGTTATATTCATCAGGTTGTTTAATACCGTTATAACAAATTTTGTTCTTTCGGCATTATTTTGACTGTATTCGTTTAGTATATTGCGTCTTGTCTCTCAGATGCTTTTTTATCCGAATGCGTTCACGGCTACACTATGTAGCTTCCGGCTCTTGCATATACCGTTACTGTACCTGCATCCTTTATTATCATGAGTAATTATTCGATTAAAGATTTGGAGCAGCTCTCCGGCATCAAGGCGCACACGCTGCGCATCTGGGAGCAGCGCTATAATATTATCTCTCCTAAACGGACCGATACAAACATTCGCACCTATGATGATCAGGATCTGAAACTGGTTCTGAACATCTCGTTGCTAAAAGATCACGGGTATAAAATTTCCGAAATTTCGCGCCTGTCTGCCGAGGAGATGAGCCGCGAGGTCATGACCATCTCCGACCGGCAACTGAATTATCCGGACCAGATTCACGCGCTGACGATCTCGATGATTGACCTCGATGAAGAACGGTTTGAGAAAATTGTCAGTACCAACATTCTCCAGTTCGGCTTTGAGAACACGATGATTCATATCATCTACCCGTTTCTGAGCCGGATTGGAACCCTTTGGGTGACAGGCTCGATTGGACCCGCCCAGGAACACTTTATCACAAACCTGATTCGTCAGAAAATTATCGTCGCCATCGACGGTCAGGTGAACAAACAACGCCCCGACGCCAAAAAATACGTTCTGTTTCTGCCTGAGGGCGAACTGCACGAAATCAGCCTGCTGTTTGCCAACTACATTATCCGGGCACGGCATAACCGCGTCATTTATCTGGGACAGAGCCTGCCGTTCAGCGAGCTGGTGTTTGCCTGCGACCTGCACAAGCCGGACTATATCTTCACGGCTATCACGTCGGTGCCGAGCAACAACGAAGTGCAGCCCTACATCAACAAAATGGCCCGCAGCTTTCCGGAATCGCACCTGCTGCTGACGGGCTACCAGATTGTCGGACAGGACCTGAACATACCCAATAACGGTACGCTCATCAACAACGTCGAAGATTTAATCCGTATCGCCAGCGTCTGACGAACTCTACGAAACCACGTTCTGAGGCCTTCCATCGAGGAAGGCCTTTATATTTTCGGCGGTGATCGCCATCAGGCGGCGGCGGGCCTCGTAGCTGGCCCAGGCGATGTGGGGTGTAATGCGGCAGTTTCGGGCCGATAACAGCGGATTGTCGGCCTGCGGTGGTTCGACAGAAAGCACGTCGAGACCTGCTCCGGCCAGCCGACCCGCATTGAGCGCATCGGCCAGATCCGCCTCCTGAATCAGCGGCCCCCGGCCAGTATTAATCAGAAAAGCGGAAGGCTTCATCCGGCTCAGCAAATCCCGATTGACAAACTCCCGGTTCTCCTGCGTCAGCGGGCAATGGAGCGAAACGACGTCGCTTTGGGCAAACAGCGTCGGAATATCGGCGTAGGTGATGCCCTCCGGCGGCGTGTCGTCCATCTGCCGACGATTGACCAGAATGTTCATGCTGAAGGCCTGCCCAATCTGCGCCACCTTCCGGCCAATATCGCCGAATCCTACGATACCGAGCGTTTTTCCGGCCAGTTCCACCAGCGGGGCTTTCCAGTAGCAGAAATCCGGCTGGCGCTGCCAGTCGCCCGCCCGGACGCTGGCGATGTGTACGGACGTGTGATAGGCCAGATCCAGCAGAAGGCCAAAGGTCAGTTGAGCGACCGAATCGTTGCTATACCCTTTTGCATTACAGACCGTAATGCCCCGCTCCCGGGCAGCGGCCAGGTCGATGTTGTTGTAGCCGGTGGCCGTTACGCCGATATAGCGCAGATTGGGCACAAGGGCGAGCCGCTCGCGATTGAGCACGAATTTATTGACCAGCAGCAGGTCGGCTGCCGCAGCCCGTCCGGCGAATTCGTCCGCCGTGGTGCGGTCGTAAACGGTAAGATTGCCCAGGGTTTCGATTGACGCCCAGTCGAGGTCGCCGGGGTTGAGGGTGTAGCCGTCGAGGATAACGATGTTCACGGAGTGATTTGATTAGTCAGGTTTTTAAAGCATTTTCAGTTCTCACCCGGCCAGTAGACCCGGACGGCCTCTTTCAGCGCCTGCGCCTTGTCGAGCGTCATGGGTTTGGTTTGCTGGCGGACGAACATGTCCATCTGGTCGGCGTAGTGCGGGCTTCCGGGGCGATTGCTGGCTCCATAACAGTTCACGGTTTCAATCCGGGGCAGTCCTTCTTTGCCAAACCGCACCAGTTCGATGTAGGATTCGCCCTGCGTGGCCCGGACCCGCCCGTTTTTATACGGTTCGGCATATATACTCGTCAGCACGTCGGGGATGCCCCAGACGGGAAGTTCCCGGCTGCCCCGCACCAGTTTCTGATAATCACCCAGTACGATGTTCGTTCGCCCAAAGTGTTTTTGCTGGTATTGCCGGGCAAACCGAAGCCCTTCGGCGCAGTCGTCGGCAGACAGCGTCCGCTTTGGGGTGGCCGACTGGCTGTTTTTTTCTTTCCAGTACTGATAAACCAGCAGAAAAAGGGCCGCTCCCCGGCTGTCGGCGGCAGCGTTCCGATCCCAGTTCGTGATGGCCGAAACCTCTTCCCGGATATCGGGGTAAACTTCCGGTGACAGCCGGAACAGCGTGTTGACGTCGATATTGTAATACAGCAGCGTGTCGGGCAGTCGGCCATCGTATTTTATTCGCCTGAAATCTTCGTAGCTCAGTTTGTCGAGTCGTTGGATCTGCTCTACAAAACGGCGGCTCCGGTTGTTGTCGTAACGTTCGTAGCCCATCGTCGGATCGAAGCGCCGGGGGTCGAGGTTGTCGGCGGGCCCGGTGGCGTTGAAGGGCGTGTGGTTCATGTTGAACACATACCCGCTGGCCGGATTCAGAAGCTGCGGCAGGTCGGTCAGCGGATGAAACTGCGTCCACAAGGTTCGGGAGGTATTGCCCGGCAGCGTTGTCTGCCAGTTGAAAGCCCGGTCGCGCAGCGGGATTTTACCGTTGCTGACGTAATAAATCGTGTCGTAATCGGCATAAATGATGTTGAAGCCCGGAATGGCGGTCATATCCAGCGCCCGTCTGAACTCCGTGAACGAACGGGCCTTATTCATTCGATACCACTGCTCGATGCCCCGAATGTCCTGATTGGCCCCGAACCGGACGGCAAAAACACCTTTATCTGTCTTCACGACGGCTCCGTAGCGGCTCCAGTACGCCTTTCGGCCAATTGCTACGGGAAGGCCTTTGACGTGCAGCCGAACGGTTTTCTGTTCCAGATCCAGCCATTCGCCATCGAACCGGTACTGATTGTCGTTGTCCGGATTCATCTGGAGCTGGTAAACGTCGATTTTGTCCTGGTAATTGACCGTATGCGCCCAGCCCAGCTTCTCGTTGACGCCATGAAAAATAACCGGCCCGCCCGGAAACAGTCCGCCGAGCATGTTCCAGCCCTGTTCGCTGCACAGGTGCGCTTCATACCAGGCGACCGGCCCTTCCAGCGGCTGATGCGAGTTGATGGCGAGGTACGTCTGCCCGTCGGTCGTTTTGCTTCGGTGGATGGCAAATGCGTTCGAACCGGCGGCCTTGAACGCATCCAGGGTTTTCACCCGACCCGCAAACAGGTCTTTCAGCACGTCGTCGACGCCCGAAATAACCGACAGCGACAGCACCACGGCGCGCATGTATTCCTTCGGTGTTATCGGAAATAGCTGCCGAACCAGTACCTCATCCGGATGGCGGCGGGCATAATCGTTCAGACCCTGCAGATAGCCGGTTATCAGGGCTTTAAACTCAGGAGACAGGTCTTTATCATATTGTTCTTCAACCAGTTCCCGCGCCCGAATCAATTCAACCACGTAGTCGGCAGCGGCTCCGTTTTTGCCCAGATACCGACCCAGCAGGCCTTTGCCGGACAGAGCAACCAACTGAATGGTCTTGAAATCGTCTTCGGCATGTGCCCAGGCCAGACCATAGGCTACTTCCGGATCGGTTTTGGCAAAGATATGCGGTACGCCCCAGCGGTCGCGGGCAATCGTTACGGCACGGGGGTCAACGACCGGGTGTTGAGCCGATGCCGGGAGAAGGGAAAACAGCAGAAAAATCAGGCAGTGGAACAGGCGCACAGACACGGAGTTGGGTTATCAAATGTACAGCCGAAATTGGTAAAACCCGCATGATTCCTACGCACCCGTCTCCATGAATGCCAGCGCCCGGCGTTCTGCCCACGTATGCAGGTCGCCCGCCGCTGCAAAGCCCACGTGACCGCCCGTGGATGGGGTCTCCAGATAAATATGCGGGTGCGTTTCGGCCAGCCAGCCGGGCGAACATTCCGGCGACAGTATGGGGTCATTCTGGGCATTGAGCAGCAGTGTGGGCACGGTAATTCCCGGCATGAAATTCACCGCCGATGCCTGGGTGTAGAAATCCTCAGCATCACGGTAGCCGTTGATGGGGGCCGAAAACGCCTCATCAAAATCCCGCCAGACACGCACCTGCTGCAGACTCGACAAATCGAGTCGACCCGGAAACAGTTCGGCTTTGCGGCGCATTTTCAGCACCAGTTTCTTCATAAACCGGTTTCGGTAAAACCGATTGGAGGGCAGATCCAGCATTCTGGCGCTGGCGTGCAAATCCGTGGGGGCCGAAATTGCTGCCGCCCGTCGGATAACGTCGGGAACCTGGCGGCCATGAACACCAAGATATTTGAGCGTAATATTACCGCCCATGCTGTAGCCTATCAGCGTCACTTTGTCGTAGGACCGAATTGTCAGGGCGTGGGCGATCACTTCGCCAATGTCGCCGATTTCGCCGTGATTATACAGCCGAAATGCCCGGTTCATCTCACCGCTGCACGACCGGCAGTTCCAGGCCAGCACGTCCCAGCCCGCCTGCGCAAACAGACGAGCCGTTCCCTTGACGTAATGACGGCTGGAATCGCCCTCCAGCCCATGCGTAATTATCACTAGCTTCTTACTGCCCCGATCCAGCCAGTCAAGGTCCACAAAATCGCCGTCGGTGAGCGTCAGCCGTTCACGTTCGTAGACGACGCCCGGCACCCGGCGCAGAAGACTGGGCAGGATCGTCTGCAGGTGGGCGCTATACATGTATCGGGGCGGCCCTTTGTACGTTGTTTTGTGGATAATGGGCATATCTTTCAGAAGGAAAGGAGGAGGGAGAAAAGGAGGAAAGGGGTGTTGCGCCGCTCGATTTGCGGATGAATGGACATCTTTATTCTTTTGTCTTTCTTCTTTTCCCTATATTTCACGTAATGACCTTCGCCAAATATTTATCTGTTATTCTCGCCAGTGCGCTGAAATTTATTGGCGGCCCCATCGCGGGCCTCGCAGCGGGCCTTCACTGGACGGAGACGGCGGCCTGCACTGTTGCTGGCATGATGCTGAGTGTGGTGCTGGTCACCTATGCGGGGGTGCTGCTGCAGCGTATCGTGCGTCGTTTTTCCAAAAAAACACCCCGGCGGTTCAGCCGCCGCACCCGGCTAGCCATTCGTATCTGGAAACGCTCCGGCATGGTGGGCATCGCTTTGCTGACGCCGCTGATTCTGACGCCCATTGGCGGAGCAGCCATTGCTGTTTCTTTCAAAGTGGCCCGCCCGCAGATTTTTCTCTATATGCTCGTCAGCGGCCTGTTCTGGGCGGTCGTGCTGACCCTGCTGACCTATCAGATGCCGGATTTTTTCGATTAAGCTACCGGCTTACGGTCGATACCGGAGAACTGACGCTCTTCTTCCGAAAATCGCCCCGTGCGAAATACTTTTCGATGAGGCAGTACATCAGAATGAAAAAATAACGACTACCCATCTCCTTGATTTTCAGCTTCGATTCACCATACTTTCGGTTAGTCCAGCTATTCGGGACGACGGCGTAACTGTAACCCCGCACCATCGCCTTCAGCGGCAGTTCGATGGTCAGATTGAAGTGGGGCGACAGAAACGGCTTTACCCCCTCGATGGTCTCGCGTTTGTAGAGTTTGAAGGCGTTGGTCGTGTCGTTGTATTTGATACCCATCACCATTTTGACGATGAAATTCGCCGCCCGGTTAATGACTTTTTTCAACTGCGGATAATCGATGACCCTGCCGCCTTTGCCCCAGCGTGACCCAAACACGGCGTCGACGCCTGTTTCGAGCATTTTGTTGTAGTATTTGACCAGATCCTCCGGGTCGTCGGACATATCGGCCATAAACACGGCCACGCAGTCGCCCGTAAAGCGCTCAAGGCCGTAGCGGACGGCATAACCAAACCCGTTGGGGCCGGGGTTGGTGAAATAAACCAGCGTCGGAATCTCCAGTGACAGTTGCTGGAGCATGCCCAGCGTATTGTCTTTCGAATTATCGTTCGTAACGCAGATTTCGTGCGGAATATCGTACTTCTTCAGCGTCTGATACAGCGTCCGCAGCGTATGGGGCAGCGATTCTTCTTCGTTATAGGCGGGGATAACTACGCTCAGCTTCATATCGATTCATTTACAGGCGATAGGGCAGCAACCGAATGGCGCTGTATACCTTCATGACGGGGGTTGGTATAACGTAATCGCGGATGATCCGCCTGGTAACCGGCCAGCCGGGCCGACCCAGATTCAGGTACTTCAGCGCCAGGCCCATACGCCGGAAATAGCTCTTCTCATACTGCTTCGATTCCAGCATCATGCGGTAGTACCGCGCGATGTTCTTCCGCAGCACCTTGTCGAAGCGATATTCCAGCTCGCGGTTGATGCCTTCGTACATACCGATGCGGTTGTTCAGGAACTCGGCGTCCCAGACATAATCCGTGAAACTGACGCCGCCCCGGTTTTTCCGGTAGACGGACATTACTTCCGGAATATAACCGATTTTGCCCTTTTTCGCCAGCAGAATATAGCGGGGAATGTCGCCGCTCTTGGATTGGTAGAACCAGTCGGGATAGTCGTTCAGCAGGCCGTTGCGAAACATGACGCTGGAGGTTGCCATAAACCAGATTTCGTCTTCGCCCACCAAATCTTCGATGGTCGAGATTTCTTTCTGATCGGGGCCGTTGACGAGTTCGGGAGCGTAGGTGCCATCCTCCCAGATAATCTGTGCATTGTGAAAGCAGGTAGAGCATTCGGGATGAGCGTCCATGAATTCTACCTGCTTCTGCAATTTATGCGGGCTGGTCCAGTAGTCATCGCCGTCCATCGTGGCAATATACTTGCCCTTTGAAGCCTCAATGGCCGTAATGGCATTGAATTTACCCGCTCCGCCCAGATTCTTCTGGTGAAGAATGGGCCGGATCCGATCCGGAAATTCCTCATGTAGCCGTTTGATAACCTCCTGCGTACCATCCGTCGAGCAGTCGTCGGCGACGATCACCTCATAGGGGAACGTCGTTATCTGACTGACTGCGTTCCGGATGGCTTCCTCGATGAAGGCGGCCTGATTGTAGGTTACAATATTGACGCTGACTTTCACCATACATGCTGGGGTCAGATAATCTTGTTTTTACTTATAAGTCCTGTATGGACGGCCTGTTACTGGAAAAGGTTTCCGATTTACCGTAGCCCCTGAAGGGTGGCCTGCTACCAGCACAAAACAGGTCGCCCCTCCGGGGCTAAACGCTGGTGTCTTCATTTTATTTCTATTGACAGACCGCCCCCTTCGGGGCTGAATTTATAAACCGAACAATGGCGAGTTGTCCGCCAGAGCCATTTCGTCGCTCATTGAACGGCATACCCGAAACCGGATGCGCCGAAACCATTGCCATTATACAGCATCAGCCACTGGTCGCGATGCGGAATGATGTGGCAGTAGTCCATCATCAGCGAATCCCAGCCGTCGGCGGAGCGTTCGATGCCCGCCGCGCCGTCTTTGCGTTCCCAGTTGATTCCGTCGGTCGATTCGGCATAGCCAATGCGGTAACTCCGTTGTACGTCGGTGCGGTAGTTCGTTGCATTTCGGTAAGAGAAATACATCTTGTACACATCTCCCCTGCGAGGGTCCGAATCTTTATACACCGTCGGGCGGCCAATGGCGTCGGTGAATTCGTCGTAACCAACGCAGACCTGCCCGGTGCGGTTCCAATGGATACCATCTGCCGACTCAGCATATTTAACGTTGTAAAACGGCTCCGGGTGCCCGTCGATTACCTCAATTTTCGTGCAGGAAAGATACCACATCCGCCAGCGAACGCTGCCGTCGGGCTGTTCCTCGCGCATGACACAGGGTTGTGCCACCCACACCTGGTCGAAGATGTAGCGGTCGAGCAGCGGCCCGTCGAACATCCGCTGGAACGTCAGTCCACCATCGCGGCTGACGGCCAGACCGATACCCAGTCGGTACGACGCTGTTTCGCTTTTGTTCCAGCCGGTATAATACAGCCAGATCTCATCCTGCCCGTCGGCATTTTTTACCGGCAGAAACCAGGAAGGCATGGCTCCCGTTTCGTCAAACATGCCGACGGCCCCTTTTGTCAGACAAGGCCTGTCATGAACGTAAAGCACCCGCGTCAGGTCGTCGGCGTCGAGCTCGACAAACGAGGTCGACGACGAACTGTTCTGGTCGCGGGTGGCAAAATATACCCGGAGACGATTATCGTTCATCGGAAAAGCAAACGGCACCTGGGCGTGGGTGCGGCTGAACGGCAGTTGTCCGTCGGGTTTGTAGATGAGCCCTTTTTTAGTCCACATAGGTTGTAGAGTTCGCTACCTGTCCATTGGCGGAGCGGTACCGATCGTAGCGCACGTAAATTCTTGTTTTATTGAGTTCCCGAACAAACCGATAATGCGCGTCGATGAAGTTGCGCAACTGCGGAAACGATTCGTAGCCCTGGGTGGCGCGGTCGTTCATCCAGAGCGAATGCCCTACGGCATCCACGAAGACCGGCGGAAACGAACGGGTAATGTCCTGCATATATCGTGCCCGGTAGGCATCGCGCAGCGGATGGACAAACGCCGATCGGATGCTGTGGTTTTCGCTGACGCCCTGCGGCATCTGGGTTTCCACGTAGTAGTTGCACATCCAGCCCCAGACAACGAGTTTTTCGCCTGGCTCGGCATAGCGCAGGATTTCATTTGCCACGTCTGATTTGGGAATATGATGGCTATATTGCACATACCGGTTCAGCGGATGCCCACTGGCGGCCCAGCTAATCCAGCGGATGCCAAACGGCAGCAGCGACGCCACCAGAAGCAGGCCTCCTATCCACTGAGTTCGGTTCTGCCAGAACGGACTTTGCTTAATCTGATACAGAAATATACTGTTCAGGAATGTGAAGGAGCTAATGCAGAAAAGCAGATAATGCAGATAGCCCGACCCGGTCCGGGTGACGGCCATCCAGGTCAGAGGCAGCAGCAAGCCGATGAAGGCGGAAATACGCAGTGGCGTTGCCAGCCGGAAGTTCTGTCGGGCCCAGACAACCATGAATACGACTCCCAGCGTTACGGTCAGCAGCGCAAACCACCCGAACTCTTCCACGCTGCGGAACATGTCGGGCAGAATCAGCAGTTTCTTCCACTGGCTGTCGTTACGCCCGATGCCATACTGAAAATTTCCTTTCAGGTAAAACAGGAGCATGTCATCGAAGACACCGAAGATAAGCGTCAGACCCAGCACCAGCACCAGAGGACCGACCCCGCCCGCTACCAGCCAGCCGAAATAAATTAGCTTCTGCTTCCAGTTCAGATTCCGGCGGGCAAACAAGTCGATGACGATGAACAGAATGCCGCAGAATATCATCGGAATGCACTGCAGTTTGGAGAACGGCGACAAGGCCGCCAGCAGACCCGCCAGCAGCAGATTCCAGCGCGAAGGCATCCGCTTGGTCTGCTCGCGGGCCAGCAGGTAGAACACCCCCGCCATAATCGCTACAGGTATGTGCTCGCTGGTGTAATGTACGATGTCGGGGTGCTGCGTGATAGACAGGAGAAAAAAGATAGGCAGGATGGCCCAGCGGGCGACCCGTTCGCCAAACCATGTCTCCGCCGTGCGGAAGGTGAGCCAGAGCGTCAGCAGGATCAGACTGATACCCAGCAGCCGGGCCGTTATGTAGTCGTAAGGCAGGCCAAGCCAGCCCAGCAGCGTCAGCGGATAGCTGATCAGCGGCCCTGAGGTAGTTCCGTCGACCGATTGCCAGAATACCGGATCTTCGGCCAGTGTCATTCCCTGCGCCACCAACTGGCTTTCGTCGGGATTCAGTTCCTGATTGTACCCCAGTATGGGTAGGCGCATGTAAATCAATGACACGGCGGCCAGTACCAGAAAAACGAGTCGATTCTGCCACCACGGACGCGCCGACAGGGGGCGCTCCGGCAGCAGTGCCAGCAACCCGCACACCCAAAGCAGCCCGTATCCGATAAGGAAGTAGACTCCGGGATTTGGATCAAAATGCAGCATATCGTCTCTTAAAAATGAAAACGATCCGCCTCACCATCAGGCGGCGGATCATTCGGGCCGGGGGCGGCATTTATTTCTGCACGAGCACGCGCTGGGCCATGCTGTCGTGCATCTGCACCAGCGTCTGCATCAAATCATACTCCCAGTGCCAGCCCGGATAGTGCGCCCTGAATTTGCTCAAATCCGAAATGTACCAGATGTGGTCCCCAATCCGGTTGGTCTCCGAATAGCTGTAATCCATCTTGTTGCCCGTTATCTGCTCACACAACCCAATCGCCTCCAGCATCGAGCAGTTGGCATACCGACCGCCCCCCGCATTGTAGACCTCCCCCACGCGCGGGGCCTGATAAAAATGCCAGAACATGTTCACCAAATCGTGGCTGTGAATGTTGTCGCGCACCTGCTTGCCCTGGTAGCCGAAGATGGTGTAGGCCTGCCCCGTGATGGCGCACTTCATCAGATACGACAGAAACCCGTGCAACTGCGCCCCGGAGTGGTTGGGGCCCGTCAGACAGCCCCCCCGGAAAATGCCCGTCTTCATGCCGAAGTAGCGGCCATACTCCTGCACCAGCACGTCGGCGGCCACCTTGCTGGCCCCAAACAGGGAGTGCTTGGTGTGGTCGATGGACATCTGCTCATCGATGCCGTTGGCAAAGTAGGGGTGCGAGGCGTCGATTTCCCAGCGGGTGGGGGTCTCCACCAGGGGCAAAAAGTTGGGGTTGTCACCGTAGACCTTGTTGGTGGAGGTGAAGATAAACACCGCCTGGGGGCAGTGCTGGCGGGTCATCTCCAGCAGGTTGAGCGTGCCGTTGGCGTTAACCGTGAAGTCGGTGAAGGGTTCACGGGCGGCCCAGTCGTGGGAGGGCTGGGCGGCAGTGTGGACGATGAGTTTGATGTCGTGTCCGTACTGCTGGAAGATGGGTTCGAGCTGGGCCACCTCGCGGATGTCGGCGGGGTGATGGCGGTAGTTTTGAAACTGGTCCTGGAGGCGGGAGCGGTTCCAGTCGGTGGAGGCTTCGGGTCCGAAGAAGTACTGGCGGAGGTTGTTGTCGATGCCGATGACCAGGTCGAACTTTTGGGAGAAGAAGGCCACCGACTCGCTGCCAATCAGACCGGCGGAACCTGTAACTAATGCAATATTCATAATGCTTATATACCTTGAAGCTAGTTTGTCCTTTAAAAAATACAAATCATCGTATGATTCGATTTGTAAAATAAATCAAAAAAGCAATAAGCGCCTAACCCACAGGATGATTTCGAGTATAGGCAAACAAAAAGCGATACAGCGGTTTAAAAACACACTGTATCGCTCGGACTCAATGGGGCTGTAGCTTAATTACCCTGCGTGATGGTGCCGCCGCCGAACATTTTTTCCCGGATTTTGGCCGTGCGTTTATCCAGTTCAGGCCGGGCAGCATACTGATATTTTGACTGGACGGCTGCTGAATCGGGGTGAACGCCGTAGACGTATTCATCACCAAAACGGACATCTTTCTGACGGATGGTATTGTACTTCTGATAATCGCAGGAAGCCAGACCAACCACCGCCAGCAGCAACAATCCTTTATTGAATACTCCTTTCATGGACAGACGTAGTTCAGATTTTAACGCAAAAATAAAGTGTCCGCTCTAAACTGCCAACTGAGGTTCTGGTTTTTATTGCCGGACGGCGTTCTTCATCCTGAAGAGCAACGATTCTCTCAAGCCATCAGGTCGAATGGAAGATCACTGATGTCGCGCAGGCGCTTTCCCTCGTACATTGTCTGGAGCAGGTCAGTCACGGTGTCGTTGTTTAAATCCCGGACGGCGGCAATCAGCTCATTTAGTGCAAAGTGATATACACAATCAATATCTCCAGTTCCGAGTGCCAGTGAAGCGATTCGCGTGAGGGTCGGCTCACCCGTCACACAAACGATATGGGGGGTGTGTCCCATTCGATTACGAATTAGATTCAATCCCTCCGTGCGGGCGTTTTGTGCCCGGTCGCTACGCAATGTCCATTTACAGGAGATGCTGGTATGTAGCAGGAGGTTGGGTGAGTTTATTTCTCTCACAGGAGTCAGGGCGGCGACACTCCGACCAAAAATAAACGAACTATGCCTGTTTATCTCGGACTCTTCGATAGGGTATTTCCCAATTGTAATGTCCGGGCAGATAACGTAATCGCCCAACGCCGCCTTTAAATCCCGATGTTTTTTGAGGGCATCCGTTAATGATTGCAGATGTCTGTATTGCTCGAATTCACTAATGGGCTTACCAATACCAAAATGATATCGCCCCGAACGGAGATGATTAATTTCCTGCAAAGCGTCATGCAGGTACCTCTTTACCAGATGTTCGAAAAGGTTACCTGCTTCCTGGCCCGAAAGCTTGACCTGCGCCTCTGGTTCCGATATCATCAGACCAGCTTTGGTGATGGAAAAGATTAAATGTTTGACAATTCCTTTTGCCAATGCGACGCTTGCGCGGTTAGTACCATCAGCGTTACTGGGAACCCCTAACTGGTTTACTGACAGAACGTTGTCGTCTAACAGGCTTTTGTGAAATTTAGCCCTCAGGTTTTCTATAATCATAATGAAAATACAAACTCGGCATGGACCGCGTGGCGTTCGGTCTCTTTTCTTTCCTGTTGAAGAGCATGACGAATCGCTTCGCCAACGGCTTTAGCTACCGGTGGCGGAAAGGCATTACCAATCTGTCTGTATGCAGGTGTTTTTTTCCCGGCAAATTTCCACGTAGAAGGAAATCCCTGAATTAACGCCGTCATGGTCAGCGTGAGACGCGGGTTTCCGATAAAATCAGGAGGTGGAGGGACCTCGGCCAAACCTTTGCCATCGACACCAATAGCGGCCCATGCTTTTTTTGCTCGGGTAGGCCCCAAGTCGGCTCCGCCGTGCTTCTTTGAACCGCCTACCAGTGTAGGCGCGATTCCAGCCGCTCTCTCACGCCAAGCTTCGGCATATTGCCAGCCCCTCGATTTCATTTCGGCATAGAGCAATTCTCCAACGGTTGGCACTTTAGTAAAAGCACTCACAGGCCATTCAAAATAATCAAAGTAGGGCTTCTGCAAGGCAACCAGAATGGCACGTGGTCTGAGTTGTGAGACGCCGTAGTCGGACGCCTGCAACAATCGCCAGTCACAACGGTAGCCCAACTCACGTAATGCGCTGATTATCTGCCGCCGATAAATCTTAAACTTAGGATTAAGAATTCCACGAACGTTTTCCAGCATAATCGCTTTCGGACGGCACTCTGCGGCCAATCGAAGGGCCTCTGGAAATAAATCCCGTTCATCCTCACTGCCTAACTGCTTTCCTGCCACTGAAAACGGCGGACATGGTACGCCACCGGCCAGTAAATCTATCTGACCAGAATAAGGTTTACCGGAGAACTGCCTTAAATCCTCATTAATTACCTTCCATTCAGGGCGATTCAACCGTAAAGTCTGACACGCTAACGGCTCTATCTCTACTAAAGCTATATGCTCAAAACCAGCCTGCTCCAGCCCTAAAGCCTGTCCACCCGCTCCTGCACAAATTTCTAAAGAAGTAAATAGCGTCATGTCACTCTTATCGAGTTTTCAACAATAATACCTCTTTATATATGCAAAAAAAAGTTGCGGACCATCTTTATGAAGGAAGCAAAGGGTATCTGTTTAGTGAGCATCAAAAGGGAGAAGCATAGCTCTTCAGCGCACTCAACTCATCCTGAACAAACTGCATCAGACGCCCGATATGACCTTCCGAAAAGTCGAACGGAACGTGGGCCGCTGCGTAAATTTCGCCTATCGGGGCCATGTATCCCAGTTTCAGGGCTTTCATATAGCCCTCCAGGCCTTTCTGGCGGTCACTCCGGTAATTCATCCAGACGCCGATGGCCCCTAGTTGGGCAATGCCGTATTCGATATAATAAAACGGCACTTCGTAGAGGTGAAGCTGTTTTTGCCATAAGTATTCCTTGTAGTGTTCCAGACCGCTCCAGTCGGTGACCGACTCCGAAAACTCGTCGAAAATCCGCACCCAGGCTGCCCGCCGCTGCCCGGTGTCGTGAGTCGGGTTCTCATAAATCCAGTGCTGAAATTTGTCGATGGTCGCCACCCACGGCAGCGTTTCCAGAATGGACTCCAGGTGCTGGATTTTCGCCCGCTTCAGGTCGTCCGGATTATCAAAAAACACGTCCCAATGGTCCATCGAAAGTAGTTCCATTGCCATAGAGGCCAGTTCGGCCACTTCCATCGGCGGGTTACGGAAGGATTTGAGCGGCAGGTCGCGGGTCAGGAACGAATGCACGGCATGACCGCCCTCATGGACCATCGTGACCAGATCCCGCAGGTTCGACGTGGCATTCATAAAAATAAACGGTACGCCAATCTCTTCCAGCGGATAATTGTAGCCGCCGGGAGCCTTGCCTATGCGGGATTCGAGGTCCAGGTGGCCCATCGTTTTCATGATGCGCAGGCAGTCGCCCAGCCAGGGGTCGAGCCGCGTAAAGCATTCGATGGTTTTGTCGAGCAAATCTTCACCCGATCCGAAAGGCACCAGCGGCGGCTGTCCGTCGGGGTCGACTTTGGCGTCCCAGGGCCGTAGCGTCTGCACCGAAGCTTCCCAGCGGGCCAGCTTTTCCCGGCGCTCTTCGGCCAGGTCGTTCAGCATCGGTACCACGGATTTTGCCACCGAGTCATGAAAGCGGAAGCAGTCTTCGGGCGTGTAATCAAATCGACCCAGGGCGGCGAACGCATAATTCCGGAAATTGGCAAACCCAGCGTTGACAGCCATCTGGTGCCGCAGCCGAATCAGCCGATCATACAATTCATCTAGATCCGTCCTATCGTCAAAACGGCGCTGCTGGATTTTGGTCCAGGCCGTTTCCCGCACGGCCCGGTCAGTGGACTGCAACAAATCGGCGGCCCGCTGCAGCGTCATTTCCTGCCCGTCGATTTCGACTGTCATGGCTCCGGCGAGGGCACCGTATTTTCGTTCTTCGGTCTGTAATTCGGTCAGCAGCGGAATGTTTTCTTCCCGGAAAATCTCAATGGCTTTTTTCATGCCCCGCACCGCCATATCGAAACCAGCCTCGGTCAGTTCATCCAGAAACGGGCTGGCTACGGCCTTCTTATCCAGTTCGTTACCATAAGCCGAGAGATGAGGCTGTATGTCGGTGATGAAGGCATTCAGGCGTTCGACCAGCGCTTCACTGGCCGTGTCGCAGGTCATGCGGATGTAGCGCCAGGCGAAATCTTCGGACAGATACGATTCGAGTTCGCTGCGGTCGCGGAACCACTGCCGAAGGTCGTCGGCATTCTGAATGGGCCGGTGCAGTAGTTCATCGTACAGGGGCTTTATCTGCTCCCAGCTTTCGAGCGTAAAATCTTCGGACAAAAACCGCCGGGCAGGGCGGGTTGGTACGGGTGCGACCATACAAGGTTGGTTTAAACACAGAGGTAAAAGAGGTTGCACAGAGGTTAAAGAGTTGAGAAAATGAGTCTATGTGTCCTCTGTGGCTAACTCCGTTCTCTCTGTGGTTAGAAACAATCATTCGATTTCAATCACGACGTCGTGGCCGATGGGGTGGGCGACGCAGGTCAGGACGTAGCCCGCTTTCAGTTCCGATTCCGAAAGACCGTCTTCTTCGTCCAGCTTCACCTTGCCCGACACGCACTTGCCCAGACAGGCCGTACACATGCCCGCCTGACATGAATATGGCAGGTCGATGTCGAGTTCGAGAGCGGCTTCCAGAATGGTCTGATGCGGTTCGACCTTAAATTTATACTCACTGCCTTCGTAGAGCACGGTCACTTCCTGCTCGTCGCTGGCCTGCGTAGCGGCGTCTTCGGTCACTTCGCCGTGGGCTTCCGTGCCTGTAGGCACCGTCGAGAAGCTTTCCCGATGAACCTGACTGTCCGGCACTTCGAGCAGGTGCAGCGCCCGGCGGGCCTCGTCCATCATGCCATCGGGACCACAGATATAATAAAATGACGTCCGAAGCTGGTCGATGGGCTGTGCCTCCAGCAGTTTCAGCAGCGACGACTGGTTCAGTCTGCCCGTTGGCCCTGTCCAGTCGCTGCCGGGCTGCGTCAGCACGTGCGTAACGCGGAACCGTGCGCCGTGTCGCTGTTCCATCTGCGCCAGTTCATCCCGGAAAATGATGGATTCGGGGCTGCGGTTGCCATAGATGAGCCAGATACGGCTCTGCGACTCGACGTGCAGAATGGATTTTGCCATCGACATCAGGGGCGTGATGCCGCTGCCTGCCCCAATCAGAATGTATTGTCGATTGTTATGTGCATTGAGTTCGGGAATGAATCGGCCCATCGGCTCCAGCGTTTCGATGACGTCGCCGGGTTTGACGGTGTCGCACAGGTGCCCCGACACGATGCCGCCGGGCAGCCGCTTGACGGTCACGGCCAGCGACACGTCGGTATGCGGCGAACTCGACATGGAGTAGGAGCGGCGGACTTTCTGGCCGTCGAGGTTCAGAATGAACGTCAGGAACTGGCCGGGCTGGTAACGCACCTGCTCACTGAGCGGATGCCAGAAATGGATGGTTACGGCGTCCGGCGACTGCCGGATCACTTCTTTTACTTTCAGGTAATAACGATTAGCCATATAGCACTGACAGGCCGGTGGTAAACCGCCTGGGCGGTAGCCTGCTTTGCCCTTGTAACAAATTGTCCGGTTGGGCTGTTCGGCGGGAGCCGGAAAAGTTTGCATCTGCCGACAGGTTGTTTTGGCTATATTTACGAGTGAACACCTATCAACCTGCTGCATCATGACCCTGTATCGAACCACTCTGCTCATCTCGGCGATACTGCTCTTTCTGGCAACCCTGTCGGCTTTGTCGCTGCCCTATGGCTACTACACTTTCCTGCGTATCGTAGTCTGCGGCACCGCCCTTTATGCCGCTTATCAGATCCGAGACACGGTGGCACCCTTCCTTGCTTTACTGATGGTCGTCGTGCTGTTCAACCCGATTAGCCCTATTTATCTACCCCGTCAGACCTGGACAATCATCAATCTGGCAACGGCAGCAGCCTTTCTCCGGCTGGCGTTCCGACCACTACAGGCGCAGGATAAATAATCGGTTGATTCTCTATTCGATATTGTCGCAAATCCCCCTCACAATGCCGGATTGACACCCCCGGTTTCTGCTTCGTTCATTGCATTTTTGTAGGGTTCAAACAACAAAAACTAAGGAAACGATGCAAACCAACACCCCTAACATTACGCCTTCGCTGGTGTTCGACCATCAGGCCGAAGAGGCCGCCACCTTCTACACGTCGGTGTTCAAAAACTCGAAAATCCACAACGTCATCCGCTACGGCGAGGGCCAGCCCGGACCGGCGGGCAGCGTCTGCTGCGTGGCGTTTCAGCTTGACGGACAGGAGTTTCAGGCGGCCAACGGCGGGCCGTATTTCAAATTCAGCGAGGGCGTTTCGCTCTACAAAAGCTGCGATACGCAGGAAGAACTTGACGACGTGTGGAACAAGCTACTGGAAGGCGGCGAAGCCCAGCAGTGCGGCTGGCTGCGGGACAAGTTCGGCGTGTTCTGGCAGATTGCCCCTACTGCCCTGTGGGAGATAATGAAAGACCCCGACCCCCGCAAAACCGAGCGTGTGCTGAACGCCGTCTTCGGCATGGTCAAGCTCGACATCGCGGCCATCGAACAAGCCTACGCCGGTGCATAATGGTCGGGCTGAACGTCGATGAGGCGATGATTCTCGTTTTTAAAACGTCTTTGCAAACGGAGTCGGACCTTCGGCGTCTGGCTCCGCTGCTGGACCAGCATCCCGCCATCGAACGGTGGACGGTCGATCTGGAGGATTGCGACAACGTACTGCGGATTGTGGCCTTCGTTTCCTGCGCATCCGGCGTCATAGTGGCGTTGCGGTCGCTGGGGTATTATTGCGCGGAATTGGAGGATTGATTTGATGCAGCCTGTGGTTTGGCAGTTTTTCTGCCGAACCACAGGCCCACCGAAAGAATATAGCTGTAGGAATGGAGCATGGAAAGCGGCTTGAACTCAAGCATACCAACCCCATACCGCCCCTCCACATACAAACTACGCCCACTTATGGGCCGCTGATAACCAATTCCCAGATAATACCCCATGTAGAACTGGTTGCGGTCATACTCTGACCACTCGAATACCTGCGTTTTAACCGGATCGACCCATGTTTCGACCATTTTCGATCTGTGCCAGCATTCCAGTTGCGCACCGGCCATGCCGTACGCGCCGCCCGGCCTGACGGGGAGAAAATATTTCAGCCCGGTTCCCAGGCTGCTTATCCACCAGGTGTTTGTATAGGCCCATTTAATAGGTGTACCGTTTCGAAGCCTACCGTCGCCCTGCTTTTTGTTGAGGCGTTGGCCGGTTGTAAGTTCCGTTTGAATGTACAGGCGGGGGATAAGCCGATGCTGATACCTTAGCCCAACTTCGGGCACCAGACCATATCTGGTGTATGGATTAACATACTGCTTTCCCTTCAAATCATCGAACTGAAAGCGCGTCACATTGCCTCCTATGCGCAGGCCCCACTGGTTATTTTGCGCAAGGCCGACCTCGCCAAACAAAACGAATAACAGGATGAGCGTCAGCGGTTTCATTGCTTCACCATTTAGAATTATTCATGGTACTAATCTACTCGATAATTATTGTAGATTTTGTCGTAACCTCACCAATGGTGACATGTAAAAAGTAAAAGCCTTTAGCTATACCTTTTACATCTAATTGTGCTTTCTTTTCCGTATTATTTTTGTTTTTAAACTTTGCTAAATTAAGCTCACTTAAAGTCTTTCCTTTATCATCAATTAGTGTCAAACCATTTAATAAATTTATTAAGCTTTCATCTTCTAATTCAACAGTAAGTATCTCAGATACTGGATTTGGGTAAGGGGTCTTGTATCCATAGGTCCCTTGCTTCTGTAAGTGGAAGGTGTAGGTTTCGCCATTACCACATCCGTTTATTGTCCCAACTCGTACTCGCATAAAATTATTGGGTGTAGCGCTTGCTGAGGCGCCATACGATGAAAGGTAACCATTACCTCCGTCTATAACCCAGTTAAAAGAGTTGGCAGTACCCGCAGTATATACATTCAATGTAGCGCTACCGTTTACATAATTGATGCTTTGGGACGGACTGCCGTTCACTGTAACTCCTGTTATATAAGGCGTTCCAACGTTAGCGATTAAATAAGGAGAATACCCACAGTTATTTGAGGCCCGGACATATAATTGTCCTCCCCAGGCTCTAGTGTTTACAGTAGCAGTCTGCACGACAGTTGTGACACTCTGTCCCCCGTTAACCTGTAACCCTCCATACGCTTGCCAAACAATATTATTATACGGCCTGTCTGAGGAAATAGAAAAATCACCATATTGATACTGACCGCAAAGTGAAGGAGTAGATGTGAAAGTTATTATTGGATGTTGACTTATATATAAAGTAATCTCATTTCTTTCGTCCGTTCGCCTATTTCTAAATCTTAATTTCAACGTACCTCCTGATCCTTGACCTATATTTAGGGTTAGTATCGTTCCATTTAGTGAAGCTGTCCAATTATTCGGTAATTCTAGAACCGCTATTATATCTCCATCCTCATAGCCTGTAAAAGGTCCGCTACTAACCATAGGTATTTCAACATGATCAATCGTTTCTGTGCTGTTATTACAAGGCAAAGTAAACGACGAACCATTTACTCTGTAGTTACCGGCCAAATAGATACGATAATCGTAAGTGCCGACTTGCGCCATCACTGAGGTAAATACGAAAAGCGCTACCGTTAGTGAGAAGAGATTTTTCATATTGAGAAAAGTTTTGTGAACAGTTATATGTAAAGACTTCGCATAGTCGAATAGTTTTCAAAATTCGTTACGGCAAATATTGTTCTTGTAAGGGACGGATCAGAAATAGGCTACTTAACTCAACTATGCCAATTTATATTAATTGTTTACCTCGGAACATCTCCATTGATTTGTCAATTTCGTTCTCTCGGATACTTTCAGAAGGCACTATCCTTCGAGTATGCCATTGACATTAATGTCCCATATATAGATTATGTTTCTGATCTTATGGTTTTACCTTAGCCTCTCTGAAAAGTCAAACTGTAAATAATGAATTATCAGACATTTTCTTTTAAAAGTCAAGACTTAATATAAATATTTTAAGAAGTTTTTGATTTTTTAGCGAACGGTAAGTTGATTTTGGTATAAAGTTTTAACGTATTGGGGTGTTTATCAGCGTGTAAAACATTTTTTATTGGTAAATGATACATGTAAAATATATAATTTCTTAAATCAGTATAAGTGCCCGAAACAGATGCGCCCGGCCCCGCAACTGCGGAACCGGGCGTGACAGGTTTTTAAAGAAAATTTCACGGCGTGACCAGCTTCTCCATCTTTTCCAGCACCCGCCAGCACTGATACAGCGAACGCGGAATGTGGAAACAGCCTTTCCATTTGCCGCCTTTCAGCGGCAGCAGCACCTCACCCCGGCGGTTGAGGTAGCCGAACCATTCGCCGTACTGCTCGTCCCGGAAGTGCTCCCAGGTGTAGTCGTGTACTTTTCCGAACCAGTCCAGACAGGCGGGGTCTTTCGTCAGGTGATAGCCTTTCAGCAGGGCCACCAGCGTCTCGGCGTGTACCCACCAGAGCTTCTGGTCCCACTCCAGATGCTGCGACGGATGGCCTTTGATATCCAGAAAATAAAAAATGCCGCCGTATTTCGCGTCCCAGCCGAAGTCCAGATGCCGGAGCGTGAGGTCTTTGGCCCGCTGGATGAGGCGCTCATCGCCGAGCCGTTCGCCCAGGTCCATGATAAACCACATGGCCTCGATGACGTGTCCCGGATTCAGGTGCCGCCCCTCGAAGCAATCGACAAACGAGCCGTCGGGGGCCACGTTTTCCAGAATCAGGCCGGTTTTGGGTTCATAAAATACCTCCATCACTTCCTGAATGCACTCCCGGATGAGCGTGTCGACGGTCGATTTGTCGAGCAAATGCTCGATTTCCAGCGACAGGTTGCAGAGAATCATCGGCAGGGCGAAGTTCTTGAGCGGCCGCGTTCCGGCGACGGCCTTGCTCCAGCGGCCTTTGGGGTCGTGGCGGCGGGCCAGAATCTGCTGAAACGTGTCGTGAGCGATTTGGGCGTAACGCGCTTCGCCGGTCGCCTTATACAACTGCCCGAAGGCCATCGTGGCAAAGCAGTCCGAGAAAATATTGTAGGGCTGAATCAGCGGCTTTCCGTCGCGGGTGAGCGAGAAATACCAGCTTCCGTCGGCAGCCCGTCCCCATTTTTCCAGAAAATTGGCCCCGTGCCGGGCCATGTCGAGCCATTCGGGCCGGGCTTCGACCTGGTTGTAGAGCATGGAAAACATCCATACCTGCCGCCCCTGCAGCCAGATAAATTTATCGGTATCGAACACCGAACCATCACGGTTCAGACAGGTGAAAAAGCCGCCGTGTTCAGTGTCTCTGGAGTGGGCCAGCCAGAACGGGATAATATTGTCGAGTAATTCGTTTCGGTACAGCTCAGCGTACTGATCGATTGGATTCATTGCTGGGGATATGTTTTAAAAAAGCTGGCTTGTTCGTTCAGGCCTTCGTAAAAGAAAAATACCTCGCCCTTAATGTTATTAGCCCGGTTTTCATCAATCATGGCCTGCAAAAACGCCTCCGTCGGTTTGTATGTACCGACTTTGAGCAGTACGCCGGGAGCCACTATGCCCAGCTTGTCCGACGGAACCTGCTGTTTGACAATCTTGCTCAATTCTGCCCGATACGCCGCAATGTCATACCGATAAACCTGTGGGGAGAGTAAATCTACCCAACCATTTTGCACCCAGGTAGGCCAATCCTGCAAATATTCGGTTTTGGCGAACGGAAAAATACTGGGCGACATGGCGATTTTCAGGCTGGGACGAATCACTTTCAGTTCTTCGTAAATCCGTTTGGCGAATTGATTGAGTTTACCAGCCCGCCAGTCGACCCACTGCACATCGGTTTTCGGGTGGGTCGGTGTGGCTCCGGTTTCTTTTTTGTACTGCGCCAGCACCTCCGGATTGTAGCCGCATTCGGTGGGTAGAGCAGGCAGCCGGTCGTCGCCCTGAATGCCGTCGAGATCGGGGTAGCGGGTCACAACTTCCTTCAGCAGCGACATCATGAAATCCTGCACTTCCGGATCGAGGGCGTTCATCCATTTGAAGCCATTTTTGACGGCCACGTTACCATCCTGCCCCAGCGCCGCCCATTTGGGCTTCAGACGTAGAATGTGTTCGCCAAAGCCGCTGTTTTCGGCGGCAAAGCCGTATTCCATCCAGGCGTAAACTTTGATGGAATCCGCATGAGCAGCATCGATAATCTCGCGGAGCGGGTCACGGCCCGCCAGCCTTTCTTCAATCTCGATGCCGAAGGTATCCTTCACCACCTTCGACGGATAGAGCGTCCGGCCCTTGTTCCACATCACGACGAAAATGTGGTTGATGCCGCTTTCCCGACATTTTTTCACCGCCGCTTTAATGCCATCGGGCGTATACAGCGCCTGACTTGCCACGTTGGTCAGCCACACGCCCCGGACGGCTCGCGAAACAGCAGGCGGAGTTGGCGCTGTTGGGGCGGGCGTCGGCGAAGGCGACGTCGACTGACATCGCCCCAACACCGCCGACGTCAGGATCAGGATTAGTAAAGTGAGTTTTTTCATGGAGAGATGGGCGGGGGGCTTTGCGCAAAGCCCCTGCCTTTTTACCACCCCGGATTCTGCTTCAGACCCTTGTTTTTGTCCAGTTCACCCTGCGGAATCGGCCAAAGATTATGTTTTGCCGTGTTGATGCGGGTTTCGTTCCGGCTTTTGATTCGGCGGGCAATGCTGGCCGAGTAGTCGGGAATGTCGTTGAGGTCCTGCACCGAACCAGCCGCTCCGAACGACGGTATGGCGGGTACCTCCGCCGGTTTGAGCGCCGCCCCGACAATCGGGCCGTTCAGCGCCTGCTGCACAATGCCCCAGCGACGCAGGTCATACAGCCGCAGACCCTCGGTGGCAAACTCCACTGCCCGCTCCCGACGCACCAGTTGCCGCAGTTTCACGGCATCCGTAAAGGCCGTGGCGGGTTGTCCCGCCCGCCGACGCACGGCGTTGATGGCGTCGGTAACGGAAGCGTCGATTTGCCCCAGTTCGATTTTTGCCTCGGCGTACATGAGCAGGATTTCGGCGTAGCGCATCCAGATAAACGGCGTTTTCAGTTCCCAGGCATATTGATCGGTGTCGTTGTATTTACGCCAGACGTAGCCGACACCGCCCACGGCACCCGTGGCTCCAAACTGCCACACGCTGTTGGACGAAGTCACAAAATCGGGGTTGCCATTGATGACGTCGAATTTGCCCGTGTTCCAGTTCCAGCGGAAAATCTGGTCGGTATGAATGTTGAAAATAAACCGCTGGATGGGGTTCTGATACGGCAGACTCTGGTTTTTGACCATCCGCACTTCCATCGTATCGCCGGGCATGTAGAGCGTCCAGCGAAGGCGTTTGTCCCGGTTTTTCGACGGATTGGCCGGGTCGTACAGCGGCGACTCGTCGATACGCTTTCCGTCGGTGCATTCGAACTTGTCGACCATTGCCTGCGTCGGGAAGTTGTTGCTCTGGGCACCCAGCGTCTGCCGGGGCGTGTAGCCCACCACCTGCCACGAAGCGATGTTCGGGTTTTCGGCGGGATACATCATGGCCGCCATCACCTCGCGACCAGCATTGGCCGTCTGCCCGGCCAGCGTAAACAGCGCCTGATAATTGGGGTTCAGCGCGTGATTGCCGCTTTTGATAATCGTGTTCGTCGCTTCGGCGGCAGTCTGGTAATCCTTAATCAGCATTGCCAGCCGGGCCTTGATACCCAGCGCAAAATGCTTGCTGACGCGGCCCCGCTCTGCCGGATTCAGGTCTAAGGCGGCATAGGCTTCGTCCAGATCCTTGTACAGCGCTTTGGCAATGTCTACCCGGCTCGTCTGCGTCTGGGTTTCAAACTCCTCGGTTTTGAGCGGCTGGGTGATAAACACCACGTCGCCAAACCAGGTGATGAGGTTCAGATAGGCCCAGGCCCGCAGCGTGAGCGCCTCGGCCCGCATCCGGGCATAGGCGGCTTTGGACGTGGCCGCCTCACCCCGTTTCATGCCTTCGAGCAGGTCGTTGGCCCGTGCTACCAGCCGGTAGCCCTGCTGCCAGCCCGTTTCCGACATAGCGTTGCCGATGACGAACGGACCAGCGTCGCCCTGCGCCACCAGTGATTCGGGGTCGGTTTTTCGGGAAATAATCAGGTCGGTGGTGCCCTCGATGCGTTTTAGATCGGGCACTAGTCCCCGGCTGTTCCAGAAAGCGGCGTTGTAGACGCCCGTCAGGCCGATGCGAATCTCGGCTTCGTTGGAATAAAAGGTCGCGCTCGACGGCGTGTCCAGAGGCTGCCGGTCCAGGAAATCGTCGCAGCCCAGGCTCACGACCGCCAGCAAACCGATGATAAGGTATTTTTTCATGTTGATTCGCAAAGATTTAGAAGCGTACGTTCAGGCCCGCCGTATAGGTTTTCATGAGCGGATAAAACTGCGCATTGTTGTTATTGATTTCCGGGTCGAAACCTTTCCAGAACTGGGTGATGGTGAACAGGTTCTGGCCGCTGACATAGAACCGGGCGGAAGCGATGCCCAGCTTGCGGACGAACGTATCGGGGATTCTGACACCCAGATTCACGTTTTTCAGTCGGAAGTAAGCCGAGTTTTTCACCCAGAATGACGAGTTCGTCGCATTGACGCCAATGGCCGGCGTCAGACGCGGGAACGTGGCGTTGGGGTTCTCCGGTGTCCAGTAGTCCTTGTGAATCTCCAGCAGCGACGGAATGAAGTCCCCCGCAAAGAACGGATAAGCGCCCGTCCCCGAAATGTAGTTCGACTTCTGACCCACGCCCTGCCCGAACAGGTTCAAATCCAGAATGCCATACGCCAGATTCATATTCACGCTGTATTCGTAGCGCGGGAAGTTGTTGCCGATAAACGTCCGGTCGTCGGCATTGACCTTGCCGTCGCCGTTGAGGTCGGCGTATTTAATGTCGCCGGGGTTGGGCGTGAAGAAGTGCGTCGGCGTGGCGGCAATGTCCTCTTTGGACTGGAAATAGCCGATGGCCTGATAGCCGAAATACGAACGCAGGGGATAGCCCACCGCCGACCGCTGCAGCCCTTCATCCAGATAGGGAACGCCCGGCAGATCGGTCACTTCGTTTTTCACGTCGGCGATCAGGCCCGTTACGTCATACTTTAGCTTGCCCAGCCGGTTGCGGTAGGTAGCCGAGAATTCCCAGCCCCGGTTTTCCATCTTGCCCAGATTGAGCAGCGCCGGACTCAGGCCGATATAGGTCGGGATGGGCCGCCGCATCAGCAGGTTGGAAATCTGACGGACGTAATAATCCGCCGTGATGCTCAGGCCCTGAAACAGCGTCAGATCCAGGCCGATGTTTTTCTGCGTCGATTTTTCCCAGGTCGTTCCGGCGTTGACGGCTTCCGTCAGCGCAAAACCCTGATTGATGGTATTATTGAAATAGTAGTCCGTTCCCGAAGCGTAGGTGGCCGCAAACGGGTAGTATTCAGGCTCATTCAACGCATTCACAACTTCCTGATTCCCCAGCGTACCATACGAAGCCCGGATTTTACCGAACTGAATCACGTTGCCCAGGCTGGTGAAAAACTTCTCGTTGCTGAACACCCAGCCCGCCGATGCCGACGGGAAGAAGCCCCACTGCCGGTCGAGTTCCTGCGAAAATCGCGAGGAAGCGTCGTAACGACCATTTACTTCCAGCAGATATTTGTCGCGGAAGGCGTAGTTGAGGCGAGTGTAGAAACCGGCCAGTGCAAACTCCGACGCCCCGCCGGAGTTGTCACGGTTGCCGCCGCCGAGCGAGATATACGGTAGTTCTTCGTTTACGAAATCCGTACGGGAAGCCCCGATTCTGCTCAGTGTTAGCTCCTCCACCTGAAAACCGCCCAGCAGTTTGGCGTCGTGGTCGGCATTTTTGAAACTGTAGGTTCCCTGCCCCAGCATGGTCGTCCGGACGTTGGTGCTATACGACTCCGACAGACTGTTGGTACCCGGATATTTCGCCACAAAATCATACGTCCGGGCCGCGATGTTGGGCGCATAGACGTCGTAATTTCTCTGAAACCGCTTGCTGTAGGGATACCACTGTTCGCGGGCGTAGCTGGCCTCGAACTCAAGGGATTTGATCGGGGTAAAAATCACCGACGCCTTCCCCAGAAAACTGGGCGTGGTCCGGGTCCAGATACCGCTCGCCTCGGCCTGCCCCAGCGGGTTGCGGCGGTTCGACTGTCCGGCGTCGCCGTACATGCCGTCACCGAATTTGGCCGGACCCGTCGCCGGAATGCCAATCGCCTGACGGATAATAAATTCGGGTTCCGATCCGGCGGGTTCGATGCGCGTTCCCTGGTTGTAGAACAGCACGCCCGTCAGCCGCAGTTTGTCGCTGATCCGGATATCGGGGTTCATGCGCAGGTCGAAGCGTTTGAAACTGTTGTTGGGAATCAGGCCCTGCTGGTTCAGATACGAAATGGAGGTAAACAGACTGGCCTTTTCGCTGCCCGCGTCGATGGTCAGGTTGTGGTTCTGCATCAGGCCGCTGTTGGTAAAGAGCAGTTTCACCCAGTCGTTGTCGAAGATTTCGAGGTTGTCGGGCGCAGTCGTTTTGTAGCGGTCGATGAGCGCCTGCGGAAACACGAAGGCGTTGGGGTTGCCCGTCTGGTTGCGCTGGGCCACGTTGCTCAGTTCCATGTGTTCCACCGCGCTCACCTTTTCGGGAATATTAGTGGCGACCTGCTGGGTCACAAAGGCGTTGTAGCTCACCCGGATGCCGCCGCTGCCGCCCCGTTTGGTTTTTACGAGCACGACGCCGTTGGCCGCCCGCGAACCATAAATGGCTGCCGCTGCCGCATCTTTCAGAATCGTGATGCTCTCGATGGCGTTGGCGTCTACGTTATCCATGCTCGATACCACGCCATCGACCAGAACCAGCGGCCCCGTTCCCGAAAAAATGGAGCCCGTGCCCCGAATCCGGATATTGGCACCGTCGGCACCGGGCTTGCCCGACGACTGAAACACCGTTACGCCGGGGGCCAGACCCTGCAGCAGGTTGCTCGTCGTACCGACCTGCCGCCGGGTCAGTTCCTCCGCCTTCAACTGCGACACCGAACCCGTCAGGTTGGCTTTTTTCTGTACGCCGTAGCCCACCACGACCACTTCGTTGAGTGTGCGGTCGTTGGGTTTGAGCTGAATCGTTAGATTCGCACTGTTGGCAACCACTTCGGCGTTGTCGTAGCCGATGCTCGACACGACCAGGGTGGCTCCCTGCGGCACAACGAGCGAAAAATTACCGTTGGCATCGGTCGACGTGCCTTTGGTGGTGCCTTTGACGGCCAGGTTGCTGCCCACGACGGCCTGACTGGTTTCCTGATCGACGACCCGGCCCGTCACCGTCAGATTCTGCGCCATGCCCGACGCCCAGCAGAGCGTCAGAATAGCCATGAGTACTAATTTTCTCATACAATGAACACGCTTGAAAAGATATTGGGAGACGTTTTTGGATAATCAAAGTTAGGACAAACATAGAATCTTTTTCAATATTTTTATAAAACATTTGTAAAAATTTTAACAAAGTTTGTTCGTTTACTCTAATTTTGTAGCGAAAAGATGCTAAACCCGATGCATCCGGTTTTGACCATGAAGAGACTTTTTCTGCTATTGGCTCTCTCTTTCCCGCTGGTTCTATCAGCACAGACGTCCACTGTTTCAGCGACCCGCATTTTATTGATTCCGCTGGACGACCGTCCTCCCTGCCTGCAATTTCCGGTACGAATGGGGCAGATTGCCGACGTAGAACTGGTTTCGCCGCCTCGTAAACTGCTGGGTCGGTTTACGCAGCACGGCAAATCCGATAAAATCATCGACTGGCTGCGGCAGCAGAACCTGGAACGATTCGATGCGGCCATTATCTCGCTGGACATGCTGGCTTATGGCGGTCTGGTCGGGTCGCGGGTACACGCCACGCCGGTAGCGCAGGCTGTCGAACGGGTAGCCATTATACGTGAGTTGCGCCGGAAGGCGCCGAAGCTGAAAATATACGGGTCGAGCGTCATCATGCGGCTGGCTCCCACCGCCGACGGCAAAAACGAAGCCTACCGCGAAAAGCTGTCCCGCTGGGCGGAAGTGTCGCCCTATGCCGAAGAAAAAGAAGTAACGGCAAGTCTGGAAAAAGACATTCCCGCCGAAGCCCTGACCGATTACAAACAGGCCCGCGAGCGCAATCTCCGCCTCAACCGCCTGGCCGTCGAACTGACTAAGGATAAGGTATTCGACTACCTGATTCTGTCGCAGGACGACGCCAAGCCCCGCGGCGTGCATGTCAGCGACCGGGAGGCGCTGACGAAGCTGGTGGCATCCGAAAAACTAACCGAAACCGTCGCCATTCAGCCCGGTGCCGACGAGGTGTCGATGCTGCTGCTGGCGCGGGCGGTCAGCGACAAATTCAATTATCATCCGAAGGTGAAGGCCGTTTTTTCGACCGAAGCCGTTGCCGATAAAGTCATGCCGTTTGAGGATCGACCCCTGCGCAAAACGGTCAGTTTTCACCTGAAGGCGGTTGGGGCGCGGGAAGTAACGGACATCCGGCAGGCCGACATTGTGTTCTTCGTGTTTGCCACCCGCCATGAGCCGGGCAGTTCGGCGAAGTTTGCGAATGAAGTAACTGATTTCTCGAAGAAAAATGGCTCAAAAGGCATCATTCTGGCCGACGTCGACCCCAAAGGCGACGTGCAGGGCGGCGACATTCCGTTTACGGAACAGCTTCAGAAAGCAGGCATTTTCTCCAAAATCTACGGCTATGCCTCCTGGAACACCGCCGGAAACGTTATCGGAACGGCCCTGCCCCACGGCATCGTCTACGGAGCCTCGCAGCGATTTGGCAATACGAAAGCAACCGCTCCCCGCCGGGCTGCCGCCCAGACCTGGTTTACGCTGAACCGACTGCTCGACGATTACGCCTACCATTCCATCGTCCGGCCCGACGCCCAGAACAGGATTCGGGAGCGGGGCTGGAATCCCTACCGGCTTACCGACGAACAAACCCGGCTGGTGGAAGACGAGTGCGGGAAGGAAATGCAGAAGCAGGCTACCCGCTTTTCGCCCCACGTCACCAACCTGACCTTCGACCTGCCCTGGAACCGGACATTCGAAGCCGAAATCGATTTCACCCTGAACTAACTCACCGGACGCCCTATGATTGCCCTCGGACTACTCCTGATTTTTCTGGTTTTTGCCACGCTGATGTTTCGGCGGAAACTCCCGGCTTTGCTGGCCCTGCCTTCGATGGCGATTCTGATCGCCGCCCTGGCCGGGCTTCCGCTGACCGACATTCTGAACGTCATCATCGCCGATGGTTCGGTCAAACTGGCCTCGGTATACGTGGCCGTGTTTGCCGGGGCAATGATGGGGCGGGTGATGATGCAGACGGGCATTGCGGAAGAAATCATCAAACGGGCCGCCGAATTCGGGGGTGAAAAGCCGCTGGTGGTGTCGTTTGCGCTGATGCTGGTCACCATCGTGCTGTTTTCGACGTTACAGGGGCTGGGGGCCATCATCACGGTCGGTTCGCTGGTGCTGCCGATTATGATGAGCCTGGGCATCCCGCGAAAACTCGCCGGAACGATGTTTCTGCTGGCCTTCGGAACAGGGTTTATTTTCAACCCCATTCTGTTTACGCTGTACCGGCAGCTACTGCAACTCAATGAAAGTCAGATGCTTCCGTCGCAGGTATCGGGTTTTGCCTTCACGCTGCTGGGGCTGATGCTGGTGGCCGTGGTCGCCTACTCGCTATTAGCCGCCCGGCGCTCCGGTGAACTGCTGCTGCTGACGGGGCAGACGACGGAGGAGATTCTGAAACGGGATACGAAAAAGAAGGTGCCGCTCATTGCCCTGCTCACGCCGATTGTGCCGCTGGCGCTGTTTTTTGGGTTTAATGCTGCTGGTATCAAGCTGGATTTTATTGCCGCATTCATCATCGGTTCGCTGTTCGCCATTGTCACTACGAACTGGCGCAACGGCGTGAAAGTGCTGACGGCCTCGGCCATCAAAGGCATCGAAGACGGAGCGCCCGCCGCCATTCTGATGATGGGCATCGGTATGCAGCTCAACGCCCTGAATCTGGAACCCATCAAAACGGCCCTGCAGCCGCTAATTGTGTCGCTGCCGTTTGGCTCACCGCTGTTTTACATCGCCTTTTTCGGGCTGCTTTCACCGCTGGCGCTGTATCGCGGTCCGCTGAATATTTTCGGCATCGGCATTGGTTTGTTCACCATCATGTTCGGGACGGGCATCGTTCCGGCGATGGCGCTGCTGGCGGCCATCATGTGCGTGGTGCAGGTGCAGAACATCTGCGACCCGACGAATACGCACAACGTCTGGATCGCCAATTTTACGGGCGTTCGGGTGGAGGAACTGACCAAAGAAACCATCCTGCCGATTATTCTGGTGTGTATCACGGGCCTGATTATCGCCGCTACGCTATTCCTGTAAGTCTATGGAAATTAACAAAAACATCTCCATACAGGAACAGCGCAAAGTCCGGGTGGGCATCGACGTGGGCGGTACGTTTACGGATGTCGTCGTCATCGACCATTCGACGCAGGAAGTCATCTCCCAGTTGAAAGTCCCAACCACCCACGACGCCCGCGAGGGCGTAGCGCTGGGCATCATCTCCGCCATTCAGCGGGCCCTGAGCGAACTCGGCGTCGATCCCGAAGACGTCATGTTCATTGCCCACTCGACCACCCAGGCCACCAACGCCCTGCTCGAAGGCGACGTTGCCAAAGTCGGCATTATCGGCATCGGCGAGGGACTCGAAGGGCTGAAAGCTAAACTGGATACGGCCATTCCGCGCATCGAACTGGCCCCCAACCGCTTCCTGCAGGCCGAACACGTTTTTCTGTCGAATAAACAATTAAATGAAAAACTGATTGAGAGTCAGTTAGATGATTTTCGGCAAAAGGGCGTGGAAGTGGTCGTTACGTCCGAGGCATTTGGGGTCGATAAGCCCGAAAATGAAGAACGAATCAGCGAACAGGCCCGCCGACAGGGCCTGCTGGCAACCAGCGGCCACGAGGTATCGACGCTCTACGGTCTGCGCACCCGCACCCGGACGGCGGTCATCAACGGGGCCATTCTGCCCAAAATGATTCATACGGCCACCATGACTGACGAATGTGTGAAGCAGTCGGGCATCCGGGCCCCGCTGATGATCATGCGCTCCGACGGCGGGGTGATGAGCGTGGCCGAAGTCCACCGCCGCCCCATTATGACCATGCTGTCGGGTCCGGCGGCGGGCATTGCGGGTGCGCTCATGCACGAGCGGGTTTCCGACGGTATTTTTATCGAAGTAGGCGGCACCAGCGCCGATATTTCGGTCATCCGGGACGGGCAGCCGCAGACCAAAGCCGCCCGCGTCGGCGGTCACCGGACGTATCTGAACACGCTGGACGTCCGGACGCTGGCGATTGCCGGGGGCAGCATGATCCGGGAGGCGGGCGGCAAAATCGTAGACGTCGGTTCGCGCTCGGCCCATATCGCCGGTCTGCATTACACCTGTTTTGAAAAACCTGATAGCTTCGACAACGCCCGGCTGGTGCATCTGCGGCCGACGGAAAAAGACGCCGATGATTACACGGCCATCGAGACGGCGGACGGGCGGCGGTTTTCGCTGACGCCGACCTGCGCCGCCAATCTGCTCGGCATCATTCCCGAAACGGCTTTTGCCAGAGGCAGCGCCGAAGCGGCCCGACTGGCGTTTAAACCGCTGGCGGATAAAATTGGCAAGACGGTGGAAGATGCCGCCCGCGAGGTGCTCGACATTTCCTGCCGGAAGGTGGCCGCTCAGATTGAGGCGCTTATCATCGAATATAACCTCGACCGGAACATGGTCGAACTAGTCGGCGGGGGCGGCGGATCGGCCTCGCTGGTGCTGTATACCGGGCAGTTGATGGGCTTACCGGCCCGGCTGGCGAAAAAAGCGGAGGTTATTTCGACCATCGGCGTGGCCCTGGCGATGGTGCGTGATACCGTTGAGCGAAACATCGTGGACCCGACGCCCGACGACATTCTGGCCGTGCGCCGTCAGGCTGCCGAAGCCGTGATGAAAATTGGAGCCGTACCCGAATCCATCGAGGTTCAGGTGGAAGTGGACACCCGCCGGAATCTGGTGCGGGCAACCGCTTTCGGAACGACCGAACTGAAAAAAGACGAAGATACCGCCCGGACGGCGACCGTCGACGACTGCCGGGCCGTGGCCGCCCGTTCCATGCAGGTGACGGATGAGCAGGCGAGGCTGGCGGGCCAAACGGCGACGTTTTACGTATTTACCCACGAAAAAACGACCCGATCCTTTTTCGGGCTGTTTTCGAGCCAGCAAACGCTGGTACGGATTACCGACAAAACCGGCGTCATCCGGCTGCAGCGCAGCCATGCCGAGGTGGTGTCGACCCGCATCGCCGACGTGCTGACCGAACTGGAAACCGTTATTACGGCCCTGACGGATTTCGGCGATGCCGGAAGGAGTCTGCCCGACATTCATGTGCTGGCGGGTGCCCGCATCATCAACCTGTCGGGGCTGGCCGAACTGGATCAGGCGCTGGCGCTGGCGAAAGCCGAACTGGAGATGATGCCGGATGAAGAGGAAGTGATTATTGTCGCTACGAAAAAATAGATGCAAACCGATATTCTCATAGTCGGCGGCGGCGTGGGTGGCTGCGCCTGCGCCCTGGCCGCCTGCGAGGCAGGTCTGACCGTTATTCTGACGGAAGAAACCGACTGGCTGGGCGGGCAATTGACCACTCAGGCGACACCGCCCGACGAGCACGGCTGGATCGAACGCTTTGGCTGTACGCAAACCTACCGCGAGTTTCGGGAACGGGTTCGGGCGTATTACCGGGCGAATTATCCGCTGACCGAAGCCTCGTACAACAATCCGGTCCTGAACCCCGGCAACGGCTGGGTGTCGCCGCTCTGCGCCGAACCGAAGGTGTTTCTGGCAGTACTGACCGAAATGCTGAAGCCTTATGTGGACACAAACCAGTTGAGCATTCTGTGCGACCACATTCCGGTTTCGGCGGAAACGTTGGACAATCAGGTAAAAACCGTTTCGCTGAAACACAGGCTTTCAGGGGAAACAATCGAGGTGGCGGCCCGGTACTTTATCGATGCTACCGAACTCGGCGATTTGCTGCCATTGACCGGTACGGCCTTCGTCACGGGTTCGGAGAGCCAGCCGGAAACAGGCGAACCGGGCGCTAAACCTGAAGCGCAGCCGCACAACTCCCAGGCGTTTTCGGTCTGCTTCGCCATGAGCTATCACGAAGGCGAAGATCATACGATTGAAAAACCGGCCTCCTACGATTTCTGGCGGGATTTTGTACCGCCGCTCACGCCGCCCTGGTCCGGTAAACTGCTCAGTCTGACCGGCCTGAATCCCCGGACATTGCAGCCGGTGCCGTATAATTTCAGACCGAATAACGAGGAAAACAAAGCCTTCGCCGGACTGTGGACCTACCGCCGGATTCTGCATCAGGAGGTGTTCGAATCCGGCTCCTACGACTCGGACATCACCCTGGTCAATTACCCGCAAATCGATTTTCTGGGCGGCGATCTGGTCGATGCCAGTTATGAAGAGCGGGAAAAGCTGATAGCGCAGGCCAAAGAACAGAGCCTGTCGTTTTTGTATTTCCTGCAAACCGAAAAGGGTTTCAATGGGCTGAAGCTGCGGGGCGACGTCACCGGCACTGCCGATGGACTCGCCAAACAGCCCTACATTCGGGAATCCCGCCGAATCCGGGCAGAATTTACTATTAAGGAACAGCACGTTTCGGCCCGGTGCCGCCCCGGTTCGATCTACGCCGAACGGTTTCCGGATTCGGTCGGGGTGGGTTTCTACCGCATCGACCTGCATCCCAGCGTTGGCGGCGACAACTACGTGGACGTCGAGAGTCTGCCGTTCCAGATTCCGCTGGGGGCGCTCATTCCGCAGGAAACCGAGAATCTGCTGCCGGTCTGCAAGAACATCGGCACTACGCACATCACCAACGGCTGTTATCGCCTGCATCCCATCGAATGGAACATCGGCGAGGCGGTGGGCAGGCTGCTGGCCTATTGTCTGGAGCGGAATCTGACACCCCGGCAGGTACGCAACGATGTAGCTTTGTTAACTGATTTTCAGCAAATTTTAGTGCAAAAAGGCGTTGAAATCGAGTGGCCGGAAGGCCTGAACCTGGCAGAGGGCGACCCGCACATTCACGCGATGTGATTTTCAGTTCTCAGTTCGGCGTAGTCTGGAGACTACGCCGAACGCGGCCCCTAAATCCCCTAAAGGGCGGACCGCCGCTGCGGGACTTGGCGCTGCTGCGGGACCTAGCCTCGCCAGAGCAGAACTACTTTACTCATGAAAAGCCCCTAAATCCCCTAAAGGGGACTTCGCGCTGCTGATTCAGCATTGAGGCGGAGCTAAAGTCCCCTTCAGGGGATTTAGGGGCTTTTCATGGATTTAGGGGCAAAGTCCCAGCGCTAAAGGATTTAGGGGCTATAGCAACGAACTGCTCTTCAGGGGATTTAAAGGCTAAATCCTCAAAAACAAAAAACCAATTCTGCGATGAACGGAAACGAACTGGCCCGGCAACTTATCAAACAATACGGGACGACGGACGTGGAGGAACTGGCCCGGCGGGCGGGCGTCACCGTGCGCTATCAGCGCTGGATGCCAGTGACATATGGGGAATATTACCCGAAAAGCAGAACGATTTGCGTGAACCTGAACGCACCCATTCCCCCGCAGGAAGTGCTGGCGCACGAACTGGGTCATTTTTTTGCCGACGTAAACGGTTACAAACTCAACCGAACGGCGCACGAGCAGTTTGCTGAGGCATTTGCGCTGGCGTTCACGGCTCAAATACCCGCTCCATAACCAGGGCGTAGGCCCCCAGCATCTCGGCTTTTTCGCCCAGAAATGAGATCTGAAATTCGCAGTCGGCCATCAGTTGCGGCAGCGAATGCAGGCTCATACCCCGGACGATGGCGTATTTGAGCATTTCGCCCACGTCGATGAATCGTCCGCCCAGAATCAGCAGTTCGGGATTGAAGACCTGGATCATGCCGGCCAGCGCTTTACCGAGTTGCTCGCCCACCTCCGACAAAAGCACGATAGACTCGCGGTTGCCCCCTTTCGCCAGCGCCAGAATGTCGCGGTAATGCAGTTTTCTGCCGGTTTTTTCGAAATAGTTTTCTTCCAGCGCCGCCCCTGATACCTCGGTCGACAGACAGCCTTTTTTTCCGCAGATACACAGTTTATCGTTATTAAAAAAGGAGATGTGTCCAAACTCCCCGGCAAAACCCGAATGTCCGTAGTGAATCTGGCCGTTGGAAATCAGACCGATAGCCAGACCCCGGCTCAGGTTCACATAGAGAACGTTCTGTTTTCCCTTAGCCAGCCCGAACGTCCGCTCGCCCAGCGTCATGAAGTGGGTGTCGTTGTCAATGAAAACGGGATACTTCCACTGCCGCTCCAGCAGCGTCGTCAGCGGTATTTCGAAATTCAGAAACGAGTGGCTGATACCCTTGTCGCGGTCGACCCGCCCGGTGATGCCGATGCCGACACCCAGAATTTTATGTTCATCGATACCCCGTTTGGTAATGATGGCGGGCACGGTCCGAACCAGAAAATCGAAGGCTTCCTCCCGTCGGCTGATGTCAAAATTGTCCGTTTCGTAGTCGTAAATTACCTCATGATTCAGATCGATGATGCTCATTCGGAACGACTTCAGCAGCAGTTCGACACCGACGATATAGCCCTGCGTCGGGTTCAGGCTGTAGAGGGTAGGACGCCGACCGCCGGAGGATTCTTTTTTTCCCGATTCGACCAGGATTCCCTTTTCGACCAGTTCATTGACAAATTTGGTGGTCGTGGGCAGGCTCAGGCCGCAGAAATCCCGGATTTCGGGAATGGTCTTTCCCTTCTCCTTCAGCAGATACTGAATGATTTTCCGGGTCTGAAAGTGCTGGTGCGCCCCCACCTCCATGTTGTCGATGAACGTTCTCATGCAGCAGAATCACGGTTGATGATACAGCGTCAGTCCGGCAATGGGATTTTCGAGTATGTGCTTGACGACCAGCCCCTTATCAGCGGCAATCCGGCGCAGAATATCGCTATAATAAAAGGCCACCGAACCGACGAAATGCACGGGCAGACTGGTGGACTCAGGAAACTTCCGGACGTATTTATCCAGAAATAGCGCGAACGCATCCTGAACGATCCCGTAGGCCACCGGATTGGAACGATTGTCGAACAGAAACTTGGAGAATGAAGCAAAATAGCGGTTGGGAAAGGGCTGTTTGTAGGCCCGGTCGAGCACCGTCAGCCGGTCGACGTCGGGGTAGCGTTTCCGGAATTTCTCCATCAGATCCTCAGGAAGCTCACCGTGCAGAAACCGCGTGACCAGTGTTTTGCCGAGGTAGCCGCCGCTGCCTTCGTCGCCGAGCCAGAAACCCAGCGTCATGGCTGGGCGGGCAATGTCGCGGCCATCGTAAAGACAGGCATTGGCTCCTGTGCCCAGAATGCAGGCAATGCCCGGCTCCCGATTACACAGCGCCCGGGCTGCCCCCAGCATGTCGCTGCCGATTTCGGCGGTCCGGATGGTCGGAAATACCTCCCGCAGCGCCGCTTCGACCACGCCGCAGGACTCGGCGCTGTTGCAGCCTGCCCCGTAATAATACACTTCTTCGATGGAACCGGTTACGGCGGGCAGCAGGTGTTCGCGCAGTTGGGCGGCGATGGTGGCGCTATCCTGATAATACGGGTTGAATCCGGCGGTTTTCGCCTGCCCGATCTGCCCGTCGGCGATGGTCCGCCACTCGGTCTTTGTCGAGCCGCTGTCGGCAATAAGAATCATAATACGCTCGTTATGAGTTAGTCAACCAGCCGCCCGACGGCTGTGAAGCGGGTAAACACCTGTTCGCTGTGCGGGGCATCGACAAGTTCATCGGTCAAATCCTGCCCGGCCCAGTGTTCGTAGTGTTTGCCGCTGCGCCAGAGTCGGCTTTTCGATACGTCGTAGATAACGCCCTGGAAGGCACACCAGATTTCGTCGCGGTCGCAGCCGTTGCGGAGGGCCAGTTGCGAACGGGTGTACGTCTTCAGGGGGGTGGAATCCATGCGTTCGTTACGTTTTTGTAAAAATGCGATGAAAGCGATCACTTCCGATCATTTTGCGTTAAAAAACCGCTAACTTTAGCCATTCGGACCTGAAACATCAGTTCATACCGTATTCTATGAAACGCAGTACGTTTATTCACTTTTTCGCTCTCATAGCGGCCCTGACTCTTTTCGCCGGTTGTGGGAAAGATAAGACGCCGCCCGTTTCGGAGCGGATCGCCAAGCGCTGGACGGCCACGAAAGTGGAGGAAAGCAACACGGTGGTGTATACGAAGGGTGGGGCCACCAACGTCCGGCCCGGCTACGCCAACTTCCTGCTCGACCTCTCCAGCCCTTCTTCCGTGACGCTGAAGGAATTTGAAGGTAGTTCATTCACCGGTACCTGGGAAGTGCAGGGAGAAAACCGGCTGATACTGAAAGGGCTGACGCCCCAGCCGACCAACACGAATGGAACCATCGAATTTACGATCAACTCCATCAACGATACCGAACTGGTGCTGACCCGCACAACGGCCAACCAGAAAACCGGCGGGACCATCAACAAATACACGCTGGCCCCCTAACGAATCTACTTTTACCGGCTGGTGAATGAGCCTGTCGTCTTGAACGAACCGCCTTTGGGGAGGGTTGCGAACAAAACGGCTGCTTATTCACCAGCTTTTTTATGGCTATGAACCAACGCACTGAACTCGAATCCATCGGCGAATTCGGCCTGATTCAGAAAATCAGCGAACCCTTCCGCAACCCGGCCCGGCCCGAAACCATCCGGGGCATCGGTGACGACGCCGCCGTCATCGACACGGGAGGGCCGGATTTTCTGCTCGTCTCGACCGACATGCTGCTCGAAGGCATTCATTTCGACCTCGCCTATTCGCCCCTGCGGCATCTGGGCTACAAATCCGTGGCCGTCAACGTATCGGACATTGCCGCCATGAACGGTTCGCCGACGCAGGTGACGGTCAGCATCGGCATCAGCAACCGGTTTTCGGTCGAGGCCGTCGAGGAACTATACGCGGGCATTCGGGCGGCCTGCGATGCCTATGGTGTCGATCTGGTGGGCGGCGATACCACCTCTTCGCGGGCCGGGCTGGTCATTTCGGTGACGGCGCTGGGGCGGGTAGCAAAAGACAGAGTCACTTACCGGAATACGGCCCGGTCCAGCGACGTCATCTGCGTAACGGGCGATTTGGGAGCGGCATTTCTGGGTCTGCAACTGCTCGAACGCGAAAAGCAGGTCTTCCTGAGCGACCCCAACATGCAGCCCGACATTCCGGAAGAAAAATCATATCTGCTGCAGCGGCAGCTTCGGCCCAACGCCCGCACCGACATGGTGTATGAACTGCGTGACCTCAGCGTGGTGCCCACGGCTATGATCGACGTCTCGGATGGTCTGGCCTCGGACCTCCTGCATCTCTGCACCCAGTCGGGAACGGGGGCCGTCATTTTCGACGAAAATATCCCCGTAGACGACGTTACGCACCTGACCGCCACCGAACTGAACATCAGCCCAATGACGGCGGCGCTCAACGGCGGCGAAGACTACGAACTGCTGTTCACTGTCCGGCCTTCAGAATTTGAAAAACTGAAAACCAGCGCCCACGTCACGGCCATCGGCTACATGACCGACGACCCACGGCAACGAGTGCTGGCGACGAAGGCCGGACAGCAAACACCGCTACAGGCACAGGGCTGGAAAAGTTTCTGAAATTATTTTTTCAGTAACAATTTGTTAACGTGATGCGTGAACTGGTTATCAGTAATTTTGCAATAGTGAATTATTGATAACCAGTTCATTTATGCATCACAAACTTCTACGAAGGCATTTCTCTCTCCTTCTGGCGCTCTTCGGCTGGCTGGCCGTGGCCCAAACACAGGCGCAGGTGTCGCTCACGACCCTGAACACCGCCACCACCCAGGATTTCGCAACGCTTCCACTTTCGGGAACGGCCACCTGGGGCAACAACACGACGATTCCTGGCTGGTACAGCACCCGCACGACGCTGCTGACCGGAACGGGCAGTTCCAACACGGGCGGCCAGTACAGTTTCGGGGCAGCCTCATCCACCGAGCGGGCGCTGGGTTCGGTGGCGTCCGGCAGCACGACGACCATTCATTACGGCGTTCGCCTGAAAAACGAAACGGGCGGCATCATCACTTCGCTGACCGTTGCCTACACAGGCGAGCAGTGGCGTAATGGGGGTAACACGACCCCGCACAAACTGGAGTTTTCGTATCAGACCGGCGCTGGCCCTCTGGAAAATCTCACGGCAGGCACCTTTACCGACGTCGATGCACTCGATTTTACGGGACCTATTGCCACTTCGACAGCAGGAGCGCTCGACGGTAATGCTGCCGAAAACCGCGTCCAACTGACCTCGGCCATCAACGGACTTTCCCTACAGCCTGGGGAAGAAATCCTGCTTCGCTGGAGCGACGTCGACAACTCCGGCTCCGACCACGGTCTGGCTATCGACGACGTTTCCATTACGCCTAACGGCACCAGCACCAATCCGACTCTGGCCGCCAATCCGACCTCGCTCACCGGCCTGACAACCGACGTGGGAACCCCCTCGGCACCGGGCAGCTACACCCTGACGGGCAGCAACCTGTCGGGCGACGTTACCGTTACGTCGTTTGCGGGCGTGGAGGTTAGTTCCAACGGCAGCACCTACGCTCCCTCGCTGACGCTGACACCCAGCGGCGGCAGCGTATCGCAGGTCATCAGCGTCCGGCTGACGGGCGCTAGCATAGGTTCGGTCAGTGGCACTGTCACCAATACCAGCGGGGCGCTGTCGGCACCCGTTACGGTCAGCGGCACCGTCAACGACCCGAATTCATTTGCTACAATCGCCTTTGCCCGCTCCCGGCCCAACGGCACCCAGATTTCGTCGCTGCCCGGTGGCCGCATTGGAGGACGGGTCACGGCCAGCAACCAGTTCGGCACCACCGGCTACATTCAGGACGCCACCGGCGGTATCGCCATTTTCGGTTCGTCGTTCACTTCGACGGTTCAGGTCGGCGACTCGGTACAGATTACGGGCGGAACCCTCAATGAGTTCAATGCCAACAAGCAGGTTTCGGGTACGGTGACGTTCACTAATTTCGGACCGCAGGGCGCTCCCGCCGCCCGGCAGACAGACCTCAGCCAGTTGAGCAGTTTTGAAGGCCAGCTTGTCGCCATTCCGAATGCGGTTATCCGGCCCAAGACGCAGGTAGACGCTCCCAATCCCGTTTTCGTACTGACGCCCGACGCCAACTTCAATCTGCAGGATGGAACGGCGACTCAGGACATCCGGGTTGTGCGGTTTACCAATATTCCGGGAAATACCAACCCGGCTCAGCCCCAGACGATTACTGGTATCGTCGCCCGGTTCAATCAGACGCTGCAGATTCAGCCGCGTTTTGTGCAGGACATTCCGGGCTCAGCGCCATATGCCCCGGCGGGCGGCGAAATCGACCGTAACCAGACCCTCGATATCGCTACCTGGAACATCGAATGGCTGGGCAATACGGGTAACGGTCCGTCCAACGAAGCCCAGCAGTTGTCCAACGCCATTACGGTGCTGAACAACCTGCAGTCGGACATCATCGTATTGGAAGAAATTTCTTCGGCGGCCTCTATTTCACAACTTGTGGCCGGAATGCCGGGCTATCAGGGTAATTGTTCACCCTTCGTTTCCAATAATCCGGGCCACGAAATTCCGCCAAATCCGGAAACGCCGGGCAACAATATTCCGGATGATGCCCAGCGGATTTGTATTCTGTATAAATCCGACCTGGCAACGCTCGTTTCTCAGCGTCCGCTGCTCGAACAGGCCCAGCCGCTGCCGGGCTATCCCGCCGATGCCGATAACTTCTGGGCATCGGGCCGCTACCCGTATCTCTGGACGCTCGACGTGAAGGATCCAAACAATAAGACCCGGCGGATCAACGTCATCGGCGTTCATGCGAAGGCCAACACGGCCCCGCTGCAAACTAGCTACGACCGCCGGAAATACGACGTGCAGGTGCTGTACGACTCGCTGAAAGTGCAGTTCCCGAACGAATTACTAGTGCTTACGGGCGACTACAACGACGATCTGGATCGGACGGTTGCCGCCGGTAATACCGTTTCGACGTATCAGCCCTTCGTGAACGATGCGGCCTCGTATGCCTCCCTCACGAAAACGCTCAGCGACAACGGTTTCCGATCGTTTCTGGCGCAGGACAACATGATTGACCACATCGTGGTGTCCAACGAACTGACGCCGACCTACGTTCCGGGTTCGGCGGGTGTGGGAACACCCTACACGTTCATTCCGGATTATCGGGTGACGACCTCCGACCATATTCCGGTGGTTGCCCGTTTCGACCTGACGAAAATTCTGGACGCCACAGCCTCGGCCAGCACATCGGTTATCTGCCCCACCAGCGGTTCGGCCCAACTGATTGCGGCACCGACGGGCGGCGTTCCGCCGCTGACCTATAGCTGGACCGGCCCCGGCACTATCACCAACGCCTCGTCGGCCACGGCAACCGTTACGGGCCTGCCCACGGGTCCGCACACGTTCACGCTCGTGGTGACAGATGCGGCGGGTCAGTCGGTCACGGCGACGGTTTCGCTGACGGCGGAAGACAAGGAAGCGCCCGTTGCCAAAGCGAAGAACATTACGGTCGAGTTAAATGCCCAGGGCCAGGCAACCATCACGCCGGAGCAGGTCAACGATGGCAGCACCGACAATTGTGGCGGACTGACGTTCTCACTCAGCAAAACGACCTTCGACTGCTCGAATCTGGGCAGCAACACCGTAACGCTCACCGTGACTGACCCCAGCGGCAATACGGCAACGGCTTCGGCTACTGTCACCGTCGGGCCGATTCCGCCAAAACCCAACTATGCAACCATCAGCGGCCAGCTTTACCCGGCGGGTCAGCGGGCGGTTACGGTCACGCAGTACAGCGGCGACGTCGTTTTCTCAGCGAATAACTGTTCAGGTCAGCTTGTCTGGAAAAACCTGTCGACCAACGCGACCGGTACCGGCAATATCGTCGTCCCCACGACAGCTACGGGATCGTTCGTGTTTCTGGGTTACTGTCAGCAGAATACCTGTCTGAGCGAGCCGGAGAAACTGCTGGTTACGGTCAAAGCCGGGCCGCTGCAGGTGGTTGCTCCCCTGTTCGACTGCACGACGGGCCAACTGACGATTCGCACCATCGGCGGCAACGGCAGCGCCATCGAGTATCAGGTCAGCGAACTGAGCAACGGCTGGACGTCGCAGAACACGTTCACCGTCGAAAAGAACAAATACGACAAGAAGTATAAACTGCGGGCTCGGCAGCGGGGCAGCCGGGGCTGGGATGAAGCCGAATTCGAATTCCGGGCGACGGCTGTCTGTTCGGGCGGCGCACGCATAGCGGCCCCATCAACCGAGACATCGACGGAGTTGAACGTCAGTGTGCTGGGCAACCCCGTACGCAGTGGACAAATCGAGGTGGAAATTCGGGGCGCGTCAGGGCAGCCGCTGCGTCTGTCGCTGTTGAATACGCAGGGCCAGGAAGTAAGTCAGAAAAGCGTTGAGCGGGCTTCGACGACAGAACGACTCATCCTCCCCGTACAGCATCAGCCCGCCGGGCTGCTCTTCCTGCGCGTGAGTACGCCAACGCAGGCGAAAATCGTGAAGATTGTGAAGCAGTGACGTAAGCCGGAAGTTAATTCCGGCTTACAAAAAACAGTCTGCATTTTAATCCAAGCCCGGAATCAGATTCCGGGCTTGTTTCATTATAGCAACCCTGTTAAACCTGCGCGGTGGATGCATGGGATTAACGGGGACCTACAACGCTACGCCGAAAGAATCGTCAGTGGGCAATATTGACGTTAAAATTGAACAGGGGCGTTTTCAAAGCGCCGTATAACCGGGTCCAGATGGGCAGCAGCATTTCGGTAGCCCGTGCAGTGCTCAAATCACCCAAATCGATGATGCTCGCCTGCGGCCAGCTGAACGAGGTCAGCAGATCGACCGTCTGTTGTTTGGCATCCGAATCATTGCCGCTCACAAAAACAGAATGTTCTCCGGGCAGCAGAGCCGGGTTCACCATCAGCATGGCGGTCATGGTATTGAGCGTTTTCACCACCTTTGCCGCCGGAAACGCCCGCTGAATCTGCTCGGCCAGCGAATCCGTATTGCAGACCGACAGTGAGGGCGGGAACCCGTTCGAAAAATCCAGCGGATTGGCGATGTCGATTAACGTTTTTCCCGCCAGATTGTCTTCCCCGGCCTGTTTCAGAACGTCGGGCGTAGCGTTGCCGTTGGTGCAGTTGAAAATGATGGACGCCTGCCGGGCAGCCTCGGCAAAAGGGGCGATATTGACGCCGGGATGCGTTTGCAGCCACGTACTCAGCGATGGATTTCCATACCGATCCGGTTCGGTTTTAGCCAGCGTGTCGGCCACGTTCCGGGTTCCCATGATGACCTGATGGCCCAGAGCGGTCAGTCTGTCAGCAATGGCCTGGCCGACCATGCCTGTTCCTAAAACAGCAATTGTATGTGCCATATCATTCGTTTATTTTAACTATAAAAATTATAGTTGCAAACCTATTTATAGTCATTTATCTTTACAAGAACTATCAAAAGTGGTAGCAGTAACTTTTTTGAACGAATGGCCGAATGATACTTAATGACCAGGAAGTGATGATTGAGTTACGGGGTAAGCGTTACCACTGTGCGATGGACGTGACGATGGATTTTATTGGTGGTAAGTGGAAAACCGTCGTGCTGTGGTATCTGCGTAACGACAAAAAACGCTTTGGCGAACTTCGCAAACTCATTCCCCAGATGACGGAACGGATGCTGAGTATCCAGCTTCGGCAACTGGAGGAAGACGGGCTTGTCAAGCGGGAGGTGTTTACCGACAAGCCACCGCTTAAAGTAGAATATTCACTAACCGATTTTGGAAAATCATTGCTGCCGGTGCTGGAAGCCGTTGCCCGATGGGGCCGCGAACTTGGTCGGCTGGAGGGGCAGATTGTCGAAGTAAATTAACCAAAAAAAGGCGTGGAACCGGTTAACAAAGCCAATCCACGCCTTTCTGTATCAATGAGTTTCCGTTGTTATCCAGACGGGCGACGACTCCAGAATAAAACCCAGCAAATCTTCATTCAGGCGGTCTTTTTCTGTCGCAAACAACCCGTGGGGAGCGCCTTCGTACACTTTATACTCCGCGTTTGGAATCATTCTGGCCGCCTGCTCTCCGGTGAAGTCGATAGGAACGGTTTTGTCGGCATCGCCGTGAATTACCAGCGTCGGGACGTTGACGGAGGCCATCTCTGAGCGGAAGTCCGTTTCCGAAAACGCCCGGACGCAGTCGATGGTGGCTTTGGGTGAGGCAAACAGCGCCAGCGTTTTATTCCAGTCGAGCAGCGACTGACTAACGGGTTTGCTTAACAGACCGACGCCGTAGAACTGTTTGCCGAAGTCGTTGAGAAAGTCGGCCCGGTCTTCCTCAATTTTCTCAATCATCGTGTCGAAAATTTCCTGCGGTGCGCCTTCCGGGTGATCATCGGTTTTGAGCAGAAACGGCGTAACGCCGCCAACCAGCACGGCTTTTGCCACGCGTGCGCCGCCATGACGGCTGAAATACCGCACGACTTCGCCCGCACCCATCGAAAATCCCACCAGCGTCACGTTTTCTAAATCCAGTTCTTCCAACACGGCTTTCAGGTCATCGGCGAACGTGTCGTAATCATAACCCTCCCAGGGTTTGGAGGATCGGCCAAATCCCCGGCGGTCGTAGGCAATGCAGCGCAGACCGTGTTTTGGCAGTTCGAGCAGTTGCGATTCCCACATCTGGTGGCTCAGCGGCCAGCCATGAATCAGAACCACCGGCTGCCCTTCGCCCCAGTCTTCGTAAAACAGGTTAACGGGTTGGTTAAAGCGATTGTCGCCTGTCTGAATGTAGCTCATCGTGTCGAGAAAGTTAGTTGGACGTGTGAACCTAACTGCACGAAGATGGGGATGGTTTGCGAAAGCGCCGCCTGCAGAGTTTTTTTATTCGAATAATAACAGCAGCTTTACATACCACGCCTACAGAACTAACCCTCTTGCTATCAACTGCCATGAAAGCGTATCTGCTCGCCCGGCTGCAGCATCAGCCCGCCGCCCTGGATCATCTGCTGGACGGCCTGACCGAGGCGCAGTTCCGTCAGCGCCCTCAGTCCGATAAATGGTCCATTTTCGAACATGTAGCCCATCTGGGGCGGTATCAGAACATTTTCGTGAGCCGCGTTACCCGGATCGACCGGGAAGACAACCCCGCCGTCGAGCGCTATGTAGCCGAGGCCGACCCCGGATTTGCGGAATGGACGGGCCTGCCGTATGCGGATCTGATGGAGCGGATTCGGGAGGAACGGCGTACGCTGAATACATTTCTTGGCCTGCTGCACGATGCGCAGCTCCGGCGCACGGCCCGTCACCCGCTCTACGGCCCTATGACCGTCGAGGGCTGGACGGAGTTTTTTCTGCTCCACGAAGCGCACCATCTTTTTGCCATTCTGCGCCTGGCCGGTTCGCTGGGCCGAACCCTCTGATACGAAACAGCCCCGGCTGATGGGCCGGGGCTGTCGGTTTATTTCAGAAATTTCAGGCGGATAACCTCTTTCTCACTCAGATAGCGCCACTTTCCACGCGGAAGCTCCTTTTTGGTTAGCCCGGCATACACCGTGCGATCCAGTTTGGTGACCTCGTAGCCGAAATGCTCAAAAATCCGGCGGACAATCCGGTTGCGTCCGCTATGGATTTCGATGCCGACAACCTGTGCATCAGGCGTGACAATACCCAGATCATCCGGTTTGATGAACCCGTCCTCCAGTTCGATCCCGTCGCGGATGGCCTCGAAATGTTCGGTCGTGATGGGCTTGTCGATTTCGACCTGATAAATTTTCCGGATGTTATTGGACGGGTGCGTCAGCTTTTCGGCCAGTTCACCATCATTGGTCAGCAGCAGCAGACCGGTGGTGTTGCGGTCGAGTCGGCCCACGGGATAGATTCGGTACGGCGTTGCATCCGCAACCAGTTCCATCACCGTATGGCGGTCGTTGGGGTCGTCCGTCGTCGTGATGTAATCTTTCGGCTTATTCAGGAGCACATACGTCATTTTCTCCGGGTTCAGCACCTTGTCGCCGTATTTGACGGTATCACCGGGCTTGACTTTGTGGCCCATTTCGGTCACCACTTCGCCGTTGACCGTGATTTCGCCGTTGGCGATAAGTGTGTCGGCATCCCGGCGTGAGCAGACGCCCGCGTTGGCGATGTAGCGATTCAGACGGATTGTGCCGTCGCCCGGCTTTTTAGGCTCGGTCTGAGGCGTCTGTTTTTTAATACGGGGGTAACGCTCTTCCAGACGGTCGAAGTTGTAATTCGGTGCCTGACGCTCGCCTCCGTCCGCAGATTCAGAATGGTCGGACTGTCTCCGGTCGTCGCGGCGATTGAACCGATCGCCGCGTTCTTCGAATCGGCTGCCGGACGGACGGCGCGGGCGGTCGTATCCCCGCCCTTCATCCCGACGGTTGAACGACTCATTCCGACGGTCGAAATCTCTTCTGCCCGCGTCGTTTCCTTCGCCAAAGGGACGCCGGGGCCGGTCGAAACCTGACCGTTCTTCGTACCCACCGCTACTCCGTCGATTAAACTGGTCATTGCCACCACGGTCGTTACCACTACGGTCGTTACCACTACGGTCGCTGCCACTACGGTCGTATCCACTACGGTCGTTACCACTACGGTCCTCGCGGCGGGGACGCTCATAGCCGCCCCGGTCATCGTCGCGGCGGTTGAAGCTGCGGGGAGTGTCGCCGGAGCGATCATCGCGGCGGGGACGGTCATAGCCCGGACGGACGTTACGAGATTCGTCAGCGCGGCGGTTGAATCGGTCATCCCGACGATTAAATCGGTCGTATCCACTACGGTCGCTGCCACTACGGTCGTTACCACTACGGTCCTCACGGCGATCGCTGCCGCTACGGTCGTATCCACTACGGTCTCCGTAGCCGCGTTCATTGCCGAAGCGGTTCCGGGACTCCTCGCGATGAGGCCGGTCACGGTCTGAACTGCGTGGTCTGTCGTAATTCGGACCGGAGGATCGGTCACTCCGGCGATTGAACCGGTCGTCATGCCCTCCCCGGTCGTAGCCGCTGCGGCGGTCTGAATCGCGGCGGGTGTCGTTCTGTTCGTCAGAACGGCTGCCAAACGGACGGCGCGGGCGGTCGTTACCGCCACCGTATCCACCACGGTCGGCGCCATAGCGGTCTCCACGGGGACCGTCGTTGCGGCGATTGTCCGGACGGTTGAACCGGTCGTCACTACGGCGATCATACCCACCCCGGTCGTTACCACTACGGTCGTTACCACTACGGTCCTCGCGGCGGGGACGCTCATAGCCGCCCCGGTCATCGTCGCGGCGGTTGCCCGACCGATCCGAATCACGATTATAGACTTTTTCGTAGAATGATTTTTTTCCGTCTCCCGGCTCGCCGGACCTACCCTCGCGGCGGTCGTCGTAATTCTCGTTGGTTTCCATGAATTTGCAGTATCGCTACTGTATGCGTTGATAGTCAAGCTTTTTAAACAACACAAATAGCGGGCGGCAAAGTTAACGCATTTTCCGTTCAAGTGCCCGCCTCCGTTACGCTCACTTCTATAAATTTAGCAAAAACTCCTCTGTTGATTCGGCCCGGGAGCGACTTTTTTGCACATTTCCTATTTTACCAAAGCGTGCGGCGACCTGACCGACAAACTCTATTTTTGTACCAGACAGTATTCCGTATTTTCGTGACCATGACATCCGCAAACACACCCGCTCAACTCCTCTGGAAACCGACACCAGACCTGCAGCAGCAGTCGATTATGAAGCAGTACATGGACTGGCTGTTTGTCAAAAAAGGCCTTTATTTCCGTGATTACGCTGATCTCTGGGACTGGTCGACCACCGACCTTGAAGATTTCTGGGAAAGCATCTGGCAATTTTTTGCTGTTCAGAGTACGACGGAGTATGAGCAGGTACTGGATAAACCCGCCGGGGGCATGATAGGTACCCGCTGGTTTGAAGGCGCCCGTCTGAATTACGCTGAACACATCTTCCGGCAGCGTACCGACAGCCGGGATGCCATCCTGTTTCAGTCGGAGCGCACGGCGGTTTCCCGGCGTAGTCTGACCCGGATGTCGTGGACCGAACTGGAACGCCAGGTGGCCTGTCTGTCGCTTTTCCTGCGTGAGTCGGGGGTGCGGCCCGGCGACCGAGTGGTGTCGGTGCTGCCCAACATCCCGCAGGCCGTCGTGGGTTTTCTGGCTACCAATGCCGCAGGGGCCGTGTGGTCGAGTTGTTCACCTGATTTTGGAACGCCCAGCATTGTCGAACGGTTTCAGCAGATTGAGCCTGTCGTGCTCATCGCTGCCGATGGGTACACTTATAACGGAAAACCTGTCGACAAAACCGCCACCATACGGGAACTACGCGCCGCCCTGCCCTCGCTGCGGACTGTCATCTGGCTCCCCTACCTGGACCCGGACAGCCGCCTGGAAGACAGCATCTTATGGAATGACATACTCAAAACACCGACGCCGGAACTGGTTTTCGAAGCCGTTGCCTTCGACCACCCGATCTGGATACTTTATTCTTCAGGAACGACGGGCAAACCCAAGGCCATTACGCACAGCGTGGGGGGCTGCCTGCTCGAACACCTGAAGGCGCTGGCGCTGCACCAGGACGTCCGGCCCGGCGAACGCTATTTCTGGTATTCGACCACGGGCTGGATGATGTGGAATTATTCGGTGGCCTCCCTGCTGGCCGGGGCCACGCTCGTGCTCTACGACGGATCGGCAGGGTACCCCGACCTCAACGTGCTCTGGAACCTGGCCGCCGAGACCCAGATTCATCATTTCGGCGGTGGGGCGGCGTTTTATCTTGCCTGTATGCGGGCGGGCCTGAGCCTTGCCGACAAGCCCCGATTTCCGCACCTTCGCACGATTGGCTCCACCGGCTCTCCCCTGCCGCCTGAGGGTTTCCGCTGGATTTACGAACACGTTAAAAAAGACGTCTGGCTCATATCGCTCAGCGGCGGCACCGACATCTGCAGTGGTTTTGTGGGCGGGTGTCCGATGCTGCCGGTCTACGAAGGAGAAATTCAGTGCCGGATGCTGGGCTGTAAACTGGAAGCCTTTAATGAGGAGGGGAAACCCGTTCGTGACGAACTGGGCGAGATGGTCATCCTGGAACCAATGCCGTCGATGCCCATTTATTTCTGGAACGACCGCAGCGACGATCCCGCCCGGAACAATGAACGGTACCGCAGCAGCTATTTCGAACAGTATGAAGGCATCTGGCGACATGGCGACTGGATAAAAATCACCTCCCGCCAGACCATTGTTATCTACGGACGGTCGGATGCAACGCTTAACCGTGACGGCGTCCGGATCGGTACCAGCGAGATCTACAGCGCCACGGAAGGAGTCGAGGGCGTAAAAGACAGCCTGGTAGTGTGTCTGGAACTGCCGGGCGGACGTTATTTCATGCCGCTGTTCGTTGTTCTGAAGGAAGGACAATCGCTGACCGACGATTTGCAGCAGCACATCCGACGGGCGCTGCGTACTCAGTATAGCCCCCGCCACGTCCCCGATGCCATTTATCAGGTGGCGGATATTCCGTATACCATCAGTGGAAAAAAAGTGGAAGCGCCGGTTAAAAAACTGCTGATGGGACAGCCTCCCGAAACAACCGCCAGCCGTGATACGCTGCGCAATCCATCGGCGCTGGATGCGTTTGTTGCGTTCGCCGAATCACTGAAGCCGGAGTTCCTGAATACGCCTTCCTGATAATTTGGCACTTCCCTCATTTTAGCAAAACATTTTAACCCTTAATCTGCGTTTACCCGTATATAAATACAACCTGAATTCGTATCTGACTGAGGGGGTTAGCCAATTCTAACGGGAGATAAGCTGAATATGGAAGCGATGAAAGAGGGCGAACGGGAGTCGTTCCCGCCCCGACGGACACAAAAGGTACAGAATGACCGCGCAACGGTGCGTCTGCCGATGCTGCTGGGCGTAACGCTCGCTGCTGGTATGTTGATCGGAGCGACGTTTTTTGGCGGAACAAAAAGCATCAACACGATCGGTCGGGGCTACTCTAAGTTCAGGGAAGTGCTGCAACTGATTGAGAATAATTACGTCGATACGGTCAATACGGACGAGCTGGTGGATTACTCCATCGAAAAAATGCTCGAAAAGCTCGACCCACACACCTCCTACCTGAATCCCGAAGACGCCGTAGCGGCCCGTACGCAACTGGAAGGGGGCTTCGACGGCATCGGTATCGAATATAACATCTACAAGGACACCGTCTATGTGGTGACGCCGCTGGCGGGCGGCCCCTCCGAGGCGGCGGGATTGCAGAGCGGCGACAAAATCGTTAAAGTAGACGGGACGGACATGACCGGCACCAAGCTCGACAATGCACTCGTTTTTCAGAAACTGCGGGGGCGGCGGGGGTCGGAAGTGCGACTGGTCGTGCTGCGAAAAGGCGAAGACAAGCCGCTGACATTCAATGTTACCCGCGACCGAATTCCGACCTATTCCGTTGACGCCTCCTATATGATTGACGACCGGACGGGTTATATCAAGGTGAACCGCTTTTCGGAAACCACCTACGAAGAGTTTAAAACGGCGCTGGCGGCTCTGAAGCAGAAAGGAATGACGCAGTTGATGATTGACCTGCGCAACAACCCCGGCGGCTACATGGATCGGGCAACCAGCATGGTCGATGAATTGATCGACGGCGATAAATTACTCGTTTATACCGACGGTAAGGACAACCGCTACGACCGGCAGATTCGGGCACGGCTGACGGGGCAATTTGAAGACGGACCGGTAATTGTGCTGCTGGATGAGGGCAGCGCTTCGGCATCGGAAATTGTAGCCGGAGCCTTACAAGACCACGACCGGGCGCTGGTGGTGGGTCGGCGTTCGTTTGGTAAAGGGCTGGTGCAGATGCCGGTTATGCTGTCCGACGGCTCGGAACTGCGGCTGACCATTTCGCGCTATTACACTCCCAGTGGCCGAAGCATCCAGAAACCCTACACGCTGGGCAAAGGCGAGGATTACGAGAAAGAACTGGAGGCCCGCTCGAAACATGGCGAATATTACATCGCCGACAGCATTAGAAACGACCCGCGCTACACCTTCAAAACGTCGGGAGGCCGGACGGTTTACGGGGCCGGCGGCATTACGCCGGATGTGTTCGTTCCCCGCGACACAGCCTATGCGACGGAATATCTGCTCAAACTCTACAACAAAAGCATTATCCGGGAAATGGCTCTCGACTACGCCAACGACAACCGGAAGCGGCTGGAACGGGAAGGGTACGATGCCTTCCGCAGGGATTTTACAGTTTCGGAGACAATGCTGAAGCGTCTGGTGGCCGATGCGACCTCGGTCGGTATTCCGTTTGACGAGACAGAATATAACCGCTCGAAAAAGTACATCCAGACCCAGTTGAAGGCTTATATTGCGCAGTATGTCTGGAAACGTGGTCAGCGCAACGGTCTGAACAATGAATTTTTCCAGATTATGACGGATGCCGATGAGACGTACCAGAAAGCCCTCACGCTATTTGACCGGGCACGGATGCTGGAGAAAGGGACGTATACGACGCGGAAGTAGAAAGTGGCATTAAAAAGCCCCATCGGGGCGGCCTGTCAATAGAAAAAAGGCTTCACAATTGAAAAAGCGCCGTAGGTGCGACCTGTAAATCCTGACATCTACAGGTCGCACCTACGGCGCTTTGAATAAATCGACCACTTACGCTTCTATTGACAGGCCGCCCCGATGGGGCTTTTTAAGCCTGACCATTGCCGGTTCTTATCATAACGTCGGGGAGGCTTTTCTGCGGAACGTATAACTCACGCCCAGGCGGGAGTAAAAGATTCCGCTCTTGAAATCACTTTCCACCGACGGGGCCAGTTCGAAGGCCGCCCGCAGATGGGGTATCGACGCAATCGGTGCTACCCGGACACCTACCTGCAATGAATATCCCTGCAAAAAATCATCCCCCTGCGCTGCACTGATGGCGCTGAACCGCACGCCCGGTCCCACGTAGAACTGATATATGTCGGAGCGTTTGACATTTATCATCGGGGCAAGCGTGGTGTTGAGCGATCCCAGCAGGGTGTTGGTCTGAAAACGGGCGTCCAGCCAGAGTACTTTGTTGGGGTTGGTGCTGACGGTAACGATGCCCGCCCAGGGGAAATAGCTAACGGACGCCTGCCCGAATGCCGAAAAACTACAGGCGAAAAATAGAAATGGGAGGAGTTTTTTCATCTTGTAAAGCGGAATGATACTCCGCTTCTTTTCTGTCAGGTGCTTGCTGCGTTTACTGTCGACGGCGGTGTTGGGCAAAAAATAAGCGGAGAATCTCTCCGCTTTACGTTAGCGCATCATGTTTTTGAGCTTGCCCGACGACTGCATCTGATTCATTTTCTTCATCATCTTCCGCATCTCGTCAAACTGCTTCAGGAGGTTGTTCACCTGCTGGATGGTCGTTCCGCTGCCGGCGGCAATGCGCTTCTTGCGACTACCGTCGATGATGTCCGGACGTTCGCGTTCTTTCGGCGTCATGGAACCGATAATGGCTTCGATGGGCGTAAAGGAGTTGTTGTCGATGTCGAGGTCTTTGATCATCTTGCCCATGCCCGGAATCATGCCAAGCAAGTCTTTGACGTTGCCCATCTTTTTAATCTGGTTCAACTGCGCCTGGAAGTCGTTGAAGTCGAATTTGTTCTGACGCATCTTGGCGTTCAGCCGCTTCGCTTCTTCCTCGTCGAACGCCTGCTGCGCCCGCTCCACCAGCGAAATCACGTCGCCCATGCCCAGAATCCGGCTTGCCATCCGCTCCGGGTGGAACACGTCGAGGGCTTCCATTTTTTCGCCCGTCGAGATGAACTTGATGGGTTTGCTGACAACGGCCCGAATCGACAGCGCCGCCCCCCCGCGTGAGTCGCCGTCGAGTTTGGTCAGCACCACGCCGTCGAAGTTCAGCCGGTCGTTGAAGGTTTTGGCTGTGTTGACCGCATCCTGACCTGTCATGGAGTCCACAACAAACAGTGTTTCCGAGGGATTCAGGGCTTTTTTCAGGTTTTCGACCTCCTGCATCATCGCCTCATCGACGGCCAGACGACCTGCCGTGTCGACAATCAGGACTTTGCGGCCCAGTTTACGGGCCTGCGCCAGAGCGTTGCTGGCAATTTCGACGGCATTTTTGTTTTCCGGCTCGGCATACACCTCCACGCCTACCTGCTCGCCGAGCACTTTCAACTGATCGATAGCGGCGGGACGATAAATGTCGCAGGCGGCCAGCATGACGCTACGGCCCTGCTTTTTCAGATACGCGGCCAGTTTGCCTGTAAAAGTCGTTTTGCCGGACCCCTGCAGACCGGCGATCAGAATCACTGCCGGGTCGCCTTTGACGTTGATACCCTGGGTTTCGCCCCCCATCAATTCGGTCAGCTCTTCCTGCACGATCTTGACAAACAACTGTCCGGGTTCGACGGCGATGAGCACCTTTCGGTCGAGGGCTTTCTCCCGGACGCGGTCGGTAACGTCTTTGGCGACTTTGTAGTTTACGTCGGCATCGGTGAGTGCCCGTCGAACTTCTTTTACCGTAGCGGCAACGTTGATTTCCGTAATCCGACCCTGCCCCTTGAGGGTTTTGAACGCCTGATTTAATTTATCCTGAAGATTCTCAAACATCTTGTTTCTAGTATAAATCTCCGCTAAACTCTTCCTTCTCTGCTAATCTCCGCGATACAACTAGTTATTTCGCAGAGTACAGCGGAGAGCCAACGAGTTTAGCGGAGGGATGCAAAGTTAGTCATTTTAAGGCAGGTTGAAAAAGCCGTACCTTTGCCGTCTATGATTCAACCGGGGAAATTCAATACGCTGGTCGCCGTGCGCTTTACAAGCGTAGGGGCATTTCTGGCGGAAAGCGAAGATGCCGATTACGAGGAAGCCATTCTGCTGCCCAACAAGTATGTGCCCGACGAACTGCGCAACGGCGATGAAATCCGGGTTTTCGTCTACACTGACTCCGAAGACCGCCCCATCGCCACGACGCTGACGCCCAGAATTCAGCGCAATGAGTTTGCCTACCTGCAGTGCGTGTCGGTAACGTCTTACGGCGCTTTTCTCGACTGGGGACTGGAAAAAGATCTACTGGTCCCGTTTCGGGAGCAAAACCGGCGCATGGAGGTGGGGCGGCGCTATGTCGTTTTTCTCTATCTCGACCACGAAACCCAGCGACTGGTGGCGTCCGCTAAAATCAACCGGTTTCTGGACGTTGGAGCGCCAAACCTACAGGAAGACCAGGAAGTGACGCTGCTGGCCTACGAACCGACCGACCTGGGTATGAACACCATCGTCGACAACCGTTACCGGGGTCTGCTGTATACCAACGAGATGTTTCGGCGGGTCTACGTCGGCGATCGGCTAACGGGCTACGTCAAGCGCATCCGCGAAGATGATCGCATCGACGTGACGCTCCAGAAGCCCGGATTCGCCAACATCGAGTCGGGCGCCGGTCTGATACTGACCAAACTGAAGGACCGGGGCGGTTTTCTGCCCCTGACCGACGACAGTGAGCCGGAAGAAATCTACCAAACGCTCGGCATGAGCAAAAAAACTTTCAAACGGGCTGTCGGAACGCTCTACCGCGAACGGAAAATCACAATTGAATCGAATGGAATAAGGATAGTGTGATCTCCGGGGTAGTGCCATCCGGACATCACCCCCATTCACCGGCCTCCGGTCTGGCGGCCCTTCTGTAACGCCTCCCGCTGGTCGTCGCGGAGGGTGGGATAGCGAATACCGAGCTGTTCCAGATAGGTCTTATACTTCGTTGGGTCGTAATAGTATTTCTGAAGCTGCGGCTTAAACTCGGCCATGATTTTCCGGTTCAGATAAACAGCGGGCTGCTCTTTGGGGGAAATCAGCGGCGTATACTGAATTTCTTTTGTCTGCTCTCTCCGGTAATAGTCCCAGGCAGAGGCAATCAGTTCGGGCTTCATCAGCAGGTCGAGCAGGGTCATGGCCTCGGCTTTGGCTCCGGCCACAATGCCTTTGTGGGCAATGGGCGTCGCCATCGAAATGGCATTGCTCCAGTGATGGCCGGGCAGGTCGGGGATGTTGGACGGGTACCGCAGCACCACCGTCGGCAGCGACCACGAGATGTCGGCAATATCATCGGAGCCAGCGTTGGAATTCAGCGTGGCCCCGCCCATCATCCGCGTTGGCGGAGCCAGTTCGGCGGGCAGCCCGATAGTATCGAGTTTAACAGCCAGCCCTTTCACATTTATCGCCTGTAGTTCTTTCTGGGTCGCTTTTGCCAGCATCTGATCCTCTTCCGACCACGTGGGCAGGCCTACTTTTTTGATGTTTTCGTATAGGGCTTCGGCAATTGGGCGGTTAAAATGCCCCGGCCAGGCCGACCCCAGCACTTCGTAGGTAAATTTGGTATCGGTCATCAGGGCGGCACCTTCGGCTATCTTCACGCCGACATCGAACAGCCGTTTTATTTTCGGATACGACCGTTCGCGGAAATAATACCATACCGCCGCTTTTGAGGGCACCACATTAGGCTGGTCGCCGCCGTCGGGAATGACGTAATGTGAACGCTGTGTGGTTTCAAGATGCTCCCGGCGAAAATTCCAGCCGACATTCATCAGTTCGACGGCATCGAGGGCGCTCCTGCCCCGCCAGGGAGCGCCTGCTGCGTGAGCCGCTGCTCCCTCAAAATTGAACCGCACGGAGACCAGCCCGTTGTTGCCTGCATCGCCCCACGACACACCGAGGTTATTGCCGACGTGCGTGAAAATGCAGGCGTCGACATTTTTGAAATAGCCATCGCGCACATAAAATGCTTTCGCTCCGACGAGTTCTTCGGCCACGCCCGGCCAGAGCATGAGTGTGCCCGGCAGTTTCTCCCGCTCCATCAACTGTTTGACGGCCAGCGCCGCCACGATGTTGAGCGCCTGACCGGAATTATGCCCTTCGCCGTGGCCCGGTGCGCCCGGAACGAGCGGGTCGTAATAGGCTACGCCCGGTTTCTGATTTGCCTTCGGAATGCAGTCGACATCGGAACCGATGGCAATGACGGGTTTCCCGCTGCCCCAGGTCGCAATCCAGGCCGTGGGCATGTTGGCAATGCCTTTCTGCACCGCAAAACCTTCTTTTTTGAGCAGCGTCGTCAGATAGCGGAAGGTTTCTTCCTCCTGAAAACCCAGTTCCGAAAAGCTGAACAGCATATCGTTGATTTGCTGACCGAGGTCTTTGCGCTTTTCCACCTCGGCCACGGCTTCGGCTTTCAGGCGGGAAAGGCGGTCGGAGGGCGCTTTGGCTTTTTTAGATTGAGCGAAGGCGACGAGGGGTGCCAGGAGGAGAAGGAGGAGGAATGTATACCGGTGTCTCATTGGGTTTTGAACAAGTAGAGAGACTGTTTAGGGAACCTTTGTTGTGATCTGTAATTTACTGATATTTGGTTTAAAATACGCATCATCCATTCACAGGCTGAATTGAAGTCTGCGCTATTTCCATCACATAAAACCGCCCATGCCCATCACTAGCCTCGATCAGCTTGACCTCAGCAAGCAGTATTCCTACGCCGACTACCTGACCTGGCGGTTGCAGGAACGCATCGAACTTATCCGGGGATATATTCGGAAGATGTCCCCCGCCCCCAGTCGTAGGCACCAAATGCTGCTAGGCAACTTTCATTTACCCGTAAAAAGTTACTTCCGGCACCAGCCCTGTCAGGTATTTCTGGCTCCGTTCGACGTGCGGCTTCCGCGTAAGCACAAAATAACCAACCATGATATTACAACCGTCGTCCAGCCGGATCTCTGCGTTATCTGCGATCCGACAAAACTGGACGATGCCGGTTGCGTGGGCGCTCCGGATTGGGTCATCGAAATCTTATCGAAGGGCAACACTAAGAAAGAAATGCGGGAAAAGTTCGACGCCTATGAAGAGGCTGGCGTTCGGGAGTACTGGGTGGTGCAGCCTGAATACGATAACATACTCGTCTACGTACTCGACAAACAGGGTCATTACGAAGCCCGTCCGACTCTCGATGCGGGCGACGAAGCCGTTTATCCGCACATTTTTCCCGAATTAATTTTCTCGCTGACAGAAGTTTTTGAGGAGTAAGTCCTTTTTGACAGAATCATTACCTTTGCCCCTGATTTTTTGCCATCTTTTCACTTGTTGCCTTCTTTCCAATGGAGAAAATTAAAGTAGCCAATCCAGTTGTCGAACTGGACGGCGACGAAATGACCCGTATTATCTGGAAGTTCATTAAAGACAAACTCATCCTTCCCTACATCGACGTTGACATCAAGTATTACGACCTCGGCATCGAATACCGCGACCAGACCAATGATCAGGTAACCGTCGACGCCGCCAACGCCATCAAACAGTACGGCGTCGGCATCAAATGCGCTACGATTACCCCCGACGAGGCCCGCGTGAAAGAATTCAACCTGAAGCAGATGTGGAAATCGCCTAACGGCACCATCCGCAACATTCTGGACGGAACGGTCTTCCGCGAGCCGATTGTGATGAAAAACGTACCGCGTCTGGTCACCAACTGGACGGCCCCCATCATCGTCGGTCGTCACGCCTTTGGCGACCAGTACCGCGCCACGGATTTTGTCGTTCCCGGCAAAGGCAAACTGACGATGAAGTTTGAAGGCGAAGACGGTCAGGTGCAGGAATTCGAGGTCTATCAGTTCAAGGGCCCGGGTGTCGCTATGGGCATGTACAACGTGGACGAATCGATCCGGGGTTTCGCCAAAGCCTGTTTCAACATGGCCCGGCAGAAAGGCTGGCCGCTGTATCTGTCGACGAAAAACACGATCCTGAAAAAATACGACGGTCGGTTCAAGGATATTTTTGAAGAAGTCAGCAAGGAGTTTACCGACGTTCACTACGAACACCGCCTCATCGACGACATGGTGGCCTCGGCCCTGAAATGGGAAGGCAACTTCGTATGGGCCTGCAAAAACTACGACGGCGACGTACAGTCGGATACGGTAGCGCAGGGGTTCGGCTCACTGGGCCTGATGACGTCGGTGCTGGTGACGCCCGACGGCAATACGATGGAAGCCGAAGCCGCCCACGGCACCGTGACGCGTCACTACCGCGAACACCAGAAAGGCAACCCGACCTCGACCAACCCGATTGCCTCTATCTTCGCCTGGACGCGGGGTCTGGCCTTCCGGGGCAAACTCGACGGCAACCAGCCGCTCATCGATTTCTGTCAGGCGCTCGAAGACGTCTGTATCGAAACCGTGGAGAGTGGCAAAATGACGAAAGACCTGGCCGTATCAGCCTATCCGGCAGGCACGAAGCTGGTGGCGGGCGAACACTACCTGAACACGCAGGACTTTCTGGAAGTGCTGGATCAGAATTTGAAAACAAAACTGGCTTAAATGGACAGGATTTACAGGATTGACAGGATTATTTGCAGTGATTATTCAGCTTCTTTTGTAGGCCATGCCCGTCCGGGCGGTACCATTCCAGCCTGACACCTCAACTTAATCCTGTCAATCCTGTTAATCCTGTCTGATCCCCCTCCCTTAACCCTGTAAATCCTGCCCAACCTCTTCCTTAATCCTGTCTACCCCCCTCCCGCTTCAGCGATTCGATGATAATCTCCTCAAATCCCGGCAGCGTTTTATACGCGTAGATGGCTCGCCATTTCGTGTCTTTGAAGTCATACGACGCCTCCAGAAACGGCTTTTCGGCAGGTCGGCCCAGGCCGATGGTAGCGTCGTTTTTGCGGACGTTGATTTTCACCGGAATGTCCTGATAGTATTTAAAATACTGGGGATGCGTCAGGTAACCCAGTGGCGTGGCATCGTAAGGAATGAAGCCCTCGACGCCGAAAAGCCCCTTCCCCCGCTGCTGCCACGGGCGGAGTTCGCGGTAGACCCATTGATCGCCTTCAAACGAATTATTCAGGAAATCGATGTCGGTCTTGCCCAGAAACGTGTACACACTGCACTCGAAACCGGACAGCACCAGCTTAATTCCCGCATCGAACAGAATCCGGAACGACTCGGGGTCGCGCTCGAAGTTATAATCCGACACAATCACTTTCTCCAGGCCGGGCTTGAACGAGTATCCCGGCGTCCGACCCGCGCAAACGACCACTTCTTCGATCTGATTCGCCAGTTCGGGGTGATTTTTAACGACAGTGGCGACGTTGGTAACGGGGCCAATTGCCAGAATCGCCAGTTTTTCCTTCCGCAGGGCTTCGGCCAGCGCCCGAGTAGCCTCATTCTCCACCCCCGGGTCGTTCGCCGCGTTCGACCCTTTATAAACCGGGATGGTTTTACCGGTTTTGTTATACCATTTCAACAGCTTCTGTGCCACGTCGTAGCCGTAATCGACATACGTGATGGTGCTGATGCCGACAATATCCACCTTGTCGGGATGCTGCAGAGCCATCATCAGCGTCACGCCGTCGTCGACCTCGCGGGGAGCGCGTTCGGGCAGGCCAATCATCAGGTCCGTGTCGAACCAGATTCGGCGGGGCTTCGATTGACCAAAACCGGCGGAAAGACAGCCAAGCAGCAAAAGGGAAGCAAAAAGGGTTTTCATAGAGCAAATTTGTGTCTGAAAGCACCGATCGGTCACGGGATTTAATCAACCAGCATCGAGCGGGCTTCCTGCATCAATGTCTGTTTTTCGGTAAGGTCCAGGCTCAGCGGTAACTGCGCCAGGCCAATCAGCCGACGCAGGATTTCCACCCCGGCAAATGCGTGCTGCAGCCGCTCATCGAAGCGGTTCGGGCGGTCATACTGCGCCAGTGCCAGGTCGATGACCGGCTGTGGCTGCCGGGCCATTTTCAGGTGTGCCAGCATCACGCCGAGCTCGAACTCCGGTGGTCCGTAAAAACAGAATTCCGGATCGATAACCTTCACGCCTGCCGTCGTCTTTAGCCAACTGCCGGGATAATAGTCGCCGTGCAGCAGCGTTCGGCCCGAAGCCGTCGACGCCTGGCCGAGATAAATCTCTCCTAATTGCCGAACAACCCGCTTCAGCGCTTCGTCCGTTTTATACGGCATAGCCGCTTCCTGCAAACCCGGCTGTATGGTATCGAGACTGAAGCCGGTATCCACCATGAACGGATACTGAAACAGATGCTCGTGGTTGAGCGCCCGCATGGCCCGGTTCTCAAACCGCATGTCCGGCAAAACAATCGTGAATCGGTTGTGGAGCAGCGAAACGAACCGTACCAGTGACACGATTTCCGGCTCCGTCAGCGTCTGACCGGGCTGATACAGAAAGGTATAATCGCTTGAACTGCCCAAATCCTGTAGCACCAGTACGCAGTTTTCGTCGTCTTTCCCCGACAGTTCGGGCATGAAGGCCTGCAGGTCGGGGAAACGCTCAATCATCTCGTAGAACTGCGCCTCAATCACCGCCCGCCGGGCCGGGGCCGGAATCTGCGGATACTTTTCCACGTAAGGCCGGGCCTGCTTCACAATCAGCGACTGTGCGTTTGTCCGCACCCGAAGCGTATAATTCATGTTCCCCTCGCCGGGCTTTTCAATGAGCGTAATAATCTCGTTATCAGACAACCAGCCCTGCTGTTTCAGATAGTCCTCCAGCAGGTCGGGGCGTTGAGCGTCAAGGTGCATAAAACGAATGGTTGTTAGAACAGATACCGTGCTCCGAACTGAAACTGCCGGGGCGGAGCCGCCGCCCTGACGGTGATTCCTGAGCCGCGTGGTCCCGTCTGAATCTGATTCGATACACCCCGCACCACCGGAAAACCCGTGATGTTCTGCGTATTGAGCACGTTGAACACATCCGCCGAGATTTCCAGCCGGGGCGCTCCCAGTAGTCGGAGCGTATATTTTACCGACAAATCTACGGTTTTTGCCCAAGGCAGTCGATCATTGTTGCGGGTTTCGCCCGGCTGAACGTCCGACGGCAGACTGAAACTTTCGCTGTCGCCGTTCAAATCCGTCACGCCCCCAAACTGCCGTGCATCAGCCACGCGGGTAATCGGCTGCCCGCTCTGGAGCAGCACCGCCGACGTAACGACCAGATTAGGCTTCAGATAATAGAAAAATACCCCGCTGATGACGTGTCGGCGGTCATTGTCGTCGTAGACAAATTCGGCGTCATAGTTGTTCGAGTCCTGCGCCCGGGTGTTGATGCCCGTCGTGTTGCTTTTGATGGACGAGAGCGTATAACCGAGCCGGTAGGCGTAGCGGTCGCTGCCTTTACTTTTCTGGAGCACGAAATTGGCTGCGTAATACCGGGCAATGCCGTCCGTCCGGGTCATGAACACGTTGCGGGCAATGCCCCGCAGGGTATCGGCACTGTTCACGACGGCGTAGGCGCCCCGGCGGTCGGTGCGGATGGGCACCGGGCGGGTCAGGTCAGCCTGGGCGACCGTGCGCACTCTGGCATCGGCTGGATTGGTCAGGGGGTAGGGCGCCGGGGCGTTCAGGTTGTAGATATAAAACAAGTCATTGGTCGCAACGTGCACCAAATCGACCGAAAACAGCAGGTCCGATGAAGGCTTATGCTGAAAGCCCAGCGACACCTGATGCGAATACGGATTCTGCCAGCCGTCGGGGTTCATGACGCGGAAATTGTTGCTGAACTGCTGATCGCGGCGAAACTGAAGCTGCTCCGAAGTGGGACCGTTCAGGTACGTGACCGGCGTGGTCGAACGGGCGTTGAGATTGCCGGGGAACATGATCCGGTCCAAATCTGCATCCGGCGAGAGTCGGCCCAGCCGCTGTAATTCTTCCAGTTGTTTCCGAAAATCGGCTCCGTTATTGCTGAACTGCAGGTTGTCACTGTACACCGAATATTTGATTTTATCGTAAAAAATGCCGTAGCCGCCCCGGATCACGCAGCGGTCGCTCAACTGGAGGTTGAAGGCCACACGCGGAGCCAGGTTGTTGCGGTCGCCCCGGCTGCTGCCGCTTTTCGACAGGTTGTCGTAATCGTAGCGCAGGCCGAGCGTGAGGTTCAGCCGTTCGCCGACGGCCCAAAGGTCCTCGGCGTAGACGTTGAATACATTCTGGCGGACACCGAACGTCGTAGGCCGCAGTTCGACGTCGTAGGTCCGCACCGCCACGTCGCGGGGAATGTCGCCGACGTTCAGGGCTGAACCGATGTTTCGGCTGCGAAGAGCGTCGAGCTGTGCCTGCATGAGCTGCACGTCGTAGGTGCCGTAAGGATTGGCTCCGCCCAGGAGCGCAAAGTCCGAGGTCGTAAATTCCAGACCCGCCTTGAACGTATGCGCACCCTGCCGGAGCGTGAACTTCTGCTGAAACTGGTCGGTGTTTTCAATATCGTCGAAAATGGCCCCGCTCTGTCCGATAATGGCAATGGGGGTTCCGTTGGGACCGCGCACGGTGGCCGAAGGGTTCGTCGGGTTGACGGGGTCGCGATAGTTCCAGCGAAACCGGGAACGCTGGTAGTTAGTTTCGGCTGTCAGGTTGCTGCCGAGCGTATAGACGTTCTTGAGCGCGATGAGATACGTCCGGTTTTTCTGGGTGGAGGCTGCCGACGGGAACAGAATGCCGCCTTCCAGACCGCCGCCCTGCCGGTCGATATCGAACTGTCCGACGTTGGCCCGCAGCGTCGACTTGAAGCGTCGGCTCCAGACCTGATCGATTTTACCCGACAGATAGGAGAAATAGTTTCGTCCCGTAACCACCTCATCGACGCCGAGCGCGGGCACCACCAGCCGGTTGTCTTTCCGGTCGAAGGTCTGTTCGACATTGATGTAAAAAAACGTTTTGTCCCGGACAATCGGCCCGCCGACGCCCACGCCGACCTGATGCCGCTGAAAACCGTCTTTCACGGCGTTGCCGGACAAATCGGCAGTAGCGAACTTCGAGGGACTGTCGGTCAGGCGGCCAGGGCGGGTCAGATAGAACACTTCGCCGGTGAATTCATTGGAGCCAGAGCGGGTTGTGATGTTCACCACGCCATTGCTCGTATTGCCGTATTCGACGGAATAGTTGTTGGTCAGCACCGTAATGCCCTCCGCAAATCCGACCGGTACGTTGAACTTCATATTGCCCAGAAACCGCTCGTTGTTGTCCATACCGTCGATGAGGTAGTTGGTATAGATACCATTCAGACCATTGATGGCGACGTTGGGCGCTTCGGCGTATCCCTGCGTCGCCAGCGTCAGATTAGGCAGACGGTAGAGCGAGCGCGTGATGTCGCGACCTTCGATGGGCAGCGCCTGTAGTTCCCGCTTCGATATCACCGACGATACTTCGGCGTTCTGGGTATTGAGACGGGCCATGCGGCGGTCGTTCACCACGATTTCGTCGAGTGTACTTTCGCGGCGCAGGGGCAGTTGGAGGTTAACGAACGTCGTGCCGGGCCGCAGCCGAACGTCTGTGGCTTCACTTTCGGTATAGTTTCGGCTGGCTTTCGTAAAAATCCGGTAGCGGCTGCCCGCATCGAGGTTGTCGAAAAGCGCCTTTCCCCGGGCATCGGTCACGGCAGAGTCGAGCGAACGGCGGTCGTTTTCGGCGTAAACGGTCTGATTGCCCACCGGACGGCGCAGCAGCAGTTCCGTCACCGTCACCTCCAGGCGCTGCTGGGCCAAAGCGAACCGACTGGCAATGAGACAAAAAAGAAGAACTGAGAGCGTAGTTATTTTCCTCATAAATACTGTCCTGGCTGTATTCAAATAAAAACTGCCGTAGGTCCGGCAGTAAGTGATTACGCCTAAACATACGGCAGATCGGAGAAAACGGTTTGCGGATGAGGTGCCGAAAACCGAAATATGATTAAATGTTCAATTTAAATTTTGAGTCGAACCGCCGTCCGCAGGAATTGGAATGCGGGGGCGGAATGGACGGCGTTCATTACATCCCCGCACTGTTCTCATACACCCACTCCTTACTGCCCGCCTGTTCGCCAAGATTGTAGCAGCGACGGCAGCGGGCCTCGTAGCTATCCGTTTCTCCCAGCAGCACTTTTTCTCTGGAAGGTGTCAATCGATAGGAGTAGTTGGCAATATCGCCGCAGACGACGCAGATGGCATGCACTTTCGTGACATATTCGGCAATTGCCATCAGTTGGGGCATACAGCCGAAGGGTTTCCCTTCAAAATCCATGTCCAGCCCGGCAATGATGACGCGCTTTCCGTCATTTGCCAGCCGGTTACAGACTTCGACAATTTCTTTATCATCGAAGAACTGGGCCTCGTCGATGCCTACCACGTCGCAGTTGCCCGCCCGGTCCAGAATGTCGTGTGCCGATGACACCGGCACCGAAGGTGTGGCATTGGCATTGTGCGACACGATATTGCTTTCGTGATAGCGTGTATCGAGGGCCGGTTTGAAGATGGTAACGTGTAGCCTGGCAATCACCGCCCGGTTGAGCCGCCGGATCAATTCCTCGGTTTTACCCGAAAACATCGACCCGCAAATTACCTCGATCCATCCCGTCCGCAGGTGGGGCGACTCCCGCCGCCGGTTCGGTTCAATAAACATAAGCTGGTAACGTTCAATGTAATAAACGGTTTGCCGTCGGAGGCGAAAAGTTTGGTATACATTTTGGTAAAACAGCCTCTATACCCCTCTGGCTAATTTTCCGGAGCCAGCCGACGGAAAACGGCGCAAACCCATATCTTTACAAAGCAAAGCGATTTTACGATGTCGAACAAGTTTAATTCTTCTTCTCTATCGGAGTACAGTAAGTCGTATGCCCGCAGGCTGGCCGGTGATTTTTTTGCCGGTCATACGACCATTTCCGGGCAGGAACTGCTGGGTTTATCCTCCGTTAAGCAGGTAAACTTGTTTGTCGTCAGCAGTTTGTCGGATAAGTGGCGGGCAGATGCCGAACGCTTCCGGAGTCCCTATTTCGATTTTGAACATCCTGAAGTCCGGCAGGCGCTGCAGGGCTTCATGAACGTCGTTTCGCAGCACATTTCGGTGCGCCGGGAGCATCTGGAACCCCTGCTGTCCGACGCCACCAAACGTACTCTGCTGCTGCTTTACGACCCGCGTTACTATTTTGATGAAGCTCTGCGCAACCAGCCGGATTTTATGCTGTCTGCCGAGTCGGCCCGGCTCCTTACGCGCTACACCGTCATCAACCGGTTTATCCCGGCAGCCATTGAGGAACGCATGAAAGGCAAAGATTTTGTGTATGTCAATCAGGCGCTGAACTGGCTGGATGAAGTGCTGACCCAGCGCGGGCGTGAACTGGAAAAGCCCGATGCGTATGTAGCCCTGTTTTCGGAAAAAGTACCCCTCGATCCGGCGGTTCTGCTCCGGAAAGCACCACTGGACATTCCTCCGATCGCCCCCGCCGCCACCAAATCATTTTTCGATACGGAACTGGAACCGGTTTCGACGCCCGCACCGCCTGCTGCGCCTTCCTATCCGCCGGTTCCGGATGCCGGGGCTGAAAAGTCGCCAGGTTCCGGACCGATCCCACCCGTGTCGTCGGAAGGCGGAACTTCCGAAAGCCCGCGTTTCATCAATGGCAGTCATTCGGTAACGCCGGTCGCCCCATCCATGCAGCCCAGTCCGCTGACAGGCCGCGAGGTTCAGTCACCGGTTGTTGCCCATTCAGAACCTGCCGCCGGACCGCCGTCGTTTGGGGAATCGCTCTCGAAAGCGCCGATCGAGAGTATTGCCAAAAGTATTCCGCTGAATCAGAAATTCATGTTTATCAATCAGTTGTTCAACGGAAACGCCTCCTCCTACAATCAGGCCATTGACGAACTCGACCGGGCTACCAGCTACGAACAGGCCCGTGATCTGGTCTCATACCGCTATGCTACCCAATATCTCTGGGACATGAGCAGCGACGAAGTTTCCATGCTCATCGACGTGCTGAAGCGGCGGTTTACCAAATAATTTCTACGTTTACATATAGAAATCTTATATATTTGTCTATAACAAAAGCAAGCGATAGTCTTTTGTTTATCAATCTATTATCTGTCTACCTGAACATGGAACTTGCCGGTACTGATTTTCTGCGGGGAACGCTCAAAACCATCGTTCTGAATCTGCTGGCAGACCGCAGGCGGATGTATGGCTACGAAATTACGCAGGCCGTTAAAGAGAAAACGAAAGGCGACCTGGTGCTGACGTTCGGGGCGTTGTATCCCGTGCTGCACAAACTGGAACAGGAAGGGCTGGTGCTGACCGAATCAGAGGAGGTCGACGGGCGGCTGCGGAAATATTACTCCCTGACACCTACCGGCAGCGAAACTGCCATTCAGAAATTTGCTGAATTTGAGCATTTTATAACCGTAATGCGTACCTTGTTACAGCCACCTCCCCAACCCTCCATCGGCTAACGGTATGGAAAAGCTCACTCCCCGCCAGATTACGTCGCTGCACGATCACCTGCTACGGCTGGGCCTGGCCCCCGCCCTGGTAGACGAACTTCTCGATCATCTGGCCTGCGAACTGGAACAACGTCTGCAGGAAGGGCTCTCGCCCGAAACGGCACTGAATCAGACACTGTCGGAAGCCGATGGCGGGGCTGTCCGGCACTTGCAGGAGACCTATCGGCGAGAACTGACGCTGTCGGATGCGGAGCTGGAACAGGCCAGTCTGGATGATATCGTTTTCCAGTTTCGCAATAAAGCCTACGGTGCCTACGACCTGCGCAGGTCGTATCCGCAGGCATTACGGGAATCCATTCTACTGGGTGTCAGCCTGTTTGTGAGCTTTCTGTTTTTGATTCAGACGCCCGGTCCGGCCACTCGTCTGACACTGTTGTCGCTACTGATTTGGACAGTGTTTACGCAAACACACTTAGGAAGATCTTCGGTACGGGCACTTCGAAACGCATGGCCTCTCCCGTAACCGGATGCGCAAAAACCAGCGTTCGGGCATGAAGCGCCAGCCGACCGATGGGATTCGTAGCGGCCCCGTACTTGGCGTCGCCCGCCACCGGGTGCCCGATGTCCTGCATGTGTACGCGGATCTGATTCTTGCGGCCCGTTTCCAGCGTTAGTTCCAGCAGCGCGTAGCGATAGCCCGATTCAATGACCCGGTAGTGCGTGATTGCCAACTGACCCTGTTCGGCGTCCTGTGTCGAATACACTACCAGTGCTTTATTTTCCTTCAGATACGAGCGGATCGTATCCTGCGGCAGTTCGGGTGTTCGTTCCACCAGAGCCACATACGTCCGTTCCTTATTTTCAGCGTTCCAGGTTCCCTGTAGCCCTTTCTGCACCTGTTCGCTTTTGGCAAACAGCATCACGCCGGATGTTTCGCGGTCGAGACGGTGGACGATGAATATCCGGTTGCGCGGGTCCGACCGTTTCAGGTAATCACCCAGAATCCGGTAAGCCGTACGGGTTTTTTCGCGTCCGGAGGCCATCGACAGCAGTCCCGCCGGTTTGTTAATCACCAGTAGATGTTGGTCTTCAAAGAGAATGTTGATGCCCCCCAGCCCGCCGATGCCCCGCTGCGGCTGTGAGGCGACAACGACCATCTGCCCCGGCTGAAGCGGGTAATTATACTGCGTCTGCACCCGCGCTTCGACCAGAATATGCTTGTCGCGCAGCAGCGTTTTGATATTGTTGCGGTTCTTGTTCGGCAGTTTTTCCAGTAGAAACGTCATTAGTTCGCCCGGCTGCTCCACGGGCAGCGTGAGGTCGGGGCGACGGGCCAAAGCAGGATTTTTCTTTTTCATCAGGAGGCAAAGGTAAAGGTTTCGCTGCGTACTTGTGTCTTTCGGGCCTCGCGGTCGTCTCAACGGAAAAACCCGCCGTTGAGCCATGAGCCATCGTTTACTAATCGCTATCCTATTGATAATGACTTATCAGCCAGCCGGAGCCCAGACGTCCCGCCAGCAGGAGGCCCACATCAACCGCTTCATACAGGACTTGTTTCCGGTTCAGACGGAGGGCATCGACTATGAGGCCGTTTTCGATAACCTCTACCAGCTCTACAGCCAGCCGCTCGATCTGAATACGCTTACCCGCGATGACCTGACAGCTACGCTGCTGCTTTCGGAGAGCCAGATGACCGAGTTTTTCCGGTATCGCGACCTGACGGGGCCGTTTTTGTCAGTGTATGAATTACAGGCGATTGCTGGCTTTGACCCGGCAACCATTCGCCGCCTGCTTCCCTTTGTGACGCTGGATACGGAACGCGGTTCTCTCTTTCGTCCGCTTCGCAACCCCACCGAGCATTACGTAGTCTTTCGGACAGACCGCGTTCTGGAGGAACAGAAAGGTTTCTCGCCCGCCGAACCGGACAAGAATGGCAATTTACCCCGCCGTTACCTCGGCAACCGGCAGCAGTGGTTCCTGCGCTACCGCTACAGCCGTCCCCGGCAGTTCAGCCTAGGCCTGACGGCGGAACAGGACCCCGGCGAGCCGTTTCGCTGGCAGCCGGTCCAGTCTCAGTATGGCGCTGATTACCTTTCGTTTCATGCGCAGGTCCAGAACCGGGGTCGCCTCCGGAACCTGATATTGGGTGATTTTCAGTTACAAATCGGCCAGGGGCTGGTGATGGCGTCGGGCTTTTTTCTGGGTAAAGGTGGCGAAACAGTGGCCGGGGTGCGGCGTCCCATGTTGGGTGCCCGGCCCTACACGGCGTTGACGGAGTACGGCTTTCTGCGGGGAATCACAGCGACCTACGCGCTCACCCGTAGGCTGGATATAACGATTTTTGCGGCCCGTAACCGACGCGATGCCAACGTGGTCGCTCCGGCTACCTCAACGGGCAGCGCTACCGTCAGTTCGCTGCAAACATCGGGTCTGCACCGAACCTCCTCCGAACTGGAAGACCGGGCCAGCCTTCGTGAACAGAATCTGGGCGTTCATTTGCTCTATCATGCCGGTCAGCGGCTCCAGTTAGGGGCTATTGTGCTGCACACAGGTTTTGACAAGGGCATTCAGAAGCGGAGTCAGGCCTACAATCAGTATGAGTTTTCGGGAAAACAGAACACGCTGGCCGGGATTCACGGGACGTATCTATGGCGCAACGTTACTTTTTTTGGTGAAGCCGCCCGGTCGGCGAGTGGCGGAGCTGGCCTGATCGGCGGTGCCATTGCCAGCCTGACGCGGCGGCTGGATGCTTCGCTTGTTTTTCGGCATTACGACCGCAACTTCCATAGTTTTTACGCCAATGCATTTGGGGAGAACACCCGCAACATCAACGAAACGGGCCTGTATGCGGGTTTGCGCTATATCGTTTATCGAAAACTGACGCTGGGAGCGTATGTCGACCGATTCCGGTTTCCGTGGCTGCGTTATCTGGTCGACAGACCCTCCGACGGCTGGGATTATCTGGGACAGGCCACCTGGACGCTGACGAAACAATGGACGCTGTCGGGCGTCTTTCGTACGGAACAGAAAGAGAAAAATCTACCGGGCGTCAAACCGACGGAGGTTGTCAGGACGCACCGTCGTAATTATGTTCTAAGCGCCGAATACACCCCCTCGCGACGGCTCACGCTCCGGACACGGGCGCAATGGGGCAGTTTTCGATACGATGGCCGGGCGGCATCGAAAGGTCTGGCGCTGATGGAGGATGCCACTGCCGATTTTGGCAGGTTGTCGGTAAGTGGGCGACTGGCGTGGTTCAGCACCGACAATTACGACAGTCGGCAGTATGCCTACGAACGGGACGTGTTGTACGCCTTCTCTATTCCGGCGTATTTCTACCGGGGCCTGCGCCATTACTTGCTCCTTCAGTATCAGATCAATCGCCATCTGGACGTCTGGCTGCGGTGGTCGCAGACGCGCCATGCTAACCGGGAAACTGTCGGTTCCGATCTGGACGAGATTGCCGGGCCGCACAAAAGCGAAGTCAGACTGCAGGCACGCTGGCGATTCTAAAACCACACATCGTTCACTTGACCGTGAAAAGTATCCGGCCACCCGCGTTGACTCGCGGGTGGCCGGTTTAAGGAGCTGATACGCCAGGTTACTCGGTCCGGATATTGGCTTTTTCTACCCTCACCGTTTTACTGCCGACTGCCGAAACACCAAAATACCCTACCGCTTTCGATCCATTATCATTCACATTCCGAATGTTGGTTGGAACGTTGGCAGGAGGCGTAGCAAACAAGCCCCCATTATTGACCTGACCGGACAACTGCTGGAAGAAGAGATAGGCGTCGGGCGTGATAGACAGAATCTCGACCCGCACCTCGTCCTTTTCGTCAAACAGTTCTTCCGGATTGATTCCCTGCCGAATGGGCAAAATGAACAGCAGTCCATCCGTGTCGGCGCCGTTAGTTCCAAACCCGCCATTGTATGAAAACAGCAGGTTGCTGGTCTGATTGAGACGTTTGCCGTTCCGATACGTGCGAATCCAGTAGAAATCAGCCGAGTTAGGCACGTCGTTAGCGAAAAACTCAGCCCGATAGCCTTCCTCCTGCGAAACCGGCGTCAGTCTTTGCTTTACAAACGTGATGGAGTCGACCGCCGGGACAGGACGCATTTCCGAGACAGCGCCATAGGTTTCGTTTTTATAAACAATCTTCAGCGCATATTTACGGCCAACCTGCCCGAAAACAGAGTCATTCCCGGCAGGCGTCCAGGTGTAATTGCCATCATTTTTGGAATCGACAAAGCTATACACCCTGCCTTTGTCGTCGGTGATTGTCACGGTGGCTCCGGTGGCGGCGGGCGGCAGGGCGGCATCGAAATAGGCCGACGTCTGCGATAGTTTAATCACCTGCGGACCAGGCTGATCAGTCACCCAGGCGTCGACGGCCAGTTCTGACCGACCAGTGTCAAGTTTCACGTCAATCTCATCCTCACAGGCGCTCAGGCTCACCACTAACAAAGAGTGAAAGAGCGAAAGTGTAAAAGTGCGGGTCATCCGGCTGGTTCGCAATGACTGAGCAATGGATGAATTTAGCAATCGAATGCGTTTCATGGCTGCACTAGTATTTTATCTATCGTCTGATGGCTTTTGTATCTGTTCAAAATTTGAAATTGTAGGTCACCGAAGGGATGATGCTGCCAAAAACGGAATACCGATACGCTTTGGCTACAGGTACCTGCAACTGTTCCCCATTCACGGTTACTGTCTGCCGCTCTTCTGCCTGCTGGAAATAAACCGAGAACGGGTTCCGGCGGGCATAAACATTATAGAGCGCAAACACCCAGTTGTCATCCCGTTTTTTGCCCGGACGCTGACGCCCTTGCAGCGTCGCCGACAGGTCCAGGCGATGGTAGGCCGGAATTCGGTAGTTATTGCGGGCGTTCTCGCTGTTGTGCGGCACCAGAATATCCTGGAAGATATATTTGTTGGTCGGGAACGTGCCCGGCGTTCCGGTTGAGAAGGCAAACGTGGCCGACAGACTCCAGCGCTTACTCAGGTCGTAGAGGGCCACCGTGTTGAGCACGTGCCGCCGGTCGAAGCGGGTCGGAAACCAGCGGTCGTTATTGATGCCTTCCACCAGCCGTTCCGTACGGGCCAGCGTGTAGCTCACCCAGCCCGTCAGGTCGCCTTTGTTCTTTTTCAGGTAAAATTCAGCACCATAGGCCCGGCCCCTGCCATTCAGCAAATCTCCTTCGAGATACCTGTTAAGCAGCAGATCGGCCCCGTCGATGTAATCAATCTGGTTCTGGAGCCATTTGTAATACAACTCGACGGAGGCTTCATATTCCGTACCGGTCTTGCCGAAATTGCGGAAATAGCCCCCGGCAATCTGGTCGGCTAGCTGCGGGCGGATATTGTTGGTCGAAGGCGTCCAGACGTCGAGGGGCGTGGAAGCCGTTGTGTTGGATACCAGATGGATATACTGCGCCAGGCGGTTGTAGCTCAGTTTCAGTGAACTCAGGTCATTGAGTTCGTACTTGGCCGAAAAGCGCGGTTCCCAGTTTCCGTAGGTTTTGATGCTCTCTCCGCGCTCGTACCGACGCGTCTGGCCCGGAATCGGCTCCCGGCGCTGACCGGGTGGAACACCTGTTTCAAACGTGTACGCCTCGCCGGGTCCAATGTAGTTGTAAAGTGAATACCGCAGGCCATATTGTAACTGGAGCCGCCGGGACACCTGCTGTTCGTTACCAACATACAGCGAACTCTCCAGCGCATACTTCCGCTCCAGACCGAACGATCGCACGATGCCCCCGGTGGCGGCTTCCGCCTTGCCCGGCTCAAACGCATATAATAATGCCTGCCCGCCGAATGTGAGCGTATTATTTTTCAGGAAGTACGTAAAGTCCGGCTTGATGCTGTAGTTGATGATACGGGACTTCCACCGGAAAAAGTCCTGCGTTTCCTCCCGCCTCAGGTCGGAGTCGAGCAGGTAATCGTAGTTGCTGTAGAAGGCCGTGGTGTTGAGAAACAGTTTGTTGCTGAATACGTGGTTCCAGCGGAGGCTCGTCGTGGCGTTACCCCAGTTGAAACCAAAATCCGCCCCGAACACGTCACGCCCCAGATAGCCCGACAGATACAGAGTGTTTTTATCGTTAAATCTATAATTGGCCTTGGCCGTAAAATCATAAAAATAAAACCGCGAACCTTTTAAATCGCCCCGCAGGAAAGGCCGGGCCAGCACGTCGGCGTAGGAGCGGCGGCCCGCCACGATAAACGAACCCCTGCCGCCAAAAAGCGGGCGTTCGTAGGTCAACCGACTGAAAATAACTCCAATACCGCCCGACAATTCGGGCTTCTTGGCATTGCCTTCTTTCATCCGGACGTCCAGAATGGAGGAAATTCTCCCGCCGTACAGGGCCGGAATACCGCCTTTGACCAGTTTGACATCTTTGACAGCATCCGGATTGAAGACGGAGAAAAAGCCGAAGAGGTGCGAAGAATTGTATACCGGTGCCTCATCGAGCAGTACCAGGTTCTGGTCGATGTTGCCCCCCCGGACATTGAAACCCGTAGCGCCCTCTCCGACCGTCGATACGCCGGGGAGCAACTGAATGCTGCGGATGACGTCGACTTCGCCCAGCAGCGCCGGAATCTTCTGTATCGTGCGCATACTGATTTTATTGACGCTCATTTCGATGTTCTTCACATTCTCGTCTTCCCGCTGCGTCGACACGACGACCTCCTGCAACTGCCGACCCTCCTGAGCCAGCTCAACGTCGAGCCGCACGGTTTCGGTGGTCAGCGTGACGGTACGACTCTGTTTTTGAAAGCCGACATACGTAAAAATCAGGTTATAGGTACCCTGCGGAAGAGTCAATGAGTAGAAACCATAGTCATTGGTGGTGGCCCCGGATGCGGTTTCCTTTACGTAAACGGATACGCCGATGAGACCTTCTCCGTTAGCAGCATCTTTCACGTAACCGCTGATTGTCAGGCGCTCTTCGCCCGGTTTGTGCGCCTGTGCCGTCAGAGAAGTCAATAGCAGCAACAAAGCGACTTTTAGTAAGAAGTGGTTCATAAAAACTGGTGGTCTCCTGAGTGTAACCTCCCGGACCGGTTTTTAGTTTTGTGACTCCAAAGGTCGGCCTGAACCCTATGCCGACTCTATAAAAAATGACGAACCTGCTGATTTTCCCCGCAAAACGGTTGATTGCCGGGATGAGCAGACCGAACGGTGAGCCTATACGGGTTATTGCAACTTCCTTCCCGTCTGCTTATTTTTATATTCCCTTTTACCTTGAAACTGCATGAAAACCCTTTTCTGGGCAGTTATCTGGCTACTTCCATTTACGTTGACGGCTCAGTCGCTCACTTCCGGACAGGCCAGGGCTGATCTGCGCTACCTGAACCGTAAACTGACCCGCATCCACCCGGGTCTGGGCTATTACGTCCCCGTGCCAACCTACCAGAAGACACTGGATTCGCTGCTGACCCTGCCAATGGAGGCCGTCACGTATCAGGAATTGTACCGGCAGGGTACCGCCCTGCTGACAACCATCAAGGACGGCCATACGGACATCTTCCACCGAAAACATTACTTTTCATCGAAATCACGTTTTTTCCCGTTTCTGATCCGGCAGGTCGGCGATAGCTACTTTGTCGCCTACAACCTCTCGGAAGATACCACCCTGGTCCGGGGTACGGAGCTGCTCACTATCGACGAACGGCCCGTTGCCGAGATTCACCGGATTCTTCAGCAGTACGAACGGGGCGGCTCCGACGGCGACAACCTTACGGGTCGCCAGGCCCGCAGCCTGATGAGTTTTGGGAGCTACTACGCCGGTTGGTTCGGTCCCTCAGACTCGCTGACGATCGCCTACCGGCTTCCCGGCGATACCACCCGGCGAAGCACCCGGCTGGCCGGTCAGACCAACGCCGCCATGAACCGGCTGATGGGTCGGCGGTATGGCAAGGAACTGGGCAGGGGCGATCGAAATCTCACCGTAAGGCTGGTCGACAGCGTGAAGCACACGGCCATTCTGCGGGTGCAGACCTTCTCGCATTTCAAGGGTGATCTACTGGGTCTGCGTTACAAGAAAAAGCTGAAAAAAGCGTTCCAGACGCTGAAGGAGAAGAATGTTCAGAATCTGATTGTCGACGTGCGGGGTAACGGCGGCGGGGCGCTCATGAATGCCGCCCGGCTGTTGTCTTACTGGATGCCCGAACCCTACAACGTGACGCAGGCCAGCCGGATGAAGCGCGGAGCACGACAGGCCTATGTGAAAGCCTGGAACCCGTTCTCGCTGCTTTTTTTCCACTGGGCGTATAAACGCGATACGACCGGCGGCTACGACTTTGCGGGGCGGCCCGGTCAGCGCAAATTCAGACCGCAGACCGCGCTGGCCTTTCGCGGCAATATTTATTTCCTGATGAACGGTGCCTCCTACTCTGCCTCTTCAACCGTACTGGCGAAATCGCTGGATGCGGGCGTGGGTACGTTCGTAGGCGAAGCCTGCGGCGGGGCCTATTGGGGTTCATTTGCCGGACAATTTCAGCAGATCACCCTTCCGCACTCCCGTTTGCGGGTCCGGATTCCGCTTAAACAACTACGTTATGACGTCGATCCGACCCGCGCCAACGGCTTCACCATCGAACCCGATTTTCCGGCCCGGCGAACTCTGGACGACCTCCTGAACGCACGGGACTACGGCCTGATCGAGACCATCCGCCTCATCCAGCAGAACAAGGTAGCCGAACGCAACCCTAAACGGTCGTCACTGGCATCGTCGGGCATCAATCCTCCCAAAAATCAATAACAGTTTCGCACGACTGGGGTTACTCTTATGAACAAACCTGCGTTGTGATGAGTGAACAAAGAGAACTGGGCTTAGGCATTATTGGATTTGGCGGATTCGGGCTGTTTGCGGCCCAGCACTTCATGCAGGTGCCCAACGTACGCCTCATCGGCATTGCCGGATCGCAGCGGGAGGAAGCTACCAGAGCCGCCCGGCGCTTCGATGCTACCCACTTTGAAACGATTGAGGAACTGCTGGCCCGGCCCGAACTGGACGTCGTTTATATCTCAACACCGCCCTTTCTGCATTATGAACAGTCGATGCAGGCGCTGCGGGCAGGCAAACACGTCATCTGCGAGAAACCGCTGGCAACCCGCGAGGACCACGCCCGCGAAATGGTCGAATATGCCCGCAGCCAGGGCCTGCTGATGGTCACTAATCTGATGCAGCGCTACAACCCTATGTTCGAGCGCATCCGGACGCTCATCGGCAAACAGCTTCTGGGCGAATTTCTGCATGGTTATTTCGAAAATTACGCCTCCGATGAAGGTCTATCGCCCCAGCACTGGTTCTGGGATCGGGAAAAGAGCGGCGGCATTTTCATCGAACACGGCGTTCACTTTTTCGATTTGTTTGCGGGTTGGCTCGGCGACGGCAAGGTAGAATCGGCTCAGGTGTGTGTGCGGGAAGGCAGCGGCGTGGAAGATCAGGTGAACGCTACGGTCCGTTATGGGCAGTCGCTGGTGAATTTTTATCACGGCTTCACCCAAACGGGCCGACTCGACCGGCAGGAAATGCGGCTGGTGTTTGAGCGGGGCGACGTGACGCTGTTCGAATGGGTGCCCACGCGTATGATTCTGCGCTGCGTCGCCGACGAGGCCACTACTAAAGCGCTGACCGATCTGTTTCCGGGTGCCCGGCTGGACATTACGGCCAATTTCGGCAATCAGCAGACCATGAGGGGTAGGTTTAAAGAATTTGAGGCCTTCCAGCAGATCAGACTGTCGTATGGTTTCGATGAAGATAAAATGCACCTCTACGGGGAGTTGCTCCGGCTGATGTTCCGCGAACAGACCGCCGCTGTTCATTATCCCGAAACACATCGCAAAATCACCGAAGAAAACGGCCTCAATTCACTATTGACGGCCCTGGAGGCGGATCGACTGGCGAGGAGTTGAAGTTATAAACGGCTGCCATCGCTCTGAGCGATGGCAGCCTGGTCTCTACAGCTTCCCTTTCAGAAAATCCGCCGTATAGCTTTGTCCCTCCGGCAGTTTCACCATATCTTCCGGCGTTCCGGCGAAGGTGACGTAACCACCAGCGTCGCCACCTTCCAGACCGAGGTCGACAATGTAATCCGCTGATTTGATGACCTCCATGTTGTGTTCAATAATGATTACCGAATCGCCCTGATCCACCAGCGCATTGATGGCCTTCAGCAGTTTGCGAATATCGTGGAAGTGAAGTCCCGTGGTCGGTTCGTCAAAAATGAACAGCGTTTTTCCTTTGTTGGGGTTGCCTTTGCCCAGAAACGACGCCAGTTTCACCCGCTGCGCCTCCCCGCCCGAAAGCGTGTTTGACGACTGACCGAGCGTGATATAGCCCAGACCTACCTCCTGCAGCGGCAGCAACTTTTCGACCATTTTCTGATCCGCTTTTTTGAAATATTCAATGGCTTCATCGACAGTCATATTCAGAATTTCGGACACGTTCTTTCCATCGAGTGTTACCTCCAGAATTTCCTGTTTGAAACGCTTTCCATTACAGCCTTCGCATTTCAGGAAGATGTCGGCCATGAACTGCATCTCAATCTTCACCTCGCCTTCCCCCTGACAGATTTCGCAGCGGCCTCCGTCGACGTTGAACGAAAAATGCGACGGTTTGTAGCCACGAGCCTTCGCCACCGGCTGCTCCGACATCACCTGCCGCAGATAATCATACGCTTTGATGTACGTGACCGGATTCGAGCGGCTGGACTTGCCGATAGGGTTCTGATCAATCATCTCCACGGCGGCAATCCGGTCGAGCGAACCACCCAGGCTATCGTGTTTGCCCGCCTCCTCCGAGGTGCCGCTGCCTTTCATCCGGCTCAGGGCCGGGTAAAACACCTTCCGGATCAGCGTCGACTTGCCCGAACCGGACACACCCGTCACGACCGTGAGCGTATTGAGCGGAAACCGGGCGTCGACGTCCTTGAGGTTATTCTCCCGCGCACCGTTCAGTTCGAGCCAGTGGGTCGCCTGCCGCCGGAATTTTGGCACCGGAACGGTTTCTGCGCCCGTCAGGAAGTCGATGGTGTAAGAGTGAGGAGAAGGGAGAAAAGGAGAAAGGGAGGAAGGGAGAAAAGAATCAGTTCTTCCATTCTCACCCTCTCCGTTACTCCTTTCCTTATCTCCTCCTATATTTCTTTCCTCCTTTCCTCCTTTCCTCCTTTTCTCCTCTATCTCCTCCCACGTTCCCTGAAACACCAGTTGCCCCCCGCCCGAACCTGCTTCGGGGCCGATGTCGATGAGCTGATCGGCAGCCCGCATGACCTCCTCTTCGTGCTCAACCACAATAACCGTATTCCCCAGATCCCGCAGGGTTTCCAGTACGCTGACGAGCCGTTTCGTGTCGCGGGGGTGCAGGCCGATACTGGGTTCGTCGAGAATATACATCGAACCGACGAGCGCCGAACCCAGCGACGTTGCCAGCTTGATGCGCTGGTATTCGCCGCCCGACAACGAGTTCGTGAGCCGGTTCAGAGTGAGGTAGCCCAGACCCACCCGTTCCATGTAGTCCAGACGATTCCGGATTTCGACAAGAATTCGTTTGGCAACGTGCTGCTGATGATCGGGAAGTTCAAGCTGTCGGAAATAGGCTGCCGTTTCACTGATGGGCATCAGCACCAAATCCGTAATGGATATTCCTCCGGGTCGCTCCGGCGCACCGGTCGCCACACCCGGAAGTTTCACGTAACCGGCATCTTTGCGCAGGCGGGAGCCCCGGCACTCAGGACAGGTGGTTTTGCCGCGATAGCGCGACAGCATCACCCGATACTGAACTTTAAAGGTCTGACTTTCAACAAAATCGAAGAATGCATTCAGGCCCTGAAAATACCGGTTCCCTGTCCAGAGGATGTCTCTCTGCTCCTGGGTCAACTCCTTGTAAGGCCGGTGAATGGGGAAGTCGAAGCGAATGCCGTTTTTCAGCAGAGGTTTCAAAAACTCCTCGCTCATTTTCTCGCTCCGCCAGGGCGCAATGGCCCCCTCGAAAACCGACAGATTCTTATCCGGAATGACCAGATCCGGGTCGATGCCCAGCACCTTCCCGAAACCGTCGCAGCGACGGCAGGCACCGTAAGGGTTATTGAATGTGAACAGGTTGACACTCGGCTCTTCGAACACAATGCCGTCCAGTTCGAACTTATCCGAAAACGTTCTCGACTCCTTCCCCACGATGTCGACCCGGCAGATGCAGTCGCCTTCATTGAAGGCCGTCTGAACCGAGTCGGAGAACCGGTACTGATTATCTTCTTCCGGCCTGCCATCGGGGCCGAATTGCACAGTCCCCCGGTCAATAAGAATTTCCAGCATGGCGCCTTCGAGCGCATCTGCCGCCGACGGTCCTTTCTCCAGCAGTTCTTCGATAAACAGCACCTGCCGACCCGATGAACCATCGTCGGCCACAATGCGGGTGTAGCCTTTCTGAAGCAGGATTTTCAGTTCGTATTCCAGCGACCGGTCGGGTCGCACCGCCAGCGGGGCCATAATCATCACCCGCTGTCCTTCTTCGAAGGTGTAGAGGTAATCCACAACGTCCGTAACCGTATCCCGCCGCACCTCGCGACCCGAAACCGGGGAATAAGTAACGCCTACCCGGGCAAAGAGAAGCTTTAAATAATCGTAAATTTCGGTGGACGTTCCGACGGTAGAACGCGGATTGCGGGTCGAAACCTTCTGCTCGATGGCAATGGCGGGCGAAACGCCTTTGATAAAATCGACTTCGGGCTTTTCCATCCGGCCCAGAAACTGCCGGGCGTAGCTGCTCAGACTTTCGACGTACATGCGCTGGCCTTCAGCAAACAGCGTATCGAACGCCAGCGACGATTTGCCGGAACCGGACAGGCCCGAAATGACAACCAGTTTGTTACGGGGAATGGCAACGTCGATGTTTTTCAGATTGTGGACGCGGGCACCTTTAATGATGATATATTGCCGGGGATCGAGACGTTCAACACCGGATTTCTGGAGCGGACTAACCGATAAATTCATCTGTACATGTAGCAAAACCCTATCTGAAAGCTAACGGTTTTCGGAGGAGTATAGTTTCTGAAGAAATAATAAGTTGTATCGCAGAGTTAAGCAGAGAAGAGCAGAGTTTAACAGAGAAAATTTTTAAGAATATTCCGCTTAACTTCTTCATCTCCGCGTAGCCGCGGACCGCTCCGTGATATAACTCCTAACTCGCTGACGCCACTATGAATTTTTACGAAGAGGATATCTACAAACTTTTGCTGGCGATGCTGCTGGGCGGTTTGATCGGTGCCGAGCGGGAGTATCGCAGTAAAGCCGCCGGTCTGCGGACAACCATTATGATTTGCCTGGGGTCGACCCTATTTACGCTGGTGTCGCAGCGGCTGGGCGTCGGTGAGACCGACCGCATCGCCGCCAACATCGTCAATGGCATCGGCTTTCTGGGAGCCGGGATTATCTATAAGGAAGACAACCGCGTAAAGGGCCTTACAACTGCCGCTACCATCTGGGCCGTCGCCGCCCTGGGCATGTGCCTGGGCGGAGGATTCTACGATATAGCTTTAGTAGGTTTCGGCGTTGTGATGGGGTCGCTGCTCCTGTTGACCAACTTCGCCAACCGCATTTCCCGCATCAACCAGACCCGGCACTACCGCATCTCGACGGCGTTTAAAAATAAAACCCTCAACAACTACGAAAAGCTGTTTGAAGACTGCGGATTAAGACCTTCGCGGGAACAGCAAATCCGAACAGGTAACGAAATTACGGGAAGCTGGAAAGTACGCGGCCCGGAGAAGGCACACGAAAAATGCATCCGTCGACTGCTCAACGACCCGGAGGTGAAAGAATTTGAGTTCTAGCCGCCCCGATGACCTGCGCTACCACGGTTTCGTCGGTCTCGATGCGCTCAAATTCCGCCGGAGCGGCCGACGCCATCGGCACCCGGCTCTGCCGAAACTGCATCGGACTTTCGTACGTTCGTTTGCCCGTCAGGTGCAGCGCCTGAACGCCCGTTGCCGCCAGTAAAGCAGCGTTTCGTGGGGTAACGCCCGCTCCGGCCATAATTTCGATACGGCCTCTGGTCTGCCGGACCAGTTCGCCGAGCAGCGGAATGCCCGCTTCGGCGCCGGGCTGCTGCCCCGACGTCAGGATACGGCGGGCACCGGTTCGGATAATTACCTCCAGCGCTTCGAACGGGTCGCGGGTCACGTCGAAGGCCCGGTGAAACGTGACCGGAAGCGGATGGGCCCATGCGACCATTTCGCGGGTCAGCCCTTCATCGACGGTTCCGTCGGCGTTTAAAAAACCAAAAACAAGGCCATCGACTTTCAATTGTCGGGCCATGTCGATGTCACGGCGCATAACGTCACGTTCTTCCTCGGTATAGAGAAAATCGCCGCCCCGGGGCCGGATCATAACGTACAGGTCGATGTGAAGTCGCTGTCGGGCCAGTTCGATGAGTCCGTAGCTGGGCGTGGTGCCGCCTTCGGCCAGACCGCCGCACAGTTCAACACGGTTGGCCCCCGCCCGCTGCGCCCGCAGACAGGATTCCAGCGAAAATGCGCATACTTCGATCGTCATATTCAGGACTCGACCTTATCCGTTTCGGCGTTATTGAGCCGGACAGCGGAATAAACGAGGTCTTTCAGGAAACCGGTCAGTTCCTCTTCGCTTTTCGTCTGACCAAAATCCGTCAGTGACGGTAGATGATGCATAAAGAAATACTGGTAATGAGCCATTTCGATAAGCGTACTCGCCAGCGAACGGGAATAAGGATAACTCGAATTGCATTCCGAAATAATGGCGGCAATATGGGCGCAGAGGTCTTTATAGGGTTTGAACAACTGCTGCTTGTTGTCTTCCGTTACGTGACGTGTCAGATACGCTTTGCTGGACTCTTTCACAACGAGCTGATGAAGTGCGCCGAAGTCGATAAACTCCTGCTGCGGAATGGGTGCCTCCTTTCTGAGCAGCAGGAGCTGAATGGTGATATCCAGTTTTTCAACCGGGTTTTTGAGCGAATGCGTGAAAAAATTCAGTTGAAAATCCATCCAGCGCCAGTACCAGGTCACCAGATACACCAGCAACCGGTGCTTGTTCTCGAAATACCGGTAAACGCTCGACTCGTTGGTATGTAATCGGGTTGCCAGTTTTTTAAACGTAAAATCTTCGAAACCCAATTCATTGAAGAGCAGAACTCCTTCCTGCACAATTCGCCGCCCTAAAGATGATTGCTCCGGGTCGCGCAGATACAAATGCTCATTGATCCGCACCGAGACCTTGTATTCCATGCCTTTTATCTTCAGTGTAGTTAATCGTCAAAGATAGAGTTACCGTATAGTGAACACAAATAAAAGTGATACTATCTAAAAGAAAACCTATGCTATCTTTGTAAGCGGGACTCCCGACCGTAGCTTATACCCCATGCAGTCAGCCACTGAACGTCCGGTGAACGCTCCGGTGCCCCTCTTCCGGGGGCGGCAGCTTGTGATTGCTACCATGCATGGGAAAGAAACTGTCGTTGCGCCCCGGCTGGGGCAGGCTCTGGGCGTCGTCTGTCGGATAGCCGGTGGGCTGAATACCGACCGCTTCGGTACGTTCAGCGGCGAAATACCCCGAACGGTGTCGCCTCTGGAGGCCGCCCGCCAGAAAATTGAAGAAGCCATGCGGTTGACGGGCCTAACGCTGGCCGTCGCCAGCGAAGGCTCGTTTGGACCACATCCGCAGATTCCGTTTGTGGCCGCCGATACGGAGCTGCTGCTGCTGCATGATGCCGAAACGGGGCTGGAGGTTCTGGCAGAGGTAGTTTCTACAGACACCAATTTTGCCAGCGGGGTTGCCAACTCCAGCAGTGACCTGGCGGATTTTGCCGAAAAAACCCTCTTCCCGGCGCATGGTCTGATTCTCAGGAACGAGTCGGGTATTCTCGCCAAAGGCATCCACGACTGGTCGGTGCTGGAGGCTCTGGCCCGACAGGTCTGGGATCAGGGCGGCACACTCACCGTGGAAACCGACATGCGGGCCATGCACAATCCCAGCCGTATGCGGGTCATCGCGTCCTGTGCCGAAGCGCTGACGAACAAACTGGCTTCGGCCTGTCCGGTTTGTCACTGGCCGGGTTTTTCCATTACGGAGCGTCGACCGGGTTTGCCCTGCGGTCAGTGCGGCCTGCCTACCCGTCTGCGCCAAACCGACGTATACACCTGTAAGCGGTGCGGCTTCAGGGATGAAAAAAAGGTCAGCGACGCTGCCGCTGACCCCATGTACTGCGATTTCTGCAACCCCTGAACTCAGTGGGGCGGCTCCGAACTGTCGTTGAGCTGCACCATGTCGCGATTCCGGCGCAGACGCATATTGATAAGCTCGACGACGAGCGAGAATGCCATGGCCGTGTAGAGATACGATTTATCGATTTTCTGATGGAATCCGTTGGCAACCAGAATGATGCCAATAGCAATCAGGAAAGCCAGCGCCAGAATCTGGAGCGTAGGGTTCCGGCTGATGAACCGGCTGATTACGCCCGCGAAGGCCAGCATGACCATCATGGAAATAACCACGGCCAGAATCATGATCCAGACATTATCGACCAGTCCGATAGCCGTCAGGATACTGTCAATCGAAAAAACGGCGTCGATAAGGATAATCTGAAACAGCACCGCCCCAAAGGACGCATAGGTTTTCTGCTGGGAGGGCGTCATGGCGACTTCCAGTTTGTGATGGATCTCGACGGTGCTTTTTCCGATCAGGAACAACCCGCCCAGGATCAGGATCAGGTCTTTCCAGCTAACGTTGACGGGTCCGCCGCCGGGGTCCTGGATAAAAGGCAGGCTGAAAAGAGTCTGCGTCAGACCCATAAGCCAGGTGATGCCGAACAAGAGCCCTATTCGGAAAAACATAGCCAGGATCAAACCCAGATTTCGGGCACGGGCCTGCTGCTCGCGGGGGAGTTTGTCGGCTACGATCGAGATGAAAATGATGTTGTCGACGCCTAAAACAATTTCCAGAAAAGACAACGTCAACAGACTAATGAGCAAACCAGGGTCGGTCAGATTGGGGAATTCCATGCGTCAATACAGATTGTATGGTAAAAAGTAAGCTTAAATGAAATTCAGGTAGTAGTGTAACCGGCTTACAGGCAGGTTGTTTGGTGAAATAAAAACTGATGGGAACCGGAGCCGACCCAAAGCGGTTGCCAAACGGGTAAATCGGGAACGAAACATTTACCAGTGGCTTCAGTTATAGGCTATCAAAAGGCTTTTTCCGCAAAAGGCCTTGCATATTCAATTTTTTTTACTTTTGCACTCTTATCGACAAGTGGTTGACATTTTATTGTAAAAAGAAAAGCCTATGTACTGGACGCTCGAATTGGCTTCCTATCTGGAAGATGCCCCCTGGCCGGCTACCAAAGATGAACTGATTGACTATTCTATTCGCTCCGGCGCACCACTGGAAGTCGTTGAAAATTTGCAGGAACTGGAGGATGACGGCCAGCCTTATGAAAGCATCGAAGAGATCTGGCCCGACTATCCGACAAAGGACGATTTCTTTTTCAACGAGGACGAATATTAGACAGTCTGTTCATGGTAAAATAACAAAAGCGATCCCGCCGGGATCGCTTTTGTTATTTTACCCCGTAACCCGGAAAGGCTTTCCGGGTATGTGCGAAGCACATGATATTTATGCCTTCGGCACACCCGGAAAGGCTTCGCTCCGGCGACCCGGTCCGGGTTACGGGTTGCGGACTTTGCTCAGCGGCTTGTTGTATTTACGGGGGGCATACAGAAATCCGAATGCCTCGGCGCCATCGCGGGCGTGCACTTTGTGATGTACGTAATGCGCCCGGATGATACGTTTCAGATACGGGTTCCGGGCCGTGAAGCTGATCTTCACCCGCCGGTGAACGATAATATCGTGAAAGATAAAATAAAAGATACCGTACAGCGTCACGCCGATGCCAATCGGGGCCAGAAACCACAGCGACGGCACTTCCATACCCACAACTACCGTCGCCACCGCTGCCACGCTGAACAGGACGCTGAACCAGTCGTTCCGCTCGAAAAAACCTTTGTGCGGCTCGTGGTGCGATTTGTGCCAGCGCCACATAAATCCGTGCATAACGTATTTGTGAGTCAGCCAGGCAATGCCCTCCATTAACACGAATGTTATCAGTACAATGGCAACGTTTACAACCATTTCGCTGTTAATTAATCAGTTCAACATACGTAACAAAAGAAGGAAGAGGCCGGTTACGAAGATAAGGCATTCGCACGAAAAATTTTTGTGGCTGCCAGTGTCCGACTTGTTCATTTATTCGTACATTTCGTCGTAAGCAGACTTTCGGGTCTGCCACACCACATACTCCTGCAACGGATGGACTACAGGGCGCTTAAAGAACTGGTCAGACGGGGTGAGGGATCCCATCTGGAGTTTAAACTAAAGGCCAATCATCCCGAACGCATCGTCCGCGAGATAGTCGCCTTTGCCAACACGGAAGGCGGTCGGCTCCTCATCGGCATCGGCGACGACAAAACCATCCAGGGCCTGAAACACGCCGACGAAGATGAGTTTCTGCTGGTAAGGGCCATCGAAAAATACTGCACCCCGGCCATCGACTACCGCATTGAACGCATTTCACTGAATGCAGAGCGCGACGTGCTGGTCTTCAACGTCCCCGAAAGCCCAGTAAAGCCGCATTATGTAGTGGTCGACCCGGTTAACGACATCCGCCGGGCCTATGTGCGCGTGGCCGACAAGTCCGTACAGGCCAGCAAGGAAGTGCGCGAAATCCTGAGAGGCGAACGAGTGTCCCGCAACATCCGGTTTTCGTATGGCGACAAGGAGCGTACGCTGATGCACCATCTGGGTAAGAATGAGAGCATTACCGTCGACGGCTTCGCTACGATTGCCAATATTCCCCGCAAAATGGCCTCCCGAACCCTGGTGCTGCTGGTGCTGGCGAACGTTCTGGAAATTCATCCCAACGAAATGGTCGACCACTTCACCGCCCGGGCCGCCTGACGGTCACGTTAGTATCTAATCCGCTATTTTACATTATATTTGTTAATACAGAGTCTCTATGGAGCGGGCCTGATTTACTGCAATAGATCAGTCGTCCAATCCGTTTGATTTCTAAGCGCCGGTTTGCCGGGGGCGGCTTTGCGACCTGATCCGTAATTCATAACGATGCATTCTCTCATTTTCCATAAAAAAGGCAGATTCAGGCGGGTCATGCTGACCGGGCTGGCTCTCTGGCTCGTCTCCTTCTACGTCGAAGCTCAGCGTCGGCCCAAACCGGCGGATGCCACCGTGGGCCACGGTGTCGAAGAGTCGATTTTTACGGAAGGAATGAAGTTCATGATGATGGATGAGCCCGCCCGGGCCGTTCCACAGTTTGAAAAAGTGATTCAGCTTTATCCGGAACAACCCGCCGCTTATTTCGCACTGGCACAGGCTCTGATGAAACAGGGCAAAACCGAGGAGGCGCTGCCCAGAGCCCAGAAAGCCGTACAACTCGACGGTGGCAGCAACAAATATTACGCCCTTCAGTTAGCCGAACTGTATGTGAAGCAGAAACGCTACGCCGATGCCGAAAAGCTGTATGAGGAACTCATCCGCAAAAGCCCCGACAATATCGAATACGGCGTTGAACTGGCGGCCATCTACCTTTTTGACGAGAAGCCCGACAAGGCCCTCGACATGTACGACAAGGTCGAAAAGTCGCTGGGACTGAATGAGGAGATTACCCGCCAGAAGCAGCGTATTTATCTGAAACAGAACAAAGTCGACAAAGCGATTCAGGAAGCGGAACGGCTGGTGGCCTCTGAGCCCTCTGAGCCGGAATACTTGCTGGAGGGGGCCGAACTGCTGCTCGAAAACAACCGGGCCGACGAAGCCGCCCGCTGGCTCGACCGCGCTCTGAAAATAAATCCCGATCTGCCCCAGGCGCACATCATGCTGGCCGACCTCTACCGGCGGCAGGGTAATCTGGAAAAGACCAGCCAGGAGCTTAATTTCGTTTTCGCGAACCCCAATCTGGAAGCCGACGCTAAAGCCCGTATTTTAGCCAGTTATCTCGGGCTCGTGGGCAACGATCAGAAGGCGCAGCAGAATGCCCTGAATCTGGCCCGTGAACTGGCTAAAGCGCACCCCAACGACGCCAAATCGCAGATTATTTACGGCGACCTGCTTGTTCAGCAGAACCAGAAAGCGGAAGCCCGGAAGCATTATTTGCGGGCCATTCAGTTGGATAAGTCGGTATTCGAGGTTTGGGCGGCCATCATTCAGATCGATGGCGAAATGAACCAGATGGACAGCGTGCTGACCCATACAGAGCAGGCGCTGGAGATTTTCCCTAATCAGGGCATGTTCTGGTTTTATAACGGCATGGCTCATTATATCCGAAAAGACTACAAACAGGCGGTCGAATCGCTGGAAGAAGCCCGTCGGCTGCTGGCGGGCAATCCAAAGGTGCTGAAAGACGTCAATGCCCAGCTTGGCGACGCCTATAACGGTCTGGGCGATCATGCCCGTTCGGATGAAGCATACGAACTGGTTCTGAAAGAAGACCCTGACAATGACCATGTTCTGAACAACTACAGCTATTTCCTGTCGCTGCGAAAGGAAAAACTTCCGCTGGCGCTGCAGCTTTCCGAACGGCTGGTAGAGCGCAATCAGGACAATCCCACCTACCTCGACACCCACGCCTGGGTACTCTACGTCATGAAGGACTACACAAAAGCCCGGACGTTTCTGGAAAAGGCGGTGAAGGACGAGCAGAAAGCGAGCGGCACCATTCTGGAACATTACGGCGACGTGTTGTTCCAACTGGGCGAACGCGACAAGGCCGTCGAGCAGTGGAAAAAAGCAAAACAAAAAGGAGAAACCAGCGACCGGCTGGACAAAAAAATCGCAACCGGTAAAATTTATGAATAAATACTGGGTGGGATTGCTTTGTGTGGTCGTGCTGCTATTGTCGGATGGGTGCCGCAAGCGCCGTATGTTTCGGAATGCCCCCCCGTCGCCCCGTGTGGACACCGTGGCGGTCTCAGACTCTGTAACAGCCGATACGCTGGCCGCCAACCCCGCCCCGCTACCCTCGGTCGACCCTCGTCTCAACGTCGATCAGATTGATTTCAATTATCTGACGGCCAAATCCAAAGTCTCCTTCAAGAGTAAAGACCAGGATATCAACAACGCCAGCGTCAACCTGCGTATCCGCAAAGACAGCCTCATCTGGCTGTCGGTGACGGGAGCAGGCATCGAAGTGGCCCGGGCGCTGATTTCGCCGGATTCCATCGTGGTCATGGACCGGATTCACCGCGAATATGCCGTGTATGACTACGCGGCCCTGAGCAACCGTTTCAATTTCAACCTGACCTACGACCTGCTCCAGTCACTGGTGGTTGGCAACCTGCCGCTGCCCAAAGAACCTGCTCAGAAAATCAAGAACGAACGGGATTTTCTGCTGCTGCGGCAGAGCGAAGGCAAGGTGCTGGTTGAAAACTACATCGGCGAACAGAACCGGAAACTGAAGAAACTGCTGCTGGTCGAACAGCCTACGAAAAACACCCTGAAGCTCGACTACGACGATTTTTCGACGCTCAACAATTTTCTTTTTCCGTTTACCAGCCTGATCACGCTCGATTACCAGTCCGGAAGCGACGGGCAATTTTATCAGACTTTGTTACGGATTCAGCATAATAAAGTAGAACTTACCGACAAAAATCCGGGCTTTCCGTTCAGTATTCCTCAGAAATACCAGCGGAGATAAGTAGCATAAACAAGCCCTGCGGAATCTGATGCGTATGAAACTCAGTATAGTATGGTGTGGACGAGGGTGGGGAGCATTGTTGTTGGTTGGTCTGATGAGTGTGCTTCTGCCGACCGCCGCCGTCGCCCAGCGGAGCCGTCAGCAATTAGAAAAAGAAAAAAAGCAGAACCTGGAAAAAATGGCGCAGATCCGGACGATTCTGCGTCGTACGTCATCCCAAAAAAAGGCGACTATCGGCCAGTTGAAAGCCCTCGAACAGGAAATTAACGCCCAGTCGAAACAGATTAATCTGATGAATGAGGACGTCCGGCTCATGTCGTCCGAAATCCGGGAGTTGCGCCAGTCCAGCGACGTTCTTCAGAAAGACCTCGATAAATTGAAGGAAGAGTATGCCGACATGATTTATTCCGCCGACAAACGTCGGCGCCAGATCAACCCGCTCGGCTTTCTGTTCGCCGCCGAGAGTTTCAATCAGTTGGTGGCCCGGTACCGGTATCTGCAGCAATATTCCGAAGCCCGCCAGAGCCAGGTACGACAGATGGAAAAAGTGCGGGGCGAGATGATTACCAAACAGCAGGCAACCGAACGGAAAAAGAAGCAGCAGCAGAACACCATTGCCTCCAAGGTGAAGGAGACAAAGCAGCTCGAATCCCTTAAAGATCAGAAAAATCAGGTTGCCCAGGAGCTAAGTCAGAAAGAAATCGAACTTCGAAACGAACTGGCCGAACGGCGCAGTTCCGTGAAGCGCCTCGAAAACGCCATCACCGATATGATTCGCCGGGAAATTCGCGAACGGCAGGAACGGGAACGGCTGGCCCGACTGGCCCGCGAGAAAGCCGAGCGTCTTGAGCGGGAGCGCATCGCCCGTGAGAAAGCTGCCGCCGCCAAAGCTGCTGAGGAAAAACCCTCCGGAGCGCCGGGCGCTGATGCCCCGGCGGCTAAAGCCGAGGAACCCGTAGTGGCCGAAGCGCCTGCCCGCAAGCCCGACGAACGCAGCAATACCCTGCTTAACGACGAAGAAGTGGCCCTGGCCTCCTCATTTGCGGCTTCCCGCCACCGTCTGCCCTGGCCGGTCTCTCGAGGCTTCATCTCCGACCGGTTTGGCAACAAGCCCCACCCAGTGTTGAAGGGTGTTTGGGAAAATAATCCTGGCATCGATATTCAAACTAGTCCAGGCGAAACGGTTCGTTCCGTATATGATGGCGTGGTACGTTACAAGACCTACGTTGTTGGTATGAACAATATTGTCGCCGTTCAGCATGGCGATTACTGGACGGTTTACGCTAAACTTCGCAGCGTGTCGGTTCAGGTGGGGCAGCGCGTGAAGGCCCGTGAGCCGGTTGGGGTGGTTGCCACTGATAAGGATGGTGTGGCAGAAGTGCAGTTTCAGGTCTGGAAAGATACTAAACAACTCAATCCTGAACCCTGGCTGGCGCCCCGCTGAACAACCCTCCGATGGGATATTGTACGTTTTCGGTCTGTACTTGCTTAACTTGCAGCCCGAAACGCGAAACGCACAACGCCCATGTCCGTACATAACCCCGACATCAAACGGGTTACGACCCACGTTATTCAGGAACTGAAGAACAAAGGGGAGAAAATTTCCGCACTGACGGCCTATGATTATTCGATGGCCCGGATTGTCGATGCTGCCGGTATCGAAATCATCCTGGTCGGCGACTCGGCCTCCAACGTCATGGCCGGTCATGAAACGACGCTGCCCATTACGCTGGACCAGATGATCTATCATGCCTCCTCCGTGGTGCGGGCCGTGAAGAGGGCGCTGGTGGTAGTCGACCTGCCGTTTGGCTCCTATCAGGGAAATTCCTCAGAGGCGCTGCGGTCGGCTATCCGGATCATGAAGGAATCGGGGGCTCACGCCGTCAAGCTGGAGGGGGGACTGGAGGTCAGAGAGTCTGTCATCCGCATTCTGAGCGCGGGCGTCCCCGTAATGGGGCATCTCGGCCTGACGCCGCAATCCATTTATAAATTCGGGACGTATGCGGTTCGGGCGAAAGAGGAAGCCGAGGCTGCCAAGCTGATTGAAGACGCCCGTATGCTGGAAGAAATCGGCTGCTTCGGGATTGTACTCGAAAAAATTCCGGCGGCGCTGACCAGACAGGTCTCGCAAAGCCTCACTATTCCGACCATCGGCATTGGGGCCGGTCCGGATGCCGACGGGCAGATTCTGGTCCTCCACGACCTGCTGGGCATTACCAAAGAGTTCAAGCCCCGCTTCCTGCGTCGTTATGCTGAGCTGAACGATATCATGACCGGTGCCATCGGTCAGTATGTTTCGGACGTAAAAGCCCGCCATTTCCCGAACGAAAAGGAGGCGTATTGAAGTTACGTTTGTAACCCGGAACGTCTTTCCGGGGTTGTAACATGGTGCCCGGAAAGTCGTTCCGGGTTATAGAGCAGACTCATGAAGAAACATAAGAAACCGTTCGTCGTCGTCTACGAAGACAATCACCTCATTGTCGTCAACAAGGAACCGGGTGTGCTCGTGCAGGGCGACCGAACCGGCGACGTGACGCTGGGCGATATGGTGAAAACCTATATCAAAGAGAAATACGAAAAACCCGGTGAGGTTTTTCTGGGAACCGTACACCGCCTCGACCGGCCTGTGAGCGGCCTGGTGGTATTTGCCCGTACCTCGAAAGCGCTTGAGCGGATGAACGAAATTTTCCGGAAGCGGCAGGTGCAGAAGACCTACTGGGCGGTGGTGGGGCGTAAACCCGCCGAAGAAAAAGGCAAACTAACGCACTGGCTGCTGAAAGACGAAGCGCTCAACCAGGTGAAGGCGTATGATTATGAGGTTACAGGATCGCAGAAGGCAGAACTGACTTACCGGCTCCTGGGTAAGGTCAATGAGCATTACCTGCTGGAGGTCAATCCCATTACGGGCCGTCCGCATCAGATTCGGGTCCAACTGGCAACGATGGGGTGCCCTATCCGGGGCGACGTGAAATACGGCTATCCGCGACTGAATCCGGATGCCTGCATCAATCTGCATGCCCGGCGTCTGTATTTCATCCATCCGGTAAAAAAAGAACCCCTGATTTGTAAGGCAGGGGTTCCGAACGATCCGTTCTGGGAGGAATTTCTATCGCTGGATACCGAAGATTACAAAGACAAAAATCTGGATTTCATCTATTGAGGTTTCCGGTGGGCAGGCAGCGTACGCAGCCGGGCTTCCATGAGGAGGCCATAGGTCTCTCGTTCAGGGCCCGACAGTGCCGAGTTATGAATATGACTGACTCGAGGACGAGTCGATGTCGGTCCAGATTTGGTTCATGACCCGCTCGGCCATCTGGAAAGCCCCCTGAAGAGCGCCGAATGCAATACAAAGGGGCAGAATAACCGGCAGGAAGAACACCCACTGCAAAATCATGTACAATCTAACTTTCTTCATCTCTGTATGTTGGGTATAAGGTAGTAACACTTACGGTTTTACGGAGTCGGTCAGGTACTTATACAAGCCTTAAGCAAGTCTGACAATGATTCTACTTAGCCAAACAAACTATGACTTTATTCAAAAATAATCTTGTTTAAAGTCTATAACAAAGTTATTCAAAAAAAAGGTTTAAAAATGCGGAGACGGTAACATTAACTGCTTTTTAATCAGCGTAAAAAAGTATAAATTTAAGACTGATTTTGTAAGTATCTGCCAGGAAAAATACAATATGCTGAATGTGATTCAACTGTTGCCGGATTCCATCGCCAACCAGATTGCGGCGGGTGAGGTGGTGCAGCGACCGGCATCGGTGGTGAAAGAGCTACTGGAGAACGCCATAGATGCCCGGGCGAAATCGATTCAGGTGGTTATCCGGGATGCGGGCCGAACGCTCATCCAAATCATCGATGACGGCATCGGCATGTCCGAAACCGACGCTCGTATGAGTTTTGAGCGTCATGCCACGTCTAAAATCCGCTCATCGGACGATCTGTTCCGCATCCGCACAATGGGCTTTCGGGGCGAGGCGCTGGCTTCGATTGCCGCCGTGGCCCAGGTGGAAATGCGTACCCGACGGTCCGACGCCACCGATGAACTCGGCACCCTGATTCGGGTCGAAGGCTCGGAACTCAAAACGCAGGAGGCCATTTCCTGTCTGCCGGGCACGAACATTCTCGTCAAGAACCTGTTCTTCAACGTTCCGGCCCGCCGCAACTTTCTCAAGTCGAACTCCGTGGAGATGCGTCACGTCCTGGATGAGTTCCAGCGGGTGGCCCTGGCAAACCCCGAAGTGGCGTTTTCTCTGTATCAGAACGACGACGAGACCTATAACCTGCCCGCCGGGAAGCTCAGCCGCCGCATTATCGATTATTTCGGAAAATCGTATCGGGAGCAACTGGCCTATTGTGAGGAAGAAACTTCCTACGTGAAAGTCCGGGGTTACATCGGCAAACCCGAACTGGCCCGCAAATCGCGCAATGAGCAGTTTTTTTTCGTCAACAACCGTTTCATCAAGCATAACTATCTGCACCATGCGGTCGTTGGAGCCTATGAAGGCACCATACAGGAAGGCCATCATCCGTTCTACGTTCTATTTATCGACATCGACCCCTCGCATATCGACATCAATATTCACCCGACTAAGACAGAGATAAAGTTTGACGACGAGCGATCGGTATACGCCATTGTGATGGCCGCCGTCCGGAAAGCCGTGGGTGTATATAACCTCGCTCCGTCGCTCGACTTCGAGTCAGACGTGAATTTTCTGCCGATAACCCCGTCCAGCCGTTCCGCCGCCGACCCGGGTGCTGCCGGCATCCGATCCGTCACCCCGTCGTGGTCGCAGCCCGAAAGCCGGGGCGGCGGTTCGTCGCCGGAATGGGAACGCGGCTACGGCGGTGAACCGCCCCGGCGACAGGACGCCCGGAACTGGCAGGCACTGTTCGAGGGTTTCGACGAAACCAGAGCACCCGCTGCGCCGGGCCAGCCCGAACCGGAGGCGGGCGCTCCGGCGGCTGTAACCGTGGGCAGTCGGGCCAATCAACTGGCGCTGTCGGGAATCCAGACCGAGGAGGTAGGACAAAATCTGCTGCAGATACACAATCGCTACATTCTTACGGCGTTGAAATCAGGAATGCTGGTAATCGACCAGCGGGCGGCCTATGAGCGCATTCTGTATGACCAGTATCACGCGGCTATCACCAGACGCGAGGGAACTTCGCAGCAACTGCTTTTTCCGAAAACGGTCACGGTAACGCCCGTCGATTTTCAGCTCGCGCTCGAACTGCGGGACGACCTGACCAGCCTGGGTTTTGTTTTCGACGAAATCGGTCAGAATGCATTCATTATCCGGGGCGTTCCGGCGCTGACCGTCGGCGATAACGAAGAAGCACTCTTTGCCAATTTGCTGGCGCAGCTTCGCGAAGATACGGGGCGTCTCAAGCTGGAGAGGGCCGAAATGCTGGCACGGTCACTGGCAAAACGCTCGGCGGCGCGGCATCAGACCCCGCTGACGGTAACAGAAATGAAGGCGCTGGCGGATCAGTTGTTCGCTTCATCGAATCCAAGTTATACCCCCGGCGGCGAGCCCATCACGACGGTTCTGACGTTGGATAAAATTGCAGGACTGTTTAGGTTATAAATTTGTTTTTATACGAACAAAGATTCGAATTTTATGATGATGACGCCGGTTGTCAGGATGCTCCTGATTATGAACGTGGGTGTTTTTTTACTGGAAGCCACCGGAGTTAACCTGATTGACCGTTTTGGGCTGCGCTCGGTACTGTCGCCTGCGTTTGCGCCGTATCAGTTTGTGACGCACATGTTTCTGCACGCCGGATTCATGCATCTGTTCAGCAATATGCTGGGGTTGTTTGTATTTGGGCCCATGCTGGAGCGGGTCTGGGGCAGCAACCGGTTTCTGTTTTTTTACTTTTTCACCGGTATCGGTGCCGGATTGCTGTTTTCGGGAATAAACTATTATGAAACCAGCGAGTTACGTGATTCAGTAATGGTTTTCAACGCCGGGCCGTCGCCGGAAGCGCTACAGAATTTTCTGTACAGAAATTCACCATCGCTGCTGGCCGAGTTCGACAATTTCCTCAATGCGTTTGAGGATAATCCCGGCGATTCCGCCTACATACGGGGAAGTATTAAAATTGTAAACAGCTACTATGCTCAACAGGTTAATATACCGATGGTTGGCGCTTCGGGAGCCATCTTCGGAATCCTGATGGCATTTGGATTATTATTCCCGAATACCGAACTTTTCCTATTGTTTCCGCCGATCCCGATCAAGGCCAAATACCTGGTCGCTTTCTACGGAGCCTATGAGTTGTATTCAGGCGTTTACCGGACGCAATCTGATAATGTAGCCCACTTTGCACACATTGGCGGGATGTTGTTTGCCTTCATCCTGGTGAGATACTGGAATACGCAACGTAAAAATTTTTATTGAGTGATGAGTGGCCTGTTCAACGATTTCCGGAGCGAGTTCAATAAGCCCAACAACACGTTGGTACAGCTTATATTGATTAATACGATTGTTTTTCTGTTGCTGCTGGTTTTGAAAGTCGTACTGGTTCTGGGCGAAACCAAGGACGTGTACGACGTCATTGCCAATCAGCTTCGGCTACCCGCTTCTCTGAATGTATTCATTACCCGGCCCTGGACGCTTATCACCTACTTTTTCACCCACGAAGAGGTATTTCATATTCTGTTCAACATGCTGTTTCTCTACTGGTTCGGGCGGCTGGTAGACGAATACCTGGGCAGCCGCCGACTGGTTGCCCTGTACATGCTGGGCGGACTGGCGGGCGGTCTGGCTTACATGGCAATCTATAATCTGATGCCTCATTTTCAGGCCGTGGTTTCCGATTCGCGGATGCTGGGTGCTTCGGCGGCGGCTTTTTCGGTGGCGGTCGGAGCCTCCACCCTGCTGCCTAATTATACCTTTCATCTGCTCTTTTTCGGACCGGTACGAATCAAATACATCGCCTTTTTCTACATCGTTCTGTCGCTGGCGCAGTCGATTGGCCCCAATGCGGGAGGGAATCTGGCGCATCTGGGCGGCGCCCTGATGGGTTTTGCATTTATCAAACTGCTGCAGAACGGCACCGACATCGGTCAGCCACTCTACTGGGTGCTCGACGGCTGGCAGAGCCTGTTCCGGAAGAAGCCCCCGGTAAAAGTTTCGTACCGTCAGCGCAGCAGCGCCAGTCCGCATGTTGCCGGTTATAGCGCTTCCCCTACCTCTTCTTCGATGGCAATGCCCGATCAGGATGAAATCGACGCTATTCTGGACAAAATTTCCCGTTCGGGCTATGAAAGTCTGACCCGGGAAGAAAAAAATAAATTATTCCGGGCCAGCCAGCGAAACTAACAGCTCGACGCCCTGCAAGGCCGATGCGGCGGAGAAACATCCGTCCATCGGCTTTTTTCGTTATATCTGTGGCGTACCTGCGCTCCGTTCGGCGGGGAAAGAACATGAAAGACGCTTTTTTTTCGTACTTTCGCCAGCCGAAACTTCCTTAAACCAGATACTTAAAACAGTTTGATTGCCCTAATCGTTAAAGGAAGACATTCTACCAAGACTACAGCCTACTATGTTAATCACCCCCGGCAAGTTATTAGCCACGATTGACACCCCGGAAGATCTCCGCAACCTGAATCGCGACCAGCTTCACCAAGTTTGTACTGAATTACGACAGTTTATCATCGATAACGTTTCGGTCTACGGCGGCCATTTCGGGGCCAGTCTGGGCGTTGTCGAACTCACCGTCGCTCTTCACTATATTTTCAATACGCCTGACGATCAGCTTGTCTGGGACGTAGGCCACCAGGCCTACGGTCATAAAATTCTGACAGGCCGCCGTCGGCAGTTTCACACGAATCGGTTTTACAAAGGCCTTTCCGGCTTTCCGAAGCGTAAGGAAAGCCCCTACGATACGTTCGGTGTCGGTCACTCGTCGACGTCCATCTCGGCGGCGCTGGGTATGGCCGAAGCCGCCCGGCTGCAGGGAAAAACCAGTCAGCATCATATCGCCGTTATCGGCGATGGCGCCATGACCGCCGGTCTGGCTTTCGAGGGCATGAACCACGCCGGTACGACCGACAGTAACCTGCTCATCATTCTCAACGACAACTGCATGTCCATCGACCCCAACGTGGGGGCGCTGAAGGAATACCTGACCGACATCACTACCTCACCGACCTACAACAAGGTGAAAGATGAAATCTGGAACCTGCTCGGCAAGATGAGCATGTTTGGGAAGTCGGCTCAGGAGATCGTTTCTAAAATTGAATCGGGTCTGAAGGCCTCGCTGCTGCAGCAGAGCAATCTGTTCGAGTCGCTGCACCTGCGCTATTTCGGCCCTATCGACGGTCACGACATCGACCATCTGACGAGTGTTCTGGAAGACCTCAAGGACATTCCCGGACCCAAACTGCTTCACTGCCTGACGGTGAAAGGCAAAGGTTATGGGCCGGCAGAGAAAGACCAGACCAAATGGCATGCGCCGGGTCTGTTCGACAAAGTGACGGGAGAAATTAAGAAGAAGGTATACGACACGCCCCAGCCCCCCAAATATCAGGACGTTTTTGGGCATACGCTGGTCGAACTTGCCGAAGCGAATGAGAAAATCGTGGGTGTAACGCCCGCCATGCCGTCGGGTTCGTCGATGAACATCATGATGAAAGCCATTCCGGAGCGGGCTTTCGACGTGGGTATTGCCGAGCAGCACGCCGTGACATTTTCGGCGGGCATGGCAACGCAGGGCCAGGTGGTTTTCTGCAATATCTATTCGACCTTCATGCAGCGGGCTTACGACCAGGTCATCCACGATGTCTGCATTCAGGAACTGCCAGTCATCTTCTGTCTCGACCGGGCCGGGTTTGCGGGTGCCGACGGGCCGACGCACCACGGTGCCTACGACCTGGCGTATATGCGGTGCGTTCCGAACATGATTGTTTCCTCGCCCATGAATGAGCAGGAGCTTCGTAATCTGATGTTTACGGCGGCTTCCGACGAGGTTCAGCAGGGTCAGCGGGCCTTCACAATCCGCTACCCCCGGGGTGAAGGCGTGATGCCCAACTGGCGTACGCCCCTGGAAAAAATCGAGATTGGCAGAGGCCGCAGGATCCGATCTGGTGAAGAAGTCGCCATTCTGACCATCGGCCACATCGGTAATTATGCCATTACGGCCTGCGAGACCCTTGAAAAGGAAGGCATCCGTCCGGCCCATTACGACATGCGCTTTGTGAAACCGCTGGATGAAGACCTGCTGCATGAGATCTTTTCGCAGTATGACAAAGTGGTGACCGTCGAGGATGGCTGCGTGATGGGTGGTTTTGGCAGCGCCGTACTGGAATTCATGACCGACCACGGGTATATGGCCCGCGTCAAACGGCTGGGCATTCCGGATGCCATCATCGAACACGGCGAGCAGATCGAACTGCACCGCGAATGTGGTTTCGATCCGGACGGCATTGCCAGCGCTGTCAAGGAACTGCTATTTACGCGGCGGATCGTCCGCACCCTGGTTCATTAATCATTACCATGCAGGTATTTAAATTCGGGGGCGCTTCGGTAAAAAACGCCGACAGCGTCCGCAACGTCGCTTCCATTATTCAGCAAAACAGGCACAGTGAACTGGTGGTCGTCATTTCTGCGATGGGAAAAACCACCAATGCCCTCGAAGAAGTCACAACCGCTTACCTTAGCCAGAGCGCCGATCTGCCCGAAGCCTGGCAACGCGTCCGGACGTATCATGAGCAGATTATGCAGGACCTCGCCGGAGACCAGTACGGGCAGCTCTTCGAATCCGTTCTGCAGACCTTCGGTGAACTGGAAAACTATCTGGCCCAGGAGCCGGAAACGGATAAGCCGGACAAAGTATACGATCAGATTGTTTCCTGCGGCGAACTCTTCTCCACCCAGATTGTGAGCGCCTGGCTGAACCAGTGTGGTCTGGATGCCGTCTGGGTCGACGCCCGACGTCTGATTCACACGGACGAGAGCTACCGCGAAGGTCAGGTGCGCTGGGAACGAACCTGCGAGTACATCGACAATACGCTGCGTGACCTGCTGGAAACCAGCATCGTCGTAACGCAGGGCTTCATCGGCAGCAATTCGCAGGGACTCACCACAACACTGGGCCGGGAGGGTTCCGACTATTCCGCCGCTATTTTTGCCTATTGCCTGGACGCCCAGAGCGTAACCATCTGGAAAGACGTACCCGGTGTACTGAACGCCGACCCAAAATACTTCGATGAAACGCTGCTCATCGAAAAACTGACGTATCAGGATGCCATCGAGTTAGCCTTTTACGGCGCAACGGTTATCCACCCGAAAACCATCAAGCCGCTGCAGAATAAGGGGATTCCACTCTTTGTGCGGTCGTTTGTGCAGCCCGAAGCACCGGGTACGGCTATCGGCCCCTTCGACGACCATCTCCGCATCGCTTCATTCATTTTCAAGGTAAATCAACTCCTGATTTCGCTGCACCCCCGTGATTTTTCCTTTATTGCCGAGAATAATCTGAGCCGCATCTTCAGCATTTTTGCCGAATCGGGGGTTAAAATCAATCTGATGCAGAATACTGCCATCAGTTTTTCGGTCGTGGTCGATACAAAACCTGAGCGCAACGCCCGCCTAATTGAACGGCTGAAGGAAGATTTTCGGGTCACGTACAACGAAGGCCTGGAACTCGTCACCATTCGCTACTACGACCAGTCGACCATCGACCGCGTTCTGGTCAACAAAAAACTGCTGCTGGAACAGAAGAGCCGGTACACAGTGCAGTTAGTCGTGAAGGATTTGGGTTAAAACTTCGGACACGAGAGCTGTTTATCTTTCCGGCGGGGCCGCGTGCGCTGGGGCGGAAAATTCTCGAACGTATACGACAGCGAAATCTCGTGAGCGCCGCCGCTGGCCGGACCGAGCGTCGAAATGGTCGTGTCGTAGCTATATCCGATCGAGAAATTGTCCTGCCGGAAACCCACCAGAAACACCAGCGCATCGTGGTTGGGAATGCTCGGCGCATATTTTTTCAGCGGCAATCCCCGATACCAGGTGCCGATAGTCATCGGCGAGTAGGTCAGATAAACGCCTACGTCCAACTGATCGTATTTCCCCTGACGGCGGTAGTTGATGGCCGGAGAGATGGTTTTTTCGCGATTGATTTCGTCCGCCAGACCCGTATACCCCGCAAATGGAATCCGCAGACCCGTGTGGACGCTGAATTTGGTGGGCAGCCGGGTGGGATCACCGCCCGTAAAGGCCAGACTAGGCCGGTTCAGGTGGTGCGCCGAAATGCCCAGCCAATACCAGTCGGAGTAGACAAGACCTCCGGTCGAAAAATCCAGAAACTTAAGCGTGGGCGAACCGTTCTGAATGATGGGTTCCTGGGTAGGCCCGCCGGTCGGGCCCTGATTGGTCAACTGGTCGCCGAAGGTCAGCCCGAACCAGTCGACGGTGCGGTTAACGTATGACCCCTGTAAGCCCAGCCGGACGAAGGTTTGCTCCGAGACCTGAAGCTGGTAGGAATATTGCAGGCCGATGTCTGTCGACCGCAGCCGTCCCTGTCCCTGATTATCACTCTGCAGCAGCAGACCCACACCGCTTTTATAGCGTTCGAAATAGTGGTCGACGCCAACGAGCGTCGTGACATAATTGGTAATATTAGGCCACTGATTGCGGTAGTTGGCCGTAACGCGGGGGGCCAGTGCTGCACCCGCAAAAGCCGGATTCAGATAGAGCGGAGCCGCATAAAACTGCGAAAATTGCGGGTCCTGCCCCTTCGCAACCATCAGGGTCAGGCAGCTTAGCGCCAGCAAAAGGTAACGTTTGTACATGTTAAATTTCTCTGTGGCAAACAACATGCCGGAATAATCAGTAATTTAAGAAAACATCGCCGGATTCCCTGCAACCCTGTCGGCTGGCTTAGCGTACGGTATAGGTACGATTTCCTGACTAACGAGGTGGTTTTTACAATAAGTTACCTATAAAATTTTACGGTTTCTTATTCGTTTAAAATAACGTAGCGCCTCACTGTTTCTTGTATGATTTGGTAGCGACGGCGGACAGATTCAACTGGTACTCCTGATTGACGAATGACAGCTTCTATACGATGGATGCGATGGGCGGGCACCTGGCTGCTGGGTCTGGCGCTGCTGGCTGGGCAGGTGCAGGCGCAGAAGATTAAGGTAGGTGGCAAACGCTGCGTTCCGGACCCTTCCTGCGAAGAAGGCACAACCTTTGAAGATTCGATTACGACGGGCGTACGGTCCCGTCTCTGGGATTTCGGCGATCCCGGCAGCACCACCGACACCTCGTCGCGGCTGCTGGGCCGGTATGTCTACAAAACGCCCGGACGGTATACGGCCCGCGTTACCCGCACTCTGACCAACGGCACCACCACCCGCGACTCTGTCACGTTTACGATTGGCGTGCCACCCCGGCCCTTTCAGAACTGGCGCAACGACACGACCATCTGCCAGGGCCAGACCATTACGCTGGACCCCTATCCCAACGGGGCCCCTCCGGGCGTGACCTATCTGTGGTATCCAAAAGGCGATACGACCCAGACAATCCAGGTCGATAGTTCCGGCTGTTACTCCGTCGAAGCCTTCGACTCGTCGGGCTGCTCGTTCGAGGACCGTATCAACGTTAAGGTCTGCTATGAACAGCCCCAGCAGCAGGGCGCCAAGTGGCATTTTGGCAACAATGCCGGTCTCGATTTCGCGGGCGGCGGCAGTCCTTCCCCCATCGAGGATTCCAAACTCAATACGGTCGAAGGAGCATCGTCTATTTCCAATACGAAAGGACAATTACTTTTTTATACCGACGGACTGGTCATCTTCGACCGGGACGGCAACCAGATGCCCTCGCTGATTCCGGGTGATACGGTGAAACTGGGCGGCAACCAGCGTTCGACGCAGGCGGCGCTGATTGTACCGCAGCCCACCTGCCGGGGTTGCGAATACCTCTATCGGGTGTATACGACAACGGAAATCAACGGAACGCGGGTGCTTACTTACTCCGTGGTCGATATGCGCCGCAACAAAGGCAAGGGCGCCATTGTGGAGAAGAACGTACCGCTGGCGCAGAATGCCACCGAACGGATTGCCTCCGTGCGCAATGACCGGGATACAACTTACTGGGTTATCTCCCGCGATTTTGGCAGTAATACCTTCCGCGTCTATCACATGACCAAAACAGGCCTGTCAGAGCCTAAAACCTATAATCTCGGTTCGGTGCAGGACACGACCACCCAGGGCGAAGGTTATCTGAAAATCGGTCCGGCGGACACCACTGGCAACGGCAATCGCCCGATGGCGATGATCGTACCTGGCCCCCCGCGTAACTACGTCGAACTGTATACGTTCAACGACTCGACAGGCGTCATTACCCCCGGACCGCGCATCGACATTGGGCCAGCCCCACCCAAAGCCTATGGCGTCGAATTTTCGCCCAATGGTCAGAAACTTTATGTCAGCTACCTGGGCGACAGCACCAGAGCCTCTCAGATTGTCAGCTACGACATCAGCAGTCCCGATTCGTCGGCCATTGCCCAGTCTCGATCCGTGCTCGACAGCACGACGACGCGCCAGTATGGAGCGCTGCAAATCGGTTCGGACGGGCGCATCTACGTAGCCGTGAAAGGAGCCGGAGCGCTGGGCGTCATTGAAAATCCGAATGATGAGCTTTTGTCCGGCGGGGCCGTTTTCACGCCGGAGGGCGCTCCTCTGGGCGGCAAAAACAGCCAGTTGGGACTGCCCAACTTCGTCGCCAATTTCAACGAATCGTCCAATCAGGCTGGTTTTTCGTATGCCGATACCTGCGCCGGTTCGCCGACAAACTTCCAGACGTCGCCGTTCTGTCCGCCTCTGAAAGACACCTACACATGGAATTTCGGGGACAATACGGCTCCTGTTTCCGGAACGGCCACCCAGCAGCAGCACACCTATCGCGAACCCGGCACCTATAGCGTCAGCCTGCGCATCGTCACACGCAAGAGTGACGGCGGCGTCTGTAAAGACACCACGATTACCCAGCAGTTGACGATTGTGCGAACCCCGGACCCGGCCAATCTGGGCCCCGACAGGGACACCTGTGGCACCAGCCTGACCATCGACGCAAAAACACAGGCATCGCGGTATATCTGGATTTATAGAGGCAGGGTGATACGGGGTTATAATAGTCGAACACTAACTGTAACACATACCGGGGCGTTCCGCTCCGGCAGGTACATCGTTATTGCCGCCAATGGAGGGTGTTTTCAGGTCGACACCATTCAGGTCACGCTGCGTCGGCCACCTGCCTTTTCACTGGGGCCCGATACAACCTTCTGTCAGGGCCGGTCCGTAACGCTGAACGCTTCCGGCAATTCCTGGACGAGCTACGACTGGAGCAACGGATCGAAAGAGCGCTCCGTCACCATTGACCGACCCGGCACCTATTCCGTGCGCGTGTTTAGCGAAACCACCAAGTGCGAAAACCGGGACACGGTCGTCGTGCGGTCATTGCCCCGCCCCGTGGTGACGGCCCGCCTAACGCCGCCGACAGGCTGCACCATTGCCGACGGCAGTATTCAGCTTCAGGCAGGACCAGCCGCACCCCGGCGTTTCGACTGGCAGAACGCGGACAATGTCCCTCTGGGCGATACATCGGGCGTCCTCCGGAGTGTACCCGACGGTACGTATCGGGTCCGGGTTACCGACGTCAACAACTGCGTCACCGACACTTCATTTGCGCTTCGTTCGGCCAATAGTCTGAATGGTCAGGCCGCCACCACTACCGCCCGCTGTACGGAACCGCTGAGCGGCGCTATCGAGGTTGTTTTCACCAGAGGCAACCCGACGCAGTTTGTCTGGACCGACCGAAGTGGCAACATCGTGGGTAATGGCTCTGCCCTGCGGGGCGTCAACTCCGGTCTGTACCGATTCGAGGCCCGCGACAATGGCGGCTGCGTTTTCCGTCTCGACAGTATTTTCGTAGCTGCCGACACCACGGGCTTTGTCAACCTGGGGCCGGATCGGGGGCAGTGCGTCGGGGACACGCTCGTTCTGCGTTCGCTGCAGCCAAACGTCGCTGGAGACACCTATCAGTGGAGCAGCGGGCAGAATTCGCCCACCATCACCGTCAACACGCCGGGCACCTATCGCCTGACCGTCCGGAACGACCTGACCGGCTGCCGGGGTTCAGACGCCATTACGGTTAGTTTTACCCAGAGGCCCGTTGTTGAAGCTGGACCCAATCTGGACGTCTGTCTCACGCAGCAGTCCGTTCAGTTATCCGGTGCCACGCCGGGCGGCGGCTTCTGGACCGGCAGGGGCGTCGATAGTACGGGACGCTTCACGCCGACTGACAGTCTGGTCGGCGCATCGCCGCTGGTACTGTTCTACACGGTTTCGCAGAATGGCTGTGTCGCCTCCGATCGGCGGGTTCTGTTCGTACAGCGTCCGCCGGTGGTGGAACTGGGCCCCGACACGACGCTTTGCCCATCGCCGACGCTGCGCCTGAGAGCGCCCATAGGCGCCAACACTACGTATGTGTGGTCGACGGGCGCAACCACGGCGTCGATACCCGTCGCCAGCCCCGGCACCTACGCCGTAACGGTGATTCGGGGTGCCTGCACCGTGAGCGATCAGGTTCAGATAGCTTTCCAGGCATTGCCCATTTTCCAGTTGCCCGAGGAGGCTCCGCTATGTGCGGAAGAGAATGGGGTAGCGGCCATTCGGGTGACGGGCGATCGTCGGCTGACCTATTTGTGGCCGCATTCGGGTGAAACCACGCCCTCGGTGTCCGTAAATCGCCTGGGGTCGTATACAGTGCAGGTAACCAACGACGTTGGCTGTACGCGGGAAGATACCGTTCAGGTGGTCGACCGCTGCGAGCCCCGGGTGTTTGTGCCGGATGCCTTCTCGCCCAATGGCGATGGTATCAACGACCGGCTGGACATCTACACTGCTCACATTACGGATTTTGAATTGAAAATCTATAACCGATGGGGCGAGGTCATTTTTGCCACCAACGATCCGGAGCAGAAATGGGACGGCGTTTACCGGGGAGTCAAATACCCGCCGATGGTGTATGCATACCTGATTTCGTACAAAAGCGAGTATTATCCGGAGAGGGCTCCGTCGGTGGTCAGAGGGTCGGTTTTACTCTTAAAATAGTAGGTCAACAGGAGTTTTTTTCGTATATTTGAGTAGCAGTAAACAACCGGGAGGCAGGTTTCTTTTTCGAAGAAAATTACAATTCGGCAACCTGTTTTCCCATCCATCACTACTCTGATACGAACATGCGGAAAGATTATTTGCAGGGAACCCCGGACGGCATGACCAGCACCGAACGGGAAATTGAGCGGGCGCTTCGTCCCCTGTCGTTCGATGATTTTACCGGGCAGGCCAAAGTGCTCGAAAACCTGAAGGTTTTCGTTCAGGCGGCCATGCACCGTGGTGAAGCACTCGACCACGTGCTGCTACATGGACCTCCGGGTCTGGGAAAGACCACACTGTCGCATATCATTGCCAATGAACTGAACTCAGGCATCAAGATGACGTCCGGGCCGGTTCTGGACAAACCCAGTGATCTGGCCGGCCTGTTGACTAACCTGAACGAGAATGATGTGCTGTTCATCGACGAAATTCACCGTCTGAATCCGGTCGTAGAAGAGTATCTGTATTCAGCGATGGAGGATTATAAAATCGATATTATGCTCGATTCGGGTCCGAACGCCCGTACGGTACAGATTAAACTCAATCCGTTTACGCTCATCGGTGCCACCACCCGTGCGGGTCTGCTGACCTCGCCCCTGCGTGCCCGCTTTGGCATCAACTCCCGGCTGGAATACTACGATGCCGCCCTACTGACGTCCATCGTTAAACGTTCGGCGGCCATTTTGGGTACACCCATCGAGGAAGAAGGTGCGTATGAAATTGCCCGCCGGAGCCGGGGAACGCCGCGTATTGCCAATAACCTGCTCCGCCGGACACGCGATTTCGCTCAGGTGAAGGGCAGCGGCATCATTACGGTCGGGATTGCGGAAATGGCGCTGCGGGCGCTCGACGTCGACCAGAATGGTCTGGACGAAATGGACAACCGGATTCTGATGACCATTATCGACAAATTCAAGGGAGGGCCGGTCGGCATTTCGACCATTGCGACGGCCTGCGGCGATGAAGCGGAGACCATTGAAGAAGTATATGAGCCGTTCCTGATCCAGGAGGGATACCTGAAACGAACCTCACGGGGCCGCGAGGCGACCGAAAAAGCCTATCGCCACCTGGGAGTCGTACCATCCTATCGTGATGGCGAATTGTTTTCTTAATGGAAAAGCCGGGACGTTATCCCGGCTTTTTTAGTGTCAATCCGCCCGTTCAGGCAGGGTGTAGTATTTGGTTAGGCCAGTACTTTACTTTTGTAGATGCAGTCGATAATATCGGCGATAGCAGTATCAACCAGAAAGTAGTAGATATTCTTCCCACTTCTGCGAATCTCCAGAATGCCTTTATCCCTCATGTTGATAAGATGGTGGGAAATAAGGGATTGTTCAGCATTGAGATTTTTGTAGATCGTCGAAACATTCAGTTCCTTCTGCTCATTGAGCATCTGAATGATCCGGATACGGAGCGGGTGAGCCACAGCTTTCAGAACGTAAGCGGCCCGCTCAATTTTCTTTTCGTCTTCGTGCACCATCTCTATATTCATTTTAATCAATGGACTCTCCCCAATGGTTTAAAGGTAAAATAATTATAAGCGTACTTAACGGTAAGTATGACGTAATTACTCATTTTTTTTATTAAAAGGTAATGGTTAACCTATATTTAGATGTAAACGTTATTGAATGTTGTTTAGTGTTATGATAATTAGACTCAAAGTTGTCTGTGCGGTCACATTTAATCACGAAAAAAAAATACTGGCCGCCCGCCGAAGCACGCAGATGCCGCTGCCGCTGAAGTGGGAATTTCCCGGTGGAAAAGTCGAAGAGGGCGAACAGGAAACCGATGCTCTGCGGCGGGAATTACAGGAAGAGCTTGATATTCAGCCCGTTATTTTAGACAGGCTGCCGCCATCCGTTCACACGGACGCCCATCGTGTTCTCGAACTGATTCCCTATCTGTGTCGCTACGAACAGCAACGGGACGTCGAACCAACTGAACACGAGGCTGTCCGGTGGCTGGGAGTCGATGACCTGCAAACCCTGGACTGGGCGGCGGCAGACTGGCCCATCGTACGCTACATCGAGGAGAACTGGGCTGGGCTACTTCCTGCCCTTCCAGCCAATGAGAAACACGCCGAACAGAACCAGGGCCGTTCCGATTAACTGATAGAGTGAAATTACTTCTCCCAGCAGTGTGGTTGCCAGCACAATTGTGAAGATGGGGCCGATACTGCCGATGATTGAGGCGTTTCCGGAACCAACGCGTTTAATCCCTTCCGACATCATGAACGTTGGTATCACCGTCACCACAACTGCCATAAGCAGACTGAGCGCATAGACAGGCATGGAATAATGAAAAAGAGCCAGTCCGTTAGCGGCCCAGCAGTGCAGAATGATGGGTAAGGTGGCCGCCATCAGGGCGTAACAGGTATACCGCTGCGAACCCAGCCGGGGAATCATCGAATCGCTGCCTACCAGATAAACGGCATAAATCAGTCCGCTCAGAATGACCCAGAAAGCGCCCAGCCAGATATTCTTCTGCCCGCTTAATCCCAGATTAGGTACAAAAGCGATGATAATGCCCGAATAAGTAAGCGCCAGCGCCACCACCTGAAGCCGGGTAACCCGCCGCCGGTAAAGAGTTGCTCCCAGCAGCAGCACGAAGGTTGGATACACAAACAACAGGATTCGCTCCAGACTGGCCTGAATGTAGACCAGGCCTAAAAAATTGGCATAACTGGCAAGGTAATAACCCGTTGCGCCAAGAACACCCACCCAGACCCAGTTGCGAACCGACAGCCGGGCGGGCGGAAGACGCCGCGAGAGCCGGAACGCTATCAATCCATAAAACGGCAGCGAGAATACCATCCGCAGGGTGAGCAGCGAGATGGAATCGATGGAATAGCTATAGGCAATTTTGATAAGAACGCCCTTGAGGGCAAAACAGAAGGCGGCCAGAAACACCAGCAAAGCGCCGGTCCAGTAGCGAAACCGTGCGGAAGACGTCGTGGTGGTTTCCTGAGTCGTCATTATGTTAAGGTCGCCCTTTGTCGTCGTTGTCTGAACACCCGGAGATGCAATGACGACAAAGGGCGCTGAAAGAATGGGCTGCCCTACTTCTGCCGGAAAAATAGCGTCAGCGGAACGCCGCTGAAGTCGAAATGGGCGCGGAGTTTGTTTTCCAGATACCGCTCATACGGCTCCCGGATATATTGAGGCAGATTACAGAAGAATACGAACGTCGGCGAGGGTGTCGGCAACTGAATCATGTATTTGATTTTGATATGCTTCCCTTTCCACGCGGGCGGCGGATACGCCTCAATTTCGGGCAGAATGGCCTCATTGAGTTTGGATGTCGGCACTTTCTTGTGCTTGTTTTCATACACCTCCATTGCCTTTTCCATTACCTGGAAAATCCGCTGCTTTTCGGTAACCGAGGCAAACACGATGGGCAGATAATCGATAGGGGCCAGCCGCTGATTGATTTCCTTCTTCCACAAATCCGCCGTTTTGGAATCCTTCTCAACCGTATCCCACTTGTTTACCATTAAAACGACGCCCTTTTTGGCCCGAATAGCCTGCCCGATGATGGTCAGGTCCTGTCCCTCCAGTCCACGCGATGCATCGAGCATCATGATACAAACATCCGACTCCTCCATCGCCTTCAGCGAACGCATAACGGAGTAGAACTCGATGTTGTCCTTAATTTTGGCCTTCCGGCGGATGCCCGCCGTATCGGTCAGAATGAAATCTTTGCCGTAGGCTTTGTAGCGGGTGTCGATGGCGTCGCGGGTCGTGCCGGCAATGTCGGTCACGATGCTGCGTTCCTGCCCCAGCAGCACGTTCAGAAATGAAGATTTACCAGCGTTGGGGCGTCCAATGATGGCAATTCGGGGAACACCGGCGTTCGGGTCTTCATTATCGTCACGTTTAAAGTGTTTCACCACCTCATCGAGCAGTTCGCCCGTTCCGCTGCCGGTCATCGACGAGATGGGGTAGATTTCACCCATGCCGAGGGCGTAAAACTCCGCTGCCATCTGGCGACGTTCCTGGCTTTCGGCCTTATTGGCTACGACGAAAACCGGCTTTTTCGAGCGACGCAGCACGTTGGCGAAATCCTGATCCAGGCCCGTAAGTCCCGTTTCGGTGTCGACCATGAACAGCAGTACGCTGGCTTCGTCAATAGCAATTTCGACCTGCTCGCGGATGGACTCCTCGAACGTATCGTCTGAACCAACGACGTATCCACCCGTGTCGATAACTGTAAAATGTTTGCCCGTCCACTCGGCGAATCCGTAGTGACGGTCGCGGGTTACGCCCGGCTGATTATCCATAATGGCCTTCCGCTGTTCAATCAGTCGGTTGAACAGCGTCGATTTCCCTACGTTGGGGCGGCCTACGATTGCAACAATGTTTGCCATACGAGAAGGGAGGAAAGGAGGAAGGGGAAGAAAGGAGGAAGGGGGGTTACTTTATACCACCCTTTTCTCCTTTCTTCCTTTCCTCCCCTTCCTCCTTTTTAATCTTCATACCCAAACCGGCGGAGCGTCTGTTCTTTGCTGCGCCAGTCGGGTTCTACTTTTACAAATGTTTCCAGAAATACTTTTTTGCCGAAGAAGCGTTCCAGTTCTTCCCGGGCCATGATGCCCGTTTTTTTAATCATCTTCCCGCCTTCGCCCAGCAGAATCGACCGCTGTGTGGGCCGCTCGACCAGAATTTCCGCCGAGATTACAATCATATCCTCCCGTTCCTTAAAGCCCGTTACGAGTACTTCGCAGCTATACGGCACTTCTTTTTTGTAGTTCAGAAAGATCTTCTCGCGAATCATCTCCGAAGCAAAGAAACGTTCGGGTCGGTCGGTAAGTTCGTCTTTTGGGAAATAGGGTGGATGAACCGGCAGCCGGTCTACGATGGCATCGAAAAGGTGGTCGATACGGATGCCTTTCAGGGCCGAGATAGTCAGCGTTTCGGCGGCCTGCGGAAAAGCCTCTTTCCAGTACGCCAGTTTTTCTTCTACCTGTTCATCGGTGGCCTGGTCGATTTTATTCACGAGCAGCAATACCGGCACGTCGGTCGTTTTCTGCAGGCGCTGAATCACTTCGTCCTCATCGTGTTTCTCGAAGATGTCGGTAACGAACAGAATCACGTCGGCATCTTCGAGCGAGCCCCGCACGAAGTTCATCATCGACTCATGCAGTTTGTAGAGGGGTTTGATGATTCCCGGCGTGTCGGAATACACCAGTTGAAACTCCTGCCCGTTCCGGATGCCATTGAGAATTCCCATAATCCGGTGGCGGGTCGTCTGGGCTTTCGACGTGATGATGGACAGCCGTTCGCCGACGAGTTGGTTCATGAGCGTCGATTTCCCTACGTTGGGTTTGCCAACGATGCTGACGAAGCCAGCCTTATGCGTTTCTGAATTATAAGGTTCGCTGTTGGTGTCCATCCGGTGAGTCGGTAATGTTGCTGATTCTTTGGCTCATACAGAAAAAAACTCCCCTCCGCGAAACATTTTTTCTTCGGAGGGGCGTTTTTTTTACAAAGGTAGTTGATCCGGCAGAAAAAAGCTATTACCTTTGCAGTCCAATTCAACAACATCGCGGGATGGAGCAGTTGGTAGCTCGTTGGGCTCATAACCCAAAGGTCGCTGGTTCGAGTCCAGCTCCCGCTACTAAGTAAAGCGCCTAATCAGCTACATTACAGCCGATTAGGTGCTTTTTCGTTTTATCATCTGTACTAATCTTTCCCCATTACATCACCGAAGCGCCTCGAACAGAATCTCCGCCGGGTGCTTTGCCTTACGTCCCGTACCGTCTTTGATCTGATGGCGGCAACTGGTGCCGGGGGCGGCAATGATGACGTCGTCGGGCTGCAGACGCACCGTCGGGAACAACACGAGTTCGCCGATTTTCATCGACACCTCATAATGTTCGGCCTCGTAACCAAACGAACCGGCCATGCCGCAGCAACCCGATGGAATCAGGTGTACCGTGAAGTTTTCCGGCAGCGAGAGCATTTTTTTGGCCGGAACGAGTGAAGAAACGGCCTTCTGCTGACAGTGCCCGTGTAATTTAATGAGCCGTTTCTCGGTTGTGAATGCGCTTTTTTCAATACGCCCGGCGTCGATTTCGCGGGCAATGAACTCTTCAAATGTCAGGGCCAGTTTTGCCAGCCGCCGGGCATCTTCGACCATCGATTCATCCACCAGGTCCGGATACTCGTCCCGGAACGTCAGAATGGCCGAGGGCTCGATGCCGATTAGGGGCGTTTCGTCCGTAATCAGGTCTTTAAGTACCTGAATATTCTTTTCCGCCAGACCTTTCGCCTGCCGAAGAAGCCCTTTCGACAACGCCGCCCGCCCCGACTCGCCGTGCTCTGGAATGATGACCTCATAACCCAGACGTTCAAGCAATTGAATAGCTTTCTGCCCTACTTCGACGTCGTTGTAATTGGTGAACTCATCGCAGAAAAGATAAATTTTAGCAGGGGTGCTTTGCGCAGGGATAGCAGGGTTTGCGGGGAAAACAGGAGAAACGTTGCGATCCGGGCCATCCCCGCCACCCCTGCGTTTCTCCGCCCACTTCCGCAACGTCGTGCCATGCAGCAACGGCATGGTCCGGTCCGGATGAAACCCAATCACCCGATTGGCAATCCGGCGGAGCGGCGCCGTTCCCAGCACGGCGTTATAGGCCCAGGGAACATAACTTGCCAGACCCGACAACTGCGAGAATCCGGCAATCAGCCGCGACCGCAGCGGTACGCCGTTGGCATCGTAATAGTGCTGAAGAAATTCTGCCTTCAGCTTGGCTACGTCCACATTCGACGGGCACTCCGACTTGCAGCCTTTGCACGACAGGCACAGGTCGTAGACATCCTTGATTTCCTGATGGTCGAACCGGTTTTCCTTAGGTGAGCGCGTCAGCATCTCACGCAGGATGTTGGCCCGTGCCCGGGTCGTGTCTTTCTCGTTACGGGTCGCCATGTAGCTGGGGCACATAGTCCCGCCCGACAGGTGGGTTTTCCGGCAGTCGCCCGATCCGTTACACTGTTCGGCATGCTGCAGCACGTTCTGGTCGTGATATCGGAAAAACGTTTTGAACGTCGGCGTTTGCTGTCCCGCTTCGTAGCGGAGGAACGTATCCATCGGCGGCGTATCCACGATTTTGCCGGGGTTGAAGACGCCTTTAGGGTCCCAGATGCGCTTGATTTCCCGCATCAGTTCGTAATTTTTCAGGCCCACCATCTGCGGGATGAACTCGCCCCGCAGCCGCCCGTCGCCGTGCTCGCCCGACAGAGAACCGTCGTATTTTTTAACCAGCGCCGCAATCTCTTCCGCAATTAACCGGAATTGGCGGTGCCCTTCGGCGGTCTTCAGGTTGATGATGGGGCGCAGGTGCAGTTCGCCCGAACCTGCGTGGGCGTAATGCACCGACGCCATGCTGTGCTTTTTCAGAATGTCGTTGAAATCGCGGATGTAGTCGGGCAGGTCGCGCACGTCGACCGCCGTATCTTCAATGACGGCCACGGCTTTTTCGTCGCCGGGCAGGTTACCCAGCAGGCCCAGACCGGCCTTGCGCAGGGTCCAGATTTTCTTGCTGTCGTCGCCGAACAGCAGCGGGAAGTGATAGCCCAGCCCCGCCGCCCGGAGTTCGTTCTCCATTTGAACGGCAAGCGCTTCCGTCTCAGCCCGGCTATTGCGGGAGAGGTCGACGACCAGAATGATGGGGTAATGGCCCGTAGGTGTTTTCTGAACGAAAAAGCTGTTTTTCCGCTGTTCCGGGTTCGTGTCGGCCCGTTCCAGAATGATGTCGTCGATGAGCTCGACGGCGTATGGCTTGTATTTGAGTGCAACCAGCGTGGCCCGAAGCGACTCATCGATGGAGTGGCAGTGAACAGCGACCAGACCCGATTCAGCCGGGGGCAGCGGCACCACCCGAAGTTTGATTTCCGTCAGAAAGCAAAGCGTTCCTTCCGAACCCGCAATAAGCTGACACAGGTTCAGATCCGGTCCGCCCGTCGTATATGGAGCACAGTCGAGCAGCATGTCGAGCGCATAGCCCGTATTGCGGCGTTCGATGCTGTGTTTAGGGAAATTCCGCCGGATTTCGGCCTGATTGGCCGGATTGCTCAGTATGTCGTGGGTATGCAGATAAATGCGTTCGGTGAGCGTAGCCGTACCGTTTTTGTGACTGGCCTGGTTGACCAGCCGCCCCAGTTCCTCGACACCCAAACCGCCAAACTGTGCTTCGCTGCCGTCAGCCAGCATTGCCTTTACTTCCAGCAGATGCTCGCGGGTGGAGCCGTAGACGACCGAGTTCGAGCCGCAGGAATTGTTACCCACCATGCCGCCGATCATGGCCCGGTTGGCCGTCGACGTTTCTGGACCAAAAAACAGGCCGTAGGGTTTCAGGAACAGATTCAGTTCATCCCGCACGACACCGGGCTGCACCCGCACCCACCCTTCTTCCTGGTTTAGTTCGAGAATCTGGTTGAAATATTTTGATACGTCGACCACGATGCCATTGCCCACCACCTGACCTGCCAGGGACGTTCCGGCGGTGCGTGGGATTAGGGACGTGTTGTTGTCACGGGCGAAGGCAATAAGAAGTTTGATATCCTCGATGGTACGCGGTACGGCGACGGCAAGGGGCATCTCGCGATAGGCCGAAGCGTCCGTCGCATACAGGGTACGTTGCGTGTCGTCGGTATAAAATTCGCCCTCCAGTTGATTTTTCAACTGAGCAAGCGCGGGGTAAGCAGTCATACGCATGGGCTAACAAACAGGGGCAGCTCCGACAGGTCGGGCGCCCGGCAAAGGCCTTAAAATTACGAAACTTCGGCCAAAAATAGCGGCTGTGCCTTCCGATTCGCCGCCCGCCGGAACCTGGCTGTCCCGGACCACCCGCTGCAACGGGGCAAATCCGGACCTGGCAACTTGTTATAAAAAGTGCCTCTAAAGCTATTTTGACAGATTTTTTAATCGCTTTTTTAGATCCTCAACTTTGTATTATCGGGTTTTATTTTTGTAATTTGCCGAATGGGTTCAGGAATATGTTCAATAAAATCCGGCGAAGGTTCTAACTAACGTCGAGTCAGGGTGCCTGTAAACCAATCACATACACCAGTCTGATGGTAATTGTTTCTGTGAGTGAGTTTGGAGACTTCACGACTAAAGCAACTGTTCTGCGCCTCATAACGTATTTAGTTTCACTAACCTTTATTGTTACCTATGATGGATCAACATCTCCGATTCAATCATGTACTGAGCAGTGTGAGTCGGGCGGGGCAGGCGATGCGGAGAGGCTTGCTTTTTACGCTATCTCTATTGCTCACCATGAGCATCAGCCAGTTTGCACTGGCACAGGGCCGCGACGTTACCGGTACGGTCAAATCCACTGAAGATGGCTCGGCACTGCCGGGAGTAACCGTTCAGATTAAAGGCACCAATCGCGGTACGCAGAGTGACTCGGAAGGCAAGTATCGCCTGACGGGCGTCCCTGACAATGCGACGCTGGTGTTCAGCTTTATTGGTCTCCAGTCACAGGAACAGGCTGTTGGCAACCGATCTGTTATCGACGTACAGCTCACTTCAGACACCAAATCGCTGGAGGAAGTGGTAGTAGTTGGTTACGGTACGGCCAAACGGAAAGACCTGACCGGTTCGGTTCAGCAGGTAACGGCCCGCGATTTCAACCCCGGTGTCAACCCAAACCCTTTGCAATCCATTCAGGGCAAAGTGGCGGGCCTGACCATTACGCAGCCCTCCGGTGACCCCAACCGCAACCCGACGGTTCGTCTGCGGGGGTATACTTCCCTGGCTGGTGGTTCGGACCCCCTCTATGTAGTAGACGGCGTCATTGGCGTTCCCATCAACACGGTGGCTCCGGAAGATATTGAAACCATGGACGTACTGAAAGACGCTTCGGCTGCTGCCATTTATGGTGCCCGTGCCGCCAATGGCGTTATTCTGATTACGACCAAACGGGGCAGGTCCGGCCGCACGACGGTAACGTTCAACAACTATGCTGCCGTAGAAACCATCTCCAACCAGCTTGATCTGCTGGACGCTGAAGGCTATCGTAATGAAGTTCGCCGCATTCGGGGTGCCAATGCCGACAAAGATTTTCAGGATCAGCAGAAATTCCCGGTCAACCCGCAGGGAGCAGGTGGTTTCAATACCAACTGGCAGGATCAGATCTTCCGGACGGCGTATACCAACAACCATGACCTTTCGGTGTCGGGTGGTTCACAGACATTCAGCTATCGCGGCTCCCTGAACTACATCCAGCGTCAGGGGATTATGAAAAATACGGGCTTTAACCGTCTGACGGGCCGCATCAACCTTGACCAGAAAGCCCTCGATAACCGGTTGAACATTCAATACAACCTGTCTGTATCGCAGCAGGATGGCAAACTGGCCGAAGAGAACATCATCGCCCGGGCGATTACGTTCCTGCCGACGCTGCCCGTTCGCAATGCCGATGGTTCATACTACGAAGTAGGCGGTTCGTTCGACCTGTTCAACCCGGTTGCCATGCTGGAGAACCTGACCTGGAACCGCACGAACCGGACGCTCATTGGTGGCATGAATCTTCGTTATGAAATTCTGGATGGCCTGACGCTGGGCGTCAACGGCCAGTATCGCAACGAAAGCATTATTGAAGATCGGTTTGAAAACAATGCCATTAAAGCCTATCAGGCTACCCAACGGGCCGCCCGCCGGGAACTGAGACAAACCGGCGACCGGCTGCTCGAACTGACTGCCAACTACACGCGAGGCTTCGGAACGGAAAACAGCAATTTCTCTCTGCTGGGTGGCTACTCATATCAGCAGATTGATGCTGACGGTTTTGGCGCGGCCAACGGTATTTTCATCGACCCGACGATTAGCTACTATAACCTGGGTCTGGGTGCTGGTACGCTGATTAGCCCACGTAACGACTATGCTACTTCGTATCGTAATCGCGTAAAATTTGCCTCTTTCTTCGGGCGTGGTACAGTAAACCTGAACGATAAATACAATGTAACCGCTACGCTGCGCTACGATGGCAGTTCAAAGCTCGGCGCCAACAACAAGTGGGGTCTGTTCCCCTCGCTGGCGGCTGGCTGGACCATCACCAACGAGCCGTTCATGCCCAAAGGCAACACGCTCAATTATCTTAAACTGCGTGTCGGCTGGGGGCAGACGGGTAACACGGAAGGTATCGGTCCATATACTTCCCTACAGTTGTATGGTCCACGGGGTACCTACTATGATGGAAGCCGCGGCGACTTCCTGCCGGGGTATGGTATTACTCAGAACGCCAACCCGAACCTGCGCTGGGAGGTTGTTGAACAGACTAATATTGGTCTGGACTTCCAGATGTTCAACAGCCGCCTGACCGGTACGCTGGAGGTATTCAACAAAATGACCCGCGACCTGCTGTATGTCTATACGGTTCCCTCAGATGGTGTGCGTTATTTCACGGACAACATCCTGGCAAACGTAGGAACGATGCGCAACCGGGGCATCGAACTGTCGCTTGGCGGTGACGTACTGACGAAAGGAGACTTTGTCTGGAACGCCCGGCTGGTAGGTTCGGCCATTCAGAACCGGATTGTCTCGCTGCGCAGCGACGAATTCGACTCGGGTCTTGTTCGCTTCAATGCGTTCGGTGGTCGCGGCCTCTCGGACGTATTTGCCTCGATTATCTGGCCGGGCCGTCCGCTGGGTGAGTTTAACAACGTGCCTACCTTCCTGAGCTTCGCCTCCGACGGTGCCGTGCAGCTGCAGGGCCGGGATGGTCAGCCCGTGACGAAGTATGAGGATACGGACGTAGCTGCCCGCCTGCAGGCTGGCGACCCGATTCCGCAGGGCAATCCGCAGCCGTGGCTGACCGCTTCGTTTATCAACTCGTTCCGCTACAAGAATTTCGATCTGAACTTCCAGCTACGGGGTGTTTTCGGCAATAAAATCCTGAACAACCTGCGCTCGAACCTGATGATTCCCGGTTCCATTCTGGAAACGAACATGCTCCGTGACATCAGCAGCCTGCCAGCCAACTACGGTACCAACGTTCTGTCGACGTACTGGCTGGAAAGCGGTGCGTTTGCCCGTCTCGACAACTTCCAGATCGGCTACAACGTGCCCGTCAAAGGCAACAAATACATCTCGAACGCCCGTGTCTATGTCAGCGGCAACAACCTGTTTGTCCTGACGGGTTACAAAGGTGTCGATCCCGAACTGGAAGTAAGAGGAGACCTGCGGTCAGAAGGCGGGCGTCTGCAGCGCGGTGTCAACAACATTGGTCTGGATGCTGGCGGTATTTACCCCAAAACGAGAGCGTTCCAGTTAGGTGTCAACCTGACGTTCTGACAGACATTCCGGCCCCTAGAAGAGTCTTTCTGAAAGGTGCCGGATGTCTTCAAACCCTTTTTAATAACAACGTGTTACGCGCTTAAGTAACTCACTGTTTATTCACTTAACACCTATGTTTCGTTCCAACATAAAAGTAATTGTCGGATGCGCTGTACTACTAATGTTCAGCCAGTCCTGTACGGATTTAACGGAAGAGACCTTCGACGTCATTCCCACGGACAGTGGATTCGGTTCCACGCCTGCCCAGCAGGCCGCCCTGATTGGTCCCCTTTATAGTAGTCTGGGGGACTACTTCGGAAACTATAATGAACTGAACACTGTAACGGATGAGCAGATTGTGCCCACCCGCGGCGGCGATTGGAAAGACGGTGACAACTGGCGCCGTCTGCACTTCCATACCTGGGGTCCTGTCACGGACAACGGACAGTTCAATGGCCGCTGGAACTGGTGCTATAACAGCATCACGGCCATCAACCAGCAATTGGGTTCTGTAACAGATGAGTCGGTTCAGGCGGAGCTACGTGCATTGCGGGCATTCTTCCACTACGTAGCCATGGACCTTTTCGGCAACGTCATCATCGCCGACAAGGCCGGGAACGGCGCGGCGACGCAGAGAACCCGTACGGAGGTATTCAACTGGGTGGAAAAAGAACTGCTGGAAGTATATCCGAAACTGAGTGATCAGGTTGGCGGTGCTTTCTACGGTCGTTTCAACAAGCCGGTAGTCGACATGATTCTGGCTAAGATGTACCTGAATGCGCAGGTGTATACGGGTACGCCGCAGTGGCAGAAAGCGGTTGACCGTACGACGGCCATCATCAGCACCAATAAGTTCTCGCTCACCGGCGATGTGCTCGATAACTTCCGGGTGCAGAATCAAGGGTCTCCGGAAATCATTCTGGCAACGCCATTTGATAATACGAAACGAGGTGGTCTGAACATTCAGATGCGCACGCTGCATTACCTGAGCCAGTTGACCTACAACCTGCCCAACGCTCCCTGGAACGGATACGCTACGCTGGCCGAGTTCTACAACTCATTCAGCAACGCCGATGCCAGAAAGAGAATGTGGATTGTTGGTCAGCAGTTCCGTGCGGACGGCACGCCCATTCTGGATGATGGTGTACCAATGGTCTTCACACCGGAAATTCCCGCCTTCGAAATGCCGGCGGGTCCTGCCGGTCGTTTGGCCGGTGTCCGCAGCCAGAAGTATGAGATTCAGCGAAACAACGTAGCGAACGACCAGAGTAACGACTTCGTTATCTATCGTCTGGCCGACGTCTATCTGATGCGGGGCGAGGCGAACTTCCGTCTGGGTAAGACGGCCGAAGCGCTGGCCGACATCAATCGGGTCCGGGCACGGGCGGGTGTTCCTGCCTACACGGCGGCTCAACTGACACTGGATGAAATTCTGGCCGAGCGCGGACGCGAACTGGCCTGGGAATACCACCGTCGTCAGGACCTGATTCGTTTCGACCGCTTTACCCGGCCTTGGGGCTTCAAGCCGGCTTCTCAGAAGTTCCGCGAGCTGTTCCCGATTCCGGCCGATCAGTTGGCGCTCAACCCAAATCTGAAGCAGAATCCCGGGTATTGATCTTCGCCCGCTCTTAACGAAAGCCCGGTACAATGCCGGGCTTTCGTATTTTCTGAGATTAAAGAGGTATTAAACTTGTTTTTCAGCTGGTTAGCTTGGTATCAGCACAGACAATTGCTGTTTTGTTGTTTTCGTTTGCTCTATAAAAAAGCGTAATTTTGAAGCTTGTTACGGTTCGACCGATTCTATGCGCCACCAGTCTATTTTTCTTTTTTTCCTTCTGCTGACGAGTTGCCGGTTTTTCTCCTCTCCGACCGATTCTCCCCTCTTTGAAAAACTTTCGCCGGAACAGACGCATGTCAATTTCGCCAATATTGTTACCGACGATAAAGATTTCAATATTTTTAATTACCGCAATTTCTATAACGGCGGCGGCGTCGCCATCGGCGACGTCAACAACGACAGCCTGCCCGACCTGTTCCTGATCGCCAACATGGGCGACAACAAGCTGTTTCTCAATAAGGGAAATTTTGAATTTGAAGATGTTACGGCAAAAGCAAACGTAGCCGGTAAACGAGCCTGGAGCACCGGCGCTACGTTTGCCGACGTCAACGGCGATGGCCGCCTGGACCTGTACGTCTGCAATGCGGGCATTCGGCCCGGCGATGACCGCTCCAACGAACTCTTCATTAATACAGGTAACGATGCATCCGGCGTTCCGGTATTTACGGAAAAAGCGGCTGAATACGGCCTTGCCGACCGGGGCTTCTCCACCCACGCCGCCTTTTTCGACTACGACCGGGACGGTGATCTCGATATGTATCTGCTCAATAATAGCTTTACACCGGTCGGGCGCCTCGGTTACGCCAACATTAGGGCTGAGCGGGATTCACTGGGGGGACATAAGCTGTTTAAGAACATGATGGCGGAAGCGCTTCGCACAGAGAAAGCAGGGGTTGCAGGGATGGCAGGGAGAAATAAAAATACTGAGCCCCCCCCCGCCACCCCCGCACGAAGCACCCCTGCAAACCCTGCGCAACGCATCCCCGCCTTCATCGACGTTTCAGAACAGGCGGGCATCTATGGCAGTCTCATCGGCTTCGGGCTGGGTATTACCATCGGTGACGTCAACGACGACAATTGGCCCGACATCTATATTTCCAACGACTTCTACGAACGGGATTATCTGTATCTGAATAACCAGGACGGCACGTTCAGGGAATCGGTGAAAGAATCGATGGGGCATACCAGCCTGTCGTCGATGGGAGCCGACGTCGCCGACGTCAACAACGACGGTCGGCTCGACATTTTTGTAACGGATATGCTGCCGGGCAACGATCGTCGCCTGAAAAAGACCTCGACATTCGAGAATCATGATCTGGAGCAAATCAAACTCAGCCGCGATTTTCATTACCAGTACATGCAGAATACGCTGCATCTGAACAATGGCCCGGTCAGCCAGCTTACCACCGATCCGGGACAACTCAGGGTGTTTCCTTCATTGAAAACTAAACCGGTCAGGACATCGGTACCGCTGTTCAGCGAAATCGCCCGTTTCGCCAATGTCCACGCGACCGACTGGAGCTGGGGAGCGCTGATTTTCGACATGGACAGCGATGGACGCAAAGACATTTTCGTATCCAACGGTATTGCCAAAGACCTTACGGATCAGGACTTTGTCAATTTTTTGGCCGACCGCGAAAACATGGCACAGATTGCCCGGCGGGGTTCGTTTAATTTTAAGGAATTTCTTGTTAAAACCCCCTCCGAGGCTGTTCCCAACTACGCTTTCCATAATGATGGTCAGTTACGATTCTCCAACAAAGCGCCGGAATGGGGGCTATCGGAACCGGATTTCTCCAATGGAGCCTCCTACGGCGACCTCGATAATGACGGTGACCTCGATTTGGTTGTCAATAACGTGAATGCGCCGGTTTCGGTGTATAAGAACCTGAGTCGGGAGAATACTAAAACGCACTTCCTGAAAGTACGGCTGGAAGGAGAAGGCAGTAACCGGAATGCCATCGGCGCCAAAGTCCTGCTTTACCAGTCGGGCGATACCACGGGCAGCCGTATGCAGTTGCTTCAGCAGATGCCAAATCGCGGGTTTCAGTCGTCGGTAGACCTGACGCTCTGCTTCGGCCTGGGCAACCGGGAAACTATCGATTCGGTCGTCGTACTCTGGCCCAATGACCGTATGCAGGTAATCGCCCGGCCCGGTGCCGATCAGGTCCTGACTGTCCGCCAGCGGGATGCCAGCCAATTATGGCAGCCGGATTTGCAGACCGGCCCAACGCCGCTACAGGACATTACGGTGCAGTCAGGGCTGGCTTACAGGCATGAAGAAAGTCCGTTTGTCGATTATAACCGCGACCCGCTGCTGAAGCAGATGCTGTCGACGGGGGGACCGGCGCTGGCCGTCGGTGACGTCGACGGTGACGGTCTGGACGATGTCTTTCTGGGCGGGGCAGCCGGCCACGGCCATCGACTGTTCCGACAATTGACCGGTGGTCGTTTTCGGGAGCAAACGCCGTCCGTCATGCGTCTGGACACGCTGACGGAGGCCGTCGACGCGGAGTTTTTCGATGCCGACGGCGATAAAGACCTCGACCTGTACGTCGCAACGGGCAGCAATGAATTTAGTCCGGATGATGAAGCGCTGCTGGACCGGCTGTACCTCAACGACGGTCGGGGCAATTTCATACACGATGAACGACTGCCCAACCTGAAATCCAGTGGATCCTGCATCGCCGCCGCTGATTTCGACCGTGATGGTGACGTCGACGTCTTTGTCGGTTCCCGGCTCATACCGGGACAATACGGCGCCGTACCGGAGAGTTATCTGCTCATTAACGACGGAACAGGAAATCTGAAAAATTATACGAAGCGATATCTTACCGACGTCAGTCCGCTGGGTATGGTTACGAGCGCCTGCTGGGCCGATCTGAACGGGGATCGCTACCCGGAGTTGATTGTGGCTGGGGATTGGATGCCCATCGCAGTTTTTGAAAATAAACGCGGGAAACTCGCTCTGAATCCGGCCCTGACGGTGGTGGACGCCGCTGGGGAACCCATGAAAACGAACGGCTGGTGGAATTGCGTGAAGGCGGGCGACGTTGACAACGATGGCGACCCTGATTTGATTGTAGGCAATCTGGGGCTGAACTCCCGCGTAAAAGCCACTGCCGACACGCCTGCAGAACTGTATTTCAGTGACTTTGACCAGAATGGCACCTACGAACAGATTATCAATTGCGCCGATGAAACCGGAACACTGTACCCGATGGTGATGAAACACGATCTGCAGAAACAGATGCCGGTCATCAAGAAAAAATACATCAAATTCGGGGATTACGCTGAGCAGAAAATGGATCAGGTGTTCGAGAAAAAGCAACTCGAAACGGCGGGCGTACAGCGGGCGTACACGGGCGAAGCGGCCATTCTGCTCAATGACGGTAAAGGCCGGTTAAACTGGCTGTCCATGCCCACCCAGGCGCAACTGTTCCCGATTTACGGCGTAGAGCTAATAGATTACGACCGTGACGGCAAAACGGATCTCCTGCTGGCGGGCAATTTCTACGACGTGCAGCCGGAACTAGGTCGTTATGATGCAGGTTACGGGCTCGTTCTGCGGGGCCGTGGAAAAGATAACGCGGGTCAGCCAGTTTTCGACGCCGTCGCCGCCCGGCAATCCGGGTTTTTCGTGCCGGGTCAGGTGCGCCGCCTGCGTCGACTGGCTCAGGGACAGATTATCGCCGCCAAAAACAACGAAACCCTTCAGGTTTTCGCACCTGCCCCGCTGTCCGCTCTGAAAACGCTGGCTAAAAAGTAAACCAACGTCCACCGACCCCTTGAAAGTAAGTTGTACCAATCTATGATGAAACAAATAAGTCTTTTTCTGGTAGTTACTGCCCTTGCCGCCGGTTGCCAGTCCGTTAATTTCCTGTCTTCCGAAAAATCCCTTTTTCAATCACTGGATTCTACAGAGACAGGTATCGGTTTTGTCAACTCGCTCCGGGACACCGAAAAGCTGAATATTCTCGATTATCTGTATTTCTACAACGGAGCAGGTGTGGCGGCGGGCGACGTCAATAACGACGGTTTGACCGACCTATATCTCGTTTCCAATCAGGGAAAAAACAAGCTTTATCTGAATAAAGGAAATTTTCGGTTCGAGGACATTACGGAGAAAGCTGGTGTCGAAGGCTTTTCGGACTGGCAGACCGGTGTGACGATGGCCGACGTTAATGGCGACGGGTGGCTGGATATTTACGTCTGCGCTGTAGGCAACTTCCGGGGCCTTGAGGGATCCAACGAACTGTATATCAATAACGGCGACGGTACGTTTGTGGAGAAAGCGGCTGACTACGGTCTGGATTTTACCGGGTTCTCCACCCAGGCGGCCTTCTTCGACTATGACCACGACGGCGACCTCGACGTGTATCTGCTCAACCATGCCGTTCATACCTCCCGCAGCTACGACCGGGTGTCGGCCCGGAGTCTGCGACACAATGAGTCGGGCGACCACCTGTTTGAGAATCAGCTTATCCATTCTGCCGGAAAAGCCGATTTGAAGAAGCCTCTGAAGTTTGTCAACGTCAGTGAAAAAGCAGGTATCTACGGTGCTGCGATGGGCTATGGGCTGGGTGTATCCGTGGCCGATCTCAACAATGACGGCTGGGAAGATTTGTACATTTCCAACGACTTTCACGAAGACGATTATTATTACGTCAACAACCGAAACGGTACCTTTACCGAAAGCGTAAAAAAGGCTTTTACCCACGTCAGCCGTTTCTCGATGGGCAACGACGTGGCCGACGTCAATAACGACGGTTTTCAGGACGTCATGACGCTGGATATGTACCCCGAGGACGAGATCGTCGAAAAGCGGTCGCTGGGAGAAGATCCGCTGGATATCTATCTCTACAAACTGGCCTACGGCTACATGAATCAATATAGCCGGAATTGTCTGCAACTGAACCTGTCCGGAGAAAAGTTTGCCGACATTGGCGCAATGGCCGGGGTAGCGGCAACGGACTGGAGCTGGGCCCCTCTGCTGGCCGACTACGACAACGATGGAATAAAGGACATTTTCATCTCGAATGGCATCGTCCACCGCCCGAACGACCTGGATTATGTCAAATACGCCTCGGATGACTCGCTGCGCTACGCCATGGAGACGTCTAAATCACTCGATGAGAAGGCCATTGGCCTCATGCCTGCAGGCAAGGTGCATAACTACCTCTACCGGGGAACGGCCTCCCTCCGTTTCGAGGACAAATCCGAAAGCTGGGGATTTGGGCAGCCGACATTCTCCAACGGGGCCGCTTATGCCGACCTCGATAACGACGGCGACCTCGACCTGATTACCAACAACATCAACGACCCGGCAGGTATCCATCGAAATGAAGCCAATACGCTCTTTCCCGACAACAACTACCTGAAAGTCACACTGGAAGGCTCTGAACTAAACCGATTCGGCGTGGGCGCAAAAGTGATTCTGAAGACCAAAACCGGAATGCAGTTGCAGCAGCTTATGCCCACGCGGGGTTTCGAGTCATCCGTGGAACCGGTGCTGACCTTCGGGTTGGGCAATGCCGCTGAAGTGGATTCGGTAATTGTCGTGTGGAACAACCAGAAAGCGGAGGTACGCACCCGCGTGAAGGCCGATCAGACGCTGACGCTCCGGCAGGCCGATGCTCGTCTCGATGCCAGCGCCCTGCCCCTGACACCCAGGCCGGACCCGGTCCTGTTTGCCGAAGCCGATACCAGCCTGCTCCCCTATCGCCATCAGGAAAATACGGCCTATCTGGACTTTGTCCGGGAATCGCTCATGCCGTTCAAGGTTTCGACCGAAGGGCCAAAGCTGGCCGTTGGCGACGTCGATGGCGATGGCCTGGAGGACGTATACGCCGGAGGGGCCAAATGGCAGGCGGGTAGCTTGCTGATTCAGCAGGCCTCCGGCACATTCCGGGCGTCGGTACAGCCCGCCTTCCTGACCGATTCGACCTATGAGGATGTCGATGCGGCTTTCTTCGATGCCGATGGCGATAAAGACCTCGATCTTTACGTGGTCTCCGGCGGCAATGAATTTTATAATAAAATGAGCGAACAGTTCGACCGGCTGTATCTTAACGACGGGCGGGGCAATTTCACCCGCAGCCCGAAGGCACTGCCGCCGATGTTTGCCAACAAAAGCTGTGTCCGGCCTGTAGATTTCGATAAAGACGGCGACATAGACCTATTTGTCGGTGGCCGGGTGGTTGGTTTTCAGTATGGCCGAACCCCGGATTCGTTTCTGCTGGTTAACGATGGCAGGGGTCACTTCACTGACCAGACCGACCGACTGGCCCCTGAACTGCGCCGGGCAGGGATGATTACCGATGCGGTCTGGATGGATTACGATAAGGACAAAGACCTCGATCTGGCTCTGGTCGGCGACTGGATGTCCCTTCAGCTTTTTGCCAATGAAGCCGGGAAATTAGCTCCCGTAGATGACCTGATGGCGGACGATACGCCGATGAACGGTCTGTGGCAGTGCCTGACCGCCGCCGACTTCGACGGCGACGGCGACATGGATCTGATGGCAGGCAACCTGGGCTACAACACTAAATTCCGGAAGCAGCCTGACTCCCGGCTGCGGATGCTGGTAAAAGATTTTGATGAAAACGGTTCTGTCGAGCAACTGCTGATGTATAATCGCGGCGACGACTGGTATCCGGTGGCCTTCAAGGATGAACTCGGTAAGCAGATGCCCGGCATTATCAATAAACGGTTTACAGACTACGGGTCGTTTGCCGGTAAGCCCATCGACGACATCTTCGAAAGCAAGGAACTGACCAATGCCGAGACGTATGAAGTGAACCAGTTTGCTTCCGTGTATCTGGAAAATCAGGCCGGGAAATTTTCCGTGCGGCTATTGCCGATGGAAGCCCAGCTTTCGAAACTCTTCACACTGCGGGCCGCCGATGTAGACGCCGATGGGGATGCGGATGTGCTGGGGGGCGGTAACTTTTATGGGGTCAGCACCTACCAGGGTCGCTACGACGCCAGTTATGGCCTGGTGCTGCGCAACAACGGTAAAGGCACCTTCACTGCCGCCTCGCCCATCGACACGGGTTACCGGCTGGAGGGGGAAATTCGGGACATTGAACCCATCCGGAGAAAAGACGGATCGGTGCTGTTTCTGGTCGCCCGCAACAACGCCCGGATACAAAGCTTTTCGCGTGTCTCTTCTGGTCATCAGACTGCCAGTCAGCCGGTTATTGCACAAAAGTGAAATAAAAATCAGTGGTTGAACCGGGTTTAATCATAAAATACCCTTATAAATTCCCGCGTTTTTAAAGTAAATTTGTTCTCCTCAGTGACCAATACGATTACTCTTTAGATCATGAAGAAACAAGTATTCTGGGTGCTTGTGGCCGGAAGCCTGTGGATGACCGGTGGATGTCAGCCGAAAGCCAGACCGGAAGAGTATAATGCCAAAGCATCTGATCCCGAGTTATACCACCGCTGTGTTCAGCAACTGACGACGGTTATCATCCACGATATTTTTTCGCCGCCGGTTGCCAGCCGTATTTATGGCTATGCGACACTGGCCGGCTACGAAGCAATGATTCCCGGCCAGCCGCAGTATGAGTCCGTTGCGGGCAAACTGCGCAAATTTACTGCCGCCCCCAGGCCCGAACCGGGTCAGGAGTATTGTTTCCCGCTGGCAAGCACGAAGGCCTTTCTGACTGTGGGCCGGGCGCTGACGTTCTCGGCGGATATGTTCGATGAATACGAAAAAACGTTTTTTGAGCAGTATCACGAGATGGGTATTCCCGACGAGGTATTCGAGCGGTCGGTAGCCTACGGCGAAACTGTTGCCAAACACGTACTCGAATTTGCCGGAAAAGACTCATACAAGCAGACACGCGGTTTCAAGCATACGGTGACCAACGTCGACGGCACCTGGGTGCCGACGCCCCCAGCCTATATGGACGCCGCCGAGCCGCAGTGGATGAAAATTCGCTGCTGGGTGATGGACACCTGCTCGCAGTTCATGCCCCCGCGTCCCGCCGCCTATGACATGACGAAGGGCAGTCCATTCTATAATCTGGCCGATGCCGTCTATCAGACGGGCAGAACGCTGACCGACGAACAGAAACACATTGCCTATTTCTGGGACGACAACGCCTTTGTGATGAACGTGGCGGGGCACGTCTCCTACGCGTCCAAGAAAATGACGCCCGGTGGTCACTGGCTGCACATTGCCACCACCGTGGCCCGGATGAAGAAAGCGGATTTTCCCAAAACGGTCGAAACCTACGCGCTTACCTCTTTTGCCCTTTCCGACGGTTTTATTAGCTGCTGGGACGAGAAATACCGCAGCAATCGCGTCCGGCCCGAAACCGTTATCAATAAATTTATCGACCCCAAATGGCAGCCGTTCCTGCAAACGCCGCCCTTCCCCGAATATACCAGCGGGCACAGCGTGATTTCGGCTGCCGCCGCCGAAGTGCTGACCCATCAGTTCGGCGACAACGTGGCCTTTACCGACTCGACGGAGCATCCGTACGGACACGGGGTGCGTTCGTTCACGTCGTTCCGACAGGCCGCTCAGGAGGCGTCCATGAGCCGTTTCTACGGCGGCATTCACTTCCTGGATGCCCTCGAAATCGGTAATCGTCAGGGGCGTCAGTTGGGTGAGTATGTCGTCACAAAGTTGAAGAGCAAAAAAGAACCTGTGGTTGCGGCGAACTAAGCCGAAACAGCCTGCGTAAAAAGCCATCCGACAGACCACCGGATGGCTTTTGTTTTATAAACCTATGCCCGGTTGCCAGCCCGTTTTGTCCACAGACGGCATTTTCTTTATTTTGAAACATCGACGCAGACCCCGTTATCTCCTCATCCCATGCATAAACGAATCTCCCTGGTCTTATGGACCCTGATAACAGCCGCCGGGGCTGCCCCGTCGGTGGCGCAGAACGCCGACTGGCAGATTACGGCCAGCCAGATTAATCCGGCCAATTATTATGGTATTACCGTTGCCAACGGCGTTATCGGTCTGGTATCATCGCCGGAACCGATGCGGGTCAAAGACGTCGTACTGAACGGTGCTTTCGATACCTACGGACGAGGCCGCGTCTCCAACATCCTCAAAGTGTTCAATTTTGCCAACATGTATCTGGACGTCGACGGGCGGCGGGTGGGCTCCCAGGACATGCGCAACTACCGGCAGACGCTCGACATGCAGAAAGCCATGCTCACAACCACCTTCGACGTGGGCGATAAGGTCAGCGTCCGGCAGACGATGATGGCCCTGCGCCATCTGCCCTACTCCACGCTCAGTCAGGTGGAAATAACGGCCCGGAAAGACTGCGAAATTACCCCCGCCAGCGTGATCGAATCGCCGGAGAACCTGAAGGAGGTTAAGAACTTTTACACCGAAATCGACCGGCCGCACGTTACGGTCCGGCTGCTGACATCGGTTGCCAAAAGCCCGACAGGACGGCATATGGTGGCGGCCTCCACCAGTTTCATTTTCGAGGAACCACACGGCCAGGATCCCCGCGTCATTCACGAAGACTGGGATTATAACCTGCATCTGGCGAAGTTTTACAAGAAACTGAAAGCCGGGCAAACGTACCGGTTCAGCGTCGTGGGCTCGGTTTCTTCTACGGCTCACACGCCCGACCCGCACAACGAAGCCGAGCGACTGACTCTCTTTGCTGCTCTCGAACGAACCGAGCGGCTGCTCAGTCGCCATCAGGCCGAATGGAACCGGCTTTGGCAGAGCGATATCGTTATCGAAGGCGACCCCGATGCTCAGAAAGCCGTTCGGTCAGCACTGTATCATCTGTATTCATTCGCCCGCGAAGGCACCGCCTATAGCCTCTCGCCGATGGGCCTGTCGGGGCTGGGTTATAACGGTCACGTTTTCTGGGATACGGAACTCTGGATGTATCCGGCCCTGCTGCTGATGCAGCCCGGGATGGCAAAGTCTCTGCTGGAGTATCGCTTCGAACGGATGCCGATGGCCCGGCAGAACGCCTTCAGCCACGGCTATGCGGGTGTGATGTTCCCCTGGGAATCGGATTCGGACGGGCAGGAGGCGACACCGGTATGGGCGCTGACGGGCCCGTTTCAGCACCACATCACGGGTGACGTGGGCTGGGCGTTCTGGAAATATTATCAGGTAACGAAGGATAAGGACTGGCTGCGTACGCGGGGCTATCCCATGTTGAAGGAAGTGGCGGATTTCTGGGTGAGCCGGGTGGAAAAAGGCAACGATGGACTGTTTCATATCAACAACGTCATCGGGGCCAATGAGTGGCAGGAGAACATCGATGATAATGCCTATACGAACGGTATAGCAAAGACCGCACTGCTGTATGCCGCCCAGGCGGCACAGGAACTGGGTCTGGCGGCCAACCCGCAGTGGAAACAGGTAGCCGACAATATCCCGATTCTAAAATTTCCGGACGGCACCACCCGCGAGAACCGCACCTACGATGGGGTGGTCATCAAACAGGCCGATGCAAATCTGCTGGCGTTTCCGCTTAGCGTGATTACGGACGAGGTCCAGATTCGGCGAGATTTGACGTATTATGCACCGCGTTATTCGCCGGAAGGGCCCGCCATGGGCTGGTCGGTGCTGTCGACGCTGTACACGCGTCTGGGTGAGCCGGAAAAAGGATATGAGTGGTTTGTCAAAAGCTACAAACCCAATGAAGTGCCGCCTTTTGGCGTGTTGGCCGAAACGGCCGGCGGTACCAATCCTTATTTTGCCACCGGGTCTGGCGGCATGCTGCAGGCGGTACTCAACGGCTTCGGGGGTCTCGACATTACCGACAACGGGGTCGTCCAGTTAAAATCCCGCCTGCCCAAAAAATGGAAATCGCTGACACTGAAAGGTATCGGGCCGCAGCGCCGGACGATTCAGATAAACTAGCAGCCCGGGAACGCCGTCCGGACGAAAATCCGGATGGCGTTCGCCTGTCTCACCAGAGAACGTTTACGACCGGATCCGATTTGTGGGTGTTGATGTGGGCCGTCTCCGAAGTCATCAGGGCCATGTTAAGGGCGGTATATATTCGCTTCACGGCGGTTTCAATGCGCTGCCATCCTTCCTCAGATGCCAGTTCGATACCCATTACCGACTGATTGGCCGCCGACAGAATGGTGAGATACGACATGGCGCTCAGGACAACTGCCGAGATGGCCCGGGTATCGCCGCCTTCCACGAAAGAAATCTGGTCGACAAGCCGCGTCAGTTCTTCGTCCTGGGCCTTGCTGATAATCTGCGCTATAGAATTGTCGGGAATCAGGGGAGCCCGCAGTATCTGATGCCCTGCCGGAAATTCCCGAAGGAACCGGTACGTCAGGACGGCCTGTTTAAACCAGATTTTAGCCAGATCATCCTCCTGAACGGGCTTTAGCTGCTCCAGGGCGGCCCTGCTGAATACCGGGAACAGACGTCCCATTTTCACATAATGAATAACCAATCCTTCTAGTCCACCGAAATACCTGTAAATCAAAACTTTGCTGACACCTGCTTTCTCCGCGATGCGGTTGATGCCAATGCCTTCGATACCCCGTTCAGCGATTACTTCTTCCAGGGCTTCGATGATTCGCTGCGACGTCTGGTTACGGTTTCGTCTCTTCTTATTCATAAGTTACGGATTTTGAGGTGGTACTAAACAGCCAATACGCCAGCCCGTTCGTCCAACAAGGGTTCATCTCCTGAAAAGTCGACAGGCGGTTGGGTACAGGCGCCCAACAAACGTAATAGTTACCAATCAGACGTCGTAAGTAGACATAAGTCACATTATCGGGGCTCCACTTTATAAAAATTCCTCAAAACAGGCGATATCTGTACGAATATTCGGCAAAACAGAATAGTGCCCCACCTTCAGCCGTATTAAAAAAGAGTTACTTTAGTGTAAAAAACAGGTTGTCTCAGCCGTTATTCAGAAATGAAACCGCCTTCATCCGTCCTTACTGATGCCGAATGGATGGCGCAGCTCCGGCGTGGAGACCCCCAGGCTTTCCGGGTATTCTATAACCGATACTGGTATGACCTGTACCGAACGGCCTATTTCAAAACGGGTCGGCGGGAGGTAGCCGAAGAGCTGACGCAGGAGGTTTTCGTTCGGCTGTGGGACAAACACGCCACACTGTTGATCGACAATGTATGCGCCTGGCTTCACACCTGCCTCCGTCATCTGGTTATTGATTATATCCGCCGGAACGCCCACGAAGAGCGCTATCTGAGCCACCTCCGCAACCACCTGTTGCCAGCCACCCCGTCAACTGAAAGGGACGCCGAGTTCAATGACCTGGCCGAGGCGCTGAGCCGGGCGCTCCACCAACTGCCGCCCAAGACGGAAGCGATCTTCCGGATGAGCCGGTTTGAACAGCGACCGGTCGCCGATATTGCCCGACACATGCATTTATCCGAGAAAGCTGTCGAGTATCATCTGACAAAAGCGCTTAAATATCTGCGGGAACACCTGAGCGACTATTCGCTCCTAAGCCTGCTTTTGACCGTTCTGGATAGAGTTGATAGTTTGCCCTCGTAATCTTAAATCCACTTCTATAGATATTTTTCTGATTTGAATTGTAAAGATTCAATTAGCCTATAAACTATTTTCTATTCCGTTTAGGGGGTTTCGTTTCTCATTCGTCAATGCCTGATAGAAACAGACCTTTAAGGCGGTATGGATGACCCGGAATCAGTTTACCAGAATCTTCTTAAGAAATACCTCGACGGCACAGCCACCGAAGCCGAACGGGCGCAGGTGGAGCGGTGGTATGCGCAGGCGGACCTCCTTCGGACGGACGACGAACCGGAAGATGAGCGCCGACGGCGCATGGAACGCAACTGGCAGGCACTGCACGACCGCACACTCGGTACGCGTCCCCTGCCGGTTCGGCGTCTGCGTACAGGCTGGTATCGGCTGGCGGCCAGCATCGCCCTCGTCGTGGCGCTCGGCTGGGCTGGCTATCAGTTCACGCATAAGCCGAATCAACCGTCTCCGGTCTCAGTCGACAAAGCGCCTGCCACTGTGCTGCTGGCAAACACGACGAACCAGCCGCAGACCCACCGGCTGGCCGACGGCAGTGACGTTGTTCTGCAGCCGGGCAGTCAGATACGGTTCGCCCGGACCTTTATGGCCGCCGAACGGGTGGTTCAGTTGTCAGGAGAGGCGTCTTTCCGGGTAAAACGCGACACGAACCGACGCGGGTCCGCCCGACCGTTTCTGGTCCACGGCAACGGCGTTGTCACGCGGGTACTGGGAACGCAGTTCACCGTACGGGCATTTCCGGGAAAGCCGACGACGGAAGTCAGCGTTCAGGAGGGCCGCGTGGCGGTGTATCGGCAGCCAGAACCTAACGCCGGGCCTTCTGCCTCCCTGATTCTGACACCCAACGAGCGTGCCACGTATACAGTCGCCAGTGACCGGCTGACCAAAAGCCTTGTCGAAGAACCGATGGTTCTGGCTACGCCCCAATCACCCCCGCCCAGCTTTATTTTCGACGATACGCCGCTGGCAGCGGTGTTTGCCGAACTGGAACGTGCCTACAACGTCGACATCGTTTTCGATGCCGATCTGCTGCGCAACTGCACCCTCACGGCCCGCCTCACCGATCAGTCTCTGTTCACAAAGCTCCGCATGATCTGCGCCTCTGTCGGGGCCGATTATTCGGTGCAGAACACCCGGCTGGTCGTCAGTGGCGGCGGCTGCGATTGATTCTTCCTGTCTGCTCAACTCTTATCTAACCTTCATTTACTATGAACCCTAAGTTTTTACTCCGCTGTTCGTTCCGCCGAACATTACCCTTGCTGCTTTTCTGGCTGGTTCTGGGCGGATTGCTGCCGGGTCGGGCCGCCGACACCTCGGCTCAGGAACTGCTGAACCGCAGCGTCACGGTCGACATCGACAACCTGACCATTCGTTCGGCCATCGACCGGCTCGAAAAGGCCGGAAGTATCCGCTTCGTCTACAGCCCCCGACAGATTCAGTCGGGGCAGCGGGTGACGCTTCATTCTCAGGACGAAAAGCTCGCCAGTGTGCTCGACCGCCTGTTTCGACCGCTCTCCATTCACTGGGAAGTGGTGGGCGGACAGATTGTGTTGCGCCGGATCAGCGCCAGCCTGGTGCCTACCCCGGATGCGCTCACATCGCTGAATAACCTAATGATCGCCGGGATAGCCCGGACCATCACCGGACGCGTCACCGACAGCGAAACGGGTGCCGGTCTGCCCGGTGTCAACGTCGTGGAGAAAAACGGCACCCGTGGAGCCTCCACCGACGGTGATGGCCGCTATTCGGTAACGGTCAGCGACAACGCTACGACACTGGTATTTTCATCTATCGGCTATCAGCGTCAGGAAGTCGCCATCGGCAATCGGTCGGTGATCGACGTACCGATGCGGGCCGATCCGCAGAGTCTGAATGAAGTGGTGGTGATTGGTTACGGGCAGAAAGAAAAGAAAAACCTGACCAGCGCCGTTTCGCAGGTGACGGGCGAAGAAATACAGAACATTCCGATTGCCGCCCCCGACCAGTTGATTCAGGGCCGGGCCGCCGGGGTGCAGATTTCGAGCAGTTCGGGCGTTCCGGGCAGCGGCAACACGGTCCGCATCCGGGGTACGTCATCGTTTTCGCCCGGTTCACCAGCCAGTCAGCCGCTGTATGTCATCGATGGCGTGTTTGTGAATAATGTGCCGCTGGGTACGGCGGGCTTCGGCACCGAGCAGCAGATCGCCAATCCGCTTGCCGACCTGAACCCGGCTGACATTCAGTCCATTGAAGTACTGAAAGACGCCAATGCCACGGCCATCTACGGTTCACGCGGGGCTAATGGCGTCATCATTATCACAACCAAACGCGGAAATTTCAACGCCAAACCGAAGATCAGCATCGGCGGCTATTACGGTGTAGGTCGGGCCTGGCGGCTGCCGCAGATCACCAACGGCCCCCAAACGGCGCAACTGCTGAACGAAGCCTGGCAGAACGACATCGCCGACGGCATACGGCCCGCCTCGCCCCTGCCCTACCCGACGCCCGCCAGCGTCCCGACCTACGACCGGATTCCCGAACTGTTCCGGTCGGCCCCGACGGCCAACATCGACGCCAGCCTGACGGGCGGCGACCGCAACACCTCGTTCTTCATCGGCGGATCGTACTTCACTCAGGATGGCATCCTGCGCCCCTACACCTTCAACCGGGCGACGGGCCGCATCAACATCGATCAGATTGTGAACGATAAGTTCAAGATCAGCACCAGCACTACCTTTGCTTCCAGTTTCCGCCGGGGAGCGCCCAACGACAATTCCATTGGCGTGATGCTCGTCGGACTGGGAGCCGCCAACATGTATCCGCTGTTCAATCCTGATGGTTCGTATAATTACAACCTGCTGTTTTTCAACCCGGTGGCAATGGTGCGGGAACTCGACGAACGCTCACGGGGACTGCGCATCATCAACAATACCTTCGGCGAATACGAACTGGCCCGCAATCTGATATTCCGGACAAGCTGGAGCATCGATTTCAACCAGGCCAACAACAGCAACTTCGACCCGCAACGGCGCAAAGGCCCCGGCAATCCGGCCACGGGTTTTGAAGATACCCGCCGCAACATTACGTGGATCAACGAACAGACGCTCCGCTACCGATGGCTGCCCTCCACCGATCATGATCTGAATTTTCTGATTGGAAACACGGCCCAGCGCACGACCTACAAATTCTTCGGCGTGACGGGCAACAACTACCCCAACGACGACCTGCGCAACATCAGTTCGGCGGGTTTGCGGGATGGCTACGGCGGCGGCTCGGCCAACACACTGCTGTCGTTTTTCGGTCGTGTCGATTACGCCTTCCGAAACAAATATCTGTTCGACGTCAACATGCGGGCCGATGCTTCCAGCCGATTTGGAGCCAACAATCGCTGGGGTTATTTCCCGTCGGTAGGGGCTGCCTGGCGCATTTCGGATGAGGACTTTATGAAAAGCCAGAACCTCTTCTCTAACCTGAAGCTCCGCGCAAGCTGGGGTCTGACGGGTAGTCAGGAGACCATCAGCGAATTTGCTGCTCAGGGCCTGTGGACGGGTGGGGCCAACTACCAGCTTGAGCCGGGCACCATTCCGTCGCAGCTTGCCAACCCCGATTTGAAGTGGGAGCAGACCCGCCAGTGGAACCTGGGTCTGGACGCCGGATTCTGGCAGAACCGACTGACGGTGGAACTGAACGTGTACGATAAATTCACGTCGGGAGTGCTGATTAACAAGCCGGTGCCAATGTCGACGGGCTTCTCCACGATTGCCTTCAACGGGGGCGACATGAGTAACCGGGGCATCGAACTTGGCCTGAATGCGGGTATTCTGCGGGGCAAAGACCTAAGCTGGGATGTGAATTTCAACATTTCGCGGAACGTCAACAAAATCGTCCGGCTCGACGCCGATTATCTGGAGCCGTTCTCCCGCCGGTTTATCATTTTCCGACAAGGGAATCCGGTCAACGGCTTCTGGCTCTGGAACCAGACCGGCGTGAACCCCGAAACGGGCGATGCCGTGTATCAGGACGTAGACGGCAACGGGCGCATCAACGACGACGACCGGCTGATTCTGGGCAGCAACCAGCCCGATTTCTTCGGCGGCCTGAACACCACGCTGCGCTACAAAGGGTTCGATTTAAACGCTTTCTTCAATTTTGAGGTGGGCCAGGAGGTTGTCAACTGGAGTACGTTTTTCATGGTTCACGGCGGCACCCGGCGCAACAACACCAACGGAACGGCCACCTACGGCTTCTACACGCGTCAGCTCGACCGCTGGCAGAAACCCGGCGACGTGACCGACATTCCCCGGCTGGGCGGCAGAAACATGGCGAACAACTACAACCTGTTTACCAGCCGGGCGCTCGAAGACGGCTCTTATGCCCGCCTGAAAACGCTCACACTGGGCTACACGCTTCCCCGCCCGCTGCTGAACCGCCTGCGGCTGAGCACGGTACGCGTCTACGTGATGGGAACTAACCTGCTGACGTTCACCAACTACTCCGGTCTCGACCCCGAAATTAACGCCGGGGGCGGCAAAGGTACGGTCGGCGGCGTCGAAATGTTCACCGTTCCCCAGCCCCGCACCGTACAGGCCGGTTTGAACCTGTCGTTCTGATTTTTTACATTCTGAAGACAAAAACCATGAAACGATATTCTTCTCTGATAATCGCCGGTCTGCTGAGCCTGACGGCCTGCAACGATTTCCTGTCCGAAAACCCGGTAAACGACATTGGCGAAAGCATCGCCCTGACCAGCGAAGATCGCATTCGCCGGGCAATGGTGGGGGCTTACAGCCAGTTGCAGGTCAACGAATATTATGGGTTCGAGTGGCCGAATGCCATCTGGCTCTCCGACGACAACGTGTTTGCGGCGGGCGGTGGCACCACCGATTTGCAGTTTGACAATAACGATATCCTGCCCTCGTCGAATACGATGGAAATCAACTGGCGGGCTATCTATCGGGTTGTCAATCAGGCCAATAACATCATTGCTGCCACTGAGACGGTCGATGAGGCCTCATTTACCACGGATGAGAAAAACGATTTGTCAGGGCAGGCGCTCTTTCTGCGGGCGCTGGCGTATTTCGACCTGGCCCGGACGTGGGGCGGCGTACCGCTGGTGCTGACGCCCACGCGGGGCTTCGGCGACGATGCCTTTGCCGCCCGCAGTTCGGCAGACGACGTATACGCACAGGTAATCAAGGATTTGGACGAAGCGGAAAAACGGCTTCCTGAACGCACCAACCGCTTTGTAGCGACCCGCAAGGCGGCGCAGGCGCTCCGGGCGCGGGTGGCGCTCTACCGCCAGGACTGGGCCACGGCAGAACGTTATGCCACGCTGCTCATCACCTCGCCCGACCACGAACTCGTGAAGCCCTATGAACGCTTCCTGAACGAAAAAGGCACTCGTGAGAGCATCTTCGAACTGGCCTATAACAACGTGGATCAGAACGCGACCGGGGGGCTATTTCTCCCACAGGCTAAAGGCGGTTCCTACCGGCTCGGTCCTACAGCCGCCATCGTGGCCCTGCTCCGCGATCCGCAGAAGGGAGGCAGTCGTTCGGTCATGATTGACAATTTTACGTTCAACGGGGCCGTGACGCCGCACGTCAACAAATACCGCCGCGCCGGAACGCTCAATGACAGTCCGATCTGGATTCTTCGCATGGGCGAGATGTATCTGATCCGGGCCGAAGCGCGGGCGCAGCAGAACAACGTGGCGGGCGGTCTGGCCGATTTGAACGCCGTCCGGCAGCGGGCCGACGTTCCGGCGACGACGGCAGCCACGAAAGAGGCGTTGCTGCTGCTTATCGAAGACGAGCGGCGGCTGGAACTGGCCTTCGAGCCGCATCGCTGGTTCGACCTCATCCGCACGGGCCGGGCGCAGACGGTGCTGAGAATCACCAATCCCAACAAGTTTTTATTTCCCATTCCAACGGGCGAAATTCGGGCCAACCCCAGCCTGACGCAGAATCAGGGGTATTGAGAAATAAGTGCCTAGCGGTTTGCTGTTTTCAGTTTTCAGTTTGCTGTTTTCAGTTTTCTGTTACCTGATGACAGTTATCGCTTCACAACCGAAAACGGCAAACTGAAAACGGCAAACTGCAAACTATTTTTAATCGAGTACCAATGACCAAACACCTTCCCCGGCTGTTGCTGGTGCTGCTCAGCCTACCGGCGTCGGCCCAGTATTTGTCGAAGCTACAGGCCGACGCCCGTTTTCCGCTTTACACGACGTATGCGGCGGCGATGGAGCGTTCGAATTTTGTGCTGGACGAAGGCTATCACTTCCGCTACTATCTGCCGACCGCCGGGGCCGATTTCACGACCGATACGGGCGGTGACTGGTGTCTGGGCTTCCGGCTGGGCAATCGCTGGATCTACCGGATTCAGGACATGCACCGCCCGCCGGTCATTACAACGTCGTATCCGGATTTGGTGGAATACGTGCTATATCCGGTAGAAGGCCTGCGGGCGGAGATTCGGTTTGTAGTCTATAGCTCGACGGGTAGCTTCATGGACATTCGTCTGACCAATGAAACCCAGGCACCCGTTTTGCTGGAACTGGTGCCGTTTCTGCGGAGTTCGACGAATCATTTTCATTCAGCAAAAAAAGAAAGTAACCGGGTTGTTTTTGGTCACGAAGAACATCCGGATGGTTGGACGCTGAGCCATAAACTGCCTTACGCCGACAGCCTGCGCAACGTCTTTCTGAGCACCGACGCCCGCGCTCAGGTGCGGATTTTCAACGCAGAAGTGGGTCAAAGCCCGGTGCCCCCTGTCGGTAGTTTACCCCAAAAACCGGCACAGTTACAGGTGAACGGGCGACTATATGGCCCCACCGGCGACCGGCTCATGGACCGGGCACCGGTAGCCCGGCTGCAATTGTATGTGGATGATGACCCCTCGGTGCTGATTACGGAAAACAGCCCGGTCTGGGGAACGGCCCAGCCGCCTATCGACCCCGACGGTTATTATCGACTCGAAGCCGCCCTCATCCGGCCCAACGCCCGGACGTTTCGGATGGCGGGTTTTCACGAAGGACTGAACCGGATGGTGAGCGACACGGGCATATTTTCGGGCAAGAAAACGCAGCGTATTAACTTGAATCTGAAAGAAACGGGTTTGCCAACGGTCGAAGGATTGGTGTATCAGTCGGGTAAACTGTCGTGGAAAGCGGTTCCGGGTGTCCGGCAGACGTATGCCGTTTACCGAAGAAACTATCCCGAAACCGTCTATCGGCGAATGACGCGGGGGCTTCGTCAGACCGAATTCCGGGACAGAACAAAGCCTGCCGGGCTGGTCGGGTACGTGGTCGCTGCGGAAAATGAGAAAGGCCGGATTGGGGTGCAGTCGCGGGAAGTGACCAACGCCGCCGTAGCCGATTTCGACCAGTTTTTGTCCGGGAAAAAGTGTCCGGATGTCCTTACGCCCTTCGCCCGGATACTGGCCCTGCCTGCGCCTGTCAGCCTCCGGCCCGGCGAAACGTATGGGACACGCATTATCCGGACAGTTCAGAAGAAAAACGAAGCCCCCAACGACGAGGCCGTTCGGCTCCAGACCATTGATTATCAGCCGTTAAAACAAGCCAACGAGCGGCTTTTTGCCAATGTGCCCGCCCCCAAAGGACTCACGCCGGAGCAGGAAGCATTATACTGGAGCAGTTTTGCCATGATGCGGCAGACGTTTTACCCACCCGAAGGAAAAAGCAAACAGAATTATTACGTGTTTTCCCGCGAACCGACCTGGGGCTGGGGCCACGGCGGTCAGGTGTTTCACGAAAGCATCGCCATGCTGGCCTACGCCCACCTCGACCCTGTCAGCGCCATGAATTCACAGCGGGTTTACGCCGACCGGCAATACCCCAACGGCTACATCAACTACCGAACCGGTTCGTATCTGGATGAAATTATCGAGCACAACGGCGAACTGACGTCCTCGGCCCCCTGGTACGCGTATCTGAACTGGGAAGTTTACCGCATGACCAAAGACCGGGATTTCCTGCGGGAGATGTACGCCTCCTCGAAGAAGTTTTACCAGTTCTACATGACCCAGCGCGACAAAGACGGTGACGGCCTGTGCGAATGGGGCGGGGAGGCCGTGCTCGAATCGGTTCGGGACGCACTCGTGGCCGTCTGGGATGAGGTCGGATTTCCCACGAACTTTGAGAGCGTCGATTTGAACTGTATGCTCGTCATGGAAGCCAAATCGCTCGAAAACATGGCACGCGAACTGGGTCTGGACGATGAAGCCGACCGCTGGCGGGAGGATTACCGGCAGCGCAGCCGACGCATCGAAGAGACGTTCTGGGACGAAACGAACGGATTTTACTACAACGTCGAGAAGAAAAACCACACGTTTTCGTTCAAAAAGCCCGACGACCTCAAGCGGGATGAAATCATCGGTTTCATGCCGCTCTGGGCCGGTGTTGCCTCCCCCGAACGGGCCGCCCGGCTGGTGCAGAAGTTGAAAAATACGGCAGAATTCGGTCGGCGGTATGGCGTTCCGTCGCTCTCGGCGAAAGACTCATACTATAACGCCAAAGGCTACTGGAACGGCCCCGTCTGGGTGGAGTGGAACTTCCTGATTGTCCGGGGTCTGCTCGATTACGGCTACCGCACCGAAGCCCGCGACCTGACGAACCGCGTGGCCGATGGCATGATTCAGGTGCTGAAGCAGGACCATAATCTCTGGGAGTTCTACAGTCCCGACGAACCCTGGGGCGGTTACCACAAAACCTATATCTGGGCCGGAATCATCAACCGTATGCTGCTGGATGTCAATGAGTAATCAAAAATTTTTTGTATTTATCTCGCTGGCGTTCGTATTCAATCGGGCAGTGGCTCAGCTACCGACGGAGCTCTATCAGTTGCCCGACGCCCGTTACCGGCAGGTCTCCAGCTACGACACCACGGGCGGCAACAACGACCGCATCAATATTTTACCGGGAAAAACAGTCACGATTTTCGACCAGCGGGGACCGGGCGTCATCAGCCGCATCTGGGTCACCATCGACTCCCGCGACCCGGCCTATCTGCGTCGCATCTGGCTGCGGATGTACTGGGACGACGAGAAGACGCCCTCCGTATCGGTGCCGGTCGGAGATTTTTTCGGCTGCGGGTTTCAGTACAAACACCATATGAGTCAGTATGTAGGCATGAGCAGCGGCGGGTTTTACTGTTATTTTCCGATGCCGTTCGGTCGACGGGCGCGGGTGGAAGTCGTCAACGACACCGGACAGGAGGTATACGCCTTTTATTATCATATCGGCTTCCATCAGTTAAAAAAGCCGCTGCCGCCCTATACGGCCTATTTTCATGCTTTCTGGAATCGGGAACTCCGGACGCAGAAGCCCCAAAACTACGTGGCTCTGGAGGCGCAGGGCCGGGGACAGCTCGTAGGCGTCAGCCTCAACATGCAGCCCTACCGTGCGAGTCTGCTGTATCTGGAGGGCGACGAGCAGTTTTATGTCGACGGCGAACGGCAGCCTTCCGTACCGGGAACGGGTCTGGAGGATTATTTCACGAGCGGCTGGTATTTCAAAAACGGCGAATTTTCGGCCCCGTATCATGGTCTGGTGCTGCTCGACCCGCCCACGGGCCGCGTAACGGCCTACCATCACCACATTCCTGACCGGGTGCCCTTCGAGCGGTCGCTGCGGGTGACGTTCGAACACGGACACGGCAACACGGAAGAAGTGGACATGAGCAGCGTGACCTACTGGTATCAGCAGGAACCGCACGGGCCCCATCCGGCCCCGCTCCCGCCCGCTCTGCGTATTCCGCTGCGTCGACCCATTCCGCCCGGAGCTATCACTCCGGAAAAAATGACCGTGCAGGGAGCGCAAAATCGTTGGGTCGATATGACGAACCACGGCCCCGACTGGCTCGACAATCGACAGTTGCGCATCGTCCCCGCTTCCGGTCAGGCAACGGTGGCTATCACTGGCCTGGATGAAGCCGCCTACGACGTCGATCTATACGCTTCGGCGGGTGACAGTCTGAGCGCCTACACGGTCAGCGCCGGGGCGCAGTCGGTGCGGGTGGCCGACACTACGGCGAAGGGGCTGATTCCGCTGCCGCCCGTGGCCCTGCCCAACGTTCCGGCAAAGGCGGGAACGCTGCGTCTCGACCTGCGTCCGCTGCGCTCAGGCGGTCAGGCAATGATGGCGGTCGATGCGATTCGGCTGACGCCCGTGCGCCGGTTCGTGACCGACTGGTATCTGATTGGCCCGTTCCCGGACCCGCGTCTGTCCGATTACAACCGGAAAGGTCTCGATACGGTCTATCCCCCCGAACAGGAAATCGACCTGACCAAAACGTATGGCGGCGTCGACAATCAGCCGGTGCGCTGGTTTCGGTATACGGAAGGGAAAGCGGGCTATGAGATGCGGCTGTGGAAATTCTTCAAACCGACGGAATTCATTGTCAGCTATGCTCTTACGTATGTGTATGCTCCCGAAGAGAGAGTATACAAAATGCTGGTCAGTACGGACGATGCGGGGAAGATATTCGTGAACGACCAGCCCGTTTACCGCTTTTTCGACGCCTCCCGCATTGCCGCCCCCGACCAGGACGCCGTGACCGTCCGGCTCCGGAAGGGCTGGAACAAGTTGCTGGTGAAGGCCGAGAACAATTTCGGCGGCTATGCCTTCTACGTCCGCTTCATCGACCCCGACCATACGCTGGTATTCAACGCTGACCAGAAACTGAACTAACCCATGTCGACCCGTTTTTTTGCTTTACCTACGCTGCGTACTGTGCTTTTTCTGCTGATGGTCGTTCATCCGGCGATGGCCCAGAACCTCCGCAGTCTGACGCTCGACCCGGTCACCCACACAACCCGCCAATGGACGCTGACCAACGGACAAACCGTATCGGCCCCGCTGCCGCTGCTCTCGCTGGAACTGAACAAAAAACCCTTTTCGACCGACCAGCTTTCCGCCGACCATCGCCTCGACGGGCGGCTGCAGGTGGCGGTGCGGATGGAGGAGAACGCTCCGAAGGGCATCAAAGCGACGGTAGTTTTTCGGAATGTCTCGACCGATACGCTCCGGCTGGGCAATGTGCTGCCGCTGCTTTTCCCGAACGGCAAACTGCCGGAAGGTTCAATTTACATTACCGGAAAAGGCGAACATCCGCTTTCCCGAACCTACGTGTTCCGGCCCGGACAGGCTCCCGTCAACTGCATCGTGCCCGACAACGCCTGGGAACTCGGCTACGCGGGCGTTCCGCTGACCGACAGCCTGCACCTCTGCGCCCTCGCCCGCCGCGACCGTAACACTATCAAAAACGGCCTGAGAAGGCGATTCGAGACGGTTTTATATCCCCAAACCGGCGAAGTCACGTATTACCTGTATGTCGACACCTACCGGGGCGGCTGGCAGGAAGGTCTGCGCCGGATGTTTCAGGAGCGTTACCTCTACGACCTGCCCCAGTTTGACGAAACCCTGTTCGACCGCCCGGATCTGGCCTGGATGCGGCGGGCTTACGTCATGCATCTGGTCATGAACTGGAACCGGATTTATTACGACTACGAAACGAAACAATACGGTCTGGCCGATTTTCTGGCGAAGGGCCAGCGGCTCTACGGCGGCGACGACGTAGTGGGCATCTGGCCGACCTGGCCCACGCTCGGCCTCGACTCGCGCAACCAGTTCGATATGTTCCGCGACCTGCCGGGCGGTTTGCCCAAAGTGCGCGAACTGAGCCAGATGATGAAAAACCGGTTCGGGACGAAGCTGTTTGTCTGTTACAATCCCTGGGACGAAAGTACCCGCAGCGAAGGGCATCTGGTAGGTCTGGAGCGCATCATCCGCGAAACCGCCGCCGATGGCGTGGTGCTGGACACGAAGGGCGAGTCGAGCCGGGAGTTGCAGGAAACCGCCGACCGCGTGCGGCCCGGCATCATCATGTACAGCGAAGGCATGGCCGTTCCCCGCGACATGCCGGGCATCGTGTCGGGGCGGGTGCATAATGCGCTCTATTATCCGCCCCTGCTGAATCTCAACAAGTTCATCCGCCCTGATTTCGCCATTTTCCGCGTGGCGGAGGTGTACAAGGAACGGATTAAACGGGAATTTGCCACCTCGTTTTTCAACGGCTACGGCACCGAACTCAACATTTTCCCGGCAGGCCTCCCCGACTGGCTGGACGAGCAGTACCGTTATCTGGGGCGCACAACCCGGATTCTTCGGGAGAACACACATAATTTTACCTCGAAAAACCTCACGCCGCTCATCGCAACGACTCGCGACAGCATTTACGTCAACCGCTGGGTATCGGGCGACAAGACGCTGTACACCGTGTTCAGTCTGGTGCCCGAAGGCTACCGGGGGCATCTGTTCGCGGTGGAACCAAAGCCCGGAACGCACTTCGTCGACCTCTGGCATCATGAAGAAAAAAGCCCAAAAGCGATTAAAGGACAGACGTTTATTGAAGTCAATAGCGATGCGTTCAATCGAAGCTGGCTGGGTACCAACAACGAAGGTGAAGTCGGCTGCATCGCCCAACTGCCCGAACTGCTGACGGTTTCGCTGGATAACGACGTTTTGCGGGTTTCGGCCCGTCAGGGCACCGACATTCGCGTGTGGGCGGGCGAACCGGACTACGAAAAGAAGCCGCTGGCGCTCAAACCCGGCGATCACACGCTCCAACTGCTCGAACGCTTCGGGCGATTTGAGGGTAAATTTGTGGTCCAGTTAGTTGAAAACGACATTCTGCGGGATGAACGGGTTGTGACAATACCGGCAGGAACGCCCCGGCTGGCCTCGACCGTCGTCCGGACGAAAGCGCCGAAAGACACGAAAGGCATGGTGCGGATTCCGGGCGGGACGTTCACGTTCCGGGCCACCAACGGCGATGAATTTATTTCGTACCCCAAATATAACGTGGGTCGGCAATATAGCTTTCCGGCATTCTGGATGGACAAACACCCCGTAACGAACGTCCAGTTCAAAACCTTTCTGGATGCGACGAAATACCGCCCCGCCGACACCACGCGTTTTCTCCGTCATTGGATAAAAGGCCGCATTCCGGCGGGAGAGGAGAACTACCCGGTCGTATACGTAACCTGGGAGGATGCGCAGGCCTACGCCCGCTGGGCCGGGAAACGCCTGCCGACCGAGTTGGAATGGCAGTTTGCCGCCCAGACGCCCGACGGTCGCGAGTGGCCCTGGTCGGCGGACACAAAAGGCATCCGGCGGGAAATCGAGCCCGTCAACGAAACGCTGTCAGTCTACAAAATCCGGGGCATCGATCCGGTCTACGCCAACCTCGGCAACGGCACTCCCGACCCGGTGGGCCGTTACCCGAAAGGAGCCAATCCGTATGGCCTGGAGGATTTGGTGGGTTCTGTCTGGCAGTTGACCAACGATATGTACGTCAGCGGCAGTTATCGGTACGTAATGATGAAAGGCGGTAGTTTCTACAATCCCTCGTCAAGCTGGTGGTATGTGCAGGGCGGGCCGCGTGAGCTGCATTACCGGCAGTTTCTGCTGCGGGTCTCGCCCGGCTTCGAGCGCAACGCTACGGTCGGGTTCCGGTGTGTGGCGGATTAGCCCCCAACCCCCTGAAGGGCGGTCCGCCCGCTCCGCGTACGGGCTGCGGGGATTGGGGGTAAATGCGTACCTTTGCCAGGAAATTTCTTAGACCCAACGCACGCCGCCTGTGACAACACCTGAACCACCCATCCGAACCGTTGCCGTGACGCGCTACGTCACTCCTTTGCGGGAGGGCGGTTCGCTGCCCGCCATTGTCGAGGCCGACGACGAGTTTCTGTACGTGCTGAAATTTCGCGGGGCGGGTCAGGGCGTCAAGGCGCTGATTGCCGAACTCATCGCGGGCGAACTGGCCCGAACGCTCGGCCTGCGGGTGCCCGAACTCGTGTTTGCCACGCTGGACGAAGCTTTCGGGCGGTCGGAGCCCGACGAGGAGATTCAGGATTTGCTGCGGGCCAGTGAGGGGCTGAATCTGGGCGTACATTACCTGTCGGGGGCCGTAACGTTCGATCCGGTCATCAACGACGTCGACGCCCGGATGGCGTCGTGGATTGTCTGGCTCGATGGGCTGATTATGAACGTCGACCGCACGGCCCGCAACACCAATCTGCTGATGTGGCATCGGCAACTCTGGCTCATCGACCACGGCGCCTCGTTTTATTTCCACCATTCCGGTTTAGACTGGCGCGAACAGAGCCAACGACCATTTACCCAGATTAAAGAGCATGTTTTATTACCCAAAGCCACCGAACTGGAAACCGTCGATGCCGAAGCCCGCCGGATATTGACGCCGGAACGCATTCAGGCCATTGTGTCGCTGCTGCCTGACGCATGGCTGGAAGGCGAAACAGACGATTCACGGCTGGTTTACAGACAGTTTTTGGAGGCGCGGCTGGCCGCGTCGGAAATCTTTGTTCAGGAAGCACAGAATGCCCGAAACGCACTTGTTTGAATACGCCGTCATCCGCTTCGTTCCCCGCGTCGAACGCGAGGAGTTCGTCAACGTCGGCGTCATTCTGTACTGCGCCGCCGAGCGTTTTCTGCACATTCGCTACGAACTGAACGAAGCCCGTCTCCGGGCCTTTTGCCCCACCGCCGACCTGGACGAACTCCGTGAACGCCTCCGGGCCTTCGAGCGCGTGTGTGCGGGCCGGAAAGAAGGCGGTACCATCGGGCAAATGGCCCCCGCCGCCCGCTTCCGCTGGCTGACGGCCCACCGCAGCACCATCGTGCAGGTTTCGCCCACCCATCCGGGGCTTTGCCGTGACGCGCAGGCAATGCTGGAGCGACTATTCGGGCAGTTGGTGGTTCTCTAATCTTCGGTCGCCAGTGCGGTGAGAATTCTTTCGGTTAAATTTTACCGGAAGTGCGCTTTCGTATACAGTTTGTCCTACATTCATTCTGTTATGAAACGAATCGCTGCCTGCTGGCTGCTGCTGAGTCTGTCCACCCTGGTTTCTGCCCAGAAAGGCAAACCGCTCTATAAGGCCGAAATTGGCCTGCAGACCTATACATTCCGCAATAGCTTTCCCAAAAACATACTGGCGACGCTCGACACCATCAAAGCGATGGGCATCAAGGAACTCGAAGCCGGACCACCGAAAGGCATGACGGCCCAGGAGTTCCGCAAGGCCTGCGATGAACGGGGGCTGAAAATTCCGTCGACGGGCGGCGGTTACGATCAACTGGTCAAAAACCCGCAGGCGACCATCGAGCAGGCCAAAATTCTCGGTGCCCGCTACGTCATGTGCGCCTGGATACCGCACGAGAGGGGCAATTTCAACCTGGAAAATGCGAAAAAAGCCGTCGCCGATTTCAACGCCATCGGCAAAGCGATGAAGGAAAACGGCCTGACGTTCTGTTACCACAACCACGGCTACGAGTTCAAAAAATATGGTGACGGAGCATCCACACCGGGTACGCTGATGGACTACATCATCCAGAATACCAATCCCGAATACGTTTCCTTCGAAATGGACATACTCTGGACCATCCACGGCGGCGGCGACCCGGTGGCTCTGCTCAAAAAATACGGCAGCCGCTGGAAACTGATGCACCTCAAAGACCTCAAAAAAGGCGTCGTGGGTGACGGAAGCGGCGGCACACCGCCCGAAAACGACGTCGTGCTGGGCGAGGGACAGGCGGATTTCGTCGGGATTCTGAAGGAGGCTAATCGAATCGGCATCCGGCACTTTTTTATTGAAGATGAGAGTAATGATGAGTATGTCCAGGTGCCCAAAAGTATCGCTTACCTGAAGTCACTCAGAGAGTAAGGCCGCATATTCCCGCTGAATAAACGGTCATCGATGTGTCTTGCGACACGATCAGTAGGTTCATGCATGAATCAGGTTTTATGAGTATGGAAAATTCCCGCAGAGCGTTTCTCAAAACAGCCCTCCTCGGTACGGCGGGCGTAGCCCTCGGCCCGGCAACTCAGGGTATGTCGGCCCGCAGCTACAATCGCATCATAGGAGCCAATGAGCGGCTTCAGGTCGCCATTGCCGGTCTGGGGCGGCGACTGGATGCCTATTTCGAGCCGATAGCCCTGAAAGAAAGTAACGTCGAGTTGCTTTATCTGTGTGACGTAATGAAAAAGCAGCGGGAATCGGCCCTGCAGAAGTTCGGCAAACACATTGATTATAAGCCCCGTCTGGAGAATGACATCCGGAAAGTACTGGCCGATAAAGACGTCGACGTACTCATCAATGCGATGCCCGACCACTGGCATGCGCCGGGTGCCTGGCTGGCGGTGCAGGCGGGCAAGCACGTCTACGTGGAAAAACCCTGTAGCCATAACCCCAGAGAAGGCGAAATTCTGTCGCTACTGCCTAAAAAATACGGGAAGGTGATTCAGATGGGCAATCAGCAGCGCTCGGCCCCTGAGTCCATCGACGTCATGAATCAGATTCACTCTGGTGCCATTGGCGTTCCCTACAAGGCAACGGCGTTTTACATTGCCAACCGGGGTGCAGTACCCGTCCCGAAGGCGGCTCCGGTACCCGATGGTCTGGACTGGGATCTGTTTCAGGGACCGGCCCCACGCAAACCCTATCAACACGACACCTGGGACTACAACTGGCACTGGTATGGCTGGGACTACGGCACCGCCGAGAGCGGCAACAACGGGACGCACGAGCTGGACGTTGCCCGCTGGGCCTTGCAGGTAGAACATCCGGAACAGGTCAGTGTGGAAGCGGCCAAGCGTCATTTCGCCGACGACGGCTGGACGATGTACGACACGATGGACGCTACCTTCCGCTACGCTGGCGACAAGATTATCAAATGGGAATGCCAGTGCCGCAATGGGTATAAGACGTTCGGTTCCGGGCGGGGCGTTATTGTGTATGGAACCAATGGCTCGGTGTATGTCGACCGGGATGGCTATAAACTATTCTCACGGGACGGTAAGCTCGTCAAGGAGCGCAAATCGGGCGGATCGGAAGCCGGTACGGCCCTGGGCGGCGGCGGTGACATGTCGACCCGCCACGTCATGAACTTCTTCGAGGCCATTCGGGGAAAAGAGAAACAGAATTCTCCGATTGAAGAAGGTGCCAAAAGCGTGTTGTTGTGTCATCTGGCAAACATCGCCTACCGAACCAACAGCGCCCTGACCGTCGACCCGGCCACTGGCCGCGTCCGCGACAAGCAGGCCATGAAGCTCTGGGGCCGGGACTACGAGAAAGGTTGGGAGCCGCCCGTCGTTTGACCGCAGAAAGTTCTGTTCTCCCTTGTTGAGCGCCGACATTCCTACGGCGCTCATTTATTTTTCAATACCGCATCCGAAATTCCCTGGCCGCCGGCAGAATCAATGAATCGGGTGGTCGATTTTCTCTTCTTCCAAATCCAGACGGGCTTCCTCTTTACGGATTACTTCGTCGTCAAACTCCTGCTTCCGGCGCAAACGGCTTAGCTCCCGACGCATGGTCGTAGTAATGTCGGTCAGAATGTGGTTATAGCGATCTGTTTTTATATTACCACAATCCAGCGAGTTCAGGCGTTGCTGGGTGAGCTGCTGATCGCTCTCCATCCGACTCTTCAGGTTACTGACCAGTTCGTTCTGCCGGACGTCGGCCTCATATTTCTGCTCTAACCGCTTCAAAGCTGCTTCCAGTAATTTCAGGCGGATAACCGACTCCTGTTCGTCTTCTGTCAGCCGATGGTCGGGATCCCGGTAGTTGACCCGCCGCACAACCACGGGTAGAGTTAACCCCTGAAATACCAGCGTACCCAGAATGGCTACGAACGTAATGAACAGAATCAGATTTCGGTGGGGAAACGGCGTACCATCGGTCAGGGTTAGTGGAACCGACAGCGCCGATGCCAGCGACACAACCCCACGCATCCCGGCCCAGCCGACAATCGTCGGAGCGCGCCATCCTGGGTTACGCTCGGCTACGGCATTAGGCATAAAGTTTCCTACCAACCGGGTGAATGCCATTGTAAAATAGGCCGTGACCAGCCGCGTAACGATAATAACCCCGGTGATCAACAGCGCATAACTCATGGCTTCGGTCCGGGAGTATCCGGCCAGGCTATTGATAATGACAGGTAGTTCCAGGCCAATCAGGATAAACACGAAACCATTGAGCGCAAATGTCACCGTTGCCCACATGGCCGTCCCCTGTAGCCGGGCTGTATGGTTAAGGATGACATGCCGCTGATTAGCCATAAACAGCCCTCCGCTTACTACGGCCATAACGCCCGAAAAATGAAAGTGCTCGGCTATAAGATACAATACATACGGAGTTATGAACGTCAGCAGAATACTTATCCTGACCGGCGAAGGTATCCAGCGGTGAATAGCGTAGAAAACGGACGCTACGGCCAGCCCTACGCCGACTCCGCCGAAGGTAATCAGAAAGAAATCCGTAACCGCCTGCCGGGGCACAAACACCCCCGTCAGCACCGTTGCCAGGGCAAACCGAAAAACCGTCAGACTGGCCGCATCATTAATCAGACTTTCACCTTCGAGCACGGCAAGGATTCGTTTCGGAACATTGACACTCCGTAACACGGAAGTAGCGGCCACGGCATCCGGCGGCGAAATGATGCCTCCCAGCAGGAAACCCAGCGCCAACGTAAAACCGGGAATGAACGCCGTCGAGGCGTAGGCAACGGCGAGCGACGTCAGCAGCACCAGGCCAAACGCCAGTGTGATAATGATGCGTCGCCAACGCCAGAATTCACGCCAGGAAGTAAACCAGGCAGCTTCATACAGCAGAGGCGGCAGAAAAATCAGGAAGATCAGTTCCGGATCGACTTCAATATGCGGAGCGTTTGGAATGAAACTGATGAGCAGCCCGCTGACGACCAGAAAAATGGGGATCGGAATACGCATTCGCTGCCCCACCATCACCAGAACCGAAATGAGCAGCAGCAGTGCCAGACAGAGCAGTAGGGTTTCCTGCATAAAAGGGCAAGTGTTTGCCTCTAATATACAAGCCAAAAACAAAACCGCCTAACCAGCTTTTCATTAGCGAGTTAGGCGGTGATTTAGTAGCCCGACCAGGATTCGAACCTAGACAAACAGAACCAAAATCTGTCGTACTACCCTTATACTATCGGGCTATCCTGTTTTGCGAGTGCAAAGATAGCACCTTTTGTCCCTTTCTGTCAAGGAGACAGCCAAAAAATGTTAAAAAGCGGCATTGGACCGCCTCCCTGCCTAGCGTACTTACCTATAAACCAGCCGTTTCTACCTGCGGACTGATTTTCTTGACCAGGCCCTGCAGCACTTTACCCGGTCCGCACTCGACAAAGACCGTCGCCCCGTCGGCCACCATCGCCTCCACCGACTGCGTCCAGCGCACAGGTGCCGTCAACTGGGCAACCAGATTGGTCTTGATCTCGGCGATGTCCGTCGAGGGCCGGGCCGTCACATTCTGGTAGATCGGGCAGCGGGGTGCGCCGAACGGCGTGTTTTCGATGGCCTGAGCCAGTTCCTCACGGGCTGGTTCCATCAGCGGCGAATGAAACGCCCCGCCGACGGGCAGCGGCAGCACCCGCTTCGCTCCGGCTTCCTTCAGCTTTTCGCCGGCCAGCCGGACGCCTTCCATCGAACCCGAAATCACGACCTGACCCGGACAGTTGTAATTGGCGGCCACCACTACCTCACCCGAAGCAGCAATGTCGGCGCAGATTTTCTCGATGATTGCATCGTCGAGTCCCAGCACGGCGGCCATCGTCGAGGGCTGTCGTTCGCAGGCTTTCTGCATGGCCGAGGCCCGCTGGGCAACCAGCCGCAGGCCGTCTTCAAACGACAGGGTTCCTGCCGCCACCAGGGCCGAAAACTCACCCAGCGAATGCCCGGCCACCATCGAGGCTTCCGACGCGAAGGCATCGAACGTCAGCGCCTGCGCCACCGAGTGAATGAATATGGCAGGCTGGGTGACGTTCGTCTGCCGGAGTTCCTCATCGGTTCCCTCAAACATGATTTTCGTTATGGCGAATCCCAAAATGCCGTCGGCCTGGTCGAACAGCGCCTTCGCCTGTCCGGACTGCTGATACAAATCCTGCCCCATGCCTCTGAACTGAGACCCCTGGCCGGGAAAAACATACGCTTTTTTCATAGAATGCTAATGGAAAAGTTAGTCGCGGGAGCAAAGGTAAGGCCCCCTTCGGTCGGCTAAAAAAATTTATATTTCAAAATTTTCAAAAACAAACAAATTCTGAAAACAGGCTGTTACCCGAATAGCGACTAACCAACACATACTCTACGTGGAATGAGTTTAAATTGTAGGTTAATTATTGTTTCAGAACGCTTTGTGCTTTAGTTTTGGCGGGATTGAGTTGTTCTATTTTCTGCTGTTCACTAACGTAATTTCAGCGTACATTACCATCATGTCCTGGTTAACACAAACACTATCCAGCTCGCTTGGCCGCAAGGTTATCATGGCACTGACCGGGCTGTTCCTGTGCACGTTTCTGGTCGTTCACATGGCCGGAAACTTACAATTATTCAAAGGAGACGAAGGGCGGGCGTTCAATGAGTACACGTACTTCATGACGCACAACCCGCTCATCATTACGGTCTCGTACCTGCTTTATGCGTCTATTCTGATTCATACGACGATGGCCCTGATTCTGACGCGGCACAACCAGGCATCCCGTCCGGTCCGGTATGCTTTCGAGCGTCCGGAAGCCAACAGTCCCTGGACCTCGCGCAACATGGGCATTCTCGGAACGGTCCTGTTCATCTTCATTCTGATTCACATGCGGACGTTCTGGTACACGATGCACTTCGGTTCTGTTCCGCTGGTGCAGTATGAGCAGGACGGTCAGATGTATAAAGACCTCTATAAAGTGGTGACGCTGGCCTTCTCCAACGGCTGGTACACCCTGTTTTACGTTCTGGCGATGGCAGCCCTGTCGTTCCACCTGGTTCACGGGTTCAAAAGCGGCTTTCAGTCGCTGGGCATCCGGCACAAAAAATATACGCCGCTTATCGAATGGCTGGGCATTTACGTTTTCTCCATTCTGATTCCGGCCCTTTTTGCCGCCATGCCGGTTTATGTTTATTTAAAAGCCCACGGTTATATCGGATAGGTAGTCAATCAAACTCTGTCTATGGTCACTACAGTCAATGGACAGGAAACCAGCATCAAGCTGGATTCCAAGGTTCCCGAAGGCCCGCTCGCCGAAAAGTGGGCGCGTCATAAATTCAATCTGAAGCTGGTCAATCCGGCTAACAAGCGGAAATACGATATCATTGTGGTCGGCACGGGCCTGGCCGGGGCATCGGCGGCGGCATCGCTGGCCGAACTGGGCTACAACGTCAAGGTATTTACCTTTCACGATTCGCCCCGCCGCGCCCACTCCATCGCCGCTCAGGGAGGTATCAATGCGGCGAAAAATTACCAGAACGACGGCGACAGTGTCTTCCGCCTGTTCTACGATACCATCAAGGGCGGCGACTACCGCGCCCGCGAAGCCAACGTTCACCGTCTGGCCGAAGTCAGTGTCAGCATCATCGACCAGTGTGTGGCGCAGGGCGTTCCCTTCGCCCGCGAATACGGCGGTCTGCTGGCAAACCGCTCGTTTGGGGGCGCGCAGGTGAGCCGTACGTTCTATGCCCGGGGCCAGACGGGCCAGCAACTGCTGCTGGGAGCCTACAGCGCCCTGAGCCGTCAGGTTGCCAACGGGAAAGTGAAGCTTATCACCCGCACCGAAATGCTGGACCTGGTGGTCGTCGACGGCAAAGCCCGGGGCATTGTCACCCGCAACCTGATTACGGGTAAAATCGAGTCGCACTCGGCCCATGCCGTACTGCTCTGCACGGGCGGCTATGGCAACGTCTTCTACCTCTCGACCAACGCCATGAACTCCAACGCCACGGCGGCATGGCGGGCCTACAAAAAAGGGGCTCTGTTTGGCAACCCCTGCTTCACGCAGATTCACCCGACCTGTATTCCGGTCAAGGGCGACTACCAGTCGAAGCTGACGCTGATGTCGGAGTCGCTGCGGAACGACGGTCGCGTGTGGGTGCCGAAAACACAGGAAATGGCCGAAAAAGTCCGGAAAGGGCAATTGAAGGCTACGGACCTTAAAGAAGAAGATCGGGATTACTTTCTGGAGCGCCGGTATCCGTCGTTCGGGAACCTGGTGCCCCGCGACGTGGCCTCGCGCAACGCCAAATACGTTTGTGATGAAGGCCGGGGCGTGGGCGCTACGGGTCTGGCGGTTTTCCTCGATTTTGGAGACGCCATCCGGCGCGATGGACGCAAAACCATCGAGGCCAAATACGGCAACCTGTTCGAGATGTACGAGAAAATCGTAGATGATAACCCGTACGAAACGCCGATGATGATTTACCCCGCCGTTCACTACACGATGGGCGGTCTGTGGGTCGATTACAACCTGATGACGACCGTTCCGGGTCTGTATGCGCTCGGTGAGGCCAACTTCTCGGATCACGGTGCCAACCGCCTCGGCGCCTCGGCGCTCATGCAGGGTCTGGCCGACGGCTATTTCGTCATTCCGTATACAGTCGGTGATTATCTGGCAACGATTGGCCCCTCGGATAAGGTGGCTGTCGACCATCCGGCATTCCGCGAGGCCGAGCAGGCCATAACGGACCAGATCAAGACGTTCCTTTCCATCAAAGGCTCCCGGACGGTCGACGACTTCCACCGGCAACTGGGCCATATTATGTGGGAATACTGCGGTATGTCGCGCAATGCCGAAGGTCTGAAGAAAGCCAAGAAAATGATTCAGGATCTGCGGGCCGAATTCTGGAAGGACGTGCGGGTGCTGGGCGAAAACGAGGAAATGAATCAGTCGCTCGAACAGGCCGGTCGTGTAGCCGACTTCCTCGAACTGGGCGAACTAATGGTCGACGACGCTCTGAACCGCAACGAATCCTGCGGCGGTCACTTCCGCGAAGAATACGCCACCGAGGAAGGTGAAGCCAAACGTGACGATGCCAACTACACCTATGTGGCGGCCTGGGAATACAAAGGACCCAACCAGCAGGCCGAACTCCATAAGGAAGAATTAGTCTTCGAAAACGTGAAGCTGACGCAGAGAAGTTATAAATAAGTTTTCAGTTTGCCGTTTGCGGTTTTCTGTTGACAGGCCTATGCATTTAACGGAAAACGGCAAACGGCAAACTGAAAACTCCAAACAGAAAACCAGATCATCATGAATCTGACACTTAAAGTCTGGAGACAAAAGAATAGTCAAACACCAGGAAAACTGGTGGAATATAAAGTGACCGACATTTCGCCCGACATGTCCTTTCTGGAGATGTTCGACGTGCTGAATGCCGACCTTATCCGGCGGGGCGAAGACCCCGTCATCTTCGACCACGACTGCCGCGAAGGTATCTGCGGAACGTGTTCGATGTACATCAATGGCCGCGCCCACGGTCCGCAGACCGGCTCGACGACCTGTCAGCTCCATATGCGCAGCTTTAATGACGGCGACACGATTGTTGTCGAACCCTGGCGGGCCCGGGCCTTCCCGGTCATCAAAGACCTGATGGTCGACCGGACGGCTTTCGACCGGATTGTGCAGGCGGGGGGTTACGTATCCGTCAACACGGGTTCGGCACCGGATGCCAACGAAATTCCTGTTCCGCGTGAGATTGCCGATGAGGCCATGGACGCCGCTCAGTGCATCGGCTGCGGTGCCTGCGTAGCTGCCTGCAAAAACGCCTCGGCCATGCTGTTTACGGCGGCTAAAGTGTCGCATCTGGCCGTACTGCCGCAGGGTCATGCCGAAGCTAAAATGCGGGCCGAACGCATGGTGGCGCAGATGGATGCCGAAGGGTTCGGCGCCTGCTCATTCACGGGTGCCTGCTCGGTCGAGTGTCCGAAGTCGATTTCGCTGGACCACATTGCCCGCCTCAACCGCGAGTATCTGGGAGCCAAGCTGACGTCGACCAACGTCTGATATACTTTTTCACTAATAAAATTGAAAGCCCGGCCATGCGGTCGGGCTTTCAATTTTACGTGATAGTCATCAGGCAATTCTCTGGAGGGTTGAAAACCAACCCCCACTCATCTTCGTCACGGCAGCAGCACCTGATCGATAGCGTGAACGACGCCGTTGGTTGCCAGCACATTGCCAATGACCACCTGCGAAAATGACCGATTACCCGCCCCACGAACGATACCCAGCGGCGGCGTGGCCCGCGTTGTCAGCGTATTCGAGGGGGCGTCGGCGAGCGTCGTCTGGGTGCCGCTAAAACCAAGATCCGGCGTAAACACGCGGTTTGCCAGTACGTGGTAGCGCAAAATGTTACCCAACGCACTGATGGTTGCCGGGTCGGTAATGGCTGAAATGTTGGCAGCGTTGTTAAACGGAGCCGGAAGTTTGGCAAAGGCGTCGTTTGTTGGAGCGAATACCGTGAAATCACCTTCACCGGTAAACACGTTCACCAGGTTAGCTTTCGCCAATGCCGCAACCAATGTCGAGAACGCCGGATTTCCGACCGCAATTTCGGCAATCGTCTGACTGGGCGGCAGCAGGACGGAATTGATAACGTGAATAACGCCGTTGGACGCATCGACGTCGGCCGTGGTGACTAGCGAGTTACCATTGATGGTCAGAAAACTCTCCCGCTGTTTGAATAGATAAATCGTATTATCGTTGCGGCTGCCTTTCGGCTTCAGGGTCGTAGCCGACGAAGCGCCGTTTGCCACCTGCGCCAGTTTGACTTCCGCCCCAAGAACGTGGTAAAGCAGTACATTCTTTAAAAAAGCAATTTGGGCCGGGTTCGAGATGGCCGAAATATTCGCCGCACTGTTGAATGGAGTGGGAAGCTGCGCAAACGCATCATTAGTGGGCGCAAAAACCGTTAGTGAAGCAGACGGGTCGCCGAGTGGCCCGGTCAGGTCTGTTTTGACCGCAGCGGCAGCGAGAGCAGTAAAGGCGGGGTTAGAAGCCGCAATTTCCAGAATCGTTTGACTGGAAGTCGAGGCAGCCCGGCGCGTACCGCTTGCCGACCCATCCTGCGGCTGAAGTTCGGAAGGCTGCTGACATCCGGACAGCCAGAAAACAGAGGTGGTAATAAAGAGAACTGGGGCGCTAAGCAGGGATTTTAGAAAGACTTTCACGGTGAAAATACGTTTAGAGATGAGAAATAGGTTTACAAGAATATCCCTTTAACCTATTGATTACCATGCATGTTTGACGTATATAGACCGTTTTTTTTGATAGCCGAAACGGCTTGACAATGATAACCGGCATACTAGTGCGTGCCGTGGACTTTATAAACCCCGATGAAGCGCCTGGTACTGCAAAGGCGTGGTACCGGTCTGTTCCTTAAACTGCCGGTGAAAATGGGAAATGTTGTTGAAACCGCATTCAAGGGCCGCCTCGCCCACGTTGACGTCCGACTCAATCAGCAGTTTCCGGGCGTGACTCACACGCAGTTCGTTCAGGTATTCGATGAACGATTTGCGCGTCCGTTTTTTAAAATACCGGCAGAAGGCAGCCGGTGCCATACCCGCCACCGAGGCAATGTCGTCAATTCGGATTTCACGCCGGAAGTGGGTGAGTGTATAATCGAGCACCCGCTTCATACGCTCGGTATCCGCCTCACTGACTCGCAGTTCGTAGTTTCCGCTCGCCAGCAGGTCGGCGCTCGTGTCGGCAGACAGGTGTGTGAGAATCCGGAGCAGGCTCAGCACAGCTTCCATTCCCCCCTGCTCCGGCATACGTAACAGCAGTTCCCGCACGGAAGGGTGTCTGTGCACGTCGAAGCGCAGTCCGTAACGGGCACGGGTTAGCAGCGCGGTCAGCCGGTCGGCCTCCGGAATGACCGACAGCCAGGTAGCGCCTACGTGCTGCGCAAACTGGATGACAATGGCTTCCGCCGCCAGAGTATCACCGGCATCTTCAGCCTGATAATATACCTCGTCATTCCGCCAGAAGTGAGGCAGGTCCGGACCAAGCAATACCAGATCACCGGCATCAAAATCCTCGATGTGGTCACCCACGAACCGCTTTCCCCGGCTGCGCAGGATATACGTAAGCTCGTATTCCGGATGAAAATGCCAGGGAGCATCGAAGTAGGGCAACCGGACATGCTTCACCAGCAACGACCGCTGCTCACCCAGTTCAACCCGTTCGAAGAGCGCTTTCATACGGCGTAGCAGTGTACGGACTTACCATATTGTAAGAGCCTAAAGGTAAATATTGGTCAATTTAGTATATAAACCCGCAAAAACATGGGTTGTTTTCAAGAAAAAGTAGCACCAACTTTGTATTTCACTATTCCTAAACCTTTTTTTGATTTTCACAGTATGCTGCAACCTGTTTTAGATAAAAAGTCGCTGGTGGGCGAGCTAAACGCCGACTATGACCTGAAGCCCGAAGCCATCGACTTCTACCGGGAGAACGGGTACGTGAAGCTGAAACAGGTGCTCAGCGAAGAGGTCATTCAGTACTATGGCGATCTGATAACAGAGCAGGTTTTCCGGCTCAATACGCTCACCAAGCCGATGGAGGAGCGCACAACCTATGAGCGGGCTTTTCTCCAGATTATGAACCTGTGGCGGGAAGATGAAGAAGTACGGGAGTTTGTCTTTTCCCGTCGACTCGCCAAAATAGCCGCCGATCTGATGGGCGTTCAGGGCGTACGGCTCTACCACGATCAGGCGCTGTATAAAGAACCGACGGGCGGTTTCACGCCCTGGCACGCCGATCAGTTTTACTGGCCGCTGGCGTCGCCGCATACGGTCACGGCCTGGATTCCGCTACAGGCGACACCCCAGGAAATGGGGCCGCTGGCCTTCGCCGAAAAAAGTCAGATCGTCGAGATTGGCCGGGACGTTGAAATCAGTGACGACAGCGAAAAGCTGCTGGCCGAAGAACTCGCCCGGCTGAATTTCCGCGTCAATGACACGCCGTTCGAACTGGGTGAAGTGAGCTATCATGCCGGGTGGACGTTCCACCGGGCCGGGCCCAACACTTCCGACCGGCCCCGCAAGGTGATGACAATGATTTACATGGATAAAGACCAGACTATTTCTAAACCCAAAAATACCTATCAGCAGAACGACTGGACCACCTGGCTCGACAGCTATCCTGTGGGGCAAAAGCCCGAAAGTGCGCTAAATCCGGTGCTGTTCAGTTATGTCTGATATTTTCTGACTGTTTACAGTAGTTTCCCGCAAACCCATTCTTTTTCAATCAATAAGACATTAAGAGTACCTTATCATAGGTTGGTTGTGCTGAACACCCCGCCGGGAGCTCCCGGCGGGGTGTTTTTTTGAATTTGGATATATTTTTGCAAAATCAATGTTGTAGGGGTACACGTTTGCCCCATCCGCTATGAAGCGTTTCGTCCTCTTTGTCTTTTTTCTTCTGCTAAGTCCGGGCCTTCTTATGGCCCAGGTCCAGAATCACGCCACCTGGACATTTACTACCGATAAAACAAGCCTGAAGGTGGGCGACGTGGTGGAGTTGCGCCTGACGGCGGCCATCGACCCCGAATGGTACCTTTACGCCAGTGATTTCGACCCGAATCTCGGCCCGACGCTCACTACGGTCACCCTGAAATTGAATGGAACGTTTCAGCCTGTGGGGAAACTGGTCTCGGTAGGTGCAAAAGAAAAATTCGATGAAGTCTGGGGGGGTAATATCCGCTATTTCGTTGGAAAAGGGCTTTTTACGCAGAAAATAAAGGTAGTAAAACCCAATCCGGTTATTGAAGGCACCATTGAATACCAGACCTGTTCCACCGTCAACGGTCTTTGCGTACTGGGTTCGGCTGATTTCCGGTTCGACCAGTTAAAGGTCACGACGGCGGAGACGGCAACACCTGCGACGGGTACATCGACGAACACGGCAGAACCCGCTACCGTGGTTGCTACGGCAACCACCAATCTGAATCCTGGCAATAACGACAGCGCCCGGGCGGCGGTCGCCGTGGCGCCCTCGGCCCTGCCGACGCAGAGCGATACGGAACAGATAGCCACGGCGGCTGCGGAGAAACTGAAACCGGAGCCCCTGCCCGCCCAGCCGGGACAGAATGAGGACGAGTCGCTGCTGGGCTTCGTGCTGGCGGCGTTTCTGTCGGGTCTGGTGGCCCTGCTGACACCCTGCGTGTTCCCGATCATCCCGATGACAGTCAGTTATTTTACCAAACAGGATCACGGTATCATGAAAGCTATCCTGTACGGGCTGTTCATCATCGGTATCTACGTGCTGGTTGGAACGCTGGTTTCCCGCATCAACGGTCCGGCGTTTGCCAACTTCGTCAGTACGCATTGGCTGCCTAACCTGCTTTTCTTCGCTGTTTTCTTCGTTTTTGGCCTTTCCTTTCTGGGATTGTTTGAGATTGTTCTGCCCAACTCCATCATCAATCGGGCCGATGCCCAGGCGGAGAAAGGCGGCCTGATCGGCATTTTCTTTATGGCATTTACGCTGGTACTGGTGTCGTTTTCCTGCACCGGCCCGATTGTCGGCAGCCTGCTGGTGGCCTCGGCGGGCGGCGAGGTAGTAAAGCCGATTGTGGGCATGGCGGCGTTTTCGTCGGCTTTCGCCGTGCCTTTCACTTTGTTTGCCGCCTTTCCGCAATGGATGAAAAGCCTGCCCAAATCAGGCGGCTGGCTCAATTCGGTCAAGGTGGTGCTGGGTTTTCTGGAATTGGCGCTGGCACTGAAATTTTTGAGTATTGCCGACCAGGTCTATCACTGGGGCCTGCTCGACCGCGAGGTATTCCTGGCTTTCTGGATTGTTATTTTCTCCCTGATCGGGTTTTATCTACTGGGCAAAATTCGGCTTTCGCACGATAGTGAGACGAAAGTTGTCAGTATTCCGCGGCTCATACTGGCAATTCTGACGTTTGCCTTTGTGGTGTATATGATTCCGGGGCTTTGGGGTGCCCCACTGAAAGCGCTGGCGGGCTATCTGCCTCCTGAAACGAGTCAGGATTTCAATCTGACGAGTCAGCGGTCAACGGCAGCAGTCAACACGCTTCGGGAGAAGCCAAAATACGGCGAGCTGTTCCGGCTTCCGCATGGGATTCAGGGTTTTTTCGATTATAAGCAGGCCCTCAGCTACGCCCGGCAGGAGAACAAGCCGGTGTTCATCGACTTTACCGGTCACGGTTGCGTCAATTGTCGGGAGATGGAAGCCAGGGTCTGGAGCGAGGCCCCGGTGCTACAGCGGCTGAACGAAGATTTTGTGGTGGTGGCGCTGTATGTGGACGATAAAACCGAACTGCCGGAGTCAGACTGGTACGTGTCCAGCTATGACCAGAAGCAGAAAAAAACCATTGGCGCTCAGAACGCCGATTTGCAGATTACGCGCTACAACAATAACGCCCAGCCTCACTACTGCATCGTCGATCATGACGGTAAACTGTTGATTTCTCCAAAAAACTACGATCTGAACGTCGACAATTTCGTGGCATTTCTGGAAGATGGGAAGGCAAAATTCCGGCAGTTGAGCACTATGTAAGTAGTGATTGGATAATTGGATAAATCGTTGTCTACTAATGACATACCTGTCTCTCCACCAACCAGTTACTTATTTACCCAATCAACCTGTTACCTATTTACCCAAACACAAAAAAAAGCCCGGATCACTGACCCGGGCTTTTCGATCTCAACTTAACCCTTAAACACACAAACTACTCACTACTATCGTTATCTTCCGATGGGGAAGGAATAGCCTACAGAAACATTGACGCCCCGGTTACGGATGGGCAGTTGCACGACGGGCAGATCATACTGCCGGGTGAAACCATGCTGGTAGCGCGCTTCGGCGAAAAGCTTTCCGGCTCCGGCCTGAGCGCTGATGCCCAGACCCGCAATGCCGCTGAAATCCCAGCGATTGGCCGCCCAGCCGCCCATCGGTATCCCGATGTCGAAGGGCTGGGTACGGAACAGGCCGCTGGCCCGGGTACGGACCCGCCCGTCGAGGGCGTAACCAGCCGCTCCGCCAGCCAGAAAATAAGGCTGCACAGGGCCGTCGCTCAGCTTGAATTTGAACAGCAGAGGAACCTCCAGATTATAGGTCTGATAGGCCACCCGCGCTCCCAGAGGCAGATTGATACCACTGCCCAGATTCAAATCCAGACTTTCATTAATTAAAAATCCTTTTTGAATAAACTGTACTTCGGGGCGGATCGACACCCGATCGCTCACCGGAAATTCCAGAAAGACAGCCCCTGCCGGTCCCGGTGACAGGCGAAACTCAGGAGAGAACTGTTCAACAAAATCAGGCTTCGATACAGCTCCCCAGTTGGCCCCCGCCCGGAAACCTGCTTCTACCTGAGCTGTGGCTGTCTGACATAAACCTATCAGCAGCGCGGCAATTCCTGCAAGTGTAAATCGTTTCATCTTTACGGAAAAGAATAATGTCCTAATGCGTTCAGAAAGCAGTTACCGAATGAGGCCTCAAACGTTTCGGCTGCCTGTTTTCAATTCTTGGACATATCTGCTGACGTAAGGATTAATCGGATTGAAAATATTTTTATCATACCGTTTGCTGTCCGGCGGGCTCTGCCACAGGCACCGATGGTACTTTTTTTTGAAAACATTGCATCCCGTTTGTAGCTTTACCGTCTGAGTACGCTTAGTGTGCAGGCTTGCCAATGAATACTAAACCACCTTCCCGATTCAGTTATTTACCCAGGCCGCTGGCCGCTATCGACTTCCTGGGGTTGTTCGAACGCGATCCGTTTGGCAATTCGCTTTTCGTCCGCCGGATTCTGATTTCCATTCTGGGCTGGATAACTTACTTCAGATATACGCTTTATAATCGCATCAGGATTGAAGGCATGGAACATCTGGCCGATCTGCCGATGAACAACGTCCTGTTTCTATCGAATCACCAGACGTATTTTGCCGATGTCATCGCCTTTTTTCACATTTTCTGCGCTGTGAAGTGGAATTACCGGAACACGATCTTTCCTCCATTCTATCTGCTGGCTCCCCGCGCCCGTAACTATTACGTAGCGGCCAGCGAAACGATGAAGGGGGGGCTGGTTCCCCGAATTTTTGCGCTGGGCGGGGCCATTACGGTCGAGCGCTCGTGGCGGGCCAAAGGACAGGACGTACAACGAGAGGTGGACCGTTCGGCGGGTGATAAAATTGTTCAGGCGCTCGAACACGGATGGGTCGTGAGTTTCCCGCAGGGCACGACGAGTCCGTATGCGCCCGTCCGGAAGGGAACGGCTCACATTCTGAAAGACACGAACCCGATTGTCGTTCCTATCGTGATCAATGGCTTTCGGCGGGCATTTGACAAAAAAGGACTTCGCTTCAAGAAACGAAACACTATCCTCTCCGTGACGTTTAAGCCGCCAATGGTCTACAGTGCCGACGAGTCGGTTGAAGCACTCACCGACCGGGTTCGGGATGCCATCGAGCAGAACATTCCGAAAGAGAAAATGACCTGGATGTAGAACACGGGCCGGGGTTCCTGCCCTTTAATCGCTGCGGGATTTAGCCCCTAAATCCTCTAAAGGGAGGCCGCGGGGCGTACCACCCGCCGCTGCGGGACTTTGCCCCTAAATCCCCTAAAGGGGCGGTTCGCCGCTGCGAGACTTTGCTCCGCTATAGGCCACCATCCTGAATGAGCGAAGCCAAGTCTCGCAGCGGCGAACCGCCCCTTTAGGGGATTTAGGGGCCTTTTGCGCTAGCCCTGCAGAGAGGGCGGACTGCTCCCTGACGAAGTTAAAAAAGCTTCTTTTACAAAATCCAGCGTAGCAGAATGTAGAGTGTAAAGGAAAGCAGGATAGATACGGGCAGAGTTAGCAGCCACGCGAGCGCGATGTTACGGACGGTGCCGCCCTGGAGGTTTTTGATGCCTTTGCTGGCAACCATACTTCCGGCAATACCCGACGACAGAACGTGGGTCGTGCTGACGGGCACGTTCAGCGCCGAAGCCAGACCGATGGTACTGGCCGCCACCAGCTCCGCCGAGGCTCCCTGTGCGTAGGTAAGGTGCTGTTTACCAATTTTTTCGCCCACCGTAATGACAATCCGTTTCCAGCCGACCATCGTCCCCAGACCCAGCGACAGAGCTACCATCAACAACACCCAGGTGGGAGCGTAGTCGGTGAAGCGCCGCAGTCCCTCTTCTTCGTTCAGGCTGGCTTTCAGGACGGCTTCATCGTTGGCACTGAACTTAACGCTCTCGCTGTCCATCAGTTTTTTTAGGTTGTTATTAATCAGCAGCAAATCCCGGCGCACGTTCAGACGCTGGGTCGGCGGAATCTGTCCGTTTTCGAGCGGCTGCTGCAGCGTGACCTTCAGTTCGTTCAGTTCTTTTTTCACTTCGGCCATTCGCTCCACGTCGTTCTGCGACATCCCCACCGGACTCACGCCTCCAATTACCTGCTCGATTCGTACGAGGTTCGACTGCATGGTGAGCGGATCGACGGCGGAATTAAGGGCAAAAAAACCGGGCGTAATGCCGATCAGAATGAGCATGATAAGCCCTACCCCCTTCTGTCCGTCGTTGGAACCGTGAAAGAAACTTACACCTGTGCAGGTCAGGATCAGAACGGCCCGAATCCACGCAGGTGGTGGCGTATTTTTCTTGGGTTCCTTGAAAAGCGTATCGTTCTTTACCGTCTTTTTGAGAAGATACATCAGCACAACGGCCATGCTGAAGCCAAAAAGCGGCGAGAACAGCAGCGCCTGACCCGTTTCGGCAGCTTTGGTCCAGTTGACAGCCGAGGCACCGCTTTTGTTTTCGGGCATGAGTGTAAAGGCCAGGCCAACGCCCAATATGGAACCGATGAGCGTGTGGGAACTGGAACTGGGCAGACCAAAATACCAGGTGCCGAGGTTCCAGGTGATGGCGCTCAGCAGCAGGGCCAGCACCATGGCAATGCTATGATAAACGTTTTGGTCGACAAGCAACTCGACCGGCAGCAGATTGACAATTCCCATGGCTACGCCAATGCCGCCAGCCAGAACACCCACGAAGTTACAGATGCCCGACCAGACAACGGCAACGTTGGGTTTCAGGGAGTTAGTGTAAATGACTGTAGCTACGGCGTTGGCCGTATCGTGAAAACCATTGACAAATTCAAAAGCGCAGGCAGCAAAAAGACAGAGCGAGAGAAGAACGAAAATTTCCGTTTCGAGTCCGAACATGTACGGTACAAGTCTGTTATGAAGAACCCTTCAGGTCTATTAATCAAAACTATACCGCAAAAGTACGGGAAACTTTTCAGGCCAATGTTAAGCCAATGTTAACACAAGGCCTCCGCCGTGATCACTTCTCCTTACCAGCCAGTTGCCCGCAGGCAGCGTCGATGTCTTTTCCCCGGCTGCGGCGAATGTTGACCACCACGCCCCGATCTTCCAGAAAACCGGCGAATCGGTCGAGCGTCTGCGGATCGGTGTTCCTGAAACTGGCTTCGGATATGGGGTTATACTCGATAATATTGACTTTTGCGGGGACTTTTTTGGTGAATTCCCACAGTTCACGGGCGTCCTGTAGCGTATCGTTGAAATTATAGAAGACGATGTATTCGAACGTAACGCGGGTGCCGGTCTTCCGGTAAAAATAAGTTAGCGAGTCGGCCAGATTCTTCAGCGTGTTGCTTTCGTTGATGGGCATAATCTGGTTGCGTTTTTCGTCATTGGCAGCGTGCAGCGACAGGGCCAGATTGAATTTAACCTGATCATCACCGAGTTGCCTGATCATTTTGGCAATGCCCGCCGTCGAGACCGTGATACGCTTCGGCGACATGCCCAGCCCGTTCGGGGAGGTGATGTGGTCTACCGATTCGAGCACATTTTTGTAGTTCAGCAGCGGCTCGCCCATACCCATATAAACGATATTGGTCAGCGGGCTCTGGTAATACTGATTCGCCTGCCGGGCAATCGCCACCACCTGATCGTAGATTTCAGCGGCATCGAGGTTACGCTTACGATCCATATAGCCGGTGGCGCAGAATGTACAGGTCAGTGAGCAACCCACCTGCGACGACACGCAGGCCGTCATGCGCGATGCGCCGGTGCTGTCATGCTCACCGGCGTCGGTCTCACGCAGTGCCGGAATTAATACGCCCTCGATCAGATTCCCGTCGTATAGTCGGAAGGACGACTTCACGGTGCCGTCGCCACTGCGCTGCTCCTGCGCAACGCTAAGCGACCGGATCTCAAAATGAGCATCCAGCAAATCGCGGGTCGATTTGGACAGATTGGACATCTGCCCGAACGACGTGGCCGACTTTTTCCAAATCCACTCTTCTATCTGCTTCGCCCGAAAACCCTGCTCCCCCTGCTGCGTCAGCCAGGCTTTCAGTTGCTCAGTCGAAACTTTCCGTATGTCCTGTCGTTGTGTCGTCATTCTACTGTCTGGGCCGGGTCCTCATCGACCGGGCTTTTTTCCGTTATTCCTGAAATATACTCCCGGCTTTGTTCCAGCAGTTTATTCCCCATGGGAATCCACTCGGACGTAACTGCCATGATTTTCGGGGCCAGCGGTACGACCAGCGGATACAGGTATGTCTCCTGCGTCTGGCGAACCGGCATCTTAATCCCCATCCAGCTTAACAACCAGAACATTACACTAATTCCAAACACCCACGTAAAAATGCCGACGGTCGCTCCGGCCAGGCTGTCGAACGAGCCAAGCAGCGTTGTGCGCATCATTCGACGCAGGGAAAAGCCCATCTGGTTGATCAGGAAGACGGTGGGAAAAAACAGCACGGAGAATCCCAGCCAGGGCAGAATTTTTCGGGCCAGTTCCAGGCTGATATACGGAGCCAGCAGTTCGATACCGAAACTCAGGAATTTGAAACCGACAATCATCGCCACCACGAAAGCGACAATGGCGATGATTTCAATCAATAATCCCTTGCGGTAGCCGTTGTAGGCCCCGTAGAGCAGAGGGATCAATATAAGGATGTCGAGGAATTTCATCTATATCGTAACCCGGAATGCTATTCCGGGTCTGAGCGAAGCTCAGGATTTTTTTCTGCCTTCGGCAGACCCGGAATAGCATTCCGGGTTACGTTAAAAGCTGTTTCACCGTGGCCGAGATGGTTTTGCCGTCGGCCTGACCGGCCAGTTCTTTGGTGGCAATGCCCATTACTTTGCCCAGGTCGCCCGGTCCGGATGCCCCCACGCGGGTGATGATCTCCCGAAGCAGGGTGTTCAGTTCGTCTTCCGACAGTTGTTTGGGCATGTATTTTTCGATGACAGCGATTTCAGCTTCCTCGTTCTTCAGCAGGTCTTCACGGTTCTGCTGCCGGTAAATGTCGGCGGAATCTTTGCGCTGTTTGACAGCTTTTGTCAGCAGCCGCAGTTCGTCTTCCGGCTTCAGTTCGCCCGAAAAGCCTTCTTTGGTCTCTTCCAGCAAAATCAGTGATTTCAGCGCCCGCAGCGCCCGTAGCCGGTCTGCTTCTTTGGCCTTCATGGCTTCTTTGATATCGGCGTCGATTTGTTGTTTCAACGACATACTTTTGAGAATGTATAATGAATAATGAACAATGTATAGGTAGGATGATTGTACATTCGTAGTCAATATTGACTCTCGAAGTGCCGTAAAGTTACAAAATCGGTTGAGATTCGTTAAAAGCTACCTCATTCAGAAAACCAGTCAATGTATTATTCATTTTCTATTAACTGATGACCCGATTAAGCGTCAACATTAACAAAATTGCCACATTGCGGAATGCAAGAGGCGGCGACAACCCGAATGTAGTCAAAGTCGCCATTGATTGTGAACGGTTCGGAGCCGAGGGCATCACGGTCCACCCGCGCCCCGACGAGCGGCATATCCGTTTTCAGGACGTACTGGATCTGAAGCAGGTGGTCACGACGGAGTTCAACATCGAAGGCAACCCCGACGCCCGTTTCATCGACCTGGTCACGCAGGTGCGGCCCGCACAGGTGACGCTCGTGCCCGATGCCCCCAATGCCATCACTTCCAACGCGGGCTGGGACACCATCCGCCACCGCGACCACCTCCGTGACCTGGTTGCCCGATTTCAGGAGCAAGGCATTCGCGTGTCCATCTTTGTCGACCCCGACGAACGGATGGTGGAGGGTGCCCGCGAAGTCGGCACCGACCGGATTGAATTGTATACCGAACCTTACGCCGCTCATTATTTCAAAAACCGGGACGAAGCCGTAGCGCCTTACGTTCGGGCGGCCACGCTGGCAAATGGCCTCGGTCTGGGTCTCAATGCCGGTCATGACCTAAGTCTCGATAACCTGCGGTTTTTCCGGGAAAACGTGCCCGGTTTGCTGGAAGTATCCATCGGCCACGCGCTTGTCTGCGACGCGATTTACTTTGGTCTGGAGAACACGATTCAGATGTATTTGAAGGAATTACAACACCATAGTGCTCCGTAATCTGTAACCCGGAATGCTATTCCGGGTCTGTGCGAAGCACAAACTATTCTGCCTTCGGCAGACCCGGAATAGCATTCCGGGTTACAGGTTCCGGCTTACACCAATGCCATGATGACATCCTCTTTAACCGTTTCCGAATTCCTGCAAAAAGCCGGGACGCTGCCCGTCATCGACGTGCGGTCGCCGGGCGAGTATGACCATGCTCACATTCCGGGAGCGGTCAATATTCCGCTGTTCGACAATGAGGAACGGGCGAAGGTCGGGATACGCTACAAACAGGCGGGCAAGGATTTGGCCGTATTGCTGGGTCTGGAACTGATTGGGCCGAAACTGGCCGATTTTGTCCGGCAATCGAAAAAGCTCAATCCGGCGGGCAAAGAAGTGCTGGTGCATTGCTGGCGGGGCGGGATGCGCAGCGGCTCGTTCGCCTGGCTGCTCCAGACCGCCGGACTGAGCGTTTCGACGCTGGAGGGAGGATACAAGGCTTATCGGAACGCGGTTCTCGACACGTTCGCCCGGCCCTGGAATCTCGTCGTTCTGGGCGGCAAAACCGGCAGCGGCAAAACGGATATTCTGCATGAACTGGCCCGGCAGGGCGAGCAGATTATCGACTTGGAAACTCTGGCCCACCACAAAGGGTCTTCGTACGGTGCCATCGGGCAATCGCCGCAGCCATCGTCCGAGCAGTTTGAAAACGAACTGCATCGGGAAATAACGAAGCTACATGCAAACCGCCGAATCTGGCTGGAAGACGAGAGCAAAAACATCGGCACCTGTTTCATCCCGCACTCGCTATGGCTGCAGATGCGGGCAGCGCCCGTTGCGTTTCTGGACGTCCCGAAACCGGTGCGGATCGAGCGGCTGGTGCGCGAGTATACGGGCATTAGCCACGAATTGCTGGTCGAGGCTACGGAACGCATCCGCAAACGTCTGGGCAACGACGTGACCAAACACGCCCTTGCGGCGCTGAGCCGTCAGGATTACGCCACTGTTGCCGACGTTACGCTCACTTATTACGATAAAGCCTATCTGTATGGCCTTTCGCAGCGTGGCCCCGAAATGGTCTATACGCTACCAGTAGCCGAAGATAACCCGGCGCAGACGGCCCGGCAGTTGATAGCGTGGGCGAATGAGATTGTGGGGCAGGCTGTCTGACATCATGGATGCCATCGCTTTGAGCGATTCGGACCGCCGCTGCGGGCATCCCTATTTATCCCAGAGTTACTTCCCCTTCTGCGCCGTTGCCGACTTCGACCAGTTGACATTGAACTTGCCGTCGGTGATTTTCATCTCTTCATCCGTCACCATGCGGCGGGTGTTGTCGTGGTCGTGCGCATCGCTTTTTACCAGCATACCGCCCCCGGCAGCGGTGATAACTTTATCTTCGATGTTCTGCCGGAGGCCGAATCCGCTGATGGTGTCGAGCGCCCGTTTCTTGTAGTTTACCACTCGCAGCGTGGCGTCGAAGGTTCCTTCCACACTGGTTTCGGTGGCTTTAGTGAGCGTAACGGTCCCCTTCATCGATTCGCCGTCGCGGAAGGCGTGACCCAGCCCTTTTGTTTCTTCCGTATAATCGACGGTGGCGAACAGGACATTCTCGCCCGAAGTCCGGATTTGCTTTTCAATATCCCGTTCGTTGGTCGGGATAACCGTGTAGGTGCCCGGCTTGAGCTGGTCGACATAATAGAACCGGATCCAGAGCTGCACGTCGGGTTTGACGGCCATACCTGCCACGGCCAGGTACTTGATACCCGTAAAAGGGATGTTCAGCCGCTGGGCCGGTGCCTGCCATTCTTTACCGTCGATTTTGGCCGAGAAGGTGTTTTCGGGGGTCTGGGCATACGTCAGGGAACCGGTAAAAAGGGCAAGGAAAACGAATAATTTCTTCATGGTAAACTTGTTTGAGGAAAGGTTTTGACAGGCAATAAAGATACTGGAATAATCCAGTAAAATACATGGTTACTGCTTTTTAGTTAGCGCTTTTACGTTAATCCGGCGGATGACCTCCCGTCGGTTGAACACCACCCGCCAGATCACAAACGGGAGAGCGGCGTCATTGGTGCAGGTGCGGCAGATTATGCTCGTCGCGGGTACGGCGGCGTTGTATACCAGTACCGTATCGGCAATCTTCTGTACGTTTGGCGACTGTTCAAGGCCTTTCCCGGCGTTGTAAAGGTAGGCCTCCAGCACCTCGCGTTCCTTGGCGGGCAGGGCTGGATTGCTGGCGTCGGCGGCGGTCAGGAGTTCGATTCGGGCGGCATATAGCGTCTCCAGTTTCCGGATGGCGGGGAGCCGGTCGGGCTGGCAAAGCGCCGTATCGGGACGTTTTGAGAGTTGGGCAGCCAGCGCCTGCTGGGCCTGCGTCACCGCCGTTTGCCCCCACTCGTCGACAATCGACGTCACCTGGGCTGAGGTAACCCGCTTGATCTTGCGGTCGTTCATCTCCTGCGCCAGTTGCTTCGAGTTCTGGGCAGGCTCCAGGTTACAGGCACTAAGCAACAGAAAGACAAGTGTATAGCGTCGCATGGCGGAACTTGTGGGAGAGTTAGTTTGTAGATACGTTGTTACACAGAGTTGATCAGAAAACATCAGAGACAATCAGAGCAAACATTTAAATTTCATCTCTGGTGAACTCCGATGTTCTCTGATCAACTCTGTGCAACAACCACAAAGGTAACCACTGCCGGTTTTTTCGTACCTTTGTCTATTCAGAAAACAGAATATGATTCACCAGTTAGAGTCCATAAAAGAACGATTTGACGAGGTATCGCAGCAAATCATGATGCCGGAGATTGTCTCCGATCAGAAGAAATTCATGAAGCTGAGTAAGGAATATAAGGACCTCGATAAAATTGTCAGACAATATCAGGCTTATCAGAAACTTCTTAAAGATATCGAAGGCGCCAAAGACCTCATTGCCAACGAGAAAGACGAAGACCTGCGCGAGATGGCAAAGGCCGAACTCGATGAGTTGACGCCCCAGCGCGAGACAATGGAGGAGACGCTGAAGGAAATGCTGATTCCGAAAGACCCCAACGACAGTAAAAACGTCATTCTGGAAGTCCGGGCCGGCACCGGCGGCGACGAGGCAGCCATTTTTGCGGGCGATATGTTCCGGATGTATCAGCGTTTCTGCGACAAAATGGGCTGGCGGATGTCGCTCGTCGATTACACCGAAGGCACCTCCGGCGGCTACAAGGAGATCATCGCCGAGGTCGAAGGTGAAGACGTCTACGGCAAACTCAAATTCGAGTCCGGCGTTCACCGGGTACAGCGTGTTCCGGCCACCGAAACCCAGGGCCGCATTCATACCTCGGCGGCCAGCGTAGCCGTGTTGCCCGAAGCCGAGGAAGTCGACGTGGAAATTAATATGAACGACATCCGGAAAGACACGTTCTGCTCGTCGGGTGCGGGGGGTCAGTCGGTCAACACGACCTATTCTGCCGTGCGCCTGACCCACATTCCAACCGGGCTGGTGGTGCAGTGTCAGGATGAGCGGTCACAGTTGAAAAATTTCGATAAAGCTCTGACCGTACTGCGCTCACGGCTGTATGAAATGGAGTTGCAGAAACACAACGACGCTATTTCCTCCCAGCGGAAATCGATGGTGGGCAGCGGCGACCGCTCCGACAAAATCCGGACATATAACTACCCCCAAAGCCGCGTCACCGACCACCGCATCGGCCTGACCGTCTATAACCTCCCGGCAGTCATGGACGGCGGCATCGAAGACTTCATCGAGCAGTTGCGCATCGCCGAAAACGCCGAGCGGCTGAAAGAAGGCGCAGTGGTGTAATTTACCTGACTATCAATCTCCAGGAACGGGCCGATTGATGTAAGGAAACGCCTAACGTTTAGCTTATCATGAAAGTAATCCCTCTGCTCCTGCTTTTCTCTTCAGCTCTGCTCCACAAACCAGTCACTCCACTGTTCGACGGGCGAACATTTGCAGGTTGGGTGGGCGATACAAGCCTCACCTGGCGCGTGGAAAACGGTGCGCTGGTTGGCGGTTCTCTCACCCGTTTCGTGCCGCATAACGAGTTTCTAAGCACTCAAAAGACTTATGGCAATTTTGTTCTAAAGCTCAAAATGAAACTAGAGGGCACGGGGTTTGTGAACGCAGGTATCCAGTTCAGGAGTCAGCGTGCTCAAAATCCCGCCTACGAAATGATTGGTTATCAGGCCGATATGGGCGATAATTATTGGGGCTGCCTTTACGACGAAACCCGACGTAACAAAGTGCTGGCCGGCCCCGACCCATCAGTTATGAAACGCCTCGTTCGAACCAACGACTGGAACGAGTACGAAATCCGATGCGAGGGGCCGCGCATCCGGCTTTACCTGAACGGTACCCTTACTGTCGATTACACGGAGCCTGATGTCAATATTCCGCAAACTGGCTTAATTGCCCTACAGATTCACGGCGGCGGTAAAGCACAGGTACAATACAAGGATGTAATGATTGAGGAGTTGTGACAAGTAAGCCATGTCTGATGAATTCGGCGAAGGCATTGAAAACTGAGTAAGTACCTTTGCGCTTTAGCTATAAGCTTCCCAAGCGCGGATATACGAAATGAAAATTCCGAAAGCGTACACTGGCTGTTCGTCGCCGGACAGCCAGTGTACGCTTTCGGACAATATGCACAAACGAAAAACCGCAATTACAGCCAGTAATTGCGGTTTTTCGTTTGTGGCAGTCTATTTGTTCTACAAAAATTAATCTTATCCGATAAACACATGCGACGGAGTTATCTGGGCGAGTTTGAAGAAATCGTACTGCTGACGGTGGCCGTGTTGGGCGAAGGGGCCTACGGCGTGGCTATTACCGACGAACTGGACCGGCAGACGGGCCGGTCGGTGAGCATCAGCGCCGTTCATGCAGCCCTGCATCGGCTGGAAGAAAAAGGCATGCTGCGTTCGCATATGGGCGAAGCCACCGCCGAACGGGGCGGTCGCCGGAAGCGGCTCTTTACGGTAACGGTGCTCGGCAGCCGGACACTCCACGACATCCGGGCCGTGCGCGAACAACTCTGGAAAGCCATTTTACCCCATTCACTTCCCGCCATTAGTCTATGAAGTGTTCAGACTCCCCATCTTCACGACCGCCGCGCTGGGCCGACTGCCTGCTGGAACGGTTCTGTGCGCCGCACCTGCTGGAAGAGATTCAGGGCGACCTGCACGAACGGTTTCAGCGTAACGCAGCCCTGTTGGGCGAACGAAGCGCCCGATGGCACTACGTCCGGGAAGTGCTGAGCTTTATGCGTCCCTTTGCGTGGAAACGAAAAAAAGAACCGTATTCATCACCATCATACTTAAATACTGACATGCTTCGGAATTATGTCAAAATCGCCTGGCGCAACCTTGCCCAGAACCGATCCTTTTCGGCTATCAACATTCTGGGTCTGGCCCTCGGCATGGCCTGTAGTCTGCTTATTTTCCTCTGGATTCAGGACGAATATAGCGTAGACGCTTATCATGCCAACGGCCCACGGTTATACGTAGTGATGGAACGCCAGATGTATGACGGGAAAACAGAGGCCTCGCCCGGTACCCCCGCCCTGCTTCCGGACGAACTGAAACGACGGTTTCCGGAAATTGCCTACGCTGCCGGATTATCGTGGGAAGAGAAACACACCTTTGCCGTTGGCGATAAACTGAATAAGGAAAAGGGCCGATCAGTAGGTGCCGACTGGCTGCGGATGTTCACCGTCCCCCTGCTGGCGGGATCGGCAGAAACGGCACTCAATGCACCCAACAACCTGGTCATTTCGCGTACACTGGCCGAGAATTATTTCGGAAGCCCGCAGGCAGCCATCGGCCGGAGCATCCGGCTCGACAACCAGCAGGATTACCAGGTGACCGCCGTTTTCGAGACTATTCCCGAAAACAGTTCACTCAAATACGACTATCTGCTTAGCTGGCAGGACTTCCTGCGGCGCAACGAATGGCTCAAAGAGTGGGGTAATCATGTTCCTCAGACCTACGTTCAGTTGCAGACCGAACGAAACGGGCAACCGGCGAACGCCGACCGTCTGGAGGCGAAACTGAAAACGTTCCTCTACGAAGTCAGTCCGAGTCTTAAAAAGGGAACGTTCGACATTCACCTCTTTCTCCAGCCCTTTCAGGAAGTCTATCTGCATTCCAATTATAAAAACGGCTATCCCGACGGGGGTCGGATCGAGTATGTCCGGCTGTTCGGCATTGTGGCGGTATTTATCCTGCTGATTGCCTGTATCAATTTCATGAATCTGGCAACGGCCCGTTCCGTCAAACGGGCGCGTGAGGTGGGCATCCGGAAGGTTGTCGGCGCTGCACGCGGCCTGCTCTTCGGCCAGTTTATGGGTGAGGCCCTGCTGCTGACAGCGATAGCGCTGGTGCTGGCTCTAGGTGTCGTCTGGCTGCTGCTGCCTGTGTTCAACGAACTGACCGAGAAGAACATCACCCTGCATCCAAATCAGGGCACCTTCTGGATAACTATCCTGATTATCACAATGTTGACCGGCCTGATCGCCGGAAGCTATCCGGCCTTGTTTCTGTCGTCGCTCAACCCGATTCGCGTACTGAAGAATAGTCTGCAGTTAGGGGCAGGAGCCCGGCTTTTCCGGCAGGGACTGGTGGTGTTTCAGTTCGTACTGTCGACGCTTCTTATCATCGGCATGATCGTCATCTACCGGCAGATGCAGTACATCCAGACCAAAAATCTGGGCTTCGACCGCGAAAATCTGATTTATCTGCACGCGGAAGGCGGAGTGGCGGATCGTTATGCGGCATTCCGGCAGGAACTACTGAAGTCATCCGGCATTCAGTCGGTTACCTACATGGATGGCACACCGACCAACGGTTTCGGCAGCACGGGCAACGTGCATTGGCCGGGCAAAGACCCCAACACCAACATCCAGTTTCAGTTTTCCACCGTCGATTACGACTTTACAAAAACGCTGAAACTGAACGTGACCGGCCGGGATTTCTCTCCGGCCTACGGGCTGGATTCACTTGGCTACCTGATCAACAAAACGGCGGCCCGGCGCATTGGCTATACCGATCCTATCGGCAAACCACTTACCCTCTGGGGACAACAGGGGACGATCATCGGCATCGTCGATGACTACCATATGGCTTCGATGCACGTTGCCATCGAGCCGCTGATTGTTAAACTAAATCCCAAAGTCAGCGGTAAGACGATCATCGTCCGGACACAGCCCGGCCAGAGCCAGGAGGCGCTGGCGAGCCTGGAAACCTTGTGGCGCACGTTCAATCCCAAAATACCGTTCACCTATCGGTTTGCCGACGAGGAATTTCAGAAGCTATATCGCCGTGAAATGACGGTTGGCTCGCTGACTGGTTACTTTGCCATTCTGGCAATTTTCATCTCCTGTCTGGGTCTGTTCGGGCTGGCCGCTTTCATGGCCGAACAGCGGACCAAAGAAATCGGTGTACGAAAAGTATTGGGAGCATCGGTCGTCAGCATCATGTCGCTGCTGTCCGGCAATTTCCTGAAACTGGTAATTATTGCCATCGTGATTGCCTCCCCCATTGCGGGCTATGCCATGAATCAGTGGCTGCAGGACTTCACCTACAAAATCAGCCTCGAATGGTGGATGTTCGCCGGGGCTGGCGGGCTGGCAGTATTCATTGCGCTGGTAACGGTAAGTTTCCATAGTATCAGGGCCGCTCTGATGAATCCGGTAAAAACGCTGCGGTCAGAGTAAATTATATCAATATATTCATAAATTATACCTAAACGGATAGCTGTAGTTTACGGCCATCCGTTCGGACTTTATCTATCGTGAATCATCATGATGCATGAAGTCTGGGATATGGTAATTATTAAAATTTTTTATTATCAATAACTCATTGATTAACAAATTGTTAATATTGCAAAATGATTGATCACGCAAGCGATCGTTTTTATTTAGAGTAAGTAGATTTTATCTCTTCCTTTAGTGAATTAAGTCCTTTTACCTACCCAATTTCTCGTTTCTTACAACGGCTGCCCTGACAGTCATCCAAAGCCAATGAGTACACCTCTACTCTCCTCCATCCGTCCGTACAGATTGGTGGGAGCCACAGCTCTCTGTCTGAGCCTGGGCCTCTGCTGTACGCCCCTGACCTACGCCACGGCCGCGCCTGACCGCGTCGGCACCATGCATGTCTCCGCAGAAACCGCCGACCGAACCGTTTCGGGCCGGGTTGTCGACGAAAGCAACGCCGGTCTGCCGGGCGTGAGCATCGTTCTGAAAGGTACCTCACGCGGCACCGTTACCGACGCCGACGGACGTTATCGCATCGACGTTCCGGATCGGGGGGCCGTACTGGTATTCTCGTTCGTGGGTTATCAGGCGCAGGAAGTGCCCGTTGGTGACCGAACAACCGTTAGTCTCACCATGACAGCCGACAATAAGCAATTGACGGAGATCGTCGTGATTGGTTACGGTACGGCCCGCAAATCGGACCTGACGGGTTCGGTGGCCTCGGTCAAAGCCGAGCAGCTTATGGAACGCCCGGCACCCTCACTCAACCAGGCGCTGGCGGGTCGGATGCCGGGGGTGCAGGTGAACACCAACTCAGGCCGCCCCGGCGGACGCACAACGGTGCGCATCCGGGGTTTCAGTTCCATCAACTCGTCCAACAACCCGCTTTACGTAGTCGACGGGGTGCAGTTGCCGGTTGGTAACCAGGCCCAGTTTGGCAATGCCATCGACTACATCAACCCGAACGACATTGCATCGGTGGAAGTACTGAAAGATGCCTCCTCGACGGCCATCTACGGAGCGCGGGGAGCCAACGGCGTCATTCTGATCACCACCAAAAAAGGCAAGTCGGGCGAAGGACGTGTATCCTACAACGTGGATTTCAGTGTGCCGGGGGGGGTTATCAACCGGGCGCAGGTACTGAACGCCAAAGAATACCTGGCCGTCGAGGATTTGGCCTACGCCAACATTGCCAAATATGACCCAGCGGGCTGGGCAGCAGGACGGTATGCGAACCTGAACCCCCGCATCCGGCGTGAAGCCCTGCGGGCGCAGCGCCCCGACGTGTTCGATGCTAACCTGAACCCGCTCTACGACACCGACTGGTTTAAGGAATCGACGCAGCACAAACTCTCGCAAAACCACCAGTTGAACTTCAGCGGGGGCAGTGAGCGGACCCAGTATTCGCTTTCGATGGGTTATCGCGATGATCAGGGCTTATTGAAAACCACGTTCCTGAAACGGTATTCGGGCCGGTTCACCATCGACGATCAGGTGAACCGCTGGCTCAAAATTGGCGGAACGCTCAGCTACAACAACCAGTCGGAGCGGCTGTCGGACATCAACGATGCCGTGCCCCGTCAGATTGTGGAGGACTTCCCGTTCCTGCCCGTCAGATACCCCGATGGCACCTACGCCAACAACCGCGACTACCCACAGGCGGAAGGAACGTTCAGCTCGGTTCACCGGCTGGAAGGCCGTCAGTGGATTCTGAACACGCAGACCCTGACCGGAAGCCTGAATTCGAACATCGCGCTGGCAAAAGGCCTGACGCTCAGAAGCATCGTGGGCACCAACATCATCACGCAGGAGACCAACACGTCGCAGACCCGCACACTGGCGATTGCCAATCAGGGTGAGGCCTCGGCCAACAACCGGAAGGAAACGTTCTGGTCGTTCGAAAACTTCCTGACCTACAACAAGCAGTTTGGCAGCCGTCACTCGTTCGAGGGTCTGTTGGGGCTTTCGTGGCAGGAAACCGACATCTTCAGCTTCGGGGCCAACGTGCGGACGTTCGCGACGGACTATTTCGGATTTAATAACCTCGGTGCGGCGGCCGTACTGGGCGGTATTGGCTCAGGCGCTGAGCGCGAGGCTTTCAACTCGTATTTTGGACGATTCAATTACAGTCTGGACGACAAGTACCTGTTCACGTTTACGGGCCGGGCCGATGGTTCATCCAAATTTGGTGAAAACAACAAGTTTGCCTTCTTCCCCTCGGCGGCTGTAGCCTGGCGGGCCTCTGAAGAAGCCTTCCTGAAGAACAACCCCGTTATTTCGAACCTGAAACTGCGGGCCAGCTACGGCTTCTCGGGTAACTCCGAAATTCCGCCCTACACCTCGCTGCCCCTGCTGAGCTCCAACTACGCGGCGGTGATTAACGATCAGCGCGTGACCGGAACGGGTCTCTCGCGCCTGGCAAACCCCGACCTCCGCTGGGAGCGGACGGCGCAGGCCGATGCTGGTATTGAACTGGGCCTGTTCAAAGGCCGGGTGTCTCTCGAAGCGGATTATTACTACCGCAAGACAACCGACATGCTCCTGGATGCGCCCGTACCGCTGTCGAGCGGCTACTCGACCATCCGCCGGAACGTAGGCTCCATGCAGAACAAAGGGGTTGAAATCGGACTGAATACGGTCAACATTGCCACCAATGACCTGACCTGGAATACGAGCTTCAACGTGTCGTTCAACCGCAACAAAGTGCTGACGCTGGCAACACCCTCCGATATCTTCAACGTGGGCGGCCCCAATTTTACCAACCCCACCAACATCATTCGGATTGGTGAGCCGGTGGGTTCGTTCTGGGGCCTGACCCGCCTGGGCGTGTGGAGCGAAGCCGAGCGCGAAGAGGCGGCTAAATTCCGTTCGTACCGAAATAACCTGACGATTCTGCCCGGCGACATCAAGTATCTGGACGTCAATGGCGATTACGCCATCACGGATGCCGACCGGAGCATTATCGGCAACGGCAGTCCGCTGGCCTGGGGAGCGATGAATAACACCGTTCGCTACAAAAACTTCGATTTGACGGTTGAGATGCAGTTCTCCTACGGCAACGACATTATGGACATGACCCTGCACCCCAGCGAAGACCGGCAGGCCCTGGCAAACAGCTACCGGACGGTGCTGGATGCCTGGACGCCGCAAAATCAGGACACGCAGATTGCCGAGATTCGGGAAACGCGGGCGGGCTACGTGACCAACGTCGATACGCGCTGGATCAAAGACGGGTCGTTCCTGCGGGGCCGCAACCTGCTGCTGGGCTATTCGCTCCCTGCTGAACTGACAAGCCGGATCAAAATGAACCGCTTCCGGGTCTATGCCACGGTGCAGAACTTCTTCCTGCTGGTCAACAAGGACGTGATCGGCGATCCCGAAGCTACGCCGACTAACCAGGGTAATGGCAACAGCGCATTCTCGCAGGGGATGCTCTGGCACGGCTACCCGCGCCCGACGATCTACATGCTGGGCTTCCAGATTGGACTGTAATTCAATGTATAATGAAAAATGGATAATGTAAAATGAACGAACATATGCGCCGCTGCGGCTCATTCTTCATTTTTCATTATTCATTATACATTTCTCTAAAAGAATCATGACTCTCAAAATAAACAAAACTGCCAGTCTGCTATTGCTCAGTGGAGCGATGCTGCTCGGCCCCACCAGTTGTAAAGACTTTCTGAATGAGCAGGCGCCCTCGGCCCTGACGCCCGACAGTTTTTACACGATCCCCGATCATGCCGAAGCCGCCATTGCCGCAGTCTATGCCGACCTGCGCTTAATTTACGGTGGTGCTGGTATTTTCTCGTCCACCTGGCAGATGCTCGAAGCCCCCACGGGCACGTCAGCTACCGAAACGGCCCAGAATTCCGACCTGAACAACCTATATGCGCTGGTGTATGACGGTAATACGGGTCACATTATCAATATGTGGCAGGGGTTGTATCGGGTCATTGCCAACGCCAACCTGGTGCTCGAAAAAGTGCCGCCTATTACACCGATGGATGCGGCTCAGAAAAGCCGGATTCTGGCCGAAGCCCGGTTCCTGCGGGCCTGGGCCTATTTCCACGCCGTGCGGCTCTGGGGCGACATCCCCCTGATTACGACGCCCCAAACCACCAGCACGGAGCAGTTTCTGCCCGCCCGGACTCCACAGGAACAGGTGTATACTCAGATTGTGGCGGATCTGGTGGAAGCTGAAAAAGCCCCGCTGGCCTGGATGAACGCCAACGGGCGCGTGGGCATGGCGGCTGTTAAAACGCAGTTGGCGAAAGTCTACCTGACGATGGCGGGCTTCCCGCTCCAGAAAGGTGCCAGCCATTACAAACTGGCCGCTGACAAAGCGTTCGAGGTAGTTACCTACGCCAACGCCAACCCGGCCTCGGTGGGTCTGTTCCCGACTTATATGGACGTTCACGACGAGCGGCTGGAAAACCGGCTGGAGCATCTGTTCTCCATCCAGTACAACAACTCGGTCGGGGTGGCCGGCAATCCGATGGGGAACATGTTCCCGAACTTCAAGCCGGTGACCTTCAACGGCCCCGGCGGAACGGGCAGTACCGTTCCCTGGCTGGGCTTCTACCAATCCTATGAACCGGGCGATCTGCGGACCAAGGATCAGGATGGCTGGTTCTATACCACCTACTTCACCAATGGCAACGGAGCGCGGTTCGATTTGGGAGCGCCGTATATCTTTAAGCACTTCAATTTTATCGCCAATGGGCGTGAAGGCGTAGCCGGAACGCGGAACGACAACCTGAACGTGCCGCAGATTCGTTACGCAGAAACTCTGCTGATTTACGCCGAAGCCCAGAACGAAGTGGGCGGACCGAATCAGGCCGCTTACGACGCCTATAAGCGCGTCCGCGACCGGGCTAAGCTGACGACGCCAGCGCTGGGTACGTTCTCGCAGGCCAGCTTCCGCGAGGCCGTCTGGCGTGAACGCTGGTGGGAGCTATGCTATGAGCAGATTACGTGGTATGACATGGTGCGGCTGCGGAAAGTGTTCGACGAAAAAACCAAAGGCTTCAACAACTTCGTGGGGCATCAGAATCTCAGCGCCAAAGCACCGTTTCAGGAGCGGCATCTGCTGTTCCCGATTCCCCGGCCTGAACTGCTGAACAACCCGAACCTGAAAACGCAGAACCCCGGTTATCCGAACTGAGAATCTGAATCGACAAAAAAGCCCTTCCGGACGACCTGGAAGGGCTTTTTGTCGTTTAACAATCATAAGCCGCCCGTTTTTCCGCCATCGACGGGCAGGTTGATTCCGGAAATGGAACCGGCGGCGGGGGTACAGAGAAACGCCACGGCGGCAGCGACCTCCTCCGCTTCGGCGAAACGTCCCAGCGGAATCTCGCGCTCCATTTTTTCGGCATATTCACCGACGCCCACTCCTGCATTGGCCGCCCGTGTTTGCAGCAGCGAATCCAGCCGGGCGGTTTTTGTGTAGCCCGGCAGTACATTGTTGACCGTAATGCCGAACTGCCCCAGTTCCAGCGAGAGCGTTTTCGCCCACTGCGCCACCGCCCCCCGAATGGTGTTCGACACGCCCAGACCGACGATGGGCTGCTTGACCGACGTGCTGATGATGTTGACGATGCGCCCGTAGCCCGCCTGTTTCATGCCCGGCACCACTGCCTGCGTCAGCAGTTGATTGTTGATCAGGTGCGCCTGAAACGTATTCAGAAACTCATCGGGCCGGGCGTCGATGAGCGGGCCACCTTTGGGACCGCCCGTATTGTTGACCAGAATATGGATGATCGGCTGTTCCGCCAGATAGGCCTCCAGCACCGCTTTGACCTGCTCTGGTTGCGCAAAATCAGCCACCAGATAGCGGTGCGTCTGCCCCGACTCCCTGTTTAGTTCGGCAACTGCTTCCCGAAGTTTTTCCTCATTTCGGGCGAAAAGCACTACGTTAGCGCCCAAACCCGCTAATTCGATGGCCGAGGCCCGGCCAATGCCCTGCGTACTGCCGCAAACAAGGGCCGTTTTTCCTTGAAGAGATAGATTCATAATTTGGAAATTCAAACCAACTCCGGAGATTTGGCGTATATAAATTATCATCCGTACTGATTCCAAACTTACAACATAATGAAATCACTAAACCTGATTGGACTGCTCTTTCTGCTACTGCTTTCCCCATTGGCTCAAGCCGACGTGAGTCATGCCATTTTCGACGGTTTGCTGAAAAAACACGTCGATGAGAAAGGCATGGTCGATTATAAAGGCCTGAAGAAAGACGAGAAAGACCTGAAGCGGTATCTGGACCTGCTGAGCAAAAATGCCCCGCAAAGCAACTGGAGTAAAGACGAACAACTGGCCTTCTGGATTAATGCCTACAATGCTTACACGCTTCAGTTGGTACTGGAACATTATCCCGTCAAGAGTATCAAAGACATCGGCTCTTCGATCAAGATTCCGTTTGTCAATACGCCCTGGGACATCAAGTTCATTACCATCGGCGGGAAGAAATACGACCTGAACAACATCGAGCACGGCATCATCCGGAAGCAGTTCAACGACCCCCGCATCCATTTCGCGCTCGTGTGTGCAGCCATGTCGTGTCCACCCCTGCGGGCCGAAGCCTACACGGGCGCTCAGCTCGACAAACAGCTTGACGATCAGGGCCGCCGCTTTCTGAACGACCCCTCGAAGAACGTCGTTTCGGGCCAGAAAGCAAGTCTGTCGAAGATTCTGGACTGGTATGGCATGGATTTCCGCAAAAACGGCCAGTCGGTCGAAAGCTGGGTCAATCGCTACGCCAGCACCAAACTGGCTCCGAAGGCCAGCATCTCCTACATGACTTACAACTGGGATCTGAACGAACAGAAATAAGCTCAGCCGTTGCGCTGAAACATTTATCGCCCGAAATTCATTAACAAAATGAATTTCGGGCTTCTTTATGTAGAGTGGTGCCGCGCCCGGTGCGGTGGCGCCACCAGGTCCGCTCGAACGTATTTCGGCCATGCGCATTCTCTACTGGTTCCGTAATGATTTACGCCTTCATGACAACGAAGGTTTCCTGAAAGCGACCGGACAGGCCGACGAAGTGATTCCGGTCTACTGTTTCGATCCGCGTCAGTTTCGTTTATTACCCGAATTCGGTTTTCATAAAACGGGGCCATTCCGGGCGCAGTTTATTCTGGAAAGCGTAGCCGATCTCCGCCAGCAGTTCCGTCAAAGCGGCGGCGATCTCCTCATCCGCAGTGGTCAGCCGGACCGGATACTGGCCGAACTCGCCCGTGAACTGGGAGCCGACGCCATTTATGCCAGTAAGGAAGTCACGCAGGAAGAAACCGATCTGGAGGCTTCGCTGACCAAACGACTGAAGGCCGATAACATCGATGTGTCGCTCTTCTGGGTTTCTACGCTGTATCATGTTCGGGACCTGCCGTTCAGCCTTGTCAAACTGCCGGACATTTTCACTGAATTTCGGAAGCAGTTGGAGCAGTCTGTTCCCGTCAGGTCGTCATTGCCCGCCCCGGAAGTCATCCGCGTCCCGGCGGAACTCGACGCGGGCGAGCTTCCCACACTGGCTGATTTAGGTTTTCCGGCCCACCGGTCTGCCGACGAACGGGCGGCGCTTCAGTTTCGGGGCGGCGAAACGGCAGCCCTGACGCGGCTGGAAAGCTATTTCTGGCAAAACCACCGGCTGCGAACCTACAAGGAGACTCGTAATCAGATGCTGGGTGAAGGTTTTTCCTCGAAGTTCTCCGCGTGGCTGAGTCTGGGCTGTCTGTCGCCCCGCTTCGTTTATGAGGAAGTGAAGCGGTATGAACAGGAGCGCGTTGCCAACGAATCTACGTACTGGATCATTTTTGAGCTTCTCTGGCGGGACTATTTTCGTTTTGTGGCGTTAAAGTATGGAACGCGGATTTTCAAACCAGGCGGCATCCGTCACAATCTGCACCGACAGTATTCCGACGATCCGGCGCTGTTTGGGAAGTGGATAAACGGGCAAACTGGTATTCCGTTCATCGACGCCAACATGCGGGAACTGGCCCTGACGGGATTCATGTCCAATCGGGGCCGACAGAACGTAAGTAGTTTTATGGTGCGGGACCTGAACCTGAACTGGACGATGGGCGCCGCTTACTTCGAAAGCATGCTGATCGATTACGACGTATGCAGCAACTGGGGCAACTGGAACTACATGGCCGGCGTGGGCAACGACCCGCGGGAGAACCGCTACTTCAACATCTATTCGCAGGCGCTGCGTTACGATGAACAGGGTGACTACGTCAGACACTGGCTGCCGGAACTACGAAACGTCCCCACCGACCGTATTCACCGGGTCTGGACGCTCACGCCGGACGAACAGAAGCAGTGCGGCGTTCGGCTAGGTATCGATTACCCGCTGCCGACCATCCATGCCGATAAATGGATTAGAAACGAAAAAATCCGATAATGTAATTTTTTAGGGTCAAAGTGGTAGCTTTGACCATATTTGAATCAGGTAAAACCTACTAAACAACATGTCAAGAGGACTCATTATTGTCATTGTCATAGCGCTGATTTTCGGCTTCTTCGGATGCAGCACCTACAACGGTCTGGTATCGAAAGACACAAACGTGGATGCCAAATGGGCACAGGTGCAAACCGACTACCAGCGTCGGGCCGACCTGATTCCCAACCTTGTCCGGACGGTTCAGGGAGCCGCCAACTTCGAGAAGAGTACGCTTCAGGCCGTCATCGAGGCCCGGGCCAAAGCCACCAGCATCAACCTGAGCGCCGACCAGTTGACGCCCGAAAACATTCAGCGATTTCAGCAGGCCCAGGATCAATTGAGTGGTTCGCTCTCCCGCCTGCTGGCCGTCGCCGAGAACTATCCCCAACTGAAAGCGACGCAGAACTTCTCGGAGCTACAGGCTCAACTCGAGGGCACCGAAAACCGGATTGCCGTTTCCCGGAAGGACTTCAACACGTCGGTGCAGGACTATAACCAGTCGGTCCGGTCGTTTCCGGCCAATATTTTTGCCGGAATTTTCGGTTTTCAGCGCCGTGGTTTCTTCGAGGCCTCTCAGGCCGCTCAGCAGGCGCCAACGGTTCAGTTTTAATAGTTACTTGAGCTTCGGGTTGGGATGCATATAATCATCTCAACCCGGCTATGAACCTGCCAGATGTCTGCCATTGACCTTTTCTCTGCTGAAGAACAGAAACGCATCGTCGACGCTATCCGGGCTGCCGAACTGAATACGTCGGGCGAAATTCGGGTCCACATCGAACCGATTTGCCCCGAAGACAATGTTCTGGACCGTGCCGTTCAGGTATTTTACCAGTTAGGCATGGAAAAGACCGAGCAGCAGAACGGCGTACTGTTCTATCTGGCAACCGACAGCCGCAAATTTGCCGTATTGGGCGATAAGGAAATGGACAAACGGGTTCCGGAAGGATTCTGGGAATCGACCAAAGACCTGATGCGGCACCATTTTCGGCAGGGGCAGTTTGCCGAGGGCTTCTGCCGGGGCATCGAACTGGCCGGTCAGCATCTGAAACAGTATTTTCCGAGACTCAGCGATGACAGAAATGAGCTTTCGGATGAACTTTCTTTCTGAATGAACCACCAACCTGATCCGCTGCGCCGGACCCACTTTTTGCGTTACGGCCTGACCCTGCTGCTTCTGCTGTGCCAACTGCTGGCGCTGGGTCAGGATATTCCGCCCCGGCCCAATCCGCCGCGACTGGTCAATGATCTGGCGGGCATCCTGAATTCGGAGGAACGCGGGCGGCTGGAGAGCAAACTCCGGGCCTATAACGACTCCACGTCGACTCAAATCGTCATTCTGATTGTCAAAACCACTGAACCCTATCCGATTGGCGACTACAGTTTTCAGGTCGGGCGGGCGTGGGGCGTCGGTCAGAAAGACAAGAACAATGGTCTGGTGCTGACCTGGGCCACCGATGACCGTAAGGTATACATTGCTACGGGCTACGGGCTGGAAGGGGCCGTTCCCGACGCCATTGCCAAGCGCATCATCAGCCAGATCATCGTCCCTAATTTCAAAAATGAGCAGTGGTTTACGGGCCTCGACGAGGCGACCGACGAGATTATCAAACGCCTGAACGGTGAATATCAGTCGGAAGGCACCGAAAGCGCCGATTCGGAAGGCAGCCCACTGGGTTTCCTCATTATTTTGTTCGTCGTCATTCTGATTATCTACTTCATCAGTCGGCGGGGTGGCGGCGGCGGAACGCGCTATCGGCGTCCGGGCGGTATTTTCCCATTCCCGTACACGACGTTTTCCGGCTGGGGGGGCTCATCCGGCAACTGGGGAGGCGGTGGCAGCGGTGGTTTTGGCGGCTTCGGCGGCGGCAGCTTCGGCGGCGGCGGTGCTGGAGGAGATTATTAAATGAGTAATGGATAATGAATAATGTACAATGAAGATGAAGCATTATCCATTGTACATTATTCATTATCCATTACTTTCCCGCTGACCATGAAGGGCTTGCGATCCAGCCAGATTAATTGCTGAAAGCCTTCGATATAATATGTTTGAAGCTTACCCGCCTGCGCCTGTAATTCCAGATTTCTGACCGATTCGTAAAGATAATTTTTGGTGGTTAGCGTCGCCTGAACCAGCCGGGGCTGTCCGCTGACTGAGTCCACCTCGATGCGGAGGTAACGAACGGGCAATTTTTCGCCCGGTTTGAGACGATACTCATAAGTCAGGGAGTCGGGCCGCACCGTCTGGTAGCTGGCCTGATACGCCGCCTTATTGATATCGGCCTGTAGGAACAACTCCAGCTCACGGCTCCAGTCAATGTCCCGCGTGGTCTGTTTCTGCTTCTCGTTATTCAGTCCAACCTGTTTATCGACAACAGGTTTCTGCTGGCTGAGTACTGTAATCTGCTTATCGATAAACGATTTCAGATCGAAAAACAGACCCGATGGCGCCTTCTGCTCAGGGTTAGAACAAGCAGTAAAAAGAAGAAAAAGTAAACTCCAGAAGCGATACATATAATGGTGGCCGGGTGTCGGCTGGTTAACGAACGCAGGCATTCTTATAAAAGTTTACGAGCGTTCGGATGGCGTTGCCGACACCCTCTCTGCCTCTACCGATTTAATCAGCGACAATCAGGCTTTCACCCGTCATTTCGGCGGGCTGAGGAATGCCCATCAGCGTCAGGATGGTCGGCGCAATGTCGGCCAGCTTGCCGTTTTTGAGCTTCGGATGGAGTTGGCTGTCCACCAGGATGCAGGGAACGAGGTTGGTAGTGTGGGCCGTATTCGGCGTTCCGTCTTCATTAATCATATAGTCAGCGTTGCCGTGGTCAGCAATGATGATGGACGTATACCCGTGGTTTAACGCCATCGTCACAACCGCTTCTGCACACTGATCAACCGTCTCGGCGGCTTTCACGGCAGCCTCGAACACCCCCGTATGCCCCACCATGTCCGTATTGGCAAAGTTCAGGCAAATGAAATCCGCTGTTTCATTTTCCAGTTCCGGTACAATCACATCCCGGATGTCAAATGCACTCATTTCGGGCTTCAAGTCGTAGGTGGCGACTTTGGGCGACGGACATAGCAGCCGTTTCTCTCCCTCGAACACTTCCTCACGCCCTCCGGAAAAAAAGAATGTGACGTGTGGGTATTTTTCCGTTTCAGCAATCCGAATCTGTTTACGGCCTGCCTTTGCAACCACTTCGCCCAGCGTATTCGACAGATTATCTTTATCGAAGATGACCTTTACGCCCACAAAATCGCTGTCGTAATTGGTCATGGTGACGTAATACAGATTCAGTTTATACATTCCTTGTTCCGGGTAGTCGACCTGCGTGAGCGCCTGGGTTATTTCGCGGCCCCGGTCGGTCCGGAAATTGAAGCAAAGCACCATGTCGCCCTCCTGGATAGTCGCCAGGGGCGTTCCGTCCGCATCCGTGGCGATTACTGGCTTGATAAACTCGTCCGTGATACCCTCTTCGTAGGATGCCTGGAGCGCCGCCAGCACGTCGGTTGTATGGACGCCCTCACCGTTTACCATGGCGTCATAAGCCAGTTTGACCCGTTCCCACCGGTTGTCCCGGTCCATAGCGTAATAGCGACCGATCACGGAAGCGATCCGACCCGTTGAGGCGTCCATGTGCTGCTTCAGATCGTTCAGGTAGCCATATCCGCTTTTCGGGTCCGTATCGCGTCCGTCCGTAAACGCGTGGACATACACGTCCGTCAGGCCGCGTGAGGCCGCAATGGAGCAGAGCCCCTTCAGATGATCGATATGGGAGTGAACGCCACCGTCGGAAACCAGGCCGATGAAATGGACCTTCTTTCCACTGCTTTGTGCATAGTTCAGCGCTTCGACCAGCACTGGTTCCCTATCCAGCGTATGTTCCTCGACGGCTTTATTGATTTTCACCAGATCCTGATAGACCACCCGACCAGCGCCGAGGTTCATGTGCCCCACTTCCGAATTGCCCATCTGACCCGCTGGCAGCCCCACGGCCAGTCCGGAAGCTTCCAGTTTACTATGAGGGTAGTTTCGGTAGAGGGAATTGATGAATGGCGTCCGGGCCTGGTCGATGGCCGATACTTCCGGTTTAGTTGCCAGCCCCCATCCGTCCAGAATAATCAAGATGACCTTTTTGTTCACGATTTTTTAACCGATTGATTGTGATGATTTTGTTGGGGCGTAATGGCGTGTTGTTCCATCAGGTAGTTGAGCAGATTGACACAGCAGCGGTAGACAATCTGGTAGACCTGTTCGAAAAACTGGGCATCTTCGTAATACGGATCAGGAACGGCCATGTCACCCCGGCCGGTCCCGACCGGTTCGGGGTCGAACTCCCGCAGAAGAAAGGTATTGTCGTCGGTATTGGGCAGACCCGTGCTTCGCTGACACAGGCTGAGGATATTCTCAAAATTGGCCTCATCCATCGCCACGAAGTAATCAAACTGCGAGAAATCCTCTCCCGACAGGCGGCGGGCGCGGTGGGTCAGGCGGAGGCCGTGTTCGAGCGCGTTCTCCCGCGTGCGCCGGTCGGGCAGTTCGCCGATATGATAGGCCGCTGTCCCCGCCGAATCGCACTGTATTAAGGCCTCAAGGCCGCGTTCGGCCACTAATTGCCGGAAAACGCCCTCTGCCAGCGGCGAGCGGCAAATATTCCCCAGACATACGAAAACTACGCGGATCATGAGTAAAAATAACTCCGCCACCGATGGACTTTCCCTCGATGACGGAGCTCTATTTTTCTATCGGTTCATTATTCTCGTCCACCAGCACATACACATCTTCACCGGGTTTTCTCATCAGATAATTCTCCCGGGCGTACTTCTCCTGTAGACGAAGGCTGCCGATGATCGTCTGCCGCTGTCCCTGTATCTCCTTTACTTTCTGCTGATAATACGCCTTTTCGGCTTTTAGATCACGCAGTTTCCACGCATTACGGGCTTGGGAAATCAGATCATTGGTGTCAAAAAATAACATCCAGATCAGCAGACCCAATCCGGTCGCTACGTAGAAGTTTCGGCCAATTCGAAGCAGACGGGCGAGCATAGCCGTTACATTTGGTTAGAATTTCATCCCCGGAAAATACGCCGTATCGCCCAGTTCCTCCTCAATGCGCAGCAGTTGATTGTACTTCGCCATCCGGTCGGAGCGGGAAGCCGATCCTGTCTTAATCTGACCCGTGTTGAGGGCGACGGCAAGGTCGGCAATCGTCGCATCCTCGGTTTCGCCGGAGCGGTGCGACATAATGTTTTTGTACGAATTGCGTTTTGCCAGATTCACGGTGCTGATGGTTTCGGTCAGGGAGCCAATCTGGTTGACCTTCACCAGAACCGCGTTGGCAATGCCCTGCTCGATTCCCTGCTGCAGACGCGTCACGTTGGTTACGAACAGGTCGTCGCCCACGAGTTGAATTTTGCTGCCAGTCAGGGTGGTCAGTTCCTTCCAGCCCGCCCAGTCATCTTCGGCCATACCGTCCTCAATCGACAGAATTGGGTATTTTTCGACCCATTCTCTCCAGTAATTTGCCATTTCAGACGAGGTCAGCTTATCGCCGGTGGATTTTTTGAAATGGTAGGTTCCCGTCTCAGCATCGTAAAATTCCGAAGTCGCCGCATCCATAGCGATGAAGATGTCTTCGCCGGGGCGGTAGCCTGCCTTCTCGATAGCCTGGAGAATGATCTGAATGGCCTCTTCGTTAGAGGGAATATTAGGCGCAAACCCGCCTTCGTCGCCCACGTTGGTCGACATGTTTTTCCCCTTCAGCACTTTTTTCAGTGAGTGAAATACCTCCGTACCCATCCGCAGCGCTTCAGAAAAGCTTTGCGCATTGGTCGGCATCACCATGAACTCCTGAAAATCGATGGAATTGTCGGCATGGCTGCCGCCATTCAGGATATTCATCATCGGTACGGGCAGCGTATTGGCGCTGACTCCGCCGATATAGCGATAAAGCGGCATTCCGGCTTCTTTAGCCGCAGCCTTAGCCAGAGCCAGCGAAACACCCAGAATGGCGTTTGCTCCCAGCCGGCCTTTATTGGGCGTTCCATCCAGGTCAATCATGATGCGGTCGAGCAAGTTCTGCTCAAAAACCGACATGCCTACCAGTTCCGGAAAGATAAGTTCGTTGACGTTCTGAACGGCCTTCAGTACGCCTTTTCCGACGTAACGTTTCGGGTCGTCATCGCGCATTTCAACGGCCTCGTGTGAACCAGTCGAAGCGCCCGACGGTACAGCCGCCCGGCCCAGAAAGCCATTCTCGGTGCGCACGTCGACCTCAACGGTCGGATTACCTCTTGAGTCCAGAATCTGTCGGGCATGAATGCTCTGAATGATACTCATTGCGTGTTTCAGGATTAGATATTTTGACAAATGGGAAGCATGGGCCATCCGGGCCGTTTTGCTAATTTATTGAAGGTCAATTCCGAATAAATACAACAAAATTGGGCGTCCGGGCCTTTTTTACCCCACAAAGTAAATGATTTTTTTCTGATAGTGTGGGAGATGCTTTGTAAATTGCCTGTAACCTTTTACCAACGCAGGTTATGAAATTTCATCTTATTGCGGGGCTGCTCCTGGCGCTGACATCCCTGCGTTCACCGGCTCAGGTCGTGAAACTTACGTCCCAGCAGGCTGATTCGCTCTTGCGGGCAACACCAGGTCTTCAACTACTCGACGTTCGTACACCCACCGAATTTGCTGCTGGACATCTCAAAGCCGCCCGCAACATCGACATCCGCGATTCTACGTTCATCCGGCAGCTTGCTCAACTGGACCGCTCGCGGCCCATTCTAGTCTATTGTCTGGTGGGCGGACGCAGCGCCAAAGCAGCCACCCTGCTTGCAGATGCGGGCTTCGAACGTATTTATGACATGCAGGGTGGGTATTCGAAATGGAGCGCGGGCGGCAGGCCCGTCGAAGGAGAATCGTCATCTGTCAAAGGGGCGATGACAATGGACGACTTACGGAGGCAGACTGCCGGGGTAAAACCCGTTCTTGTCGATTTTTACGCCAAATGGTGCGGTCCCTGCCAGCAGATGCTGCCCATGATAAACCGTCTGAAGACGGAGCTATCGGACAAAATAACGATTCTGACCGTCGATTATGACCAGAACCGAACGCTGGCCCGGCAACTCGGCGTCGATGAAATACCGACATTCCTTCTGTATAAAAACAGTCAGATTCTCTGGCGGGGACTCGGACAGATTGAAGAGAAAACGTTTCGGGAGAAAATACAGTCCGCTCAGTAGGTGAATGGGTAGCAGGGTAAACAGGTAACTGGTGAAACTGGGCGATTTCCGAATACCAGAGTACCTGTTTACCCAATCATTTATTTACTTTTTTCACTTCTTCAGCATTCCGACGAATTCATCGAACAGATACCGCGAATCGTGGGGTCCGGGTGACGCTTCGGGGTGATACTGCACCGAAAAGGCTGGTTTGTCTTTCCGGCGAATTCCCTCGATAGTTTTGTCATTCAGATTGACGTGAGTCAGTTCCACGTCCCGATGATCCATCACTTCCTCGGCCCGAACAGCAAACCCGTGGTTCTGCGAGGTCACTTCGCACCGACCCGTGATCAGGTTCTTGACCGGATGATTCAGACCACGGTGCCCGTTATGCATTTTATAGGTCGACAGTCCGCTCGCCTGCGCCAGAATCTGGTGTCCCAGACAAATTCCGAACAGCGGCTTGTTGGTATCGAGTGCCTGCTTCACGGTTTCAACCGCGTAGGGCATGGCGGCCGGATCGCCCGGACCGTTGGAGATAAAGTAGCCATCGGGATTCCATGCAGCGATTTCGCTGAATGGCGTTTTTGCCGGGAACACCCTGCATTCGGCTCCCCGGTCAGTGAGATTCGACAGGATGCTTTTTTTAACGCCCAGATCCAGAACCGCCACCCGAAATTCGGCCTGTTTACTGTCCAGGTCATAAATCGTTTTCGTACAGACCTCCGAAGATAGTTCCAGCCCCTCCATGTCCGGGATGGCCCGCAGGCGCTCCAGCAGAATGGCCGGGTCAAGAATTTCGGAGGAAATAATGCAGTTCATGACGCCTTTGTCACGGATGTGACGCACGATTTGCCGCGTATCGACAGCGCTGATGCCAACGATGTTCGCCCGTTCAAAATAAGCCTGCAGCGAAGAATCCGCCGTGTGCCGGGAATGAATCTGTGAAAAGAAATTACAGATCATCCCGCTGATTTTCACCCCGTTGGATTCCTCTTCGTCGTGGTACTGCACACCGTAGTTGCCTATGTGCGAAGTCGTGTTGACAATCACCTGACCATAGTACGAGGGATCGGTGTAGATTTCCTGGTAGCCGGTCATTCCGGTATTGAAACAAATCTCGCCACCGGCTGTACCGATCTTACCTAAAGCCAGCCCCTTAAAAACTGTTCCGTCTTCCAGAACCAGGATAGCCTCTTCCTGTTGTGTCCGCTTGTGCATCGAGTGAGTTTAGCGTTAAACGTCTGAGTTTATTACAAAGATTTAACAAAATCCGTTTGTGGGTCGATCCGGTTAAAAAAAAGGGCTTAACCGAAACGGCCAGCCCTTTTCTTATATTGCATTGACGATTTCAATTACTCTTTCGGTGTTTGCGTTTCGTCCGTTTCTGTTGAATCAGCGGACGCCTCTCCAGCCGCCTCTGCCTCAGGAGCATCCGTAGCGGCCTCAGCTACTACAGGCGTATTTGCAGCAGCCGCCTCAACGGCAGCAACCGGAGCAGCAGCGGGAGCTTCTGTAGTTGCATCGCCTTTCTTGCCTCCCCGACGGCTACGGCGGGTGCGGGTCGCCTTCTCTTCAACGGCGGCCAGCAACGTTTCATTGAAGTCAACCAGTTCGATAATGCAGCGCTCCGCATTGTCGCCCAGACGGTTACCCAACTTGATAATGCGGGTGTAGCCGCCGGGACGGCTGGAGATTTTATCCGCCACCGCTCCGAAGAGTTCCTTCATCGTTTCTTTATTTTGCAGATACGAGAAGATAACCCGGCGGTTTTGATATGAATCTTCTTTGGAGCGCGTCAGAATCGGTTCAACATATTTGCGCAGCACGCGGGCTTTCGACAGCGTGGTCTCAATGCGCTTATGCAGAATCAGCGACGACGCCATATTCGACAGCATGGCCTCCCGGTGAGAGTAGGTTCTGCCTAAATGCCTGTCTTTTTTACCGTGTCTCATTGTTTTAGTGAAGGGAATAAGGGGAGAATGGAGGAAGAAATATGGGTTTCGCCTTTTCGCTCTTCACTCCTTTCGTCCGTTATCCCTATCGGTTTTAATCTTCGTCCAGTCTGTATTTTGAAATATCCATACCGAAGGTCAGGCCCTTCTCGACCACAAGCTGCTCAAGCTCTGTCAGCGACTTCTTACCGAAGTTACGGAACTTCATCATGTCCGATATTTCGAGCTTTACGAGGTCGCCCAGCGACTTCACGTCGGCTGACTTCAGGCAGTTGTAGGCACGAACTGACAGATCCAAATCCGCCAGAGGAGTTTTCAGCAGCTTGCGCATGTGCAACATCTCCTCGTCAACGACGTTATCTTCTTCCGTCCGGGCCGTTTCGAAGGTCATCGTCTGATCCGAGAACAGCATAAAGTGCTGAATCAGAATGTGAGCAGCACCTTTGAGGGCTTCTTCCGGATGGATGGAACCGTCAGTTTCAATGTCGAGCACCAGCTTTTCATAGTCCGTTTTCTGCTCAACACGCGTATTTTCGACGCTATACCGCACGTTTTTAATGGGCGTATAGATGGCATCGATGGGAATATGTCCAAACGGCAGTTCGTTGGCTCGTGGTTCATCAGCCGGAACATAGCCGCGGCCTTTCTCCACGATAATCTCCATCTCAAATTCCTTCGTGTCGTCGATATGGCAAATCTCCAGATCCGGCGTCAGGATGTCGAACGATGACGTAAACTTGGCAATGTCACTTGCCTTCAGTACGGACTGGTTTTTGACCGTTACCGTAATCTTGTTATCAATCATCTCCGAGATTTTCTTGAAGCGAACCATTTTCAGGTTCAGAATAATCTCGGTCACATCTTCAACGACGCCTTCAATAGACGAAAACTCGTGCAGTACACCGGGGAACCGTACGCTGGTAATCGCGTAGCCCTCCAGTGAAGACAGTAAGATTCGCCGCAGTGCATTCCCAATCGTCACGCCGTAACCTTTCTCGAGCGGCTTGAACTCAAATAGCCCGTGAAAATCGTCAGCCTTTTCCATGACGACCTTATCAGGCATTTGGAACGCTAATATTGACATACGATTTCGTAGTTAGATGTAAAGCGGCCAGAGCCGCTGTTGGTGTTAAACTGACCTGCGCCGATAAGGCAAGGTCACAACAGCGGAATATAACCCTGTCCAGAGTTATATTCCGCTTGTATATTACTTAGAATACAATTCGACGATGAGCTGCTCGTTCACGTTCTCCGGAATCTGGTCACGTTCCGGATACATCGTGAATTTACCCTGTAGTTCCTGGTTATCCCACTCCAGCCAGTTATAACGTTTGGCATTACGGGCACTCAGGCTGCTGGTAACGGCCTCCAGTGACTTCGACTTTTCCCGCACGCCAATCAGTTGGCCGGGCTTCAGTGAATAAGAAGGGATGTTGACCACTTCACCATCGACAACGATATGCTTGTGGCTTACTAACTGCCGGGCTGCCCGACGGGTGGGAGCAATACCGAGGCGATACACCGTGTTATCGAGGCGGGATTCACAGAACTTCAGCAGGTTTTCACCGGTAATGCCCTCCTTGATGACGGCCCGATGGAAAATACCCCGAAACTGGCGTTCCAGAATACCGTAGATATATTTTACTTTCTGCTTCTCCTGAAGCTGCGTAGCGTATTCCGACTGCTTGCGCTTGCGGCCACGGCCATGCTGACCGGGTCCGTAGTTTTTCTTTTGCAGCGCTTTAGCCGGGCCGAGAATCGGTTCTCCGAACTTGCGCGAGATTTTGGCCTTGGGGCCAGTGTACCTTGCCATTGTTTTTTACTGATTAATGAATAACGTTTGAACGATGAACAGACACAACTGAATGTCGCCTGCTCTTATTCATTCTACTGTCATGCGTTCGTCTTACACCCGACGACGCTTCGGCGGACGGCAGCCGTTGTGAGGCAGCGGCGTGATGTCTTTGATGGACATTACTTCGATACCGCTGTTCTGGATCGTACGGATGGCCGATTCCCGGCCAGCGCCTGGTCCTTTCACAAATACTTCAGCCTTGCGCATACCCAGGTCGTGGGCGACGATGGCGCAGTTCTGTGCGGCGGTCTGTGCGGCATACGGGGTATTTTTCTTCGAGCCTTTGAAGCCCATTTTACCGGCCGATGCCCACGAGATAACCTGGCCTGTGCTATTGGTGATCGAAATAATGATGTTGTTGAACGTAGCCCGGATATGCACCTGACCGACTGATTCGACAACCACCACCCGCTTTTTCGCTTTGTCTTTGCGTTTTGCTTGAGCCATTGCTTTTGGTTTCAGTTTCCAGTTTCCAGTTTTCAGTTAGTCAGTTTTCGATCAGTTGTATATCAGAAAACGGCAAACTCAAAACTGTCAACTTTTTTTACTTGGTTGCCTTCTTCTTGTTGGCTACCGTCTTACGCTTACCCTTCCGCGTACGTGAGTTGTTTTTCGTCTTCTGTCCGCGAACCGGAAGACCTTTCCGATGGCGAAGACCTCGATAGCAACCGATGTCCATCAGTCGCTTGATGTTCAATTGAACCTCCGACTTGAGCGCACCTTCAACCTTGAATTCCGAGTTGATGATGTTACGGATGGCGCTGGACTCTTCATCGGTCCATTCACTGACCTTCTTATCTACGCTGATACCCGCCTGATTCAGAATGCGGGTGGCCGAACTGCGGCCAATGCCGAAGATGTATGTCAGTGAAATCTCGCCGCGCTTACGGTCGGGAATGTCGACCCCTGCAATACGTGCCATATTCAGTTATTAACCTTGTCTTTGTTTATACCGGGGATTCTTCTTGTTAATCACGTAAAGCTTACCCTTCCGGCGAATCACTTTACATTCAGCACTGCGCTTTTTGATGGACGCTTTGACTTTCATTGCCTTACACTGTTTAGAGTTTCAGTTTTCAGCCGTCCGGAGACCCTGCCTGCGAAGGTGTGAACTCTGAAGCTGCTTACTTATTTATACCGATACACAATTCGCGCTTTGGTCAGGTCGTACGGCGACATTTCCAGCTTTACCCGGTCTCCCGGCAGAATTTTGATGTAATTCATCCGCATCTTACCAGAAATGTGAGCGATTACTTCATGCTTGTTTTCCAGTTGCACCCGGAACATGGCATTGGATAATGCTTCTACAATCGTACCATCCTGTTCAATAGAGTTTTGTTTCGCCATACTATGGTTTACGCTATTGTCGCTTCATTAGTTCCAATCATTGGGTTGGTGTTCATAGTCACTTCCTCAATGTACTGGAACGTCGTCAGTATTTCCGCCTGTCCTTTCCGGATAGCCACGGTGTGTTCAAAATGGGCGGAAGGCTTGCGGTCGGCGGTGCGAATAGTCCATCCATCCCGTTCCTGCACAATACCTTTTTTGCCCAGGTTAATCATTGGCTCGATGGCAATGACCATACCTTCCTTCAGTTTTGCGCCCTGGCCCCGTTTTCCGTAATTGGGTACCTCCGGGCTTTCGTGCAGACTTTTACCGATACCATGCCCAACCAGTTCCCGAACGACCGAATAGCCAAACTTTTCGACGTATGTCTGAATAGCGTAGCCAATATCACCGATACGACTACCGCTCACGGCCTTTTCGATTCCTACGTAGAGCGACTGCTTCGTGCGCTCAAGAAGTTGCCTGACCTCCGGAACTACCTCGCCTACCGGATAGGTATAAGCACTATCGCTATGGTAGCCGTTCAGTTTGACGCCGCAGTCAATCGAGACAATATCGCCCTCCTTTAATTCGTACCGGCTCGGAAAGCCGTGTACTACCGTCTCATTCACAGAGATACAAAGTGCAGCAGGAAATTGATTAAAGCCTTTAAAAGAAGGAATTCCTCCGTTGTCGCGGATGAATTCCTCAGCAACACGATCCAGTTCCTTCGTGGTTATGCCGGGCTGAATGCGTTTGGCAATCTCAGCATGCGCCTTTCCCAGAACCTGAGCGCTTGTCTTTATAAGTTCAATCTCCTGATCGGACTTCAGATAAATCATATCGAGTTAGGCGGCTACACTCTCTGTGCGGCCCTGCACACGTCCTGACTTCATCAACCCCTCATACCGACGCATCAGCAGATAGCTTTCAATTTGCTGGAGCGTATCCAGAACGACGCCCACCATGATAAGCAGCGACGTACCTCCGAAGAACTGAGAGAAATTGCGGGTCATCCCCAGTAATACGGCGATTGAAGGTAGTATGGCAACCACTGCCAGCATGATAGCACCTGGCAGCGTAATGCGATCGAGTACCTGACCGATGAACTCAGAGGTCATAAAACCTGGCTTCACGCCCGGTATGAATCCTCCGCTCCGCTTCATGTCATCGGCAATCTGATTAGGATTGACCGAAATGGCAGTATAAAAGAACGTAAATACGACGATCAACAGCGCGAACAGCACGTTATACTGCCAGGACGTATAATCCGAGAAAATGGTAGCTACCGTTCCGGCAAAATCACTCTTCTCAGCAAATAATCCGGCAACCAGCGACGGGATGAACATCAGCGCCTGAGCGAAAATAATCGGCATAACACCGGCGGCGTTCAGTTTCAGTGGCAGGTATTGACGCTGCCCCCCCACTACCTTGTTGCCAACAATCTGCTTGGCATACTGGATGGGAATTCGGCGCACTGCCTGTGTCAGCAGCACGGCACCCATCACGACGAAAAACAGAGCGACGATTTCCAGTACGAAAATCAGTGCGCCGGCTGAACCCCGTGACATGGCCTCACCAATGATAGCGCCCGGAAAACGGGAAACAATGCCGATCATGATGAGCATGGAAATACCATTGCCAATACCTTTATCCGTAATCCGCTCACCCAGCCACATACAAAAAATGGTACCTGCCGTCAGGATAAAGACAGAAACGACGCGGAACGTCACAGGATTAATCAGAATGGCTTCCGTCGGAATCGTCGTTGTCAGGTAAGTGGTTGCCTGCACTGCCGTAACAAAAATGGTCAGCACACGCGTTATCTGATTCAACCGCTTGCGCCCCGACTCGCCTTCCTTCTGCATTTTCTGAAAATACGGCAGGGCCAGCGTCAGCAACTGAATAGCGATGGACGCCGAGATATACGGCATGATACCCAGCGCAAAGATGGACGCCTGACTGAATGCTCCGCCCAGAAATGTATCCAGCAAACCCAGCAGGCCCTGCGGATTCAGGTCCAGTTTATCCGGGTCGACACCCGGCAAGACAATGTATGACCCGAGTCTGAAAATCGTAATAAACAACAGGGTGTTGAGAATACGCGTTCTCAGTTCTTCAATCGAAAATATATTTTGAAGGGTTGTGATGAATCGTTTCATTGTCTATTTTGCTAACGCCACCGGGTCCAAAGTTACGATCATTTAAACGGTTTACCTACTGGACACAGTAGACGTTCAGAGCTTCACTGCCTTACCTCCCGCTTTCTCAATGGCTTCGACGGCCTTTACGGAGAAGGCATCCGCCGTTACTTCGATAGCCGTACTGAGTTCACCCCGGCTCAACACCTTCACTTTATCCTTCTTGCTGATCAACCCTTTATTGAGCAGCAGTTCGCGGTCGATAACCGTAACGTTTGCCGCCTCTGCCACCTGCTGAAGGGTATCCAGATTGATAGGCTTGTATTCAACCCGGTTGATATTTTTGAAGCCAAACTTTGGCACCCGGCGCTGAAGGGGCATCTGACCACCTTCAAAATTTTTCTTGGCACTGTAGCCTGAGCGGGACTGGGCCCCTTTATGACCACGGGTCGACGTACCACCCATGCCTGAGCCAGTACCGCGGCCAACCCGTTTGTTGACGCGAACTGAACCTTTGGCCGGTTTCAGAGAGCTTAAGTTCATGGTATATCAGATTTCTTCTACCTTAACCAAATGTTGAATCTTACGAATGATACCGGCTAATGAGTCGTTATTTTCCAACTCGACGCTGCGGTTAATCTTACCCAGACCCAGTGACTTAATAGCCTGTTTCTGGGTTTTGGGGCGGTCAATCGTACTACGGACCTGTGTAATTCTTACCCGTGCCATGTTTACTTTGCTTAGCCGTTAAACACTTTGCTCAGTTCGACGCCACGCTGGTAGGCTACCTGGTGAGGCGCCCGCATCTTCAGCAGTGCATCGACCGTTGCCTTGACTACGTTATGCGGGTTCGATGAGCCTTTTGATTTAGCCAGTACGTCACGGATGCCGGCGCTTTCGAGCACGGCACGCATGGCACCACCGGCAATAACGCCCGTACCGGGTGAAGCCGGTTTGAGCAGCACGAAACCACCGCTGAATTTGCCTTCCATCTCGTGGGGCACCGTATGCTTCAGCAGCGGAACCTGCACCAGATTTTTCTTGGCATCCTCAATCCCTTTGGCGATCGCGTCAGTCACTTCGTTGGCTTTGCCTAGACCGTAGCCAACCACTCCGTTACCGTCGCCAACCACGACGATGGCTGCAAAACTGAACCGGCGGCCACCCTTCACCACTTTCGCTACGCGGTTAATGGCTACTACTTTCTCTTTCAGTTCCGACTCGTTAACCTTCGAGGGTCTTGTATTCGTTACCATTTTTCGCTTAGAATTGAAGGCCGGCCTCCCGGGCTCCGTCTGCCAGAGCTTTCACCTTACCATGATACAAATATCCGTTTCGGTCGAAAACGACGGCTTTGATGCCGTTCGACAGGGCTTTCTCCGCCAGTTTCTGGCCTACCTGAGCTGCCGTTTCTACGTTAACACCTTTCTTTTCTTTCCCGGTTACTTCTACAGATGAGGCGCTAACCAGTGTACGGCCCTCCTCATCGTCAATAATCTGGGCATAAATCCGGCTATTCGACCGGAATACCGACAGCCGGGGCCGTTCGGGATTTCCGGCAACTTTATTCCGGATAGAACGTTTAATTCGCAGTCTTCTGCTTTCTTTCGTGACAGCCATTTTCGCCTGTGCTTATTATATGGTTCACCAATTACTTCTTGGAAGCAGACTTACCCGCCTTACGACGGACCACTTCACCCACAAAACGGATACCTTTTCCTTTGTAAGGCTCGACTTTACGCAGCGACCGGATCCGGGCAGCGACCTGTCCGATAAGTTGTTTATCGATACCTTCCAGGATAACTTTCGGGTTCTGGCCTTTCTCCGTTACTGCCGAAACCGCAATTTCTTTCGGTACGGCCACGAAAATATTGTGCGAATACCCCAGGTTCAGTTCCAGAATGTTGTTGCTGGCGGTGGCTTTGTAACCCACGCCAATAATTTCCAGTTCAATGCGGTAACCCGTGCTGACACCCGTCACCATGTTATTCACCAGGGAACGATACAGACCGTGCATGGCTTTATGCCGCTTCTGATCGGAAGGACGCGTCACTTTGATCTGACCATCCACCACTTCCACCTGAATCTGCGGATCAACGACCTGCGACAAGCTGCCTTTGGGTCCTTTCACCGTAACGACGTTACCCTGTTCGACCGACAGAGACACCTTATCAGGCAGTGCAATTATTTTATTACCTACGCGTGACATGGTTCGAGATTAGTATACGTAACACAAAACTTCGCCGCCCACGTTCAGCGTACGGGCTTCCTTGTCGGTCATGACGCCTTTGGACGTCGAGACGATGGCAACACCCAGGCCATTGAGGATCCGGGGCAGGTCGGCTGAACCGCGATACTGACGCAGACCAGGCTTACTCACCCGCTGCAAATCAACGATTGCTGGCTGCTTGGTGACCGGGTTGTATTTCAAGGCAATTTTGATAGAACCCTGAGGACCGACTTCATCGAACTTATAGTTCTGAATATAGCCTTTGTCAAAGAGTACTTTCGTAATCTCCTTTTTGATGTTCGAAGCAGGAATTTCTACAATCCGGTGCTTCGCACGGATGGCATTTCTGATACGAGTCAGATAGTCTGCTATGGGATCAGTTATCATTTCTTCCTGAGTATTAGCGCAAACCCTGCTACGGTCTCTGCCTCGTGGCGGCCGTTTTTCAAACGGGCTTGCAAAATTACGGAATCGTTTTTACAATAGCAACCAGCCTGTCGGAAAGACAGACCGTGCCGGTTCTTACCAGCTTGACTTCGTTACACCAGGAATCTTACCAGCGGATGCCATTTCCCGGAACGTTACGCGCGAGATACCAAATTTGCGCATGTACCCACGAGGGCGACCGGTTAGTTTGCAGCGGTTGTGCAGGCGCACCGGTGAGGCGTTTCGGGGCAGTTTGTCCAGTCCGATATAATCACCGGCTGCTTTCAGGGCCGCCCGCTTCGCAGCGTATTTAGCCACCAGACGTTCCCGCTTGCGTTCTCTTGCTTTGATTGACTCTTTTGCCATGTTGTTATGGAGTTATCGGCAAACGTTATTTCTTCATATTTGCAAAAGGCATTCCCAGCGCTTTGAGCAGTTCGTAGCTCTCTTCATCGGTATCAGCAGTAGTTACGAACGTGATGTCCATACCTGAAATGCGGGATACTTTGTCGATGGAGATTTCCGGGAAGATGATCTGCTCCTTCACACCAAAGGTATAATTGCCTTTACCGTCGAATCCTTTGTCACTGACGCCTTTGAAGTCACGGACACGCGGCAGGGCCACGGCCGTCAGGCGATCCAGAAACTCGAACATCCGCTCACCACGCAGGGTTACTTTGGCGCCAATTGGCATACCTTCGCGGAGTTTGAAATTGGACACGGCCTTCTTGGCAATCGTAGGGACTGCTTTCTGGCCCGTGATCAGGGTGAGTTCATCAACCCCGACATCGACCAGCTTCTTATCGGCGACAGCCGCCCCAATGCCTTTGTTGACAACGATTTTTGTCAGACGCGGCACCTGCATCACCGAAGAATACTGAAATTTCTCCTTCAGTTGGGGCACTATCTCATTGTAAAATTTCTCTTTAAGTCTCGGAGTTGCCACTGTTTTTCCGCTTTAAATGTTCAAAGCTCTTTTAAATGAAGTTGCCTGACTTCTTCGAGTAGCGCTGAAGCTTATTCTTATCGTTCAGCTTCCGGCCTGTCCGGGATGCTTCGCCCGTTGCAGGATCAATCACCATCAGATTGCTGATATGGATGGTTCCTTCACGCTTCTCAATGCTACCCTGAGGATTGGTTGCAGAGGGCTTGAGGTGCTTCGTGATCATATTCACACCCTCAACAACGGCCCGCTGCTGTGCTACCAGTACACGCAGTATTTTACCGGTCTGACCTTTCGAGTTACCTGAGATAACCTTAACGGTATCGCCCGATCTGACGTGCAGTTTGATTTTCTTTGTTCCTTCCTTTTTCATGGATTACAATACTTCAGGAGCCAGAGAAATGATTTTCATGAACTGCTTCTCGCGCAACTCACGGGCCACGGGTCCGAAAATACGGGTGCCGCGGGGCTCATCGTTGTTGTTCAGCAGTACGGCCGCATTATCTTCGAAACGAATGTAGGATCCGTCTTTGCGCCGTATTTCCTTTTTAGTCCGTACAACGACGGCTTTCGATACGGTCCCTTTCTTCATGTTGCTGGAAGAAAGAGCAGATTTTACCGTGACAACAATCTTGTCACCGACTGAAGCGTAACGCTTACCCGTACCACCCAGTACCCGAATGCAGAGCACTTCTTTTGCACCGCTGTTGTCAGCTACGCCTAATCTACTTTCTTGCTGGATCATGGGTTATTTCGCCTTTTCGATGATTTCGACTAATCTCCAACGCTTGTTCTTACTCAGGGGACGAGTTTCGGAGATGCGGACGATATCGCCAATGCCGCACTCATTGTTCTCATCATGAGCCATAAACTTCTTAGTACGGTGCATAAATTTGCCGTACATAGGGTGTTTGACCTTCCGGTCTACAGCAACCGTAATTGACTTGGTCATCTTGTTGCTGACAACTTTCCCTATTCGTTCTTTTCTAAGGTTTCTTTCTTGCTGCTCCATGGATCTCGCGTGATCTGGGTCGTTGCGTCTTAGCCAACTTGCTTTGTTTTCAGCGTCAGCTCGGTGTTCAGCCGGGCAATCAGGCGACGCGTCATGCGAATGCGCATGGGATTCTCAACGGGTGAGATGGCATGCGCAAACTTTAACTTCTGCAGACGGTCGGTTTCTACACCGATCTGCTCTTTAATCTGTTCAGCCGATAAGGCTTTGATATCGCTCTTCTTCATAAAGTTCCTGTACGAATTAGGTGAAACCAGTCCTTATACTTCCTGATAATCCCGCCGAACGACAAACTTGGTCTTGACGGGCAGCTTCTGGGCAGCCAGACGGAGCGCCTCGTTGGCAACATCCAGTGGTACGCCCGTAGCCTCGAACAGAATGGTACCGGGCTTGACAACGGCCACCCAATACTCGGGGGCGCCCTTACCTTTACCCATCCGCACTTCAGCAGGCTTCTTGGTAATCGACTTATCCGGGAAAATCCGGATCCATACCTGGCCTTCGCGTTTCATGGCGCGGGTAACCGAAATACGGGCCGCTTCAATCTGACGGGAGGTAATCCAGCCCGGTTCCAGCGATTTGATGGCAAATGAGCCGAAAGCAATCTGATGACCACGACCGGCAACGCCTTTTACGCGACCTTTCTGCTGCTTACGAAACTTGGTTCTTCTTGGTTGTAACATGGTTCTGTGTCGTTAAAGTCCGAAGCCTATCGGCTTCGTTCACCTGACTTTTGACTATCTTCTGCGGCCACCGCCCTGGCCTCCCCGGTTGCGATCATTACCACCACGACCGCCACGGCCCTGGCCCTGATCGTTACGGCCCCGACGACGCTCGCCGTCGCGTCCGCCCTCACGACCACCATCGCGTCCGCTTTCGCGGCCACCCCGGCGCTCGCTCCGATCACCACCGCGCTCCTGAGCGGCTGCGCTCATCTGAGCTGCCGGAGAAAGGTCACGCTTTCCGTAGACTTCTCCTTTGAAAACCCATACCTTGATACCGATTTTCCCGTAGATCGTCTGCGCTTCCGAAATAGCATAGTCGATATCGGCGCGGAGCGTATGCAGTGGTACGCGGCCTTCCTTGTACTCCTCCGTCCGTGCCATCTCAGCACCACCCAGACGGCCCGACACACGAACCTTGATGCCCTGAGCGCCAACCCGCATGGCGGAGCTGATTGCCTGCTTCATCGCCCGGCGATATGAAATACGTGCCTGAAGCTGCTGGGCAATGGTTTCCCCAATCAGTTTGGCATCGATTTCGGGACGCTTGATCTCGAAAATGTTGATCTGAACGTCCTTGCCGGTAATCTTTTTAAGTTCTTCCTTAATCTTGTCCACTTCGCCGCCGCCTTTACCGATCACGATACCCGGACGGGCCGTGTGAATCGTCAGCGTAATCCGCTTCAGCGTTCGTTCAATGACAACCCGGGCGATAGAACCTTTCGGAATACGCGCCCGTATATATTTTCTGATTTTTTCGTCTTCAACCAGCTTATCAGAAAATTCCTTACCGCCATACCAGCTTGAATCCCATCCTTTTACGATGCCAAGCCGCAGGCCAACGGGGTTTACTTTTTGTCCCATTCTGTTGTCTTATTTTTCTGAGTTCTCTGTCGTATTGTCGTCTTGCTCGGCCAGCAGGGGTTGGGCAGCGCTGTCGACCACAATCGTAATGTGGTTTGACCGCTTCCGGATGCGATGACCACGACCCTGCGGTGCAGGACGCAGACGTTTCAGCATCCGGCCACCGTCTACAAAGATGGTTTTCACGAAGAGGTCGGCATCTTCGATACGCTCGTCCTCATTTTTCTGCTGCCAGTTCGCCACGGCAGACAGCAACAATTTTTCCATTACGGCCGCACCCGACTGGGGCTGGTAGCGCAGGATACCCAGCGCTTTGCTGACCTTCTGACCACGAATCATGTCGGCAACGAGCCGCATTTTGCGAGGTGACGAAGGCACGTCTTTAAGCTTTGCGATTGCTTCCATTGTTAATGCTGAATTTTGAACAACGCCCTACCGGAAGAAAAACGGCGAACATTATTCTACAGTTGGTTAACGTCTGCCTTTGTCTTTTTTCGCCACGTGGCCCCGGAAGTTACGGGTGGGGGCAAATTCACCCAGCTTATGACCGACCATGTTTTCCGTCACATAAACCGGTATGAATTTATTACCGTTATGTACCGCAAACGTATGGCCTACAAAATCCGGAGAAATCATAGAACGGCGAGACCATGTCTTGATGACAGACTTCTTGCCAGAATCATTCATGGTATCGACTTTCTTCTCCAGACGAAAATCTATATAGGGACCCTTTTTAAGTGAGCGTGCCATTTACGTCTTATTTTTTGCGCTTGCTAATAATCAGTCGATCGGAGTACTTCTTCGGCGAACGAGTCTTCTTGCCTTTCGCGTACAGACCTGTACGTGAGCGCGGATGTCCGCCGGATGCACGGCCTTCGCCACCACCCATAGGGTGATCAATCGGGTTCATGGCTACACCACGAACGCGTGGACGAATGCCCAGCCAGCGGTTACGTCCCGCCTTACCGATGCTGACGTTCATATGGTCGGGATTGGATACCGAGCCGACCGTTGCCATACAAGTGGAGAGCACCATCCGCTGCTCGCCGGACGGCATCCGCAGAACGGCATACTTGTCCTCGCGGGCAACCAGTTGGGCGTAGGTTCCGGCGCTGCGTACGAGAGCGCCGCCTTTACCCGGCTTCAGTTCGACATTGTGAACGATCGTACCGATCGGCATGGCTGCCAGAGGCAGAGCATTGCCGACTTCGGGAGCGGCTTCGGGTCCTGAAATAACCTGCTGGCCGACTGTCAGACCCTGCGGAGCGATGATGTAGCGCTTTTCGCCATCTACGTAAAACAACAGGGCGATGCGGGCCGTACGGTTGGGATCATACTCGATGGTCTTCACCGTGGCCGGCACATTGGCCTTGTCGCGCTTGAAGTCGATAATCCGGTACTGACGCTTGTGGCCGCCACCAATGTAGCGCATGGAACGACGGCCCTGGTTGTTACGGCCACCGGTCTTTTTTATCGATACCAGCAGGCTTCTCTCCGGCTTGTCCGTCGTAATGTCGGAAAAGTCAGGCGCCACCCGAAAACGCTGACTCGGGGTAACTGGTTTGAGTTTCTTAACTGCCATGATTGCTAACTAATCGTTTAGACTACGTGGTTGGTTACCCTTATGCTTCCGAATAGATGTCGATGACTTCTCCTTCGGCAACGGTCACGATGGCTTTTTTAGTAGTTGATGTACGTCCGCGGGTCATCACACCTTTTTTGGTGCTTTTCGACTTCATATGTCCTATGCTGCGCATTGTGCAGACGTCGGTTACCTGAACACCGTACAGCTTTTCGACAGCTTTCTTGATTTCGATCTTATTGGCGTTCAGAGCCACTTCGAAACCGTATTTACCCTTCTTGTTAAGGGCCGTCATTTTCTCCGTGATAATCGGTCTTTTCAGTACGTTCATGACTATTCGGCAAGAAGAGATTCTAACTTGGACAGAGCGCCTTCGCTGATGAGCAGCCGGTCAGCGTGCATCAGTTGATACGTATTCACCTGATCCGCCGTTACCACGCTGGCTTTCTGCAAATTCCGGCTCGACAGTACGATGTTTTGATCTACATCGGGCAGGATGAGCAGGGTCTTGGTCGACATGCCAACCTGTAGTGCTTTCAGGAAATCAATGTAGGATTTTGTACGCGGAGCTTCCAGAGTGAAGTCTTCCAGCACCGATACGCTGTTGGCCTGCGCTTTTGCGGCCAGAGCAGACCGGCGGGCCAGTTGCTTCACCTTTTTGTTGAGCTTGAAGCTATAGTCGCGGGGACGGGGACCGAAAACGCGGCCACCACCGACAAAAACGGGCGATTTGATGGAACCCGCACGAGCACCACCCGTTCCCTTCTGTTTCTTAATCTTCCGGGTCGAGTGGGCAATTTCGCCCCGCTCCTTCGCTTTATGCGTTCCCTGACGCTGATTAGCCAGGTATTGCTTTACGTCCAGATAAATTGCGTGCTCGTTCGGCTCAATACCGAAGATGGCATCAGACAAGGCTATCTTTTTGCCTGTATCTTCTCCTTTCGAGTTATATACTGCTAATTCCATGAGTTTACTTCTCTAAGATGACGAACGAATTTTTTGCTCCCGGCACCGACCCGCTGATAACAATCAGGTTCTGTTCGGGCATCACCTTTAACACACGAAGGTTTTGTACCTTCACCCGGTTGTTGCCCATCCGGCCCGCCATACGCAGTCCTTTGAAAACGCGGGACGGAAACGAGCAGGCACCGATAGAACCCGGGTGGCGCTGACGGTTGTGCTGACCGTGCGTCTGCCCGCCGACCCCACCAAAACCGTGGCGTTTCACAACGCCCTGAAAGCCTCTTCCTTTGGCCGTTCCCACGACGTCCAGAAAGTCACCTTCCGCAAAAACATCCGTTACGCCCAGCGACTGACCCAGCGTCAGCTCCTGTTCGAACGTCTTAAACTCGACCAGCTTGCGCTTGGGCGTTGTGTTGGCCTTTTTGAAGTGACCTAACAGCGGCTTGTTCGTGCGTTTCTCTTTTTTCTCGCCGTATCCAAGCTGCACAGCCGAATAGCCATCTTTGTCTTCGGTCTTCACCTGGGTGACGACACAAGGACCGGCTTCAATTACCGTACATGCCAGAGCCTGCCCGTCAGCATTGTACAGACTGGTCATGCCAATCTTTTTTCCAATTAAACCAGACATGGTAAGTTGTTGTAAAGCAGGAAATTATGATGAATGAATAAAAAAATGGAGTGCAAAGTTAGGAATTAGCTGCTCGCTTTGCAAACCAGGCTTTCTTTTTCCCGGACAGCCCGTCAAAACAAAAAGGGTCAGATGAAGACCACCTGACCCTTTGATTGGTATGACCTTTTACAGCCTTACCTTTCATGTTAATGAGCCAGGTGTGGTTTCCGAAAGGACCTTCACCCGTTTTATGTTTTTACCTGATCGATGCAGTTTAGAAAACCAGCCTTCGATAACCGGGACGCAAAAATAGGCAAATTCCCGGAGAATCAAAAGGTTAATTACACTTTAATTTCAACGTCGACACCGCTCGGCAGTTCAAGCTTCATCAGGGCATCTACCGTTTTTGCGCTCGTCGAGTAGATATCGACCAGACGCTTGTAGGTGCAGAGCTGAAATTGCTCGCGTGACTTTTTGTTGACGTGCGGTGAGCGCAGTACGGTAAAGATTTCTTTGTCGGTCGGCAGGGGGATGGGCCCGCTTACCACAGCACCCGTCGATTTTACTGCCTTGACGATTTTCTCAGCCGATTTGTCGACCAGCATGTGGTCAAACGACTTAAGCTTAATGCGAATCTTCTGGTTCATTTTGGTTGGTTCGTTTATTTTTAACTGACTGACCGCGAAAGAACCATTTACTCCACGGTCAGGTTTAGGGGTGCAAAATTAAGAAAATCTGCCGATTATCAAAAACCAATCCTTTATTTACTGCAAGGATTATCAAAAAAATAGCTCCCCGGATGAGGAGCTATTTCTCAACGTATGGACTTGTTAGCTTTTGGCCTTCGATACAATGCCTTCTGCCAGGTTGGTCGGCACCTGCTCATAGTGCGAAAAGGTCAGGTTGGCCGTTGCGCGACCCGACGAAATCGTCCGCAGGTCGGTCACGTAACCGAAGAGCTCCGACAGGGGAACGTCGGCCTTGATAACCTGTGAGCCGCCCCGGGTGTCCATGCCTTTCATGATACCCCGGCGACGGTTCAGGTCACCGGTGATCGGACCCGTATACTCGTCCGGCGTCAGTACTTCGACAGCCATGATGGGTTCCAGCAGTTTCGGACCGGCCTGCTTGGCGGCCTCCCGGAAGCCCATGCGGGCGGCCAGTTCGAACGACAGCGAATCGGAGTCGACGTCGTGGTAAGAGCCGTGGAACAGCCGGACCTTCATCGAATCCAGCGGATAACCTGCCAGCGGTCCGTTGGACATCGCTTCGCGGAAGCCTTTTTCAACCGACGGAATGAATTCGCGGGGGATAACACCGCCCACAATGGCATTGATGAATTCCAGACCCTGCTTGCCTTCTTCACCCGGCATGATTTCAAACACGATGTCGGCAAATTTACCGCGACCACCTGTTTGCTTCTTATACACCTCGCGGTGCTCGAAGTTTTTGGTCAGCGTCTCTTTGTAAGCCACCTGCGGAGCGCCCTGATTCACCTCGACCTTGAATTCACGCTTCATCCGGTCGATAATGATTTCCAGGTGAAGTTCACCCATACCCCGGATAATGGTCTGACCGGTTTCTTCATCCGATTCAACCTTCAGGGTCGGGTCTTCTTCAATCAGCTTGGTAATGGCTTTCGAGAAGTTATCCTGATCGGCGGTTTTCTTGGGCTCGATGGCGTACCCGATAACCGGATCGGGGAAGACCATCGATTCAAGAACGATGGGGTTCTTTTCTTCCGACAGGGTGTCGCCCGTCTTAATGTCTTTGAAACCAACGACGGCACCGATGTCACCCGCCTGTAGACGCTCGATCTGGTTCTGCTTGTTGGCGTGCATCTGGAAAATCCGCGAGATACGCTCTTTGTTGCCGGAACGGGTGTTCAGGACGTAAGAGCCAGACTCCAGACTACCTGAATAAACGCGTACAAAGCAAAGACGGCCTACGTACGGGTCGGTGGCAATCTTGAACGCCAGGGCCGCAAACGGCTCATCCTTGCTCGGATGTCGAACAACGTCAGCACCCGTATCTGGATTGGTTCCTTTGATTTCGGGCTTGTCGACCGGCGACGGCAGCAGGGCCATCACATAGTCCAGCATCGTCTGAACGCCTTTGTTCTTGAAGGATGAACCGCAGAGCATCGGAACGATCTTCATTTCGATCGTAGCCTGACGCAGCGCCGCCAGAATTTCGTCTTCCGTGATGGAGGCAGGATCGTCGAAATACTTCTCCATCAGGGTTTCATCGTATTCAGCAACAGCTTCAAGCAGTTTTTCCCGCCACTCAGTTGCTTCCTCGACCATATCGTCAGGAATGGGCACTTCAACGAAGGTCATGCCCTTGTCGTGCTCGTTCCACTGAATGCCCCGGAAGTTCACCAGGTCGACAACGCCTTTGAAGTTCTCTTCAGCGCCGATGGGCAACTGCAGGGGAACGGCGTTGCTGCCGAGCATTTCCTTCACCTGACGTACCACGTTCAGGAAGTCGGCGCCAGCCCGGTCCATCTTGTTGACGAAGCCAATACGGGCAACATTGTAGTTGTTAGCCAGACGCCAGTTGGTTTCCGACTGCGGCTCGACGCCATCGACGGAGCTGAACAGAAACACCAGACCGTCGAGCACCCGCAGAGAGCGGTTTACCTCCACCGTAAAGTCAACGTGGCCGGGTGTGTCGATAATGTTAACGTGGTAATTCTGGTCGCGGTATTTCCAGTTCACCGTGGTCGCAGCCGAAGTGATGGTGATACCCCGCTCCTGCTCCTGCTCCATCCAGTCCATGGTAGCGGCACCTTCGTGTACTTCACCAATTTTGTGGCTTACACCTGAGTAGTACAGAATCCGCTCGGTCGTGGTCGTTTTACCAGCGTCAATGTGAGCAGCGATACCAATGTTGCGGAGGTATCGGAGATCAGTTGCCATAAAGTGTTATAAATTACTTGAGTTGATATATTCCTGAGTAACAGCAGAAAAGAGCGCAAAAGATATTCAGAAGGGCACTTTTCGCAATCAGAGCGCAAAGATACTGACTTTCAGCCGGAAAAACAACGTCGGCTCTTGTTTAAGGTTCTCCGGTGGACAAAAAAAGGCTTCCCGGAGAAAGCCCTTTTCAACAATCCGATGAGTTGTATTATTCTAAGGCTGTTTGGCGATGAGCTCGGAGGAGCGTCGTTTTATCTGCCGACGGGCCAGTTCCCGCCCTGAGACGCGGTTTAGCGTATGGGCGGCCAGACGGATGAGTTCCTCATTCTCGTCGGTGAAATAGTGCATGGCTCCGGCAAATCCGTGCAGCATACCCCTGAACTCCCTGTGCTGGGTCGCAATTCCGCTCTTTTTCAGTTTAGCGAGGTACTCGATTCCCTGATCGTGCAGAGGGTCGAATTCAGCCGTCACCAGCAGACAGGGTGGCAGGTTCCGAAAATCGGTGCTGAGCGAAGGGGATAGTTCCGGATTCCGGCAATCTGCCCCACCGGCATAAGTCTGTTGCAGAAACCGTAGCAGCGTCTCTGACATGAGGTAACCGTTATACTTCTGGATCGAAGGCGATTTCTCGCAGGTCATGTCTACTGCCGGGTAAATCAGCACCTGCTGATCGATATGACCGGACAGACCTTCCGTTCGTGCCCGTTGGGTAACGACGGCGGCAAGATTACCGCCCGCGCTGTCGCCCCAGAGCACAATCCGGCTTGTGTCGCCCTGTTCGGCGGCGATGTTGCCGAGCACCCATTTAAACGTATCGTAACAGTCGTTGACAGCAGCGGGATAGGGATGTTCGGGGGCCACGCGGTAGTCCGGCGCAACCACCATCCAGCCCGTCTGATTTGCCAGATGCCGATAATACGCCTCCGCCATTGGGATAAAGTCAAAATAGAATCCGCCGCCATGATAGGCAATCAATACGGGCAGCGGCCCTTTGGCTTCCGGTTTATATATGTGTACCCTGAACCGGGGGAGTTCGATAGTACGGCGGTCGGCAACCGGCTCCAGATCAAATGTCTCCCGGTGCGCCCTCTGCCGGTTAGCGATCAGATGCTGCGTCGTCCACTGATCGGGATCGGCATGGTCAAAAAATCGCAGGAGAATGGCCGAACGAAGCGTCAGCCGACCGTGGGGCGTAAACTGTAGATTGTACAGCCAGGCCGCAAAGGCGAGTGTGATAATAAACAGGGCGTCCGCCAGTACCCTCAATAGCTTTTTCACGGAATTCATAAACCAAATGAGCTATCGACGTCGGGGTGTGGACCCTCCGCCGGGTTTACTAATCGATGAAAAGCTTAAGATTTGCCGACGCCGGGCGCCAGACAAATTGTTTAGGAGTAATCAGCGGTGTCGTATAACCACGTCCTAACTACAAGTTGAGAAGAGAAAATGTTTGGCTGCAACGCCCTGAAATACGCGTATTTATCCTTGATCGGCCATTATTTGAGTAAACGGTCAGGCGGGGGCTACCAGTTGATAATTCCTTTGGCAATCAGATAGGGAATAATAAGCCAGAGAAGCCCCTTGATGAGGAAAAACAGAAAGCCCAGCCAGCCAACCCGTTTGAGCCATGTGCGGAAGCGGTTATTCATAGATCAGTCCGGGTTCTGAGAGATGGTTTTGTTCGATAACACAATCTGCCCCGAACCAGTTGCATCGGTCCGCCAGTTCGCTACGGATTAGCGTTTACCGCCTCATGCAGGAAAACCTTCAGACGCTGTCGACTGGTGCCCTGCGTCAGTTCCAGAATATATTTTCCCTGCTGAATCTGAAACAGATGCTGATGCATGCCCTCTGCGAATGACCTGCTGTCGATTAATTTCCGGACTTCCTTTCCCTCTTCATCCAGAATTGCCAAACCAACCGGCGCCGTTCCGTTCACGGCGAAATCCAGTACGAAAGCGCCCTGATCCGGGTGTTTCCACAGGTCGACGTAGCCGGTGCGGAAGTCGGGGGCGTAGGCGTAGAAGCCCGTGGGATGTGTGGGTCGACGGATGCCCATTTTCTGAACGCCCGCCCAGAGTTCGGGAGTCCTCTCACCCAGTTTCCAGAAGAGGCCTGAGCGATAGTTCTCCATCATCACCACAATAGGTCCCTGGTCGATGGCTAAATACTGATTCGAATACCAGTTCAGGTTTTTATTGTAGGCGTCGTAGAACCCATACGGTCCGAATAACCGGCTGCCCTCCCGCAGATACAGGTTTCGCAGCACCTGCATGGAATAGTAGGGCGTGTAGGGAAAAGCCGAGAGCGCCGCCGTGGGGCTGATGGTGCCGTTGTCGTTGGCGGGCGAATGGGCATCGTAGAAATTGTAATCATCGCTGGCGGTTAACCCCCAGTTGCCCACGCCGTAGCCAAACATGGCCTGGCGCGGCTGCAGGCAGTGAGCCCGGTTGATGAGCGTATGGTGCAGATTCTGCGTCCAGTAGTAGACATTGTCGTCCTGCATCAGCCGGGGGTCGAGCGTCAGCCATGAATAATGGGTGAAAAACAACGGCCCGCCCATATCCATGCCCAGCGGCAGTTTATATCCGAAATACGTATTGCCGTTTTTGTAATAGGAACTTTGTTTGTAAGTGTTCTCATAGACCTGCGCCGCAACCGGATGCGTGGGCGATCCGCAGGCCAGCACATAGGTAATAAACGTTTCATCGAAACCCCGAATCGGGTGATTCATCTTCCAGCCGTGGTTGGGCGACCAGTGCCAGAGCAGTTTTCCGTTCTGAACGTGCCAGTCCCACTCGACCTCTCGCCACATTTTATCGATTCGCAGCCGCAGGTCTTTTTCACTCGCATTATTTTCGCCAAAATATGTTCGGGCGCTCAGCAGACCATTGACCAGAAAGGCCGTCTCGACCAGGTCGCCTCCGTCGTCAAACTGCGAAAACGGTACAACCTTCCCGGTCCGCCCATCGAGCCAGTGGGGCCATACACCGTGAAAGCGGTCGGCCTTTTCCAGAAAGCCGACAATTTTCTGCAACATCTGTGTGGCCTCGGCCCGACTTATCCACCCTCGTTCGGCTCCGGTGATAATTGCCATGATGCCGAAGCCGGTGCCCCCGGTGGTGACGATATTGGGCGTGGCTGTGCGTTCGGGGGCCATGCCCGACACGGGGTGGGCAAAATCCCGGAAATAGCGAAAGGTAGCTTTTTGAACCGTTTCAATATACTCGCCGTATTCGTTGGCGATGGGCGGAGGGGTTGATGTCAGGGACTGCGCCGTCGTGACTGGCGCTTTCAATACGAACAGCACAAAGGCGATGCAGGGCAGAATGCCAATTCGAAAGCTTATTTTTTTTACCTGGTTATTCATCGACATCTATAGGTTGGGGCTTTGAAAACCGAGGTTTTTCAGGCCTCGTTTGGTTTCCGGCGCACTCATAAACAGATTCCAGAGAAGACCTGAGCGGTGGTTTTCGATCATGATGATGATGGGTCCCTGATCGATAGCCAGAAACGAGTCGGCAAACCAGACATTCGTCAGATTGAAGGCATCCACAAAGCCGTATTCCTTCCAGATGCGGTCACCGAGTTTGTAATAAAAAAACCGCAGGGCCTGCATCGACGGATCGGGCGTGTAGGGGAAGGACGCCAGTGCCGCCGTGGGGGCGATGGTGCCATTGTCATTAGCCGGGTCGCGGGCGGCGTAGCCCTGCTGCTGGTCGCTGGCCGTCAGGCCCCAGCAGTCGGCCCCATAGCCGACAAACTGTTTCGGATTAGCTTTGGCGTAATTGTAGTGAATAAGCGAATGGGCCGTATTCTGCTGCTCGTAATTGGCGTAGACATCCGACAGCCCATTGGGGTTGATGCCCAGAAACGAATACTGGGAGAAAAACAGCGGACCGCCGTAAGCCGGTCCCAACGGCAGTCTGACGCCGTAATAGGTATTGTTGTTCGCCATTCTGCCATTCTGCGCCCAGCCGTTGTCATACACGGGTTTACCAATCGGATGCGTATTCGATGCGGCGGCCAGCACATAGGTTATTAAAGCCTCATTCCAGCCTCGGATGGGCAGGTTCATTTCCCAGTTGTAGTTCGGTGACCAGTGCCAGTACAGATTCGTTTCGGTGCCATTTTTCGTAAACCAGTTCCACTCCACGCCGTCCCAAAGAGCGTTAATGTCCTTCCGCAGGGCCATCTCCTCCGCATTTGTGGAACTATTGAAATACTGCCGGGCGCAAAGAAGCCCCTGCATCAGATACGAGGTTTCGACCAGGTCGGCCCCGTCGTCTTTCGGGCTGAACGGTACGGTGGCCCCTGTCGCTCCATTGAGCCAGTGCGGAAAGGCTCCGTGGTATCGCTTAGCCTTATTGGTCAGAAAGTCGACCATCTTCGTCAATCGAGCCAGGCCTTCCTGCCGGGTGATAAACTTACGTTCTACAGCCACCAGTATAGCCATGATGCCGAAGCCCGTTCCGCCTGACGTTACGACATCGCCCGACGTATTGCGCTCGCGGGCCATGCCCGACACCGGGTGGCCGAAGTCCCAGAAATAACGAAATGTCTGTTTCTGAACCAGATCCAGCAGGGCAGCATCGCTGATACGCGGAAACTTATCCGTGCTGTCGAGGGCGGTGGTCAGGCTGACAGTTAGGGTGGCGTTGAGCGGATTCGCACCCGCCGACATCAGCGAGGGCAGGACGTCGAGTGTGTAGGCGGTCAGGGGGGCTAGGGGCTGCTGCGGTTTAAGGGTAACGACCGTATCTTTTCCGGAAAAAGCGTACTGGAGCGGGATGGGCTGGTCGCTACCCCGCCGCTTCAACTGAATGGCTTGCGGCACGGACTCTTTCTGCAGCGCCGATGAAAACGACACGGCAATCTCCGGGCGGCGGCTTACATTCCGGAAGTTCAGATCGACGGCCGTCTGACCGTCTATAGCTACCGAGCGATAAAAAAACGGTGCGGGCGCTTCGGTTTCCTCCGATGTACAGGCATACACGATCAGCAGTCCAGAAAGCAAAAAAAGTTGCAGAGACTTCATCCGGCGATTTTCATAACGGAATAAAAATCCCCCGCACGGTGACGCCGTGCGGGGGATCTGACATATTTAGCGGCCTGCCTGTTCCAGTTGATACAGGGAGCCAATTTCTCCGGCGGTCAGCGCTTTGCTATAAACGCGGAGTTCATCGACCTGTCCGATCATGGTTTTCTGCCAGGCGTCCGGTGTGCGGCCCGGCAGGTTGGTACCGAATGCACCAATCAGAGGCCGGTTAGGCGTCCGCAGGTTGAGCGGCCCGGTCGTTCCCCGCTTCTCCCAGTCAGGATTGCTGATTTTTTTGCCGTCGGCATACACCAGGAACATCGAATTCGGTCCGTCGTAGGTAACGACGATGTGTGACCATTTTCCGGCCCCTCTGAACGCCTGGTCGCCGCCTTTCTTCGGATCATTTACGCTATCCTGGTTGGAAGCATCCCCGGTGGCCGTCCGCTGCGACAGCAGGCCTTTGATTACCAGCGTATCCTTGTCGGGTGAGTAGCGGCCCGTTTCCGCCAGGAGGTTGATGTTGCCAATCCAGTCGTCGGTGCGCGGCAGCGAGAAAATCATGGTCGGGTTGTCACCTGCCGGGGTGCGGTTGTTCTTCACATTGACCCAGGCACTGATGCTGAAGCTCGCCAGGGCACCGGCCTGTCCAAATGCGGCCATTTCCGGGTAATAGAGGTAGCCTGAAGCCAGACTAAGCGCGTTTCGCTGTCCGCTGGCACCAGTCACAAAGGTTGCATTGACGGCGGAAGCTGGTGCCGTGTTAGAGATGCGCTCATTGTTGGAGCCGTCGAAGGGCCAGTGAGCCACCAGGTTACCAGCGGCTACTTCGTTGGAACTGTTGAAACCACCAATCGGCGGCAGGCTGGGTGTGTCGTCGTCGTTGCTGCAGGAGGTGATTACACCAGTCAGTACAACACCGGCCAGCAGCCATACAGCGAATTTGTTCGTTCTCATAATTGGTTATTGGATTGATTGTAAATTAGTTATACGTTCTTACTAATCAGTAGCCCGGATTCTGGTCGAGCTTGCCGCCACTGAGCTGAATCTGTAAAGATGGCACCGGCAGCAGTTCGTGTTTGCCTGCCACAAAGTTCTTTCCCGCCGCCCGCATGACCTGCGCCGCCCGCCCCGTCCGGACCAGGTCGAAAAAGCGGTCGTGTTCCAGGGCCAGTTCAAACCGGCGTTCGTTCCAGATAGCTTCCCGTACACCAGCCTGTCCGGCGGATCTGGTCGGGGGCAGACCGGCCCGTGTCCGAATCTGGTTGAGCAGCGTAATGGCCGCTGCGGTTTGCCCGAGTTCGTTGGCGGCTTCGGCAGCCATCAGCAGCACGTCGGCATAGCGCAGTAGCCGCACGTTTTTCTGTTTACGGTCGCGATTCCCCAGAAACGGCTCTATGGCGGGGTTCTCGCTCGCATATGCCTTATAATTGTAATAGTTGTTCTGCACTGAATCCCCCGACGGAATCCGGAACCCATCATACAGCACAGTTCCAACACCCCGTCCACTACGGTCGATAACGATAATGGTCGACGCCCGGCGTTTATCGCCCGGCTCGTAGGCATCGACTAAATTCTGTGTGGGTGTACAGAATCCGAACCCCAGGTCGGTCCACCCGCCTCTTGGCCCGACGCGTGGCCCCTGCCAGGTACAGTAGCCGCCTACGGCAATGTCGGAGTTGTTGAAGGTTCCGCTCTGGGTCTCAAAAATCGACTCGATGTTGTTGTTCCCCGCGCTCCGCCAGATAATCGAATAGTCGGGTACCAGCGCATACTGCCCCGACTGAATAACCGCCTGCGTGAGTGCCTGCACCTGCTGCCAGTTTTTCCGGTGCAGATACGTCTTCGCCAGCAGCGCCTGGGCCGAACCTTTGTTGGCGTGTCCGACAGCCGCCCGTGATCGCAGGGGTAGATTGTCGATGGCAAACTGCAGATCCTGCGTGATGACATTGTAAATCGTATCCACCGGAGCACGGGTCTGGAACGCGGGGTCATCGTTGGCGTCCTGGGCGCTGGTCGGCACACGCACGACTTTGGGCACTTTACCAAAAAAACGAACCAGATTGAAGTAATAATACGCCCGGATGAAGCGCACTTCGCCAATTAACTGATTTTTGGTCGCCGTCGGCAGACTGGCGGTTGCCAGAGCAGCCAGAGCCTGATTGGCCCGCGATATGCCGCTGTAATACCCGTCCCATAGTGCTGCCACAAAATTGTTGGTCGGCGTGGTGTTGAAATTATCGATGTCACCGATGGATGGTTGATCGCCGGGCGTACTGCCCTTATCGGCATCATCCGAAATGATGTTCGTGGCAGAAATGAAGCTGATGCCGTGAATGTCACCACCTGCCCCGCCGAAGGCCTCGCTATTGTAGAGGCTGTTATAGACGCCCGTAACGAGGTTTACGGCCAGGTTGGGATCGGTGGCGGCGGTAGCCTGTGCCTGTACCGGAACATCGAGAAAGTTTTTCTGACAGGAAGCCGCCAGCAGCAGGGCCGAAAAAGCAATGCCAGACAGTATATAGTTTACAACAGGCTTCATAATCGACATAGCATTTTAAAAATTGGCGTTCAGACCCACAGCCAGAGTCTGTGTAGTTGGATATGCGTTCAGTTCGATTCCCTGACTGGTGGGGTTGCCGGGTAGTTCCGCCGTAAACCCTGAGAATTTCTGCAGCGTCAGTACGTTCTGGGCGGTCAGGAACACCCGCAGGCTCTCGATAAACACTTTTTTTGTCAGCGCCGCCGGAAGTGCATACCCCAGCGTAGCGTTGTTGACGCGGGCAAATGACCCTGACTCGACAAAGTAGGTCGAAGGCGGCAGATTTCCGCCATTGGCAGCCGGTTCGGTCTGCGATCCGTTGGCCGAGGTCCAGCGGCTGTAGGCCATCGACTTTTCGATGTTGTCGAGCACGTTCTGCCGGAAGGCCCGCTTGCCGTTATACACCTGATTGCCTACGTTGCCGTAGAGGTCGACGCTGAAATCGAAACTACGATAGGTCACACCCAGATTCAGGCCGAAATAGGCTTTTGGCTGATAAGAACCCACAAACACCCGGTCGTTGTCGTCGATGCGGCCATCGCCGTTGGTGTCCTGATATTTGAAATCACCAGGCGAGGCGGCGGGCTGAATGCGCTGTCCGTTTGCGTTGACGTAACTGCTGATGTCGCCATCGTTCTGAAACACGCCCAGCACCTGAAGCACGTAGAAGCTACCCACCGGGTGGCCGTTGTCGGTCCGGGTCGTGTACTGCTGATTGGCCCCGATGCCGCCGTCGAGAATAGGCTGACCGCCATTGAGACCGATGACGCTGTTGCGGTTCAGAGTCGCATTACCGCCGATACGGTACGTAAGGTCATCGCTGACCCGACCCCGCCAGTTCAGCGTCAGTTCAAGGCCCTGGTTGCGAATGGAAGCGGCATTGGTCAGCACTACACCGTCGGCATCACCCGCAACAGAGGGTATTTTTACGTTGATAAGCAAGTCGCGGGCCTTCTTGTCATACACATTGATTTCACCCGAAAGGCGTCCCTGCAGGGCTCCAAAATCCAGTCCTATGCTGGTTTCTTCGGTAGTTTCCCATCTGAGGTTGGGATCCTTGATTTGCGTGATGGCGCTGCCCGGCGTTGCCACACCGCCGCCAAATGGGTAGGCCAGATTGGGCTGTACGGTAACCGTGTACGAATCAGACGGTACGCGGTCGTTGCCCACCCGCCCCCAGCTTGCCCGCAGTTTCAGCACGTCGAAAATGCGCTGACCCTGCATGAACGCTTCATTGGAAAGCAGCCAGCCTACGCCGACCGAAGGGAAATAGCCCCAGCGGTTACGGGCCGGAAAGCGCGATGAACCATCGGCCCTGATGGTGGCTGTCAGCAGGTATTTTTCATTGTAATTGTAATTAATCCGGCTGATATACGAGTTGCGGGCGTATTTGTCGCCAGTACCGGAATTGGTCGAGGTGTTGGCATTGCCGGTATTGATATACCAGAGGCTGGGTGTGGCGGGCACGTCTCTGCGGAAGGCCGAAAAGTTCGTCAGCGTATACTGCTCTGCCGTCGTACCGACCAGAGCCGTCAGGGCGTGTTTGCCAAACGCCCGGTTAAACGTGATGAGATTATCCCAGGTCCAGTGGAAAATTCGGGTATTATCCAGGCTCAGGATGCTGTTGGGGTTCCGCTGGTTACCGCCGGGATTGATAAACGTCGTTGTGTCGTTGTTGAACTGATAAACATACACCCGGCTGTTCCGGTTAATCCAGTCGCCGCCCATATTGCTCCGGAACGTCAACCATGACAGGGGCTGAATCTGCAGATAGGCCGATCCCAGCAGCCGGTTGTCGATAGCCTTATTGTTGTTCTTCTCAATGTCGAGCACCGGATTGCCCACATTCTGATAAACCGACGTGTTACCGTACTTCCCGTTTTCTTTGGCCGCGATAATTGGGGCGGCCCGGTAGGCGTTGTTGTAAGCTGTATTCAGATTGGCGATCTGGTTGTCGCCATTGGCATACGAAGCCGATATGCCTGCCTTTACGATTTTGTTGAACGTAAAATCGTTGTTGGCACGGATAGAGAGCCGTTTATAAATATTGTCGATAACAATGCCCTGATCCGTGAAATAGCCAGCGCTCAGAAAGTAGGTCGATTTATCGGAGCCGCCGCTTATCGAGAGTCCATGATTCTGCTGAAAGCCGTTTCGCAGGATTTTGTCGTACCAGTCGGTTGAAATACTGCCGGGCTGGATCAGGCTCCCGCTGGCCGTGCTGACATAATTGGCGTATTCGACGGCATTAGCCATTTCGACCAGATTGGCAGGCAGCCGAAACCCCACGTTGCCGGTGTAGTTGATGGTCATCTTGCCGGCAACACCGCGTTTGGTCGTGATAATGACCACGCCGTTGGCTCCCCGTGCGCCGTAGATAGCCGTTGCCGAAGCATCTTTGAGCACGTCGATGTTGGTGATGTCAGCCGTGTTGATATTCGATATGTCGTCGGTCAGTACGCCGTCGACGACGAACAGGGCGGCGGTTCCGGCCAGGGCCGTGCTTGTGCCCCGAATGCGTATAACGGGCGAAGTGCCGGGCTGGCCGCTGCTGATGATTTGCACCCCGGCGGCTTTGCCCTGCAGAGCCTGTGTGGCGGTCAGCACCGGTTGTTTGGCGAGTTCTTCGCCTTTCACAGTCACGGTAGAACCAGTTACGTCAGACTTCCGCAGCGTCCCATAACCGACTACGACCACTTCACTCAGCTCACTCGCCGATGGTTCGAGCGCGATGGACAGTTCGGTTTGACCACCAACTGTAACCGTTGCTGTTTTATAACCAATAGACGTAATGACGAGGGTGGCATTCTCGGGTACAGTCAGGCTGAAACGTCCGTTTACATCGGTGACCGTTCCGGCGTTCTGGCCCCCTGTGCTGACGTTCGTCCCGATTATTCTGACGGTCGCTCCGATGACAGGTTCCTTATTGGAAGCATCGCGAATGATACCGCTGATGGGTTTGTCTGCGGAAAAAGCCGCCACTGCCCACAGGAGACATAGCGCGAAGCTCAGGGTTTTGCTCAAGCGAGTTGGTGTAAATAGTCCCATTCTTAATAGCGCTCAGATTGGTTAGTAGCGAACTAGTGCCATGCCTGATGTTCCGCGATTACCACCCAATGTAGTGATCGACCGACTCCATCATTATTTCAATATTTTATACTCCATTCCATAGGTCAAAGGTAGAGCACTTTTATTGCCATTTCCTATATTTGTTCTACATCACTACTACATCATTTTAACTATTTTTATAGTTTTTCAGACAAAGCTATTCATGTACACACCTATAAAATTCTTATTTTCAATTAGTTATTTATAACTCTATCTTACTTTCGAAATTTCGTCTATACATCATGCGGTGTTTACTCGCAACGGCATCACGATGGTTTTTCTGTCTTATAGGGATAATAGGTATTTATGTATCCCCGGGTATTTGCCTGGGGGCTGCTCCTGCTTACCCGCCCTATATCCGAAACTTTTCGAAGCATGACTATCAGGCGCTGAACCAGAACTGGTCCGTTTGCCAGCATCCGTCTACCGGCTTCGTATATGTAGCCAATTCAAAAGGGCTGCTGGAATATGATGGTACTCACTGGCGGACGTATCGACTGCCGGATCGGCAGATTGTCCGGTCGGTGGCCGTCGACGGGCAGGGTCGCATCTTCACCGGGGGACTGGGCGAGTTTGGCTACTGGTCGCCTGATTCGTCTGGCTCGCTTGGCTATCATTCGCTCAATCGACTTATCAAAACCAGTCGATTCCGGAAGGAGGAAATCTGGAACATCGTTACCGGTCCTGATTTTGTATTTTTTCAATCCTTTTCAACAGCCTTTCTCTATCAGCGTGGACAAATCAGAGAACTGAGTCTGCCGGGAAATATTCTGTTTCTGTTCCGGGTCGGCGATCGTTTTCTGCTGCAGGCTATCGGGCAGGGTTTATACGAGCTGGCCGGAGGGCGTTTCCAACCGCTGTCCGGCACTGAATCTCTTTCCCGTACGGCGGTTCACACCATTTTGCCGTTCGGTACCTCCGATTTGCTCATTGGCACTCAGGCTCACGGTCTGTTTGTTTATCAGCAGGGAAGTCTAACCCCCTGGATAACGCCTGCCAGTGCATTTTTACAGAAGTATCAATGCAACAAAGGCATCCGGCTACCCGACGGCCAATACGCTCTGGGAACTATCCTGAACGGGCTGATAGTGACCGATTGGACAGGGGCTATACACACGCACCTGAGTCGGAAGGAAGGGATGCAGAACAACACGATTCTGGCACTGGCGCTGGATGCTCAGGGCCACCTGTGGACCGGGCTGGACGACGGTCTGGACGTTGTCGCGTTTCACTACCCACTGGCCTATTTTTCGGATGCGAACGGACAGTTGGGTACGCCCTACGACGCCGTTCTGCATCAGCAGAAACTCTTCTTAGGTACTAACCACGGCGTTTTCTGGTGCGACTATCCCATTATCGGCACCCCTGTCTACCATCTGATTGAAGGCTCACAGGGGCAGGTCTGGAAGCTAACAGTACTGAATGGGGATCTGCTCTGCGGTCATAATATGGGCACCTACCGCATTACGCCCTCCCTGACGTGGGAGCCGGTTTCCAATATGGCGGGCGGACGGGCGCTGCTGCCGCTTAAGGATCGCCCTGACCTGGCGGTACAGGGTACTTATACGGGATTGTGTCTGTATAAATTTGAGAAAGAGAAGTGGGAACTGTGTCACCGTCTGCAGGGGTTATCCGAGCCAATCCGTGAGGTGTGGCAGGATTCGGACGGGCAGTTATGGCTCCAACATGCGCATCGGGGTCTTTACTGTGCCCGTCTCGCCGACGATCAGAGCCGCCTGACCAACATTCGTTTTGTACACCATTTTCGGGAGTTTCCACGAGAGGTTGATTTCAGCGCCTTTCTGCACCGGTATCCTGCGGCCGTCGTTACCCGGCAGGCCTTGCTGAGTTACGGATCGGTGAAAACCAGAGGCCAATCCCGGCAAGCCTACGCCTTACCGGACAGCATCCGGCGGCTGTTCCGGGGCATTTTCGGGGAATACCTTTTTCTGCGCCACGATGGACGGCTATTGCTTTCCCGCCCCAACACATCTCTCATTGAAATTCCTATCAGCCGTTTCGCCTGGATGGAAGATTACGAAAACGTCGTTCCGCTGGACTCCGCGCATTATCTGCTGTGCTTTGAAGAAGGATTCGCGTTGCTGCCCCGCAGTCAGTTTGACCTGATGAACCGCTGGCAGCATACGTCTACGCCCCTCATCCGTCAATTGACGATCCGGACGGAGAAAGACCAGAAAGTTTATACGTTTCAGCGCCCGGCGGATGTCACCGCTTTCTTTGCCAGCCTAAGCGCCCGGGAAAATCAGGTACAGTTCACGTTCAGCCAGCCGGGGGCCATCCAGTCGACCCGGTTCAGTTTTCGACTACAGGGCCTGGATGATCGCTGGTCGGATGCGGCACAATCGACATCTAAGGAATACACGAAGCTGCAGCCGGGCAGCTACGCATTTCAGTTGCGTTCGGGTGATAGTGGCCCGATAAGTACGCTTCGCTTCGAAATTCTTCCTCCCTGGTATCAGAGTCCGTGGGCAATGTTCGGGTATGTCCTGCTGGGCAGCGGCCTTGTGGTGACGGGCTGGCAAATCCACCGACGGCAGTTACAGAAGCAGCAAATCCGCATTCATCAGCAAATGGAGGCGAAGCTCCGTCAGGAACAGGAACTGCACCGCCAGCAACTGGTGCAATTGCAGAAAGAGAAACTGGAACTCGATGTGATTGCCAAATCTGAAGAACTCGCCAACACGACAATGAACCTGATTCAGAAAAATGAGCTGCTCTCCCGATTGAAAAGCGAAGTTGAGTCACTGAAAGAAGAAGTGCAGCAGCGGCAGGCGCTGGGTCAGGCTACCGGACACATCAACCAGGTCATTAAGCTCATCGATGCCAGTCTGACCAGCCGACAGGACTGGAAGGTATTTGAAAAAAACTTCAACAAGGTCCATGAGCGTTTTTTCAAACGACTGCTCGAACAGTATGATTCTCTAACCACCAGCGACCTGCGGCTTGCCGCTTATCTGCGCATGAATTTATCGAGCAAAGAAATAGCCAAGCTCATGAACATAACCGTCCGCAGCGTCGAGTTGAAGCGGTATCGGCTGCGCAAACGACTGGGGTTGCCTCCCAATGCTAACCTCAACGAATTTATGATTGAATATTGAACGCGTAAAAAAAGCCTCCCTAAACCGGGAGGCTTTTCAGCAATAATATGCGAATACGTTTAGAAGCGGAAGTGCGAGAACGCCTTGTTGGCTTCGGCCATCCGGTGCGTGTCGTCTTTCTTCTTAACAGCGGCGCCTTCCCCTTTTGCTGCGGCAATGATTTCAGCAGCCAGACGGTCGACCATGGTTTTTTCACCACGCGAACGGGCATACTTAATCAGCCATTTCATGCCTACGGATACTTTACGGTCGGGGCGCACTTCGGTCGGCACCTGGAACGTGGCTCCACCCACGCGGCGGCTCTTTACTTCTACGGAAGGCATGACGTTGTTAAGCGCCTTCTTCCAGGTATCGAGGCCGTTCTCGTTGGTTTTCTTTTCGACGATTTCCAGAGCGTCGTAGAAGATAGAGTACGATATACTCTTTTTGCCCTCATACATGAGGTTATTCACAAATTTCGTTACCAGCGTCTCCTTAAATTTCGGATCGGGCAGTACGTATCTTTTCTTAGGTTTTGCCTTTCTCATGATCTTCAGATGGTTAGTCTTACTCTGGACGCAGCGGCTGTATGTTGGTCAGCGTCCAGTTCAGCTAATGTTGTTGAATGCCGCTTGGGCGACTGCCTGCGGCTGCGCCGGTTCGCCGGAGCGGTCTGATTACTTTTTCTTACCTTTTGTGGGGGCGGCAGCTACCTGACCTGGTTTCGGACGCTTGGCGCCGTACTTCGAGCGAGCCTGTTTCCGACCGTTTACACCGGCGGTATCGAGAGCGCCACGAATGATGTGGTAGCGAACACCCGGCAGGTCTTTCACCCGGCCACCGCGAATCAGCACGATAGAGTGCTCCTGCAGGTTATGGCCTTCGCCCGGAATGTAGGCGTTGACTTCTTTCGTGTTGGACAGACGAACGCGGGCCACCTTACGCAGGGCCGAGTTCGGCTTTTTGGGCGTCGTGGTGTACACACGCGTACACACGCCGCGACGTTGCGGGCACGCATCGAGAGCCGGAGATTTTGATTTAAACTCCAGCTTTTCACGGCCTTTTCGTACTAACTGTTGTATCGTAGGCATTGTAGAGAATTATGTAAAAAACAGTATTCCGCAAAAATGGGAGTGCAAAATTAGCGAAATAGCAGAAGACTGCCAACTACCGTTGCCGAAAATTTCAATAGTATGCTCATTTTCACCCTCTTCCGATGGGTAACCCTTCACTCAATCACCGCAGCGGCGGACCGCCCATCCGCTCAACCACTCAATAATTTATGCTTCCCCTATCGGGCCGCTGAATTGCGAAGGGAATCGGTAGGCTTCGTCGGCACCGCTGATATCGCCGAAGGTTTCTTCGTATTTGCGGATGTTTTCCTTGAGCGCTCCCAGCAGCCGTTTGGCGTGTTCGGGCGTCAAAATGATGCGGGCTTTCACTTTGGCTTTGGGAATGCCCGGCATCAGGCGGATGAAGTCCACGATGAATTCGCTGTTGGAGTGGGCAATCATCGCCAGGTTGGCGTAGGTGCCCTCGGCTATGTCTTCGGTCAGCTCGATGTTAATCTGACCATCGGGTTCGGCAAATTGGTTTTCCATGCGCGTATACGGACAAAAAGCCGAATATACGACAAATCGCCCGAAAAGAGCGGGTTGGCGTAGATTCGGCCTGGAGTATCAGCCAACTATCGTTAATAATCTGTCGTTATTTCAATAGGCAAATACTCATTCTTTCTATCATACTCGCCTATGTTTTTGTCCGGTACATAAATAACGCGTCCGTGAGTTTCAAAAGAGGCGACCTGTTGTATGGGGCCACTTTTCAGTTCAATTTAAACTCATAAACACATGATCGATGCAATTCGACAGAATAAGTGCCACCTCCAACTAGCCTACAGCCGTATGAGAAATACAACAAGAATACTATCAAGTGCTTATTGAATCCATAGCCTTTCATAATTTTTTGTTGTCTTTGGTGGTCCTGTTTCGCTAGTAACTAAGGGGCTGATAGAACGATTTGATAGCACTCCCAAAAACAAAACAGGGCCAGACCCTGCGGACTGACCCTGTTGGTTATTCACTACTCGTAAGCTACTTATACTGTTTCGCGCTTGCGGCGGGCGAACTTATCGCGTGACTCGACCAGCGTATCGTACTCCTCTTTCGAGGTGACAATAATGTTCTGGTAGCGGCGCAGTCCCGTTCCGGCAGGCACCAGATGTCCAACAATGATATTCTCCTTCAGGCCTTCGAGGTGGTCGGCTTTGCCCCGGATGGATGCTTCGCTCAATACCTTCGTGGTTTCCTGGAACGAGGCCGCCGACAGGAAGCTCTCCGTACCCAGCGACGCCTGCGTAATACCCAGCAGAGTCGGCTGCGAAACGGCAGTCATGGCATCGCGGAACTCGACCAGTTTCTGGTCGCGGCGTTTTAGCGAGGAGTTTTCATCCCGCAAACGGCGCACCGACACGATCATACCGGCTTTCAGCGTCTCGGAATCACCCGGCTCCAGAACGACTTTCATGTTCATGATCTTGTCGTTTTCTTCGCGGAATGACCACTTGTCGACCACCTGGCCTTCGAGAAAGTTGGTGTCGCCGGCGTCGATAATCTCGACTTTCTGCATCATCTGCCGTACGATGGCCTCGATATGCTTGTCGTTGATTTTCACACCCTGCAGACGATATACCTCCTGAATCTCGTTCACCAGGTACTCCTGAACGGCGGTTGGGCCTTTAATCGCCAGAATGTCGTTCGGCGTGATAGCACCATCCGACAGCGGATCCCCCGCCCGAACAAAGTCGTTGTCCTGCACCAGAATGTGCTTCGACAGCGGCACGAGGTATTTCTTGCGGGTACCGTCTTTCGATTCGATGTAGATCTCGCGGTTACCACGCTTGATGGTTCCATACGTTACTACACCGTCGATTTCGGATACGACTGCCGGGTTCGATGGGTTCCGGGCCTCGAAGAGTTCCGTGACACGGGGCAGACCACCCGTGATGTCGCGGGTTTTACCGACGTTGCGCGGAATCTTCGCCAGTGGCTGACCGGCTTTAATCTCACCCTTGTCTTTTACGACCAGACGGGCGCCCACCGGCAGGTTGTAGGCCTTCTCGGTGGTGTCTTCCAGCAACGTACTCGTGCCATGAACCTGAATGGCCGGATTCTTGGTCTTGTCGCGGCTTTCGATGATTACCATCTCCTGGAAGCCAGTCTGTTCGTCAAACTCCTCGCGGTAGGTGATGCCTTCCTCGATCGAGTCGAACTCAATCTTACCGGTCAGTTCCGACAGAATCACGGCGTTGTAGGGGTCCCAGGCACAAAGCTCGTCACCTTTCTTCACCATCTGGCCTTCCGTTACCCGCAGGAATGCTCCGTAAGGAACGTTGTTGCTGATAAGTACAAGGCTCGGATTGGTCGGGTCGACAATTTTCACTTCGCCTGAACGACCCATAACGACCGTTACGGTATTACCTTCATTGTCGACTGATTCAACCGTCCGCATTTCCTCGAACTGAATCTGACCGTCGAATTTAGCTTTGATAGCCGCATCGACCGCGATGTTGGAGGCCGTACCACCGACGTGGAACGTACGGAGCGTAAGCTGCGTACCCGGTTCGCCGATAGACTGGGAAGCAATAACACCTACCGCTTCGCCTTTGTCGACCATCCGACCCGTTGCCAGGTTCCGTCCGTAACACTTGGCACAGACGCCTTTTTTCGACTCGCAGGTCAGTACCGAGCGGATTTCAACCGTTTCTATACTTGTCTCGTCGATGCGGGCAGCAACCTCTTCCGTAATTTCCACGCCCGAAAGCGTGATAAGCTCTTTCGTCAGCGGGTCGTAAATATCATGTACCGACACCCGGCCCAGAATACGCTCCGACAGCGGTTCAACGATATCTTCGTTGTCCTTCAGCGCCGAAATCTGGATGCCGCGCAGCGTACCGCAGTCTTCTTCGGTGACGATAACATCCTGGGCCACGTCGTGCAGACGGCGGGTTAGATAACCGGCATCAGCGGTTTTCAGAGCCGTATCGGCCAGACCTTTCCGGGCACCGTGGGTCGAGATGAAGTACTCCAATACGTCGAGGCCTTCTTTGAAGTTCGACAGAATTGGGTTTTCAATAATCTCACCAACCGAGCCCTGCAGGTTTTTCTGAGGCTTAGCCATCAGACCCCGCATACCACCCAACTGACGAATCTGTTCGCGAGAACCACGGGCGCCGGAGTGCATCATCATGAAGATAGAGTTGAACCCTTGCTGGTCGGCCTCCAGTTGCTTCATGAGCGTCTCCGTAATCCGGGAGTTGACGCGCGTCCAGATGTCGATGACCTGGTTGTAGCGTTCGTTCTCCGTAATCAGACCCATCAGGTAGTTCTGCCATACGCCTTCCACCTCCTGCTTGGCTTCCTCAATGAGCTTTTCTTTGGCCTCAGGGACTTTTACGTCGTTCAGACCAATAGACAAGCCACCTTTGAAAGCCATCTGGAAGCCAAGTTCCTTGATGTCATCGAGGAACTGCGCCGTACGGGCAACACCGGAGATTTTAAAAATATAGGCAATGATTTGCTGAAGCTTTTTCTTCGTCAACAGCTCATTGATAAAGCCTACTTCTTTGGGAACGGCCTGGTTGAACAATACGCGACCGGCGACGGTCTCGATTACCTTCGTTTCCAGTTCGTTGTTTTCATTGCGAACTTCCGTCCGGACTTTGATATTGGCGTGCTTCGAAAGTTTGCCCTCATTAATGGCAATAATCACTTCTTCAGCCCCGTAGAAGGTCATGCCCTCACCGGCAATCGTATATTCGGGTGTACTGCGGCGACCTTTTGTCACGTAATACAGACCCAGAACCATGTCTTGCGACGGAACCGTAATCGGTGCGCCATTGGCCGGGTTCAGAATGTTGTGCGACGCCAGCATCAGCAGTGACGCTTCCAGTACAGCCTCCTGACCCAGCGGTACGTGAACAGCCATCTGGTCACCGTCGAAGTCGGCGTTGAAGGCCGTACAGACAAGCGGGTGCAACTGGATGGCTTTACCTTCAATCAGCTTGGGCTGGAACGCCTGGATACCCAGACGGTGCAGTGTCGGAGCGCGGTTCAGCAGAACGGGGTGACCTTTCAGTACGTTTTCCAGAATGTCCCAGATGATGGGGTCTTTCCGGTCAACGATTTTCTTGGCCGACTTTACCGTTTTGACGATACCCCGCTCGATGAGCTTCCGGATAATGAACGGCTTGAAAAGCTCAGCGGCCATGTCTTTAGGCAGACCACACTCGTTCAGTTTCAGTTCCGGACCCACCACGATAACCGAACGGCCCGAATAGTCGACCCTCTTACCGAGCAGGTTCTGACGGAAGCGCCCCTGCTTGCCTTTCAGCATGTCGGACAGCGACTTCAGCGCCCGGTTGCCTTCCGAACGAACGGCGTTCACTTTACGGGAGTTGTCAAACAGGGAGTCGACGGCTTCCTGGAGCATTCGCTTTTCGTTGCGCAGGATCACTTCCGGCGCCTTAATCTCGATCAGGCGCTTCAGACGGTTGTTCCGGATAATAACCCGACGATACAGGTCATTCAGGTCGGAGGTGGCAAAGCGGCCACCATCCAGGGGAACAAGCGGACGCAGTTCAGGCGGAATGACAGGCACCATCCGGATGACCATCCATTCGGGCTGGTTCTGGATACGGCCATTGGCCTCCCGGAACGCCTCGACCACTTTCAGGCGCTTCAGGGCTTCGGCTTTCCGCTGCTGCGACGTATCGGTAGCAGCGGCATGACGAAGCGTGTACGAAAGATCATCCAGTTGCAGACGCGACAACAGCATCTCCAGCGCCTCGGCTCCCATTTTAGCAATAAACTTATTGGGATCCTTGTCGTCGAGCATCTGGTTTTCGCGCGGCAATTTGTCGACAATGTCGAGATATTCGTCCTCGGTCAGGAAATCCAGCTCAGAGATACCATCTTCTGCCTTGATACCCGGCTGAACGACCACATACCGTTCGTAATAAATAATCTGATCCAGTTTTTTAGTGGACAGACCAAGCAGATAACCTATTTTGTTCGGAAGGCTGCGGAAATACCAGATATGGGCAACCGGTACCACCAGTTCGATATGGCCCATCCGTTCCCGACGCACCTTTTTCTCCGTCACTTCTACGCCGCAGCGGTCGCAGATAATACCTTTGTAGCGAATCCGCTTATATTTTCCGCAGTGACACTCCCAATCCTTGACCGGCCCGAAAATGCGCTCGCAGAACAAGCCGCCCATTTCAGGCTTATAGGTCCGGTAATTAATCGTTTCCGGCTGGGTAACTTCCCCATACGAACTCTCCAGAATCGACTCGGGCGACGCCAGACTGATAGTCACGCTGGAAAAGTCGCTGTTGAGTTTCTTGTTCTTTTTGAACGACATTGGTTGGAGATTTAACAAGTGAAGTTTACAGTCTTTTGTTTACAGTTTTCAGTTGGCTACCGCCGAAAATGCTTGCGTCAGCCAACTGAAAACGGAAAACTGTAAACTGAAAACTTTTTACTCTAACGTAATTTCAAGCGCCAGACCCCGCAATTCGTGTACGAGGACGTTGAACGATTCCGGAATATTTGGCTTCGGCAGGTTTTCGCCCTTAACGATGGCTTCATAGGCTTTCGCCCGGCCCACCACGTCGTCAGACTTAACCGTCAGAATTTCCTGCAGGATGTGTGAAGCGCCGAAGGCTTCAAGCGCCCACACCTCCATCTCGCCGAACCGCTGACCGCCAAACTGGGCCTTACCACCAAGCGGCTGCTGCGTAATGAGCGAATAGGGGCCAATAGAACGGGCGTGCATCTTATCATCGACCAGGTGACCCAGTTTCAGCATGTAAATGACACCCACCGTTACGGGCTGATCGAAGCGTTCACCGGTAAGACCATCGAAGAGGAACGTCCGGCCAAAGTGCGGCAGACCCGCCTCGTCCAGTTCCGCCTTCACTTCGCCCTCCGTTGCACCGTCGAAAATCGGCGTGGCATATTTTCGGCCTAATTTCAGACCGGCCCAGCCGAGTACGGTCTCGTAAATCTGACCGAGGTTCATCCGGGAAGGTACACCCAATGGGTTCAATACGATATCAACCGGGGTTCCGTCCTGTAAGAATGGCATGTCTTCATCCCGCACGATCTTAGCAACGACACCTTTGTTACCATGACGACCGGCCATCTTGTCGCCCACTTTCAGCTTGCGCTTCTTAGCAATGTAGACTTTAGCCAGTTTCACGATACCCGCAGGTAGTTCATCACCCACTTCTAGGGTGAAGCGTTCCCGCTTGTACCGTCCGGTAATCTCGTTTCGACGATTATTGTAATTCTTGACCAGTTGGATCAGCAGACGGTTCGCTTCTCCATCCTCCGTCCATCCTTCGACCAGCAGGTCCGCCAGCAGGTTGACCTCTTCAGGCACGGCATAGCCGCTTTCATCGCGATACGGGTTTTTATCAGGGAAGAGGTTCTCCGTAATATTCTTACGGGTAAATTTCACTCCCTTACTCATGATGTCGTCACCAAACCTGTGCTTGATGCCCTGACCGGTCCTGCCTTCCAGCAGCGTCGTAAGTTTATTGATCATCCGCTCCCGAATGTCGATCAGTTCGCGGCTATAGCGCTTCATCAGCACTTTGATCTCCTCCTTGTGCTTCGACCGTTCATCTTTGTTGGGACGGGAGAAGAGCTTTGTGTCGATAACAACGCCCTTCAGCGACGGCGGTGCCTTTTTGGAGGCATCTTTCACGTCACCGGCTTTATCTCCAAAGATGGCCCGGAGCAGTTTCTCTTCCGGCGTCGGGTCGCTCTCCCCTTTAGGCGTAATCTTGCCAATCAGAATGTCGCCCTCTTTTACTTCCGTTCCAACGCGTACGATCCCGCTCTCGTCAAGATTACGAACGGTTTCCTCCGATACGTTCGGGATTTCAGCCGTCAGTTCTTCTTCGCCGCGCTTCGTATCGCGCACTTCGAGTTCGAATTCCTCGATGTGAATGGAGGTGAAGATGTCTTCACGCACAACCCGCTCCGAGATAACGATGGCATCCTCAAAGTTATAACCCTGCCAGGGCATGAAGGCTACCTTCATGTTCCGGCCCAGCGCCAGTTCGCCGCCCTGTGTGGCGTACCCCTCACAAAGAACGTCGCGCTTCTTCACCCGCTGCCCCTTGAGGACCATCGGCTTCAGATTGATGCAGGTATCCTGGTTGGTCCGACGGAATTTGATAAGGCTGTACTCTTTTACATCATCATCGAAGCTTACCAGGCGCTGGTTGTCTTCGAGATCATAACGAACCCGAATCTTGGTCGCGTCGACGTAATCGATAACACCATCTTCTTCAGCGATGTAAAGCGCCCGGGAATCCACAGCCACCCGACCTTCCAGACCGGTTCCGACGATGGGCGACTCCGGACGCAGCAGCGGCACAGCCTGCCGTTGCATGTTCGAACCCATCAGCGCCCGGTTGGCGTCATCATGCTCCAGGAACGGAATCATCGAAGCCGCTACCGAGACAATCTGATTGGGTGCGATGTCCATGTACGAAACCGTAGAAGGCTCCGAAATAGGGAAGTCACCCTCGAAACGTGATTTGATTTTATCGACCTTGAAATTACCCTTCTCATCGATCTGTGTATTGGCCTGAGCGATGTAGTGCGAGTCTTCTTCTTCCGCTGTCAGATAAACAACCGGCTTTTCAACCACTGCCCGTCCGTTTTCAATCATTCGGTACGGAGTTTCGATGAAGCCCATGCTGTTGACCTTCGCATATACGCAAAGCGATGAAATCAGACCAATGTTAGGTCCTTCCGGGGTTTCAATCGTACACAGACGACCATAGTGCGTATAGTGTACGTCACGAACCTCGAAGCCAGCCCGCTCGCGGGACAGACCACCCGGCCCCAGCGCCGACATCCGCCGTTTGTGCGTAATCTCGGCCAGCGGATTAGTCTGGTCCATGAACTGCGACAACTGGTTGGTACCGAAGAACGAGTTGATCACCGACGACAGCGTCCGGGCGTTGATCAAATCGACCGGCTTGAAATCTTCGTTATCCCGCACGTTCATCCGCTCCTTGATGGTCCGGGCCATACGGGCCAGACCAACGCCGAACTGAGCGTACAATTGTTCGCCAACGGTCCGCACCCGGCGGTTGCTCAGGTGGTCGATATCGTCGACTACAGCTTTCGAGTTGATGAGGCCAATCAGGTATTTGACAATGGAAACGATGTCCTCCGTCGTCAGAACCTTCGTGTCAGCAACAACATCCAGCCCCAGTTTTTTATTGATCCGGTAACGACCTACGTCACCGAGATCGTAGCGTTTGTCTGAGAAGAACAGGCTCTGAATAATCTCACGGGCGGTCTGCTCATCGGGCGCTTCCGTATTCCGAAGCTGGCGATAGATCTGCTCAACGGCTTCTTTCTCCGAGTTGGAGCTATCTTTCTGGAGCGTATTATAAATAATGTTGTAATCGGCTACGTTCATATCCTCCTTATGAAGGATAATCGACTTCGAACCTGAATCAACAATCACGTCGATGTCTTCCGCAGCAATGACCGAGTCACGCTCCAGAAGTACTTCATTCCGGCTAATGGACACGACTTCACCCGTATCTTCATCCACGAAATCCTCCGTCCAGGTGCGCAGCACCCGGGCGGCCAGCCGACGGCCCACCACCTTTTTCAGGTTAGCCGGCGTTGCCGGAATCTCCTCAGAGAGGCCAAAGAGGTCCAGAATTTCCTTATCAGAGCCAAAACCAATGGCCCGCAGCAGCGTCGTCACCGGAAACTTCTTCTTCCGGTCGATATACGCATACATGACGTTATTAACGTCCGTTGAGAACTCGATCCACGAGCCTTTAAAGGGAATAATCCGGGCCGAATACAGCTTTGTTCCATTGGTGTGTTTGCTCATGGAGAAAAACACACCGGGAGAACGATGAAGCTGGGATACAATAACTCGTTCGGCACCGTTGATAACAAAAGACCCCTTCTCGGTCATGTAGGGAATATTTCCCAGAAAGACCTCCTGCTCGATGGTTTCAAAATCCTCATTATCAGCGTCATTACACGAAAGGCGCAATTTCGCTTTCAGAGGAACGGAGTAGGTCAGCCCCCGGTCGATACACTCATCGACCGAATATTTCGGGGGATCGACTGAATAGTCAATAAACTCCAGCACGAAGTTTTCGCGGGAGTCAGAAATGGGGAAGTTTTCCTGAAAAACTTTAAACAAACCCTCCTGGGAACGGTTATCTGAGGGAGTGTCGAGCTGAAAAAAATCTTTGAACGATTTTACCTGAACATCCAAAAAATCCGGATATTCGATCACTGATTTTATTTTCGCAAAACTTTTACGCGTTATTGTGTTCGTAGCCAAGGCCTATCTGCGTTTAGTTAAGTGATCGATTAGTATTTGTCCGCAATAAGGTGTAAACGGACAACGCATATTTCCGGAAAATAGTTTAAGATTCCGGCTGTAAACTTCATGTCTCTCCAAACAGGAAAAGACCTGACGTTGGTCAGGCCTATCCCTTAAGGAATCTGCAGATTCAACCGGCAGATTTATTTAACTTCTACTTCTGCGCCAGCTTCTTCGAGTTGCTTCTTCAGCGCATCCGCTTCGTCTTTCGCTACGCCTTCTTTAACCGGCTTCGGAGCTCCGTCTACCAGTTCTTTGGCTTCTTTCAGGCCCAGACCGGTCAGGTCTTTCACCAGCTTCACAACAGCCAGTTTACCTGCGCCGGGGCTCTTCAGAATTACGTCGAACGACGTTTTCTCAGGAGCGGCTGCAGGGGCGTCACCACCTGCCGCACCACCTGCTACCATGACCGGAGCAGCGGCTGCCGGCTCGATGCCGTACTCATCTTTCAGGATAGCAGCCAGTTCGTTAACTTCTTTTACCGTCAGGTTGACAAGCTGCTCTGCGAACGCTTTCAGATCTGCCATTTTCGTATTCTTGATTAGATTGTTACAAAATGATTTTAGTTGTAGCACGGAAGGTTATTCCGTGTAATCTTTGTCGAATGAGCCAACGCATGCGGGATGATATTCCGCGATACATCAGGCCGCTTCCCGCTCCGACAGCGTTTTGAGGATTCCCGCCAGTTTGCCGCCACCACTCTGAAGACCAGAAATAACGTTCTTGGCCGGTGATTGCAGCAAAGCAATGACATCCGCAATAAGTTCGTTTTTGCTCTTCAGCGTCAGCAGGGTGTCCAATTGGTCTTTTCCAATGAACAGACTGTAGTCTACAGAAGCACCTTTCAGCGTCAGCTTATCATTGCCCGACTCACGGCGGTAATCTTTGATAAGCTTTGCCGGAACCTTGCCCGACTCAGCATGGAACATTACGGCTGAGAATCCTTTCAGAACAGATTCTTCAAACGAGGAATAGTCGGTATCGAGCGTTTCCAGCGCCTTTTTAATCAGCGTGTTCTTGATGACCCGGTATTCTACTCCGCGCTCGAAGCACATCCGGCGCAGTTTGTTCACTTCTTCAACGGTCATGCCACTGGCATCGGTGATGTAGAAGTAAGGAATTGTCTTGAACTTCTCGCTCAATTCCTCAATAATGGCTCCTTTTTCTTCCCGTGTCATGATTACAGTCCAGCTACCGTCGTTTTGTCAATTACTACACTCGGACTCATCGTGCTCGACAAATGAATCGTCTTCACATACGTACCTTTCGCCGAAGAGGGCTTCAGACGCATCAGGGTTGCAATAATCTCCTGTGCATTCTCGGCCAGCTTATCCGGGCTGAAAGACACTTTGCCAACGCTGGTGTGAATGATACCAAATTTATCGACTTTGAAATCGATTTTACCGGCTTTCACCTCTTTTACAGCCTTGCCAACCTCGGTGGTAACCGTGCCTGACTTGGGGTTCGGCATCAAACCACGCGGACCCAGCACACGACCCAGTTTACCTACTTTAGCCATTACGTTTGGCATCGTGATGATAACATCGACGTCCGTCCAACCCTGCTCGATTTTCGTAATGTACTCGTCGAGTCCGACATAGTCGGCGCCAGCTTCTTTTGCTTCAGCCTCTTTGTCGGGGGTGCAGAGTACCAGTACACGGACGGTTTTACCCGTACCATGCGGCAGTGTTGCCACGCCACGAACCATCTGATCGGCTTTACGGGGATCTACACCCAGACGAACGTCAATATCAACGGATGCGTCAAATTTCGTAAATGAGATTTCCTTCAAAATCTCCGCAGCCTGCGCTAACGAATACGTCTTAGCCGAATCAAATTTCGACAGAGACTCCTTCTGCTTTTTCGTTAATTTTCCCATGCTCTTGTCTGAATTTGAGGCCGTTACTAATTTTCCCAGGGAGCTTTACCCGAAATGGTAATTCCCATGCTACGGGCCGTACCGGCAACCATCTTCATGGCTGACTCTACTGTGAAGGCGTTCAGATCGGGCATCTTGGTCTCAGCGATCTGACGAACCTGATCCCAGTTTACCGAACCTACTTTGTTTCGGTTCGGCTGGGCCGAACCGCCTTTCAGTTTTGCCGCTTCCATCAACAGAACGGGGGCGGGCGGAGTTTTGATGACAAAGTCGAACGACTTGTCTTTGTAGTACGTAATCAGTACGGGCAGCACCATTCCCATCTTGTCCTGCGTCCGGGCATTGAACTGCTTGCAGAATTCCATGATATTCAAACCTTTGGAACCCAGCGCCGGACCAATCGGAGGTGAGGGGTTGGCCTGGCCGCCCTTTACCTGTAGCTTTACGTAGCCACCTACTTCTTTTGCCATTGCTTCAACGTGTTACGCTAAGCCCTGCTAACGACTGTCCGACAGTGGGAAGCATGTCGGACGGACCGCTACTGCGGTCGTCTCGGGCATAGCCAATTAATTTTCCTTTTCTACTTGTGCGTAACTCAGCTCTACAGGGGTATTTCTACCGAAAATCTTGACGACTACGTTCAGCTTCTTACGCTCATCGAATACTTCTTCAACCGTACCGATGAATCCACTGAACGGACCATCAACTACCTTGACCGACTCACCTCTCAGGAAGGAGACTGTCGGCACCACCACTTCCTGGGCAACTTCATCGACTTTGCCCAAAATCCGGTTTACTTCCGACTGCCGCAGGGGTACGGGAATCTTGGAAGCACCGTCCGAGTTGCCCAGAAAACCCAGCACACCCGGCATACTTGTAATCAGGTGCATGACCTCACCGTTCGACAGATCGGCAGAGATCAGGATGTAACCCGGAAAAAACGTTTTCTCGCGAACCCGCTTCTTACCGTTCCGCATTTCAAATACTTTTTCAGAAGGAATCAGAATCTGCGGAACGTAGTCACCCAAACCCTGCCGGTGGATTTCGTTGTCCAGGTAGGATTTAACCTTTTTTTCCTGACCGGAAACGGCTCGGATCACGTACCATTTGATACCACTTTCCATTCTGATTCTGCTTAATTTAAGCGAAGAGCCTCAGTTAAAACGACTGATAGAAGACGTTAAGGCCGTTCTCAAATACGAAGTCAATCAATCCCACGAGCAGGGCGAAAATCAGAGAAGCGACCAGCACCAGCGTTGAACTGGCCTGCAAATCGCCAAACTTAGGCCATGTTACGTTGTGCTGAACTTCCTCCCAGGAAGCTTTCAGGAACGAAGAAATCTTGTCCATCTTTGTGTGATTGGCACGGGTGGAGAGATTCGAACTCCCATCAACGGTTTTGGAGACCGCTATTCTACCCTTGAACTACACCCGTTTGTTCAGAAGAAGGAGAAAAGAAGTCAGATAAAAGACAAACATAAAACGTCCTTTATCCTGTTTCTTTTCTCCTTCTTCGAAAAGCCCGCCGAAACGGACTGCAAAGTTAGCAAATAATAAGAAAAAACAAGTGCACCCCCCGAAAGAAATGCACTTGTTCTCAGTTACTTACTTAGTCGAGGATTTCCGTTACCTGACCAGCGCCAACCGTCCGGCCACCTTCGCGGATAGCGAAGCGAAGACCTTTCTCCATAGCGATTTTGTTGATCAGAGATACTTCAATCGTGATATTGTCGCCCGGCATAACCATCTCGACATTGGCCGGCAGAGAGATTTCGCCGGTAACGTCCGTGGTACGGAAGTAGAACTGGGGACGATATTTGTTAAAGAATGGCGTATGGCGGCCACCCTCTTCTTTCGACAGAACGTACACCTCGGCCTTAAACTTCTGGTGGGGCTTCACCGAGCCGGGCTTACAGATTACCATACCACGGCGAATATCGGTTTTCTCGATACCACGAAGCAGCAGACCTACGTTGTCACCGGCTTCACCACGGTCCAGAATTTTCCGGAACATTTCAACACCCGTTACAACTGATTTGAGGTTCTCGGCACCCATACCCAGAATCTCGACCGGATCGCCGGAGTTGATGATACCACGCTCGATACGACCGGTAGCCACCGTACCACGACCCGTGATAGAGAACACGTCTTCGACCGGCATCAGGAACGGCAGATCCGTCTGACGCGGAGGCAGCGGAATAAAGCTGTCGACCGCTTCCATCAGCTCTTCGATAGTTTTCACCCACTTGGCATCGCCGTTCAGACCACCCAGAGCCGAACCCTGGATAACCGGAATATTGTCGCCATCGAATTCGTAGAAGCTCAGCAGTTCGCGAATTTCCATCTCAACGAGTTCGAGCAGTTCGGGATCATCGACCATGTCCACTTTGTTCATGAACACGACAAGCTGAGGAACGCCTACCTGACGGGCCAGCAGAATGTGCTCACGCGTCTGGGGCATCGGACCGTCCGTAGCGGCAACGACGAGGATGGCACCGTCCATCTGAGCAGCACCCGTTACCATGTTCTTCACATAGTCAGCGTGACCAGGGCAGTCGACGTGTGCATAGTGGCGATTGGCCGTTTGATATTCTACGTGTGAGGTATTGATGGTGATACCACGCTCTCTTTCTTCCGGGGCATTGTCAATTGATGAGAAGTCACGCTTCTCAGCCAGACCTTTCTCCGCCAGTACCTTCGTAATGGCAGCCGTCAGGGTCGTTTTGCCGTGGTCAACGTGACCAATCGTACCGATATTGACGTGCGGCTTGGAACGGTCAAATGTTTCTTTAGCCATTGTTGGAAATGCTTAAAAGTACTTAATTATTGGTTTATTGGAGTGAAATTTGCCGTTTCAGAGCCTTCTATCGGATTTGAACCGACGACCTCTTCCTTACCAAGGAAGTGCTCTACCACTGAGCTAAGAAGGCTTGTTACTTAAATGAATAATGTATAATGAAAAATGGACAATGTAACTTATCTGCGGGTTGCCCCTATCCTACATTATTCATTCTACATTATACATTCTCCGGGAGCGGAAGACGGGTTTCGAAGTGGAGCGCCACCCCGGCCACAACCTACAGCCTGGAAGACTATTGGTTGCTGCTACCGGCTATCCCTCTTGAGCGGAAGACGGGTCTCGAACCCGCAACCTATAGCTTGGAAGGCTATCGCTCTACCAATTGAGCTACTTCCGCAAAAATCAGTTCCCAGTTAACAGTCTCCGTTTTTGCAATTGATTATCAAACCCGAAAACCTTGAACTGTAGACCTCAAATTTCTGGTGGGGAGTGAAGGATTCGAACCTCCGAAGGCGTACGCCAACAGATTTACAGTCTGCTCCATTTGGCCACTCTGGAAACTCCCCAGACGTTCATTCCTGTGAGATTATGACCCAAAAAAAGCGGTCTTTCTCAATGGAGTTGCAAAAGTACATGCTTTTCCTTTCAAGTCAAATCTTTGTCTTAAAAATTATTTGTTCCTGAAGCGCGGAAAGCCGCCCCGCTTCGTGATGAACCAGAACGGCTTTCGCTGCTAACAGATGCACGCTTACAGAGTAAACCCGAAACTCAATGCCCGGACGTCCGGCCCTCTGTTTTCCTTGAAGAGGGGCACTAAATCATATTTGACAAACAAACTCACACCTGCAATGCCCAATTGCCCAATTAGTCCATAGCGTAACTCGTTCAGGTGAAAGTTTGAGCGTAGCCGGTCTTTGTTTCCATCGTCAAATTTTAGCCGGGCATAACTGTCAATGCGGTAGTTGACGTATCCTCCCAGTCCAATATGACCGCCCCGACGTCCGTTTCGATTTATAAATGTCACTCTGGGCACGACGGGAATACCGATGGTGGCGACCGTAAGCTTTGACTTGTCGAGAGATTCTGTCACAATTGGGAATTCCACCCGGTCGGCGTTTTTCACGATAGTGTTGTTGTTCTCGAACATGAAGTTGTTCCAGGCCACTTCCAGCCCATAATACAATCGGAGTGAAGCTCCCCGTCCCCGGGCCAGCGTTGCCTTTTGACCCAGTGTCAGACTTACGTAGCGTGATCCAATCGGGCGAAGCTCATATTGTTCTGTTGTGTAACCGGGCTGGGAACTTTGTTCAACGAGGGTGTTCAGACCCAGGCCGATGGCAAAGTAGCTGGAGGAAGTTGCTTTATGGAAGCTGCGGCTACGGTTTCTCCAGCCCGAATCTTCATTTTCCCGTTCCCTGTTTTCATTCTGCTCCGATGATCTGTCGTCGTTCTGCGATTCCCGAATCGTTACCCGAACATTGCCGTCTTTTCGCGTGACAACGATGAGCGTATCCTGCAGATAGCGTACAGTGCTGTTTTCATCAACCGTCAGATACGCATTTTCTTTGCCCGAGGAGTCGAGTTTCATTCCCATATCACGGATAATTTTGTTGATATCATAGGCCGACAAAGCCCTGATGCCGCCGGGATCGGTTGTGTGAATGACCATACGGGTTTTATTGCCAAACAGCAGAACCAGCGAGTCACGATGTGCAGACGGGTTCATGGCCTGGGCCATTCCTGAAAGTAAAATGGCGAAAAAGAGTCCCAGAGATTTCATTAGCTCATTAGTTGTTGTTTTCGAATTTGTCTGTGGCCTGTTCCCGGAGATTTTCGTACGAGTCCAGCACCTTTTCTTTACCCTGCCGCACGGTCCGGCTGGCTTTTGCGAGCAGGTTGTCAGGGGCCAGACCCGCTTCCTGCCAGTCAATCTGTTCTCCTTTACGCATCTGACGGAGAAGACGACCCAGCCGGACTCGCTTTTTGGCTGTAGTCTCCCCAGTTTCTTCTATAAGTGCCGGTTCCGATTCGACCTGCTGCGCAACGATTACCGGCTCAAACTGTACGACGAGCTTCCGTTCAACTGGTGTCGCCGCCGTTTTTTCGGAGGTCATCAATTGGGGGGGTACATCCGGCATTGGTGCAGAAAGCATACTCGCTTCCGGTTGGGGCTGAGCTTCTGCTATGATTACCTCGTCGATTTTTTCCGGGACGCTTGGTTCGTCCATTGCCTCTTGTCGTTTCACGGCTGCTCCTCCAACTGGAATGACCCCGGGAGCAGGCGTCGGTACAGCAATTTCTGCCATAGGCTTTCCAAGGGGTTCATTTGTCTTCAACCGATCAGGCTCTGCTGATTGGGCTATCAGTTTATCGGCAGGCTGAACGGTATTTTCACTTCTCCAGTATAGCCATCCTGCCATCAGAACGACGGCTACTGAAGCGGCAACCGCATACCAGCCCCAAACCGGTTTTCTGGTCTGGGTTCTGTGCATCCGTTTCTGCATTTCGGCCCAGTTGGCTCGCTGGGGCGGTAGGCTGTGATCGTTTAAACCACGTGCGAAAAAATCATCCAATGGGTGCCGATTCATAAAGCTTACTGTTTTTTTTTCTGCTCATTTCGCTCAACTGGCGCTGCAGGACAGCTCTTGCCCGGTGTAATTGCGATTTCGACGTACTCTCGGAGATGTTCAGCATCCGGGCAATCTCCGTATGACTGTATCCTTCGATAGCGTACAGGTTAAATATCGTCCGGTATCCCTCAGGCAGGGCTTCAATCAAACGGAGCAGTTCTTCGGAGTCCAGCGTCAGGTGATAATCCGCTTCATCCTGAACCTCTGGTGCTTCATCGAGAGCCATTTCTGCCAGCCAATGTTTATGTCTGCGCAGATACATCAAAGACTCGTTCACCATTATCCGGCGCATCCACCCTTCGAAACTGCCTTCGTTTTTGTACTGCTCAATTCGTTCGAAGACGCGCATAAAACCGTCCATCAATACCTCTTCGGCGGTGTAGCGGTCGCCAATGTAGCGGGCGCATACTGCCAGCATACGTCCGGCATACCGCTCAAATACTACCTTCTGAGCGCGGGCCTCTGCCTGCCTCAGCCCGGCAATCAACTGGGCCTCCGACGCGTATAAGGGTAGTATTCGAATCATACTGGCTGGTTTCAATGGATAGATGCAACTCGATAACCTTTGGGTTGCATCCGATTCATTTGTTACGCAATAAAATTTGAGGGCCCGACTGAAGATGCAGGCAGGCATCCACAATCAGGCCCTCAAGTTGGTGATAATGAGCGTACTTTTCAACTAATTCATCCAGTACCGGCACCCGGCTCATACCGTATTCCGGAAACGTAGTGCAGCCACACAATCCGGGATATACGGAAATTCAGCGGTGCAAACAGAAGGATTGCCGGGCAGATAATCCCAACGTACGTCCATTCGCTGGCATCCGGAAGGAGAAGAGAAATCAGGAAACCCATCGCCAGGGCAATACCCCCAGACAAAGCATAACTGACATACATTGCCCCGTAAAAATAACCCGGCTCAATTTCGTACCGTAGCCCACATACCGGACAATGCTGGAACATCCGGTCGAACTTGGTGAGGTGATAAAACGAGTACTGAAATATTTTTCCTCTGCGACACCTAGGACAGCGCCCGCCGAACACGGCTTCTAATTTCGATGCGTTGTCCATATTCTTTTTTACTGTTTCGATACCAGAGAAACCCAATAATGGCGACCAGCAGATACGGCGTCGCCAGCAGGTACAGAATACCAGTATTCAGGCCGGTTGCGGCCAGGTTGCGGCCATTACTCATTGTGCTCTCCACCGCCCCACGGCACATGGCACACTGAGCCAGCAGGTCAGAGCCTGTCAGTACGAGCAACAGAATGGCGCTAATCAATGTAATTCTCCACGACCTATTCATTTCCATCAGTGGTTATAATAGGGTCTGATCATCAAATAGACGATCACCCCCGTACTACTTACGTACAGCCAGATTGGGTAAGCCCAGCGCACCACGCTTCTATGACGGGCAATCTGATTCGTCAGAGCATAATAGAGGGCTTTCAACACGAAATATACAACGCTAATCGAAAGCAGAATGTGCGAGATTAGCAGGAAATAGTACACAAGTCGTATTGTCCCCGTACCGCCAAAAGGAGTTGATTCATTTGAAATATGGTACAGCACGTAACTTACCAGAAACAACGATCCGAGGGCGAATGAGGTCAACATCATCGTCCGGTGAGCGGCGATATTGCGCTGTCGGATAAAATAAAGTCCCAGGAGCAGTGTCAGCGTCGTCAGGGAGTTGATAATACCGCTCAGGTGGGGCAGCAGGGTTGTCCAGCTTCCAAGGTCGAGTTTCTGACGAACACCCAGCAGAATGGCAACGACCACAGGTATGATCAGAGCCAGTACATTGATGGTTTTTTCGAGCCGGGGACTTTTCTCTAATTCAAGCGTCGCCATTGCTATAGTTCACTGTTTTGCGTACACATCAAGTAAAACCCTTATTTCCAGGATAAGCCGTTCCATTTCTTTCTTATCCAGCGCCCCATAGTATCCCCGAATATGACCAGCTTTATCTACTAAAATTAACTGGTCGGTGAACTGAAAAGTTTCCGAATTGCCAGGTTGCTGGTCTTTCAGCCGATATGCGTTCGTGGCAATAGCCGACAACTCATCCGGCTTCACCAGCCAGGTCTCCCACCGACCGGGCGCTATCGCATTATCCGTTTTAAGCTGGTGGATGAACGACTGAGGTCGGCTGGCGAAAGAAAGAATGATTACCTCTTTCTGATCCCGAAACAAATCAGGCAACCGGCTCAACTGGAATGCCCTTTGCCGACAGACGGAGTCGCAGTTATCTTCAAAGAAAGATACGATACTGATCTTATCGTTCAGTATTGCGGAATTGACTGGCCGGTTGCCTTCAGTGACGGCCTTTACCGACGGAACAGTATAGAAAACCGTATCCTGAACCATTCCTGAACCAGTAATGGCAGGTCGGCTTTCTGTTCGGACTTGCCCAGTTAGCGAATCCGTGAGCGGGTAATAGGTTTTTAGGGTAAAATGATTTTCCCCAAAAACTTTCAGGAAAATAAATACGAAAGCCGGGACCACCAGCACAAGCAGCAGGATCCCGGCTTTAATGGTTCGTTGCATTCTTATCTTGCCTGGAAGATGGCGCCTCCCTCCATCAGCAGGGCGAGAAGCAGCCAGACGACGAATATACAGGGCAGCAGAATAGACCAGATCAACGTCTTGACTTCATGCTTCAGGTGCATGAACTCGCCTACAATATAGAAGGCTTTGACAATGGTCATACCAACGAAGATAGCAATCTTCAGGGTTCCATGAGGCATCGTGAAGGCGATAAGGAACTCGAGGGCTGTAATGGCCGCCAGAATGTAGAACGTCCGCCAGATAGCCTTGGTTTGCGGCTCGGCTACTGCACCATGTTCATTGTCGTGATGATATGTATGTTCTGCCATGATAGGGCTGAATTTAAGCGTTAAACCAGATAGAAGAAGGTAAATACGAATACCCAGACCAGGTCGACGAAATGCCAGTACAAGCCAACCTTTTCTACCATTTCATAGTGTCCACGACGCTCGTAAAGGCCCGTCGCCGTGCGGTAGAAAATCAGAATATTCAATACGACACCGCTCAGTACGTGGGTTCCGTGAAAGCCAGTAATAAAAAAGAATAGATCGGCAAACGCAGGAGGCCCATACTGATTTTCGGTCAGGTTGGCACCAAACACCGTACGCTCTACCCACTGGCCGTTTACAATCTCGCGAATTATGGTTCCTTCATCGGTACCGTGAATAAAGTGACTCCACTCCCATGCCTGAGAACCCAGGAAGGTCAAACCGCCCACAATCGTCCAGAGCATATATTTTTCTACGGCGGGCTGGTCACGACGGTGTCCAGCCTCGACAGCCAATACCATAGTTACTGACGAGAAGATGAGGATGAACGTCATGATACCGACAAACACCAGCGGCAGCTCGACTCCATGCAGAAAAGGGACGGCTTCGTATACCTTTTCCGGAATGGGCCAGTAGAGCTGTGAAAATTTAAACTCCCCGTGAATAGCCGGATCGTAAGCCGGGTAACTAAACCGGATAAGTCCGTAGGTTACAAGTAGGGCTGAAAAGGTAAACGTGTCCGAGATGAGAAAAAACCACATCATCAGTTTACCATAGCTCGCCTTCATGGGTTCTACGCCCCCCATCCAGGTCTTCTTGTCGAACGCAGGTGCGTCGGTTGCTGCAGTAGCCGCCATACGGATAAAACTAAATCAATTAAAGTACAGTAAAAAGCCAAATAAATAGACCCATAGTACATCCAGAAAATGCCAGTAGGTCGAACAAATCTGTAACTGAGTCAGGTTTTTGGCATGGATTCGCATCCGGAACGCCGCCCGCAGCGCAAACAACATTACAATTAGACCGCTGATCAGGTGGAACGCGTGCAGACCCGTAAATACATACATAAACGAGCCAGCCGGATTTCCGACAAAATACACATTTTGGCTAACCAGATCGCGCCAGCCTTGAAACTGCATCGCCAGAAACGCTAATCCCAACGCAAAAGTAACAGAAATAGCTATTTTGAGAGTGGCAAAATTGTCTTTTTTTGCCGTCACCAGAGCCCAGTGCATCGATGCACTGCTAAGAATCAGCACTACCGTGCTGTACCAGAAAACGGCTGGTATGTTAAACTCCAGCCAGTCACCTTCTGCCCTCCGAACCAGATAAGCACTGGTCATCGAGGCGAAAAGCATAATGATGCTGACAATGAAAAGCCAAAGCGTAAATTTCTTTGGGTTCATCGAGAGCGTCTCCTGCGGCTCTTCCTGAAGCACCATCAATGTGTTTGTCGTGTCGCTCATAGTAGTTTCGTTACACTTTATCCAGCAGGAAGGCTATCTGCACTACCGGAAGATACAAAAACGACCCAAACATAATTTGCAGGGCAGCTTTGTCGGTACACTTCCTCATTAGATGAAACGTCTGCGCCAGAAACAAGATTCCTAACACCATAGCCGTGATGGCAGAATTGATTCCTGTCATCCCCAGTTCAAAAGGCAGCCAGCCTACAGGCAACAGAAAAAGCGTGTAGATCATAATCTGGAAAGCCGTGTTCACGTCTTTTGTTCCGGACGAGGGAAGTAGATTGAACCCCGCTTTTTTATAATCGTCACTTAACACCCACGCAATTGCGAAGAAATGGGGCAGTTGCCAGAAAAACTGAATGGCAAACAGAATTCCCGGTTCCAGTCCAAAATGATTGGTTGCCGCCACCCAGCCAATCATTGGGGGAAAGGCTCCTGGGAAGGCACCGACAAATACGGCAACCGGACCGACGCGCTTGAGGGGAGTATAGACGAACGCGTATAGAAGCAGTGACAGAACTGCCAGTGCTCCCGCCCGCAGATTGAAGAAGGCCAAAAATACGTAGCAGGCAAAAACAAACAGCACCAGCGCAAAAATTCCCGCTTCCTGAGCCGACAGACGGCCCGAAGGCAACGGCCGGTTTGCCGTTCGCTTCATCTGCCGATCCGATTCCTTTTCAATAATCTGATTGATTATGTTTGCTGCCCCCGTCATGGCAATCGAACCGGCAAACAGCAACAGAAGTTTTACCCATGAAATCTGACTACTGGCAAGGCTATAACCAAAAACACCTGACAGCGCAACGAACGCGGTCAGACGAAACTTGAGCAATTCGAAGTAGGCTTTCGACTTCTCGCCAAAAGTCTGGGATATGTTTCTATCAATGGATTGCATTAGATACTCCTGAATTATCAATTGACTGATACGATTTCTCAACTTTGTCAGCGGGCACCTTCGCCTGAACCCGCAGCAGCAGAACAAACTGAAGACCCAGTATCACAAATGCCAGCGTCAGGTGAACTGGCTGAGTAAATGCTGGAACATGCATGTATGCCATAATCACACCGCTCAGTATCTCGAGGATCACCAACCCCATTAGCCAGCGCGACGGCGTATTGAGTAAAAGTCTTCCGGGACCCTGCACATTTCGCAGGCGATACAGCAACAGCACGTGAGCTCCCAGAACAAGAATGGAAAATGACCGGTGAATGTAAAAAGGCAACCCTAACTGGTCTATCCAGTACGCTCTGCCAGATTCACCCATTCGCTTTATCACTTCATCCATCAACTCACGGACCTGTGTCCCAAGCACTACCTGTATGGCTGACAGCAGGATGGCAACAACCAGTGCCATTTCAAGCGGTCGCCTTTCCTTCTTGCCCAACCCGATAAAATAAGCTTCCTTACTGGAGCGTACATATACATAGAGAAGCGTAAAAATGACCCCAAGGGCAAGCAGCATGTGAATGGTCACCATGTAGGGGGCTAATTCCGTGGCTACTACTCTTGAGCCCAGCCAGCCGTTAAAACCAATCAGGCAGAATGCTCCCAGGCTACCGTAGAAGGCGGGCCTGTCGCTCCTGAAGAAATTAATGGAAAGGAGAAGGGTGGCAAAAACAAGTAATCCGGAGAAAGCACCAATCAGCCGGTTAACATACTCTATCCAGGTCTTAACGGCATTAAATTCGACCTCACCCTTAAGTTTGGCCCCGTAGATTTCCTGGTAATTTGGCGGAAGCTGCGAAATATCGGTAGGCGGTATATATTGCCCAAAGCATTTGGGCCAGTCCGGACAGCCCATTCCGGAGCCGGTACTTCTGACGACGCCACCTGCAATAACGATCAGGTAAACGCTGACGACGGTCAAAAGTGCCAGTCTCCGGAATAAGCGTGTACGGGAATTAGTGAGGTTGTTTGAACTGGTCATTATAGTTTTGTGCCTCAATCTCTTTTTCCATCGCAATCATTTCGTTCTCATGCGGCAGATTGGACTCAGGAGTCTGAGAGAAAGGAACGTTCTGAGGAATAAAGTCCTCAGGCGCATTAGGCTTGCTGTAATCATACGGCCAGCGGTAGACAGCCGGTATTTCGCCCGGCCAGTTGCCATGACCTGGATTGATAGGCGCCGTCCACTCCAGCGTGTTCGAACGCCACGGATTCTGCGGTGCCTTACGGCCTTTGAAAATGCTATAGAAGAAGTTCCAGACAAAGAGCCACTGCGCTGCAAAAGTCATCACCGCCGCGATGCTGATGAAAGCGTTCAGGTCGCCAAACGTCTTGAATGCATCATATGCCGTAAACGAATAGTAACGGCGCGGGAAACCAGCAATACCGATGTAATGCATCGGGAAGAAAATCAGGTAGATACCTACGAACGTAAACCAGAAGTGGATATATCCCAGCCGTTCGTTCATCATACGACCAAACATCTTCGGAAACCAGTGATAAACGCCCGCCAGCAGACCAAAGGCCGAAGCAGCACCCATCACAAGGTGGAAGTGGGCTACTACGAAATACGTATCGTGAAGCTGGATATCCAGCGCACTGTTACCCAGAATGATACCTGTCAGACCACCGGAAATAAAGAACGACACCAGACCAATCGAGAACAGCATGGCAGGGGTGAACACGATATTTCCACGCCAGAGCGTCGTGATGTAGTTGAACGCTTTCACCGCCGACGGAACGGCAATAATCAGCGTCAGGAACATGAAGATTGAACCCAGGAATGGATTCATACCCGTCACGAACATATGGTGCGCCCAGACGATGAACGCCAGGAAGGCGATACCCATCATGGAGGCGATCATAGCACGGTAACCGAAAATCGGCTTACGGGAATTGACCGCAATTACTTCCGACGTGATACCCAGCGCAGGCAGAATCACAATGTACACTTCCGGGTGACCGAGGAACCAAAACAGGTGCTGATACAGAATCGGACTGCCACCGACGTTCGGCAGGGCCTCACCGGCAATGTAAATTTCCGAAAGATAGAAACTGGTGCCGAAGCTACGGTCGAAAATCAGCAGCAGAGCCGCCGATAGAAGAACAGGGAACGAAATCAGACCCAGAACCGCCGTCAGGAAGAACGCCCAGATGGGTAGCGGAAGCTTGCTGAACGACATCCCCCGCGTCCGCAGGTTAATCACCGTTGTAATATAGTTGATACCTCCCAGCAGCGACGAGACAATGAACAGAGCCATCGAAATCAGCCAGAGTGTCATACCCATTTTTGAGCCATCGATCGCCTGAGGCAAGGCACTTAAAGGCGGGTAAACTACCCAGCCGCCGCCCGCCGGGCCGGTTTCCAGAAACATGGAAATAAACATGAACGTACTCGACAGAAAGAAAAACCAGTACGAAAGCATGTTCAGGAAACCAGAAGCCATGTCCCGCGCTCCGATCTGAAGCGGAATCAGGAAATTGGAAAACGTACCGCTCAAACCGGCCGTGAGCACGAAGAACACCATAATGGTCCCGTGCATGGTAACCAATGCGAGGTAAAACTCCTGATCCAGTTTACCGGCTTCCGTAATCCAGCCACCCAGCACCGGACGCAGCCATTCCAGTTTCATATCCGGGAAACCAAGCTGTAGACGGAAAATAACCGATAGAGAAGCCCCCAGGATTGCCCAGAGAATACCGCTAATCAGGTATTGTTTCGCAATGGTTTTGTGGTCTTCGGAGAAAATATATTTCCTCCAGAAACTCTGCGGCTCGTGATGATCATGTTCTGCAACATGAGCCACCGATGCGACATTCGTTTCAATCGTTGCCATATTTATTGAAATCTATAGAGCCTGTTAAATTCTACTGCATCGATGCACTTACAGCGGCACCAGCCGCTCCACCCTCAACCGGGGCGGCGGTACTATCCGTTGAGGCCGTTCCAGCCGCTGCATCTACGTATTTTGCTGCCTTTGCCTTCAGCTTCTCCGGCACGCGAGCCAGATAGTCCGGGTTCGTTGAAAGCCATGATTTCTGTTCTGACACCCACTTGTTATAGGCATCTTCATCGACCACGACTACGTTCATCTTCATGGAGAAGTGACCTCTTCCGCATACCTCCGTACAGGCCAGCTCGTATTTGAAATTCTGATTGCCTGTTTCATTTTTCATCTGCTCCGTCGTCTTGTCGGCAATGAACCAGAAGCGCGTCGGCATCCCCGGCACGGCGTCCATTTTCACGCGGAAGTGGGGCAAAAACACGCTATGCAGCACGTCGCGGGCGCGGATTTTCAACAGAACAGGTTTGTTAGCCGGGATATACAATTCGCTGGCAACAAAGTCATCGAACGACGCTTCGTCAGACAAATCGATGCCTACTTCATTGTTGGCGTCGATTAGTTTATAGTTGTAGTTACCCAGTTTATTGTCATCGGATCCGGCGTACCGGGTAATCCAGTTAAACTGTTTGCCCGTAATTTCGATAACCACTGCATCTTCGGGAGCTTCGGACATAATGTCACGCCACGCTCTCCAGCCGGTAAATACCAGCAGAGCCATAACTACCGCCGGGATAACCGTCCAGATAAGTTCCAGTTTATGGTTCTCAGGATAGTACGTTGCTTTCTTACCCGCCCGGTACTGGTAACGGAAAGCAAAGTAGAACAGCAGGGCGTTGGTTACAAAGAAGGCAACTGTGATAATTGCCATTGTCAGCCAGAACAGGAAGTCCGTGCGCCGTCCGTGGGGTGATGAAGCCTCCGGTAGAAAGTAATTGGAAGCATCGATGAACGACCACGCAGCGGCTATCGAGCCAAAAATCAAAAACGCCATGAACAGAATCGCGTTGATGCGATTGCTCATCCCAATGCGGCCTTCTGTCGCGCCGCCACCGAGCGTCTTCAACACAGACGTCATCCTTGAGAGCACGACAACCGTCAGTACCAGGAATACCAACGATATGAGTCCTACAATGTAAACCATATGATATGCGGGTAAATCGTACGTTTAAAACTGGTTAAATGTCATGGTGCAGGGATTCTTCCAGCATCGGATGATTTTTTGGTATCAAATTGGCCTTAGCCAGTTGGGTCGACACCGACCAGATGAATGCACTCGCAAAAATCAGGATCATACCAAATTCCAGAGGTCCGAAGCCACCATGTTCGCCCACTGTTCCGGGCATGATGTTGACGTAAAAGTCAAAGTAGTGGCCGACCAGAATACTCCAGCACGCAATCTTCAGAATGATGGGCGTCCGCTTGGAGTCTCTTGTCATCAGAACGAGGAATGGAACGAAAAAGTTTAGCAAAAGATTGATGAAAAACGGGGCTTTGTAGATCCCTCCATACCCGCTGAAACGCTCTCGATAATAGATGGTTTCCTCCGGAAGGTTAGCATAATAAATCAGCATGAACTGCGAAAACCATACATATGTCCAGAATATACTGAACGCAAACATGAACTTACCCAGATCGTGCAGGTGGCTCTCATTGACTCCCTGAAGATAGCCCTTCTCTTTCAGCGTTACGACAACCAGCGTAATGATCGCCAGGCCCGTCACGTGCCAGCTTGCCAGTGTATACCAGCCAAACATGGTCGAGAACCAGTGTGTATCGATGGACATCACGAAATCCCAGGCGGACGTAGATGACGTTACGGCAAACACAACCAGGAAAGCGGTACCGTATTTGATACTTTTTTCGTAATACTCTGTGCCGCCTTCAAGATCCTCACGAAGGGAGAAATTACGGACAGCCCGCCATAGCAGATACCAGGCAGCGAAATAGATGACCATTCTGATTACGTAGAACGGCGTATTCAGAAACCCACGCTTCCCGGCGATAATGGCATCATACTCCGGGCTGTTCTTATCGTAGAGTCCTTCGTGTGTCCAGTGAAACAGATCATGACCAGCAACGAAAAACGTAATCAGCATGATTATGCCTGTAACGGGCAGGAACGCAGGAAGCGCTTCGGGAATGCGTTTGAAAATGGCAGACCAGCCCGCCTGCGCCAGATAATTGTAGGCAACGAAGAACATGCCGATAACGGCAGCCCCCGTAAAATAGACGCTGTTCAGCCAGATATTGGCCCACAGACGAGTGGTCCAGTGATAGCCGTGGTGCCCTTCGGCAGCGGCAACACCCTGACCCACTTCCTGGTGGCCGTGGTCGCCCGCTCCGGTTGCGAGCAGAAAAGCACCGATGGCAACCAGAATTACACCGGCAATACCACCGATCATCAGGCGCCGTTTGCTCTCGGCGGTAAATTCAAATTGTTCGTCGACAGACGCTATCGTATGTGTATGAGCCATTACTACATAAATTAAAGCCTTGCTGAACTATCCCTCCTGCTGGAGTTTCTGAACGTAGTGAACAATCTTCCAGCGTTCTTCGGGAGTCATCTGTGAACCATGCGGCCACATACGGCCTTTGCCATGGGTAATGACGTGGAAAACGTGCCCGTCATTCATGGCAGGGAGTCCGGCATAATTAGGTACACCCTTATACTGCTTGGCTACCAGTCCATCTCCTTTACCACCCTCGCCGTGACAATGCTGGCAATAGCGTGCATAATACTCTTTTCCCTCAGCCAGCGTTTTTTCCGTCAGAGGAATTGGATTGGTCAGTACCTGTTCCGATACGCTGATGCTGTCAGGGTGAATATTGTACACCATCAAATCGCGCACCGTCTGCCCGGTAGAATCCGTGAACGAGGTATGATAGTTTCGACGGGATACAGTGCCCCGAACCGGCTCCCAAAGGTTGTTCCCATACTTATTGTACGGGTTTTTGAAGCCGTCGATCTGCTTATAAGGCTCGTAACCGACTGGATCGTACATGTTCGGTGCGAACTCAGATCCCGGATTATCGTGTCCACGCCTGCATGACGTAAATACGAGGCCAAAAATCGTTAAAAATACCAGTATACGGCTAAGACGCGTGAATTTCATGAATGCAGTAGTCATTAGAATTGTTTAACATTCACTTCAGCCGCCCCAGATGCTCTCAGCACCGAAGTGATTTGACTCTCAGACAGGTTATTTTTGCTCAAATCCACCGCCATGACAAATTTATTGTCCGTACTGCGCAGGTCGAACATCAGCGGCTTGACCGTAGGTCCGAGCCCGTTGGAAACCAGAAAAGTCCCTACCATGCCCAGTGCCGTGAAAAGAACCGTGAATTCGAACATCACCGGAATATAGGCTGGCAGTGAATAAGGGTCTTTGCCGCCAATAATCATCGGCCAGTCGAATTTCATGGTATACAGGGTGAGCGCAACCATGCAAAGAAATCCGGTCAGACCGAACAGGAAAGCGGCAATACCGATACGCGTACGGGGATGCCCCAGTGCCACGTCGAGTCCGTGAATCGGGAACGGCGTGTATACCTCATGAATCCGCACTCCGGCGTCTTTAACTTCCTTTACTGCTTTCAATACGACGTCATCATCGTCGTAAATGCCTACCAGAAACTTGCTGTTATGGAAATCTGCCATGCTGTTGTAGGTTTCTATCAGTCAGTTGCCAGCGAATGCCTCCCGGCGACCCGGCGCTCGCCGACTATTCTACGTTCTTGTTATAGGTTGGGTTGGTGATTCGTTCTCCTTTGGCTACGCCGGAAACCGAAGCCGGTAATTTCTCCGACGACGATTTAATGACGGCTTTCACCTCGAACATGTTGATTACCGGCAAATACTTGGCAAACAGCAGAAACAGGGTAAAGAACAGACCGAAAGAGAAAATGTAGTCGCTGATGTCGAAAATCGTCGGTGAGAACATCGCCCAGCTCGACGGCAGGTAATCGCGGTGCAGCGAGGTAACGATAATCACAAAGCGTTCAAACCACATACCGATGTTCACGATCACAGACAGAACGAACGTCCAGACAATACTGCGGCGAACAGAACGAATCCAGAACAACTGGGGCGAGATTACATTACAGGTCATCATGGCCCAGTATGCCCACGCATACGGACCGAACATCCGGTTCAGGAACGCGTAACGCTCGTATTCAACTCCTGAGTACCACGCGATGAAGAACTCCGTGATATACGCCACGCCTACGATGGAGCCGGTCAGCGTGATGATTTTATTCATCGACTCGATGTGCTCGAACGTGATGTAATCTTCCAGTTTAAACACGACCCGCGTCACCAGCATCAGGTTCTGCACCATGGCAAAACCGGAAAAGATGGCACCGGCAACGAAGTAGGGCGGGAAGATGGTCGTGTGCCAGCCGGGAATCACCGACGTGGCAAAGTCGAAGGATACGATGGTGTGTACCGAAAGTACCAGCGGTGTTGAAATACCTGCCAGAATCAGCGAGATATACTCGTAACGTGCCCATGTTTTGGCACCACCGTTCCAGCCCAGCGAAAATACACCATATATATAGCGTGATACTTTGCTGGTTGCCCGGTCGCGAATAGTAGCCAGGTCAGGCACCAGACCGATGTACCAGAAAACCAGTGAAACGGTGAAATACGTGCTGATGGCGAATACGTCCCAAACCAGCGGCGAGTTGAAGTTGACCCACAGCGAACCGAACGTGTTAGGCAACGGCAATGCCCAGTAGGCCATCCAAGGACGCCCCATGTGCATCAGAATGAAGCTGGCTGCGCAGATAACGGCGAAGATGGTCATGGCCTCGGCTGCCCGGTTGATGGAAGTACGGTACTTCATCCGGAACAGCAGCAGAATGGCCGAGATCAGCGTACCGGCGTGACCGATACCGACCCACCAAACGAAGTTGGTGATGTCCCAGGCCCAGCCGACAGTTTTATTCAGTCCCCAGACGCCCAGGCCTTCCCACCACGTCCAGAACAGACAGGCGGTCCCATAAATCAGGGTAATGAAGGAAATAGCAAAGGCAATCATCCATGCACGGGTGGGTTTACCTTCCACCTGTCTGCAGATGTCCTCTGTTACGTCGGCGTACGTCTTACCCCCGGTTACCAGAGGGGTTCTAACGGGTGATGTAACGTGCATATCGAGTTAAGTAGTTAATACTGCTTGTCAAACCTAATTCTCTCCGGTACTCTATCAGGCTTCCTGGGGTTTTGCCTCCTGACGCGACTCCTGCTTCGGATCTTCGTCTTTGTTACGAATCTTGGTCAGGTACGAAATCTGCGGTCGAACGTTAATCTCCTCCAGAACCTGGAAGGCCCGCCCTTCGTGCTCAGCCCGCAGCACTTTCGAAATCGTGCTGTCCTGATCGTTCATGTCACCAAAAATGATGGCATCCGTTGGACAGGCCTGTGCACATGCCGACTGGATCTCGTCGGGATACGGTCTCCTGCGCTCTTTCTTCGCCGTCAGTTTGCCCTCCTGAATTCGCTGAACGCAGAATGAACACTTTTCGATTACACCCCGTGAGCGAACGGTCACGTCCGGGTTGATGACCATCTTGCCGAGGTCATTATTGAAGTTGTAATCGAAATTATCGTTGTCGAAATACTTGAACCAGTTGAAGCGGCGAACCTTGTAGGGGCAGTTGTTGGCGCAGTAGCGGGTACCGATACAACGGTTATAGGTCATCTGATTCAGACCTTCTGCGCTGTGCGAGGTGGCAATAACCGGACAAACCGTTTCGCAGGGTGCGTTCGAGCAGTGCTGACACAGCATTGGCTGGAAAACGACCTCGGGATTGGCGGATGCAATTTCCAGGCCTTTCAGATCTTCGGCGTCTGCATCGCTGCTGTAGTAGCGGTCGATACGCATCCAGTGCATCTCCCGGCGATTGATAACCTCCTGACGACCGACCACCGCCGTATTGTTTTCGGAGATACAGCCAATAACACAGGCTCCGCAGCCCGTACAGGAGTTCAGGTCGATAACCATCCCCCAGGAGTGATTTGGCTTACCATACCCGTTCCACAAAGTAATGTCGGTCGGCGTAACCGGGCCTTCGGAAGTGACCACTTTCGGGAAGAAACGACCCGCTTTCGGATCTTTCTGGTAAGCCGCCAGACGGGCCTCCTGAACAACGGCCCGGCGGCCCATTACGGTATTATGCGTCTGCGTCTGAGCAATCTCGCGTGAGCCACCGGCCTTCGCCACTTTTACTTCGACTCCTGAGAACAGTATGTTCCCATTCACCACCGAAGCCAGCGGATACGCATTTTTACCGACACCGTCGGCTGACTTGCCCGCCTTCTCACGACCATAACCGATCGCAACGCCAATTGTATTGTCGGCCTGACCGGGCTGCACCAGCACAGGCAGTTCGATGGCGGGTTTGCCGCTTACCTCAATGCTTATAATGTCATTCTGCTCTACACCCAGTTCTTTCGCCGTTGCCTGCGACACGCAGGCATAATTGTCCCAGCAGGCTTTCGTAACCGGGTCTGGCAGTTCCTGTAGCCAGGGATTGTTTGCCATGACGCCCGTTCCTATACCAACTTTCTCATATAGAGCCAGTTCCATACCGGAAGCATTCGCTTTATAGCGCTGAGCAATGCCCGCCGATGCAGCGGATAGTGAAGCTGCGTTGAACGAGCCTGCTGTAGCAGCGGCCGTTCGGCCCGGTTCAAAAACGCCTTCGTGTAGTGATTTAATCCAGAAATTATCGAAGCTGTCAGCGCCGCCCGACTGCGAATACAGATTAGTCCGCCAGTAGCGTTTTATATATCCTTCGTAATCACCGTTCTGCCCGGCCCAGGTCAAAAGACTGGTCTGCGGCTGACGGGTTTTGAAGATAAGGCCAATCGTCGGCTGAGTCAGGCTATAAAAGCCGGGTTTTACCTCAGCATCGTTCCATGACTCCAGGTAGTGCGGAGCCGGACAGATATATTTGGCAAGCGATGCCGTTTCATCCGCACGGTCGGCGAACGAAATCGACAACGGCACCCGCGACAGTGCGTCGGCCAGTTCCTTACCACGCGGATGATCATAGACCGGGTTAGCCGAGTAGAAGATAACGGCCTGCACCTGACCGCCTTTCACCTCATTGATGAACGCGTTCATGGCCTGATCATTGCCCTGGCGCGTATTCAGGGGGCGGCCCAGGTTGATAGTCGTTCCGTAGCTGCCCAGAACGCTGTTCAGGGCGTTAACGACAATCTGCACGTTCGGGTCGTTGGAACTGCTGACTACTAGCGCTGCTCCACGGGCAGCAATCAGGTCTTTCGCCGCTTTATCCAGATTGGCTACCGCTACGGACGGGACACTCATTGCCGAGCCTCCGCCAAGCTGGGCTACCACCCGATTGTAGAGATTGGCAACCACCAGACCTTCCTGCGACGGCTTGATGGGTGTCCGATAATCCGCGTTGGCCCCCGTCATGGAGAGATTGCTCTCGAACTGGTAATGCCGCGACATCTGCTTCTTATTTCCCGAAGCTTTAACCGCACCCAGTTTACGAGTCTGGGCGTACTGCACCGAGAATTCGAGCGGGTTTACCCACGTACCCAGGAAGTCAGCACCAATACTGACGATCGTTCTCGCCTTACTGAAATCGTAGGATGGAACGACTGCCTGTCCAAAAGACGCCTGATTGGCCTGAATAATTCCTGATGCCGAATTTGCATCATACTGAATATGCCGGGTCGTAGGATACTTCGCTGCAAAGTCGGCGATGACGGCCTTCGTCGATGGACTCATGATGGTCGACGACACGATTCGGATGGCACCGCCACGGGCTGCCACTGCTGCCAGTTGCGCCGTGACTTCCTTATCGATAGTTGCCCAGTCAGTGTCAGCCGTGCCTTTTTTCGGACCTTTCAGTTTATCGATGTCGTAAAGTGACAGAATCGACGCCTGTACACGAGCCGTTGTTCCACCCAGCGTCAGGCTGGACGAAGTGTTCCCCTCTATCTTAATGGGGCGACCATCCCGCGTTTCCACCAGAACCGGGGCATAATCGCCGCCTTCGGCGAATGTCGACGCGTAATAGTCCGAAATAGAAGGAAATACCGTTTCCGGTTTATTCAGATAAGGAATGGCCCTTTTCACAGGGGCATCGCAGGCGGCCAGAGAAACGGCGGCCATGCCGAAGCCCAGTACTTTCAGAAAGTCGCGGCGGTCCGAACCGGTGCCGTCCACAATACTCTCCAGATCGGTATTGTTAACCTGCTGGGCGTCTGAAAACTCTTTGTGTGCGTTTTTAACAAATGTTTCGTCATTACGCAGTTCTTCCAGACCCCTCCAATACCGTTTATTATTACTTTCCATACAGTCCTGATTGTTCGTTCAAACAGTTTTGCACTAATTGTTAGACGGTGGGATTGCTTAATAGTGACACTTTGAACACTCCAGACCGCCAATATTGGCAACTTTGAGCGGCTCTTTGTTCTCTTTCCGATGCAGAGCCACCAGTTTGTCGTAGTAGGCATTGTCCTTCGTGTTCACGTCGGTCTTCCGATGGCAGTCGATACACCAGCCCATCGTCAGTGAAGACCGCTGTTGAACGACTTCCATTTTCTCGATATCGCCGTGGCAGGACTGACATTGAACGCCGCCCACATTGACGTGCTGCGCGTGATTGAAGTAAGCAAGATCCGGGAGGTTGTGCACACGTACCCATTCGATGGGCTGATCCTTCTCGACGGCCTGATAAATCTTCTGAATTTCCGGTGACTCCTTTTTGATGACCCCGTGACAGTTCATACAGATGTTGGCAGAAGGAATATGGGCGGATTTCCCTTTGTTGACTCCCGTGTGGCAGTAATTACAGTTGATCTGATACTGACCGGCATGGAGCTTATGAGAGAATGCGATCGGCTGTTTGGGGGCATAACCCTGCTGAATGCCAACGCTGTAGAGTCCGTCGATCGTCTGCTTTAATACGATGAAGGCAAAGACCCAGATAACAATAGAACGTAACGTGCTGTTGCCGGCAGCAGCGGCCAGGTTGGTTCTCAGGCGCTGGAAGAAGGGCGTAGTCGTCGTATCACCGGCTGCGCCCGGAGCGGCGTTGACCGCCTTGGAAAGAAGCGAAACGATTACCAGCAGTACGCCCAGTACGAGCAGCATGACCACCATCAGGGCAATCAGCACGAAGGTGAACAGACCCGACGGGCTTTCGCCGCCACCGGCATTGTTGACCGATGCACCACCGCCGCCCGTCTCCTGAGCAGCGCCTGGAGCGCCCGCAGCGGCAGCCGGAGCAGCGCTGGCCGATTCGACATACGCCAGAATTCCCCGAATGTCGTCGTCAGACAAGTTCGGGAAGCTTTGCATTACGGTCGGCGCATATTGATTGTACAGGGCAACAGCGTAGGCATCACCGCTTGAAATAACGGCCTGTGGATTTTTAATCCACTTGATCAGCCATGCCTCATCACGGCGCTGCAGAATCCCTTTCAAACCGGGACCAACAATCTGTTCCTCCGTTACGGCATGGCACTGAGCACACTGTGCGTTGAATATTTCTTTGCCTTTGGCTGCGTCACCGCCGCCAGCAGAAGCCGTCGCATTATCGGCGGGAGCACCTGTTGCGGCAGGAGCGCCTCCGGCCTGTGCCGTATTGTCCTGAGCGAGTGTCGGCGAATAGCCCCACAAAACAGAAAGTGCAATAACCATTGCACCACTAATCTGTCGGAATCGCTTGTTAATGAGAGAGATATTAAGAAAATCAGTATGCATGCTTACTATTAATTTTCTATTAACACACAAAAGTAATTCACGGTCGGTTCTAATCAAACACAAACGGTTTGATATTTTGGCGTGGACTTTTATTTATACTTCTTCTAATTGCAACGTCCTGAGGCCTTTTCAGGGCTTTCCGGCATAACGGCATGTACCTTTTTATGTTTAACAAAAATGCCATCCGGCCTAAGCTTTTCAGCCTCCCGGATGGCATTTCGTTGTAACCGATATACATCGGAATGGGTACGTCAATCAGGTAGATAATGCGAGCGAGGTCCCGAGCGGATTCGAACCGCTGTACGAGCTTTTGCAGAGCTCTGCCTAGCCACTCGGCCACAGGACCTTTTCGTTATCAGGCGGCAGCGTCACTGCCGCCTGATAAACCGGAAACGTGCCGCGAATTTACGATTAAAACCGATTCGGCGACACCTTTCCTTTAAATTATTCTGCTTTCGCCCGACCTTCCAGTTGCTCCTTCAGGGCAGCCAAAGCGTCGAGATCACCCAGCGTTGCCGTGCGCTCAGTGTCTTTGGCGGGCTTATCAGCTTTGGGAGCCGCTTTTTTCTCGGGCTTCCGGTCGTCGCCTTTTTCCTGCCAGGTTTTCGTATGCGACAGCATAATCTTCTTCTCCTCCTTGGAGAATTCGAGTACTTTGAAGTCGAGTGACTCTCCAACCTCACCCATCGAGCCATCTTCTTTCTGCAGATGCTTCAGTGATGCAAAGCCCTCGATACCGTAGGGCAGTTCCAGTGTCGCAACTTTGTCGTTCTTGGACAGGATCGTGCTCTTGTGAACCGAACCCGGCGTGAAGACGTCCTCGAACGTATCCCACGGATTCTCTTCCAGTTGCTTGTGACCCAGGGCCAGACGACGATTGTCGACATCCAGTTCCAGAACCACTACGTCCAGATTCTCCCCTACCTTGATGAAGTCCGACGGATGCTTCACTTTTTTGGTCCATGAAAGGTCCGAAACGTGTACCAGACCATCGATGCCTTCTTCCAGTTCAAGGAACAGACCGAAGTTGGTCAGGTTGCGGACAATACCCGTATGGCGGGTGCCGATGGCATACTTCGTCGTGAGTTCCTGACGTGACCAGGGATCCGCCGACAGTTGCTTGATGCCCAGGGACATCTTACGTTCCTGCCGATCGAGCGTCAGCACGACGGCCTCCACTTCTTCGTTTACTTTCAGGAAGTCCTGCGGGTTGCGCAGATGCTGTGACCACGACATTTCGGAAACGTGGATCAGACCTTCGACACCCGGCATGATCTCGAGGAATGCACCGTAATCGGCCACGTTTACAATCCGGCCTCTTACGCGGGAACCTACCTGAATGTCCTGAGACAGAGCCTCCCACGGATGAGCCTGTAGTTGCTTCATACCCAGTGAGATACGCTTCTTGTCTTCATCGAAGTCGAGGACAACCACGTTCACTTTCTGGTCCAGATGCAGCAGTTCGGACGGATGGCTGATGCGGCCCCACGAGATATCCGTGATGTGCAGCAGACCGTCGACGCCACCGAGGTCGATGAACACGCCGAAGTTGGTCATGTTCTTGATAACGCCCTCCAGAACCTGGCCTTTTTCAAGGTTGTTCAGAATCAGTTGACGCTGAGCTTCCAGGTCTTTTTCAATCAGTACTTTGTGAGAAACAACCACGTTGTCGTTGGCGTAGTTGATTTTCACCACTTTCACCTCCATTTTCTTGCCCACGAAGATGTCGAAATCGCGGATCGGCTTTACGTCGATCTGCGAACCGGGCAGGAACGCTTCGATGCTGTAAATATCGACAATCAGACCGCCTTTGGTACGGCGTTTCACAAAGCCCTCGATAACCAGGTCTTCGTCCAGCGCACGCTGAATTTTCTCCCACGCCGTGATTACCTTGGCTTTCTTACGTGACAGAACAAGCTGGCCGTTGGGGTCTTCCTGATTCTCTACGTACACTTCTACTTCATCGCCAATCTTCAGTTCCGGCATATCGCGGAATTCAGAAGCCGGCACCAGACCATCCGATTTAAAACCGATGTTCAGAATAATTTCCCGGTCGGTAATGCCGACGACGGTACCCTTCACTACTTCTTTTTCATTTACCTGCGACAAGGTGTCATCGTACAGTTGCTCCATCCGGTTACGTTCGTCTGCCGAATAGCCGCTGCCAAACCCCTTGTTGTCTGCCCGATCCCAATCGAAGGCAGGCAGTGTCTGCGTTTTGCTCATAAAAGTTTAGTTCTGACCCATTGATACATCAGCCCCCGGGTCTTCCTGGCTGATTTTTGGTTGAAAAAACGGACGCAAAAATAAGAATACTTCAGGGATTTTAGTGCACTGATTGTCAAAAAGTTTTGACTGGATGGCAGGATTTCACCCGGAGCAGCCACGCACGCCGGGCTTAGCCTGCCTACCGGACCACCGTAGTAGATCGCTTGTTGTAAGCTCAGGAGAAGCAGATGGATTTGTGCTACAGAACGTCAGTTGTAGACGCCTTTTTCGCGTTTGCTCAGGAAGGGCATCCAGCTATCCTCGACGGAACCCGAAAAATCCCGCAGGAAAACAAGGAATGTGGGCTTAAAGGGCTTCTGCATCATCTTCATGTTCGCCTCTTCCGGCGTGAAGTCGCCCTTCCGGGAATTACACCGTTTGCAGGCCGTAATCAGGTTATCCCAGGCTGTTTTGCCGCCCCGCGATTTAGGCATGACGTGGTCGAGCGTCAGGTCTTCCATTGTCCCGCAGTACTGACAACGATTCCCATCGCGCTTAAAGATGTTCTGACGATTCAGCATCACGCCTTTGTAAGGCAGATGGACGTAGCGGTGAAGGCGGATGACGGCGGGCGACGGGTACACGTCGGATACCGTGCGAAGCGAATATGAAGCAGACTCGGCGACTAATTCTGCCTTGTTGAGATAGACAAGGAGAAAGGCTTTGGGGACAGAGCAAATGCTCAATGCGCTGTAATCTTGATTTAGCACCAGTACTTTCCTGCCCATAACGTACGTGGCTCCCTTCTTTTTTAAAGCAATTTACTCATTTTTTGTTAAAAAATGGATTTTGATGTTGTTAAAACATTTTTTTTACAATACAGGTACCTGCCGCTGGTCAACCGCGTCATGTACAGCTACTTCAGGCTCGTTCCCGATCCATTTCCCGGCTCACGTCGCGTTCTTTGATGGTCTCGCGCTTGTCATAAAGCTTTTTACCTTTGGCTAAGGCAATGTCGACCTTGGCGAATCCCCGGTCGTTGATGTAAAACCGGGTTGGAATGATGGTCAGACCCTGATCGGTCAGCTTCGAGGCCAGTTTACGCAATTCCTTTTTTTGCAGCAGGAGTTTACGGTCGCGGAGCGGCTCGTGATTGTTGTAGGTACCTTCGGTATAGGGGGAGATATGCATCTGTTTTACATACAGTTCTTCGTTATGAAAGTAACAATACGCATCGCCCAGATTCACCTTTCCCTGCCGTACGGATTTGATTTCCGTTCCGGTCAGCATGATGCCTGCCGTGTAAGTATCCAGAAAAAAATATTCGAACGACGCCCGTCGGTTCCGGATATCGACGTTCTTCAGCAATTTATCGGCCATGTGCGTATCGTCTGTGGTGTCAGAAAGACGGCAAAGTTACGCTTTTGTTGACAGCTATGCTGCGGATATTATTGCCCCGGCACTTTAGCCCAATTGTTTTAAAAAGAAATGTTGGGCTAAAGCCCACCGATATAAGCCGAACATTATTTGTATCCCCAGGCTAAAGCCACGGGGCAATTTTATAGAAGATTACGGTTGAGATGACCTCAAACTAAAAAGCCCTCCCGTGATTGAGAGGGCTTTTTAGTTTGCAGAGACGCTTATTTCTTGGCTGCCTTTTCCTGATACGATTTGTTCAGGCCGACCAGAATCTGCCGGGTGGCGTCGAGCGTGGTATCGGCAAACAGAATGCCGCCGCCTTTAGTGTAGCCCAGCACGAATTCATACTGGTTCTGCTTGTTGACGCCCCGCAGATATTCCTGAATCCGGTTATACAGTTCTTCGTTTTTCTTCGCCTCTTCTTCGGCCAGGCGCTGCGCCGCCCGCTCCCGATAGGCCACAAAATCCTGCTGCTTCTTCATCAGCGCCGCCTCGGTAGCGCGAGCCTGCTCCATTGTCATGGTCTGGGCCTTCTGCTGGAAAAAAGCCACTTCGTTCTGAAGCGAACGGCCCTTGGCATTCAGTTCGTTGTCTAACTGGAAGCGCTTGCTTTCCAGTACTTTCCGGGTGTCTTTGAAAAATTCGTAATTCGTCAGCAACGAATCGACATTCACATAAACCACTTTACGGACCGGGGCAGCCGTGCTGTCGGTAGTGGCGGCAACGGGGGTAGTATTTCGTTCAGAGAAATGCAGGAAGTACAAATAGGCTACAGCAACTGCCAACACGGCATTCAAAATCAGCGATGCGTTTTTCACAATACTATTTAGTTACAAGTAAATGATGAAACAAAGGTAGGCGTTCCGACTCATTTTTTATGAGTTACATCCGAAAACCTGCTGCATTGGCAGCCCGGCGCACCGCCTGTCCGGCCAGCCCGGCCATGCCCCCAACCAGACCGCCGATCAATGCCGTCAGCAGCACCAGAGCCAGGCCCGATTCGCTTTTCAGCAATAATACGCTCATCCGATCGGTCAGGATGCCATTAGTTTGCAGATGAATGAACAGGGCATAGATCAGCCAGACGGTGCCCACACCGGCAAAGCCATTCCCAAACGCCCGCCAGCCCGTGCGACTGCGCCAGTAACAGACGAGAAAGGCTACCGGGGCAATGACCCACCACGGCAGAAAAAGCTGGGCAACGGCACTCAGCAGAGCTATCAGCACGAAAGGAAGCATGAGAGTGAGATTTCGTATGAATGGTCAGGGTTTTTCGATTTTCAGCGTCGACCGGACGCGTGTATTCTGGCTGTCAGCCGAAGTCAGATAGAGCAGTTCGTTGAGTTCACCCTTCCGCCAGGTTTCAATCATATTCATGTAGTAGGGACTGCCCGGATTGCCCGATTGTCCGCCGGGATAAACCCCGTAGGCTTTCGGCGATGGACCCAGCGCCACGACCATCCGCCACGACGGACCGGTGCGGCCGGTGGTCGCATTGACTACGGAGCTTCCTCCCCCGTTCTGCACGTCCACGGCACTGAACGCATCCAGACCCGGAATCAGATGCCGGATGTCGGTGCCCTTATGTCTGGCCCACGCCCATCCCGGCCCGAAAGCGCCATGCTGCTTCACCAGTGAATCGACCGTCGCCCGGAAGGTTGCGTTAATCAATCCGGTCAGGTTCTCCTTCTGGTTCGGCGTCGAAACGTCGTCGAACCAGCGGGCGTCGGGTTGGCGGGTGATGAGCTGCAGCGTTCGGTCGTAGCTGGGATAACGCATAGGCGTTTCCGTATCTACCCTGAATTCATCATCCCAGACAGCCTTGCGGAAGCGCGTCAACCATTCCGTGAAAATTGTCGCCCCGATGCCACTCGCATCGTTCTGATACCGCCAGGTCGTCAGGGCCTTCAGCGCCTGCTGCTGGGATTGGTCAAGACCCTGCTGGTTCACTTCTGGAAGCAGAACGGGTAGGAAGTTCGCCGCCCTGAGATTGTAATTATCGTTCTGAAGCATCCGCAGGCTGTCGGGCGTAGCTTGCTGCATGGCCGTCAGGCGCTGGTTGATACGGGCACCCCGCTCATAGGGCGCAAACTCCCAGTGCAGGTAATAGGGATATGTAGGGTCGGTTGAAAACTGGTTTGCCGAACTGACAAAAAACCGGGGGGGATTTTTCACCAGCGGATTCTGCGTAGCCGGAATCCAGCCTTGCCAGTCGTGGGTCGGGTTGGTGCCATCGAGCAGGAACTTACCCTGTTCTTTCCATTTCAGCGGGAATTTGCCGTTGGGCGAAATAGCAATGTTCTTTGAATTATCGGCAAAAACGAAATTCTGGGCCGGAGCGGCATAGAAGGTCAGCGCCTTACGATAATCGTCGTAGTTCCGGGCGCGGTTCAGCAGATAAAAACAGCGCAACTCGTTCGATGGCTCGTGGGCAACCCAGCGGGCGGCGAATCCCACAGGAAAATTTTTGTTAAAGGCTTTTTCGCCAGGCTGATAGACAACGGGACCATGATGCGTATACAGCACTGTATCGACCACGGCGGGGCCGCCTTTTATGTTTACCGTTTCGATGCGGCGGCGAACGGGCTTCCACCGGCCATCGTGCCAGTATTCCCGCCGCTGGCTGTCCCGAAACCGAATCTGGTAAAAATCCAGCACGTCGGAGCCGACGTTGGTTACGCCCCAGGCCACATCTTTGTTGAAGCCGATGGTGACGCCGGGAGCGCCCGGCAGCGAGGCTCCGTAGACGTTCATGGTGGGCGACACGAGTTGTATCTGATACCAGATGGACGGCAGACTCAGCGTCAGGTGGGGGTCGTTTGCCAGAATGGGATAACCGGTTGCAGATTTTTCGGCACCCACCGCCCAGTTGTTGCTGCCGATGGACGGGTCGCGTTCCTGCCAGCGGAAAGCCAGCGGCAGTTGCGCACTGAACGAATCTTTCGGCGGCGAAGGCACTTTCAGCGGCGCAAAATCCCATTTTGTTCCGACGGGGATAATCGGGTCTTCGCGGGTCGGGTAATCCGGGAATAGATCGTCGACGACAGCCCGGCCATATGACTTCAGAATGTTGGTCATGTAGAGGTCGTCGTTGCCCAGCGCCAGCGTGCTGGTCATCTGTTTGAGCAGCAGGGCACATTTCAGTGGCGTCCACGGCTCCGGCGCATACCCCAGCAGTTTGTATTCGACGGGATACTGAGCGGGAGTAAGTTGATTGATGAACGCGTTGATACCTGCCGAGTAAGCCTCCACTTCCTGTTTTGACTGCGGATCGGCCATCATGGCTTTCAGGGCCTGTTCGGCTCCGTAGACCATGCCGAGACGTCGGTTGAAGCGGTCGAGTTCCTGTGCCCGTTCGCCCACGATCTCCGACACCCGCCCGGCAGCGGCATGCGTCTGAAATTCCATCTGCCACAGACGGTCGCGGGCCGTTACATAGCCCTGGGCAAAATAGGCGTCGTGGTCATTCCGGGCGAAGATGTGCGGAACGCCCAGATCATCGTACAAAATGGTCACTTCTTCCTGCGTTCCCGCCAGCTTCAGCGTCTGACCCGGCGCCATGCCTGCCTCCGCATTCTGCCAGAAACCCACAAAAGGGCTGAGCAACGGGCCGAACGCGGGGATTGGCCCCCAGTTTTTATTCAGGCAAACTATCAGAACAGAGGTTAAGGTTACGGCCAGAATGGCTTTAATACGGTTCATGCGGACGGCTTCAAGTAGTCGACGTATTCTACAAAGAAAATTTATTCTTATTTTTATACCAAATCCGACAGGGATTTGCCAGATACGCTTTCATCAGTCAACTCTCCGCATTTACCCGGCTTTTCCATACCTTTGCAGCGACTGTTCACCCTATATGTTTCTCAGAATCACGCTGCTTGCCACTGCCATGAGCCTGGCTGCCCTCTCCGAGCCAACTCCCTCTTTCGATATTCAGGGCCACCGGGGCTGCCGGGGGCTGATGCCCGAAAATTCGATACCTGCCTTCAAAAAAGCGCTCGATCTGGGCGTCACAACGCTGGAGCTGGATGTCGTCATCAGCCAGGATGGTCAGGTCGTTGTCTCGCACGAGCCGTATATGAACGCCGATTTCTGCATCGCTCCCGACGGGAGGCCGGTGGAGAAACGGGCCCAGAAAAGCCTCAATCTGTATAAAATGCCGTATGCCGAAATTGCCCGCTACGACTGCGGCTCCAACGGCAATCCGGGGTATCCGGAACAGCAGAAAATGAAGGTTTCCAAACCGCTACTGCGGGAAGCCATTCGGGAGGCAGAGGCGTATATGAAGCAGAAAGCGTTGAACCCGGTTCAGTACAACATCGAGCTAAAGAGTGAAGAAAAGGAATATGGTCTGTCGCAGCCGCCCGTTCCGGAATTTTCCGACCTGGTTTATAGGGTAATCATCGAACAACTTCCCGCCGATCGGGTTATCATACAGAGTTTCGATTTCAATGTCCTGAAACACTGGAAACGGCAGATCGACGCGGGTAATTACAAAAAAGTCCGGCTGGCGGCGCTGGTTGCCAATCTGAAAAGCATGGATGCGCATCTGTCGGAACTGGGTTTTAAACCGGATGTCTACAGCCCCTACTTCAAGCTGCTGAGCCGGGAAAAAATCCAGAAGCTGCATAGCCAGAACATCCGGGTGATTCCCTGGACGGTGAATCAGGTCAATGATATGAAGGAGTTGAAAGGATGGGGTGTCGACGGGCTGATTACGGATTATCCGGATCGGGCGAAAACCCTGTAAGTCAGCCTTCATTTCGGAGAGCCTGAATTCCCGGCCCGTTTGTGAAACTCAATTCACTTTAAGTAATTTTAGGAGAAGACACTGCGAACATATGACCCTGATTAACACAACGCTGAAATGGCTTCTGGAGCGGCGTCTGCCCCGCATCGAGCACATGAAGCAGCACCCCGGCGAGGTGCAGCAGGGCGTCTTTCGTCAGCTTATTCAGAAAGGTCGCCGCACGGAGTTTGGCCGCACACACCGGTTCGGCGACATCCGCAGCGTGCGCGATTTTCAGCAGCAGGTGCCTGTTGCTTCCTACGAGGATCTGTTCCCGTATATCGAGCGGGTCATGCAGGGCGAACGAAACGTGCTCTGGTCATCGCCGGTACACTGGTTTTCCAAATCATCGGGGACCACGAACGCCCGTAGTAAATTCATTCCCATTTCGCAGGAATCGCTGGACGAATGTCACTTTCGGGGAGGTAAAGACATGATGGCGTTTTACATCGCCAATCGCCCGGATAGTAAAGTGTTCGAAGGCAAAGGCGTATCCATCGGGGGTAGCCTGCACGAAAACCCGCACGGCAAACATGGTTTCGCCGGTGACGTGTCGGCGGTTATCATGAAAAACCTCCCCTCCTGGGGTCAATATATCCGCACGCCGCCCCTCGAAGTGGCCCTGATGAGCGAGTGGGAAGCCAAAATTGAGCGGATGGCCGAGATTACCTCCCGCGAAAATGTCACCAGTGTGCTGGGCGTTCCGACCTGGACACTGGTGCTGCTGGAGCGGATTCTGGCGATAACCGGGAAGAAAAACATTCTGGAAGTATGGCCGAACTTTGAGGTATTCATTCACGGCGCCGTGGCATTCCAGCCGTATCGTGAGCTATTTACGCAGACGGTATTCCCCTCGGAACGAGTTACGTATCTGGAAAGCTACAATGCTTCGGAAGGCTTTTTTGCTCTTCAGGACGACGTGACGCGTCTGAACGAGATGATGCTCATGCTCGACTACGGCATTTTCTACGAATTTGTGCCGATGGAAGACGCCGAAAAGCCCTTCCCCAAAGCCCTGACTATCGAAGAAGTCGAACTGGATAAAAATTACGCGCTTATCATTTCGACTAATGGCGGTCTGTGGCGGTACCGAGTGGGTGACACGGTTCGGTTTACGTCCAAATATCCGTTCCGGATTCGAGTGAGTGGCCGCACCAAACATTTTATCAATGCTTTTGGGGAAGAGGTGATTGTCGAGAACGCCGAAACGGCCATTACAAAAGCCTGCGAAGCCACCGGAGCCACCGTCAGTGACTATACCGCCGGGCCGGTCTACATGGGCAGCGCTTCGAACGGCTGCCACGAATGGGTAATCGAATTCAGCCAGGACCCCGACAGTCAGGACCGGTTCAACCAGGTGCTGGACGAAACACTCCGGCAGGTCAATTCCGACTACGACGCCAAGCGCTATAACGACATGGTGCTGCAGAAGCCCATCGTCCACACCGTGCCACGCGGCACCTTCTACGCCTGGATGAGCAGCCGGGGCAAACTCGGCGGGCAGCACAAGGTGCCCCGACTGAGCAATGGCCGGGAGTATCTGGACGATATTCTGGGACAACTGGCGGTGTGACCCATTAGCCTCTGACCAGCCCTTTTTCCCGCAGAAAATGATTCGTCATCACGGTTTTGGCAGGATTCAGAACGACCTGTTTCAGTACTTCGCATATAAATACCTCGTGATCGCCGCCGTCGACGGAACGCAGCACCCGACACTGCGCATACCCTACGGCTTCGGTCAGATACGGACAGCCCCGTTCATCAAGCGCATGGGGAAGCCGTCGGAATTTATCGGCGGCCCGGCCGCTCTTGCGGCCCAGGCGGGCAATCAGAGCCGTCTGGTCGTCGGCCAGCAGGTTGACATTCAGCAGGCCGCTCTCCCGCACCAGTTCGATGGTATAATCAATTTTATAGAGTGCCACAGCGAGCGTTGTTCCGCCCAGGGCCGTCTGCATGACCCAGGTGGCAATGTTGGCATTGCGGCGGGGCGAACCGGTGTCGGGTCCGGCAACGGTGGTAATGGAATGAACATCGTAGTTTTTGAGCTTGAGCAGTCGGGGCGGCATAAATTCGATTGTTGCTGGGCGGGTTGTACCTGCGTTATTAGTTTTGTACTGAACAAAGAATTCAGCCCGGCTGTTATGACCATGCCGGCCATTCCGACAACCGTCTCCCGACGATCTGTTTCATGAAATCATTCAATATCCCCGACTATTACCGCAGTCAGATTATTACGCCGCTGAAGGAGTTCCGCCGGAAACGCGACAAGCTGAAGCGGGATTTTTCGCCTACTCTGCTGGATTTTGGTCCGATCCGCTTTCTGATTGCCCGCCACTTCGGCTTCTGTTATGGCGTCGAAAACGCCATTGAGATTGCCTACAAGGCCATCGCCGAAAATCCCAACCGCCGCATTTTTCTGCTGAGTGAAATGATTCATAACCCCGACGTCAACCGCGACCTGCTCGACCGGGGCGTCCGGTTCATCATGGATACGTCGGGCCGGCAGCTTATTCCGTGGGGAGACCTCCGCCCCGACGACGTGGTGGTTATTCCGGCGTTCGGCACCACACTCGAAATTCAGCAGAAACTGAACGAAATCGGTGTCGACGTCGACCAGTATGACACGACCTGCCCATTTGTCGAGAAGGTCTGGAACAAAGCCGGGCAGATTGGTCAGAAGCAATACACGGTGGTAGTGCATGGCAAACCGACGCACGAGGAAACCCGTGCGACGTTTTCGCACAGTAAGGAGGCAGCCCCGACTGTTGTGGTCAGGGATATGGCACAGGCGCAGCGACTGGCCCTGTATATGACGGGAGAACGGTCCCCTGAGGAATTCTATGACGAGTTCAAAGGGCAGTATTCCGAAGGATTCGATCCTGCCCGCGACCTGCAGCGCATTGGAGTCGTCAACCAGACGACCATGCTGGCCTCCGACACGCAGGGTATCGCCGATTTTCTGAAAGGAGTGATGGTTGCGACCTATCAGCTACAACCCGACGAAGTGGAACAGCGTTTTGCCAACACCCGCGATACGCTCTGCTACGCCACCAACGACAATCAGGATGCCACCTATGCCCTGCTGACGCACCCGGCGGATCTGGCAATTGTGGCGGGCGGATACAACAGTTCCAACACCTCGCACATCGTTGAACTTTGTGAGGAAAAACTGCCCACCTATTTTATTGAATCGGAGCAAAAAATTCTGAACCGGGACCTGATTCGCCATTTTAATCTGCACACGAAACAGGAGGTCGTAACGGAAAACTTTTTGCCGCAGGGCCAACCCGTCACGGTTCTGCTCACCTGTGGGGCCTCCTGCCCTGATGCCGTCGTGGAAGGCATTCTGAACCGCCTGGTTTCCTTTTACGAATCGGCCAAACCGATTGAAGACGTGATGCGGCTCTATTCCGAATAAACCGGTGAAAACCCCACCGCTTACTTTCCCGTTTATATAGAGCGGCTCATTCTCTGCCGCTTCTCCATTGATGAGGATTGCTGCTATCGTTATTTCGTTATTATTGCCTGTCTCGCTTGCTTATGCCGATGGCGACTCTACCAACCGGCGACGGGCAACGTTCATCGCCATTCCGACGGTGTATTATCTGCCCGAAACCCGCTTTGGTTTTGGCGTGTCGGCAACGTCGGTCTTCCGGTTTCGGCGGGACACCCTGTCGATAGCCAGGCCCTCGCAGGTGTCTTTTTCGGCCTCTTACACGCAGAACCGGCAAATACTCTTCACCGTACCGTTTCAGGTCTTTTACGATAACAACCGATACTACGCTTACGGAGAATTTTCGTTTTACCGGTTCAATTACTACTTCTTCGGAATTGGCGAAAATGAGGTTCCTCGTGAACCCTTCGAGGTGCAATACCCCCGAATCCGGCTCAATTTGCTCCGGCGACTCGGAACTGGCACTTCCTGGTACGGCGGTTTGCGGTATGTACTGGAAGACTACCGGATGCGGGAAACCCAGCCCGGTGGGCAACTTGCCGAAGGCACCATTTACGGCTCACGCGGCAGTCTGACGTCGGGACTGGGTTTTACCCTGGTCAACGACCGACGGGATCAGGTTTTTTATCCCCGTAAAGGCAGTTTTACGGAAATTACCTTTACCGCAGCCAGCCGCTATAAAGGTGCCGACGTGACGTTCCAGCGCCTGACGATGGATTATGTGAAATATCTGTCGCTGAGTCGAAAAACCGTACTGGCTCTCAATGGCTACAAGAGTATCATCTGGGGAAAAGCCCCGTTCAACCAGCTCTCCTTTTTGGGTGGTTCACGAAAATTTCGGGGCGTATATGAGGGCCGCTACCGCGATGCTAATGCTCTTCTTTTCCAGGGTGAAGTCCGGCAGGAACTGTTCTGGCGCATCGGCATCGTCGGTTTCGGAGCCGTTGGCATGTTAGGCGACCGGGATGAATTTATCCGGCTGAACCGGCCCAAATTTACCTATGGGGCGGGGCTTCGGTTCAACGCTAATCGTAAAGAACACCTGAATATCCGGGTCGACTACGGCATGGCTCCCGGCCAGGATGCCGCCATTTATTTCACGGTTGGCGAAGCGTTCTGACGTTCGTCCGCGTACAGGCTACACCTTTGACAATACTTCCAGTTCTTTCTGCTGTCGCAGGTGATGGCGGAAGTGCATCTCCATCAGATGGTACCACTCGCGGGCCGTCATGTAGCCAAACGCGGGTTGTAGGGTTTTATACGTGCCGTCATCTTCCGTTACCGGCTCGATGAACGCCCTGGCCTGAGTGAGTATTCCGGCAAACAGTGATTTGTAGTCTTCACGGGATTTTGCCACTGGCTCCGGCCCTCGCAACACCTCCGGAATTTTGATTTTAATCGGCGGAAAGCCGTTGTATTTATACAGATTTCGCCCGTATTCGTTGAGCTCGCCCCCCTCCTGTCCTTTTCGTCTCTCCAGACAGCGCCGGATGTTAGCCATAAAGAAAAACGTCGCTCCTGTATACAGGTGTTCATACATCTGGCCCAGCGACCACACGTCTTCGGCAGGTTTTTGGGCAAACTGTTCGTCTGTGTATCGGTCCAGTGCGGCGATATAGCTTTCGAGTGTTGCCTGGAGCGCGGGGTAAACGTCGGCAGGGGCTTTAGCGGTCATTGTTCAGGCGTTTTAACGTGAACACGGGCCATTGCACTCTCATTGTGCAGGCGGTCGAAGGCCGTTACCACGTAGGTATATTTCTTATCCGGTTCGGCAGTACGATCCACGAAGCGCGTGGTCTGTTCACCAATACACTGTGCCAGAATGTAGCGCGGGTCGTCGATATTCGGTTTTTGGTTCCGGTCGAACCGGTAGACAAGGTAATATCGGACAACGTCGCCATCAGCGGCGGATTCGGGTTTCTGCCAGCTCAGTTCCACGCCTTCGGGTGTCTTACTGGCTTTCAAACTTCGGGGCGGATAGGGCGGTTCCTGATCTTTCCACGGCATGGCAGGCACCAGTGCCGGATAACGGTAGAGGTCGGTCAGCAGTGAGTCCCGGAAATTGTTCGGATTGTTGATAATTGATTTCGAACTGAAATACACGCTGCCCTGAATCTGTGAATATTGTCGGTTGAAGCGTATCTGGTTGGGCATCTCCGACGGATTCATCCAGTTGCGGTCTCTGTCTGCCCGGCCAAGCCGGTAGGCTCCGTGTCCGACGTACAAATGCCGCCCGAAGCTGTTTCTGGCCCACCAGTCGACCAGCGACCGGTAAGGCACCTTATCGAATCCTGCCGTGAAATAGACCTGCGGTACGACGTAATCGATCCAGCCTTCTTTCACCCATTTCCTCACGTCGGCGTAGAGGTTGTAATAAGCTGTCATGCCCCCCGTGGTCGGTGAACCTTCCGGGTCCTGACTCTGGTTTTTCCAGACGCCAAACGGACTAATGCCAAATTTAACATAGGGTTTGATGGCCCGGATGGAATCCCGTAGCTGACTAATTAACTGGTCGACATTGTGCCGCCGCCAGTCGTCCCGCTCCATGCCGTTATAGAACGCCCGGTAGGTCGAGTCATCCCGGAAAACCTGCCCCGGCACCGCGTAAGGATAGAAATAATCGTCGAAGTGAATGCCATCGACGTCGTAGTTCCGGACAATGTTGGTAACGACGCCCGTAATGTAATTGCGTACTTCGGGCAGCCCCAGGTTGAATAACTTTCGACTGCCATAGGTCAGAAACCAGTCGGGGCGACGGAAGCTGATGTGGTCGGCGGCGACGCTGGCAGTTCTGCTGAACGTTCCCCGGTCGAGGTTCAGCCAGGCGTGGAATTCCATGCCCCGGTTGTGGGATTCGGCGATCATGAATTCCATCGGATCATAAAACGGTTCGGGTATGCGTCCCTGTTGACCCGTCAGCCATTCCGACCAGGGTTCCGCGCTTTTGGCATAAAAAGCATCGGCGGCGGCCCGCACCTGCACAATCAGCGCATTGATGCCCGCCCGCTGGTGACTGTCAATCAAATTGAGAAACTCAGTTTTCTGACTGTCGACGGTCATGCCCTTCCGGCTGGGCCAGTCGATATTGTCGACGGTGGCTACCCAGACCGCCCTGAACTCCCGTTTGGGCGGGGGCTGTGATAAAGCGGGCCGACAGGAGCTAATCAGAAGAAGCGCTGTCAGCAGCGAACAGAAATGACCACGAAAATGCATCCGGTGAGCAGAAACTAACAATGATTGTCTCAAAAATAAAGATTCAGGCATTCGTATTCTATACATTTGCGGATGTTTTCCCGGCGGCAGGGCGATTTCTGCGGCAGCGTTCACTGCAATAAATAACCTGCTCCCACTCTTTGGCCCACTTCTTTCGCCAGACAAACGGGCGGTTACAAACCGGACAAATCTTGGTGGGTAGATCCCCTTTTCGACGCATTTTCATCCAGGAAACTGTATTTTTTTTATATCAACCAACCTGCGAAGCGCCCAGACCAGGTTCCATATCCTTTGGTCTACTAACCGAATATGCTAATTTTGAGGCTAGTTGCGGCCCAAAAAACTGGCAAAATTTCAGCGTTTAGTAAAATATCCATATACTTTTAAAAATAATATAGATTCGTATTAATTTTGTACCATTCATATGGTTTTATCAAGTTTCCCATCATCATGTCAGTAACCAAGCTCGATCAGATTGATCGCAAAGTGCTGGAGATTCTGCAATCGAACGCCAAAATTACGAACGCTCAACTTTCCAAAGATATTGGCCTCTCGCCCGCCCCGACGCTCGAACGGGTCAAAAAATTGGAGACCTCCGGTATTATTCAGAGCTATCACGCTCAGTTGAACCGGGAAAAAGTGGGACTGGGCGTTACGACGTTTGTGCAGGTGACACTGGTGGGACACAAAAAACAGGTGACGGAGTCGTTTGTCGAGAAAGTGCTGGGCATTCCTGAAATCATTGAATGTCATCATATTACCGGCTCCGGCGACTTCCTGCTCAAGGTCATTGCCAAAGACATTTCCTCGTATCAGGTGCTGATGCTCGAAAAAATCAACGAAATTGAGGAAGTCGCCAGCACCCAGACGATGGTCATTCTGTCGACATTCAAGGAAAGCAAGGTCCTGCCGATTCCCTGAAATAGTGAATAATGGACAATGAATACTGTATAACGGATAGTGAGCGTCACTTCCCTACCATTATTCATTGTCCATTATTCATTATTCATTTCTGCCCTTCCGCCGTTCTTCTCTTCGGGATTTGCGGGTGTCTTTCAACGCCGCCTTTGCCTCTTTATACTGGCTGGATTTTTTATCGGCGTGTTCCAGCACTTCCTTATAATACGTGTTCGCCAGGTCGTAGTTCTTCTCCGCCGTGGCTATTTTGCCCAGATTGAGCACCGATGCCCAATAGTACGCTGCATCGTAGGAGCCCGTCTGTTTGGCAAAGTCAATCGTCTGCTGATAATATTTCCGGGCTTCGGGCAGGTTGCGGTGGTAGTTCTGATGAACGTAGGCCAGAATGTACGCCGCCGTTCGCCCGCTCACCCCCTCATAGCCCGACTGACTTCGTCCAATCTTACTCAATATGTTTCTTGATGCCGTTTCGGCCTCGGCAATCTGCCCCCGGACAAAAGCCGACCGGGCAAAATACCGTTCAAAATACGGATTGTCAGGATACTGCTGCCACATGTATTTTGCCAGGTCGTAGGCTTTATCATACTGCCCCTCCATGCTGTAGATCTGGAGCAGGAAATACCGGGCTTCGGTCCGGGTGTAGAAGGCGTTGTTCGCCGTTTTTTCCAGTTGCTGGATACCCAACTGCTTGTTGCCTTTCGGGAAAAGCGCCACCACGGGTTTTAGTAGCGGATAATTTTGCGGAATCCACTGCGAATAAAAGTTGAACAGGCCGTCGCCAAACAGCAGTTCAGGGCTTAGATCCCCATAACCTTTACATTTATCGAAATACTTCAGCGCATTCCGGCCAGCAAAGGTGGCTTTGGCCCACTTCTTCCGCTCGGAATACAACCGACCTTTGAAGCCATAGGCAGCGGCCAGAAAGAACGCGGGTTCGACCTTGTTATCCCGATCATCATAGAGTTTCTCGGCCAGCGCAATGGTCGAGTCCATATAAGCCAGGCAGCGGTTGTCGTAGTCGGTAGCGTCGGTGTTAGGCACAATTTTCCACCATTCGGCCAGTCCCATCAGGAAATACGGCATCGGGTGGTTGGGGTAACGCAGCCGCAGCCAGCGAAACTCCTTATCGGCCTCGTAAAACTTGTAATTATAAAGTGCGTTGATAGCCTCCGCCGATTCGATCTGAACGCCGGGGTGCATCAGCAGCATTTCGTATTTTTTGTCAAAATCAGATAGCGAATACACCTGCGCCCGCGCCTGATCCTGCCCGAAGGCCGTCAACGCCAGCAGCATCGCCCCTCCAAACGTCAGAATAAATTTCATTTTGTTCATTAAAATCCCACTGACCGATAAACGTTGAATTTTGTTTTCCAGTTTGTTAGCCCCAAAGTTTTTACAGCCCTTCCGAAGGCGTACCTTTGCGGTTTCTGTCATTATCCGTATGCTGACCGTTCACGACAAGACTTTCGTTCCCTTCATCGACCAACCCACGCTGGAACGCCGCCTCGACGAACTGGCCCAACAAATCAACCAGGACTATCAGGACAAAGAACCGCTGCTGGTGGTGGTGCTCAACGGCGCCTTCATCTTCGCCGCCGACCTGATGAAGCGCCTGACGATTCCCTGCCGGGTGACGTTCATCCGGGTCAGTTCGTATCAGCAGATGGGGTCGACGGGTGTCATGAGAGAGATTCTTGGTCTGCATGAACCCCTGGCAGGGCAGGATGTGATTCTGATTGAGGACATTGTCGACACGGGCCTGACCATTCAGGAGGTCCGCCGCCAGATTGCGGCGCAGCAGCCTGAGTCCATCGCCATTGCCGCTTTGCTCTTTAAACCGGCAGCGCTGAAAACGGAAGTGGATCTGGCCTATATCGGGTTTGAGATTGAGAACCGCTTCGTGCTTGGCTACGGCCTCGACTACGACGGTCTGGGCCGCAACTCACCGGACATTCTGGTGCTGAAGGACTAAACCTGTAAGGTCTTAAGGACCTTGCAGGTATGAAAGTCTCGTTTTAATTTTTCATCACCTCAGATTATTTGAGACCTGCAAGGTTTTGAAAACCTTACAGGTTAGTTACCGATCCACTTCCCCCATTACGACGTCGATTGACCCCATAATCGCCACCAGATCGGCCAGCATCGCCCCTTTCGACAGTTCGCTGATGACCGACAGGTTATGGTAGCAACACGAGCGGCAATGGCAACGGAAGGGCACGTCGCTGCGCCCGTCGGCCCGGAAAAAGAAGCCCAGTTCGCCTTTGGGTGTCTCCCCGCGCACATAAACTTCCTGCGCTTTCGGACGAATTTTTTTAGGAACCAGCGCCTGCGGGTCGAAGTCACGAGTGCGTTTGAGATCGGTCGTTAGCCGGGCCAGACATTGTTCGGCGATCCGCACCGACTCCCGGCATTCGAGCACCCGGACATAGTTACGGTCCCAGCAGTCGCCCACCGTGCCCATTTTTCCTTCGCCAACCGGAATGTCAAATTCCAGTTCCGGATAGACCGAATAACCATCCACCCGGCGCAGATCGTAGGCCAGCCCGGAGCCTCGCAGCATGGGTCCCGTACAGCCGTAATCGATGGCGACCGTCAGCGGCAAAACGCCCACGTTGGCCGTCCGCTGGACGAAAATTTTGTTCTCAGCCACCAGTTGCTCCAGTTCAAGCAGTTTCGGCTTCAGGTATTGAAGATATTCCCGGCAGCGTTCTTCAAAGCCCACAGGCAAATCGTAGTATAATCCCCCGATCCAAATGTAGTTGTACAGCATCCGCGCTCCGCTCACCCATTCGAGCAGGCGCTGTAGGTGTTCGCGGTCGCGCATGAACCACAGGAAAGGCGTGTAAGCACCGATGTCGATGGCATACGTCCCAATGGCGACAAAATGCGACGCCAGCCGGTTCAGTTCTGCCATCAATACGCGGATATACTCGATGCGCCGACCGGCGGGGCTGTCGAGCAGTTGGTCCTGCATACCCAGCAACCGTTCTACCCCCATGACAAAGACGTGCTCAGAGTTCATGGCGGCCAGATAATCCAGCCGGTCGACAAACGGAATGGTTTGATTGTAAGGCAGCGATTCGGCGTGTTTCTCAAAGCAGCGGTGCAGATACCCCAGGTGCGGCACTACGTCGACAATCACCTCACCATCCGTGACAATTTCCAGCCGCAGCACTCCGTGGGTCGACGGGTGCTGCGGCCCCATCTGCAGCACCATTTCGCCGGGGGCCAGGTCCTGCAGCGCATATTTGCCGGGTTCCGAAGCCTGAAAATGGCCTGGTGCATATTCGTATTGGATGGTTCGTCGGGCGGCGGAATGGGTCATGGGAATTGGGCCGAATGCAGAATAGAGTTAAAAGTCGACACTATAGCATCAATAACCAACTTTAAGCGGCTAAAGGGCTACTAATCATACTTTTTCTGAAAACTTATTTGGGATAAAAACCGCTTTTGTCTACCTTTGCGTTCCTGTTTGAGAAAATACGTACAGTAATGGCGAAGAAAGGCAATAGAATTCAGGTTATTCTGGAGTGTACGGAGCAGAAAGACTCCGGCGTACCGGGTACTTCCCGCTATATCACGACCAAGAACCGCAAGAACACGCCGAGCCGGATCGAACTGAAAAAGTACAATCCGAATCTGAGGCGTGTAACCGTTCACAAAGAAATTAAGTAAGTACCAGCGCTGTGGAATGAACCCCATAGCCACTGACCACTAACGAATCATGGCAAAGAAAGTAGTTGCAACCCTGAAAAAAGAAGGCAGCGGCAAGAACTTCGCAAAGATCATCAAAGCCGTTAAGTCCGAGAAAACGGGCGCATACACCTTCAAAGAGGAGATGGTTCCGCTGGACGAAGTACAGAACGCCCTGAAGGCATAATTCGTAGTTTCGCCAGATAAGACATTCCACGAAAGTCCCGATGAGGGACTTTTTTGTTTTTATATTTGTTCGATGCAAAAGGTTGTTACACAGAGAACATCAGAGGATATCAGAGTTTATCAGAGGGAAAATTTTTAAGATAAGTATTTCTCTGTGTGTCCGCACGGGCGGCCCCGTCTGATGTCCTCTGATAATCCGCAACGGCGGACCGCTCTGTGTAACAACCTGATACTCTATAAGCGTTATTCAAATGGGATTATTTGATTTCTTCTCGAAGGAAAAAAAGGAATCACTCGATAAAGGACTGGAGAAAACCAAAGACAGCTTTTTCTCTAAACTGAGCCGGGCGGTCGTCGGTAAGTCGACGGTCGATGACGACGTACTCGACGAACTGGAAGAAGTGCTGGTCACCTCCGACGTCGGCGTGGAGACCACCGTCAAAATCATCGACCGCATCGAGGCCCGCGTGGCCCGCGATAAATACGTCGGCACCGACGAGTTGGATCGCATTCTTCGGGAGGAAATTGCCGGGTTGCTGTCGGAGAACCGCTCCGAAGACGTTTCGGAAGACGAGTTTACGGTGCCCATCGGCAAAAAACCGTATGTGATCATGGTCGTCGGGGTCAACGGCGTGGGCAAAACCACGACTATTGGTAAGCTGGCGTCGCAGTTTCACAAACGCGGTAACAAGGTGGTACTGGGCGCGGGCGATACGTTTCGGGCCGCCGCCGTCGACCAGCTAAAGCTCTGGGGGCAGCGCGTGGGTGTGCCCGTCATCGACCACGGCATGAATACCGACCCCTCCGCCGTGGCCTATGATGCCGTGAAGAAAGCCGTCGACATGCAGGCCGACGTGGTCATTATCGACACGGCGGGGCGTCTGCACACGAAAGTGAACCTGATGAATGAACTGGCAAAAATCAAGCGGGTCATGCAGAAGTTTCTGCCCGAAGCGCCCCACGAGGTGCTGCTGGTGCTCGACGGCTCGACGGGACAGAACGCCGTTATTCAGGCCCGCGAGTTCACCAGAGTGACCGACGTGACGGCCCTGGCAATCACCAAGCTGGACGGTACGGCCAAAGGCGGCGTGGTTATCGGTATTTCGGACGAGTTCAAAATTCCAGTCAAATACATCGGCGTTGGCGAGAAGATTGAGGATTTGCAGACGTTCAACAAGATGGAGTTTGTAGATTCGTTTTTTAAGAAGTGATTTCAGACAAAAGAGAATCGATAAGAGACTTGAGTCATGGTGAATCTGGAAGAGATAAACCGGGAAGTAATCGCCATCATGAAGCAACACTACGGCGACCGATTGGCTAAAATCGTTCTCTTTGGTTCATACGCCAGGGGCGATTTCGACGAAGAGTCAGATGTAGATTTCGCTATCGTAATTACCAGCGATAACGTTCATCCAAGAATAGAAAGGAGAGCGTATCGCCTGGCACTTACCGACTTGTCTTTACGGTATAATAAAGCTATCTCCACGTTGCCTGTTTCAGCAGAAGCGTTTTATGCATCTGAAAATTTTTTGATGGATCAGATTCACCAAAACAGTATCACAATCTATGGGTAAAGCTCTTCAGGATGCATTGGTGCAAGCGATTGAGGGGCGGGAAGACGCACAGATTTTGTTTGATAACGGCCGATACAGGGCCGCCGTCAACCGATTATACTACGTTTTCTTCTGGCTTGTTCGGGGACTGCTGACCGACGAGGGCATATTTGCTAAGAAGCACTCAGGAGCGCAGATAAAGTTTGCAGAATACTTCATTAAAACGGAGCGAATTCCTAAGCTATATTATGATTATCTAGTGGAACTTTTCGAAAGTCGAATGGACGCCGACTATGATTTTGACGAGGTATTCATCGAAAGCGAAGTGGTCGCGTTTATCGAAAAAACTGATGAATTTATAGACTTTGTCAAAACTAATTTTTCGCCGGATGCCTGACTCCCGCTCCCTACCTGCCTGGCTCCTTCTCCTGTCACTCCTTCTGGGCGTGAGCTACCTGACTATGACCCAATCCAAACCCATTACCAAAAAGAAATCAGGGGCAACAGCGCCGTTTCAGGGGCTGTGCGGAACGGTGATCTTTAAATCCGGCAATCTGCAGCCCGGCCCCGACCGCACATTGCCCAAAGGACTGCCCGTTGTCCGTGAGGTGTTAATTTACGAACTGACCACCCAGAATCAGGTGCAGGCCAACGGAGAAGGGTTCTACACGGAAGTAAAATCGAAACTGGTGAAAACTGCCAAATCCGGAAAAGATGGGAAATTCTGCGTTGCGCTTCCCGTCGGCCTCTACTCCGTTTTCGTTCGGGAGGAGCAGGGTCTCTACGCCAATCAGTTCGACAGCGATAATCATATTTTTCCGGTCGAAATCCGGAAAAACCGCAAATCCACAATCACGTTCGAGATTACGTATGCGGCGGTATTTTAGTTGACTCTTCAACGTCAACGATGGCCGTATTACTTGTTTTTGCCCTTGTTTTTCTGCCGGTGGGCTGGTTCATCTGGCGAATGCTGCGCTACACGGCCCAGACCGTAGGTAACGAATCGCCGCTAAATACGACCCTAACGCGGTCGTATAGTTTCCTCTCTCATTTTTTCGGGGGTAATAGCTTTTTTGCCCTGCTTTTCGCCATTCAGGGATTCATGTTTCTGTCGTTGATACCCGGAATGCGCTGGCCGGACAACTATCCCTGGGCAGCCATCAGTCTGATGACATTTATTATTGTCATGATGCTCGGTATGGCAGGCTTCCTCTACTGGATGCAATGGCAATATTGGCTCATCATCCGTAATAAAGTAGTTACGTATGTCCCCGAACTACTTCAAATTTATGTGGAACAGGATAGCGAAACCTGGCTGCTCAGCGAAGAGTCCGTGCAAAAAATCGAAAATCATACGGCCGCTCCGGATGCGGGTAAATTCGTCAGATCGTACGGCTATTTCGTCTTTCATCTGAAGTCGGGCCAGATAGTGACATTGAGCGAAACCTTCTTCGGGTGGCCCGAAATCATGCAGCGGTATCTTGGTAGGGTTCCTCTGGAAATATTTTATTATAAAATACCTACTGTAAAACAGGAACACATTTCCAGTTGAATTGTACTTTTCCGAACTTTGCGGAAACATTGGGCGTTAGGCTTTGAATAAAATAAGCGGAAAGACTTTCCGCTTTACCGAATGAAAACGAAAGGTTTACGCAGAAATAAAATCAATATCGTCACGCTGGGCTGCTCCAAGAACCTCGTGGATTCGGAGGTGCTGTATACGCAGCTTCGGGGCAATGGCATGGACGTCACGCATGAAGCCAGAAAGGACGACGCCAATATTGTGGTCATCAACACCTGCGGCTTCATCGACAATGCGAAGGAAGAATCTGTCAACACGATTCTGCGGTATGTCGACGCCAAAGACGCGGGCGTGGTCGACAAAGTGTACGTAACGGGCTGTCTGTCGCACCGTTACAAAGATGAACTGGAAGTCGAAATTCCAACGGTCGATGCCTGGTTTGGCACCAACGAACTGCCCCGGCTGCTCAAAACGCTGAAGGCCGACTACAAGCACGAGCTGGTCGGCGAACGCCTGCTGACCACGCCCGCCCATTTCGCCTACCTGAAAATTGCCGAAGGCTGCGACCGCCCCTGCTCGTTCTGCGCCATTCCGCTCATGCGGGGCGGGCATGTCTCGCGTTCGATAGACGACCTGGTGAAGGAAGCACAGTCGCTGGCGAAGCGGGGTACCAAAGAACTGGTGCTGATTGCCCAGGACCTGACCTACTACGGACTGGATTTGTACAAAAAAAGGAATCTGGCCGATCTGATCGCCCGCCTGTCCGATGTCGAAGGTATCGACTGGATTCGCCTGCAATATGCCTACCCATCCGGCTTTCCGCTCGACGTGCTCGATGTGATGCGGCAGCGATCCAACGTCTGTAACTACCTGGACATGCCCCTGCAAACCGGCTCGACGGAACTGCTGAAGCTCATGCGACGGGGCATCACGCGGGAAAAAACCGAAGCGCTCATCGAAACCATCCGGGAAAAAGTGCCGGAAATCGCCCTCCGCACGACGCTTATTGTCGGTCACCCTGGCGAAACGGAAGCGATGTTTGAGGAAACGTACAACTTTGTGGAACGGATGCGTTTCGACCGGCTGGGCGTGTTCACCTACTCGCATGAAGAGAATACGCACTCATTCACGATGCCTGACGACATTCCGGCGGACATCAAGCAGCAGCGGGCCGACGAGATCATGGAATTGCAACAGGGCATATCCTACGAACTGAATCAGGACAAAATCGGGCAGATTCATAAAGTGTTATTCGACCGGAAAGAGGGCGGCTACTTCATCGGGCGCACGGAGTTCGACTCGCCGGAAGTAGACAACGAAGTGCTGGTAGCTGCGACGAATACATATATCCGGCAGGGCGATTTTGCCAACGTCCGGATCACGGAAGCGCATGAATTCGATTTATATGGTGAGGTAATTTGATGGGAACACGGATGGTTTTTTTCTTGTTGCCCCCTCGATAACGTAACACTTCATGGACTGTCAGTACCTGCCGCTTTCGGCCACCGGCCAGTTTACCAATCTATTCCTCGACTACCTCGCTCAGAAAGATTCACTGACCCCTTTCTATAACCAGTTTCCGACGCTCGAAGCTTACGCCGAACAAGCCCGTAACCGAACGTTCGACCCTGCCCTGCGCCAAACGCTGGTCGATGTGCTCGAACGGCAGTACGAGGGCATCGAAAACAAACCCGATTTTTCGGAGCTGCTTCAGGAAAATGCCTTTACGGTCACGACGGGCCATCAGCTTAACATTTTCACGGGACCGCTGTACGTCGTTTATAAGATGATAACCGCCATCAATCTGGCAAAGCGGCTGAATGAAGCGCTCCCGGAATTTCGGTTTGTGCCCATCTACTGGATGGCCTCGGAAGACCATGATTTTGCGGAGATTAACCACTTCAATCTCTTCGGGAAAACCTACTCCTGGGCGTTTGGGGAGCGGGGCGCCGTGGGACGAATGAACCCCCGCGAAATGGAGTATCTGCTCGAACTCCTGCCCGAAAAATCAGACTTGTTCGAGAAAGCCTACCTCGGCCATTCGACCCTGGCCGACGCCGTGCGCTACTACATGCACGAGTTGTTCGGAGCCGATGGATTGATTTGCCTCAATCCCGACGATGCAGCGTTGAAAAAGGCGTTTTCGCCCATCGTCCGAGACGAAATACTCAACGGAGCCACCGGCGATATCGTCAAACAAACCACACAGCAGCTTCAGAAACTGGGTTATAATCCCCAGATTACCCCCCGCGAACTGAATCTTTTCTACCTCGACGATCAACTGCGGGAGCGCCTGGTTCGGGAAGGCAACGTTTACAGCGTTCTGAACACCGACCTTCGGTTTTCGCAGGCGGAAATTCTGGACCTGCTGGAAAATCATCCCGAAAAATTCAGCCCCAACGTCGTCCTGCGCCCGGTTTATCAGGAGTATATTCTGCCCAACATCGCCTACATCGGCGGGCCGTCGGAGGTGCCCTACTGGCTGCAGCTAAAGGGTGTTTTCGATTATTTCAGCCTGCCGTTTCCATTGCTGGTGCCGCGTAATTTTGCTTTGTACATCAATCCAGGAAACGCCAAACGCATGGAAAAGCTCGGCGTCGAAGCCCCCGAACTTTTTCAGGATGAGGTGCGGCTGCGGCGATCCTATATCGAGCGCATTTCCGAAAACGCCCTGCATCTGAACGATGAGAAAAAATGCCTGGAAGACTGTTTCAACGACATCCTCGCTAAAGCCATTCGGGTCGACAAATCGCTGGAAGGAGCCGTTCAGGCCGAAAAAGCGAAACTGGTCAATGCGCTCGATAACCTCGAAAAACGCCTGAAAAAAGCGGAGGAACGCAATCATGAAACCGTGGTGAATCAACTGCTGGCGCTGAAGCAGAAACTCTTCCCCGGCGGCGGCCCACAAGATCGGACCGAAAACCTGCTCAGCTTTTACCTCAACGACCCGCAGTTTGTCGACAAACTGAAATCGGCCTTCGACCCGCTGGACTACCGGATGCTGATTCTGACCGAACACTAAATCATGCTTAAGTCGGAAGCACGACAACTGTTTCGGGACCGACGCCGGGCGCTAACGGAGGCCGGATGGGCGACAGCCAGCGATGCCATTCAAGAGCGTTTTTTCACCTGGTTTTCGGGCGTCGACCTGCCGCCCGGACCGGTCATTCATACTTTTCTGCCCATTGCCCGACAGAAGGAGGTCGACACCTGGCCGATTGTCCGGAGGTTGTGGCAGGATTTCTCTCAGATCACTCTCGTGGCTCCCGTCACCGACCGTTCATCGGGTGAAATGACGAATTACGCACTGAGGCCGGATACGCCAGTCGTGGCGGGAGCCTATGGTATTCCGGAGCCCACCGGTGCCGGTCGACCCGTTTCGGCATCGGCCATTGATCTGGTGCTGGTGCCGCTGCTGGCATTCGATCTCCGGGGCCATCGGGTCGGCTACGGCGGCGGCTTCTACGACCGCTTTCTGGCCCGGTGCCGTCCCGACTGTCTGAAAGTCGGCCTGTCTCTTTTCGAGCCCATCGAGGTCATTCAGGACGTATTTGAGGGTGACGTTCGGCTAAACTATTGCCTTACGCCTGACCAGACATATTGCTTTCCCATTTCGGCTGGATAATATATAAGCATCTCATCAGATTCTAATATCATCGACTTATTTCTTGCGTATCTTTCTGAAAAACAATATCCTGCCATGATACGCAACCTTCTTTTTCTCCTGCTGCTGTGCCCGCCGGGAGCATGGGCGCAGCCGGATACGCTCAAGCCCATCGGAAGTGAACTTCAGCCAGGTTTTGGCGGGTCGCCTTACGGGGGAGACGTCGTTCGGAATCAGTACACATACGATGGTCTGGACGTCCGCCGACCCATTCAGACGCTGGGTAAATACATTCTGGCTTCAGGCGACAAAGACGCCATTTATCATTACAACAAGCAATTGGCCGTGCAGAAAACGGGCGGGGCGCTGGTCGCCTCAGGCGTTGTCTCGATGCTAGTGGGCGGAATACTCTCCTTATCGAACCAGCCTTACGCCGATGGTACGTTCTACCGGGTAGAGCCTGCTCCCATGCGGCCGGGCTGGATCTATTCCAGTTCGCCGACACAACAGGTATACGATCGCTCCCGGGCAAGCCGAAACACCATTGGCGGCGTCATAGCGCTAACCGGTTGTATCCTCACCGGTATCGGCTGGGCGAACCAGTATCCGGGCCGACATTTCCGGCGCTCGGTGCAATACTATAACCGGGCGCTGAAGCAGCGGGGCATCACTTATCATCTGGAACCGTATGGTCAGGGCACTGAAGGCGGCATTCGGCTGACGGGGCGCTTCTGAGAGCCGTTCCTTATTGTATTTTTTCGGGACAAGCGACAGCAAATCCGGTACAAGTCCGTAATTTTGCCGTCGCTTTACTATTCCTGTTGTTTCACTGTTTTCCAATTCATTACGAAATGAAAATTGCGGTAGTTGGTGCGACCGGCCTGGTCGGTGGCGAAATCATGAAAGTGCTCGAAGAGCGAAATTTCCCGGTAACGGAACTCATCCCCGTAGCATCTGAACGTTCGGTAGGTAAACAGGTAACGTTCAAGGGAAAACCATATACGGTCGTGAGTTTCGAGGACGCCATCAATGCTAAACCGGCGCTGGCAATTTTCTCGGCGGGCGGCAGCACCTCACTGGCCCTGGCCCCGAAGTTTGCCGAAGCAGGCATTACGGTCATCGATAACTCGTCGGCCTGGCGCATGGACCCGACCAAAAAACTCGTTGTGCCCGAAATTAATGCCCACACGCTGACGGCGGACGATAAAATTATCGCCAATCCCAACTGCTCGACCATTCAAATGGTAGTGGTGCTGAACCCTTTGCACAAAAAATACGGTGTAAAGCGAGTCGTTGTCTCGACCTACCAGTCCGTTACGGGTACGGGCAAGGCGGCGGTCGATCAGTTGTTTGCCGAGCGTTCCGGCAATCCGGACGTTCCGAGGGTTTATCCGCATCCCATCGACCTCAACGTATTGCCGCATATCGACGTTTTCCTCGACAACGGCTACACGAAGGAGGAGATGAAGATGACCAACGAAACGAAGAAAATCATGGGCGACGATAGCATCGCCGTGACTGCCACCACGGTGCGTATTCCGACCATCGGCGGTCATTCTGAGGCGGTGAACATTGAATTTGAACGGGATTTCGACCTGAACGATGTCCGCCAGATTCTGGCTGAGGCTGAAGGCGTTGTGGTGCAGGACGATCCGAAGAACTTCGTCTATCCCATGCCGCTGACGGCACACGGCAAAGACGAAACCTTTGTGGGACGTATCCGCCGCGACGAAACCCAGCCCAATACGCTGAACCTCTGGATTGTCGCCGACAACCTGCGTAAAGGGGCAGCAACCAATGCCGTGCAGATTGCCGAGTTTCTGGTAAAAAATAATCTGGTGGAAGTGGCTGAGGAAGTGGCGTAATTACTCCGTTGAATTAGTTGACGGCTGTTCTGCAAAGAGCAGCCGTTCTTTTATTGTACGTCAATGGCCCGATACGCCTTCAGCGCGGCCATAGCCCCCTCCTTTCCGGGTTTGCTGATGCCGTGCTCCAGTCCGACAAAACCCCGATAGCCTTTATCGTACAGGTGCCGGATCACGTTCGGGTAATTGATTTCGCCCGAAGTCGGTTCGTTGCGGCCCGGTGTATCGCCCAGTTGAATGTACCCGATTTCGTCCCAGGCATAATCCAGCGTGGGCAGCAGATTACCCTCCTGAATCTGAACGTGGTAAAAGTCGAAGAGGACTTTCACACTCGGACGCCCCACGGCCTTCGCCAGCGCATAGGCCTGCGGAATGGTGTGCAGAAACATACCGGGATGGTTGATTTTATGATTCATCGACTCCATGACCATCACCAGACCATGCGGTTCGTAGATGTCGGCAATGCGTTTCAGCAGGTCGATGGCGTTCGCCATCTGAAAATCCGGGGGGAGTTTGGGGTCGGCCATGCCCAGCACGTTGTGCACGAACTTCGTATTCATGCGTCGGGCAATGTCGACCGACGCCCGGATGTCGCTCAGAACTTTTTCGCGCAGGCTGGCATCCCGACCGGCGAAGGTCACGTCGCGAAACGTCAGCGTTCCGACAAACTGCCCGAACTCCATGCCGAGTTGCTGGATGGTTCGGCTGATTCGCTCCTGATCAGCCACGGAGCGGTCTTTCAGCATCGTATTTTCCCAGGCCCGGAATCCCTGATCGTGCCCCCATTTGATCTGGTCCGACAAATCGGTCCCCGATAAATCCCTGAAAATGCCAAATTCGGGCGAGAACTTGGTTTTGAAAGGCGGTGCTTCCTGATGAGCCACCTCAGCCCGCCCGGACAGCACGGCGGCTCCGGCAAAAAGGCTGTTTCGGATAAAATTACGTCGTTGCATGGCTTGGGTGATGGAACGCGGATGATTTGCCGCTGCGATGGAGCGGATTAACAGGGATAAATGGTGTATAAAATCCGTGTTAATCCACTTAATCCTGTCCTGATGTTTAGCGCAGGATAGCCTGGTCCGTGGCCGGATCCTGATCCTGAGCGAGCAGAAATGCCATTAAATCAGCCATTTCCTGCGGGGTCAGCAACTGATCCAGTCCCTGCGGCATCAGCGAGGTCGAATGCAGCTCCATCGAAACGATGTCACTGCGGGGAATCCGCAGTGACGTTTGCGGGGCCGTCGCCAGCACAATGGCCGCCGGGCTTTGTTCCTGAATAATGCCCGTCTGCTCGCCCGACCGGGTTTTTATCCGATAGGTTTCATATTCTCGCACAAAACTCACGCTGGGGTAGACAATGGCTTCCAGCAAATCGTGGGCCGAGCGGTCTTTCTGGATCGACGTCAGGTCTGGCCCAAGCCGACCGCCTTCCGAACCGAGTTTATGGCAGGTGTAGCAAACGGCCTTCCCGAAAAACAGCGACCGGCCCCGCTCTAAATCGCCCTGGGCGATACGATTCTCCATGTCCTTCAATCGCTGCAGCCGTCCGGCCTGCGCCTGCCGTAATTTATTTATCAGCTCATCAGCCGTCGGCCTGACGCCCGCCGGGTACTGGCTGAACAGGCCTGTCAGGGTCTCTTCCGAAAAGCTGTCAAGGCTCGGCGACTTCATCAGCGTGGAGGCCAGCGCCAGACCAATGGCTTCCGGGTGCGCTCCCTGAAACACAGGTAGCAGACGCGGCAAAATAAACGCATCGGCATCGGGCAGATACTCGCGGGCCAGTTTCAGCAATTGGTCGTCGGTTAGTTTCGCCTGCGCCATCACCGTTGCCGCCTGCTGTCGGGTCGGCGCTTCGGGGGCTTTCAATTGTTGGTAGAGATAGCCAAACTGCCCGTCATTGAACGTTGGCTGCGCTTTGAGCAAAGCGCCCAAAGCGCCGATACGCAGACGGGCAGGCGCTTTGCCGTTGTCGGCCACCTGCTGCAATGGCCCCGTGAGTGTTGTGAGGTTGCGCAGGTTCACCAGTTCAAGTACGCGGCCCTGCACCTGCGGGTCGCTGCCGGACATCAGCAGGCGACCCAGCGGTTCAATCCATACAGGCGGCAGTTTATCACCCGAAAAACGGCTCATGGCCCCCAGAAGGAACAATCGATGGGCGCTCGTGCCCAGGGTCAGTTGGTCGGACATAAAGCGCTGCATCGTTTCGTTACGGCTGAATGCCACCAGCATATCCCCAAACAGAGCCTCTTCATCGGAGGTCAGCGGCCCGGCCTGAAAACGGTTACGGAGAAACGCCGTCATGTCGGCGGCCCACTCCGGATGGTGCGCCGCCACCCACAGCGCCGTACGCTGCAATTCTTTATTTTTTCCGGTTAAAAATGGCGTAAGCTGACCGGCCCGTAACGGCGAGGGGCGCATCTGATCGAGGGCGACCAGGGCCGCTTCCCGTACTCCCGACGACACGTTTGTCAGAGCTTTCTCAATGGGTTGAGGTTGTTTCAGCAGGATAAGCGAGTGGATGAGGGCATGACGTACAAACCGATCCGTGCTGCTTCCGGCAGCGGCCAGCAGCGCCGGAACCGCACTCACGTCGCCTAGCTGGCCCAACGCAGCGGCGGCCTGTCGGCGGGAAGCCAGTTCTCCCCTGCCTACCATCGCCCTTAGTTGCGGACCAGCAGCTTTATCACGGGCCAGTCCTGCGCAGCGGGCCGCCGCCACCCGTACCTGCACCTGCGGGTCGTTCAGGGCCGAACGCACCACCACCAGCGCCGGGGCTGTTCCGATGCGGTAGAGGGCGAAAACGGCTTTGGTCCGGACGTCGGCGGATGGTTGACGCATCAGGCTCGTGAGAGAAGGCAGAGCTGCCGGGCCGAGGTCGACGAGCCACTGCGCCGCCCGGTCGCTGACGAAGGGGCGGCTGTCGGCCAGTAGCGCAGCCGCCTTTTCCGCAGGGATCGTTTTCCAGTCGATTTGATTGCCGTATGGGTCAGCGGGCCGGGCGGCAGCCTTCCGGCGAACGCGGTAGATGGCACCCTGCAGTTCGGGTTTGGAGACCTGCGAGAGCGGGCAGCCCTCGATGAACCAGCCGCCCGTTTCGACCACCAGCAGGCTCCCGTCGGCATCTTCCAGCACGTCCGTCGGATGAAAATCCTCGTTGCTGGTCGAAAAGAAAATCTGGTCTTCCGTCCGGAATGAGGCTCCTTCCCGGATGAGTTTATGCCGCAGAACCCGGTGGGTGTTGAACTGAGCGCTGAACAGATTATCCTTGAAATCAGCGCCCAGCGCCGTGCTTCGGTAACGCCCGATGCCCGATGGGGCCACCCGCGAGTATTTGGAGACGACCGGCATCAGTTCGCCCGTCCGGACGAGGCTGTCGCGGTCGATGTTGCGGTTGGGTTTGGGGTAAACACCGCCTTCGGTCCAGTAGACAAGAGCATCGCGCTGACCCGCCTGCGGGTCGGTGAAGTAGGTTTCGGTGCCGATGGGCTCGCTGGCTTCCGTAAAGGTCAGTTCGACGGGGTTGTTCATGCCGCCCGCTGCGATCCATTCCAGCCCGGAACCGTCGGGGCGAACCCGCCAGATACGGGCCGTCCCTCCCTTGAGCCGCTGTCCCTCTTTCGTCGTTACATCGAACCCCATAATGGCGCTGGTCATGTAGAGCCAGCCATCGGGAGCCATAAACGGGCCGATCAGACTGTTGGCATTGACGTTGAGCGTCCAGCCGGTCAGCAGCACCTCCCGTTTGTCGGCCACGCCGTCGCCGTCGGTGTCCGTCAGTTTGAGCAGGTCGGGGGCCGAGGATGCGTACAGGCTGCCTTTATAGAAAACACCGCCCTGCGGGAAGCCCACTTTATCGGCGAAAATCGTGCTTTTGTCATATTTCCCGTCGCCATCGGTGTCCGTCAGCAGATTGATGCGAAACTGCGGATTGTCGAGCGCATCTTTGGTTTTTTTATAAACATGACCGATGGACTCGAAAACAAACATCCGGCCCGTTTCGTCCAGGGTGGCAAACATGGGATAATCGACCAGGTCGGGTCCGGCGGCGATTACTACCTCGTATCCATCCGGAACGCGGATGTCGGCTAAAGGCTCCGTTTTGCTCAGCCGCGAACCGGCTCCCACGAACAGACAACCAGACAAAACGATTAGGGGCAAGGTTCGAAACGATACCATAACGGGCTGCGGGTTTCATCCATTCGTCAAGATAACTTCTTCCGAATAGATTATCCATCCTGCGCTTACCTTATCCGAAAACCTTAGCTTTATAGCCAGTGATATACTAAGTACCAAGCCCAAATTAAATGTACAATGTATAATGTATAATTAAATATTTGACAATGAGGCACTTGGCTTAATTCGCCCATTATACATTATCCATTTTACATTGTACATTCACTTATCTGTTGATTCTATATGAATGCACTCATTATGGGCAGCCTGACGCTCAGCTTGCTCCACGCCCTGATTCCCAGCCACTGGCTCCCCTTTGTCACCATCGGTAAAGCCGAACGCTGGACCCGGCGGCAGACGCTGACAGTCACGGCCCTGGCCGGATTGGCGCATACAGTCAGCACGTCGTTGCTGGGCGTTCTGGTGAGCCTGGCGGGCTGGCAACTGGCGGAAAGCTATCACGAGCTTTCCGAACGGGCTATTCCGCTGCTGCTGCTGGCGCTGGGGCTGTGGTACCTGATGCAGCATTTGCGCCATCGCCACGTACACGACCACATAGACGCCGGGGCCATGCGGGCCAGTCGCTCCTTTTCCAGACTTCTGCTGTCGCTGGTGATTGCTATGTTTCTTTCGCCCTGTCTCGAAATCGAAGCCTATTTTCTGAGCGCCGGGGCAAAGGGCTGGCCTGCCGTCCTGACGGTGGCGCTCATCTACAATGGCGTGACTCTGAGCGGGATGCTGCTGATGGTTGCGCTGGCGCGGACGGGGCTGCAGCGACTCGATGCACACTGGCCTGACGTGGCCCGGTTCGAGCACTACGAAAACCTCATTACCGGCCTGACGCTCGTGGGACTGGCAATACTCAACTTTTTTATTGAATTCTGACATGGCAGACGACCACACTCACGACCACAACCATGAGGATATAGCGCTGGCCGAAGCCGGTACTACTCCTGCCGCCGATGTCTCGCCCAAAGAAGGTCCGACACAAACCTGGCATACGTACACCCCGGCCAGTATCAGCGTAGTACTACTGCTGGGCGGTATTCTGCTCGACAACGTGGCCGAAGGCTGGTTTCAGGATCCTGTACGGCTGCTCTGGTACGCAGCCGCTTATTACCCTGTCGGCTGGCCGGTGCTCCGCCGGGCCTGGAGCCGCATCCGGCAGGGTGACGTGTTCACCGAATTTTTCCTGATGGGCACGGCCACGCTGGGCGCGTTTGCCATCCGCGAATACCCCGAAGGAGTGGCGGTAATGCTCTTTTACACCATCGGCGAACTGTTTCAGGATGCCGCCGTGCTGCGGGCGAGGCGGTCTATCAGGGCGCTGCTCGACATACGGCCCGATGAGGTGACCCTTGTGCGAAACGGCAGGACTCAGACCGCCAAAGCGACAACGGTGGCCGTCGGGGAGGTGCTTCAGATTAAGCCCGGGGAGAGAGTAGGACTGGACGGCGCCCTGCGCTCCGAATCCGGCTCCTTCGACACGGCGGCTTTGACCGGCGAGAGTGTCCCACGAATACTGCGGAAAGGCGAAACCGTGCTGGCGGGTATGATAAACCGGCAGTCGCTGGTGGAGATGGACGTAACGACGCCTTATCAGGATTCCAGGCTGTCGCGAATACTGAAACTCGTGCAGGAGGCCACGAGCCGTAAGGCGCAGACGCAGGAGTTTATCGCCCGCTTTGCCAGAATATACACACCCCTCATCTGCGCACTGGCCCTGCTGATAACCGTCGTGCCGTATTTCTTTGTCGACACCTACCGTTTCGCCGACTGGCTCTACCGGGGGCTTGTATTTCTGGTCATTGGCTGCCCCTGCGCCCTGGTGATCTCGATTCCGCTGGGCTATTTCGGCGGCATCGGGGCCGGATCGCGGCACGGAATCCTGTTCAAAGGCTCGGTATTTCTGGACCTGATGACGCAGTTGAAAACCGTTGTGATGGACAAAACGGGTACACTGACCAAAGGCGTGTTCCGGGTGCAGGAAGTGAAGGCCGAGGGCATCGACGCTGCCGAACTCATCCGGCTCACAGCGGCCCTGGAAAGCAAATCGACTCACCCTGTTGCTACCGCGATTCTGGAATACGCCCGAACGGGCTACGACTCAGTACAGGTGACGGATGTGGAAGAATTTACGGGTCACGGCCTGCGGGGAAACATCGATGGAAAGCAGGTGCTGGCAGGCAACGCCAAACTTATGCAAAAATTCAACGTTCCATTCGATGAAGCGCTGACCCGGATTCCGTACAAAGTTACTATTGTAATGACGGCCATCGACGGGAGGTTTGCAGGTTATTTCACCATCGCCGACGAGCTCAAACCCGACGCCGCCGGGGCCATTCGTCGCCTGAAAGCCGAAGGCATCCGCACCGTCATGCTCTCGGGCGACCGATCGTCGGTGGTCGGGGATGTTGCCCGACAGGTGGGCGTCGACGAGTGGCACGGTGATCTTCTGCCTGAAGATAAAGTAGCGCAGGTGGATCGCCTTAAAGCCCAATACACCCATAACCCAAAGGCTAAACTGGCGTTTGTGGGTGATGGCGTAAATGACGCGCCTGTCGTAGCGCTGGCCGACGTGGGCGTGGCAATGGGTGGTCTCGGTTCCGACGCCACCATCGAAACCGCCGACGTTATCATCCAGAACGACGAGCCCTCGAAAATTACGACGGCGATTGAGATTGGCCGAGCTACACGCCAGATTGTCTGGCAGAACATCACGCTCTCACTGGTGGTGAAAGGGATTGTGCTGCTGCTGGGCGCGGGCGGCATCGCCACCATGTGGGAAGCCGTTTTCGCCGACGTCGGCGTGGCGCTGCTGGCTATTCTGAACGCCGTGCGGGTGCAGCATTTATCCTTCAGATAAGCTACGTTTCTACAAGCCTTTTCAACCTTTGTCGACCCGGCTCATGACTTCTGCCGTTCGCCGTAGCAGAAACAGAGACCATCGGGGGCCACGACAAAAAACACGTTCCAGGTAACGTCGCCGTGTTGTTGGCGGGCAAACTCAGGTTGTTCCCCTGCCAGACCACCTGCCCTTAATTCGGCGAACGCCGCAGCAACGTCGTCGACTTCGAAGAAGCAGCCGTCCTGCGTGGGGTCACCGCCGTTTTCGGCCAAACCAATTCGGATGCCGTCTCTGGCAATCAGGGCTGATTTACAGGGCGCTTCTGTTCCGGACACGAGTCTGAATCCCATCGTATTTTCGTAAAAAGGCAAGGCGGCTTCAAGGTCACCGACCGGCAGATTCAGACTGTCCTGCTGGTAGGGCCATACTTGCTTGATAACGGCTTTCGGAGTATTCATTTTCTTTGTCGTTTACGAGTTTCGTTCACGGGGGCAGCCTTTGCGTGGCAGCTTCGGTAGCCCAATAATGAAACTACTTCAGCGTAAACTATTTACGTTGTCAGATGCTGGATCAAAAATTTTTCAAAAAATCAGGACGATGAATCGCTGGGCCTCGCCCTGATGCAACTCATCTCTGGCGGCAAATTTCCTGCGATTGTGTTAGGGAAACTCTGGAACGGGCAAAAAATTAAAGGCCGTAACCAACTGATTTGCAGTTAGCTACGGCCTGATAATGGTGCCGAAGGCGAGACTCGAACTCGCATGCCCGTGAAGGCACACGCCCCTGAAACGTGCGTGTCTACCAATTTCACCACTTCGGCATCACGTTTTCCCTGAATTGGGACTGCAAAGATGCAGGATGAGCACGTATATGTCAAGAATTTGCTCAAAAAAAATGGCAAAACCGAGTTTGGAAGGCCTGTTAGATTGGTTTTACTGACATTAGAGACTGATTGTCAGGATTGGTTTTATTTTTGTGCAGGCGAAATCTCTACCGTCATGCTGACCGAGCGTTATATCAATCCCTTCACGGACTACGGATTCAAACGACTTTTCGGCGAAGAGCCGCACAAGGACCTGCTACTCGATTTTCTCAATGAGTTGCTACGCGAAGAACAGGGCGAAATACGTTCACTAACTTATCTTAAAAATGAGCATCTGGACAGCACCGAGCGCGACCGCCGGGCCATTTTTGACATTTATTGCGAGAACGAACGCGGCGAAAAGTTTATCGTTGAGTTGCAGAAGACAAAGCAAAACTTCTTCAAAGACCGGACAGTATATTACTCAACCTTCCCGATTCGGGAGCAGGCCAAACGCGCCGACTGGAACTATGAACTGAAGGCCGTCTATACGGTGGCAATTCTGGATTTTGTTTTTGATGAAGACAAAGCCGACCCCGCCAAGTACCGTTATGACGTAAAGCTGACCGATACGGAAACCTGTCAGGTTTTTTACGATAAACTGACGTTCATCTACCTGGAAATGCCCAAGTTTGACAAAACGGTAGATGAACTCGCGACGCGGTTTGAGAAGTGGATGTATGTATTGAAAAACCTGCCCCGGTTGGAACGCCTGCCGGAGAAGTTGCGTGAACAAATATTCGAGCGGCTGTTTGAAGTAGCCGAAATCGCTAAATTCTCTCATCAGCAGGTGCTTGAATACGAAGACAGTCTGAAATACTACCGCGATTTTAAAGCCTCATTCGACACAGCGAGAGAAGAAGGGCGGGAAGAAGGGCGGGAAGAAGGGTGGCAGGAAGCCCAGTTTGCTATTGCCCGCAGACTCAAAGCCGCAGGGATATCTGTTGCCGTTATCGCCGAATCGACCGGACTGGCGGCAGACGAAATCGAGTCATTGTAACAGGGGAGGAAGCCAGTGCCTCCCCTTCATCATAAACGCACCGCTTCGTACAGCGTTGGAACGCTAACATGCTGAAAACCTGCCTGTAACAGCTTGTCCTTGAAAATCACCTGCCGGTCGTATTCGCCATGCACAAGAAACACCCGCTTCACCTCCGCCGGATTCTGGCATGACAGAAACGCCAGCATCTCGGCATAATCCCCGTGGGCACTGAACGAATCCATGACCTCCACGTCAGCCCGGACAGAATAGGTTTCGCCAAATATCCGCACTTCCTTGTCGCCTCGCTTCAGGGCGCCGCCCAGGGTTTCGGGTGAACAGTAACCCACCAGCAGAATCGTACAGCGTGGGTCTTCGATGTTATTTTTGATATGATGCTTGATGCGGCCCGCCTCCGCCATGCCGGAAGCCGAAATGATAATGCAGGGTTTATCCCGTTCATTGATGGCTTTGGATTCTTCCACATCCGACACGTAATGCAAGTTCGGGAAGGCAAATGCATCGCCATCGCGCTCAATGTATTCCAGTATCTCCGGGTTGAAGCAGTCGTCATGGCGTTTCATGATGCCCGTCGCCTTCACGGCCAGCGGACTGTCGATATACACGTCCAGGCGGGGCAGTTCCCCGGTGCTGGCAAGCTGGTCGAGGGCAAAAATCAGTTCCTGCGTCCGGTCGACGGCAAAAGCCGGAATAATGACTTTACCCCGGCGCTGAAGGCAGGTTTCGCGTACGATACGCAGCAGGTGCGCCCGCATGTCGGGTTCAGGCTCGTGAAGTTTGTCGCTATAAGTCGATTCGCAAATAATGTAATCGGCCTGCGGAAACGGTTGCGGCATCCGTAGAATTTTGTCGTGGGGACGGCCAATGTCGCCGCTGAAAAAAACCCGCTTCTGCTGTCCGTCTTCGTAAACGGTCAGGCTGATGGCAGCGCTGCCCAGAATGTGGGCCGTGTCGGTGAACTGCACGCTGACTTCGGTATCGTTCAACCAGAAAGTCTCGTTATATTGGACAGGCCGGAGCAGCGCCAGCGCTTCTTCGACGTCCTGCTCCTGGTAGAGAACTTCCAGGGGCGAATCGCCCCGGCGGAGGCGTCGCTCGTTGATCCGCTTCAGATCTTTTTCCTGAATATGGGCGCTGTCGAGCAGCATGATACGACACAGGTCAGCCGTAGCAGGCGTACAGTAGATGGGGCCGGTGAAGCCTTTGCGGACAAGCCGGGGAATCAGACCTGCATGGTCGATATGCGCGTGCGACAGCAGCAAATAATCAACTTCGGAGGGACTGAAACCAAACTTCTGGTTCAAATCGTCAGTGTTGATGCCCTGAAACAGACCGCAGTCGAGCAGAATCTGTGTGCCCCGGCTGGTAATAATGAGGTGCTTGCTACCGGTCACGGTTCGGGCAGCGCCGTAGAACTTAATGGTCATCTTCGTAAGGAATAAGCGCGGAATATTGAAAAAAATTAGCCATATCGCCAAATATCTGTGGCAATTCCGGGTCTTTCGGGCCGTTATGGGAACGGCAGTAACCTTCTTTTTCCTGAATCTGCTGTTTCCGCTCCACGTACAGCCCCGCTACTCGACGCTCATCACAGCCTCAGACGGAACCCTGCTCCACGCCTTTCTCAGCGACGACGATAAATGGCGCATGGCGACCGAACTTCCGGAAATCACACCCCTGTTACGCAAAGCCATTCTGCATAAAGAAGACCGCTATTTTTATTATCATCCGGGATTCAATCCGGTGTCCATCGGTCGGGCGACCGTCCGGAACCTGCTGACGGGGCGGCGCACTTCCGGCGCTTCGACCATCACCATGCAGGTAGCCCGTTTGCTCGACCCCCGCGAGCGCACCTACACCCACAAACTCATTGAACTCTGGCGGGCGTTGCAGCTCGAAGTTTTTTACTCCAAAGATGAAATCCTGCAACTTTACCTGAATCTGATTCCCTACGGCGGCAACATCGAGGGCATCAAGTCGGCGTCCATGCTGTATTTCGGAAAACCGCCGGGCCTGCTGAGTCTGGCCGAAATCACGACGCTGACCATCATTCCCAACCGGCCCTCCAGCCTTCGCCTGGGCATGAATAATTCGCTGATTGTGCAGGAGCGTAACCGCTGGCTCCGGCGCTTTAGACAAAAAGGCCTTTTTTCTGAAGAAGAAATCCGGGACGCCCTGGCCGAACCGCTCATGGCCCGCCGCCGGGAAGCGCCCCGGATGGCCCCGCACCTGGCCCGCCGCCTCAAAACGGAGTACCCGGGCCATGCCATCATCCGCTCGACGCTGCACGGCCAGCGACAGGCCCAGGTCGATCAACTGGTTCAGAATTACGCCGCCCGTCTCCGGGCCATCGACGTACATAATGCGGCGGTGCTGGTCGTCAATAACCAGACGATGGAGGTGGAAGCATATGTAGGTTCGGCAGATTTCACGAACGTCGACGATGGTGGTCAGGTCGACGGCGTTCGGGCGGTGCGGTCACCGGGCAGTGCGCTGAAACCGCTGCTGTATGCGTTCGCGTTCGACAAAGGATTTGTCACTCCAAAAACGGTTGTCAATGACGTACCGACGAGTTTTTCCGGTTACGAACCCGAAAATTACGACCGCGAATTCTACGGCCCCATCACGGTTGAGAAGGCATTGGCTAATTCACTGAACGTTCCGGCGGTGAAGGTGTTGCAGCAGGTCAGCACACCCGCCTTCATCGATTTGCTGCAGCGGTCAGGCTTTACAACCATTAAAAATCAGACAAAAGACCTGGGTCTGTCGCTGATTCTGGGCGGCTGCGGCGTGACGCTGGAGGAGTTGACCCGGCTATTTGCGGGTTTTGCCAACGAGGGTCAGGTCAGGGGATTGGCTTTCACCAAAAATGAAGCAAAAAGCCGACCCGTCCGCACCGTTTCGCCCGAAGCCGCTTATCTGGTGACTTACATTCTAACGCAGATCACTCGTCCCGACCTGCCCAACAATTTTGACAATAGCTACCGGCTGCCCCGCATTGCCTGGAAGACCGGCACCTCCTACGGGCGGCGGGATGCCTGGAGCATTGGCTACAACAAACGCTACACAATTGGAGTCTGGATCGGTAATTTTTCGGGAGAAGGCGTTCCCGAACTCAGTGGGGCCAACACGGCCACTCCCCTGCTGTTCCAGCTTTTCAATACGCTCGATTACAACTCGCCCAAAGGCTGGTTTAAACCCGCTGACGGACTGAGTCTGCGAAAGGTCTGTGCCGAAACCGGCGATGTTCCCGGCGAGTTCTGCGACCACCCGATTGTCGATTACGCCATTATGGGCGTTTCGCCCCATCGCCGTTGTCAGCACCGCAAAGCCGTTTGGACAAATCCGGCGGGCACCATCTCCTACTGCGCTCATTGCCTGCCGGATCGGGTGGGCGAGGCTGTGCTGCGTCGATACGCTAACCTGGCCCCCGAACTGGTTCGATTCTACGAAAGCCGCCGGCTTCTGCTCGACCGGGTCCCGCCCCACAACCCCGCCTGTACGCGGGTGTATACGCACAAAGCGCTCAGCATCATCAGCCCGACCGATGGCAATGAGTATTTCATCGATCCACGCCAACCCCAGCAGATGCAGTTAAGCTGCCAGACCGATAATGAAGTGCGAATAGTGTACTGGTATCTGAACGATAAACTCTACCAGAAGGCCTCCCCCACCGAAGCCGTGTTTTTCAGTCCGCAGCCCGGTCCGCTCAAAATCTCCTGCGCCGATGACAAGGGCCGCAGCACCGACATTCGGGTTAGGGTGATTGGTGGTTAGGTAATTACCAATCACTTAATTACCCTTTCCAGAAACAGGTAACGCTCGCGTCCCGTTTCGGCTACCGGGCGGGTGTTTACGTCGATGTGCATCACCTGAACGTCTTTCCCGCCATCGACCGCCGACCAGTTGGGCAGCCCCGATCCGTTCGGATTGCCGGTTTTGATGAAATTAGCGAAATACGCCTGCATCGTTTCCGACACTTTGTAATCGTCGGGCGTCCAGGCATAGACCTTGTTGGATGCCAGATTTCCCATAGCGTATTCAATTTCCGCCGAGTGGACGGCACCCGTTGCCGGGGGGGCTTTGGGAGCGTCGCCATTGTTTCGGATGACTCCCCCGGCCAGTCCCGGCGTAGCATTGCCCATTTCAGGCGTCATAGCCGGACGCGGGCGGGCATAGAGGTAGCGATAGACTGGTTTTCCGCCCGTTTTGGCGTGCATGTCAATCCATTTCCAGGTGCTGAAGCCGATGAAACGGTCACCGGACAAATCCGTTGCCGACTGTCTTGCTTCTTCTTCCGTATTGCCCGGATAAAGTCTCAGCACCTCGGCGGCCTGGTCACCATACAGTTTTTCAACCGCTTTTCGGTAATTGTCCGGCGTCGGCGCTTCGGCCCCCAGCATGAAACGGTAGCTCATTTCTTCGGAATTCCATCCCGCCAGCAACGGCACCCGGGCCTGTTCACCCGCCGCAAAAATCTCTCTCGGCGATTTCGGCAGAAAATAGCCGTCGACCGTCAGCCCGAACCGGGGCGTGGCCGGGTTTGCGGTGGCCTCAAGAAGCTTTTCGGCGGACATGGCCCGCAGTTCGGCCAGTGATTTGGCTCCCACCTGACTGGCAAAGGCAACGCCCAATTTTTCGGCATCGGCCAGACTCACCGGCGACAGCGTACCCAGCAGCGAACCACTTTCTCCGATAGCGCCCGCCATCAGATTTTTCGATAGAGGTGAGGCCATCTGGGCACTGACCGAAATCGAACCCGCTGATTCTCCGGCGATAGTGACCCGATTCGGATCGCCGCCAAAGGCCGCAATATTGTCTTTCACCCAGCGCAGGGCCGCCTGCTGATCGAGCAAACCGTAATTGCCGGATGCTTTGTTGGGTGACTCTTTGGTCAGTTCGGGATGCGCCATAAAGCCAAAAACGCCGAGCCGGTAGTTGACCGTCAGGGCTACGATACCCCGACGGGCCATGCTCTCGCCGTCGTAGCGCGGTTCGGAGCCGTCGCCCGCCACAAACCCGCCGCCGTAGAAATACACCAGTACGGGCAACCGTTCCTTTTCGGATTTGGCGGGTGTCCAGACGTTCAGATAAAGACAATCTTCGCTGACGCCGTTGGATCGGAAGTTCATATCACCGAAAATGGCCCGCTGCATGGCGCGGGGGCCGAATGCATTGGCCTGGCGTGTACCCTGCCAGTTTTTGACGGGCTGCGGTTCCCGCCAGCGCAAATCGCCAACGGGCGGCTGGGCAAACGGAATACCCTTATACGACCGGATGCCGCTGGATTCCGTAACGCCTTCTAAAGTGCCCGACGCCAGTTTTACGCGGGGATTTGTTTGAGATAGAGCAGGCAAAGACAGACTAAGCAATGCCCAGGAGAGGAATATTACAGTTTTCATAACTTGATTTTCCCGCCGTAACCGACCAACGAGTTTTGAGTGACTTACAAATAATTATCAAAAGCTTTTCATAAGTGGAATATAATGTCGTCTTAGTGAATTAGAAGGGTTTGGGCTAAAGCCCACATACAAGAGCGCAGATTTTGGCCCCCGGGCTGAAGCGCCGGGGCAATACTGGTTATTCTTGAGTTGGTCAGAGGATGGAACAATATTTAATTGCCCCGGCGCTTCAGCCCGGAGATAACAGGCCGGATTCCTGCCCACTCCGGGGCTTTAGCCCAATATCGATTTACTGGAGTCGCCTGGTAAATTCTTCGGCTTTTCAAAGTAGAATCCACCCAACAAACCCTCTCTTAATCAGCCAAACGCCATTTCCATGACCTCCCGTCGCCACTTTCTGCAGGGGCTTAGCTCGTCCCTCCTGACGCTTCCCCTGCTGAATCATCCATTAACAGCCTGCGCCGCGCCCGAACAGAGCCGAAAACTAGGCATCGCCCTTGTGGGCCTGGGCAGCTATGCCACCAATCAGCTCGCCCCGGCCCTACAGCAAACCAAAAACTGCCATCTGGCGGGGATTGTAACGGGTACGCCCGCCAAGGAGCAGGAGTGGATGAAGAAATACAACATTCCTAAAGAGAACGTCTACGACTACAAAACCTTCGACCGCATCCGGGACAATAAGGCCATTGACGTAGTGTATGTCGTTCTGCCCAACTCGATGCACGCCGAGTACGTCATCCGGGCGGCGAAAGCGGGCAAGCACGTCATCTGCGAGAAGCCACTGGCGATTTACGAAAAAGAATGCCGGGAGATGATCGACGCCTGCAAGGGGGCCAACCGCCAATTGGCCGTGGGCTACCGGCTGCATTACGAGCCATTCAATCTAGAGCTTATCCGCATGGCCCGGTCCGAAGAGTTTGGCAAAATCAAACTACTCGAAGCAAGTTTTGGCTTCCGGTCGGGCGACCCAAACCAGTGGCGACTCAAAAAAGCGATGGCGGGCGGCGGACCGATGATGGACGTCGGCATCTACTGCATCCAGGGCGTTCGGCGGCTGGTGGGAGCCGAGCCTGTTTCCATCACGGCCCAGTTTGCGCCTAAAACCGACCCGCAGAAATTCCGGGACGTGGAGGAAACGATGTACTGGCAGATGGAATTTCCAAACGGCGTTACGTCGAACTCCACGACCAGCTACAACGCCAACGTCGAGCGGCTGTTTGCTGCCTGCGAACGCGGCTTCATGGAATTATCGCCCGCCTATGGCTACGGTCCGCTGAAAGGCCGAACCAGCAAAGGGCCGCTCGAACAGCCGGTCGTCAACCACCAGGCGGCGCACATGGACGGCGTTTGTGAGGTTCTGTTACAGAACAAGCCACTTCCGGCGCACATCACGGGAGAAGAGGGGTTACAGGACGTAAAAATCATGCAGGCGGCCTACCGGGCGGCAGAGACCGGACGAAAAATTTCGTTGTGAAACAACCTACTTCAAAGGCCGCGCTTTCACCCCTTCGACCGTAATCTGAACTGGTTGAATGAGGCCATTTTCGTTGAAAGAAAGGCGGTCGATACAAACAACGCGGTGGTTGGGGTCGGTTTCGGTAAGCGGTCGGCGGTGATACACGATATACCATTCATCCGTGCCGGGAACATCCGTTCGGGGAATATTCAGAACCGAGTGGTGCCCGGCTCCAGTGGCGATGGCCGGATTCTGCTGTAAAATCTTACCGACCCGCTGAAACGGCCCGAAGGGTGAGTCGGCGACGGCATACGCCACCGAGTAGTTTGGGCCGGTCCAACCGCCTTCCGACCACATAAAATAGTATTTCCCGTTCCGGACGAACATCATCGGGCCTTCCACGTAACCTTCCGGAGTTATCTCCCGGAATGTTTTTCCGTCGTCAAAAGGAATAAAGCCTGTGAAATCAGCATTCAGTTTGGCGATGTTGCAGTGCCGCCAGCCGCCGTACAGCATGTAATACTGCCCGTCCTGGTCCCGAAATACAAACTGATCGATAGGTTGAGCGCCGTTATGAATCTGACCGATGAGGGGCTTGCCCAGATAGTCGCGGAACGGGCCTTCGGGTTTGTCGGCCACGGCCACCCCAATGCCACCGATCTCGCCTTCATGCACGTCGTTGGCGCTGAAGAACAGAAAATACCTTCCATCTTTTTCGTTCACCGAAGGTGCCCACATGGCCCGTTTGGCCCATTTTACGGCGGTGGTGTCCAGAATGCGGGGATGTTTGGTCCAGTGAACGAGGTCCGGGGAAGAAAAGGCATCCAGAAACACCTGTCGATCAAATTTGTCGGAATAGGTGGGGTAAATCCAATAGCGGTTTCCGATGACAGCGATTTCCGGATCGGCATACCAGCCGGGGAAGATGGGGTTGCCGCTGGTGGCCGCAGTCCTGGCTATCGTCTGAGCCAGTGCGTCAGGAGTCGTCATCAGCCATACGATGGACGTCAGAAAACAGAAAGTCAGTTTATTCAGGCGGTTCATCCGTGTATCGTGCCAGGGTATGTTTTCTGAAGAAAAGACGTTTGCTGCTAAATCTCATGACCTGACGCCCGATAATTATCCAATCTTCAGCAGACTGTCAGCAGACTATTGCAGCTCTAACCGTAAATTGCAACATGAACGTTCGTCCGGCCATCCTTCTGCTCCAGAATAATCACGTATTACTGATGCACTACCGCTACGGCGGCGAAGACGTCTACGCCCTGCCCGGCGGCAATCCCGACAAAGGCGAAACCCTCGATACAGCCCTGATGCGGGAGCTTCAGGAAGAACTCGGCGTGGATATTGAAGTAGGGCCGATTGCGTTTGCGGGCGAAGTCATCACACCTGAGTCGAAAGAGGACGTATTGCACGTTGTCTTCCGGGGCGAACTCGTCAGCGGTCTGCCAGTCCTGAATCCCGAACACACGAGCGCTCTTGAGGTAACATGGAAACCCGTCGAGGATCTGGATTCATTGAACCTGTATCCCAACGTCGGTCGGCAGATTCAGCGGATGCTGCTGACGCGGTCGACTCTCGAATACATTGGCCCCATCGATCAGCCCTTTTTCTGATATAAACTCCCGGCCAGCATTCCTGCCAGACTTGCCAGCAGGCCCCAAATCATGGGTGGATACTCGGTTTCGGCCCAGAGACAGACGATCCAGACGCCAAAACCTATCAGCATCGACAGCAGACAGCCGAGGTTGGTGGCCCGTTTCCAGTACAGTCCGGCGGTGAGCGGCACAAACAGCGACACCAGACTGAAGGCCGACGATTCGCCGACGAGTTCAAAAATGCTGACGTCGCGGGTAGTCGACATCCAGACACAGATGAGCGTAATGACCACGACGGCCAGCCGAATGACCAATAACAGGGTTTTATCGGAAATATGGGGCCGGAAAAAGCGATACACGTTTTCGCCGAAGACCGTGGCCGGGGCCAGAATCGCCCCGCTCGATACGCTCAGAATGGCCGACATCAGCGCTCCGAAGAACAGAATCTGCATCGCCAGATTACTGTGTTTCAGCACCATGTTCGGTATCAGCATCTGATTATCCATGTTCAGATTCGGGTAGAGCAGTTTCCCGGCCAGCCCGATGAACAGCGGCAGCATTGCCACCGTTAGGTACAGAAACGAGGCCAGATAGGACGCCCGAACGGTCGACTGCTCATTTTTGGCCGCCATCACCCGCTGAAAAATATCCTGCTGCGGAATCGACCCCAGTCCAATCGTCATCCAGGCGGCCAGATACTCCACGCCGCCTTTCAGCGTCACTTCCGGGAAAAACCGAAAGAAGCCGGGGCGGGTCTGCCGGGCAATCGCCTCAAATCCACCCACCTGACGGTAGAGCACAACGGCCAGAATCAGCAGGGCGACAATAATGATGATGTTGTGGAAAAAGTCCGTGACCGAAATGGACCACATGCCGCCCATGAGCGTGTAGATGGTCACAATCAGGGCACTCACGGCCACACACCAGAAAATGGGTACGCCCGTCACCACGTTCATGACGATGCCGATGGCGATAAACTGCGCCGCAATCCAGCTAAAATAGGACGGAATAATCAGGATGGCCGAAATTAACTCCGCCGAACGCCCGAACCGAACGCCGAAATAGTCCGAAAACGTGGTGATACCCAGCCGATACAGCGGACGGGCATAAAACGCCCCGACCAGAAACAGGCAGAGCGCCGACCCGAACGGCTCTTCGATAATCGCCAGAACGCCCCCCTCCACAAACGTCGCCGGAGCGCCCATGATGGTCTCGGAACCAAACCAGGTGGCAAAGGTCGCCGAGGCAGCCAGCACCAGCGGCAGGCTCCGCCCGGCCAGCACAAAATCCTGCGTGTTTTTCACCCGACGGGCCGCCCAGGCACCAATGGCGATGTTGGAGAGCAGATAAAGGGCAATAAAAAAAAGAAGCATCAAAAATTACAACCGAACGGTGGCCGGTAAATATTTGGCAATCAGGTCTTCGTAGTACGGTTTTAATTCCGACACCACCGGCGGCTTCGGGCTTTTCGAATACAGGTCATACGGGTTGAACAGCCGCACCCATTTGAACATTTTCCGGTCGTGGTCGTCGAGCAGGTGGTCGTAGGCTTCCTCCCGATGCTGGGCATAAAACGAGTGATACCGGATCATGTACAGGGCCGGTTCGGGCAGGTGATCTTTCGTGATGTGATAGAGATACTCGTCATGACCCCACGACATATGCACATTGCGCAGGCCGCAGTTTGGTTCGTAGATACCGTATTTCGTATTGTATCGCTCGTCGGTCGAGTCGGGGTTGTGAACGAAAAACTCCGGATATACGATGCTTTTGGAGTGCGCACAGCCCACCGGGAACGTATCGCCCACAACGGCCCACTGCGGCTCGCCGAACAGACACAGCACCTTGCCCATGTCGTGCAGGAAGCCCGTCAGCACAAACCAGTCGGGGTGTCCGTCGGCCCGGATGGCCTCAGCGGTCTGGAGCAGGTGCTGTAACTGGTCGAGCTCGATGTCGGGGTCGGAGTCATCGACGAGCGTGTTCAAAAATTCCATTGCCCCCCAGACCGGCATTTCTTTCCTGTCGAATTTCAGAAACTCGCGTTCCTTTCCGCGCACGAAGTCGTAGGTCTGATAGGTATGGTTAAGCCGATAAAACTCCCGGACAGTATCGCGGGCCGGATTGTCGTAATTCCGGTAATCTTCTTTCGCCTTTACTTCCGGTTCCGGATAGCGCGTCAGCAGGTCGTCTTCCCACTGGTCGAGGCTGGTTAAGGGGTTATGTTCGGGCATTGGGGTCATAGCAAGAGGCTTTTTGTAAACTTACTGAAAAGTTAAACACAGAGACCACAAAAGGTACGCAGAGAAACAGAGATCATTGTCTGTGTATTTCCTCCGTGTCCTCTGTATTTTTTAACTATCCGAAATACAGCAGAAACACCGCGTAGTCAGCGGCCTTGAGGTGATTCATGAAGGTTATGACTAATTAAACGAAATACCATCAGGCTTTTTATAGACTACCGGTCGCTTCTTTTGAAATCCAAAGCATAATCCCAGAATTCCCAGAATAATCAGACCCAGACCGCCGACGACATACGAAGCTATGACCCCGCTCGAATAGGCACATGCAAGACCGCATAGAAGGACAGGTATGCCAATACTGATGGCGAGTACGCCAAAGACGACCGCCAGAACATTAAGCACGACACGTATGGTAGAAGGCTTTTCATCCGGGCGGTGCTGCTTCTTTATTTTGCGAATGGCGTTCCGGAAATAGTTGCGGTAGGCTTTTTTCAGTTTGCTATCTGACTGGCTTTCCCGGCTGATTTGTGCGTCCGAGCCGCTCCGACCCGCCGTCACCACCTGAGCTCCTGCCTGTACGAGGGGCCCTTCAAACTGATACGCCATCTGATTACCGGCATAAAACCAGAGTCCGAAGCCCACCATGCAGGCGACACATTCCAGCCCTTTCACACGCCAGTAAGCCGTGCGCAATATCTCTTTTGGATAAGCAGGATAGCAGTACACACTGACCATCAATACTGCCACCATCAACCAGACCCAGCCAGTCGGCAGCGTTATTCCTGTAAAAAATAGATTGGCCCCGGCAATGAATGCTATTCTGCCCTGGATGTAAAAGAGGAGAGGTAACACAACGACTCGGACCAGCAGCGGATGCCGCCCGGCCCAGCGGGTGATGTGCAGCATGGTAGAATGAGGTTTTGCTGTTAATTGACTAAAAGTAACAAAAAACAGAACTTAACCTATATACGTCGCAATTTCGTTCGTGAAAAACGATATAAGATGATTCCATCCATTCGTTAACTTTGACTCCGAAAAGCCAATGCCCGAATCCAAACTTAATCAGCTATCATCTGCAGAAATGGCAAAGGACGTTCGCTGGCAGCAACGATTTACTAACTTTAAAAAAGCGTTCATTCAATTAAGCGAGGCCGTTTCGTTGCCTTCTTACTCCAGACTGGAGCAGCAGGGGCTTATCAAGTGCTTCGAATTTACGTATGAATTAGCCTGGAATACGCTGAAAGACTATCTGGAAGACCAGGCCCATACCGGGATCACTGGCTCAAAAGATACGTTCCGACTAAGCAATCGGTTAGGTCTTATTGCCGATGGCGACATCTGGATGGACATGGTGAGCAGTCGGAACGCAACGACCCATACCTATAATGAGGCCACGGCGGAGGATATAGCGCAGGCAATCAAATATGATTATTATTACGAATTTCAGAAACTTATCGATACTCTGGAGCAGCTTCGGAGACAACAGAACGAACACGCTAATGATACGTAGAGAATGACTTACGGTCTTACGGATAAACAGGTTACACAAATTCGGCAGGTGCTGGCTGCTAATCCGCGTGTCGAACAGGCCATCCTTTTTGGTTCGCGGGCGAAAGGCAATTACAAGCCGGGTTCCGACATTGACCTTGCCCTGAAAGGAACTGCCCTGGTTTACAAAGACCTGCTCCGGCTCGACAATGCCCTGGACGATTTAAACCTGCCCGTTGAAACAGACCTGATTTTGTACCACCAGATTTCCGACCCCGCCGTCCGGGAACATGTCGACCGGGTCGGACTTACACTCTATAGCCGGACCAGGCAGGAGGCTGAGCGTTAGCAAGTATTATTTCTTTTCCCGGCTGTGAAGTTCTTCAAAATCGCCCCGGTTCCACCGGGGTTGCCCGATGTAGTTGCCCGTCATCACGAACCGTCCGGTCTGCGTGTCCAGAATGAACGTTTCGCGTTCGCCAGTGACGACCTGAAACCGGCGGGTGTCAATCAGTGCAGGTTCGGGCTGGCTCTTACCGGCAGGCGTAAAATTGACCAGTAACAGAATGCCGCCGAGTGTCAGAACACCCAGCAGAAAGGATTTGAGATCGACGAAAAAAGTATAATTTTTCATGACTGAAGAGTTGATTTGTGTCACTTCGACAACGCCGATACTGGCTGGAAAGTATCGACGCTTCGCTATCTTTACCCAATGATCTACCTGGACAACAACGCCACCACCCGTCTCGATCCGCGTGTTCTGGATGCCATGATGCCGTTTCTGACGGACGTGTACGCCAACGCCGCCAGTACGCATCCCTTTGGCGTGGCAGCGCATGAGGGCGTCAAAATTGCCCGTCAGCAGATCGCCGACCTGCTCGGTAGTGAGGCACACGAAATTGTCTTTACATCCGGTGCCACAGAAGCCATCAACTTAGCCATCAAGGGCGTCGCCGAAAATTACCAGCAGAAAGGACAACATATCGTAACGGTTCAGACCGAACATAAAGCCGTACTGGATGTCTGCGGATATCTGGAAACGCGGGGCTTTGAAGTAACGTATCTGCCCGTCCGACCCGACGGTCTGCTGGATCTGGACACCGTTCAGGCCGCCATCCGGCCCGATACGATTCTGGTTTCCGTGATGATGGTCAACAACGAAACAGGTGTCATTCAGCCTATCCGGGAGTTGGCGGCGCTGGCGCACAACGCTGGTGCCCTGTTTATGACCGATGCTACGCAGGCCGTAGGCAAACTACCCATCGACGTCGATGATCTGGGCATCGATTTACTGACCTGTTCTGCTCATAAATTATACGGCCCCAAAGGCGTGGGTGCGCTTTTTGTCCGGCAGCGTCGACCCGGCAAAGTGAAGCTTCCGGCCCTGCTGCATGGCGGCGGTCACGAACGCGGCCTCCGCAGTGGCACCCTCAACGTCCCCGGCATTGTCGGCTTCGGCAAAGCCTGTGAGGTAGCTCAAAAAGAAATGACGGGTGACACGAATCGCATCGGGGCGTTGCGCGACCAGCTTGAAACCGAACTGCTGTCAATTTCCGGCACCCGCATAAACGGCTTTCGTGAGCACCGCCTGTATAACACGACCAACATCTACTTTGAATACTGCGACTCCGACGCCATGATTATGAGCCTGGAGGGCATTGCCGTTTCCAACGGATCAGCCTGCACGTCGGCCTCCATCGACCCCTCGCACGTGCTGTTGGCAATGGGTCTGAGCGAACAGGAGGCCTTTTCCTGCCTGCGCTTCAGCTTAGGGCGGTTCAACACGGGGGAAGATGTTCTGGCGACGATTGCGGCGGTGAAAGGGGTTGTGGCAGAACTGCGGGCGCTGGTGTAAAGGAATTAATCAAGTAATTATTAAATTCGATTTTAAAATTACTTGATTAATGTTTGAACGCCATCTCTATAAAATCTTTGAGCGGGCATTATCCTACTTTCCAGCCGTGGCTGTTTTAGGCCCTCGTCAGGTAGGCAAGACCACGTTTGTAAGAAATATAGCCCAGACCCATCAAAAGGAAACGGTCTATCTTGATCTGGAATATGTCGCTGACCAACGCCGGTTACAGCAACCCGACTTGTTCTTTCAGGCCAATCAGGACCGATTGATTATTTTGGATGAGGTGCAACGAATGCCTGAACTGTTTCCGTTGCTCAGAGTCATGATTGACCGGCACCGGGTTCCGGGGCGGTTTATCCTGCTGGGTTCTGCATCGCCGGACTTACTCAAAAACTCGTCCGAAACCCTGGCAGGGCGAATCGTTTATCTGGAGTTAACGCCCCTGCATCTGACCGAGGTACAAGCCGTGTATGACTACCGTACACACTGGCTCAGAGGAGGTTTTCCCAATGCGCTCCAGGCACCCGATGAGGCCGTATGGCAACTATGGACGGATAGTTTTATTCAAACGTATGTCCAGCGCGATTTACCCGATTTAGGTTTGTCGGCTTCCCCAACTACCATTCGTAATTTGCTGACGATGCTGGCCGCTAATCAGAGCGGCCAGCTAAACTATGCCGATTTGGCCCGTTCGCTCGATGTCTCCTCCCCAACGGTTCAGCATTACGTGGATTTTCTGGAAAATGCCTACCTGATTCGTCGGCTGCCGCCTTATTTTGTCAATATCGGTAAACGATTAGTGAAAGCGCCCAAAGTGTTCGTGCGCGACAGTGGCCTGGTTCACCGACTGACAGGTCTCGACAGCTTCAATGCGTTGGCAGGCCATTTGCTTCTGGGCGGTTCGTGGGAGGGCTACGTCGTGCAACAATTAGTTTCGCGGTTAGCAGCCGACGTAACGCCTTATTATTACCGTACCCAAAACGGGGCCGAACTGGATTTGGTATTAGTGAAAGGCGGCAAGCCTGCTGTGGGGCTGGAGATTCGTTATTCCAACGCGCCCTCACTCACGCGTGGCAACACGCAGGCCATTGCGGACCTCGGCCTGGAACAAACGCTGGTAGTCACACCCGAAGCGGACGGCTACTGGCTACGGAAGGATGTGCAGGTGTGTAGCATTCTGGGCGTTTGGGAAGTGTTGCAGCCGCTGGGCGTGTTGACATAAGCATCGTTACACTCTTGACTGTCAGCGGAGTTACGGAAACATGGGCGGGTTGGGTTTACTAACATCTTCGGTCGACACTCTATCAAGAATTTCATACATCACATACGTATCACCGTCCTCAGCCACAGCTACATTATTTATCCATTTCAACATACGCATTCAAGTTTTGAATGTGTGCTTACGATGCCACTCAAAATTCTCAACTAACGGTCTGTAACGAGGCTCCGTTGGCAATAAAATCGGTCTGCCCGCTAATTGTTTAATCGAATATACACTATTTGGATTTTCCGTAAACCGCTCACTGACAATTACTTTATAATTTCCGTCGATAGCAATCATACCCCGGTCGAACGCTCGGTGAAGATTAGGGCACAACGCGATACCGTTGGTTATCGTATCGTTGTAGCTTTTGGCGAACGGAACAATGTGACAGGCGTCAATCATCGACACGTTGAACATAGCATCAATTTTCAACCCGGAAATACAGCACCGATATCCATACAGTTTGGGTACTTCTTTTTTGAATGCTCCGCCCCGAATCATTATTTCCTGCTGAAACAGTTCACGCTGAATGTCTGAGCCGGACATTTCTTTCTTTAACTTCTTAATAGTGGTTATATACGTCTCCGGGTCTTCATTGACGATTTGACGAGTTACTTCATCAAAATGATTACCAGCAGCATCCAGGTCTATATCTGCCTGATTTGGAAAATACTTCTGCAAAACAGCATGACGTAACACTTGCCGACTGTAGGCATCAGTCAAAATAACGGCTAACTCTACATCTATTTCTACATGGTCAATAGCACTTGTAAGGTTACGCAGAGATCGCATGGAACCGGCATTTTCAAGCCATAATTCACAACCGGGGTTTGGAACCAACCGCCACCAGAGCGGGAGTCTACCGTCACTTTTGAGATGATAAAATGGTTGAGCGATTAACGGATGATAGTTGCCTGTTTTAACTAATAAAGCCCAATTTGACGTAAAAAGGTCGATAAGTTCGGGAGACAAATAGATGCGTTCGTCTGAGAAAAACTTCCGTTCAAATCCCTGAATAATACTAAGTACGAGGATGGGCATATGTGGTGCCGCAAATCCATTTTTTTTGATGCTTGCTCTATCCTGTTTTAACGTTGTAAATGCTTCAAGATAATACGATAAGTCTTTACGCTGCATGATTTAAAACGGCTTCTTTTTCGGTGCGAATGTGTTTATCCAGCAGATTTTCGATTTCGTTTTGCAAATCTCGCTTTTTCGCCATTAGCGTTTTGGTTTTCAGCACCTTGAGGGAATTTTGAATCAGGTCGAAATCCCCGGGTTGGTCGGCACACACTTCGCGCAGCAGTTCTTCTTCCTGCCGGAATTTTCAACAATGCTTTCCAGACCAGTTGCAGCAGCATGGTTGAGTCCTTCCCTCCGCTGAAACCCACAATCCACGGGCGCTCAGAATTTTCATCATACAGATATTGATCGATGATTTCTTCTTCGATAAAAGGAACCTTAAGGGACATACACTATGGTTCAGGCAAGCTAAACTATTACTTTTTACGGAAAAGGTGAAAGGCTCTCCCGACTTAACCGACAAAGATGCGCAAATTCTGCGCTTTTGAGTGAACGGCCACTGGCAAGCTAACAAAAAACCGGAGCCTTTGCAGACTCCGGTTCGTAGCGTAACCCGGAAAGATTTCACTCTGGCGATCCGGTCCGGGTATCGCAGGTAGAAAATGTTTGCGCTCCGCGCAAGGCCCGGAAAGCCTTTCCGGGTTACAGTTTCGAGAAGTCGAAATCCTCCAGGAAGCGCGTGGTGAACTGGCCCGACTGGAATTTGGGGTCGTCCATGAGCTTGATATGGAACGGAATCGTGGTTTTGATGCCCTCGATAACGAACTCCTGCAAAGCCCGCTTCATCCGCGTAATAACCTCCTCCCGCGACTGCCCCGTCACAATCAGCTTGGCAATCATCGAGTCATAATTCGGCGGAATCGTGTAGCCTGCATACACGTGGCTGTCGATGCGGACACCGTGGCCGCCGGGCAGGTGCAGGTTGGTGATTTTGCCGGGCGAAGGCCGGAAACCGTTCAGTGGATCTTCGGCGTTGATGCGGCACTCCATCGCAAACAGCTTCGGCGTGTAGTTGCGGCCCGAAATCGGAACGCCCGCCGCCACCTTGATCTGCTCCTTAATCAGGTCGTAATCCGTTACTTCTTCCGTAATCGGGTGCTCGACCTGAATCCGGGTGTTCATTTCCATGAAATAAAACTTCCCGTGTTTGTCGACCAGAAACTCGATGGTGCCCGCCCCTTCATAACCGATGGCGCTGGCCCCCTGAATGGCCGCCTGACCCATCTGTTCCCGCACTTCGGGCGTGATGATGGGCGAGGGCGTTTCTTCCAGCAGTTTCTGATGCCGCCGCTGAATGGAACAGTCGCGCTCGGACAGGTGGCAAACCTTGCCATACTGATCGCCGACAATCTGAATTTCGATGTGACGCGGCTCTTCCACGAATTTCTCCATGTAAAGCCCGTCGTTGCCAAAAGCGGCACCGGCTTCCTGACGGGCGTCGTTCCAGGCTTTGTCGAACTCGGACTCGGACTTGATAATCCGCATTCCGCGTCCGCCGCCGCCCGCCGTGGCCTTGATGATAACCGGGTAGCCCATGTCGGCGGCCAGTTTTTTGCCTTCGTCGGCGGATTCGAGCAGACCGTCGGAGCCGGGGATGACGGGTACGCCCGCCGCTTTCATGGTCGCTTTGGCCGTGGCCTTGTCGCCCATCGCATTGATTTGCTCGGCAGTGGCCCCAATGAATTTGATGCCGTATTCGGCGCAGATTCGGGAAAATTCGGCGTTTTCGGACAAGAAGCCGTATCCCGGATGAATGGCGTCGGCTCCGGTCACTTCGGCAGCCGAAATGATGCTGGGAATATTGAGGTACGACTGTCGGCTGGGCGGCGGACCAATGCAGACAGCCTCGTCGGCAAACCGCACGTGCAGACTGTCGCGGTCGGCGGTCGAGTACACGGCCACCGTTTTAATGCCCATCTCGCGGCATGTCCGGATGATGCGCAGCGCAATCTCCCCCCGATTGGCGATAAGTATCTTTTTGAACATACAATTCTGAATGATTGAATGATTGAATGATTGAATAAGCGCTGCAAATGTTATCTGGCGGAGCCTATTCAATCATTCAATCATTCAGAATTCAATCATTAGATGGGTTCTACCAGAAACAGCGGCTGATCGTATTCGACCGGCGTGGCGTTTTCCACCAGCACTTTTACGATCCGACCCGACACTTCGGATTCAATTTCGTTGAAAAGCTTCATGGCTTCGATGATGCAGACCACTTTGCCGACCGTAACTTCGTCACCGATATCGACAAAATTGGGCGAGTCGGGATTAGGCGTCCGGTAGAACGTCCCGATCATGGGTGATTTGATAGTCAGGTAGTTGGATGTATCGGCTTTGGGAGCCGCTGCCGGGGCCGCTGGAGCGGGCGCAGGGGCGGCAGCAGGGGCCGGGGCCGCCACAGGAGCCAGAACCGGTGCAGGGGCCGCCGGAATAACCGGGGCGGCACCATAGCGCTTTACACTAATTTTGAGATCGTTCGTCTCAATGTTTACCTCGTCCAGTCCCGACTGGGCGATGAAATCGATTAATTTCTGAATGTCTCTGGTATCCATACCTTTTTAAACGTGCTGAATCAGGGAGCGGCGTCGTGAATGTAGGACAGTTTCGCGACTAAACCGCGTACTGCATCATTTTACTCGTTCTACGTAATCGTAACTGCGGGTATCGACGCGGATTTTATCACCCTGATCGATGAAAAGAGGCACCATAATCGTTGCCCCGGTTTCTACTTCGACCTTCTTCTTGGGACTGTTGGCCGTATCGCCCCGAATACCCGGTTCGGCGTATGTCACTTCCAGTTCCACAAACGGAGGCAGTTCGCATGTCAGGGGCGTTTCGTTCTCGGCATTTACCAGAATTTCCACCTCCTGCCCTTCTTTCATCAGGTCAGCAGCTTCTACTATCTTCTCCCCGATATTTATCTGGTCGAAGGTTTCGGTATCCATGAAGTTGTAGCCGTTCTCGTCTTTGTAAAGAAACTGAAATTTACGGCGTTCCACCCGCACCGGATAAATCGTCACACCGGAGTTGAAGGTGTTGTCGAGCACTTTACCCGTCGTCAGGCTTTTCAGTTTCGTGCGGACGAAAGCCGCCCCCTTACCCGGTTTTACGTGCTGAAACTCCGTAATCTGGAATAAGTCGTTGTTGAAGTTAATGACCAGGCCGTTTCGGATGTCTGCGGTCGTTGCCATGTCGTATTAATGTATAATGAATAATGGTTAATGTATAATGGAGTTCACCGTTGCGACGCTCCGCGAATGGGCAGTAGTATAATGTTATGTACTTTGTTTACAGCATATATTAATACTGCATTCATTATACATTAATCATTATTCATTATACATTATTACCCTTATATTGCCCATTTCACATACACCGAACCCCACGTGAAGCCCCCACCGAAAGCGGCCAGGATGATGTTGTCGCCTTTGTTCAATTGCGAACCGTAATCATGAAGGCAAAGCGGTATGGTGGCGGCGGTGGTGTTGCCGTAGCGGTCGATGTTGAGCATCACTTTGTCCATGCCCACGCCCATGCGGTTGGCCGTGGCATCGATAATTCGTTTGTTGGCCTGATGCGGCACCAGCCAGGCCACGTCGTCGCCCGTCAGGTGGTTGCGTTCCATGATTTCGGCGGAAACGTCGGCCATGTTCTTGACGGCAAATTTGAACACCGACGGGCCGTCCTGATACACGTAATGCCAGCGTTTTTCCACCGTCTCATGCGTGGGCGGGTAGCGGCTGCCGCCTGCTTTCTGAAATAAATGATTCTGCCCGACGCCATCGGAACGGATGATGGAATCAAGTACACCGTAGCCTTCCGTGTTCGGTTCGAGCAGAACGGCCCCGGCTCCGTCGCCGAACAACACGCAGGTAGTCCGGTCCGTATAATCGACGATGGCCGACATCTTATCGGCACCCACGACAATGACTTTCCTGTATTTACCCGTCTCGATAAATTGGGAACCAATCGTCAGGGCGTATACGAAGCCCGAACAGGCGGCCTGAATATCGAAGCTGCCAACGGACCGGATACCTACCCGGTCGCAGATCAGGTTGGCTGTCGACGGAAACACATAATCGGGCGTGGTGGTGGCGCAGATGAGCAATTCTACTTCTTCGGGGGCAGTATTGGTTTTCGCCAGCAGCCCTTCTACGGCTTTGGCGGCCATATGTGAGGTTCCCATCCCCTCGCCTTTCAGAATATGACGCTCCCGGATGCCCGTGCGGGTGGTTATCCACTCATCGTTGGTATCCACCATTTTTTCCAGTTCGGCATTGGTCAGCACATACTCCGGAACGTAGCCGTGAACTCCGGTAATTGCCGCTTTTATATTCATCCTGATTTGGGTACTTTTAAATGAATAATGTACAATGGATAATGTATGATGAAAACGTTGCTGTTTCGTTAGAACCCCGTAGCCGCGAATTATACATTATTCATTATTCATTAGCTTAATGCCTGCGCAATTTTAACGTACGCGTTGGACTCGACCTGCTTCTTGGCAAGATGAATCATGTTTTTTATGGCGGTGGGTGACGAAATGCCGTGGGCGATGATGACGTTGCCGTTGACGCCGATAATCGGGCTGCCGCCTACGGATTCGTAGTTGGTTTTATCGATAAACTCGTGCTTCAGACTCAGCTCCGTGCTCATGTCGTAAATGGATTCGCCAAGTTTGAAGATGACGTTACCCGTAAAACCGTCCGTTACAATCACGTCGGCTTTGCTGCGGAACATGTCGCCGCCTTCGATATTACCGACAAAATTGATTTTTCGGTTCTGCTGCAGCAGTTGATAGGCGGCCTGAGCCACCAGCGAGCCTTTCTGTTCTTCGGAGCCGATGTTCATCAGCGCTACGCGGGGGCGGTCGATGCCGAACGTATACTGGGCATAGATGGATCCGAGTTCGCCAAACTGAGCCAGCATTTCGGGTTTACAGTCGGCATTGGCCCCGATGTCGAGCATAATGGCGTGTCCGCCTTCGAGCTGGGGCACAAACCCGGCGATAGCGGGCCGGATAACGCCTTCGATAGCTTTTACGCTGAAGAGCGCCCCGACGTGCATGGCGCCCGTGTTGCCCGCGCTGCAGAACACGTCGACCTGCCTGTCCCGTAAAAGTTTAAACCCAACTCCGATGCTGGAATTGGGTTTCTGCGAGAGGGCTTTGGTGGGGTGTTCGCCCATTTCCACCACATCCTCGGCGTGAATAATTTCCAGGTTCCGGAGCGAATAAGCGTGTTGGGCCACTAACGCCTCAACTGTTGCCCGTCGGCCTATCAGCACTAAAGTTACGTCATCAGATAATTCACTGGCGGCCATAACCGCCCCTTCCACAATGGCTTCCGGAGCGAAATCACCACCCATTGCGTCAACTGCAATCTTCATTGAATCAGGGTTGCGTACACAAACGGTTGAAATGAAGGTGTAAAATTAGTGGATGACCGGCAAAAAAAAAGTATTTCACCCGTCAGCCCGTTTCCGATGCGTCCGGGGAAATACCTGAATGTCATCCCCAGCCCTTTTCAGGAACATTGGGGCCACTAAAAATTATACTGTCGGCGCATAATTTTCAATCACCATTTTGCCTTTGTAATAAAGGTTGCCCTCATAGACGTGGGCGTGGTGACGAATGTGGATTTCGCCGGTGGAGCTGTCGATTGCCAGCGTTTTGGGCGTCAGTTTATCGTGGGTGCGGCGCTTGTCGCGGCGCGTGCTCGAATGTCTGCGTTTGGGATGTGCCATGACCTGTTTTTACTCTGTTTTATTGCTTGTTAACTCTATAGTTTCGCAGAAATGGCCGACGCCCGGAATCCAGGGCCACCCTTCGGCGAGATTTAATTGTCTCTCAGTTTACGCAGCGCCTCCCAGCGGGGGTCCGGGGCAGAACCCTCGTCGTCGGCCTCATCGGCGCTGTCGACCGGTCCTGACCGATACACCAGCGTTCCGATTTCCGTTTCTTCAGCATCCGGTTCCTCTTTCCGGAAACGCGGGTGCAGTTTCTTCATGGGCAGCGCCAGCCCGATAAATTCAAAAATGTAGCGGGCCACGTTGATTTCCTGCGTATCCCACTGAATCAGTTCGATCTCATCGGTCAGTTCCTCATTCCGATCGGCGTACTTCAGAAACAGACGCTCCTGAATGTCGATCGGCTCTTCGAACGGCTCCAGACTACGGTCGCACGTCAGTTCGACAGTTCCCCGGATGTGAAAATCCAGCCGGATCATCGTCGATGACTTGTCCAGCGTCAGATGCGTCTTAAATGCCCCACGCTGAATCAGTTCCTGCTCCAGAGCCGCAAAAAACTCGTCGCCCGACTCAAAGTCATATTCGTACTGTTTGTCTTCCAGTGCGACAATGGGAATCGTATACGTTTTAAGCTCTTTCACCTCAGTCCTCAATAAAGTCCGCAAAGTTACGAAGTATTTCTAAATCAGAAAAGAAAGGTTACAAATTATGCCGCCGGACAGCCCGCCGACCCAAGATTAGCCGACTTTGGATCGAATTGTCGGGGCCGTCTGTCGGGCAGGCTGTAATTCATTGAAATAATTTGATGATTGTTAAGTAGTTGTGCGTTATCTTGACTTCTTGTTTGATAACTAACCCTCCTCATAACTGCATGACTACACCCCGCGTCGATCAGGAGACGGCCCATACGGCTCTGGGTCAGGGAATTCTGCACGTCGGCATCGGGCGACACGGCAGCAGGTCCCTTCCCCCCGAACTGCTCGAAGCCTGTCGGCGGGAACTACTGTCGGACGACACGGACCCCATTCAGAAAGGAGCCTTTCTGGGCGCTCTGCTGGCAAAGGGGCCAACACCCGAGGAAAAAACTCTGGAAACCGTATACGGCAGGGGCGCGTTCTCACACCCGACGTTTCTGATTAATAAAACCTGCCCCGACCTGCCCGGTCATCTGCTGCCCATTGCCGCCAAACTGCTGCGCGGACACTCGCTGAAAGCCAGCGAAGCCCATCAGCTCGGCGAGTTTCTGTTTTCGGACCACCCCTGCGAGGTATTTCGGGGAATGGCCGCCAGCTATCTGCGCGTCCGGCACGAAACCAACGAGGAACTGAAAGGGCTGCACGACGCGGCGGTGGAAACGTATTCACCCGGATTTCAGCGGTTAAGCTGCGTAGATCGCCCCCTGGTTCAATTGTCCGAACCGTTCGACGGCGTCGAGCATTCTTACCTGATCACGCCCCTGCTGGCTCATTTTTTCGCCCAACGTGGCTACGGCACCGTATCGATGGTGGGCCGGTCGCCGGGGCCAAAAAACACCCTGAACGCCCACGATCTCTATCTGCACCTAGGCTGTTCGCTGTTACAGAGTAGCCACGAACTGCATACCACGCCGGAGCCGTTCGGCTGGGTGCTTGACCAGAAAGCCCTCTCTCCCGCGCTCGACCGCTGGGTCGAACGGCGCTGGGCGATGCAGAAACGTCCGTTTCTGTCGACGCTCGAAAAACTGCTGAACCCCTGCCACGCCCGCATTCTGGTGACGTCGGTGTTTCACATTACGTATCAGATGAAAATGGCCGAACTGGCCCTGAAAATGGGTTACGATGCCGCTATCGTGCTGAAGCGGGGGCTGGAGGGCAGCCTTGCGCCTTCGACTAACCGGGCCAGCGGCGTACTGTGCGCCGTCCGCACGGCCCGCGGCCACCTGTTTTTTCAGCATTTTGACGCTGATCTGCCCGCCTTCGCCCAGTATCGCACCGAACCCGACGAATTGGTCCGATATCCGCAGGCCGCCGACAATGCCCGGCTCATCCGGCGCTTCCTGTCCGACGGCGAAACCAATCAACCCGACTTCGACAACCGCGTTCAGTTCGCCCGCGCCCTCTTTGGCCGGGGCCTCGACTGGATTGAAGGGCAACTGAAATAGTGAAAGAGCGAAAGAGTGAATGAGTGAAAGAGTGGTGGGAATACTAAAAAGTTGGATGGGTGGTTTAGTACATGCCGGAACCGATCGCATAGCTCCCGGCGAAGCCCCTTTCGCTCATTCACTCATTCACTCATTCACTCATTAGAAACGCCGCCGCTTCCATCAGCCAGGCCACACCGAGGTGGACGATGATGCCGCCCCAGACGCTGCGGGTCCGGAGCGCAAATACACCCAGGATATAGCCACCCACGACAGAACTGATGGTTTCGCCGGGCGGCTTGCCAAAATGAATGAAGGCATAGGTGACGACCATCGGCAGCACCGCTCCGCGTCCGAGAATATGTGTCATTCCGATGACCAGAAAGCCCCGGAAGAGAAGTTCAGTCGGGACGAAATCCCAGCCATAGGCCAGTTCGAAACCAAGGGCGGTTACCCATTCGGGAACACCAAAAAATTCGTTAGCCTGCGTATCGTAATAGGCTGGATAATTCTGGAGAAAAGACGGCTGAAAAGCCGCAAAGGTGACCAGCGGCACCATGATGATCAGCAGCCAGCCATACAGCCGCAGGCCGCTCCATTTGGGTTTCAGGCCGTAAAAATTACTCTCCGGCTGCGGTATCAGGCGGTAAAACAGCCATAACGGCAGCACCACCGTCAGCAGGGAATGCAGATTGCTCAGGAGTGCAAAGACATAGCTGTAGATTTCCCCGCCGAATAATTCACGGCTCCAGCGGCCATAGGCGTAAAACCCGGCATATACCGAAAAAATAAGCAGCCCAGACAGGCTGAACAGCCAGAAATTTCGCTGACGCAGAATGGCCTTCTGTCCGTGAAAAAAGGCCCAGAGAGCCGCCGTCGGATAGTAGGCAAAGGCGTAGAGCAGAAAATACAGGCTTATGCGCTTCAGCGGCTCCCGACGATAGCTGTCGATGATGCTGTCTTCGAGGTCGACGTAATAGTTGAAGCTGATGGAAACGCCCAGAAACAGCAGGACGACACCGTAGAGGTCAGGGCGGAAGTCGGCCCGCCAATGGTCGCGGACGAAGCGGATAAGCTGTTTCATGCGGCTTCAAAGTTGGTTCAAAGCCACAGGCAGGTCAAGGCGGCCCCGGACGTAACGGGCGTCGTGCGGGTTGAATCGTTCAGAATGATGGTTGTGCCGTCGGAGCCTAAATCCCAGAGTTTTCCCCGCAGGAAGACGTTCAGTCCTTTGGCGATCCCCAAAATATACAACCAACGTTTATTTCTCATAAACGATGCCTCTATTTAAGCGTATTTTATCGCAAAATAGCACTATTTTACCGACCTCATCGACCAATTTACCCATATATGTTTTCTTTTCAGCATCAGGTTGCCTTCATTACCGGAGCTGGTTCGGGCATCGGTCGTTCCACGGCCCTGGCCTTTGCCGAGGCCGGAGCAAAGGTCGTCGTTTCGGATGTAAACGAACCTGGTGGCCGGGAAACCGTTGACCAGATTCGGCAAAAAGGCGGCGAGGCCGTGTTCATTTCCTGCAATGTTGCCTCTGCCACGGAGGTCGACAACGCCGTTCGGCAGACGGTCGAGACCTATGGACGACTCGATATCGGCATCAATAACGCAGGCATCGGCGGCGAATTTGCCCGACTCACCGACCAGTCGCCCGAAGCCTGGAATCAGATGCTGGCCGTGAATCTGAGCGGCGTTTTTTACTGTATGCAGGCTGAAATCCGGCAAATGCTGACACAGGGTTCCGACCATCCAGCCGGGGGCCATCCAGCCGGGGGCAAAATTGTCAATATTTCGTCCATTGCGGGTGTGCGGGGAATGCCGATGGGTGCGCCCTACAGCGCCGCCAAGCACGGCGTGCTGGGCCTGACCAAAACGGCTGCCCTGGAGTATGTAAAACAAAACATTCGGGTCAACGCCGTGTGTCCGGTGTATACGCATTCGACGATGGTTCACGATTTGATGAACATAGCACCCGGCATGGAAGAGAAAATGCGCCGGGTGATTCCGCTGGGCCGATTTGGTCAGCCGGAGGAGATTGCTCAGGCGATTCTGTGGCTCTGCTCCGACGAGAACGCCTTCTGCACCGGCCAGGCTATCCAGATGGACGGAGGCCTGACGGCAGGATAACCGTAACCCGCAATGATTTTGCGGGTCTGCCGAAGGCAGAATAAAGTTTGTGCTTTGCACAGACCCGCAAAATCATTGCGGGTTACAAGACAAATATGGCAAATCAATTTTACTCCCGACGCGACCTCCGCTTTCAACTATATGAAGTGCTTCAGGCCGAAACACTGACGCAGTATCCTTATTTCGCCGACCACAACCGCGAGTCGTTCGACATGGTGATGGATGCCGCCGCCCAGATTGCCGAAACAAGTCTGAGGCCGCTGCTGACGGTCATGGATCGGGAAGAACCGCAGCTTGTGGACGGAAAAATCCGGGTGCATTCCGGGATGCAGCCCATCATCCGGCGCTTCGGCGACGACGGCTGGATCAACGCCCCGTTTTCTTACGAAGAAGGCGGTCAGCAGCTTCCGGCAACGGTCATGAATGCGGCTACGTTCGTCTTCGGGGCCGCCAACTATTCGGCCAGCGTGTTCCCGTTTCTGACAACCGGTGCGGCCAATCTGCTGCGGAGTTTCGGCGCACAGAACCTGATCGAAGCTTTCACCCCGAATATGTATGCCGGACGCTGGCAGGGCACAATGGCCCTGACCGAACCCGACGCGGGCAGTTCGCTTTCCGACGTGTCGACCTCCGCCCAGCCGACCGACGAACCGGGCACCTACCGGCTGCGGGGCCAGAAAATCTATATCTCGGCGGGCGATCACGATGCCTGCGAGAACGTGGTTCATCTCATGCTGGCCCGGATTCAGGGCGCTCCCGCCGGAACAAAAGGCATTTCGCTGTTTGCGGTTCCGCAGAAAAGGCCGGAAGACGAGACTTTGGTCGACAATGACGTACTGACAGCGGGCGTTTACCACAAAATGGGCTACAAAGGCGCTCCCATCGCCCACCTGATGGTCGGCTCGAACGACGCCTGTCTGGGCTATCTGGTCGGCGAGCCGAACCGGGGCTTGAACTACATGTTCCAGATGATGAACGAGGCCCGCGTGGGTGTGGGCATGAACGCTGTCTCCATCGGCACTGCCGCCTACTACGCCTCGCTCGAATACGCCCGCGAACGCCCGCAGGGTCGCCCGGTTGCCGAAAAGAACCCGGCACAGCCGCAGGTGCCCATCATTCGCCACGCCGACGTGAAGCGGATGCTGCTCTTTCAGAAATCCGTTCTGGAAGGTTCGCTGGGGCTGCTGCTGTATTGCAGTTATTTGTCGGACGTGGCGCACGCGGGAGAAGGGCCGGAGGCCGATGAAGCGGCTCTGCTGCTGGATCTGCTGACGCCGGTTGCCAAATCGTATCCGTCGGAAATGGGCTGTCTGACCACGAGTGCAGCGGTGCAGATTCTGGGCGGAGCGGGTTATACGACCGATTTTCCCGTCGAACAGTTTTACCGGGAAGCCCGTATTCATCCTATCCACGAAGGCACGACGGGCATCCACGGTCTGGATTTGCTGGGCCGAAAAGTGACCCTACAAGGCGGGAAAGCCGTTCAGCTTTTTGTCCGGGAGGTTGGGAGAACGATGGCCGAAGCGCAGACAATGGCCGAATTACGACCGCTGACGGAGAAACTTCAAGCCGCTTTGTCTCAGCTTGACAACGTAACGCATCATCTGCTCGGTCAAATTGCCGACAACCCGGAAGCAGGTCTGGCCGATGCAACCCTGTATCTGGAATTTTTCGGCATTGTCACCATTGCCTGGCAGTGGCTCCGGCAGGCGACAGTCGCCCGGCAAGCGATGGAGAAGGCCCACACCGACGACCGGGATTTTTACGCCGGAAAGCTGGCCGCTGCCCGTTATTTTTACGAATATGAACTGGTGAAAACCGAGTCGCTGGCCCGCCGCCTGCTCAGCGAGGACCGCGTGACGGTAGAAATGAAAAGCGAGTGGTTCTGACGTAGCACGGAGCGCTTCTCCGTGTATTTTTCTGTAAGTTCAGACAGACATTTCTCAATCAAAAATTAGACGGAGTGGCACTCCGTTTTACAGGATGGAAGACCTTTTTGCCACCGAACGCACCCGCCAACTGCTGCCCCGCATCCGGGAGTTTGTCGAAACCGAATTGTATCCGCTCGAAACGACGGAGAATCTGACGCATGACTTTTCATACGTCGAGCCGGTGTTACAGCAAAAGCGGCAACTCGTCAAACAGGCAGGCCTGTGGGGTCTGCACCTACCCGAAGAAGATGGTGGACTGAATCTGACGCTCTGCGAATTCGGGCAAATCAGCGAGGTGCTGGCCTCGTCGCCGTTTGGACATTTCGTGTTCAACACCCAGGCTCCCGACATCGGCAATACGGAACTGATGCATAAATACGCCCCGACCCATCTGAAAGAACAGTATCTGAAACCGCTGATGAATGGCGACATTCGTTCGTGTTTCAGTATGACCGAGCCGGAGTTTGCGGGTTCCAACCCCGTCCGGATGGGGACGATGGCGGAAAAAGATGGCAGCGATTACGTCATCAACGGCCACAAGTGGTTTACCTCGTCCGCCGACGGAGCTGCGTTTGCCATCGTCATGGCCGTAACCAATCCCGACGCCGCTCCCCACCGTCGGGCGAGTCAGATTCTGGTGCCGATGAATACGCCGGGCGTCCGATTGGTTCGCAACATCCCGATTATGGGTCACGCAGGCGATAGCTGGGCCAGTCATGCCGAAATGCGTTACGATGACGTCCGGGTACCGCAGGCCAACCTTATTGGGCCGGAAGGCGGCGGGTTTCTGCTGGCACAGGAACGGCTGGGGCCGGGCCGGATTCATCACTGTATGCGATTCATCGGCATTGCCGAACGCTCATTCGATCTGATGTGCCGCTACGCCGTCAGCCGCGAACTGGATGAAGGGAAGGCGCTGGGTGAGATGCAGTTCATTCAGGGATTCATTGCCGAGAGCCGGGCCGAAATCGACGCCGCCCGGCTGCTGGTGTTACGAACCGCCAAACACATCGATGAACGCGGAGCCGCTGCTGTCCGGGATGAAATTTCGATGATTAAATTTTCAACGGCCAACATGATGCTGCGGGTTATCGACCGGGCCATCCAGACCCACGGGGCGCTGGGCATGACCAACGACGTGTTGCTCTCGTACTGGTACGCCCACGAACGGGCCGCCCGCATCTACGACGGGGCCGACGAGGTGCATAAATCGGCGCTGGCAAGGAGTATTCTGAAGGGGTATGGGCTGGATGTGAGGAAAAACTCTATTACACAGAGACAATCAGAGAACATCCGAGTCGATCAGAGTTAACATCGATTATTTACTCTGATAAACTCTGTTCTCCTCTGATCAACTCTGTGTAACGATGCAACAAGACTCCCCCACCGCCATTCGCCCCGGCGAGGAACTGGATAAATCCTCGCTTGAGACGTACCTGAACGATACCGTTCCCGATTTTGGTCAGATTACGGATATAGCCCAGTTTCCCGGCGGATACTCTAACCTGACGTATTTTCTCAAAACAACCGACAGGGGCTATGTCCTGCGCCGACCGCCGTTCGGGGCGAAGGACATTAAGGGCGGACACGACATGGGCCGGGAGTTTCGGGTGCTGTCGATGCTGAAGGCGGCGGGTTATCACACCATTCCGGAACCCGTTGTTTTTTGTGAGGATGAAAGCGTCATGGGTTGCCCGTTTTATGTCATGGAGCGGGTGCCCGGCGTGATTCTGCGGGCGCACACGGCTCCGAAGATGACCATCCCTGCCGAAACGATGCGGCAACTCTCGCTGTCGCTGGTGGATAATCTGGTGAAACTCCACGCGCTCGACATTCAGCAGACGGGCCTGATTCAGCTCGGAAAACCCGAAGGCTACATCCGCCGGCAGGTCGAAGGCTGGCACAGGCGCTATCTGGCCGCCCAGACTGACGACGTTCCGGCCATGAATCAACTGGCGCAGTGGCTGATGAACGAGATGCCCGCCGAAAACCCGGCCACGCTGATTCATAATGACTACAAATACGATAACGTGGTGCTGAACCCCGACCATCTGCCCGATATCCGGGCCGTGCTCGACTGGGAAATGTGTACTGTCGGCGACCCGTTGATGGACGTCGGCACTTCGCTCTCCTACTGGGCCGAAGCCACCGACGACCCGTTCCGCAAATCGTTCAACCTGACCCACCTGCCGGGCAACCTGACCCGCCGGGAGTTCGCCGACCGCTATGCCGAGCAAAGCGGTCGTGACGTGTCGAATATTTTGTATTACTACGTGTTCGGATTGTTCAAAAATTCAGTCGTGATACAGCAGATTTACAGTCGCTACAAAAAAGGCCTGACCAAAGACGAACGGTTCGCCGGACTGCTGACGGGTGTCCGGGCGCTGTCGGCCCAGGGTGTGCGGGCCGTGGAGATGAATTCCATTTAGTTAAAATCAAGCTAGTTATGAAAGCCATTCTCTGCCGTGGATATGGACCACCGGAAAACCTGACGCTGGAAGACGTCGAGCCGCTGAAAGCGACCAAAAACAAACTGGTTATCAGCGTCAAAGCCTGCGGCGTCAACTTTCCCGATACGCTGATTATCCAGGGCAAATATCAGTTTAAACCCCCGTTTCCGTTTTCGCCGGGCGGCGAAGTGGCGGGTGTGGTGAAGGAAGTCGGCGAAGGCATTACTCATCTTAAACCCGGCGATAACGTCTTTGCTCTGACCGGCTGGGGTGGCTTTGCGGAAGAAGTGCTGGCTGACGGCTACCGCACGTTCCCGATGGCTCCGGGTATGGATTACGCCACGGCGGCCTCGCTCATGTACACCTACGGCACCTCCTACCACGCCCTGAAAGACCGGGCTAATCTACAACCGAATGAAACGATGCTGGTACTGGGCGCTGCCGGAGGCGTCGGACTGGCGGCAGTCGAATTGGGCAAAATCATGGGTGCACGGGTCATCGCCGCCGCCTCAACTGACGAAAAGCTGGCGCTCTGCATTGAAAAAGGCGCTTCGGAAACGATTAATTACAGTCACGAAGACCTCCGTGAACGAATCAAAACGATCACTGGCGGTCAGGGTGTCGACGTTATTTACGACCCGGTGGGCGGATCGCTGGCTGAAGCGGCGCTGCGGTCGATGAACTGGCGGGGACGGTATCTGGTCGTGGGGTTTGCGGCGGGCGATATTCCCAGTTTGCCTTTCAATTTACCCCTGTTAAAAGGCTGTTCGGTGGTCGGCGTATTCTGGGGCGCTTTTGCGGAACGTCAGCCGAAGGATAATTTCAAAAACTTTCAGGAGTTATTGGGCTTTTATCAGCAGGGACACATGAAACCCCACATTCAGGCGCAGTATTCGCTCGAACAGGTGCCGCAGGCACTCAACGAGATGCTGGAGCGGAAGGTGATGGGAAAGCTGGTGATTGTGCCCTGACCAGATGTTGTCAGACCTTTCAATTAAAAAACAACGTAGCACCGCTGCGTTGTACGACTCATGCAGACATTCGCAACAATCGAAGACTTTTCGGCCCACAAGGGTCAGGAACTTGGCACCTCCGACTGGATGACGATTACTCCCGAAATGGTTCAGAATTTCGCCGATGCCACCGGCGATCACCAATGGATTCACCTCGACGCCGAACGAGCCAGACTACATTCGCCCTACGGTACCACCATTGCCCACGGTTTTCTGACGCTGTCGCTGGCCCCAAAGCTTATGGCCGAAATTTATACGGTCGAGTCGGTGAAAATGGGCATCAATTACGGAGCGAACAAAGTGCGGTTTACAAACGCTGTCCCCGTCGGTAGCCGTGTCCGGATGAAAGCCTGGCTGCACCACGTCGAACCGACCAACGCCAATGAAGGGGCCGCCGGGGTGCGGGCCATTACCGAATGCGTTTTTGAGGTCGAGGGGCAGGAAAAGCCCGCCTGCATCGCCGAGTTGATTAGTTTGTTGTTTGAATGAATTATACCGACAGGATTAACGGGATTGACAGGATTTTTATAATAATGCTCTGACAATCGATAATCCTGTCAATCCCGTTAATCCTGTCAAAAAATGCGTATACCCAACAAAATTGCCATCATTACCGGAGCAGCCCGGGGCATTGGCCGGTCTGCCGCCGAAGTGTTCGCCCGCGAAGGGGCCAGCGTCATCATCTGGGACATGCTCGACGGCGAACCCGCCGCTGAAGCTATTCGTTCTCAGGGCTATCAGGCCGAATTCATGCCAGTCAGCGTCACCGACCCAAAGGCGATTGAAGAGGCTGTTCGGCAGATTATCGAGAAATACGGTCGTATTGATATTCTCATCAACAATGCCGGCATCACCCGCGACCGGACGCTGCTGAAAATGTCGCATGAAGAATGGCAACAGGTCATCGACGTCAACCTGACAGGCGTATTCAACTGCACGAAGGCGGTAGTGCCACACATGGTCGAACGAGGTTATGGGCGCATTATCTGCACATCATCGGTTGTCGGGCTACATGGTAATTTTGGGCAGACTAACTACACGGCCACGAAAGCGGGCGTCATTGCCATGTGCCGCACCTGGGCCAAAGAACTGGGTCCGAAAGGGATTACGGCCAACGCGGTTGCCCCCGGTTTCATCCGCACCGAAATGACCGATGCCATGCCCGAGGAGGTTCGTCAGGCCACCATCCAGACCATTCCGGTCAAGCGGATGGGCAACCCCGAAGACATTGCCTACGCCTATCTGTATCTGGCCTCCGACGAAGCCTCGTTTGTCAACGGGCAGGTCATCGGCGTCAATGGCGGACAGGCCTCCTGAAGATACGTATCTGGCCCGTTATGTCTACAAATCATTATGCTTGCATACTATTTTTGGTAGTATTATTTTTGGAGATTTGTAGACGGATACACTAATCAACAATCGATATGGCATCGGCAACTTTGGAATTAACCGGCCTGAATTTCAACTTAACCGAAGAACACATGGCGGTCCGGGAGGCCGCCCGGGACTTCGCTCAGAACGAACTGCTTCCCGGCGTCATCGAGCGCGACAATGAGGCCAAATTTCCAGCAGAACAGGTGCGCCGCATGGGCGAACTGGGCTTCCTGGGCATGATGGTCTCGCCCGAATACGGCGGTGGCGGCATGGACACCGTCTCTTACGTACTGGCAATGGAAGAAATCTCGAAAATCGACGCTTCCAGTTCGGTGATTATGTCGGTCAACAACTCCCTGGTCTGCTGGGGCCTGGAGGCATATGGCACGGAGGAACAGAAGCAGAAATATCTCACCCGGCTTGCCAGCGGGGAAGTCATCGGCGCTTTCTGTCTGTCGGAGCCGGAGGCGGGTTCCGACGCCACCTCACAGCATACGACGGCCTTCGACCAGGGCGAGCATTACCTGCTCAACGGTACTAAAAACTGGATCACCAATGGTGGTTCGGCCAGCATCTACCTGGTCATGGCCCAGACCGACGTCGAGAAGAAGCACCGGGGCATCAACTGCCTGATTGTCGAGAAAGGTCAGGAAGGCTTCGCGGTGGGCAAAAAAGAAGACAAAATGGGCATTCGGGCGTCGGATACGCACTCGCTGATGTTCACCGACGTGAAGGTGCCCAAAGAAAATCGCATCGGCGACGAAGGATTTGGTTTCAAGTTTGCCATGTCGACCCTCAACGGCGGACGCATCGGTATTGCCGCTCAGGCGCTGGGTATTGCCGCCGGAGCGTATGAGTTTTCGCTGAAGTATGCGCAGGAGCGTCAGGCGTTTGGCAAAAAAATATTCGAGCATCAGGCCATTCAGTTCAAGCTGGCCGAGATGGCAACCAAAATCGAGGCCGCCCGACTGCTGGTTTACAAAGCGGCCCGCCTGAAAGACGAGAATAAGGATTATGTGCAGGCGGCGGCAATGGCGAAACTGTTCGCCTCGGAGGTTGCCATGTGGGCCGCTACCGAAGCCGTACAGATTCATGGCGGCTATGGCTATGTAAAGGAGTATCATGTCGAGCGGATGATGCGGGATGCCAAAATCACTCAGATATACGAGGGTACGTCTGAAATACAAAAATTAGTAATAGCCCGGGAGATCGGCAAATAGCACTTTTCCGCCGTTTACACAATTTTTTCAAAAAACTGGCACGCGTTCTTGCAGGATGCGTGCTCTTTTTTTTATCTTTTCGAAGGATAAATAGTTGTATTAGTTTTGTCCAATTTATTAGTTTTGTGCAAAAATAGAAATTGTCCACGGTTTAGATAAAACAACCATCTCCGTATGGAAGACTATAACAAGATCATCGAGTCACTCGGCGTTAAGTTCATCAAGGCCCGAAACATCCGGATTCTGCAACCGATAACGATCAAAAACTTTTACGACGTTGAGAACACGCTGCTGATTCTTTACAACGGAGAGGTTGCCATCGGTGAAGATCGACAGCAGGTCGACGTCGGCGACATGCTGTTCATTCCGGGCGGAAAGCACGTAACCGTCACGTATGGCGATTCGTCACAGCCGAAAAGCGTTACGAATGAAGAGTTCATGACGCATCGTGAACTGTATTTTGAAGCCAATCGCGACCCGCAGAAAGTGGCGAACATGCCCAATTCGTTCGGGTACGTATCGTTCGAGGCAAAGGTGTTCGATTCGGTCAACTTCTTCAACTCACTGGACGTTCCGCCGTTCATCATCAAACGGGACGACAATCTGGCCCAGACCATCAATCAGATTCTGGTTGAAGACATGCTGGATACACCCGGTAAAGGCCGCATTATTAAGATCAAGACGGAGGAGATTGTCATCGAGGTCATTCGGTATATTCTGAAAAACCGGCTGTTCGTCGAGCAGTTGGTGACCAACAGCACCTATTTCAAAGATCCGCGTCTGATTGACATCTTCGCCTACATCAAGGATAACCTGGGCGGCGACCTTTCGAATAAGGTTCTGGCAAACGTTGCCAACGTATCGGAAGATTACGTCGGGCAGTACTTCAAGATGCTGACGGGCATCAATCCGCAGGACTACATCGAGTATCAGCGTATGGAAGCCGCCGTTGGTCTGCTGCGGACGTCGAAGAAAAGCATCCGGGCCATCGGTGCCGAGGTAGGCTACAAGGATACGGCCTATTTCTGCCGCCGATTCAAGATGATGTTCGGGATTCCGGCAGGAAAGATGCGCCGCCGGGAGTCGCTGATGAATGTATAGGGTGATTCTAACCACAGAGGAAACGGAGATTACACAGAGAACAGGGAGAGCTTTTTCTCTGTGTAATCTCCGTTTCCTCTGTGGTTAAATGCGGTTAAACTTTCACCACTGCATCATTGAACTGCCGGACGACCTCGGCTATGTCGGGCAGCAGCGACGGTCTGGCTTCAATGCCATTACCTACCACAATGACGTCGGCCCCGGCCTGAAGGGCCTGATGCGCTTTCTCGACGGTATTGATTCCTCCACCAACAATAATGGGTGTGTCGACAGCCTTCCGCACGGCGGCGATCATCTCCGGCGAAACAGGTCGCCGGGCGCCGCTGCCCGCATCCATGTACATGAGTTTCAGTCCCAGCATCTCGCCCGCCATCGCCGTGCAGGCAGCTACGCCCGGTTTGTCGTAAGGCAGCGGCATCGTGTTGCTGATATAGGAAACGGTTGTTTGGGCGCCGCTGTCGACGAGCATATACCCTGTCGGCAGAATCTCCAGACCGCTTTGTTTCAGGATGGGGGCGGCCACGACATGCTGCCCGATCAGAAATTCCGGATTGCGTCCGGAAATGAGGGAAAGGAAAAGAATGGCGTCGGCAGAGGGTTCGACGTGCAGGCTGTTGCCGGGAAACAGAATAGCCGGAATGTTAGTATATTCCCGAATGAGGGCGATGACCTCCCGCAGGACGTAGTTGGTAATCAGGCTGCCGCCGACGAAAAAATAATCGACCCGATTTTCGACACTCTGAAACAGCAGGTCTTTAAACGCGTCTTGCTCGACCTTATCCGGATCGAGCAAGACGGCGAACGATTTCCCCCCCGTTTCCCTACGGTTGCGCAGTTGTGTAAGAACCGGGTGTTGAGTATGGTCTGACAGACGCTGGTTGCTGCGTTGCTGCATTATTGTTTAAGAAACGGGACTTAAGGTAATTATTAGCCTGCTCACGGATGATCGTAGTCACCGCAGCAGTCAGGATACCCGTGATAGCTCCGCCGATGGCTGACTTTTTGGGCGCATCTTCAGCGGCTTTTGCTGCCCGGGCCGTATGCGCCTTCTGGCTATCCTTTGGGTAGTATGTGTCGCTCTTTTCGTCGTAATAGTCATCTTCGTGATCATCCTCATCATCATCACTGGAATTGGGCAGAATCAGACTGGCAACCAAATAGATACCCACGCATACACCAGCGACCAGCGCTACGGTTTTACCCACTTCGGAGGCGTCCTGCTTCAGCGAGCTGACATTCGATTCGATAGAGCTTTTATACTGCTCGGTTGCTTCCATCAACTCAGCCCGGCGGGCCGACGTGTCGGCAAAAGGAACATTCGGATCCATAAATTGAGCGTTCTAAGTTAGTAAAAAAATGAATTGACCAATGGATTAAGCGGCCGGCCCGTCGAAAGGACGGGCTTCCTGACCAGCCTGTCGTTCGTTATACGTCTGGCGCAGGGATTCGTTTGTCTGCTGCATCAGGTCGCGGATGGCGTCTTCCTTCTCACGGGTTTTCTCTTCCAGTTCCTTCTCCTGGCGATTCTTTATGGTCTTGTAGGCCATCTTACGAATCTGACTCTGAATGGCCTCCTTAGCCATCACCCAGATCAACGTGAGCACCAGAAAAAAGCCGGCAACGATTAAAAAACCCAGATAACGGCTATCCAGGACTGCGTTGAGATAGGCCGCCAGCAGACAAAACAGGAAAATGACCGTGATGGTCGCCAGAAAGCCCAGCACAATGGCATGAACAGCCTGCACGACCCCGTCTTCCACTTTGTTCCGCGTTTCGAGCTTGAACAGCTCCATTCGCGCCTCCAGATATTTGAAAATATTCTCCCGGATCTCTTCCAATCGTTCAAGCATGGCAATAGTTCTTTGTGTAGCTGCACTGATAGTACAATTTAACACCCAATTTGTTCGGAAAAACATTTCGTACGGTCCTTTTCAGCGGCCCGTTCCGGCACAACTCATTCACCGACAGGAAACAGGCCGTCTCCTCTGGCCTGTTTTACCATAAAAACGCATCCCCGGCCTAAGATCAGGTCGGGGATGCTGAGAGGCTGTCTGTCAACAAAATGTAGAGAATTTTCCGTTTACTCGCTGCCGAAACGCCCGGAGCCAATCTGGTTGCCGAAGAACAGAGCGTTCAGAAACAATTTATTGGTACCATACCAGAATGCCCGGAAATTGGGGTTGTCTGTCATCGCAATCACCTTCCCGGCCCCGTAGTTGTTCGTTATAATCGCCGGACTGTTGCGCATCAGGCGCTCGTTACCGGCTGAAATATAGCCGCTCACGAGCGGTTTGGCCGTATAAATCAGGGGAGCCGCAAAGGGGTCCCGGCTGCGCTCCAGAAAAACGGTGTTATCGCGGAACGTCGACAGCATTTCCTCTTTGTATCCGTAGAGCAGCGGGTGTGTCAGATCGGCCTTTGCCTGGAAAATAGCGCCGCCGATGACGCCCGCTCCCGCATAGCGCTCGGCCAGCGCATAGGGGCGTACGCTGCTCGTATCGGTCGGCATTTTTTTGAGCTTCGCCGTCGAAATACCTTTTTCCGACGCCCACTTGACGGCATCCGTCATGGCGACCAGAACGCCCCCGCTTTGCACGAATCGTTTGATTTTGTCTTCCGGCAGACTTCCGTATTCGCCGCTGACCAGCACCAGCACATTATATTTATCCAGATTGATCCGGTTCAGGCTGCTGGCGTCGGCCATGGTGAGCGGCACGTTTACCCGCTGATCGAGCAGATGCCATACCTCTCCGGCATCGAGGTTGTTGACGCCCTGCCCCACGACCAGCAGCGGCTTGGGCAGACGCATATTTTTAAAATTATCGCTGCCCAGGTCGATGCCTTCGGTGGTCAGACCGCTGGCAACGGCGTAAAAATCGACGCCATCACGCTCAGCCAGCGTCGTCAGCAGCGTGGCTAACTGGGCCGATTCCTGCGGTGAAGTCTGAATCTGGATGGTGCCGTAATCGAATTTCATCGGCCTGCCGTCGACGGTCGACGTAAACGGCTGCGAAGCCGTTTTCAGCCGGTAGCCCTTTTTCAACAGTTCGTAGGCGGCCCGCGGCGCAAAATAGCTGTCCCAGCCAAACACGTAGGCGTAGGGACTGGTGCCGACGACCCGGCCCTTCGGGAAAGCATTCGTTTCCACCTCCGGCCCGGTCGCTATTGCCGTTCGGGACTCCACGTAGGGCACATTGAACGTGTGGGGCATGGACCAGGCCGAAATGTCATAGAACAGACTGTCTTCAAACTGCGTCCGCTTCTCGAAAATGCCTTTAATCAGCCGATGCTGCGGCTGGTTCGTCGGTACGACGTAGGCGTTGCCTCTGCTGAAGCGCTTCCCTTCGAGGGTTTCGTCCCGATTCAGTTGGTAAACGGCAATCTGGTTGCGTTGCAGAATGTTGACCATTTCCCACGTCCGGACTTTGTCGTTGCTTTCCCCAAACACGTAGGCCTTTATCGGGTCGGCAGGGGCTTCGCGGTAATGATCCCGCTGAAAATTCAGCAGATCGACGCGCATGGCCTTTGCCGCCCGCAGGCTCGACAGCGCCGCCACAAACTGGTTGCGGATAGTGAACGGAAACGTCAGCAGGCCGTTGCTGCTTTCCTGTACGTGTCCCCGCGAACTGCCCTGTTCGAACAGGATGCCCACGCAGCCGTGGACGTCGGGATAGGTAGAGCCTTTTCCGTAATAAAAGTCATCGAAATTTTCCTGGGTGTAGTAAAAGGACCCGATTTTATCGAGTCCTTCGGCCTGAAACTGCCCGAAGCGGTTGGTCAGTTCGATGTTGCGCCGGGGCGTGAGCGGATGGGTACGGGAGGGCACGCCGGGCTGAAAGAAGAACGTGGAGTTGGTGCCCATCTCGTGATGGTCGGTGAGCAGATTGGGCTTCCACTCGTGAAATTTCGCCATGCGGCTCTTACTTTCGGGGTGCTGCATGTAGAGATAATCCCGGTTCAGGTCGAACCAGTAGTGGTTGGTCCGGCCACCGGGCCAGACTTCGCTGAACTCGCGGCTGCTGGGGTCAGAGACCAGGTTGACGCTTTTGTGCGTATTGACCCAACTGGCAAATCGGTTGGCTCCGTCGGGGTTGATGCAGGGGTCGAGCAGCACGATGGCCTCATTGAGCAGCGAATCCACCGATGGCCCCTGCGCGGCGGCCAGGTGATAGGCTGCCAGCAGGGCCGAGTTGTTGCCGCTGGCCTCGTTGCCGTGCACGGTATAACCCATCCAGACCACCACCGGCATCTGGCTCGTGTTCAGGCTGCCCGAACGGGCCGGGTCCGTCAGGGCGACGTGTTCGGCCTTGAGGCGGTCGATGTTGGCATGATTGGCCGGGGAAGTAACTGTCAGCAGCAACAGCGGCCGATTTTCGTACGTGCGGCCGTATTCCACGAGCGTGATCCGGTCGGAGACCTCATCAAGCTTTCGCATATAACTGACCAGTTGGTCGTGGGAAACGTGCCATTCTCCGACCTGATAGCCCAGAAACTGCCGGGGCGACGGAACGCGGGTGTCGTAGGTGACGCCGGTCGGCAGGTAATAGGAATCGGCGACCTGAGCCAGGGAAGGCGTCAGCATCGTCATGACGTAAAGGCAACAGAGACGGATGATTCGGAAGAAGAGATTCATCATATCGTAGAAAGTTGTTAGGGTATGTAGTTGGGTAAAATAAGGTTGCGGGGCAAAACAAAGACGCCGGACTGACAACACACGACCATGCGTTACCAGTCCGGCGTCTTCCGCCTGCTTCCTGCCGACCGATCAGTTCGACCGCTTCAGCTTGGCTTCGATCGTCTGCTGGGTGTGTGGCACGGCCCGCAGGCGCTCTTTGGGAATCAGTTTGCCGGTATCGATACAAATTCCGTAAGTGCCGTTTTTAATCCGGACAAGGGCGGCGTCCAACTGCATGATGAATTTCTGCAGCCGCCCGGCCAGTTGGCTCAGGTTCTCGCGCTCACTCGTATCAGCACCGTCTTCCAGCAGCTTGGAGGTGCCCGACGTGTTGTCCGTACCCGTATCGTTGCGCTTGCTCAGCGTTTCCTTAATGTAGTTAAGTTCGTTACGGGTCGCTTCGAGTTTTTGATTAATCAATACCTCGAATTCTTTAAGCTCCTCCTCCGAGTAGCGTTTCTTTTCTTCCTGAACCATACAGTGTTAGTACTAAAACGTAAATGGTGGCTGGCAATAGTAACCAATCAGTGCGCAAAATTAGGACAACCTGTCGGCATTTCCATCATCCGAGCGTATCAACTTAATTTTTTTGAAAATTTTAGGAATTGGCAAATCGGCCCCACTACCGTTTAATATTTGGTTAACATTACCGACCGACTTTCAAAACTTGGCGTTTCACGAAATTTCCAGTGCATACTATGGAATTACAAAATTAGACTATATCTGGAAAAAATAGTTATTTACGGGCACAGCCTGTTTTTTTGGTAAGTTTACACGTTCTTATACACAACAGATAGTCAACTTAATTTGTAGGTTTTATGGCGTATATCGAACCAGCCCCCATAAAAGATAAAGAGAATCCCCTCGAATCCATGATGTCGCGTTTCGATGCGGCAGCCCGTCTTCTGGGCATCTCGGAGGAGATGTATTACATTCTGAAAGTCCCCGCCAAGCAGGTTACCGTCGGTTTGCCCATCACGATGGACAACGGCGAAATCAAGGTTTTTGAAGGTCACCGCGTCGTTCACTCCAATATTCTGGGTCCGGCCAAAGGCGGCATCCGTTTCGATCCGGGCGTCCACCTGGATGAAGTCCGGGCGCTGGCGGCCTGGATGACCTGGAAATGCGCCGTCGTCGATATTCCGTATGGCGGCGCCAAAGGGGGCATTGCCTGCAACCCCCGCGAAATGTCACCGGGCGAAATCGAACGCCTGATGCGGGCGTATACCGTTGCGATGCTCGACGTATTCGGGCCGGACAAGGACATTCCGGCTCCCGACATGGGCACGGGCCCGCGGGAGATGGCCTGGCTGATGGACGAATATTCGAAAGCCAAAGGCATGACCGTCAACGCCGTCGTGACCGGCAAACCGCTCGTACTGGGCGGGTCGCTGGGCCGCACGGAAGCCACGGGCCGGGGCGTAACCATTGCGGCTCTGGCGGCGATGGACAAGTTGCGCATGAACCCCTACCGCGCCACGTCGGCCATTCAGGGCTTTGGCAACGTTGGCTCTTACGCCGCCGCACTGCTGCACGAGCGCGGGGTGACGGTCCACGCCATCAGTGATATTTCGGGCGGGTATTACAACGAACGCGGCATCGACATCGAAGCGGCCAATACCTACCGCAATACGCACAACGGCTCACTGGAAGGCTTTACGGGCGCCGAAAAAATCACGAACGAAGAACTGCTGTCGCTGCCGGTCGACGTGCTGGTTCCGGCGGCCAAAGAGGATGTCATTACTGCCGACAATGCGCATACCATTCAGGCCCGGATGATTATCGAGGGCGCCAACGGCCCGACCTCCGCCTCTGCCGACGACATCATCAACGAAAAAGGCATTCTGGTCGTCCCGGACATTCTGGCGAATGCGGGCGGCGTAACGGTCTCGTATTTTGAGTGGGTACAGAACCGCATCGGCTACAAATGGACCCTCGACCGCATCAACCGCCGTTCGGAGCGCATTATGAAAGACGCCTTCGACCGGGTGTTCGAGACGTCGCAGAAATACAAGGTATCGATGCGGCTGGCCGCCTACATCGTGGCAATCGACAAAGTATCGAGCACCTACAAATTCCGGGGTGGCTATTGATTTGGGGCGGGTTCATTACGCAGATGGAGTTGGAACGGCTCATTTCGTATTGAACCCGCTTGCTATATTCATTGATTTTTCGCACTTTTTCGTACTTTCACGGCTCGGTATCTCCGGGCTTTTTTTGTTTCGACTCATAGCTTTATGACAATCCATAAAGAAGGTTACACGATTCTGCTGGCGACGGTGGCCGTTCTGTTAGCCATCAACCTGATCTCGTGGTTTTACCTGTTTTCGGGAAATCAGACGGCCAACTGGCTGATTCTGGGCATCAGTTTCGTGCTGTTTCTGCTGGTTCTGCAGTTCTTCCGGAAACCCCGGCGCACAACGCCAGTAAATGACAAGCACGTCATCTGCCCCGCCGACGGAACGGTAGTGACGATAGAGGAAGTGTTTGAGGGCGAATATTTTAAGGCTCAGCGCCGTCAGGTGTCCATTTTCATGTCGCCGCTGAACGTTCACATCAATTTCCACCCGGTGACGGGCACGGTTCGCTACGTAAAATACTATCCGGGTAAATATCTGGTTGCGTGGCACCCGAAGTCCAGCACCGAAAACGAGCGGACTTCGGTGGTGGTGCAGGCCAAAAACGGCGTGGAGATTCTGCTGCGGCAGATTGCCGGAGCAATGGCCCGCCGCATTGTCTGGTATGTGAAAGAAGGACAGGCGGTAGAACAGGGCCACGAATTCGGTTTTATCAAGTTCGGCTCCCGCGTGGACGTCTATCTGCCGCTGGATGCCGAAGTGAAAGTAAAAATCGGCGATAAGACCAGAGGCGGGGTCACTGTCCTGGCGGATCTGGCGTAACGATATATTCTTCAAAAATCATCTGAAGAGCAGCCAATGGCTGCTTTTTTTATGCCATCGATTTTGTACGCACAAAGGAAAATGTAGTATTTTTCGGGCTTAAATCAGGGTAAAATACGCATGAAAAAATGGTTTAGGCCACATATAGGCCTTCTTTTAATTAGCTCATGTCTACAGGTCGACCTTTCGGCAAATGCCCAGCAGGTGATGATGCAGGGCTGGTATTGGGACTATCCGAAGCTGGCTCAGGCGGCTAACTGGTCGGATACTCTACGCCTGAAAGCCGCCGCGCTCGGTTCTGCGGGCTTTACGCATATATGGTATCCGCCCTTCGCCGGCAATGGCAACCGTAGCGGAGGCTACGATCCTCGTGATCTCTATATCGGGCAGGACAATACGCAAACGTCGCTGGGCACAAAAGCCCAGATCAAGGCCATGACCGACCAAATGGCAGGATTGGGTATTACGCCCGTAGCCGATATGGTTTATAATCACCGCGATGCAGGAGCGCCGGAGACAAACCCGGCGGTCAAGGATTATGTCACTACCTGGGCAAGCAACCCTACCACCTCGCCTGGCAGCAGTTGCGGCGGTTTTCGAAGACCGTTTCCGTCGGACCGCTATCGAATGGCGATTCCCATTGGCGGAACCACGGGATTGGGGGCCGGCAATTATTACGTCAAAATGCGGTCGCGGGGGCACATTTTCAATGGATCGATCTATACGTTTCACGCCACCACGGGACGGATTGGCGGGTCACGCTGGACACCGGCCAACAATCTACCAACGGGCGACGTCGACGTGACTGCCGATTTTACCAATTCGCTGGCTGTGGTGCCGGGGCGCAATTATCGCACCCAAATCAATAGCGGCACCGGCAACAATGACGGCGACGTGGACGAATTCAACGTTCCTATTACAAGCGCCGATTTCAACGCAGCAGGCGACCATCTCTTTCTGGAAGCCATCAACCCCGGCGGACAGTATTCCGACCACCTGCCCATTGAAATCTGGTATGATCCCGACGGCGCGGGCGGGGTGGCGGCCATCAACCTTGCCCCCATGAACGACCCGTTTGGGGCGGCTTATAAGCTGGAATTTCAGACCTATACCAATTTCAATGCCCTGCCCAGCGGTCAGGGCGGGATGAACTGGGAAGGCTTCCGGCCTCATTTCAACAGCGCCAGTCCGACCGGGTGGGCGCAAACTACCTGCCTCGGCCCCGACTGGAGCATGCAAAGCCTCGATTATTTCTACGATTATGATCACAATCAGCCCGTTACGCAGCAGGTTCTGCGCGACTGGACCATTTGGGCGTATGATTATCTGCAATCAAGAGGACTGCGGGTCGATGCCGTAAAGCATTTTGAGCCGACATTTATGGCGTTCATCATCCGTCAGATGATCGCAGCGGGTAAAACCCCCAACCTGGTTGTGGGCGAGTGGTATGGCGAAAATCTGGATGAACTAAAAAACTGGGTCGACGCCGTTAACGCACATCTCACTCCGGCGGAGCGGGCGTCTGTGCCCATCAAAGTATTCGATTTCTCGTTACGGGCTGCGCTTAAGGGGGCGCTCGACCGCAACGAAGACCCGCGTCAGGTCTACGGCAGCAGCCTCCGCGACGGGCGGGGCATGAGCGGCTTCAACGTCGTCACATTCCTGAATAATCATGACTTTCGGGAGGAACAGAACTGGTGGCAGAATAATGCCGTCGTCAATAAAAACCGGATTCTGGGATATGCCTATCTATTGACCAACAACCAGTTAGGCGTACCAACTGTGTTTTACCCTGACTATTACGGTTATCCTGCCCACAACACGGTGTATAATGGTGAGACGGTCGGCTTCGGCTGGCACCCGGCCAACGCCGCCGACCGAAGAGGGCACAAAGCCGAAATCGACCAGTTAATCAGCGTCCTGAAAACCTACATCAACGGCTCATCGGGAGTCGATTACCTGAACCATTACGGCTTCAGCAACACGCCGCCGAGTGGAAACCCATCGAACTGGCGGGCGACGTCGAACCCAACGGAGCCGCTGGCAACGCCCAATCAGGCCTTAATCTACCAGTTGAACGAGTCGGGGAGTGCAGGGGGTCGGGAAGTAGTTGTGGCAATCAATTTCAGCGATAACCCCCTGAAAGTCGACCATGCTATCGTTCAGAGAAACGGCATAACGACTGGAACACCGTTCACCGACATCCTGAGTCGTTCTGCTTTCCCTCAGGCGCAGGTCGATGCGCAGGGCCGGATCTACATGCAGTTACCGCCCAAAAGCTATTCTGTCTGGATCGAGGGCGTTCCCAGTCCGCTTCCCGTCCGTCTGGCTTCGTTCACGGCAAAGGCGCTCCCGAAAAGCGTCCGGCTCAACTGGCAATCGGTTTCGGAGAAAAATTTTAAGCAGTATGACCTGGAGCGTTCCCATAACGCCCGCGAGTTTCAGCGTATTGGGTCAGTCGCCGGTCGGGGAACGGGACAGAATGGGAGCGTTTATAATTTCGAAGATCAAGAATTGCCCGATAATGCACAAACGCTTTATTACCGACTGAGGATGGTCGATACCGACAATACATTTATTTATTCAGCCGTTCGTTCGGTGTCTCTGCATACAAGGCTGATCCGTATACAGCTTATTCCAAATCCGGTCAGCGACACCGCCCGGCTGCTGATTGCCAGTCCGGAAGAGCAGGCAAGCCTGATTCGACTGATCAACGCGGCTGGTCAGGTAGTGTATCAGCGCTCACAACCTCTGACCGAAGGACTGCAAACGGTGCCGCTCGACCTGTCGGGCCTGCCTGCCGGATTGTATCAGGTGACGGTTTCGACGCAAAAGCAGCAGTGGAGCGAGAAGCTTGTCAAACAATAACCGGCAGAGGCTCCGGCTCTGCGGAGTCCGGAGCCCCTGCTGATTATATTCCAGCTTACTGCACCACTTCGGCTACTTCCGTGGCATAGGCGTCGGTAGGAACGCAGGAACAGACGAGATTCCGGTCACCGTAGGCATTGTCGACCCGGCTAACACTCGGCCAGAATTTCCGTTCTTTCAGGTACGGCAGCGGGTAAGCGGCTTTTTCGCGGCTGTAAGGGCGGTTCCAGTCATCGGCCATGACGACGGCTGCCGTGTGGGGAGCGTGTTTCAGCACATTGTTCGCTTTATCGGCCTGACCTTCTTCAATCTCCCGAATTTCGCTTCGGATGCTGATAAGTGCCTCGCAGAACCGATCCAGTTCGTCCTTCGATTCCGACTCGGTCGGCTCAATCATCATCGTCCCGGCTACGGGGAAGGACACTGTCGGGGCGTGGTAGCCGTAATCCATCAACCGCTTGGCGATGTCTTCCACTTCGATACCCGCCGATTTGAACGGGCGGCAATCGACAATCATTTCGTGGGCACACCGTCCATTCGTTCCGGTATACAGCACTTCGTAATGTCCCTCCAGCCGTGATTTGAGGTAATTAGCGTTCAGGATTGCCATCCGGGTGGCGTTGGTCAGGCCGGTGCCGCCCATCATCGCCATGTAGGCATAGGAAATGGTCAGAATGCTGGCCGAGCCATACGGTGCCGCCGAAACCGCTCCCCGTGCCCCATGCCCCGCGCTCGATGCTACATGCCCCGGCAGAAACGGCACCAGATGTTCGGCAACGCCAATCGGCCCCATACCCGGACCGCCGCCGCCATGCGGAATGCAGAAGGTTTTGTGCAGGTTCAGGTGACAGACATCGGCCCCGATGGCCGCCGGGCTGGTCAAACCAACCTGGGCGTTCATGTTGGCCCCATCCATGTATACCTGCCCGCCATGCTGATGGACAATGTCGCAGATTTCCTTGATGCTTTCCTCAAAAACGCCATGTGTCGACGGATACGTCACCATCAGACACGACAGATCCTGGCTATGCTGTTCGGCTTTGGCTTTTAAATCGGTTACGTCGATATTACCCCGATCATCGCAGCGAACGATCACGACTTTCATGCCCGCCATAACGGCGCTGGCCGGGTTAGTTCCGTGGGCTGAAGAAGGAATCAGGGCCACGCTGCGGTGACTTTCGCCCCGGCTTTCGTGATACGCCCGAATAACCATCAGACCGGCATATTCACCCTGCGCTCCTGAATTGGGCTGCAGGGACATAGCCGCAAAACCCGTGATTTCGCACAGCCATTCATTCAGTTCCCTGAACAGTTGCTGATACCCCAGCGTCTGATCTTTAGGGGCGAACGGATGCAGCCCGCCAAACTCCGGCCACGTTACCGGAATCATCTCGGCGGTGGCGTTCAGTTTCATCGTACAGCTACCCAGCGAAATCATCGAATGCACCAGCGAGAGGTCTTTTTCTTCGAGTGACTTCAGGTAACGCAGCATCTCGTGCTCCGTGTGGTGCTTGTTGAACACCGGGTGCGTCAGGTACGGCGACTGACGGACGAGCGCTTCCGGCCAGGAAATTCCGAGTATCTTTTCAGCGGCTTCCAGATCGCCCGTTGCTCCAAAGACATCGAGCAGTTCGACCAGATCCTCGTAGGTTTTGGTTTCATCGAACGACACGGTTACCGTTTCATCATCCGCATTGTAACGAAGATTGACACCGGCAGTGCGGGCGGTTTTCCGCAGCGAGTCGACGTCATCGATCCGGATCGTCACCGTATCGAAATAATTCTGGGTCAGTATTTTAAAATCGTTCCAGCGCAGAACGGTCACAAACAGTTTGGTCAGGCCGTGGATGCGCCCGGCAATGGCCCGAAGCCGCTCCGGTCCGTGGTAAACGGCGTAACTGCCCGCCATAACGGCCAGCAGCACCTGCGCCGTGCAGATGTTGGAGGTAGCTTTTTCCCGACGAATGTGCTGTTCCCGCGTCTGGAGCGCCATCCGCAGAGCCGGTTTTCCGGTGGCATCCTGCGACACGCCGATGATCCGGCCCGGAATTTGCCGCTTGTAGGCGTCGCGGGTGGCAAAAAACGCCGCATGAGGGCCACCGTAGCCCATCGGGACGCCAAAACGCTGAGCCGAGCCCACCACCACGTCAGCGCCCATTTCACCGGGCGGCGTCAGCAGCGTCAGCGCCAGCAGATCGGAGGCAACCGCCGTCAGTACGTCGTGTTCACGGGCGGCGGCAATCAGGTCTGTATAATCGAATGCCTCACCATCCGAAGCCGGGTACTGGAGCAGCATCCCGAACAGGCGTCCGTCGGTGACGTCGAGTGTACGGTGGTCGCCAACCTGCACCTGAATACCTAGGGGCGTTGCGCGGGTAATCACCACGTCGAGGGTCTGCGGGTGGCAGCGTTCGGAGACAAAAAACGTATCGGCGCCTTTTTTCGACGCTGCCCGGACGGCGTACAGCATCGTCATGGCTTCGGCGGCGGCGGTGGCTTCGTCGAGCAGCGAGGCGTTGGCGATTTCCATGCCCGTCAGGTCCGACACCACCGTCTGGAAGTTCAGCAGCGCCTCCAGGCGGCCCTGAGCGATCTCCGCCTGATAGGGCGTATAGGCCGTATACCAGGCCGGATTTTCCAGGATATTTCGCAGGATAACGTTGGGCGTAATCGTATCGTAATAACCCGTTCCGATGTACGATTTGTACAATTTGTTCTGTTGAGCCAGTTTACGAAATTCCGTCAGAAACTGGTGCTCGGTCCGGGCGGCGGGGAGAGACAGCGGCCCGCTGAGCCGAATGACCTCCGGAACGGTCTGATCAATGAGTGCATCCACGGATTCAACGCCAATGGCCTGCAGCATCTCGGCAATCTGGGAGGCATCCGAGCCGTTATGACGGTCTTCGAACGACTCCTGATAGCGCACATTAAGTTTCATGTAACGCGGTTCTGAGCGATTGATGATAGAAAGAAAGTACAAATTTAAGCAAATTATCGGAGGCTGTAGGCCTCTTGAAAAGCATAACACATTTTCCGCCTTTTATTCTCATTTTTAGGCAAATAAATCTCTGAATGAAAGTACGAAAATCGGTTTCCCGCCCGATCCGTCCTGCTGTTTCACCGGCGGTCAGTTTCTCGCCCTCACAGAAATCCGCAGCCGATTTTTTTGGAACAGGCCGGGTGCGGTGGCTGACCCCAGTGGCGCTGTTTCTCATCGGTCTCGTCGTTTTCTTCCGTTTTCTGACCTTTCGGGACGTGTTTCTGTTCAAGGACATCGGCAGCGATACCATCAATCAAATTTATCCCTACGCCCGCATGGTGGCCGATTATTTTCGGGAATCGGGCTTCCCAAACTGGTCGTTCCGGCAGGGCATGGGACAGTATGTTGCGCCGTTCAATACGGGTAGCCCGTTTCCATATCTGCTGTATCTGATGAGCGGCGAAGGCGTTCCCTACGCAATGGCCTATGTCGAATGGCTGAAGTTTGTCATGGCCGGGCTGGTGTTTTACGCGTATCTGCGGGAGCGGGGTTTCCATCCGTTTGCCTCGCTCGTCGGCAGTCTGGGTTACGGCTACTGCGGATATCTGACCATTGGCAGCGGCTGGTTTACGTTTTTCACGGCCTGGCCGATTCAGACCGCGTTTCTGCTGTTTTCGCTGGAACGACTTTACCAAAGAAACCAATGGCTCTGGCTACCGCTGGCCGTAGCGCTGGTGGCCGCCGATCAGCCGTTCAATCTGTTTCTGCTGGCCGAATTTTCACTCATTTATTTGCTTGCCCGGCTGGCAGCCGACCCAGCTTTTTCGTGGATAAAAACAGCAGGGTTTGTCGGTAAAGCGTTCGTTATGAGCCTACTGGGCCTGTTGATAAGCTCGTTTTTTCTTTCCGCTAATCTATACGCCATCGTCAACAGTCCCCGCGTAACGGGCGGGGTGTCGTATGTGGATTTATTATCGGCTCAGCCCGTTTTTCGGCTAGTCGACCGGCCCCAGATTGCTACCGCTGTGCTGCGATTTTTCGGGAACGACCTGCTGGGCACAGGCAACGACTATCGGGGCTGGATGAATTACATGGAAGGACCGACGTTCTACATGGGCTTGCTCAGTCTGCTACTGCTTCCCCAGGCGTTCTGGCTGGCGAATCGCCGTCAGCGGTGGGTGTATGGCCTGCTGGCGGGTCTGGTCGGGCTGTTGTTGCTGTTTCCGTTTTTCCGATACGCCTTCTGGGCATTTTCTGGTGATTACTACCGGCTCCTGGCGCTTTTTATCGGCATCGGCGTTTTGCTGGCGGGCGTTCGGGTGCTGGACGGTCTTTTGCGGGGGCAGACACTAAACATGTTCCTGCTTGCTGCGACAGTCGTCTTACTTCTCATGCTGTTATTCTTTCCGTATAACCTGCTGGCCGACCGGCCCCGACAAACCCTGACGATGCTGTTTCTTGTGGCCGAAGCCGCTACACTATTCTGGCTGAACCGGCAAATCACAGCCATTGGTCTGTGGACGTTGCTGCTGCTGGTCGTCGTGGAAGTTACCGTCATTTCTTACCCCACGTTGAACCGTCGGGAGGTCGTATCGGCAAAGGAGTTTCGGAGTCGGACGGGTTACAATGATTTCACGCGGGAGGCGCTGGCGTTTATCCATGCGCAGGATAAAGGCTTTTACCGGATCGAAAAAGATTATTCTTCCGGTCCGGCCATGCACGTCAGCCTGAACGATGGGATGGTGCAGGGCTACCGGGGTACGAGCGGCTATACGGCGTTCAATCAGAAACATACGGCGCTGTTTCAGGCGGGCATGGGACTTATTAACCCAAAAAATGAAGTCGAAACCCGCTGGCTGCCGGGTCTGCGCAGCCGTCCGCTGCTGATGGGGCTGGCTTCGGTGAAATACGTCCTGTCGAAAAACCACACACCCTACGGCAACTGGGGCTTCGATTCGCTGACGACCCGCGAAGATGTCCGCATTTTCCGGAACCCGTATGCCCTGCCGATGGGATTCACCTACGACCGGTTTATCACGGAAGAGATTTTTCGCCAATGGTCACCGGTGCAGAAGGATTTTGGCGTCATGAGGGCATTCGTCATACCGGGAGAGAACAAGGCTGGATATCCGGGACTTGCTGAAATCCGCGATACACTGGCTCCGGCGGATCTGAACGTCGACCGCTTTACATCCATCCTGACCGAACGGCGACGGGATACGCTCCGGCTGACGTCATTCTCCGACAATCATTTCAAGGGAACCATCGCCCCCGACCGGGCCAAACTGCTATTTCTGTCCATCCCGTTCGACGAGGGCTGGCGGGCGGAGGTCGATGGTCGGGAAACGCCGACGCATCTGGTTACTTATGGCCTGACGGGCCTGTGGCTGAAACCGGGACCGCATACTATCGGGCTTCGTTATGAACCGCCTTACCGGCAAGCCAGGCTTATGGGAACCGGGCTGGGCGTTTTGCTGTATCTGATTCTGTTCGTTATTTCGTTAAAGAATAAACATATCACTTCTCTTCATTCAAAAAATCATGCGTAAACCCATTTTATTGGCACTGACCCTGAGCCTGGCATTGAGCGTCCGGGCGCAGAACAATGTCACGGAGTATGCCCGCACCATTCAGGCGGCGGATCTGGAAAAACACCTGCGGGTGCTGGCCGCCGACGACATGGAAGGCCGCGAAACCGGAACGCCCGGACAGAAAAAAGCCGCCGATTACATTGCTAAATATTTTGCCGCCGAGGGTCTGAAGCCCATCGTGAAAGACGGGGACGGCAGTCTATCCTACTTTCAGCCATTTAATCTGTATCGAAAATCCTGGGGCGATTTTTACGTAAAAGCGGGTAATCAGACCTATCAGTACGGCAAGGATTTTATCGTCAACGGATTGATGAACGTTCCGACCGAAACAGCCTACGATGTCGTGTTTGTCGGCTACGGAATCGGTTCATCGGCGTATGACGACTACGCCAAACTCGACGTAAAGGGGAAGGCGGTCGTTTTTCTGGACGGCGAGCCAAAAAACAGTCAGGGCGCTCCTCTGGCGGGTAGCGGCTCCGAATGGGGCACTTCCGATAGCTGGCGCCGGAAAGTGACGCTGGCAAAAGACAAAGGGGCCTCTCAGATTTTTATCGTTTCTGCCGACTCGCCCGAAACCTTCCGGCAGATGGCAGCGCAACGGGCCGTGATGCTCAACCGCTTCAACCGCCTGACGACCAAACCCGGCGTCGAACAGCTTACATCCGTCGGGACGTTTTTGATTACGAAAGAAATTGCGGTCAGCCTGCTGGGTACGTCGGTCGACAAACTCGACAAAGCGGTAGATCAGATCGCTAAAAGCGGCAAAACAACTGCCGGTTCGCTCAAAGGCAATGTGCATGTGAAAGCCGAACGCCGGGAAGAAGCCGTCGAGACGGCCAACGTGATGGGTTTTGTTGAAGGCTCAGACAAAAAAGACGAAGTACTGATCATTTCGGCGCATTACGACCACATTGGCATCAGCCCGGACGGGCAGGTGAACAACGGAGCCAACGACGACGGCTCCGGAACGGTAACGGTCATGGAAATTGCCCAGGCATTTGCCAAAGCGAAGGCTGAAGGCAACGGACCCCGGCGCAGCATTCTGTTTCTGACAGTCACGGGTGAGGAGAAAGGCCTGCTCGGTTCGCAGTATTACGCCGATACGGCCCCGGTGCTGCCGCTGACGAATACGGTCTGCAACCTCAACATCGACATGGTGGGTCGGGTCGATAACCTGCATGAGGGAAAATCCGAAAATTATATTTACGTAATCGGTTCGGACAAGTTGTCGTCGGAGCTGCATCAAATCAGCGAAAACGCCAATCTGAAGCACGTCGAGATGGAACTGGATTATAAATACAACGACCCCGCCGATCCGGAGCGCATTTACTACCGTTCCGACCACTACAATTTTGCCAAGCACAAAATTCCGGTGATTTTCTACTTCAACGGCCTCCATGCCGACTACCATCGCCCCGGCGACGACGTGGAGAAGATAAACTTCGCACTAGCCGAAAAAACCGCCCGATTAGTGTTTTATACCGCCTGGGAAGTAGCCAACCGCGATAATCGCCCGGTTGTGGACAGCAATAAGCCGTAACCCGGAAAGGTTTTCCGGGTACGCCGTCAGGCGTAATTATTTGTGCTTCGCACAAGCCCGGAAAGGCTTTCCGAGCTTGCCGAAGGCAAAGTTTATTTTGTGCTTCGCACAAGCCCGGAAAGCCTTTCCGGGTTACAGCAGCGCCAGTTTCGTCTCATCGCGGTGTTTGGCGAGGTATTCCATGAAGGGAGTGCCGCCCGTTCCGACAACGGTGCTGTTGTGGGCCTGCAACGCCTGCTTGTGAATGTAGGTGGCGGCATACTCGAGGTGTTTGGCCCGGAAGCGGAACAGTTCGTCGACGCAGTCGTTATACAGTCCGGTTATATCTGGTCGCCCGCTTTCGGTTACGGCCTGCCGTAACGTCGACTGCTGCTCGACAGCTTCGATAAACTGGCGATGGGCGGGCACCATGTAGTCCCGCATTTCCATCAGGTATTCTTTCAGCGGGTCGTTTTCGTGACTGACGCCCAGCAGACCGTCGAGCGCCGGAACGATGGCGCTCTGAGCACCGGTTTCGCCCCGGAAAAACTGCGGCTCATTGTCAAATTCGCCCTCGTAGACCAGGCCTTCGGGCAGCGCCGGGTTGTTTTTCGTTCCAAAAATATAAGGCCGGACGCGGGTGTAGTAGATGTATGGGTCGCAGCCTTCGGGCATCCGGTTCATGGTGGCGTTCATCTGCCGCAGGCTCTCCCGAACCTCCCAAAGACCCGCCTGAACCCCCGTCAGATTCCGGCGGCTGGCGGCGGTCACCAGCCCCGGAACGGCCCGGATGGCCTGCGCCGCCCGATACTCGATGTCGACGTGGATGAGAATAAACCAGTCTTCGTCCAGTCCTCCCAGAAAGTTCTGCACCATCCGGACATTCTCCAGACAAGGCGGCTCCGATGGGTCGATTAATTCAAAATTGAACAGACAATACGACGGATACGACAAAATGGGCGGTCGGCCCACCTGCTGCCCCACCTGCACCCAGGCCTGCGAGAGATTCCGGGGCAGTTTTTTTGGGACAACGGCTTTATCGCCCCACAAATACGCGTGACCCAGATAGCTGAGCACCCGCATGGCATGTTCGCCGTCCCTGTCGGCTTCCGGTTGCCAGTCGGGCAGGTTTTCAATCAGTTCCCGGACGCGGCCCGTGGGCAGACGCTTGGGTAATTCGTCGGCCAGGCTGAACCACGCCGGATTCCGGACTGATACAAACTGAACGGGTCTTTCGGGCAGAAACCCGGTTTTAGGACTGATTTGGTAGTCAGCCAACAGAAGAGACGTTTCGGCAATCATGAAGATGAAGTGTTGATTTTTGCGATTAAGATAAGAAAAAGTTGAACTATTTCCGTAGTAAGCGCAAAAATCAACCAACTTATGCGTTCACGCGCCCATTCACTGTTTGCCCCCCTGACGGGCGGGTTTCTGCTCCATGCCCGGCTGCTGAATCACAAAATTTTCTTTTTCCTTCGCGTCGGCGACAATTTTCCGGACGTCGGCCAGCAGTTGTTTGGCATCGTACACCACGCCGTCTTTCACCGTATACTTTACGCCGCCGACCCGCACCACTTCGTTATTTTCATTCAGCCGAATGGCCCCGGTGCCGTACAGCACTTTCAGGTTTTCGAGCGGATTTTCTTCTACGATAACGAAGTCGGCCAGTTTACCCACCTCCACCGAGCCAATCTGCTTTGCCATGCCCAGGGCCTCGGCCCCTTTCAGCGTCGCCGCCCGGATGACCTCCAGCGGATGCAGACCCGCCTCCCGCAGCAGTTCAAGCTCCCGGATGTAGGCGAACCCGTATAACTGATAAATAAATCCCGAATCTGACCCCGCCGTGACGCGGCCACCCCGGTTTTTATATTCGTTGATGAACTGCATCCAGAGCTGGTAATTGCGTTTCCAGGCCACCTCCTGCTCGGTGCCCCAGTTGTGCCAGTAGGAGCCGTGCGAAATGCGGCTGGGACCGTAGAACCGCCATAGACTCGGCAGCGTGTAGTCGTCGTGCCACTCCGCCCGACGGGCCAGCATCAGTTCGCGGTTGGCCTCGTAGATGTTGAAGGTGGGGTCGATGGTGAAATCCAGGGCAATCAGTTCGTCCATCACCTGATTCCAGCGCTCGGTGCCCGGTCGGGTGGCCTGCTGCCAGAGTTTGCCCGCCTCCTCGAATCGGTGCTGTTCATTATTGTAATTATAGTCGGAGGGATAATCCTGAACGGTTTTGTCGGCAAACAGGGCTTCGGGCAGGCCATACCAGTGTTCCATCGTCGTCAGGCCCGCTTTGGCCGTTTGCAGTACGTTCATCCGGGCCACTTCGAGCTGGGCATGGTGGCAGGCCGAGCGCAGACCCAGTTTTTTATTTTCTTCCAGCGCCGCCTTAAAAATTTCGGGTTCTGCCCCGAAGAACTTTATGCCGTCAGCCCCTTTTTTAGCATTCTCACGCACCCAGGTTCGGGCCTGTTCGGGTGTGGAAATCGGGTCTTTGCTGCCTTGTCCGAACACGGTGTAGGCCTTGATGCGCGGGGCCGTGATCTCATTCCGTTCGCTTTTGGCCCGGTGTTCGAGCACCCAGTCGAGGCCGTTGCCGCAGGCCGGGTCGCGGATGGTGGTGATGCCGTGGGCCAGCCAGAGTTTAAAGACGTATTCAGCGCCCGCCCCCTGCGATTTGCCACCGATATGGCCGTGCATATCCACAAATCCGGGCATCAGATACATGCCGGTGCAGTCGAGTACCTTGTCGCCGGGGCTTATTTTCGGGCGGTCGGCGGAGTCGATGGGCGCACCGGGAAAGCCTACGGATTTAACCTGAGCGATGCGGTTTTTCTCTACCACGATGTCCATCGGACCAATCGGCGGCGCTCCGGTGCTGTTGATGAGCGTGACGCCCCGGATAATGAGCCGGTTATGCGGACCGTCGCCTTCCCGCCGGGCGGGAGCCTTTTCGACCTGAGCGGCGGCGAAATGGATAATGAATAATGAACAATGGATAATGAGAGCAAAGGTACGGGCGAATTTTTGCATGGGGTTCAACGTTAAGATAGCGGCGCTTCAGCAAGTTACGGAGATTGTTGGTAGTTTTGAGGGTTAGCCACAGAGGACACTGAGTTTAACACGGAGAAAACAGAGTTTAATTTATTTTCTCTGTGTTAAACTCAGCGCCCTCTGTGGTTAAAACAAAGCTTATGAAAGAACGAATCACAAAATACTTCCTCCCCGGCAGCATTCTGCTCGCGGTGGTTTTCGCCTTTGCCATGAAGGCCACGGTGTTTCAGAAAGACCCGTCGGCCCCGGCTCCGACGAGTCAGACACCAAAGGAGTTTGCCGCTTACTGGTTTGCCGGGAAAGCTGAAATTAATAGTTACTCGCTTCAGCAGGCTCAGTATGGGTCGCTGAATCCCGGTCAGGCCGTTCTGATTTTTGTCACGGAAGATTTTCGTACCGACACGCAGGTGAAATCCGAGTCGGAAGCCAGCCGCAGCAAATCGACGCCGGTGATGAAAACCAACATGGTGAAAAAGTTTGTGACGGGCATTTATGATTATTCGATGTTTACGTCGGTTTTCACGCCTCTCGAACGCAGAGAATTTCCCTATACGCTGAAAGTCAGCACGTCGGCGCAGGAATGGTGCGGCCACAGTTACCTACAGATGAATTATAAAAACGGCGGCTATAGCGTCAGCGGGCGTTCGTATTTCGAGCAGGAAGTGGCAGAGGACTACGAAACCGGGCGGGTTATGCTGGAAGACGAACTTTGGAACCGCATCCGGCTGGCCCCCGACCAGCTACCCACCGGCTCCGTGCAGTTGATTCCCGGAACGCAATCGGCCCGGCTGCGCCATAAAAAACTGGAACCACTGACCGCCGACATTTCGCTGACGAATTATACCGGAACCGCATTTACCGGACAATCGCCGCAAGCCTATGCCATAGATTACAAAACCGATGGCCGGAAGCTGCTGATTGTTTTTGAAAATGCGTTTCCGCACCGGATTCTGGGCTGGGAAGAAACCTATGCCACGAAAGGCAAACAACTGACCTCGCGGGCGGTTTTACAGAAAACTATTCAAACTGATTACTGGAGCCGAAATGCCCCGGCGGATACGGTATTGCGGCGGTCACTGAACTTATAATATCTCATAATATCTCACCGTAAACAACATTATTCATTCATGAAACGCGCTTTTGCTTTCCTGCTGCTGACCCTGATTGGCTGCTCGTCCGATTCAGAGAAAAGTTCTGAAAAACCGGCAGATACAACGCCAAATTACACGTTGATTTTTATGGATAAATCCGTGAGTGTCAATGTGAACAACAATTTTATTGCTCAGAAATACCAGCAGGCAATCAATGACATTATCGATCAGAACATCCGGAAGAAAGACGATAAGCTGGAAGTGTATTTTATTCACGAAAACACGTCCAAAGCCCGCGCCCTGTCACTAACGACCCGCTCGGCGCTGGAAGTGGCCGAAAACGCCAACCAGACCGACCGCGAAGCCGCTCAGACGGCGTTCGATCTGGCTCTCAGCCGGGAAAAAGCCGTTTTCCGGCAACGTACACTTCAGCAGCTTGTCGCCCAGAACGCCGGGCGCTCCAACCGGGATACGGACATCTGGGCAAGTTTGCCGGTGATTGCCAGGGCCAACGAGAGCGGCAGCAACGTAAAGGTGTACTACCTGAGCGACATGGTCGAGAGCGTACAGGGGGCTGGTCGCCGGGATTTCCATAAAACACCGCCCAAAGACAACGGGCAGGCCGAAGAATGGGCCAAAAAAGACGCGGAAAGCCTGAAACGCCATACGCTTGGCAGCCCCGACGTCACGATGATTCTGCCTTTCGAGCCAAACGCGTCCGTAAAAGAGAATAACCCCGCCGTAACGCAGTACTGGCAGACGCTGTTTGCGGAACTGGGCGTCACAAACGTCGAGGAGTTGTAGGTCATCACTTACCTCCGTGTACCTGTCTTTCGCCTTTTTTGCTATTTTTGGGGTATGACCCAAACCACAACGCCCGCCATTTTCCTGGAAGCGCTTCATCAGGAAATGCAGCAGACGCACTATGGACAAGAGCCTGCCGAACTTTACGAACCGATTAGGTACATCATGAGTCTGGGCGGCAAGCGGATGCGCCCTCTCCTGACGCTGCTGGGGGCCTACCTTTTTGCCGACGATTGGCAAAAAGCCGTCCGGCCCGCCATTGCCGTCGAAGTGTTCCATAATTTCACGCTCATGCACGACGACATCATGGACCAGGCACCGCTGCGCCGGGGCCAGCCGACCGTGCATGAAAAATGGAACCACAACATTGCCATCCTGTCGGGCGACGTCATGCTCGTCAACGCCTACGAACTGCTGCTCAACGTCGAGACCGACCGCCTGAAACGGGTGCTGAGCCGGTTCAACCGCACCGCCGCCGAAGTGTGCGAAGGCCAGCAGTTCGACATGAATTTTGAAAGCCGCTGGGACGTCACAGAAGCGGAGTATCTGGACATGATTCGACTGAAGACATCCGTCCTGCTGGGGTTTGCGCTCGAACTGGGCGGCCTCATCGCCGGGGCAGACGAAATGGCTACGAATCTGCTGTATGAAGGCGGCGTCAATATCGGGCTGGGTTTCCAGTTAAAAGATGACCTGCTCGACGTCTACGGCGACCCCGCCAAATTTGGCAAACAGGTGGGCGGTGACATCATTGCCAACAAAAAAACCTTCCTGCTCATCGAAGCGCTACAGAAAGCCAACGGACCGCTCCGCAGCGAACTGACCGACTGGCTCAGCCGCACGGAGTTTGATAAGGCGGAAAAGGTAAAGGCCGTAACGGGCATCTATGACCAGTTAGGCATTCGGGAACTGACCGAAGAACGCATCAACGATTACTTTGCACGGGGGCTTGCCAGTTTCCGCCAACTGCCCGTCGACCCGGCCCGAAAAGCTCTTTTAATCGATTTTACCGAGCAGCTTATCGCCCGCGAAAGCTGAAATCCTATCCTCATGACCATTACGCTCGCCATTATTGCCATCACGACCCTGATCAGCCTCTACGCCTGGAACAATGCGTCTTTTCTGGACAGTATGCTGCTGAACCCCGTCAAAGTGCTCAAACGCGGACAATGGTACCGCCTGCTGACGTCGGGCTTCGTTCATGCCGACTTTGGGCACCTGATTTTCAACATGATCAGCCTGTATTTCTTCGGCAGCGTGATTGAGGCTGTTTTTTCGGCGCTGTTTGGCGAAAGCGGCCCGTTCTGGCTGCTGGGCTTTTACCTGATCGCCATTATCGTTTCGGATATTCCATCGCTGATTCGTCACCGCAACAAGGCGAGTTACAACTCCCTCGGCGCTTCGGGCGGGGTGTCGGCGCTGCTGTTTGCGGCTATACTCTTTCAGCCCCGGACGCCCGTATGCCTTTATTTTGCCATTTGCATTCCGGGATTCATTTTCGGAGCGCTTTACATGGCGTTTTCGGCGTATGAATCACGACGGGGGGCGGGCCTGGTCAACCACGATGCCCACCTCTTCGGGGCGCTGTTTGGGGTGCTGTTTATGATTCTCATCTACCCCGCCGTGCTGCCGCAGTTCCTGGAGCAGATTTCGAGCTGGCGTCCGTTCTGATATGTTCAGCGTCCTTCGTCAACCCTATCCCCGCCAGGAAAATCCTCGGCGGCAGTTCCTGAGGGCTATGTGGATAGGTCTTTTCGTCGGACTGTTTCTGCTGCTCTTTCAGCCTTTTGGACTTCAGACCTGGGACACGCCGTATAAATCCCTGAAGATTGCCGGATTTGGCCTCGTCTCATTCGTCATAACGGCGCTGGTTCACTGGCTTCCGGCGATGCTGTACCCGGTGTATTTTCGGGAAGAAAACTGGACGGTAGGTCGGGAAATTATCTGGGTGATGCTGAATGTACTGCTGATTGCCTTTGCTAACTATCTGTATCTGAACCTGTATGTTTCATCTTCCTATATTCCATTCGGATTGCCGGGAATGCTGCTCAGTACGTTTTTGCTGGCTATTTTTCCAGTAACAGGCATCATTATCGGAAATTACATTCTTCAGCTAAAAAAATACTCCGGCCAGGCGGGCAACGTTCCATTACACCCGATGCCTGAGCCAGGAGCAGCGGAACAGCCACTCATATTTATCGCTGAAAATGAGAAAGATTCACTGACCATCGCTCCGTCCAGTCTATTTTTCATCGAATCGAGTGATAATTACTCTACATTCTACCATCTGCTCGATGGTCAGACGAGTAAAACGCTGCTCCGCAGCAGTCTGAGCCGTCTGGAAAGTCAGCTAACGCAAACTGACACTATCCTTCGATGTCATCGTTCGTTCATTGTCAATCTGGATAAGGTAGAGAAAATGACGGGCAATGCACAGGGCTATAAGCTGCATCTGAACGGAGGGCAGTTCATCATCCCCGTGGCCCGAAAGTACAACGACACGCTGATTGCCCGGCTAAAATAAAGTCGTTGCCGTCGGCGGCCCTTTCTGTTTCTCCCAACCGCTTTGTCAAACATCCCTGTAGTTGTCAAAAAGCCCAGAACAGCCCCATATAGCCCATTTTTCGACTTATTTTCTGCTGGCTGACTACGTTTGTCGTCGAGAATCGACTGTACTCAAACGATAGCTAATCATGGAATTTTTGATCAAACTGGCATTATTCATTCACATCGCCACCGGGTCTGTAGCCCTGCTGACAGGTATTATTCCGATGGTCGTCCAGAAAGGGGGAAAACTGCATAACCGAGCCGGTCTGTTCTACGTCCGGGCGATGATCATTATGGCGGCATCGGCCATGCTGCTTTGCCTTATTCAGCCGTTCACGTTATTCCGTCTTTTTCTGGTGGGAATTGCGGTGTTCAGTTTTTATCTGAGCTTTACAGGCTGGCGAGCCGTCCGGCAGAAGCGAAAAAACCATCAGCTTAGTCTGATAGACAGACTATTACCCTACGGTGCGATGCTGACGGGCCTAAGTATGGTGGGCTTTGGTTTGTGGCTAATCAGTCAGGCGTCGTCGTTCATGAGCATCCTGTTCACGTTTTTTGGCGCACTCACGGCGTTCTTCGGGTTTCAGGACTGGCGGAGAATGGGCGGGACGAACGAGAAAATGGCCTGGCTGTTTCTGCACTTCACCCGAATGGGCGGCTCCTACATTTCGGCCTTCACCGCGTTTGTAGTGGTCAACAACGGTCGGATGCTGCCCGCCGGAACGCCCGACTGGGTCTATCTGGCCGGCTGGATTGCGCCGACTTTCGTTGGAGGGGCCATCATTGGCGCCACCGTCGCCCGGTATAAGAAGCGGTTCGAGATGGAGAAGGGGTAATTGGGTAGTTAAGGGATTGGGTAAATAGGTAATTAAGTGAATGTACAATGTAAAATGGATAATGGATAATGGGCGAATTAAGTCAAGTGCCTCATTGTCAAATATTTAATTATTCATTTTACATTATACATTGTACATTCACTTAGTTGCTGAAAACCATTTACCCAATTACCTATTTAAAAATCCCCTGCGGATCGGGGAGCTTTGCCAGAAGCTGATTGAGGTAGTTCAGATCCAGCGTCGACAGGTCGAGATTGCGGGCTTTATGGAAGCGCTCCCAGGCTTCGGCATACTGACCCCGCACGAAGTGAATCCACGACAGCCGGAGATGGGTATTAGCGTAATTGGGATTCAGTCTGAGGGACTTATCGAGCCATTCGGCGGCTTCATCGAGCATGGTCGAGTCCTGTTTTTCCTGGAAATACTGAATTTGCACCGTAGCCAGGTCCGTAATCATCACGGCATTGGTGTCCGACACGGCCAGGCCTTTCTTCAGAAGTTGCATGGCTTCCGGCAACTGCCCGCGCTGGTAGGAAACGACGCCCAGTCCCCAGTAGGGATCGACGTTCTTCTCATTCAGCAGCCAGGCCAGATTGAAACGATTGGCGGCCGTATCGAGCTGTCCTTCGGCTAGATAATCCCAGGCACGGGTCGCAAAAAACTGGCTGGCTTCCTGACGACTGCCGAAATTCTGATCGCAGTCGTTCAGAAATTTTATCTCCCATTCAATGTGTGCGCTGGTTTTGGCCCGTTCGCCGAACAAAGGAGCCACCATCGGGTTCTGAAGCGGAGCCGATTCGCCGACGGGCTCAGATGCCGTGTTAATCCCCGGCGTCTCTTTCACCTTGCCGGTATCGACGGTTCTGGCCGAACTTATCAGGTTTGAGGGTTGGCCCATGCCCAATAGAGGGCACAGCAGCAGGGCGGTAAAGGCCCGTATGATCATCAATCGCTTGCTCATGTCTCGTTCCAACGAAATAAGAACGACAGGGACCTCTAAGTTAGTACAAATTCCGGTCGATCTCACCCGCCCACACAAAACAATTCTCGTGCCACGACAAAAACACAGCCTGACTATCAGCGCCGACGGCGTGAACCGGGTTTAGGTCCACCGGTCCGTGAGGTACCCGTTCCGGCTCCGCCCGCCTTCGGTCCTCCCGGTCGCGATGATTTGGCCGCCGCAGGGGACTTTTTTCGTCCGTCCGCTTTCGTGGTTCGCTTTGCCCCCACCGGCGGTTTCTTTTTTTCGTGAAAGGCTCCCTTAAAATCAGGATCTTCTTTTTTGCGCTGGTTATCGATTTCCCGCAGCATTTCCTGCCGCTCGGCAAACGGCGTTTCGGTGATGACGACCCCTTCCGGGATCGGCTCGCGGGGAATGTCCATCCGGATAATCTTCTGAATTTTTCCGATATGGTATTCCTCCATCATGGTCATAAACGTAATGGCCGCCCCGTTGCGGTTAGCCCGGCCCGTCCGGCCAATCCGGTGTACGTAATCTTCGTAGATAAGCGGGACGTCGAAGTTGATAACGTGGCTGACCTCTTCCACGTCGATGCCTCGTGCGGCCACGTCGGTTGCCACCAGCACCTGAATGTTGCCCTCCCGGAAGGCATCCATCGCATTGATCCGCACGTTCTGGCCCTTATTGGCGTGAATTACGCGGGTGCGTCCTTCTTCGACCACTTTCCGATCCAGAAATTTAAAAATGTTCTCGGCGGTCTCTTTGGTTCGGGTGAAAACGATCACCCGGCTGAATGTTTCAGTGTTTGCCAGCAGATGAGCCAGCAGGTTGATCTTCGTGCGAAAATTGGGGACTTCATACAGCACCTGCGACACCATCTCGGCGGTCGAAGCCTGGGGTGTGACTTCCACTTTCGTCGGAAATTCGAGAAACTCGTGCGAAAGCTCTTCCACTCTGGGCGGGAAGGTGGCCGAAAAGAGCAGGTTTTGCCGCTTTACGGGGATTACTTCCAGAATCCGTCGTATCTGCGGCATGAAACCCATATCCATCATTTTGTCGGCCTCGTCGAGCACCATTGTGTTCAACTGCTTCACCACCAGGTCACCCCGCAAATAAATGTCCATAAACCGCCCCGGTGTAGCAACAATGATATCGACACCCTTCTGAATGGTTTCAATCTGCGTTTTTGGCCCGATGCCACCGTAAACGACTACGTGTCGGATGTCCGTATACTTTGCCAGTTCGCTGAGAGCGGCATCGATCTGCATCGCCAGCTCACGGGTAGGCGCCAGAATGAGCGCCCTCGGATGCTGTCCCTGCGCATACTTGATTTTCATCAGCAGAGGCAGTACATAGGCCGCCGTTTTGCCGGTGCCGGTCTGCGCAATGCCCAGCACGTCGTGCCCCGCCAGAACCAGTGGGATAGCCTTCTGCTGAATCGGCGTCGGCTGCTCATAGCCCGCATCGGCAATGGCGTTGAGCAGTTGGCGGTTGAGTTTGAAATCTTCGAACGAAGTCATTCGGCAAAGGTACGCATTCGTACGGACAGACCGGGTTTGCAACGACCAGCGGCCCGTCTACATTCTCGAAAGGAGGCCTTCGACCATCTCTCTGGCCCCGATGTAGAGCGGCGTACGCTGGTGCAGGCTGGTGGGTTCGATGTCCAGAATGTCCTGGTAGCCGTCGGACGCCCGGCCCCCGGCCTGCTCGGCGATGAAGGCCAGCGGATAGCATTCATACAGCAGCCGCAGTTTGCCCGAAGGCGCTTTCGGAATCGGCGGATAGAGATACATGCCGCCTTTGATGAGATTACGGTGGAAATCGGCCACCAGCGAACCGATATAGCGGCCTGTGAAATTCTGCTGCCGACATTCATTGATATAGTCCTGCACGCTCGTCGGGTATTGTTCGTAGTTGCCGTCGTTGCAGGAATAAATCTGCCCTGTCAGCGGGCTGTTGATCTGGGTATGCGACAGGAAGAACTCACCCAACGAATGGTCGTATGTAAACCCGCTGACGCCGTGGCCCGTCGTATACACCAGCATCGTGGAGGAGCCGTAGAGGATGTAGCCCGCTGCCACCTGCCGACGCCCGCCCTGCAGAAAGTCGGAGAGCGAGGCCCGCGTACCCACGGGCGTTTGTCGGCGGTAGATGGAGAAAATGGTGCCGATAGACACGTTGACGTCGATGTTGGACGAACCGTCGAGCGGGTCCATCGCCACGACGTATTTGGCGTGGTCGTTGCCGGTATAGATGATTTCTTCGTCTTCTTCGGAAATGATGGCGCAGCATTCGCCGCCGTTTTTGAGCGCCCGGATGAAGCGGATGTTGGCAATAACGTCGAGTTTCTGTTGATTTTCACCCTGTACGTTCTGCGCCCCGAAGCCGCCGGTGACGTCGATAAGTCCCGCCCGGTTGATTTCGCGGTTGATGATTTTTCCGGCTAAGGCAATGTCCCGCAGAAGCTGGGAGAGTTCGCCGGTGGCAAAGGGAAAATCGCTTTGTTTTCGGCGAATATAACGGTCGAGCGTCACCCCGACCGGCAGCGCCAGATTCTGGGGCGGGTTGGCTGAGTTCATGCAGTTAGTCTGTCCTTTAATGAAGTGTCGGAAAAGATACGAAACTTCCGGGAACGGGGCCGGAAAAATTATTTTTGAAAGGGGTTCAAACACAGAGGAAACAGAGGTTTTCACGGAGGGTATTGAGTTATTTTCAGAAAACCCTCCGTGTTCTCTGTGAGATCTCAGTTTCCTCTGTGTTTAAGAAAACCGCTTCAGCACCCGCTCCACCCCGCTGAC